>Ga0268360_1000012_pt1 | contig 589295 bp, 537 predicted proteins | sample BioMet11_FD_192465 | JGI IMG/M metagenome (GOLD analysis project Ga0268360, IMG submission 192465) | Sewage microbial communities from Oakland, California, United States - Biofuel 11 (Illumina Assembly) | ecosystem: Engineered > Wastewater > Sewage > Unclassified | place: USA: California... | reverse complement strand
CCGAACACGCGGCTGCCATCATCCGGCTGGTGAAGGCCGACGGCGTTGACTCGAGGAGGAGGGCGGCATAGGATGCGTTAGTAGCAGGCGGGTTCACGGGCGAAGGCACCGCTTACACCAACTTTCGCGACGTAATCGTACGATGGAGAGACGGAATCCGAACGGCTTATTAGGCTCCACCGCGAGTCGAGACTCAGTCGGCGGTCTTGCCGAATTGAAGAAAGCTCGATGGAATGCAGGAAGTCACCTGGTCGAAACGGAGGACCTTCCCAGACGGGGAATCATCCGTTTCGACCATGGAGTTCGTATCCTAACCATCTAAAAGGCTACATTGCAACACATGACTAGATCGTCTGCTTGAACGAACGAGGTTAATCGCAGGCCAGCTCCATTCCAGGAAAAACGCTCTGGCTCGTTCTCTACCAGGTCGCAAACTCGTTCGAGAGCCATCCGCTCCGCTCGGCGAGCCACGTTCTCAGTGCTGTGACGTTGCCCTCGTAGGTGCTCTGGGGCGTGGTGACGAACGGGAACTGCCCGAATCCCCAGATCTGGTAGTCCATCGCTTCCGAAGAGGTCACCTGGTCCGCATACCACAGCACAGAGCGCAGAGCTGTTGTCCCTGTGGCCGTTTCATCCCCCAGCAGCACGTTCGAGACGACGCTGGAGAGGTCGTTCGTCCACGTGGACTTGATCTGGGCCCGAGCCTGGGCGTTGTTCGAGAAGAAGGCGTAATAGAGGGCATCGAGTCCGCTCGACGACGTGTAGTCGAGGCCGTTCTGTGGCACATGGATGCCGTAAGCGCTGTCGAAGTCCCATACGGGACCTGAGTAGATCGTGCTGCTCGCGCCCGCGTCCTTGTAGAAGTACGTCGAAGACCAGCGGATGTAGTCCGAGTTCTTGGCCAGCTCGTTCACGAGGTACGTCTTCGCCAAGGAGTCGAGGTCGAAGTAGCCTGCCGCGTTCTGACTCCCCGCCATGGTCGAGTTGATGGCCTCCTGAACGTATTCGCTGATGTACTTGACCTCGTCCTGAGAGGCGTTGTCCGGGGTCTTGAGAGTGAACGTTCCGATGCTCGTGTTGAACCAGCAGCGCTCAGAGCTGTAATAGGCATTGTCGAGCTCGAGGAGGAATCCTCCGGTCGTGTCGGCAGGGTCTGCGATCCCGGTCACGTACTGGTACGTGAATCCGTAATAGTTCGTTCCCGTTGCCGTAGGCAGGACGTCCAAGTCGACTCCCGTGTTCGCGGTCTCGTTCGCACTCTCGAGGTCAGTGATGTTTACCCTTCCCTTGTTGACCTCGACCTTCTCGGAGAGGAGGTAACTCCCGCGGTACTCGCCGTCGTAGTAGAGGTCGACCGGATCGCACTCGGGGGAGGAGACAAGCCCGAGCTCCAACGCGAGCTTGTAGGAGATGGTGTTCCGGATGAGGGTGGAATCCGTGGCGTTTGCCAGCAGCACCCACGTCTTTGCCTTGTTCTCCGCCGATCCGGTCTCGAGCAGGTCGGTCTTGGAACCGAGCTTGATCTGATAAGGTTTCTTGTCGCTGTCGCCCCAGGTCGAGTTGCCTCTGCCCTTGATCTGCGACAGGGAGCTGTCATAGACCACCGTGCCGCTCGCGTCCACGAGGGTCATGGATCCCGTCGCAGAAGTCGAGTGGTCCGGGCTGCCGTCCACGTAGGAGCGTCCCTCATTGACAGGGTCGCTGCTCGTGATGTACATGGAGGCCACGTTGGCCGATTTCATGACATGCAGGGCGACCGGCATGGCGTCGGTTGAGTCCCTCACGTAGAGCACGTATGCTCCCGAGCTGTCCTGCGAGAACCCTGCGGAGGTCAGGTCGAGCGCTGCGCCCGACGCGAACGGGGAGTAGCTTCCGTCGGAACTTCCGGCGACGAGTGCGTCCGCCTCTCCGTGGAGCGTGTAGAAACAGAGCCTCACCTGTGAGAGGTCGGCTGACGAGGGAAGGAAGAGATAGGGGGTCCCCGAGACGCTCGTAGAGGTCACGGTCGACTCTCCCCCCGATGCGTTCGTGACTATAGCGGAGTAGTCCGTGATCCCGAGGCTGCTCGTCCCGTTTCCCGAGGTCAGAACGAAGCGCTGGGCAGCCGTGTCGCTGACGGTCCATCCATAGACGCTCGTGCCGTCTGCGAAGACGGCTCCGGCCACATCCATCGCCAGGCCCGACTTCGAGACGAACGAGAGTCCGTCTCCCTCTGCCGTCGGCTTCCAGAGCTGGCCGTCTCCCGGGCCGCTCGAAGCCTCCTGGTCGATCGTGGCACCGGCGGTCGCCGAGGACTCCCCGCGTATCGTGAGATACTTTCCGCTCCTCTCGTTTCTGATGCAGTAATAGCCGTCCTCCCCGTAGGCGGTCACTTCGAACGATTGTGCCGCAGTCCCGTTCGACGACCAGATTTGGATCCCTGCCCCCTCGGCGAAGGAGCCTCCGGTGATGTCGAGCGCGTAGCTGGCGTCGGCCGCGCAGGCGACGGTATACATCCCGTCCTGCAGGGAACCGGTGGAAGCTGGGGTCCACCGCTGGGCGGACGTGTCGTTGGCCGCATACTGCTGCACGTCGGTCCCACTCGAGGCGACTCCTCCCGTGACGTCGAGGGCGAGGCCCGAGACGGCTGACCGCACGACGTAGCTGCCATCGCCCTGGGGTTCGAACGACCACCGCTGTGCCCACGTCCCGTTGTCGGTCCACTGCTGGATTGCGGCGCCCGACGCCCGCGATCCGCCTCTGACATCGAGGTCGAGGCCCGAGCACATGGCCCTCACGATGTAATAGCCGCTCTCCTCGTCGAAGGTGATCGAGAAGCGCTGGGCGTTCGTGGAGTTTGACGTGTATATCTGGGCGTTACTTCCCGAGGCGCTCGACCCACCCGAGATGTCGAGTGTCTCGTCGGCGCCAACCCCTGCCGAGAGCTGGTAGGTGCCGTCCGCGACGGTCCGCGTGGACGAGAGGCCCCACCGCTGTGCCGACGTGCCGTTGCTCGTCCAGAGCTGCAGTCCGTTTCCATCGGAGGCATTGGCGGCGGGGAGGTCGAGGACGAGGGGCGACCCATCGCTCGTAGTGAGCTCGGAGAAGAGGCTGTACGTTCCGTCGTCGTTGGCCGAGACGATCCACCTTTGTGCCGCCGACCCGTTATATGTCCATTGCTGCACCACGGCACCGACGCTGTTCTCGCCGCCCCTCACGTCGAGCACGAGACCGGAGCATACGTTGTAGATCACGCAGTGCACGCCGTCAGAATCAGGGACGATGCGAAACCGCTGGGCGGCCGTGGAGTTGCCCGAATAGAGCTGCACGCGGGCTCCCTGCTCGATCGACGCTCCCGCGACGTCGACGAGCTTCGTCTGGTTCACCGCCGACGAGATCGTGAACACTCCCGTCGAGGAGATGGAGGAGGCCGTGGGAGCTGCAGACGCCGCTTCCAGGGTGGTCGTCTGTTCCGTGCTCGTGGTGGCCGCCAACGTCGAGCCAGACTCTGCTGCAGTTTCCTGGGACTGTCCTTCGGTCATGCTCGCGTCGGTCTGAGTGTCGGCAGGCTGGGACTCGGCACTTTGCGTCGCGGGCGCTGGGCTCTCTGCTGCCTGCCCGTCCGGCACCCCGGTCTCGGCGGTAGTGCTGGCTGTCGTGTCCGGGGTCTCCGTCGAGATGGTGGGACTCGTTGACGCCGAGGTGGCCAAAGCGACGGGGGAGGCCATTGCCCAGCACAGCGCAACAACGAGTACTGAAATAAACATTTTTACTATTTTTGAGTGTGTTTTCCCATACATGAATGCCCTCCGATGCCCTAGAGAACAGCGCGGATGCCATGAAGGTACCGTCCAGGCGAATCGTATCAGAATCCATTCATATCAGAAAGCACGCATGTTTAAGGAATTCGTAAACGGTCGAGTCATGCGGAGAGCCCGGGCCCCACGCGTGTGTACGCGAGGGGCCCGATGCAAATGCTATGAGAGAAAAGTGACCAGCTAGGACGTGGAAATTGGATGCCATGTCTGTGCGACGGTGTCATTGGACGTGTACGTCCACACGTTCGCCCCGTCGCTTGCGCTCCCGCCGTCCACGTCGAGCACCGTTCCGAGTGCGGATACGACCTCTAGTCCCTCGGAACCCATCGCGAACCGCCATTGCTGGGCGGTGGTCGAGTTGCTCGAGTACTGCCAGACGTTGGTGCCGGGAAGGGACAAGCCGCTCTCGACGTCGAGGACCTTTCCAGACCCAACGCAGGCGATTGTGTAGTACCCGGAGGCCGAGGAGGAGACGCTCCACTTCTGAGCGTCCGTTCCGTTGGCAGTCCATATATCGACGTTTCCCCCGTCGTCCTGCGATCCTCCGGAGACGTCGAGGCGCTTGTCATCGTCGACGCCAGTGGCAAATTCGTAGGTTCCTGTGCCGAGGACATCTTCGGCCGTGAGCGTCCATCTCTGGGCATCCGTCCCGTCGAAGCCGTATGTCCACACCCGCGTGCCAGACGAGGACTTCCCACCGCAGACGTCCAGGACCTGGCCTGTGCTTGCGTTGACGAGAGTGACGCTGGTTGCTGCTGATCCGGTCCCGTTCATGACGAGCCATTGGCTGGCTGCCCCGGCGTTGGACGCTTGCACCGCGCTGCCGTCGACCTCCGTGAGGTAGAGACCCGACTCCACGTTCTGGAAGGTGTATCCCTCCGAGGTCGATCGCACGTACCAGCGCTGGGCTGGCGTCCCGTTCCCGCCATAGATCTGCACGGTTGTCGAGGAGTCCAGCGAGCCTCCGGGGACGTCGAGCACCTGACCGTTACCCAGGGATGACGAGACGAGGTATGTGCCTTCGGAGAGAGTGGCGTTCTGCATGTCGTCGATGGAGGCATTGCTCGCGCCGTCGGTCTCGGTGAAGACGTACCCTTGGGCGTCGGAGCCATTGTACGAGTAGACCTGGACGTTCGATCCGTTGCTGGTCGTGCCGCCTGCCACGTCGAGCACCAGACACGAGCCGAGTTTGCTCCATAGGGTTATGGTTCCGTCGCTGTTCTTGATGGCGACCCACTTCTGTGCGGAGGAGTCGTTTCCCGTCCATTGGCGGACGTTCGTGCCCGGAATCGTGCTGCCCCCTGCGATGTCGAGCACTTTACCGGAGCGTAGGTTCTCGAGTGTCACGTAGCCCTCGGAGTCGATGCTTACCTGCCATTTCTGGGCGCCCGTCGAGTTCGCGTTCCAAAGCTGGACATTCGCTCCGTCGGCGGTCAGACCTCCGTCGACGTCGAGTACGGCCGACGAGGAGCTCGCTGAGGCCACGGTGTAGGTTCCCTCGGCGAGGATGGAGCCGTCGATGTTGTCGCTGGCCTTCTTGAGTATGAGATTGTTGCACACGAAGCGCTGCGCGCTGGACTCGTTCGACGACCAGATCTGGAGGTCGGTACCATTGCCAGTGGCGCCAGATGGGAGGTCGAGGACCAGGCCCTTCCCGAGGGCCGAGTGGAACGTGATGGTACCATCGGAGTTCTGAACGGCGACCCATTCCTGGGCCCGCGTGCCGTTTGCCTCCCACTGGTCGACGGTCGCGCCTCGACAGGCCACTCCGCCGGAGACATCTAGGACTAGCCCCGAGTTCTGGTTAGTGATGGTGCAGTAGCCGTCCGTCCCGACGGTCACGGTCCATCCCTGCGCGTCCGTGTCGTTCGACGCGTACACCTGTATGGTCGTCCCCTCGCTGAGAGAGGCTCCGGGAACATCGAGGACCTGGGTCGAGTCAGTGGACGTGGCGATCTCGTAGATTCCTGGGGCGAGGACGGACCCGGATTCAGATAACGCATACGCGTCGGCGTCCTCGTAGCCATAGGAGAGGCATGTTGCCAGCTCCGAGCGGTACCTGTTCTCCCATCCCTCCCAGTACTCCGGCTGGCTCGAGTAGCCGCTGGCCACGTTGTTCACCACGAAGTTGCACAGCGTCGTCACGAAGGTCTGGTCGTCCATGCTGTTGTCGACGCCCGAGTTCTTGAGGAACCAGTTCCATCCATAGTAGTATCCCTGCTGGACGTAGGAGTAGCCCCCCCCGCCACCGAATAGGTTGCACAGGCCCCAGCACAGGCCCTTCACGTAGTCAGATCGCGAGTCGATGTCGATTCCCATCGCGATGAGGCTGCGCCTGGCACCCGTGGAACCGTCGTAGTAGTTCTCGTAGGCCCAGTCGTTCTGCAGCTCGGAGAACTCGGTGGGGTTTGCTGCGTAGGCCGCGTGCCAGGCGGTGTTGAGGTCATTGCCGAGATCTGTGAACGACCCGTCCGAGTAGGTGGTGCCGCTCACGTCCCATCCGTACTTCTCTCCGATCACGGCGAGGGCAGAATAGGTGCTGGTGTCGTAGTAGTAGACGTTCTCGAGAAAGTCTCCCAGGCCATAGCGGTTGTCAAACTGAAAGTAGCCCATGGCATGGTAACCGTCGCCATAGGAGAGGCCCTGATCGTAGTTTTGGCCGCTCTCGTATTTGCAGAAGTACAGCATCTCCGAAGAGAAGGACATTGGCGTGAGGGACGAGCTCTGGGTGGACAGCAGCTGCGAATATGTCGTCGATGCTGCCTCCGACTCGCTAACCACACCCTCATCGTAAAAGTCCGACTTGTCGATGGTGGTGCCATAGAGGCTGGAGGTGGTGTCGGCGTAGGCGACGTTCGCGGGGGCCCAAGGACCAAAGAGCAGAAGGGCTGTGACGAGGACCACCGCGCCGGCGACGCGAAGAGGCCCGAATGGGACGGAGAGGGTTCGATTCATGGCGTGTTCCTCCGTTGGAGCGGCGCTATTGTCCAACGGACATGATAGACGAGAGTCCCTTATTTTGTCATCCGGGAGTCGTGTGCGCGAAGCCTATCGGTCGAGTCGAGATTGCGTGGAGGCATTCTGGCTCCGATAGGTTTCGTACACGGTGAGCTCCCACTCGCGGCGGTTCCCCTTGACCACGGTGTCGAGAATGAGTCCGCAGACGAGGCAGAGCGCAGACAGGCCACAGAATGCCACCGCGAGGATGGCCGTGGGGAGTCGGGGCACGAGATGCGTGGCGCCGAACTCGATAATTACCGGAACTCCCAGCACGAGGCTGACGACGAAGAAGACTAGCGCCAGGATGGAGAAGAACCCGAGGGGCTTGTAGTCCTTGAAGAGAGAGAAGATCATGCCCAGGACCTTGAAGCCGTCGGAGACGGTATTGAGCTTCGAAGAGGAGCCAAGCGGCCGATCTCGGTAGGCGACGGGCACCTGCGCAATCCTCCAGCGTTTGTCGATAGCGTGAATCGAGAGCTCCGTCTCGATCTCGAAGCCTGGGGAGAGGACGGGTAGAGTCTTGGCGAACACAAGATTGAACGAGCGATACCCGGTCATGACATCATTGAGTCGGACCCCATACAGCATGCCTATGAGCCCCCGGACGAGATCGTTGCCGAACCCATGTCCGGCGCGGGTGTTCTGCTCGCCATAGGTTCCGTTGGAGAGACGGTCCCCCACCACCGTATCCGCCACGTCATTGATAAGAGGGCGAAGCAGGTCCATGGCTTGGTCCGCCGGGTACGTGTCATCCCCGTCGACCATGAGATAGTAGTCGGCGTCTATGTCCCGCAGCATCTGCCGGACTACGTTACCCTTGCCCTGGCGTTGCTCCCGTCGGACTACGGCGCCATGCTCTCGCGCAATGTCACCTGTGCCGTCGCTGGAGTTGTTGTCATAGACATAGACCGTGGCCGAGGGAAGCGCAGCACGAAAGTCATCGACTACCTTGCCTACGGTGAGCGCCTCGTTATAGCACGGGACGAGAATCGCAACGCTGAAGTCATCGTCTGCCAAGGGTTTCTCCCTACGCTGTCCCCGCATACTGACTCTTTATAAAGTTCGAACTCAAAGGCCCTACCTTTGATAGGGACTGCCAACGAGAGCAAGCAGGTTTCGTAAGTCAGTAAAGCCCATGAATAGCCTCAATACATGTTAGTTTATATCTCATATTTGTGCGGCGGTCTCAGTACGTGAATTCGTCCTGAAGCTGAGTTCTTACGCCGGACAGGTAAACGACTTGCCGTATCCTTTCCTGCGTGGGTGGGATATGGAGAAAAAGATAGGGTAACTCTCTTAAGGAGTATCCGGATGTTAATTCGTTTTGAGGAGATTACACGCGGCGGAGGAAAGATATTTATTCATCTCTGCGCAGAGGGGGTTCCTCAAAATAGCCAGCTTGTCGTCTGCGCTTCGTCGGCGGCGGGGGCGTCCTTGCCCTCTAGCCTCTTGGCAGAGACGGATATTGATGGGTACGTGCTAGTCATAGCGGTCTTGAGTGTTGAACAGAAAGTCTGCGTGTCTGTTCGGGATGAAGCTGGCCGAGAGGTTGCCTCTTTCTTAAAAACGATTAAGCCCCTGCAGGCAAAACTGAGCTCCCAGATTAACACCGCCTTCAAGAACAAGACTGCCGAGCTAATTCGGAACTGCGACCAGAGGATTCGCTCTGACGGAATTACCGTCGAAGTACGTGACGTTATTGCGGACTCAGACGGCACGGATATCGTTCACGGAACGATATCCGCCACATCGATGTCGAGAGAGAGCATCGAGGCGCCCATCGATATACAGGTGCTAGACACAGCTGGCAAGTCGGCTGCTGCCAGGCCCTGGATAGCTCTGGGAGACTCCGTCTCGCAGAGCTCGGAATACTCGGGAGGATTTGTCCGGTCCATTGGTTTTTCGGTACGTATTCCTCGTACCTTGCGGACGATGGTGGTGTGGGCAACCAGTTCGACCGAGGCCGTTCCAGACGGCTTTGATACCGTAGAGTGGTTTAGGTTGAGAGAGATGCGGGAGAACTGGAATTTCCAGACCCTCTCTGCTGACCGGGATCCCTATTACGACGAATGGTTTCGCAAATTCCATCGTGCCGACGAACGGGCCTTAAGCGTCCAGCGAGTGTATCGTTTTGAAACTCAGCCGATGTTCTCCATTATCGTTCCCTTATACAATACCCCGATTGACTTCTTATGCGATATGGTCGAATCCGTTCTTGCCCAGACGTACGCTCATTTCGAACTCATTCTAGTCAATGCCTCTCCCCACAATCGGGGCCTCGCCGAGGTCGTTGCTGATTACACCCGGCGTGACAAGAGAATCAAGCTGCTAGAGCTCTCTGAGAACCTGGGAATCACGGAGAACACGAACAGGGGCATCGAGGCTGCTGGGGGCGATTTCCTCTGCTTCCTAGACCACGACGACGTCATCGAGCCTGACCTGCTTTTCTGTTATGCAAAGGGCGTCAACGATTATCCTACGACCGACCTTCTCTACTGTGACGAAGACAAGCTCAGGAATGGGAAGTACTGCTCTCCCTTCTTTAAGCCTGACTGGAATCCAGACCTGTTGTGTAGCGTTAACTACGTCTGCCATATGCTTGCCGTGAGGAAGAGCGTAGCTGATGGTCTCCCTTCAGCTACAAAGGAATTTGATGGTGCGCAAGATCACAATCTAACTTTTCTTGTGGCGGAGAAGGCGCGCAATATTTATCATGTGCGACGTTCCCTATATCACTGGAGAATCCATGAGCACTCGACAGCATCGTCGGCTGCGGCCAAATGCTATACGAGCGACGCCGGCGTGCGCGCAATCCAAGGCCACTTGATTCGCAGTGGTATCGAGGGAGTGGCAATGGCCAGGGAGGAAGCCCCCAACACTTACCGGATTGACTACCGTTTCGACAGGCCGCCCCTGGTCTCGATTGTCATCCCGAACAAGGATATGACTACGGTGCTGGACCGATGCGTACGGTCAATTCTCGAGAAGTCGTCTTATGACAACTACGAAGTTGTTATCGTCGAAAACAACAGCACTGAAGCAGAGACCTTCAGCTACTACAAGTACATGCAGAAACAGAATGAGCACCTACGGGTCATCGTCGAGAAAACGGACGGCGGGTTTAACTTCTCGAAGACTATCAATTTTGGGTTCTCTGCAGCCAAGGGCGAGTATCTCCTGATGCTCAACAACGATGTCGAGGTCATATCACCGAATTGGATGGAGTCCCTTCTCGGACCCTGCATGAGAGACGATGTCGGAGCTGTTGGCGCGAAACTCCTTTTTCCTGATGGGACCATACAACATGCTGGTGTCGGAATTCACCGGGACGGGCCAGGCCATATAGGTCGTTTCTTGCCGGCCGAGTCACACGATTACTACAACCTGGTCTCTCTTGCGCAAGACTACACAGCTGTGACCGGTGCGTGCCTCATGACGAAACGTTCCACGTTCGACCGGGCGGGAAAACTCGACGAGACCCTTGCTGTTGACTATAACGATATCGACTACTGTCTACGGTTGAGGAAAATAGGGCTTCATGTGGTTTATGCCCCGGATGCTTTGCTCTACCACTACGAATCGGTTTCACGTGGCGAGCATGATTCCAAGGAAAAGAAAATACGCTTCGCGAGAGAGAATGGTCTCATGATGATGAGATGGCCAGAGTATTGGGCCCTTGGGGATCCATATCTTAGCCCCAGCATAGCTCCCGGCAATATGTATCATCACCTCGTCTAGGAGATAGCATCCATGGAGAGACTTCTCATCACCGGCGCGAACGGTCAGCTTGGCAATGAGCTGCAGACGATTCTCGCCTCGGGCAGGGCGCCCATCGGTCCCATAGCTTCCTCGTGGGCGGACTGCGAGGTGGTTCCCACGGATGTGGCGGACTTCGACATCACCGACGGGGCCGCCGTCGAGGAGTTCGTCGCCCGCGGGAGCTTCGATGCGATCATCAACTGCGCCGCGGCTACCAACGTGGACGGCTGCGAGTCCAAGCCGGACTTCGCGCGTCTGCTCAATGCCGAGGCCCCCGCGAACCTCGCCCGGGCCGCCGCCGCCCACGGCGCGACGCTCGTCCAGGTCTCGACGGACTACGTGCTCGCCGGCACCGACCCCATGCCGCAGGCGGAGGATGCCCCTGCGGCTCCCAGCACGGTCTACGGCGAGACGAAGCTCGCGGGCGAGCGTGTTGTGGCCGAGCTGTGCCCGCGCCACTTCATCCTCCGCACGGCATGGCTCTACGGCACGCGCGGCAAGAACTTCGTCCGGACCATGGTGGGCCTTGGGCGCACGCACGACAGCATCTCCGTGGTATGCGACCAGCACGGTTCCCCCACCTTCGCCGGCGACCTCGCCTGGGAGATCCTCGCATTGCTGGGGACGGATGCCTACGGTCTCTACCACTGCACGGCAAACGGTGCCACGACCTGGGATGTCTTCGCCCGTCGCATCATGGCCGACGCGGGGCTGGGCTGCGAGGTCGTCCCCGGGACCACCGCGGAGTGGAATGCGGATGCCCCTCGTCCCCTCTGGTCGATCCTGGACAACAAGCGCCTGCGCGACACCATCGGCGACCGGATGCGCTCGTGGGACGTGGCGCTGGACGAGTTCATGGTGACCAACGCGGAAAACCTGTAGGCTCTCGAACCTCCTTACGTCGGAGCGAAAGGAAGAATCGTGTCATCGAAGACCTATCTCGTCACCGGCGGCGCCGGGTTCATCGGCTCGAACTTCATCCTCTACATGCTCGGCACGCACGACGACGTCCGCATCGTGAACGTCGACAAGCTCACCTACGCCGGCAATCTCGAGAACCTGGCCGATGTCGAGGGGGACCCGCGCTACGCCTTCTCTCAGACGGACATCTGCGACAAGGCGGCGATCGACTCCCTGTTCGGGAGGTGGCACCCGGACTACGTGGTGAACTTCGCCGCCGAGAGCCACGTCGACCGCTCCATCAGGACTCCCGAGGTCTTCGCGGAGACCAACGTCATGGGTACCGTGACGATGCTCAACGCCACCAAGGCCGCGTGGGAGCGTCCCGACGGCACCTTCGGCGACCACAGGTACCTCCAGGTCTCCACGGACGAGGTCTACGGGTCGCTCTCCATCGACGAGCCCGACACGTTCTTCCGCGAGAGCACGCCGCTCAACCCGCACTCCCCCTACTCGGCCTCCAAGGCCTCGGCGGACATGTTCGTGAAGGCCTACGGCGATACCTATGGCCTGCCCGTGAACATCACGCGCTGCTCGAACAACTACGGACCGTTCCAGTTTCCCGAGAAGCTCATCCCGCTCATGATTAACAACGCGCTCGGACACAAGGACCTGCCCGTCTACGGTGACGGGCGGAACGTGCGCGACTGGCTCTATGTGGAGGACCACTGCAAGGCCATCGACATGGTGCTGTCCGGCGGCAAGGTGGGCGAGGTCTACAACGTGGGCGGCCACAACGAGCGTCCCAACGTCTTCATCGTGAAGACCATCATCGCCGAGTGCGCCAAGGCCGTGGGCGACCCCTCCATCACAGAGCGGCTCATCACCTACGTCGAGGATCGCAAGGGACATGACCGCCGCTACGGCATCGCCCCGGACAAGATCAGGCGCGACCTCGGTTGGTACCCGGAGACGAAGTTCGAGGACGGCATCGTGAAGACCATCGACTGGTACCTCGCGCACGAGGAGTGGATGGAGCACGTGACGAGCGGTGCCTATGTCGACTACTACAAGAAGATGTACGAAGGAAAGTAGGAAAGAGTGAGTGAGAGGGCCCATCACGCGCGCGCTGAAATCAGGAGGGCGACTTTGGGGCGCCCTCCTGTACGTGATGTCGTCTTCGCCTGCTTCGCGGGACTTTTCGTCGGTACGTCCCTCTCGGTGGGACATGCCTTCTATGCGACCTCTGGCTATGTCGACTTTGGAAACTAGGGAACTATTCGAGTGGTGTGCCTTTTCAGCTTCAGGCATTCCTAAATCATGGACATGTTGATTTCCATCAGTCGGTCGCGCATACGCTTTTCCTTGCGACGTGTCTTTGCGGCAGGCATGCCGTCTTTGGTTAGTCCGGGGCAAGTTTGATCATTTACTCTCTCATAGAGAGCGGTGCTTGTGTTCGTTGCTGACTGACTAATTGAGCGAGAAATTTCGCCAGCATTCGCCATCTTGTCGACTTTAATCATGGTGCTCGATCCGGTAGTTTAATCTATACTTTCGTTCCTACAAAGGATTCCTTGTCCGCGACATTCTGTCCTCCGACAATCTCTATATAGTGAAACCGATTTCTACCCCTCCCCGATGACTTGCTTGCCAGATGGGGGTCTAGGCTTCGACTGGTGGGCGTTGCCCTTGGGTTGTGCCGATTACGTCGCGAAAGTTGGTGTAAGGCCGAAAGTGGACCTACCGGAGAGACATCGATAGAAAGGACGGTCATCGCCTAGAATCTGCGACTGCCAAGTACGTGGATTCGTGGAAAGGACGATGACCGCAATGGAGAGTGTAGCAGCGTCGAGCATGTCGGCCGCAGCCAGCATGCCAAGGTTCGCGACGTAATCGGAACGATCTGGAGCGGTACCTTTGTGTTGCTTTATATAGTTATCGGTATTGGAAATCATGATTTTGATTTGATATTTGGAACCGTCGGTGTGTATGTATTACTAGCCTGCGTTTTTTCGGGACCTGTCCTTTATTCTGCCATGAGGCATCTGAGCTGATTGTCCTATATACGCATATGGGTTGACGAGGGTGACCACTTAGGGCATGTGGAAAGTGCCTGGTCACATCGGTAAGAATCAGCAGTTTTGGTTTACTTTGCAGAACATGGAATAAAAATCAAGTCTCTTGGTAAATATACTAAATATATCCATTTTGTCATATCGATGAGACGCGAGATAGGTCCGACCCTACGAGATCGCGCTCTGCGGCGATACGCGAGTACTTTGAAAAAGTATGTGGGCGGTGCAGTCCTCTTTGGCATGTCGATTTGGCTATGACTTGGTAGGAGGTGCTGCAATGCATACATCCACAGCCGTGGAGAGAGGGCCGGGCATCATCACGTGCGTCGCCATCGGGGTGCTTTGTGTCGTTGTCCCGGGCGCTTGGGATGTCTTTTTGTACGCTGTCTGCATCGTTACGATAATTGTGGTCTTCCTCGCTGCAGGCTCGAGAATCATGGCTGCAATCAGGCCCTTTTCCTCTGTCCCGATTGACAGGGACGACTCATATAGGCCAAAGGTCTCTGTCCTCGTTACGAGCAAGGATGAGCCTGCGAGCATCGTAATCAAATCGATAGCAGCCCTGACGAAGCTAGACTATCCCAACTATGAGGTTATCGTCATCAACTCTAACAACAGCGACCAGGACAACTACGAGCGGATCGCTCACTATGTAGCCTCTTGTCCAGATAACTTCCGGTTCGTCCATGTCGACAAGATACACGGCTTTAAGGCCGGTGCTCTGAACTACCTGAACAGACACTGCATAAGTGATGACTCTGTCATCGAGGCGGTGGTGGACTGCGACTACATCGTCGACCCGAACTTTCTCAATCGTACGGTAGGCTATTTCAGGGACAAGCGCGTGGGACTTGTTCAGGCACCGCAAGACTACAGTTGCGTCGATGGGCAAAACGTCGGTCTCTACTACGAGTACCGCAGCTTCTTCAGCATGATCATGCACCAGGCGCAACGTCTCGGACTCGTCTCGTTCACCGGCACGATGGGTCTGGTGAGGACCTCCCTCATGCGTCAGGGCATAGGATGGGACGAGAGCTGCATCACCGAGGACGCTGAGGCCGGCATGCGCATCAGTCGCGAGGGATACATGGGTGTATACGTCGACGAGAACCTAGGCAAGGGCTATATGCCGTTCGACTACGACAACCTCATTCGGCAACGTCGCCGCTGGGTGTATGGCAACATGCAGGTCCTGTCCCAGAACATAGCAAAGGTGTTCCATGAGCGCGGGCTCGACCTGCGCCAGAAGGCGGCCTTCCTTGCGCAGACGATGGCCTGGTTCCAACCAGAGCTCGTGGTCTCAGTCATCTCGGTCGTGTCCCTGCTCTCTTGGCATGCGACGGGCTCCTATCTGTTCGAGGTGCTTGGTACCGCCATGCTCAACCTGCTGGCGGTCTGCCTTGCCACGTCCCTTGTGACGTTTCTCGTTGGGCTGCGTCGGGACGCAGCCCTCGCGGATCGTGTGAAGGCCCTGCTTGTCCACTATGGTTTGCTCTCCGTCATGTCAACCGCCTGGCTCTTGTGGCCGCTCGGCTATCGAATGGGCTTTGCCGTGACGCGGAAAGTTCCTGACCAGAACGGCCATGCCAGGGTACCGATAAGTCAGATGGTCCTCATCCTGCTGCTCGTTGCGTGCGTACTTCTGATGCCGCATGAGGCGCCCTTCATATGGGGTGGGGTGGCCTCTGGTTTCACGGCGGTGCTGGTCCTTGTCTCCACGCTCTATACAAATTGGATGTTCTCCCAGGCCAAGCTCACGAGCGTGCAGGCATCCGTCGAGTCCGCCCGTAGGCTTGCGGTACAGGAGAATGGAGACCTCAAATGAGGATCGCGCTGCTAGCACCCCTATGGAAGACAGTCCCGCCGGCTAAGTACGGGGGAACGGAGCTCGTCGTGAGCAACCTCGCTGACGAGTTGGTTCGCATGGGGCAGGATGTGACCGTGTTTGCCTGCGGAGGCTCTGTCACCTCCGCCCGCCTCGTGAACGTCATCGATCGCCCCCTCTATGACGTCATCGGGGGATTTCGCTTTGACTCGGTACCGTATTGCGACCTCGCGGAGCTCAAGATGGCCTTCGACGGCGCGCGCGACGGATGCTTCGATGTCATCAACAACCATATGAACATGAGCCTGGCACCGTTTGGGACCTACTGCCCGGTGCCGATGGTGTCTACAAATCACAGTAGCGTTGCCCCTGACGACAAGCAGCTCAGTGAGCTTTCAGGCGAGAGCATGTACGTGTCCATCAGCCAGGCGCAGCGTTCCCTTACGCCTGGGCTCAACTATGTCGCGACCATCTATCACGGCATACGAACCGATACCTTTGAGTACGACTGCTCTGCACATGGGGACTACCTTCTGTTTCTCGCCACGATGTCGCACGCGAAGGGAGCGGATCTCGCCATCGAGATCGCACGCCAGGCAGACATGCGACTCATCATGGCCGGAAATGTCACGGATCGCGCGTTCTTCCGCAGCCTTGAGCCACAGATCGATGGGGATCAGATCAAGTTCATCGGGGAAGTGGGGCATGCCGAGAAGAACAAGCTCATGAGAGAGGCCTACGCCTATGTCTTGCCGATGCGCTGGCAGGAGGCGTTCGGGCTCACGATGGTTGAGTCGCTTGCGTCGGGAACCCCTGCCATCGTGTTCGACAACGGCGCGGCACCCGAGGTCATCGACGATGGACGGACCGGCTATGTCGTAAGCTCGGTCGAGCAGGCCGTGGAGGCCATCGGAAAGGTGTCTGGGATTTCCAGGGCCGAGTGTCGCCGACAGGCAGTGGAGCGCTTCGACGTCTCTCGTATGGCCCGGGACTATCTCACGTTGTACAGTGGGCTTGCCTCCCATTGATTAACAGCTGGTTCGTTGGCGGCTGCGTGCGAATGATGGGAGCGAAGGTGCCAGGAAGACAGTGGATACGGAGCGCAAGATAGCCGCGGATGCCGTCTTCTACAGTATCCTTGCCATCGGTCTCAGGGTTGGGTCCCTTGCTCTTCGGTGTCCTCGTGTAGTCTGTAGGACGCTCGAGCGCCCTTTTGCTCTCTAGCTCGGTTTTCGTGGTGATGCCGATGACCATGTCATTCAGGGGAATCATGGGCAGACGGAAGGGGCATGGCGGCTGGAAAAGTTCAGCCCAAGGCTTCGTGAGACGGTCTACTAGTGAATCGTGGCGCGTTCTACTAGTGATTCGTGGTATTAACTACTAGTTATTCGTGGCATCCAAGGCATGCGCAAAGGCCGTCCGAGGAGCGCATGCATGATTGAGCGAGACATGGCCAAGCAGGCGCGGGACCTTGCCAGGTGGTTTCCCGTCGTGTCCGTCACGGGGCCGCGGCAGAGTGGCAAGTCAACTCTCGTGCGCGACGTCTTCAGCGGATATGCCTATGCCAACCTCGAGGATCCCCAGGTGCGTGCGAGCGCCCTCTCTGATCCGGTGAGCTTCGTGCGCAACCGTCCCGTGCACCTTATCATCGATGGGACGCAGTATGCGCCCGACCTTTTCTCGATGGTGCAGGTAGTCTCCGATGAGCGAGGTGCCATGGGACAGTACGTCCTCTCGGGGTCTCAGAACTTCCTTATGCTCAAGGCGATAACGCAGTCCCTCGCGGGACGCGTCGGCATGCTCAGGCTGCTTCCCTTCTCGTATCGAGAGGCCCTGCGAGGCGATGGCTCCCTCACACCCGACGACTATATGCTTGCCGGTGGCTATCCACGTCTCTACGACACGCGGATGCCCTTGGGCACCTTCTTCGAGAACTACGTGAGCACCTATCTGGAGCGTGACGTCGCCGGCTTCCTCGACGTCCGGAACCTCTCGACGTTCCGGACGTTCCTGGGGCTGTGCGCACGCAACTGCGGAGGGCTCCTCAGGTACGTGACGCTCGAACAGGGTGCCCAGGTGGCGCATGACACGGCACGGTCCTGGCTCTCCATGCTGGAGTCCAGCTACATCACCTTCATGCTGCGGCCCTATCACGCCAACCTCGGGAAGCGCCTCACCAAGACGCCCAAGCTGTACTTCTATGACACGGGGCTGCTCTGCCACCTCCTGCACATCAAGACGATGGAGCAGCTCCTCATACATCCGATGCTGGGAGCCATCTTCGAGAACCTTATCGTGTCGGAGCGCGTGAAGCGCCATCTCAACGAGGGTGTCGAGCCCGAGCTGTACTTTTACCGTGACGACAGCAAGGTCGAGGTCGACCTCATCGACCTCACGGTACCGCGGGTGCCGGAACTCATAGAGGTCAAGTCATCGGCGACATATCATCCGAGCCACGCCCGGCATCTTGGCAAGGTAGGCGATTTGCTTGGCGTGCCCGTGTCCGGGCGGACCGTCGTGCTGCGAGTGGACGATGGCTACTCCGCTGGCGGCGTCACCGTGAGGGGCGTAAGAAGTGAACTGCTCGGAATGCCTCGGTGATTCGCCTGTCCGGCCCGACCGTCCCATCGCGTGCATGGCGCGACGTTACATCTCCTTGTCGTATTTGCAGCGATAGCGAATGGCACAACCCTCCACGAAGAGGTAGGAGAATACCAACAGCAGCACGGCAACCATATCTACGCCCATCAAGGCAAAAGAAACCATCAGCGCACCGAACACGTAGATCATCACGTCAAATGCCTTTGCCTTCGCGCGATTCGAGATGCTGATGTTGCGTTCGTCGTTTTTTTTCGACATCGATCTGCTTCTGAATGTCCGGGTGCCCCGCCACCGCCCTACGAGAGATGATGTCGCTCACGCCGTGACCGAAGGCACCGCAACCAAGGCCGATGCATACGAATGGCAGCGCTCGCATAAACCCCTGTGGGTCCGCAATAGTCTTGACCAGGTACAATCCTACGCCCAGAAGTAGCAGGCCTATGATTGTGGTGGCGTATTCCCTGGTTTTCCGCATCATTTTTCCTCCTCATAGATGAATACGTCCTCGACACTCATCCCAAAGTACCGTGCAATTTTGAACGCCAGCAGGATGGACGGGTTGTAACGACCGTTCTCTAGCGAGCCAACCGTTTGTCGGGATACCTCGAGTGCCGCTGCCAGATCCTCTTGCCTGATTCCACGCTGCTTTCGAAGCTCTTCCAGCCGATTCTTCACACAGCATCTTACACTCCAGGTCGATGGGGATGGCAACTACACGCTCCAGCTGAGTGTGACGGGAAGGTCCGAGTCGACCACCACGTCAACCAAGGCGAACGTCATCTTCGTCGCCGACGTCTCGGGAAGCATGGCCGAGACGTACGGCACCACATCGCGTCTCGACGCTGCGAAATCCTCGATTATCTCCGCTGCCGGGACGATCCTCGGCCAGGAAGGTGCCAGGGCGAAACTGATTACGTTCGGCACCAACGTGGTCAGCGACTACGGCTGGACAAGCAACGTCTCCGAGTTCGACGGCAACGTCAATTCCATGAGCGCCGACGGCGGCACCAACTGGGAGGCCGCGCTCGCCCAGGCAGAGACCGATGCCAAGAGCGCCGGTGACGGCGACGTCTATATCATCTTCGTCTCCGATGGCAACCCGACCCTCCGCATGAGCCAGGTGTACTCCGAGTACATCTGGTGGGGTCCCGATGCCACCATCTATCAGGAAGACAGATGGTATTACAACAGCGATGGTGTCTACGGATCAGGCTACAATGACCCCAAGGGCTGGGACTTCACCGCCGCGAACACCGTGGCGAACAGGCTGATCGGTAATGATAAGTACACGCTGTTTACCATCAACGTGAGCGACAGCACGAAGATGGACAGCCTTAGCGCGACGCAGCACTACGAGGCGAACAGCCCGGCGATGATGCAGTCGGCGCTCTCGAGCATCGTCAAGCAGATCACGAACACTTATTCCTACAAAAACGTCGTCATGACCGACACGGTCACCACAGGCGACATGGTCGTGGGAACCGGTGCGGGCGGCGGCGTGGACAGCTTCTCATACACCACCACGGATGTGGGAGGTACCCCCACGACATGGGCGGATGCCCCAGCGGCAACGTACGATTTAGGGAAGAAAACGGTGACGTGGGACCTTGGGGCGATGAGCCTCGAGGACGGCAGGACCTATACGGTGTCCTTCAAGGTCAGACTCACGCAGCGGGCCTACGACGACGCGGCCAGGCTCGCTTCCGGTCAGCAGGCGGCGAGCTCGAACATCAAGAGGAACGGTGACGGAAGCGTCACGGCCTACGCCAACTCCCCAACGGGCAACGCCGTTGCGTACACCCAGTTCATGACCGAGAACGGCATAGAGGAGTCGGGTTCCGAAAAGAGCGGCACGGCCGACTTCCCGCGTCCTGGGCTCGACGTCCCCCTCTCCACGCTGAGGCTCACCAAGCGTTGGGACGGTGACGGCACGAAGCCCAGCTCGGTCACCGTCCATATCCAGGATGGCAGCGGTGAGTTCACGCAGGACGTGACGCTTGCGGGCGACAGCTGGGCCCAGACCGTCTACATCCCGGCCGGTCCGGAGGGCCACGCCTGGCAGGTGACCGAGACCTCGCAGTCCGAGGGCTGGGCCCTCGAGGGGTACGAGGCGACGGGTCTGGTCGCAAACGGGACCGTTGGTGCCGGGGGCACCCTCCAGGGGCTGACGGCGCAGTCTTCCAGCGTCACCATCACGAACAGGCAGATCAAGTACGAGTTTCGCATCCTCAAGGTGGGCTCTGACGGTGCGACCCTGAAGGGCGCGACCTTCGAGGTTTCGGGGAGCGGTGCGCAGACCACCGGAGACGACGGTCTGGCAACGTTCGGGAGCCTCGTGCCCGGTACCTATGCGATCACCGAGGATCACGTTCCTGCCGGATACACGCTGCCAGGCACCCACATACTTGTCATCAGGAATGACGGCACCGCGACCTGGGACGGAAGCGAGATCACGAACACCGGTGACGACCAGGGGATGAAGTACTTCCAGGTCACCGTGACCAACAACAAGCTCGCGAACCTGCCCAAGACGGGCGGCATCGGCGTGATTCCGTTTGCCGCGGCCGGTGCCGTGCTGGTCGTCATCGGGGTGGCCCATTCGTTCAGGAAGGACAGGAGGAACCGGCGCTAGAGGCCCCCTCGGTCGCCAGCCCGTCAATCTCAGGCAACATCCAGGTCGCCACATATGCATCTGGTACTCAGACAGAATCCAGAAGCTACGAAAGGAAATTTACCATGAAGTCTCGCCTCAAGAACAAGGTACTCGCGGGCATCGGCGCAGCCGTCCTCGCGATGTCCATGGCACCAGGCCTCGCCTTCGCCGAGACTGGCAGCGCCTACACGTCCGACATCACCGTCAACGGGGTCAAGGCCGGTGACACCGTTACCGCCTACGAGCTCGTCGACTCCGTCGTCGGCTCTGACAACAACAAGACGACCGAGTCAAACCTGACGGACTATCCCTCATCCGACAGCGACCTCGCCACCTATGTGGCGAGTCACTCCGTCGCGAGCCTGGCGGCAGCCGCCAAGGACACCAAGGCCGTTACCGCGACTACCTCGACCGTGACCTTCGGGGGGCTGGATGACGGCGCTTGGCTCATCGTCGTCACCAACGGGAGCGGAGACACGAGGGTCTACGAGAACACCGTCGTCAACAACGACGCCAAGGTCGTGAACGGTGCCTATGCGGCGAACCCGCAGACCGTCGACGTGAAGTCCACCGACACCAACGTCACCAAGACCATCGCAGGCCAGTCCTTCCAGCAGGGTCAGAACTACGACTTCACCGTCACCTTCGCCGTTCCCTCCTTCCCGGCCAACGCGGTGGACAGGAGTCTGAAGGTCACGGACACCCCGACGGGCTTCAAGGATGATGCCGCCACCGTCATCATCAAGGCTGGTGACACCACGCTTACCAAGGGTACCGACTACAGCATCACTGCCAACGCGGACGGTGGCTTCACGGTCGACTTCACCGACGCCTACATCGTGGCCAACCCGAACCGGCAACTCACGCTGACCTACACCGCGAACCTTACGAACGTCTCCGCTACCGCTGGTACTGCCTCGAACCATGTCACGGTCAATAACAGCGACGCGAAGGTCACCGTCAACACCTATGGCGTCTACTTCCAGAAGGTCGACAAGGACGGCAAGGCGCTTTCGGGTGCTACCTTCACCCTCTACGAGGCGGCCGCCGACGGCAAGGCCGACACGACCAAGCCCTATGGGACCTCGACCTCCGGTGATGACGGTTACATCTACTTCTCCGGCCTCGCCAACGGCAAGAAATACGTGGCGGTCGAGACGACCGTTCCGGCCGGCAAGCAGAGGGCCAATGACATCATCGTCACCATCGACGCCAGCTCTGCCACGGGAGACAACCCCGCGACCTCGGGCGTGACAGAGGACGACTATCAGCAGTCTGCGAATGTCACCGACCCCGACCAGGGCATCCTTCCGATGACCGGTAGTGTCGGCACCCTTGGCCTCACCGCCGCCGGGGTCATGCTGGTTGTCGGAGGCATTGCCGTCGCGGCATCTCGCCTCCGCAAGAAGTCCGAGTAGTGCCCAGACACTTTCAAGATGGTCCGAATGGATCCGTGGCGCGGCGAGTCCTCCCTCGTCGCGCCACGGATTCTCGCCACCGTAGGACGAGGGAGACCGTCCTCGCCCTTCTCGCCGTGCTCGTGGGCATCGCGCTCATCGCGTACCCCTACGTGAGTGACTACCTCGACGTGGTCGAGCAGAGCAAGGTCCAGACAAGGCAGCAGGATGCCGTGACCAGTGCCTCGTCCGAGGATCTCTCGACAGAACGGGAACAGGCGGAGGACTTCGACGAGCGCATTCGCACGAGCCGCATCCACGTGACCGACCCGTTTGACCCAGACTCGGGATCGCCCAGCGACGAGGAGTACGAGAGCGTGCTCAACCTGGTTGGGGACGGGGTCATGGGCCAGCTCGTCATACCCTGCATCGGTGTCAACCTTCCCATCTACCACGGGGTTGATGGAGACGGCATGAACCATGGCGTCGGGCACATGCCGAGCACCTCCCTTCCCATCGGTGGGGATTCCACCCACTGCGTCCTCGCCGGTCACACGGGGCTTCCGTCCGCTCGCATCTTCGACCGCCTGACCGAGCTCAAGGTCGGGGACTGGTTCGTCATCCGCATCCTCGGAGAGGATCACGCCTATCGGGTCACGTCGACCGAGGTGGTCCTCCCAGACCAGACGGACGATCTGGCCATCCAAGACGGCAAGGATCTCGTCACCTTGGTCACCTGTACGCCCTATGGCATCAACACCCAGCGGCTGCTCGTGCATGCCGAGCGCTGCGACGTGCCGCAGGAGTGGCTGGATATGCAGGGGAACAGTGGTACCAGCACGTCGGTGAGCACTACGGAGGACCTGTCGACGGTACAGCTCACGCTCGTCGGTATCGGTCTCGGTGCCCTTGTCGCCCTGATCGTCCTCTTGGTACTGCGGCGGCGGCGCGATGTCGGTGGTCGCGTCCGCCTCAGGAACCGCAGCGATGATCGTGGTTAGCGGTCATCTTCGAATCGAATGATATGCCGTCCGGCCAGATTCAGCTCTGACGGCCGTCGTTTGGCTTCTGCGCACACTATACGACTTTGACTCCCGCCCGTGATTCTCCTGCCTGCAGGTGCTTTTCTCGCATCCGGGATGCGACTTTGGACCACTATGTTTACGTTGGTAAGGTATGTGATAAATTTCTGAATTGTGAGCCATAATTCGTGGGCCAAAGTCGCTTCGTGACCGTAGGAATTGCTCCGCGTCTCTCGATGTTGGGAGTATGTGTAAGTGGGTACTCTACGGAGAGCTTTTCTATATACAGCGTATCCTTTTCCGCTGACCGTACGTCCATGGCGCAAGGATCGATGACCCATGTCCTCGGTGAGGCTCCACTGAGGCGGTTGTGCTGGGGTTGGCTTCCTGTCTCTCCTCGTGATGCCCCTCTGTACGTAGCGCAAGGACCCATCGTTCCCTTTGGAGCGGTGGGTCCTTGCGTGTCGGTACGTTGGCGTTGGCTTGCTGCATACCGTATTCGGCGAGAACCTACACACCATCTTCATCGGCGGTTAAGTCCTACTTCAGGCTGACTTCGTAGTATGTGATTCGTCAAATGTCATCGACAACAAGACGATTTCGTCACTACGCGACCACGCCGCGCCCCGCGAACCCGTCGAGAGACGAAGGGGCGGATATGGACTCCAAGACAGGATGCATTTCGCTGGTGATTCCCTGTCTCAACGAGGAGGAAAGCCTTCCGGTGTGTCTGGCGGCGGTGTCCAAGGTTGCGACACGGATGAACGAGGAACATGGCCTGACGGTCGAGGTCATTCTCATCGATGATGGATCCACCGATGGGACGCTCTCCGTGTTTCGGCATGCTGCCTCGCGGAAGTCTGACACCATCAAGGTCAGGTGGGTCTCCTTCTCTCGGAACTTCGGCAAGGAGGCTTCTCTCCTCGCTGGATTCTCCCGCGCAAGCGGAGACTACGTCGCAGCGATGGATGCGGACATGCAGGATCCGCCCTCACTCCTCCCCAAGATGTATGAGCTGCTCGTCAGCTCTGGCTGTGACACCGTGGCGGCGAGACGGGCGACGCGAGAGGGCGAGTCGCCGCTCCGTTCGAGCCTGTCTCGCAAGTTCTACGGCGTGGCGAACCACTTGTCCGACACCGACTACATCGATGGTGAGCGCGACTACCGCCTGATGAGACGTCCTATGGTAAACGCGCTGCTGGAGATGGGCGAGTACAATCGCTTTACCAAGGGCATGTTCAGCTGGGTTGGCTTCACGACGGAATGGATCTCGTACGACAATGTCAACCGAGTCGCGGGAAAGACAAAGTGGAGCCTGCGTCAGCTTCTGGGATACTCGATTGACGGAATCACGTCTTTCTCCGCCGTGCCGCTTACCTTTGCGGCAAAGATAGGGCTGGGGTTCTGCGTGGTCTCCGCGGCCATGCTCATACTCATCGTTGCTCGTCGTCTCCTCTTTGGAGATCCCGTCACGGGATGGGCGTCGACCATCTGCATCATCATCTTCATCGGTGGGCTGCAGCTCCTCTTTCTCGGCATAATTGGCTACTACCTCGCCAAGGTCTATCTCGAGACAAAGCATAGGCCGCACTACGTGGTGAGGGAGCAGAGCGATGCGGTCGGGAAGTAGACCCGTCTTGCGCGGGCGCGTCGCCGGCGTCGTCCTTCTCGTCATCGGCGCGGGCTTCCTCCTGATTTCCGCCTTCCAGGCCAACATCTGGTTCGATGAGAGCTACTCGGTTGCCATTGCCTCGCATTCGTTCTCGGAGATCTGGAGCATTGGCTCATATGACGTGCATCCCGTCCTGTACTATTGGGCGCTTCACGTGGTCTACCTTGCGTTCGGAAGTAGCATAATCGCCTTTCGCCTCTTTTCTGCCCTTGGGTCGATGGCTATGGCCGTTCTGGGCGTCACGTGCGTAGCCAAGGACTTCGGCAGGATGACGGGGCTGCTCTTTACCTTCTTCTCGCTGTTCGTTCCGGTTGTCGGCTTCATGTGCCTACAGGTCCGTATGTATTCCTGGGCATCGTTTTCTGTCGCGCTTGCGGCTATCTTCGCCTGCCGAATCGCGCTGGTGACAGTGGGGACGAATGACGGGAGAGACGTCGCGACATCCGGCGGGGGAGAGGTGCCCGTCGGCTGGTGGGTCGTGCTCTTTGGCGCCAGCCTGGCCTCCGCGTACCTGCACTACTACGCCGCCATCGCGGCCTTTCTCATAAATATCTTTCTGCTGGTGGTTCTTTTTCGCCATCGCGGCACGTGCAAGGGGCGGATTCGGACGTTTCTTTGCGGTGCCGTCATCACCGTGGCATGCTATCTGCCCTGGATGATGGTCCTTGCCGGGCAGGTGTCGCACGTGTCCAGCGGCTTCTGGATAGAGATGTCGTTTCCCGAGACCGCCTATGACATCCTCGACTATCTCGTGCTGACGCCTGCGATGTCGGAGGCGGTCGGGGGAAGCTGCGGCAATGTGGTCCAGGCACTCGCGACGATAGTCTCCATCGCGGTGGCTGCCTGCGCGTCGATGCTGTCCATCTGGATGGTCGCACGGCTCTGGCGGCATGTCCATGCCAGGAGTCTCGCTAGGGAGCAGCTCTCCCGCAAGACTTCGTCGGCCGACCCCGCGCTTGTTGCGGCTTGGTGTGGCATGGGCGTCTATGGGGGCATCATCGCGATCGCGCTTGTCGTCTCGTTGTCCATGGGCCAGGCGGTGCTCTACTTTCGCTACCTGTACGTGGCGCTGTGCTTTCCCCTGTTCTTCTTCTCGGTGGCGCTGTCGCGTGTGGATGGGCGTCGGGTCACGGGGGCGGTCTGCGGGTTGACGCTTGCGGCTGCGGTGATCAGTCAAGCGGTCATGGCTAGCGACTATTACGCCCTGGAAGACCATGCGGCGGTCGACTACTACGTTGAGAAGGTCGAAGAACTCTCGGTCGACGAGGGAGCCGCACTGGTGGTCTCGGACAACATCGGCATCTCGGGCGTGCTCGCGGAGCGGTGTCCGGGTATCCCCATCGAGTACCTTGACGTGTATACGGATACGGCACAGGCATACGAGGCGTACGCCCCGACCGTCAGCATCGTCGAGTCCCTGCACGACACACTTGATGCCCACGCGGGCCGATACATCGTACTCGCAAGCACCGATGTGCTTGGTGACGCCCAGTCGATCTACGACTTCGCCGAAGAGTACGACTCCGAGGTGGTGGAGATTCGCGAGTACGCATACCCCTACTCAAGCGAGGACGGCTTCTACGTCGTTGCCGTTCTCGAAAGATAGCAGTCGGCTGGATGGCCGGCTATCCACCTAGCTTGATATGGTCGGGATACTTCCACGCCGAGAGCTCGTCCTGAGAGATGCACGGAGGCTCGGCACCCTGGCCGAGCGTGAGGGCGTTGTAGTAGAGGTGCGCCATCTCCTCGAGATAGACGGCCTTGCGGTAGGCTTCGGCAATCGAGACGGTATCAAAGGTCACTGCCCCATGCTTCTCGAGCAGGAAGCATTCCGCTTCCTTGCAGGCGTCCACCACGTTTGCCGCCAGCTCGAGCGTGCCCGGGCGCGCGTAGGGGGCGACGGGAATCCGGGCCTGGGTCAGACCCATGCCGGCCGCCTCGTAGACGAGTGCGGGGATGGGTCTGTTCATGAGGGCAAACGTTGTTCCGTAGAGTGAATGCGTGTGCACGACGGCGCGCGTGTCGGGCCGCGTTGCGTATATCGCCAGGTGCATAAGCGCCTCGCTCGATGGCTTGAGATCCGAGAAGTTCTCCACCACGTTTGCATAGAGGTCGATGATGACCAGGTCGCGCGGCGTGAGCGTCTCGCGGTCAACACCAGAGGGAGTGATTACCACCAGCCAGGAGTCCGGATCCAGTACCGAGAAGTTCCCGGCCTTGTTCGCGCAGAGCCCTTCGGCCTGGCTGCGCTTTGCGATCGCGCACACGTCTTCTCTCAGTGAGTCGAGCATGAGAGCCCCTCTCCTTGTGCTCCCGCCTGCTGCTCCTGCTGGGGTTTGACGGGATTCCGTTGGACCTCTCCGGCCCTTTGTAGGTAATGATACCCAAGGGTTCGAATCATTTGCGGGAAGAAGGGCGGCATGTTGGCAGCTATGCCGAAAGAGCAGAGCCCGTTGCGGCAAGGCATACGCTGGGTGGTGCACGTCATTCCTTAAGCCTCGGTGACGCTACATACCATCGAAGCGCGGCCGATTTTGTCATCGAGGCTTAAAGAACGGTATGCAAGGTTGTTTCGGATGTCCGTTCCCGGAGAGCTCTGCCTACGACTCGCTGCAGTAGGCGACAATCGCGTCATGGAGAAACTGCGTCGCACCGGGGGCGACCGCGTCGTAGTACGCCCTGAAGCGCTTGTCGGCAAGGTAGGCCTCGGCCATCCCCACGTGTGCCGACGTGCTGTAGGCGCCATCTCCCCAAAAGCGACAGAGCCATTGGCGGTGCAGGTCGCAGAGGTGCGTGGCTTCGGGACCCGCGGGATTGTCGGTTGCGAGTGCCGTGGCAAGGGCCTTCTTGATCTCGGCCTCGAGTGATTTGGTCTCGTCGTACTGCTCGTGCGTCATGCCCAGGATTCTCTCGTTTGTCTCGTCAGCCGTCGCATCTCCAAAGGTGGCGCGCACCTCGTCTCCGTATGTTCGCTCGTTGTCCGCCACGAGTGCTTGCTTGAAACCCTCGAACTTGTCGGCATCCCTCATTGCTGTGCTCCCTTCGAGACTGGCGACCGTCCTGTCGACCGTCGCTATCATCCTATCGAGCCTCTTTCGTTCCTCCGCCAGTCGACTTCGCTGTTGGAGAAGCTGTTCACGCAGATCAGCCGTGCCATCGATGCAGTGACAGATGTCCGTCAGCTGCATGCCCGAGGCGCGGTAGACGAGGATGAGCTGTAGGCGGTCGACCTCATCGGGACCGTAGACGCGGTACCCGTTCTCGCGACGCTGCGGGCGAAGGAGACCGATCTTGTCGTAGTGGTGCAGCGTGCGCACGCTCACGCCAGCAAGGTCTGCCAGCTGCTTCGTGGTGTAGGTAGCGGGTGCGCCCATCTCTCGCCGTCCTCGTCAGCTCGAACGTGTCTGAAGGCAGCATAAACTATGACGTAACGTCATAGTCAAGGGAAAATCAGTGGGGTGCGATCCGAATGAGTGACGATAGCCAGTGAGGTTCGTGGCAAAAGCGATGGATTGGATACGGCAGATCCGAAGCAGGTGCGGGAAAACGATAGGTTTGTGTGAGTCATGAGCATGATGATTCCGCAATATGCATGTATATGCATCGAAATGGATATTTGGATAGAAATATCTCTAGCAATGAATACGTACATGTGCCCGAAAGGGGCGGGCGAAAGAGTGCCACACAAACCTATCAAAAACGACCACCTAGGTCGTTCTTGATAACGTCTGACGGTCCCATAGCTAGTGACAATTCACCTCAGTGGGCCTGGGTTTTGCTTAGGTGAGGTTTGGAGTACCTAAACCACGCTCTCGTTAGGTCCGAGATGCAAGACCGCGTCGAGGTCGGCATCAAGGTCCTTGAGGTGCCGTACCCGTGGATGGGAGATGAGCCTGCCGGCCATCATGACCTGTTCGACGTGACGCAGCGCCTCGAGGTCATCGAGTGGATTCTGCGCAACGACGACGAGGTCAGCCGACTTGCCGACTTCGACGGATCCCGTGATGTCGTCTACCCGGAGAAGGCGGGCGTTTCCAAGCGTGGCCGTATGTAGCGCAAGGTTGCTGGATGCACCTACGAGTTCGTGAAAGTACACAACCTCGCGCCAAAGGTCATACTGGGTTACATAGGGGCATCCCGAGTCCGTGCCAAGGCCAACGGGGATGCCCGCATCGAGCGCCTGCCGGGAGGCCTCGACGATTCCGCGGAACACGACGTCAGCGTTGAGCTTGACGATTTCCGAGGAATGCGTCTTCTTCTGGTCCATGCGTGCGAGCGGGATGGCCGGCGAGATGGTTGTCGTGAGACTCGAGGTCCTACCGGCCCCGTTGTGATGGAACAGTTCGACGATCTCGGGGGTCATTGGGGCGCCATGCTCGATGGTGTCCACACCGGCCTCGAGTGCGAGTCGCATCCCGTCAGTGCTCTCCACATGGGTTGCCGTGGGAAGGTTCAGGTTGTGAGCCTCCTCGACCGTTGCGCGCGCCATCTGGGGTGACATGCGTACGACACCGGGCTCGCCCGGTTTCTCGGCGTCAAAGACCCCTCCCGTGATGAAGAGCTTGACGAGGTCGGCTCCATGGGCAAAGGCGTCACGAACGAGCGCGCGTGCATCCTCGTCCGTTTCGCAGGTCTTGGCGATAAGGCCACGACCATGGCCGTTCGTCGGCGTGACGCCCCATCCCGAGCAGAGCATTCGGGGTCCGAGGTACTTTCCGGCATTGATGGCGTTTCTTGTCTGGACGTCGGCCCATACGGGATCGCCAACGCCGCGAACCGTGGTGACGCCGCTCAAGAGCTCGGTCTGCGCACTCTTTTGGATCTCGTGGCGCAGGTAGGCACGGCCGAGAGGGTTTCCCGTGACCCTATCGATGAGGTCCGCCGCACCCGACGAGCTTATCGGCCTCCCTGAGCCGCAGAAGTGGACGTGCATGTTGATGAGACCGGGAAGCAGGTACTTGTCCGAGAGATCGATCTCGGCCGTGCCGAGGGGGATATCCGTCGTGGTGGAGGGACCAACGTGCGAAATCAGCCCCTTCTCGTCGACGAGAACCGTCATGTCGGGCTGTGGCTGCATGTCCGGGGTTCCGTCGAGCAGCGTGACATGGGAAAGGGCGTATTTCATCGAGGTCTCCTCTCGCGAACGTTAGACACAACTATAGGCGCACCGGGGTGTCGTGATGCGCGTGCGGTAACTTGTGTTCAAGAGCGTTTGCCATGCAAGACATGCAGAGAAACGCGGCAAATGAACGAGCTGCTTCAACGGGTACGTCTAACGGCTGCCGTGGCATGACAAAACCGCAGGAAAGTGATAGAGATGGATGGTGCTCGTGGACCTTCGTCTGCCAGCGCTCGTCCATTCGGCAGTTCTTTCTGCATGTGGCATAAGCCGCCTCTCGTCGATCCTGCCGATTCTGATCTCGTGTCGCGAGTGACGGGGTTGTGGAGTGCAGACGAATGGTGCCAGCCCGGAAAGCATTCCAGGCTGGCACCAAAATGGGCAAGGCTTTCTTTTACGGGATCTTCTCCCGCTAGTTTTCCACCATCGAGATGTAGCTCGACAGCGAGTTGCCGCCAGACACGCGACAGCGCGGGAGCTGCGTGGGGTCATCACCCACGACGGCATTTCCGTAGTTGGTGGTGACGGCGCAGGAGATTCCCAGATCGTTCATGGCGGCGGTCGACACGTCCGACACATCCCCGTATGGGTACGCGAACGCTTCCACGGAGCCGATGATGTCGGCCGACTTCTGGATGTCTGCGACAAGCTCCTGCTCGGTGAGGTCATAGATGCGTCCACCGTGGCCGAGGTGCGTGGAGCCAGCACGGTGCAGGTCATAGGAGTGCGACTCGAAGAGTACGTAGGGGTTCGACTGGTTGAGCTTGTCCTCGATGTCGCCATCGACGCAGATGAGGAACGACGTGGCGTGTACCTTGTACTTTGCCAGGATGGGAATGCCGTTGTCCAGGAAGCCGTGCTCGCCATCATCGAACGTGAGTATCACGGACTTGGCGGGCAGCGAGTGCGTACCCTCGACGTAGGCGCGTAGCTCCTGCCAGGAGGGGTAGTAGTAGTCGTTCTCGGAGAGCCACGCGCACTGGGCATCTAGCTCGGTGGTCGAGACGTAGTTTACGTTGAGGTCGCTTGGCGGATTGGACGGATCGTAGACATAGTGGTACATGAGGATGGGGATGCCGTTGGTGTCCCAGTCCATGGAGTCGGCGGCCACGACGTGTACCGTGCGCTGCGTGGTGGCGACCATGCCCTCGGAGTTCTGCACGGAGTAGGTGAGCACGTAGTCACCCACGGTCGAGGTGTCGACGGAGCCAGAGACCTGCACGCTGGAGGTGAGGTTGCCCTCCTGGACGTCACGTGCGTGGCAGCCCCCCTCGATGTAGCTCTCACCCTGCTTGACGTAGGTGTCCTCGTCGCCGTCAAGCGAGAGAACGATGCGCCCGTCAGGAGCGGTGGTCACAGGGGTGGTCGAGGTGGATGAGGCCGTGTCAGTCGTGGAAGCGCTGTCTGTCGCAGTGGCCTGCGAGGACGAAGTGGCATCTGTGCCTGAGCTTCCGAAGAGGTGCGGAATCACGAGAAGGGCCAGCGCCACGCCGACGATGGCGACCGCAACAACCGCGACGATCGTGCGCTGCCGCCGTTGGCGGCGACGTGCCGTACGTGTTCGCGAGGAGTACATGGTGCCCGCAGTGGCTATCGGTTGCCGTGTTCGCGATGGCTCGTGCGATGTGGACCTGCTCGACTGCGGACCTGAAGAATAATGACGTGCCATATTGTACCAGCCAATCCTGTGTTGCTTTAAATCCAGGTACAGGATACGCGATGCTCGCGGCCATGGCGAATTCTGGAGGGTGCGGCCTCCACATGAGAAGCACTATGCTGCCGGTTAGAATATGTAGGATATGTTCAGCAGGTGTCGACGAGTGATGACGCGTTGGTCCAGCATCGGTAGGGGGCGTGCGAATGACCTTCAGGGAGGCATCCAGAGCGACGACCACCTTTTGCGACGGATGCGACCGGGCGTGGTCCTACGGCCCCAATGAACCGACAGTCTCCATCTCGTTAGGCACAGGGTGGCAATGGCAGTGAAGGCACCGATTGTTGTTGACGTTGCGTATAGGGACGATGGTGGCATAGCCGAGCAGATCAAGTCCGTTGGAAGTGATGCTTCTGATGAACGAGAGCTCAGCGACGACGATCGTGAGTGCCTGCTGACCTATCCGACGGTCTACATCATTCATCAGAAGCACGAACATGGCGGCCACGATGAGTACATCGCCTACGTGGGAGAGACCAACTCCATAGCACGCCGCACGGAAGAGCACTACAACGATGGTAGTGCCAATCCCGAGGGGAACGATCAGGCACTCTGGTGCAGGCTCAACGACCCCCATGAGACTACGGGGATGTTCGTCATCGGCCACGAGCATTTTAACAAGTCGCTCACGCTGGATGTCGAGAATCAGTTTCTAAGCTATGTACTTGCATCTGATGCGGACATCAAGCTCGCCAACGGCCGCACCAATCCCCAAGATGACTATTACACGCGCGACGAGCTGCCCAGGATTGTCTCGAGTGCATGGGGCAAGCTGCACAAGGCGGACCCCCGGCTTTTCCCTGCCGAGAAGGCAATCCTCAACTCTGCGATATTCAAGGCGTCCCCGTTTCACAGACTGGGCGACAATCAGTTGAAGGCGGAGCAACTGGTGCTCGACAGGGTCCAGAGTATCCTTGCCGCCCCAACGGAAGTCGACCATCCCCAGCTGATACTCATCGAGGGCGCAGCGGGAACGGGCAAGACCGTGCTGCTCAGCCATCTCTTTCTGCAGATTGCGACGCTCGATACGCAGACCGATCCCTTCGGTAGGCGGCACGCCCCAAGCGCCGAGCTTATCGTCAACCATCACGAGCAGCTGACGGTCTACAACTCGATAATGAGGAGACTTGGGCTTCAAAGGAAAGACGATGAGGTCGTCTTCATGGCCACGCCGTTTATCAATCGACATAGTGATATGAGCTTCAAGAGGCGTGCAGATCGTCAGAAACACCCATCCGACCCCATTGACGTTGCATTCGTTGATGAGGCGCACCTACTGCTGACGCAGGGCAACCAAAGCTACATCGGGAACAAGAATCAGCTGCTTGACATCATGATGCGCGCCCGTGTCGTCGTCGCGGTCTTTGACCCCAATCAGGTGCTGCGCAAGGAGCAGGAGGTCGGCCCGAAGATGCTTTCGCTTCTGTTTCCGGAGGGAAGGTTCCCCGATGCGTCGAATGACTCTGGAGAGCGTACTGCGACCATCGGAGACCTGCGATGCGATGTGTCAAACATCAAGCTCGGTCAGCAGTTTCGGATCGACGCCTGTGACGAGGTTGTCGACTGGATCGATGACTTTGCCGCCGGCCGCCTTGACGCACGAGTGCCGCAGGACACAAAGGGGGAGGGGGGACACATTCCCTACGAGATCAAGGTTTTTGACTCCCCCTTCGATCTGAGGAAAGCCATAGAGAGACGTGCGAGCAGCACCAGCCACGGTCTCTCGCGCCTGCTCGCGACGTATGACTGGAACTATGTCAAGAAGTCAAATCGCACATGGGAGGTCCGCATCTCGCGCGACGAAGGCGGATGGGTGGCCTTGGACAACAGGCTCGAGCCTGCGGAGGATTGGCACATCAGGGAGGAGCGCGGCAGCTACTTTCATATGCCATGGAACAATCAGCTTGACAACCCCGACAAAGGGCCGGGCGAGAGGGACAAGGCTTGGGCAGAGAAGAGCTACACGCTCGGCGAGGCGGGTTCCATCTATACGATTCAGGGCTTTGACCTCAACTACGCCGGGGTGATCATCGGTCCGTCCGTGAAGTATCGAAACGGCCACGTGGTGTTTGACAAAGATGCGAGCTACAACTCGCAGGCGATCAACGGCAGCGAGAGCCCAGAGGAGAACCTCAGACACGAGCTCAACGTGCTTCTGAAACGAGGAGTACATGGACTGTATCTGTTTGCGGTGGACCCAGCGTTGCAGGCGAGGCTGCAGGAGCTGTCAGTGGGTGTGTGACGGTAGCGGCTCTCGTAAAGACGGATGGAGTTGCACCCTTCACTTAGTCTTTCTCAGCGTACGCGGGCGGTGCCGTGGCGGCGGATGCTCGTCATGACATCGCCCGCGCGGTCGGGATGGGCTGCCTGCCGCGTCTCAAGGAGAGGGGGGGTGAGGCGGCAGGCTCTTGGCACGATGAGGTGGCAACGGCCCCATCGCGCCACACCCGTGTCACAGGATGCTCATCGCAATGCCGAGCGCAATCACGATGACGCTGGCGAGAAGGTCCACGACTCCGCGCCGTACCATGTGGTCATACAAGGAGCCGGTCATCGTCGCCCTCCTCGCCTCATGTCCTGCGGACGTCTCCGATGATGGAGCTTTCCTGCGGTGATGGTTGCCGGCCGGGGGTTTATTTACGAGACGGGCGACATCTCGCAACGGATGCGCCGCGATTGGAAACGAACGTGTGACAAACCATCAGGATGGCCGGGGGCGTTCGTGTCATCTCTACAGCAGACGGTCGAGAAGCTCGAGAAGTCCTTCCTCGCTCGTGACCGTCCAGCTGGGTATGGGCTCGCCCTCGTGCGCGGGATAGCGGCGGTTGAACCACACCGACGTCATGCCTGCGGCATTTGAACCCGCCACATCCAGGGACAGCGAGTCTCCCACATATGCGGAGTTCTCGGCCGAGACGCCCAGGCGCTCGCATGCCAGCCGGAAGAGGGCTGGGTTGGGCTTGGCGAGACCCACGGCGTCCGAGATGAACACGGCCTCGGGTGCAATCCACTCGTACGTGCCCAGCGAGCGGAGTTTGGCCAACTGCCTGCTTTCGCTGCCGTTGGAGATGATGCCCATCCGGGTACGAGTCGCGCAGAGCGCCAGCATGCGTTGCATGGTGGGGGAGAGCCTTGTCGCATGGTCGTTGTGCGAGGCATAGGCGCGCTGAAGGCGGATGGCGCGCTCGTCCGAGAGCTCGATACCAAATTCTGCCATCGTCTCCCGTGCGCGCCGGATGTATGTCTCGTCGGAAGGTATGGTCTTCTTGGCAAACGCCTGGAAGACCTCTGCGCTGTGACGACGGCTTGCAAGGTAGAGGTCGTTGTCCGTGGCACCCGGCACGTCTCCGCACACCTTGTGCACTGCGTTGGCGAACGGCCGCGACTGGTCGTAGAGCGTGTCGTCTATGTCGAAGAAGACGGCGTCCATGGGGCCTCCTCGTATCTGCCGGTACGGTCACTATACCGTCAATCAGGAGACACGGGATGTCGAAATCGAGCCCCGAGCCTTTCTCGGATCTTAAAGATGACTTTGGACCCCGACTTTGGCTCTTGCGCACAACCCTTCTACCTGCACGAGCCCTTCTCGCAGGCTTGATCCTACTTTGGCTCTTGTGTTGTCGCAGGTAAACTACATGATAAACCATTAAACTATGAGCAAAAGTCGATGGGCCAAAGTCAACATCAGGATACGAGAAGGGCTCCTCTGCGGATCCCGCGTCCTCTGGGCACATGTCGTCAAGGCAATCTGCCAAACGGGTACCATGGGAGAGGAGAATTTGCGAGAGGAGCTTTTCATGGGTAACCAAACCGCTGGTCGCGTCATCGACCTCACCAGGACGATTGGTGAGCTCGTGGCGGATGAACCCGGCCTGGCGGATAGTCTCCGAGAGATCGGCTTCGAGGGAGTGTCCGCCGACAAGACCATCCCCGAGGTCGCGAGGGAGGCTGACGTCGGGATGTCCGTCATTGCCTTCGCGCTCGAGGCCTCGGGCTATGACGTGCAGGGCTTTGAGCCTGACGGCTTCGTGAGCCCGCTGCCCGAGATCGTTGGCAGGTTCTTCTCGCCAGACGAAGACATGCCGGTCATGGCCGAGGGTACCGATTCCGCTTCGAGTCTCATCGCGCATATGGAGACTGCGATCCGACATGCACAGGAAGAGGGTAACCTCCCGAAGTAGCCTGGTCACCCCCACAAGCCTCTACCGATGGGGTAACCTCTGTGCTGGCGATAACCGTTGCATGCGGAGAGGGCAACTCATGGCATATGGTGACAAGGTCCTGGTCGGTCAGTCTGGCGGTCCCACCGCCGCCATCAACTCGAGCCTGGCGGGCGTCGTTTCCACGGCGGACTCACTCGGGCTCGACGTCATCGGCATGCGCTACGGTATTCAGGGCCTTCTCGAGGGTCGTACCGTTCGCCTCTCGCACTACCTTTCGCGTCCTCTCGACGCCAAGTTCCTCAAGGTGACTCCTGCGAGCTGGCTCGGCTCCTGTCGCTACAAGCTTCCCGACATGGAGCAGGACGAGACGCCCTATCGTCAGCTCATGGACATCTTTGGTGAGCTGGGTGTTGGATCGGTGCTCTACATCGGCGGCAACGATTCGATGGACACTATTCACAAGCTCTCGCTCTACGGTGACTCGGTCGGCTCTCCCGTCCGCTTCGTGGGTGTGCCCAAGACCATCGACAACGACCTCGTGGGTACGGACCATACGCCCGGGTTCGGCTCTGCGGCCAAGTTCATCGCAACGACTATGGCCGAGGTGTTTCGCGACTCCGACGTATACGACCTGAAGTCCGTGACGTTCGTCGAGATCATGGGTCGTGACGCCGGTTGGCTCGCAGGCTCCGCCTGTCTTGCCGGCACGTTCCAGGTTCCCTGTCCCGACCTCGTGCTCCTCCCCGAGGCCCCCGTCACCGAGGATCAGCTCATCCATCGTCTGTCCCAACTGCTGGGGGAGAAGAACACCGTGGTCGTGGCCGTGAGCGAGGGCCTTCGCAGGCCTGACGGCACGCTCATGTGCGAACAGTGGGAGCGTGCGTCCGACGGGTCGAGGCTCGACGCCTTCGGCCACGTGGCCTCGCTCTCGGGCACGAGCCGCTATCTCGCAAGCTTCACACGCTCCGAGCTGGGTTGCAAGACGCGGGCGGTGGAGCTCTCCACGTTGCAGAGGTGTGCGAGCCACATCGCGAGCGCGACGGACCTCGACGAGGCGTACAGGCAGGGCGGTGCGGGCGTGCTCGCCGCGACCGACGGGAGAACGGGCGTGATGTGCGCGCTCGAGCGCATCACCAACCGGCCCTATGCCGTGGAGTCCGTGCTCGCGGACGTCCATAAGGTCGCCAACAAGGCCCGCCCCGTCCCGCGCGACTGGATCGCCGAGGATGGCATGGGTGTCACCGAGAAGTTCGAGGACTATGCACGACCACTCATCGGCGGGGAGGTCTCGCAGGTCTATATCGGTGGCATCCCACGTCACATCGAGAGCCTCTAGCCAGTCGCGACGAACTCCGCGGCCGAGGCCCGGTGCTCCCCGTCCATGCCGATGACCTTGGCACCGAGCTTGAGTAGGGCGAGTCTGTCGTAGCCTCTGTCCCTGAGGCTTCCGTGTAACGCGGGTCTTGGCTTGGAGCGGCAGTTGTCGTGCGGCCGGAACTTGCCGCAGGTCAGCCATGCGCCGTCTACCTGAGCGAGCCTCACGCCGATAAGCCCGTGCGCCCAGGCGCGCTGGCAGGCGATCTCCTTGTCGATCACGTCGAAGTTCCTGCAGGTACGCGTGTCGCGAAGACGCACCTCGCCCGTGCGGCGGTTCTGCGAGATGACCCAGAACTGCGAGAAGAACTGCGTGTCGGCATACTCCTCGACGGCAGGTTCAGCCATGGAGTAGAGCTGCAGGGGGCTTAGCTCCATACCAAGCTCGTGGTCGTAGAAGAGCCACTCGGCGAACAGCATGTTCATCGCCACGACGTCTGGGCTCATGACCCCGTCGTCATGGAGCGTGCGAGGATCAACGAAGCGGGTGAACACCGCCTGCGCGTCGGCGAAGAGACTCGGTCTCTCGAGTCTGATGCTCCCGAGTATGTCGCTGATCTCGGCGTCGGATATCGCTCGCTGCGGTTCCTCGTAGCGCATCTGATCTGCGTCCATCATGTCCCACTCCTCTCGTTGGCTGTGTGAGGGAGATGATGGCAGTCCAAGCTTGCGCTAGCCTGACGGATGACCACGGGTCGTCTGACGGATGTCTGACATGAGACTCTTCAAACTTGTATGCTTGTGAGGTCAGGGATCGCGTTCTTTTGGATGTGGCTCGGATTCTCGAGAGACGCCCGCTGAACTCGTTTTTTGGATTCGCCGCTAAAAGAATGGATACGACCGCTTGGGTGCGTTGGCGCTGCGCATGCCCGTAACGCCCACGGTCGCACAGACAAAGGCCCCTCTCGTCCGTCACGGGGTCTTCCCCTCCGAACGTGTCCCAACGACCATAGCAGTCATGAATCGTGAGACGTGGGATGCGCGGGTAGTGTATAACAATACTCACGTACGCCCGATTTGGAAGGTGTCGCGCCCTTGGGCTCGGCACGTGACAGGAAGGTGCTCCACATGAACCAGCGCAATACCACGAGACGAGATGTCCTCGCCCTTTTAGGCTCTGTCGCCATGACCGGCATGCTTGCCGCATGCGGCAGCCAGCCCACCGCCAGTGACTCGTCGGATTCGTCGACCACCGTTGATGACGTCAACGTCAACGTCGCCTCGCTCAAGGGTCCGACGACCATCGGCCTCGTACAGATGATGGACACGACCTCGGGCATTCCCACCGCCGACACGTCCGCCGACGACTCGGACTCCTCGTCCGAGGGCATCACCTACTCCTACACCATCAGCAGCTCGGCCGACGAGGTCTTGCCGCTCGTGGTCTCCGGCAAGGCCGACATCGCGCTCGTGCCCTCCAACGCCGCCGCGATCCTTTATGGCAAGACCAATGCGGGCGTCTCGGTCATTGACGTCAACACGCTCGGCGTGCTTTCCGTCGTGACGGGCGACGCGTCCGTTGAGCAGTTCACCGACCTCGCAGGTCGTACGGTCTACATCTCCGGCAAGGGCGCGAGTCCCGAGTACACCCTCGACTTCCTCTTGGACAAGGCTGGCATCGCCAGTGACGTCACGCTCGAGTGGAAGAGTGAACACACGGAGGTCGCGGCCATCCTCGCGGACGACCCGACTGCCATCGGGGTCCTGCCGCAGCCGTTCACCGCGGCCACCATCGCGCAGAACCCTGCGCTCTCCGCGCCGATCAGCCTCACTGACGTCTGGAACCAGTACGTCACCGACGGCAGCGAGTTCGTGATGGGTGTCACCGTGGCACGCTCCGCGTTCATCGACGCCCACCCTACCGCCGTGGCCGATTTCCTCGAGCGTCACGCAGCCTCCGTCGAGGACGTTAACGCCGACCCGACCTCCGCCGCCGCGCTCGTGGTCAAGGCAGGTATCGTCGCCAACGAGACCATCGCCGCGAAGGCCATCCCGAAGTGCAACGTGGTCTGCATGACGGGCGATGACATGCGGCGGGCGCTCTCTGGCTATCTGCAGGTTCTCTATGATGCCGATGCCAGCTCCGTCGGGGGTTCGCTGCCTGGCGATGACTTCTACTACGCGGGCTAGCGCGTGACGCGGGCGGTTGACAGAAGGCTTGTGCGCAGGGTCGCCTTGGCGGCCCTGTGGCTTGTCGTATGGCAGGTCGCGAGCATGGTCGTGGGCAACGCGGTCCTGCTCGCGGGGCCTGTGGATACCGTCGTTCGTCTCGCGGGCTTGGTCTTTAAGGCGAGCTTCCTCTCCACGGTGGGGTTCTCGCTCGTGCGCATCGCGGGTGGGTTCGTCGCGGCATTCGTGTCCGCGGTATTGCTCGCCCTTGCCGCACACCGCTGGCAGCTGGTGGAGGACACCATCGCGCCGGCGGTCGCCGCGCTCAAGAGCGTGCCCATCGTGTGCGTCATCGTGCTGCTGCTCATGTGGGTGGGATCGCGCTCCGTCTCGGGCATCGCCGTCTTCCTCGCCGTCTTCCCAACCGTGTACTTCTCGGCGCTCGAGGGGCTGCGCGGCGTGAATCCGCAGGTGGCCGAGATGTTGCGCACGTTCGGCGTACGCGGGCTCCGTGGCTTCTTTGCCCACACCTGGCCCGAACTGCTTCCCTTTCTGCTGGGTACGAGCCGCAGCGTCTGTGGCATGGCATGGAAGTCCGGCGTGGCGGCCGAGCTCATCGGCAGTCCCATGGGAAGCATCGGCGAGCGGATCTATCAGTCCAAGATCTTGCTCGAGACGGCCGACCTCTTTGCGTGGACCATCGTCGTCGTGCTTGTGTCATGGGTCTGCGAGCAGGTCTTCATTGCCCTTCTGGCGCGGAGCGGAAGGGCGAGTCTCATGCTGGCGTTGCGTCTTTCCCGCAGCGAGGTCGATGTCTGTCCGCCCGCCGAGGTGCGGCTTGCGGACGTCTCGGTCGGCTATGGCGAGAAGGTCGTGGCGTCGGGCATCTCGTTCGTGGTGCCCGTGGGGGGTCGGCTTCTGCTCGATCAGGGGTCGGGCTTTGGCAAGACCACGCTGCTGCGTACCGTCGCACGCCTGCAGCCCGCGCTGGCGGGGAGCGTCTCCGCCCCCCGATCGGTGTCCATGATGTTTCAGGAGGCCCGACTCGTCGAGGACATGACCGCCGAGCAGAACGTGGAGCTCGTTGCGACGGGTGGGGCTGCGCTTCTGGGGGAGGTGCTTCCCGCGGAGGCCCTCGGCGTGCCCGTGCGAGAGCTCTCCGGCGGCCAGCGACGTCGCGTCGAGCTGGTTCGCGCGCTTGCGCATCGCTCGGGTGCCGTCCTGCTCGACGAGCCGTACGCCTCGCTTGACGATGACTCGCGCCGTGCCTGCGAGACGCTTGTGGACGCGCGGCTCTGCGGCCGCCCGCTCATCATCGCCAGCCACGTATAGCCTCGAGATGGTGACAGGTATCCTTTCCAGGTTTTTCTGTCTTCGTCCGTAAAACCTGGAAAGGATACCTGTCACCATCTCGAGGCTAGTCGTTGTACACGGCAGAGGAGTACGCCGTCTTGGCGCTTGCTCCGGGAATCGACCCGATGCGGCCAGCTAGGGCAGAGATCGTGTCCTCGGGGGCATCCACGGCGATGCTGATCACACTGATGCCGCGCGCACGATAGGGTATGCCCATGCGTCCGATGATGTACGGCGCGAACTCATGGAGCAGCTCGTTGAGCTGGCTCACCGAGTCCGGCCTTTCGATGACGATTCCGATGACTGCGACGCGCGTGCTCATGGCACCCTCCCTAGGTCGTCCTGCGCCCATGGTACTCCTTCGGCATGCGGCGGCTTCGTTACCCTTTGCGTGCTCGCGACGAGGTGCAGGTCCTGCGTGTAGTAGACTTCCCACAAACCACACATGCACCCGAGGAGGTCATATGGCCGTCAACGAGGAGCTTAACGATAACCTGCAGCGCGTGTATCGGCAGATGCTGGTCTTCTCCGACCTGGCGATCCAGCGCGAGCGGCTCACCCGTAGTGCGTTCCTGGAGCGAGAGCCCCTCGAGGAGAGCAGGGAGCACGTGTCCGAGAAGGACTGGCCCGGCGCGTCCAATGACCTCATGCCCTTTGACCGCGAGGCCTGGATCTTGGACAACGGCGAGAAGCCCGTTCCCGACGCGGCCCGTGCGCCTGAGCTCAAGGCGACCATCCGTCGCGATGTTCTCATCGGTATCGCCTCTGGGGCCATCCTCTACGTGCTCCTGATCATCTTCGCCATCGGCGAGACCACGGCGCAGCGCGTGACCTTCGCCGTGATATTCGGTCTTGTCTGCGCCGTGGGCGACGGTGCCCACGACCTCCTCATGGCTCGCCCTCGTGATGCCAAGAGGATGAGTGCCGAGATCGCCTCGCGCAACGAGGCTGCCGCAGATGAAGCCGAGAAGGCCTTCTATGCCGAGCAGCAGGCCGACCGCTCCGCCACCGCCTCGCTCTGGGCGCGGGCTGCCAACGAGCGGATCGACTACGAGAATTCCCTCGTCAACGTGCGCAACATCAGACGCGTGAGGGAGGAGGCCGAGGCCCTCTCCAACGGCGACGGCAACATGCTTGCGGTCATCGACGAGCAGTTGGCCTCCACCTACGCCGACTACCAGGCTACCGATGCCTCGTGGTATCCCGCTGCGCTCTGTACGCTCGACGCCTGCCGCGCGCTCGCCGCGTGCGTCGCGGATGGTTCCGTCGCGACTCTCGAGGAGGCCGTGGACGCCTATCGTGACCGGCTTGGCAAGGACAAGGACCTCGTCGGCCAGGCGACGCTCATGTTCGAGCTCGGACGCCTGGACGCTCGCGTCGCCGACATCCACGACGAGTTCGCCCTGCTCGCCGGCGAGTATGCGCGCGGCACCATGCCCACGCTCGGTGCGCACGCCGGGGTCCCGGCCCGCACCCGCCTGGTGGGAGAGTGTCTCGCCAAGGGGGACATCGCGCTTGGCGGTGTCGTCGACCAGGCATTCTGGACCTGCTACGGCTTGTGGGGAGACGCCCGCTAGCTCGCGCACGCGGCTACGCGCCATGCGCCGTCAACGCCAAGACGAACGTTCCGCCTATGCCACGAGCAGCGCGATAATTATCACGACAATCGCCGAGAGCACCACGGCGACGAGGTTCGACGCGCATACGAGCGCCGCCCCGCGCAAGAGGTCCGTGAACTCGCCAGACATCCCTGCCTCCCGTCACCGATCGTCCTATCAGCATCCTCGCACGTGCGAGCCGTGCACGGCCTCTCGCGGGCGAGTCATTACGAGGCACTGAGAATCCCTTACCCTCCACTTACGATGCGTGTGTGGGGGCCCTTCGCGGCGAGGGCCATCCCCAGGGGCTAGAATGCTAGGGAGAAGATGCCGCGCGCGATGACGGGAGTGACCATGGAGAGGGATCGCTGGTACAAGGACATGGTGTTCTACCAGATCTGGCCGAGGAGCTTCTGCGACGGCAACGGCGACGGCATCGGTGACCTCTGGGGCGTGCTCGACAAGCTTGACTACATCAAGAGCCTTGGCGTGACGGGCATCTGGTTCTCGCCGCTCTATCCCTCGCCGAACGCGGACTATGGCTACGACGTCTCTGACTACTGCGACATCAACCCCGAATACGGCACGCTCGAGGTGTTTGACGAGGTCGTCTCGGAGGCCCACGCCCGTGGCCTCAGGGTGATCATGGACCTCGTGATCAACCACACCTCGTCGGAGCACCCGTGGTTCAGGGCGAGCAGGGAGGACCCGCTCGGCAGGTATCACGACTACTACTTCTGGCGCAAGGGGCACGTGGGACTGGACGGCGGCATGAACCCGCCCAACAACTGGGATAGCCTGTTCGAGGGCCGTGCCTGGGAGTACGACGAGATTCTCGAGGAATACTACCTGCACGTCTTTGCCAAGGGTCAGCCAGACCTCAACATGGACAACCCTGCCGTGCGCGACGAGGTCAAGAAGGTCATGCGCTTCTGGCTCGACCGTGGGGTGGATGGCTTCCGCGAGGACGTGGTCACGTTCATCTCCAAGGCCGAGGGGCTGCCCAAGGACCGTCTGGGCGTACCCGGGGCCCGCGGCCTACGCTTCTATGCGAACGGACCGCACGTGCGCGAGTACCTCGCCGAGTTCAAGAACGACGTGCTCGACGAGTACGACTGCATGACCGTCGGCGAAGCCCCGGAGATGTCGCCCAAGAAGGCCCTGCCCTACATCGCCGAGGGAGAGGGCCAGACGCTCGACATGATGTTTCACTTCGAGCACATGCGGGCTGACTGCCTCGTCACCGAGTACATGCCCTTGCCCTTCTCGCTGCGCAGGCTCAAAGACGCCTTCGGACGTTGGCAGACCGCACTCGACGGTAAGGCGTGGAACGCGCTCTACCTCGAGAACCATGACCATCCGCGCGTGATCAGCCGCTACGGCAGCGAGGCCTTTCGCGTGGAGAGCGGCAAGATGCTCGCCGCCTGCTACCTCTTTCAGAAGGGGACGCCCTTCGTGTACCAGGGGCAGGAGATCGGTATGGTCAACACGCACTTCGCCACGATCGACGAGCTGCCCGACGTGGCCGCGCACAACCAGTACCGCCGCATGCGCGAGCAGGGCAAGACCGACGACGGAGCGATGGTCGTGATCAACAGGGCCGCTCGCGACAACGCCCGTACGCCCATGCAGTGGACGGGCGACGCGCACGCGGGCTTCTCCACGGCCGAACCGTGGATGCCCGTCAACCCCAACCACGTGGGCGTGAACGTCGCGGCGGAAGAGGCCGACCCCAGCTCGGTGCTTGCGTTCTACCGGCAGGCCATCGCGCTGCGTCGTAGGCTGCCCGTGGTGCGTGACGGCACCTACCACGAGTACAAGCGCATGAGCGACAACCTCTACTTCTACGCGCGCGAGTCCGAGAGGTCGCAGCTTCTCGTCATGTGCTCGTTCGCCGACCATGACGTGCCGTTTCACGTGCCAGGGGGTTATAACCTCTCGTGGGGCGTGCTGGCGCTCTCCAACTACGCGCCCGAGAGCCGTGCCGACGATCGCCGTGACGGCTACATGGCCCTTCGGCCGTACGAGACGCGCGTGTACGTTTTCGGCGAGGATGCCGATCTCGTATGAGGGAAAAGGTGACGGGTATCTTTTCCAGGTCTTGGGAGGACATGCATGGATGCGAGCGATGAGGCATTGGTGGCAAGACTCAGCCGCGAACTGGCCGAGAGGGGATACACCTCGGCGATGGGAAAGCCCGAGCCTGCGTTTGAGCCGGGCGTGCCGGATGCGGAACCGCTCCCGGACGATGAGACGGGCTTTCTCGCGGCCATGGGCGCATATCGTGCCGTGAAGGCATCGGGCGACGCAGCAGCCGTCGCCCGGGCTGAGGAGAGCCTGCGCGCCTACGTTCGCGGCGAGCTCGACGAGTCCCGTCAAAAGTAAGACGGGACTCGTCGAGCTCGCCGTTTGAGGAAGGCAAGCCAGATGAGCCCCGTCATCGTGAGGCGTCTCATGCGTTGGTGCTGGGGCTCCTAGTGGCCGCCCTTGTCACCAGGGTGGCGCTTGTACTGTCTCTGGCCAGAGAAGGGCTTTGGCGCGGGCGCCTCCTCGTCGGCGGTCCAACGCTCGCCACGCCGCGTTTCTGGGTGTCTGGGCTTTCTGGCACCACTGCGCCTTGCTCCGCCCTTGGCGCCGTCACCTCCGGAGGATGAGCGTCGGCTCTGGCCGGTGCGTCCCTCCGTCCGCGTGGCCGCCCTATCTCCGCTCGGTGCGACCTTCTGCTTGCCCCTGCCGTTGCGCTTGTGTGATCCCCTCTTGGCGCCCGCAGCGCCCTTCGTCTTCTCGGCTGTGCGGTCCGGGTCGAGAACGGGGGCGTCATCGCCGAGGGCGAGCGCGACCTTTGGCTGATAGGCGGGGACGATCTTGCCCATGAGCTGCTCTATGGCAAAGAGGTCGCTGACGTCTTCGACGGTGACGAAGGAGAGCGCCCAGCCCATCTCGCCCGCACGTCCGGTGCGGCCTATGCGATGGATGTAGTCCTCCGGGTCGGCGGGCACGTCGAAGTTCACGACGTAGGAGACGTCCGAGATGTCGATGCCGCGTGCCAGCACGTCGGTGGCGACAAGTACGTCCACCTTGCCCTCGCGGAAGTCGGAGAGTGCGTGCTCGCGCTGGTTCTGGCTGCGGTTGCCGTGGATGGGCGCACAGGAGATGCCCTCGCGACGTAGGCGCTGACAGCAGGCGTCCGCGCGATGCTTCGTGCGGGTGAAGACGATGACGCGCTTGGTGCCCTCCGAGAGGAGAACCTTGGAGAGCAGGGCGTTTTTCGCTCCGAGCGAGACGGGTAGCGCGTATTGGTCAATCGTATCGGCGACCATGCCCTTGTGCGCGATCTCGACACGAGCGGGGTCGTGGACGAGGTCGGCGATGCCTGCGATTGCGGAGTCGTCGAGCGTCGCCGAGAGAAGCAGCGTCTGGCGGTCGTGCGGTACCTGCGCCACGATCTTGCGGATGCTGGGGAGAAATCCCATGTCGAGCATGCGGTCCGCTTCGTCCAGGACGAGCACCTCGACCGATCCGAGATGACAGACGCCCTGCTCGATCAGGTCGACGAGTCTGCCCGGGGTGGCGACGAGAATGTCGCAGCCACGAGAGAGTCCCGTCTTCTGAGGTCCGTACGAGACGCCGCCGACCACGGTGACGCAACGATGGTGCGTCGTCTCGGCGATAGTAGTCGCGACATCCTCTATCTGCTGTGCAAGCTCGCGTGTGGGAGTGACGACGAGCATGAGGGGCCCGCCGTGATGGGGCGCGTGCCCGAGCCGGTCGGCGGCAGGCAGGAGGAAGGCGGCCGTCTTGCCGGTTCCCGTCTGGGCGGCGGCGAGAAGGTCGCGCCCCTGGAGCACGGCTGGTATCGCCTCGGCCTGGACGGGCGTTGGGTGCTCGTAGCCGAGTTTCTTGACGACTTTGAGCATGGTTGGGGAGAGACCCAGGTCGGAGAAGTCTTTCTGGGGGGTCTCATCGGTACGTTCGGTTGTCTGAATCAAGTGGTTTCCTTGCGATTGTCCATGCGGCCTCGTCACGAAGGAGGCGTTGCTGCATGACGGTTTATGTGCCGAACCAGTATACGCGACCTGTGGGAGGAAGACGGAAACGGACGAGAACCTCCATCTGGAGTGAAGCTGCCGTGTAGAGCGCGACTTCGTTACCGCCCGAAGGGTCCTGCGGGCAGGCGTTACCTAGAGTGCATCTTCGGGCAGGACGTCATCCATCATCAGGCTCGACAGGTTCGTGGTGACGTCGGCGCTGGCCATGGCAGTCCCCTCCGCATCCCCCATGAGCCTGGTCTCGGCCGCGCTCTGCACCGCGAGCGTTCCGCCATGCAGGGCTGCGTACGCGTAGTGCTTGCTCGCCTCGACGACGTCCCCCGTCGCCTCCTCGACCTCGCCCAGCCGATACTCGGCTATGGTGCGTTCCTGCGGGGTGGGGCTGGCGTCGAGCACGAGCTGCAGCTGTCTGCGACAGTGGTCGTATTCTTTGTCGAGAAACGCCAGTCGTCCGTCGGCCAGTTCGAGCATCATCGAGATGCGCGCCTGCCTCCTCGAACCGTTGCGACTCTCGTCAAGGAGCTTGCGGGCCTGATCGTAGGTCTCCTCCAGGCGTTCGCGGTCACCGATCTGACCGTACGCCATCGTTCGGACCTCGAGCGTCTCGAGGCCGAACCTCTTTCTGACGCCCTCCTTCGCAACCAACATGTCGACCTGCGTGAGGGCCTCGTCGGCGCGCCCCAGCTCCGCAAGGCACAGGGCGCGCATGTACTGCAGGCGTGTGTGGTTGGCGGCGAGAAGGTCCTCGTCCAGAAGGATGTTGATGACGCCGAGCATCTTACGGGGGTCGCAGTCGTTGGTGACGATGCCTCTGAGCTGTTCGAAGTGACGGAAGCGCATGCGGACGCCCCAGAGGGCACCCACCCCGCACGCCGCGAGAGAGACGACAATGCCAATACCCGCCTGGCGGCAGACGAGCAGGACCACGAGGGCGAGGGCGGCAGCGATCACGATGGCGACCGTTCTGACGGTGATGGTTCGCTCCTCGTCCATAAAGGTATTCACGGCCTCGCGGGCGGCGAGGTTGACATAGAGGCTGTGCGGTGGCTCGGCGAGAATCGCCGTGGCGCTGCCCGCATGCGGGACATCGTCGATGTCGTCGACCTCAGGGACCTTCTCGGACGCGTCAGTCATCGGTGCCTCCTCGGTGTCGTCTTGCTCTTCCTTGAAGTCTATGCGTTCTTGATGTGTCACGAGGGTCTTGGGATGACTTTCTCATGGCCGTCGAGCACGAAATCGAGGTGGACGTCATCGGCTGGGCCTCTCGTGATGGTTCGTAGACGTCGCAAGCGGCCCTTGCCAGCTGCGTCGCGGGCAGAGCGCCTGCGCCGGGGCCAAAATCGTCAGCGCCACGTGAGTTTGGCACACGACTTTGGCCCTCGACCGTAAGCCATCTACCAGCGGGTGCCTTTCTCGTGCGCTGGTTCTGACTTTTGATCCTATGATTCCGCAGGTCAGACGATATATAATGTTTTAAACTACGAGCCATAGTCGGTGGGCCAAAGTCGCTGGCCGCGTACGAGTATGGCGCCCGTGCTCCAGGTGGTTCAGCACCATCCGGCAGGGATCGCCCAACTCGGTTGCGGCCATGCGAGCCTGCCGTTGTCGAGGACCTGCCCGCGCTCGGGGAGAACCGCTTTGAGCAGGGAGATCCTTCTTCTCACGATGAGATCGGTTGATGGTTTCAGGGCGATGCCCGCGCTTTGGGCGTAGCGCCGCATGATCTCGTTTCTCTGTGCGGGGTCGACGAGCTGGTGGACGGTTACGTGTTGAAGCTGGTATCCCTCGTGTTGGAGGGCGAGCTCGCGTCGTATGTCGTGATGCTCTTCCTTATGAAACGCCCGTCCCAGGTACTCGAGGAGAAGCGATGACCCGGGTGCCGAGACATCCGCCTCGCAGTATCGGTGCGGGTAGATGGCGGTCGACTCTTCGCTGAGGTAGATCCTCTGGTTGAGGACGGGGCGGACAAGGCCGTATCCGCCGAGCGTTCTCGGCATGTGGATGAGAAGCGCGAGCGAGGTCTCCATGGGGGACCGGGAGTTGTCGACTGCCCATCTTGTCGCCTGGGCCGACTTGTCGACACCCCAGTGCGTGCCCGCACCCATCGCGAACGAGCGGAGCAGGGCGACCGATGTGACCGGGCTGTGCCTTGCGAGGTCGTTCTCGGCATGTGCCGGCATGTATTCGCCAGACATCGCCATGGCAATATGCGAGAGCTCGATCGCGTTGTAGAGGCCCGAGAGCTGTAGAAAGGTGAACTCGGGTGAGCACAGGTAGATGTCATTGCCGATGTGCAGAAGCGACCTCGTGGGAAGGTCACCGTTCCAGGAATGTGGGCGTGAGAGCGGGGACGCGTGGCGTGATCGGCCTCTCTGCTGGAGGTAGTCCATACTGCCGAGCTGGGTCGGCGGGATTCCTGTCAGCTCCGAGAGGGCCGGGAGATACCAGCGGTCGACCTTCTCGGCCGTGACGGCTGCCGAGACGGGGCCCTCCACAAGACGTGCGGAAGCCATTGCTGCGGAAGACCTGGGCGAGCAGCACATCCAAAGAGCGGTATGGTGCGAGAGTATAAGGGGCAAGGAGACCTCCCGGGAGGATGCCAGCAGACGTCCCGCCCATTGTGGGGGCGTGAACGTACGCGAGCCTTGCCGCTGGCGTACCGCAAACTTCCCGCTTTCTGGCACGCTGCACCCTTTTGCCTGATGGGCGAGAGGGTCTGCATCGATATCCCTTGCGCCGCCCGCTCGGCCTTCTCGCTGAACTCCACGACAAACGCATCTTCGTATGGATGCTCGGGCCAAAGTCGGATGTGCCCTCCGGGTTTTGCTCCGGTAGTTTTGCCCATAGATAGAAAAATTATCATGCAATCTACCAGCCAAAACGTCGCATGCCAAAATACCAGCGCGCAGACGAGAAAGGCACACGCAGGTAGAAGACCTGCGACCATGAGCCAAACTCCTTGGGCCAAAGTCGCAGGCTACACACGAGAAATGCTCCGCGTCCGCGCCGCTAGATGCGGCGCTCCATCCAGGCGATGTAGTCGGCGATGGCCTCGTCACGGCAGAACTCGTTTATGACCTCGTGGAACGAGCCGCCATAGATTTTCATCTGCTTGTCCTTGCTTGCGGCCATCCCAAAGAGCTCGTAGGTGTCGGCGGGGGAGATGAGGCCGTCCTTCTCCCCGTGCGTGAAGAGCGCGGGATAGGCAAAGTTCTGCTTGACGCCCGAGAACCACGCGATGCCGTCCTCGAGCGCATAGACGAGGCCCGCCGCGAAGCTCTTGCGGTTGAGGGGGTCCTTGCCGTACCAGTCGCGAACCGACTCGATCGAGCACACGCCGTCACCGAGCTCGTTGGGGAGCTGCATGTGCGGGTCGAGACCTGCGGGCACGCCGTTCAGGAAGCCGGCCTTGTCGGCGGTGAGCCCACCGTTGCAGATGATGCCCGCCAGACGCTTGCCGGGGTACCTCACGCCGTAGAGCGCGACGGTGAACCCACCCATGGAGTGCCCGAACAAGAAGACTGGTCTGCCCGGGTTCTCGGCGATGGCGCGGTCCACGACCACGTTGGTGTCATCGAGGAGCTCGTTGAAGTCACCCAGGTAGGCACACTCGCCGTCGGACCTTCCGTGACCGCGGAGGTCGAAGCGATATGTGCCTATGCCCGCCTCGTGCAGCCTCTGCGCGAAGTAGTCGTAACGACCTTGGTGCTCGCAAAGCCCGTGAACGATTACGATGACGGCGCGGTCCTGTGGCGTGACCTCGGGGTTGTAGAAGAGCCTGGTTCCGTCGAACGACTCGATGAACTGGTCTGACATGACCTGCCTCCTTGGTTTAGATAGACGTTACCGTGCGTCATACCACATGTGGAGATGCGCGCTCGTCGCTCCGCGAGCGGCTCCGCGTATGGGGACGCATGTGGGTGCGCGCTACACTGATGGTGTCATGGCGACGGACGGCGACGGGCGGATGACGTGGGAGGCAGGACCAACAGGCGCGAGGGAGACGGCACGCTTCCGACGGGCATCAACATCCGCGATCTCGGCGGCTGGCCCACGCCGGACGGTCCCGTCCGCTCGAGCCGCTTCCTGAGGTCGGCCTCGCTCGAGGGTATCGGACAGCGGGGCGTCCGACAGCTCGTCTCGTATGGGGTGATGTGCGACCTCGACCTGCGTGGCTCCATGGAACTGCGCAGATGGTCCGACCCCCTTGCGTCCGTGTCGGGTGTTCGCTACCTCAACGTGTCGCTCTTCGACATCAACGTCTCGGATCCCTCGCTCTTTCGCCCGGGGGACGAGGGGGACTACTATGCAGGCGTCTACCTGGACATGCTGGCCAACCGCGAGGCCGTGCGTCGCATGTTCGCCTTCATGGCATCGGTGAGCGAGGATGGCTGCGTGCTCTTTCACTGCTCGGCGGGCATGGATCGCACAGGGGTCACCGCCATGCTCCTCGAGGGTCTCGCGGGGGTGTCGCGCGATGACATCATGCGGGATTACCTGCGCTCGTTCGGTACGCGCGACGAGGTGGAGAGGGAGCTTCGCGAAGGGTTCCCCGCCGAGCCCTCGTCGCTTTGGGCGCTTCCCACGCGTCACCGCACCATCGCCACCGTCTATGACCGCGTGGTCGGGGTCTTTGGATCGGTGAGTGCCTACCTCACCGCCTGCGGGGTGACCAAGGCGCAGCTTCGCATGGTGAGGCGCCATCTTCTCGAGAGGTAGCCATGGGCCTCCTGTCGTGTCCCGCCCCATGCGGCGAAATCCCCTATACTTGCGCCTGCGAAGGTAAAAACACGACCCCGTCGGGTAGTCGGGGTGCGGTCGTGGACTCATGCGTCGACCGTCAGTAACCTGCCTCCTTGGTTGTCCCTCCTTCGCGTACCAACCGCATAGAAGGAGGAAACCATGTCTGACACCAGCTCATCAAGGCTGACGCTGTACCATGACGGCCAGTTCTGGGTCGCCCTGTGCGAGCATGCCGACGAGAGGGGCTACGGGGTCTGCCGTCACGTCTTCGGGGCGGAGCCGAGCGACCAGGAGGTGCTGCGCTTCGTATGCGAGCGATGGCATCTCCTGACCTTCTCGGCTCCGGTCGATGCCCTTCCCACGCCACCGGCGTCCAATCCTAAGCGCCGCCAGCGCGAGGCGGCGCGGGAGCTCGCGGCCTCGCCGGTGAGCACCAGGGCGCAGCAGGCCCTCGCCAGACAGCGCGAGGCAGCAAGGCGGGAGGGCGCCCAAAGGGGTCGCGAGAAACGGGCCGCCGAGAAGGACCGCCAGTTCGAGCTGCGCCAGGCCAAGCGCAAGAGGCGGCTGCGCGGCAAATAGGAAGCCCTTCGGTCAGGGACGAGGGGTGACGCTCGGACGGCGGAGGTCCTCGGCCGTGAGCCCGACCATGGCAAGGAACCCCTCGCCGTCGACGACCTCGATCTCGTATCGACGGGCCAGCCGCAGCCTGCTCGTCTCTCGGCCAGACAGGTCGATGACGAGGCCCACCTTGCGCGTCACCCTCTCGCACGGGGTGGCCCCGTGGCACACCGCTATGGCCGCGCATGCGCGTCGGGGAAAGTCGTACGTGTTGCCACAAAAGCAGACGAGACGCCCGTCAAGCTCGTGCCCCTCGATGCCGAGTGCGGGTGCCACCGGGCGCGAGCGTGCGTCGCGGAGGAGGGCGAGGTAGCAGTCGCTCGTGGCACGCGCATCCGACCACGCGCGGTGTGCCTCCTCGTTGTCCACGCCGTAATGCTCGCAGATGGCGGCAAGGCTGCGCGGCCTGCCCACGAGCTCCCCATAGAGGATCATCGTGTCGAAGGAGCCGTTCTCGGTGGGGGAGCGCAGCCCCATGCGTGCGGCCTCGCGGTCGATGAATCGGTTGTCGAAGGCGATGACGTTCTGCCCGACCAGAGGGAGCTCGCCCACGAAGGCGGAGAACGCACGGAAGGCCTCGTCCATGGACGGCGCGCCCTCGAGCATGGCTGGCGTGATGTGATTGACCGCGAAGGCCCCTGCGCCGATGCGCGCCCCCGTGGGCAGGGACACGAACGTGGAGAAGCGCTCGTCCTCGTAGCCGTCGAACACGCGTATGGCGCCGACCTCGATTATGTGCGCGTTCGCGCCCAGCCCCGTGGTCTCGAGGTCGTAGCTCACGTAGCTCGTGGGCAGGTCGCCCACATCGTTCTGTCTCGCAGTCATGTCGCCTTCGTCCGTGAATTCCTCGTTAATCGTCTGTGGCATGTCATTCTAGTCCGTGCGCCGGACGCAATCGCGTTGGTATAGTCAGGTTGCAGCCGGTGTTCCCTGCAAATAGTCCCAAGCTACGATTGGGGCAGTGGCGCACGGGTAGACTTAGCGCGTATCAGACATCGTTTTCACATGGAGGGCCTTACCATGAACGTCAACATCGCTTGGGGCATCTTCGCACTCGCCTGGGCAGTCGTCTGCGCCGTCTGCTGGTATGTCTTCGTCCTCTCGAAGGCCCGCCGCGGCAAACGCTGCACGGAGCACGTGGACGGCCAGGTCGTGGGAGCCTCCGATGCCCATAGGGGCGAGGTGCAGCTTCCGATAGTGGAGTACACGGTGGACGATGCCACGCTCCGGGTGGTCGGACCGAAGTTCCGCAAGACCTTCACCACGGTCCTTCCCGTGGGCTCCGAGAACGTCGAGTCCGGATATGAGACCAACCTCACCTCGAGGGAAGACCTGCCCCAGGACCTGTGCATCTCGATGCCGGCGGGCAGCATCGGCAAGCTTGCGCTCTCGCCGCTTGCGGGTCTCTACCCCGTGGGCTCTATGGCCGACGTCTACTACAACCCCAAGAAGCCCAGGGATGCCTACGTCCAACGGCCGGATGGGTCTGCCCAGGGGCTGTCGCTGCTTCTTGGCGCGTTCACGGTGGGTCTTCTCGCCGTTGCGCTCGTCCTGCTCTGCGGGCCGACGATCACGCTCGTGTAGGCAAGGGTGACCCACTAAAATCTAAGCGTCAGTGGAATAGATTTTCTGTTGTATCGGTATAGGGGATGACACAACGGGTATCTCGACTACTGTTCAAAATGACGTCAGAAAGGAAGTACGGCCCCATGAAGCAGTTCAAGACGGAGAGCAAGAAGCTCCTCGACCTCATGATCAACTCGATCTACACCAACAAGGAGATCTTCCTGCGAGAGCTCGTGTCCAACGCCTCCGACGCCATCGACAAGCTCTCCTTCATGAGCCTCACCGATCCGAACGTCAAGCTCGACGATGACGAGCTGGCCATACGCCTGGCGTTTGACAAGGACGCACGCACCATCACGGTGAGCGACAACGGCGTGGGCATGTCCGAGGCCGAGCTCGACAAGAACCTCGGCACCATCGCGCATTCCGGCTCCGAGCAGTTCAAGGAGGAGAACGCCGAGCACCAGGGCTCCGACATGGACATCATCGGACGCTTTGGCGTGGGCTTCTACTCCAGCTTCATGATTGCCTCCAAGGTCCGCGTGGTGAGCCGCGCCAATGGTTCGGAGCAGGCCTTCTCCTGGGAGTCGGATGGTGTGAGGGGATATTCGATCGCGGCCGCGACCGAGGACGAGGCTGCCTCCGTGGGCGATCACGGCACCGTCATCACGCTCTTCCTGCGCGAGTCCACGCCCGAGGATGACACGGACCAGTTCCTCTCCGAGTGGAAGCTCCGTGACCTTGTGAAGAAGTACTCGAACTACGTGAACCACCCCATCAGGATGATGGTCTCCAAGAGCCGTCAGAAGCCCAAGCCCGAGGATGCGGGCGATGACTACCAGCCCGAGTACGAGAGCTACGAGGAGCTCGAGACCCTCAACTCCATGACCCCCATCTGGAAGAAGCGTCCCTCGGAGGTCGAGCAGAAGGACTACGACGAGTTCTACAAGTCCGCCTTCCATGACTTCCAGGCGCCGGCACGTACCTTCTCGTTTCATGCCGAGGGTGCGCTCAGCTACGATGCGCTCCTCTTCATCCCGGGTGCCCAGCCCTTCGACCTCTACAGCAAGGACTACGAGAAGGGGCTCGCGCTCTACACCTCCAACGTCCTCATCCAGGAGAAGTGCTCCGACCTCCTGCCCGACTACTACAACTTCGTGCGCGGGGTCGTGGACAGCCCCGACGTCACGCTCAACATCTCGCGCGAGACCCTGCAGCAGAACTCGCAGCTCCGCGCCATCGCCCGTCGCGTGGAGAAGAAGATTCACACCGAGCTCTGCGACATGCGCGACAACGATCGCGAGGCGTACGATGCGTTCTTCGATCACTTTGGACGTGGTCTCAAGTTCGGCATCTACAACAGCTACGGCTCTAAGGCCGCCGACCTTGGGCAGCTGCTGCTTTTCTGGTCCACGCGCGAGGAGAAGCTGGTCACCCTCGACGAGTACGCAGCCGCCATGCCCGCCGGACAGGACAAGATCTACTATGCCGCCGGCGAGTCCCGTGACCGGCTGGCCAAGATGCCCGTGGTGAAGAGCGCGCTCGACCACGGCTACGACGTGCTTCTCTGCACGCAAGACGTGGACGAGTTCATGTTCAGGGTCATGCCGTCCTGGCATCAGGATGCCGTCGCCGGTGACTCCGAGCACAAGGGCACCGAGGAGCGCGACCTCGAGTTCGCGAGTGTCTCCGCCGCCGACCTCGACCTTGCCACCGACGAGGAGAAGGAGCAGGCCGAGAAGGCCGGTGCCGGCAACGAGGAGCTCCTCTCCGAGCTTCGCGACGCGCTTGGCGACAAGGTCGTCGACGTGAAGGTCGCGGCGGGTCTGGGCAGCGCCCCCGCCCGCGTGGCCGCGGAAGGACCGGTCTCGCTCGAGATGGACCGCATCATCTCGCAGGGACCCGAGGCGAAGGATGCCCCCCAGGCCCAGCGCGTGCTCGAGCTCAACGCCGCACATCCCGTGTACGGCAAGCTCGTGGCCGCGAAGGAGGCGGGCGACGCCGATCGCCTCAAGCTCTACGGCCGCATCCTCTACGACCAGGCGCTTCTCGTCGAGGGGCTGCCCATCGACGACCCCGTCGAGTTCGCCAAGGAAGTCACCGAGCTCATGTAGCCTGACGCCCCATGCTTCGTCGAGGGCCCCGAGACCGCCAGATGCCGTCTCGGGGCCCTTTTGGCATCCGTGAGGTAGTATCTTGACGTGAAGGCCGCCCCGTCTCCGTCGCATCGTCTGGAGAATCCATGCCTCGAACCGCAACCGCTCCCAAGGTCAGCATCATCGTCCCCGTCTATAACGCCGAGCGGCATCTCGAGCGCTGCGTGGACAGCATCCTCTCGCAGGAGTTCCAGGACGTCGAGCTCATCTTGGTGGACGACGGGTCCACCGACGGCTCGCCCGCGCTCTGCGATGCGTATGCCGGCCGCGATTCGCGCGTGCGTGCGATCCATAGGGAAAACGGCGGCGTCTCGGTGGCGCGTAACGCGGGTATCGATGTCGCTCGCGGCGAGTACCTGCAGTTTCTTGATGCCGATGACTGGATTACCACCGATGCCACCAAGCTCCTCGTACGTGCCATGGAGGAGAACCGCGTGGACATGGTCATCGCCGACTTCTTCCGCGTGGTGGGCGGTCGTGTCGCCCAGAAGAGCGACATCGACGAGGAGTGCGCCATCACCCGCGAGGAGTACGCCGACCACATGATGGAGACGCCCGCCGACTTCTACTGGGGCGTCTGCTGGAACAAGCTCTACAAGCGGTCCATCGTGGAGAGCCATCAGGTGCGCATGGACCCCACCATCAGCTGGTCCGAGGACTTCATCTTCAACATGGAGTACGTGCTCCACTGCAAGAGCGTCTTTCCGCTGCACGCGCCCATCTACTACTACGTCAAGACGGAGGGCTCCCTCGTGGAGACCCAGTCGGGCGGCTTTGGTTCGATGCTGCGCATGAAGCTCAGTGTCATCGAGTACTACCGCAGCTTCTACAAGAACGTCTATGACGAGTCGGACTACCAGTCGAGAAGCCTCGCGCTCAACACCTTCCTTCTCGGCATGGCGGCCGACGGCAGTGCCATGCCCTTCATGCCGGGTACCAAGAAGCTGGGGACGGAGCGCCCGAGCGTCCACGCCAACAGGACCATGAGGGCGACGCCTCTTGCGGAGGCCCGCTATGCCGAGCTCCTTCTCGACTCCTACCTCGGGGTCGTGGCCACGCAGTTCAAGCTCGACCTTGTCGACGTGCTCCTTCTCGCCTATCTGGACGCCACGCGCCAGACGGGTACGATCGATGACGTGGCGGAGTTCGTGGATGCCACGCCTCGTGCGGTGCGCGCCTCGGTGCGCAAGCTCGTCTCGCGCAGGTTCGTGGAGGTCGAGCAGACCGGTCCCAAGCTGCTGTGGTTGAGTCACGACGACACGGATGACGTCGCCGCCGACCGCTCGTCCAAGCTGCCGCAGATGAGCCTCACGCAGGATGCCGTGGCGGTCGTCACTGCCATTGAGAACGCCTATCGCGACTTCGAGACGGTGCGCTATGCGGGCTTCTCGGAGGATGACGTCGATGTCATGCGCAACGCCAACAGACGCGCGGCGTACAATGTCCGCGACAGGCTGAGCGAGTAGAGACCCTATTCTCCTTGGCGGATTGCCTGCAGCAGCGGCAGGATCTCCTCCTCGCGCGAAACCGTCCACGTGGGTCGCGCGCCTGCCACGAGCGGGTTTCCTCGTCTGTCGAACCACATGACGGGCATGCCCGCGGAGCAGGCCCCTGCGACGTCGTTGGTGGGGGAGTCCCCCACGTAGACGCAGTCGCCCGCGGTTGCGCCGAGCGCGGCTGCGGCGTGGTGGAAGATCGCCGCGCCGGGCTTTGCCATCCCGAGGGCTCCGGAGACGAAGACCCTCTCGGGGGAGAACCACTCATCCAGACCGAGGGCGTGCGCCTTCGCACGCTGGTGCGCGTCAGGTCCGTTGGTCACGATGCCGATGCGTACGTTGTCCGCACACCACATGAGCAGCGTACGGATGGTCGGCGTGAGGGTAATGGCATGGTACTGGTTCCAGGTGTAGGCCTGCTGGAACGCCTCGGCCGTCTTGCTCGAGATGAAGATGCCGAAGTCCGTGCAGGTACGTTGGATCCTCAGGATGCGCATGCGCTCTATTGCCAGCGTACCGTCGGCGGAAGCCCGGAAGAGCTCCTCGGAATGGTGCTTGTACGCATGGAAGAGCTCGGACACGCCAAGGCCGTCGACAGGACCAATGACATCCGAGAAGGCCATCTCGAAGGGCATGACCTGGTCATAGAGGGTGTCATCAAGATCGAAGAGGACAACGTCCACACGCACTCCTTCCTGGAAAAGATACCTGTCACCTTTTCCAGTCACCTTCCCGAATCGCACATCCGTCTGGACTATCATCTGGTCTCTCGGACGCGAGAGGAGACGAGCATGGGTGTGCCACACGGACGAGAGGTCGACCCGCAGGTCATCCATGACCCCACGTACCACGGCTGCGAGAGAAAGCGCCGCTACGAGACGCGCGTGGAGGCCCAGAAGGCCGCCAACCTCGCACGGAGGCGCAAGGATGCACCGGCCATCTACGTCTATCGGTGCCAGTTCTGCGGAGGATGGCATCTCACGCATCGCAAGCCTCGATGATGCGCCGGCGGGCATGGTGCCTCTCGCGCTAGCTTATGTCCGCGATGACCTTGGAATCATCGGTCTGCTCGATCGAGGAGAAGGAGCTGCGAATCACGTCGCAGGAGTGCCGGAGTGCCGCGCGTTCCTTGTTGGTGAGCTCGAGCTCGAGTATCTCCTGGATGCCGTCGCGACCGAGGACGCACGGCACGCCCACCGAGACGTTCGTCTGGTCGTACTCCCCGTCGAGATGGACGGAGACGGGCGTGACCTTGCGCTCGTGGTGCAGGATCGCGGAGACGACCATGGACACCTCGGCACCGATGCCGAACTCCGTGGAGTGCTTGCCGCGGATGATCTCGCCGCCGGCCTCGTGGACCATCTTCGTGATGTTCTGGTAGTTGAGTTTTGCCTCGAGCTCGGGGTGGTTGCGGAAGTACTCGGTCATGGGCACGGCCCCGATCGAGACGTGCGATTCGGGGATGAACGAGGAGTCGCCGTGCTCGCCCATGACGATGGCTTGCACCTGGTCTCGATCCACGTCGGCGATGCGCCCGATGATGCGGCGCAGACGCACGGTGTCGAGAGCGGTGCCCGTACCGAAGACGTGGCCTCGCGGCAGGTTGAGGTTGCGATAGAAGTACTCGGTGACCACGTCGGCGGGGTTGGACACGCAGATGAGGAAGCCATCGAACCCAGAGTCGCGGATGGGCCTCATGATGCCGTCGAGGATGGCGAAGGTGCTCTCGAGCATCTCCAGGCGCGTCTCGCCGGGCTTGCGGCTCCTGCCTGCCGTCATGATGATGAAGTTTGCATCCGAGCAGTCATCGTAGGTGCCCACGCGGAGACGCACGTGACGGCCGAGTGCCGTGAGCATGTCTCGCAGGTCGGTCACCTGGGCGTTTGCGGCCTCCTCGTTGATGTCGAGAAACACGATCTCGTCGGCGTACTGCTCGTTCATGAGGTTCATCGCGACGTGCGAGCCCACGTTGCCTGCGCCGATGATGACGACCTTGCGTGATTTGAAGGGCATAGAACGGTCCTTTCCTTGTTCTCCCACTGGCCGTGGCCAGTATCCATGTATGATGCGCGACGTGTGCGGTGAAGGCGTACCTGGCGATCCACGTCGATGCGATTTGCGTCGGAAGGGGGCTTTCCTTGTGTCATCGCACATTATGCTCGAACCTGATGGCCTACAATCGGGAAACATCCAATGTATTTTCGTTGAGGGCAAGGCCGCGGAGAAGGGCAGCTGACGTGAGTCGTGTGAGCCGCAAGGAAGACGAGTTCTTTGACATGTTCAAGGAGTACAGCCTGCTGATCGTGGAGGCGGGCAGGCTCTATGCCGAGTACGTCCACGGCTACCCCGAACCCAAGAACCAGATGGACAAGGTCAAGGATTGCGAGACCAACGGCGACCACATGGTTCGGAGGATCCTCGAGACGCTCGACTCCTCGTTCATCACCCCGATCGATCGCGAGGACATCAACGAGCTTGCCAAGTCGATGGATGACATCATCGACAACATCGAGGGTGTCTCGGCACGTTTCAGCCTCTATGGGGTCGAGACGATGCGTCCCGAGGCCATCGAGATGTGCGACCTCACCGTCTCGGCCATCGGTGCGCTCAACAAGGCCTTCGGGCTCTTCGCGAACTACAAGAGGGACAGCGACGCGGTCGTGAGCCTGCTTGCCGAGGTGGGGACCTTCGAGGACAACGGCGATGCGGTCTATCGCAACGCCCTCGGCACGATCTTCCGCGGCAACAACGGTGCCAAGGAGATAATCAAGTGGAAGAGTCTCCTCGACAAGATGGAAGACGCCCTTGACTCCTGCAAGGCCGTCGCCACCATCATGCGAAACGTGATAATGAAGAATGCCTAACCCCATGCTCGTCGCCGTCTTCGTGGCGGCTCTCGCCTTCGAGTTCATCAACGGCTTCCACGATACGGCCAACGCCATCGCCACGACGGTCTACACCAAGGCGCTCCCTGTGTCGTTGGCCATCGTGATGTCAGCAGCCATGAACTTCATAGGTGCGCTTACCAGCGAGAAGGTCGCACTCACCATCGCGAACGGGATCGTGGACATCCAGCTCGACCTCTATGTCATCCTTGCGGCGCTTATCGGTGCGGTCATATGGGACTTCTTCACGTGGTGGCGCTCGATTCCGTCGAGCTCGAGCCATGCGCTCATCGGCAGCCTCATCGGAGCCACGGTCGTCTTCACGGGTTCCACGAAGGACGTCGCGTGGGCGGGTGTCCTCGAGAAGGTCGTCATTCCCCTCTTCACCTCGCCGCTCATAGGTCTCTGCCTCGGCTTCTTTATCATGAAGATCATCTTCGAACTCTTTGCCGACTGGACGCCCAAGCATGCCAACAAGTTCTTCCTCAGGCTCGAGGTGGTCTCGTCGGCACTCATGGCATACAGCCACGGCAACAACGACGCCCAGAAGACCATGGGGATCATCACGCTCGCGCTCGTCTCTGCCGGTTCGATAAGCGCAGGCTCCGGCGTGCCCCTGTGGGTCAAGCTGCTCTGCGCCGTGACCATGGCCATCGGCACCTCCGTGGGCGGCCAGCGCATCATGCGTACCGTGGGCAACGGCGTGACCAAGCTCAACCCGGTCATCGGCTTCGTGGCACAGACCTCGTCGACCATCGCCATCGAGATCATGACCGCCCTCGGTGCCCCCGTGAGCACCACGCAGGTGGTCACCACCTCGATCATGGGCGCCGGTTCCGCTCGGCGCTTCACGTCGGTGCGCTGGGGCGTCGCTCGCAAGATCATCAGCGCCTGGTTTGTCACGCTGCCCGTCACCATCGCCCTCGGCGGTGCCTGTGCCTGGATCATCGGCATCGTGCTCTAAGCGCACCTAGGGCTACCCGTCCTCGGACGCGCCGTCCTGGTCGTCGCCCGTGGCCTCCGCCTCGAGCTCCTTGTCCTTCTCGGCCAGGGCCTCGGCTGTGGACTGGTTGGCATCGTGCACGGCCTGGGTGTCATCGGCCGCGCCGTAGACGTGACCCCAGTAGTCCCAGTCCACCACGCCATAGCAGAGCTGCATCTTGTTGGAGACGATGGCACTGATCTCGTCGATGTACTCCTGCGAGACCGTGGCTGCGTCATCAGCAGGGACGAAGCTGCCCGTAGAGGCGTAGTAGGTGCCTTCGTTCGTCTTCCAGTCGTAGGAGGTGTCGAAGACGAGCGCATCGGAGTCGGAGAAGACGTCGCGACCGGGCAGCAGACGTGAGTCATAGTCCACGCCGAAGAGGTTGAGCAGCGTGGGAAGGACGTCGATGCTGCACACGGGGTCATCCACGACGATGGGGTCCTCGTCCTCGAGGCTGCCGCTCCAGAGGATGAGCCGGTTATGGTCACGCTCGAAGATCGTGGTCACGTCATAGCCATAGAGCTCGGAGAGGTTGGGATAGCTGCCGAGGGAGCCCGACTCGTCGAGGCCGTAGGGGAAGTGGTCGGCGCTGATCACGATGCAGGTGTGGTCTGCCATGCCCTTCTCCTCGAGTGCGTCCACGAGGTACTCCAACGCCTTGTCGAGCTCTATCTGCGCCGCGAGGTAGGCCTTGACCGTGTCGGAGTAGGGAAGGTCGGCTACGGCGTCCCAGTTCTTGGCGCTCATGGAGTTGTCGGACTGGGAGTAGACCGAGTGGCCTGACACGGACATGTAGTAGATGTCGAAGGGTTCCTGGTCGCAGTAGATGTCGTCGAAGGTGCCCTGGAGCATCTCGAGGTCATCCTGGGGCCACTGGTCGGTGACGTACGCCTCCATGCCGTTGCCCATGCCCATGAAGCCGTTGTTGTAGCCGAGGGTGTTATGGGTGACGTCGCGGTCGTAGTAGGTGTAGTCGTTGTCATGGAAGGCCCAGCCGTTGTAACCAAGACGGTTGAGCGTGCTTCCCATGGTGAGGTAGTTGTTGTTGTCGGTCATGTAGGGGATGGACTGTCCGCCCTCGACGGGGAGGACCCCGAAGAGGTTGTTGCACTCGCCACCTGTCGTACCTGCGCTCGCAGGCTGATAGTAGTCGTTGAACTGGATGCCCTTCGTGGCGAGTCGATAGAGCGTGGGCGTGAGCGTGGGGTCGATGACCTCCGCGGAGAAGGCCTCCGCGGAGATGAATATCAGGTTGTAGCCTGCGAACTTGCCCGTCATCTCGTTCTTTGAGGTGGGCGTGACCGATGCGACGTAGTCATCGAGAGCCGCCAGCTTGTCGTCGGACTTGTCGAGGGAGTCGAAGTCGATGCTGGTGACGTTGTCGCCGTACTCGACGACGGCCGGATTCGTTACCTCGCTGGCGGAGGAGTCGTCCGTCTTCTCGGCCACGATTCCCGAGCTCGACCCACCAAGGCCCATCCCTTTCTGGATGTCCCTGCGCGTGGCCGTGACCAGGCCAAAGTTCGTGACGCAGGTTTGGTAGCTGTAGCGCGTCGAGTAGGCGAGCCCGTAGGGTCCCGAGATTACGATGGCGAGCATGGCGAGAAGGTAGGTGGCGACTGCGCCGATGGCCACGAGGGCGCGCATGCGTGACGTGGCGCGACGCGCGCGGTCCCGCCCTCGGAGGACCAGGATGGGGTAGAGGATGGCAGGTGCGAGGTAGAGGAGCAGGTGGAGCAGGCCTGACGGGTTGAAGACCAGGCCAGCCACGTCTCCGCCGAACTGCCCGGCCACACCCCCGGCTCCGCCGATGACGGTCTTGAGGTCATAGAAGACCTTGAACTCGACGAAGACGAAGTACTCCACACAGAAGAGCACGCCAAAAGCGAGGAGGATGACCTCCTTTATGGCGAAGTTGACCGCGCGACTGCGAAAGAGGGAGCAGAGAAGATAACAGACGAGACCGATGCTCAGCGAGAAGAGCAGCAGGAAGAAGGATGAGGGAAGAAGGCCGCCTGTCGTCGAGATCTTGAAGACGATTTCGAGGAAGAGGATGGCGACGGACAGTCCGAGCGACTCAAAGAGCTGTGCGCGAAGCCGCCTTCGCTCTCGCGGACCCATCTGGGAGAGGGGCTTTAGGTCGAGCCAGATGACGAAAGCCAGGGCGTTCGTGGCAATGAGCCTGCCCACGTGGGTCAGTGCCGCCCTCACGGCCTGTGGCACCCAAGACCCACCGTCCGTGCCTCTGCGTGATTGGCTCAAGTTGGGACCTCTTCCGGAACGCCCGCGCGATCGATCATGATAAGAAGCTTAGTCGAAATCCACCGTCGCGTCCTCGGGCAATCAATCAGAGATGCATCTTTTTTACTCTGTGCGCCTGGCGAACATGTTTCTTTCGGAAAACTCGGCAAGAACGGTACGAAGCATCAGGTAGACGTCGTCGAGACCGAGATGGACCTCGTTCTCGCCCTTTGCGAGCGTACCGCGCCTCCGCGCCCAGCTTTCGAGCGAGGCCGGGCGCGACTCGTGGGGAAGGATGCGCGTATCAGGGTCGACGCGACGGCAGATGTCGCGCGTGTCGATGGGTAGGATCGTGCCAGCCTTGCGGGCCTCGGCGTAGCCGTCGAGGTGCAGCATGAACCATGAGTCCTCGAAGGCGGCGTTATGTGCCATGTAGGGAACGGCCGAAAGCGCGGCGAGAAGCGCCCGCTGCACCTTGGCGTCCTCGCGGAAGGGCGTGCGGTCCCTGACGTCTGCCCAGGTGATGTGGTGGATGCTCTCCAGAGGAACGCCCTTCTCCTCGTACATGGATGGGAGACCGCAGAAACCGGCGAAGGCGTCGAAGGGCTTGGCCCCAGGAGCGAGCTCCATGAAGGCGAGACCGACGTTGACGATGTATCCGCGAGAGGGGTCGCGGTCGGTCGTCTCGATGTCGATGCCCATCACCGTGCCAAAGACCGGCGCGTCCACGTAGGCCACGTTGAGACCGTCGAGGGTGGGTCCCGCAATCGCCGCAATCTCGCTCGCGGGACGGTGCTGAAGGACGGCGACGCCCCGTACGAGGTCGGCGTCCGAGAGCTTGCGCGCAAGGTTCGAGGCCGACTCGTTCCGAAGGCGGTCGGTACCGTAGAGGTCGCACACGGCACGGTTGCGGTCGGCAAGACCGCGCACCAGGTCAAAGGAAAAGGGCTCCTCGCCTGCGGGTGCCGCCATCCAGGCGTCCCAGAGCGTGCGGAGGGCATCCTCGTTGTGTTGACGCTCGGAGGTGAGGGCGACGTCATCCGAGAGGAATCCGGGGAAGACGAACGCGTTCGCATGCTCAAGTGCCTGGGAGAGTTCCATGGTTTGACCTCTGGTGTTCGTGGGCTAGACCATCCAGACTAGCACGCCTCATGCGAATCCGCACCATCCGTGGCGTCACGCGTGCTCGATGACCTTCTCGGCGCTCGCCGTGATGGCAGGGTAGATCTTGCGGAGTTCGAGAAGCGCCTCGCAGAACACGTAGCCATGGGGCTTGGACGTACGGACGATCCTACCGTCGCGATAGGCGATGAGGCGGTTGCGTGGTACCGGGCGCCAGAGTTCGCGCTCCGACTCGTCGCCGAGCGGTTGCGTGGAGATGACGATCGCGTCATCTGCGAGCTGTCGATAGTGGAGCGTGTCCTCGGAGGTGTTGGTGTGCACGTAGGTGTAGGTGCCGTCATCGAGGATGAGGTTGAGCCTGTTCAGGTTGGAGATCTGGCCGATGGCGCTCGCGAGGGCGGAAAACGTCGTGTCGAAGCCAAGGCCGCCCGAGCGCAGTGCCGTCTCGTCGAGAACGTCGAGCAGGAACAGCATGGTGCGCTCACTGTCGGTCTCCCCGACCTCCTTGAGGTCGTAGCTGGCGAGAAGCCCCTCGTTGAAGAGGATGCCGTTGTGGATGAGGGTCCAGTTCCGTCCCGAGATGTCCTCGCCACGGAAGGGGTGGCAGTTCTCCTCGCAGAGCCTTCCCGCCGTGGAGAATCTGATGTGGGCCTCGAGCCTGCGTGCAGCGACGGGATGCTCAAGCATCCTGGGTAGGTAGTCGGACTCGTATGCGGGGACGGGTTCGCGATGGAGGAAGACCGGGTCCTCGCCAGGGGCGCCATCGTCACGGCGCCAGGCGATGCCCCAGCCGTCACGATGAACGTGACTATGGCCGAAGAACTCGACCAGGTAGTCGTTCACGACGACGGGGTGCCCCGCATTGACCGCGAAGAGCTCGCACACGGTCTGCTCCCTTCCGCAGCGTGACACTGGCTGCATGGTTTAATCCACATTCTCACGCATACCATACAGTGCATTGCTTCTCGCACCGATGTGGCTCAAGGGAAGGGTCGTAACCCAGAGTTTATCCACGCCGCTCCCCTGAGGCTCGTAATGGCGCCGTCCTTGGCCGTGCCGGCGCGGGACGACCTAGATCTCCTCGCAGAAGCTCACGATGTCCAGCGACTGGACGGCGTCGATGAAGGCGTCCTTGCGGTTGATGCCCGGCAGCGAGATGGACAGCGTGACCGCGACGTCCCTGCAGTCCGCCTCGCCCTTGCTCAGCTGTAGGTTGCTGTAGGAGCAGTCCCAGAGGCGAATCTTCTTGACGAACTCCTTTACGCCCGAGCGATCATCGAACTCGATGTAGAGGTCGAAGGTCTTGGAGATGCGGTGCAGGTATGCGTCGATGCGTGAGAGCACGAAGAAGGTGAAGAGCACGAAGGCGAGGGCGAGAATGGTTCCCTCGACGTAGCCGATGCCTGCAGCCAGGCCGATGCAGGCGCACGCCCAGAGTCCTGCGGCGGTGGTGAGCCCACGTACCTCGTTCTTGCCGGTGACGATGATGGTGCCTACGCCGAGGAATCCCACGCCGGAGATGACACCGGCGCCAAGACGGTTCATATCCGCTGCGGAACCAGGGAACTGCATGTAGACGTACTGCGACACGATCATGGACATGGCGGCGCCGATGCATACGAGGACATGCGTTTTGATGCCCGCCCCCTTGTTCTTGAACTCGCGCTCAAGACCGATGATGGTGCCCACGATGGTCGCGAGCAGGAGCCGAAGGAAAACCGCCTCGACGCCCCACCCCGCGGTGGCCTCGAACAGTTGTCCGAAGAAGCTACCCAACAAAGCCGTTCCCCCCAGTCTGGCGCTCCTACCAGGATCGTCTGGTCCAGGTGCTACTCGTCACCAAAGCTCATGCCAAGAAGCCTGGCTTCCTTCACGAGCTCGCCTTCGGGGTCGACGTACTTGAGCTTGCCGGCGACCTCCTCGAGGGGGACGTGGCACATCTTGCCGTTGCGCTGGGCGATCATGATGCCGAACGTGCCGTTGAGACAGGCCTTGCCAGCCTCGACGCCGCATTGGGTGGCGAAGATTCGGTCCTGCGCGTCTGGTTGGCCGCCGCGCTGGGTGTGGCCGGGGACCGCGACGCGGACCTCGCGGTTGGTGCGCACGGCGATCTCCTCGGCGATGTCATACGCGACGGAGGGCTTGACGCGGGCGGCCACCAGCTTCTTGTAGTCCTTCTTGGGCATGGCCGCCTCCTCCTTGGAGATGGCCCCCTCGGCGACGACGATGATGGCGAAGCGCCCGCCGTTCTCGTCGCGCCTGTCGATGGCCTTGATGACGTTATCCATCTCGTAGGGAATCTCGGGGATGAGGACGACGTCGGCACCGCCGGCAACGCCTGCGTACAGAGGAATCCAGCCGACCTTGTGGCCCATGATCTCGATGACGAAGACGCGACCGTGCGAGCTGGCCGTGGTCTTGATGTCATCGATGCAGCGTGTCGCGACCTCGGTGGCACTCGTGAAACCAAAGGTGAGGTCGGTGCCATAGGTGTCGTTATCGATGGTCTTGGGTAGCGCGATGATGTTGAGCCCCTCCTGCCTGAGGCGGTTGGCGGTCTTGGTGGAGCCATTGCCGCCGAGCATGAAGAGGCAGTTGAGCTTGAGGTCGCGGTAGTTCTTCTTCATCGAGGGGACCTTGACGACGCCATCGGCCTCGGGGACGTCAAGGAGCTTGAACGGGGTGCGGCTCGTGCCGAGGATGGTGCCGCCGCGAGACAGGCAGCCGGCAAAGTCCAATGGGGTGAGCTGGACGTAGTGATTGTAGATGAGACCCTGGTAACCATCGAGGAAGCCATAGATCTCGACCTCGTCGGTGGTGTTGTTCATGATGGTCTTGACGATGCCCCGCATGGTGGCGTTGAGGGCTTGGCAGTCGCCACCGCTGGTGAGAAGGCCAATTCTGAGCATGCTGAATCCTCTCTCGTTCCCGCCACCAGATGCGACGGGGCTGGGGACAGTCTCGCACAAGCCGACGAGAACGACCCACACTGTTGGGCAGGCGGTGATAATCCCCGATGGGCGAGAACCGAGAAGGCCGAGGGCGCAGAAGATGTTCGCACTCGCCCGAAAGCCGTTGGCAGCAAAGCCCTGCAACGCTACACTATGCCGCGTCCACAGCTGGCAAGGAAGGATTCGCATGACCGATCAGAAGGAAGTGCTTCGGATGCCTCACGAGCAGATCGAGCAGATGCAGCTCGATGGGCTCAAGAGGACGGTAGTGACCTGCTACGAGAACATCCCGTTCTACAAGAGGAGCTTTGACGAGGCGGGCTTTGACCCCTACTCCGTCAAGACCCTCGATGACCTGCGCCGGGCTCCCTTCGTCGCCAAGCAGGACCTCCGTGATGCGTATCCGTACGGCATGCTCGCCGTGCCGATGAGCGACGTCAGGGAGATTCACATGTCGTCCGGCACCACAGGCGTGGCCACCGTGGGTGCCTACACCGAGCGCGACCTCAGGATCTGGGGCGAGTGCTTCGCCCGCGGCATCGAGTACGTGGACGGCGGCCCCGATGACATCTGCCACGTGTGCTATGGCTACGGCCTCTTCACGGGGGGTCTCGGCGCTCACTACGGCTGCATCTCCGCCGGCTGCACCACCATTCCCATGAGCGCGGGCAACACCGAGCGTCAGATTCGCGTGCTCAAGGAGATGGGTTCCACCATCATCTGCTGCACGCCGAGCTATGCGATGCACATCGCCGACACCGCCATCGAGATGGGCGTGGACCCTGCGCGTGACTTTCACCTGAGGGCAGGCATCCATGGCGCCGAGCCCTTCTCGGACAACTTCCGCGCCGAGCTCGAGCGCAAGCTCAACTACAAGGTGCTCGACGTCTACGGGCTTACCGAGACCATGGGACCAGGCGTGGCCATCGAGTGCATGGAGCAGAACGGCCTGCACCTCGCCGAGGACCATTTCATCGCCGAGATCATCGACCCGAGCACGGGCGAGGTCCTGCCCGACGGCGAGTGGGGCGAGCTCGTGCTCACCACGGTCGATCGGGAGGCGAGCCCCGTCGTGCGCTATCGCACCCGCGACATCACCCGCATCATCCCGGGTGAGTGCGCCTGCGGTCGCACGCACCGGCGCATCGACCGGCTGCACGGCCGTACCGATGACATGCTCATCATTCGCGGCGTCAACGTGTTCCCGAGGCAGATCGAGGATGTCATGAAGACGTTCTCGCAGGTCTCGAGCTGGTACCAGATCGAGGTCGGCACCGACCATCGCTCGCTCGACGTCGTCACGCTCAAGGCCGAGGTCAACCCCGGCTTTGACGTCGATGACATGGCCGGGATCGAGAACCTTCAGAAGAGGATGCAGGCGGCCATGAAATCGGCGCTTTCCGTGGGCGTGAAGGTCAGGCTCGTGGAGCCGAAGAGCATCCCGCGCAGCGAGGGCAAGGCAAGGCGCGTCATCGACACCAGGGAGGGGATCAGGTAATGATCAGGCAGAACACCGTCTTTCTCGAGAACCAGAAGGGGCGTCTCTCCGCGCTCTGCCGCACGCTCGGCGACTCCGGGGTCAACATGCACGCCCTTACCATCACCGAGTCGGCCGACTACGGTCTCGTGCGCATCGTCTGCGATGACCCCGACAAGGCCAAGGCAGCTCTCGACGAGGCCGACTTTCGCTCCACCATCTCCAGGGTCTCGGCCATCCAGATTCCCAACGAGCCTGGTGGCCTGGCCGACATGATCGCCGTTCTCGATGACCTCAACCTCAATATCGAGTACGGCTACTGCTTCTCCACCGAGGGTGGTCTCGCCGTCGACGTCTTCAAGATTCGCGGGGAGGCGGCGAACGCCGAGGCGACCTTCAAGCTCGAGGCCGCGGGGTTCAAGGTGCTCAAGCAGGGAGACCTCTAGGCAGGACGCATGTCTTTGCGGATGAGAGGGGAGTCATCGGGTTTCTCGGTGGCTCCTTTTCGCATGTCGGTCCGTGCGATGCCCGCTTTCTGTGGAGACGGACGTGAATTGTTGACTTCTCAACATCATGCGGACTATTGTTGACAACTCAACAAGTCACGATGGCGACGGAGGATGGCATGCGCACAAGATTCGAGGAGTTCGTGGCGACGATCGGGGCGATAGGCAAGGACATCCAGCGCATCAAGAGCAACGAGATGCAGCGCTTCGGCCTACGCGGCACGGATGTCATGTGTCTCTACTACCTGGAACGCGAACCCGAGGGGCTGCCCGCCGCCACGCTCGCGCGTCTCGCGGAGGTCGATCGTGCCGCGGTGTCGCGTACGGTGTCATGGCTCGAGGACGGCGGGTTCGTCGAGACGCGCCAGGTCGTCGGCTCCTCTCGCTACCGTGCCCCGATCGTGCTCACCGACAAGGGCACGCGCGTGACGGCAGAGGTGGACCAGACCATCGACGAGGTGATGGCGGTTGCCTCCGCGGGCGTCTCCGACGCGGATCGCGAGGCCATGTACCGTGCGCTCCGAACGATTCGCACGAATCTCGAACGCATCGGCGAGAAGGGCGGTGAGGCGTGATGGGCGTCCGCATCATCTGCGACTCCGGCTCGGACTACGAGCGTTCCGACCGTGAGGGGCTCGTCGTCCTCCCGCTGGGCATCACCTTCGGCGACGTCACCTACGAGGATGGCGTCGACCTCTCCCATGAGCGCTTCTACGAGAAGCTCGTCGAGTCCGACGAGCTTCCCAAGACGAGCCAGGTGACCCCCTATGCCTTTGAGCAGGCCTTTCGCGAGGCCATCGAGGCAGGTGACGAGGTCGTTGCCATCACGCTCTCGGCGGAGTTCTCCGGAACCTACCAGAGTGCCGTCACGGCAGCCGAGCCCTTCGGCGACCATGTGCACGTGGTCGACTCGCGTACCGCGAGCGCCGCGGAGCACATCATCGTGGACTACGCCCTGCGTCTGGCAGACGCCGGCATGGATGCCGCGACGATAGCCACCGAGCTCGAACGCTGCAAGGCCCGCGCACATGCGATCGCACTTCTCGACACGCTTGAGTTCCTTCGTCGGGGCGGTCGCATATCGGGTGCCGAGGCGGGCATCGGGTCGATGCTTTCCATCAAGCCCGTCGTCACGGCGACCGACGGTCGCATCGCGCTGGTGGGCAAGGCGCGCGGCTCGAAGAACGGCCGCAACCTCCTCACCGAGCAGGTCACGCGCGCAGGCGGCATCGACTTCTCCATGCCCGTCCTCGTGGGCTACTCGGGCATCTCCGATGCGCTTCTCGGCAAGTACGTGCACGACTCCATGGACCTCTGGCGCGACCACGTTGAGGAGGTGCCGGTCTGCACGATGGGGGCCACCATCGGTACGCACGCAGGTCCTGGTGCCATCGTCCTCGGGTTCTTCGGCAAGGCGGGCGTGGGGGAGTAGCTGTTGCGTGCCAACGGGGCTCCTGGTGGTTTCTGACTTTGGATATGCCGATTCGTTCGTTTTGAGGCCCGTTTCCGGGCGTGATGGCATATCCAAAGTCTCGGCGATCTATGACTGCCGCACCTAGCCCCTTCCGAGGGAAACCTGGTCCCAGACCTCCCACAAGGTTGACTCGTCGATGCTGACCTTGGCATCCTTGTCGAGCTTGATCTGCGAGACGGTCACCTCGAGGCAGTACCCGCCGTCGATGGTGGTGGCGGAGACGTAATAGACGTTGGCACGGCCATACTCGTCGTCATAGGAATACCAGCTCCAGACGACGTCGGCACCGTCCACGTCCTGGTGCTGCACGGTGCCGAACCGGACGTTGGTGTACCTGTCCGCGAAGAGGTGCAGCTGCTCGAGGTTTCCCTCGTCGAGGTAGTAGCCCACGAACGACTCTGGGTCATCGCTGGCGTATTCGTAGAGGATCCCGACGTCATCCGCCGAGCACGAGACCTGCTCGTCGGCGCTTCCGTCCCCAAGTGCCCCGTACTGCGTCTGCGTGACCCAGCCAGGGATGCCGACCGTGACCGTTGGCTCGTCGTCGGCCTCGTGGGGTCTGATGGTGACCTGGCCCACCTCGCCCTGGCCGCAGTCCATGCTCGTGACGGTGGCGTCCCGTCCGCACGCCGCGAGCGAGACGACCATGGCGACCGTGGCGGCCATGGCAACGAGCGTCGTGGGTCTCTTCACTCTCATGGACGGGCCTCCTGGACGCGAACGACCCTCTCAGGGTAGACGTTTTCGCGGCCTACGTGGTTGCCAGGAACCGTTCGACAACCCGTCATGACGTACACGACAAGGTCTCGGACGGGCGAGTCCGAAGGGCTCACGCTATCGCCCCGCAGCGTTAGCCAATCGTCCTCCAGGCGGTCTCGAGCGACAGCTCCATCATGTCGGTGAAGCTCTGCTCGCGCTCGTCGGCGGAGAGGGACTCCCCGGTGAAGAAGGTGTCGGAGACCGAGAGGATGCTCACGGCCTTCTTGTGCGAGGCCTGGGCCTCGATGTAGAGACCGGCCGTCTCCATCTCCACGCAGAGCAGGCCGAGGTCCTTGTAACGGACGGGCGCGTCCTCGCGCGGGTTGTAGAACACGTCGGACGAGACGACCTGGCCCACCTTGTACGAGAGGCCCATCTCGTCCGCGGACTCCACGGCGTCCCTGAGCATGCCCCAGTCGGCCGTCGGTGCGAGCTTCACGGGCGAGTCGTAGAGGCCGGCGATGTCGGAGTTGGTGGCGGCGCTCATGGCGATCACGATGTCCTTGGCGTGCACGCCCTCGGCGAGACCTCCCGTGGAGCCTACGCGGATGATGGCGTCGACGCCGATCTGCGTGTAGAGCTCGTGGGCGTAGAGGCACATGCTCGGGATGCCCATGCCCGACCCCATGACGGAGATGCGCTTGCCCTTGTAGGTCCCCGTGTAGCCGAGCATGTTGCGGACGTCGTTGAACAGGATGGGGTTCTCGAGGTAGTTCTCGGCGATGTACTTCGCGCGAAGTGGGTCTCCCGGCATGAGGACGACCTTGGCGACGTCCTCCTTGTTGCAGCGGATGCATGCGGAGATGGTCTCGAACATGATGACGTTCCTTTCTGGGTGCATGTCATGCTGCGGGCACGACGGCCGTTTTCTCTCTCCCGAGAAGACCTATGGGGACGAGGTGCATCATTCGAACAGGGCGCTCAGACTCTCGGCGAAGGGCGGCCGGCAGATGCCCCTCTCCGTGACGATGGCGCAGATGAGCTCGTGGTCGGTCACGTCAAAGGATGGGTTGTAGCACGTGGTCTCGGGGAGCGCCTTGGGTTCGGCGTAGAACATCTCCTTGATCTCGTCGGGATCGCGCAGCTCGATTCTGATGTCTGCTCCCGTGGCGGCGTGCGCATCGATCGTGGAGGTAGGCCCGAGCACGTAGAACGGGATGCCGTAGTGCTTGGCGAGGATCGCCACTCCCGACGTGCCGATCTTGTTGGCGACATCGCCGTTCATGGCCACGCGGTCGCAGCCTACCATGCAGGCCTGCACCCAGCCGTTCCTCATGACGATGGAGGCCATGTCGTCGCAGATGAGCGTGACGTCCACGCCTGCGCGCTGAAGCTCGTAGCTCGTGAGACGCGCACCCTGGAGGAGCGGACGGGTCTCGTCGGCAAAGACGTGGACGTCCATGCCGTGGTCATGTGCGTAGAAGAGGGGTCCCTGGCCGGTGCCATAGCCCAGGCAGGCGAGAGGACCGGCGTTGCAGTGGGTGAGGACCCCGTCGCCGTCATGGAGCAGGCTCGCGCCCAGGCGAGATATCTCCTCGGACATGGCGAGGTCCTCGCTGTGGATCGCGACCGCCTCGTCGTGGAGAAGGTCGACGATTTCTGAGGGGGACAGGTGGCGGTTGGAGGTGACCACGGCATGCATGCGGTCGAGCGCCCAGCTCAGGTTGACTGCGGTCGGGCGCGAGGAGTTGAGGAAGTCGCGCTCCGCGGCCATCCTGGAAGCGAACTCATCGTGGTCCGCGATGCTCCCGGCCATCTGGCGAGCGAGCACGTAGTAGCAGTAGCCCGCGCAGACGCCGATGGCGGGCGCGCCCCTCACCTGGAGGAGCTTGATGGCGTCGAACATCTGCTGCCGCTCGCTGAGGTCGAGGTGCACGACCCGGTTGGGAAGGAGCGTCTGGTCGATGATAGTGACGGCCGTGCCGTCATCGCTCAGGCGGACGGCCTGGTCCTGCGTCACCGTCGTGGCGATGGTGCTCTCACTCATGCTTCCTCCGTCATGCGACAAACGTTCTATCCCTGCGAGGACCATAGTATAGGTCTGCGAAAGCCTTTCCGGGCCAGTCCCGTACGAGCCGACGCTCGCCGCCGAACCTGGAAAAGGTGACAGGTATCTTTTCCAGGTTGGGTGCTATTTTCCATATGTGCAGCTCAGGTAGGTTATAGGTTTCAGGATGAGATATGGAGGTCGTGTACGCACACTATGGTGCGGCAGAGGAAACAGAGCCTTTACAAACGTTTCCAGCGAACAGGGGTATACTACGGAGCGTACAAGAGGAAAACGATTTACTTGGAAGGAGGCAAAAGATGAAGGTTAAGGAAATGAACTCAGGTCAGAGGCGTGTCTTTGACGCCTGCAGCAACGGCTGGTTCGTCAGCGGGATGTATTCCGCCATGTTTGATGAGCATAGGCGCGAGTTCTGTGCCGACAGCAAGAAGATCCTCTTCAACGACGTCGACAAGTGGTTCGCATCCCACGAGAGGCACCACGCCGACGCCCACTTGCTGGTCAAGTGCGTCAAGGCAGTGTAACGCGGTAGTACCGCGCCAAGCTGCGGCGACGCGCCCAGCGCACATGAGTCATCTCGCGGGACCTACGGGTCCCTTTTTCTTATCTCGACGGGTTCCCCTCCTCGTTCGTGGCGTGTGCCGTAGCGCGGAGCAGGGCACGGGGCCGTGCCCCCATGATTCCCCAGACAATCCAGCCCTTCCTGTCGTGTGATATCTCATACGTGCCTTCACCTCGTCATTGACTATGAGCAACTGATTGCCTATAGTGATTTTAGGCATCCTGTTGCGTATTGGAGGACCTATGGCGCGCACCGGCAGGGAAGAGTTTGCGATGGGAGCCATCTCGCTCCTCTCGAACAGGCTGGCGAGCTTTGGCGAGGACATCCTAGGCGACGTCACGTTCAGGCAGTGGTTCCTTCTCACGATGATTGCGAGGATGGACCCAGGCGAGAAGAACGTGCGTGAGGTCGCGGAGTTCGTCGGCACGTCTCGCCAGAACGTTCGCAAGATGATCGTCCCCCTCGAGCGAAGGGGTCTTCTCGCGACGAGGCGGTCCAAGACCGACGCCCGCTCCCTCGACGTGCATCTCACGCCACAGGCCGAGAGCTTCCTCTCCGAGAAGGGACCGCTCGTGGTGGCGGAGGCAGGACGTCTCTTCTCCGGTCTCTCGGACGGCGAGATGGATTCCCTCGTGGCGGCGCTTCTCCGCGTGATGGAGTGCGTCGACGCCTATGACGAGGTGGACGCGCAGGGGTAGCTTGCCCCTGGCGAACGGCCTCTATCTCGTGGCTATGCGGTGGGAGAGAAGGAGCGACAATGTGACGGCGAGCCCCGGCACGAGGCTGCTCTCGTCGATCCACTCCTCGCGGGTGTGGGCGCCGCCGCCGGACACCGTGCCGATGGTGTTGGCGGGGATGCCGAGCGAGAGGGGAACGTTCGCGTCGGTGGAGGATGCCACGTGCGTGGGTTCGGTGCCGAGGAAGGTTCGCACCGCATCGTCGCTTCGGGCGGTGAGGCTTCCGAGCTCCTCGGCGTCCACGTCGCCGTTTCCGGGGCGCACGCCGATGACCTCGAGCCTGACGCTTGCGCCGTCGCTCTCGTGGCGTGCGATCACGGCACGGAGCCTGCCCGCCATCTCGTCCAGGCAGTCACCGCTCGTGGAACGGAACTCGAAGAGGGCACTCGCGTCCTGGGCGATGGAGTTGACCGTGGTGCCGCCCCTGATGGTTCCGACGTTCATGGTGGTGCGCTCGCGGGTGGGCAGCTCGAGCGCATAGAGGTCGTTGATGATCGAGCAGAGGTCGGCGATGGCGTTGCGCTCGCCGAAGTCCGTCCACGAGTGCCCGCCTCGGGCGTGGCACGAGATGCGGTAGCGGTACGAGCCCGTCGCGCGTGGGACGACGCGCGGGAAGTAGGTGTCGAAGGAGGTGAACTCGCGCACGCGCGATCCGAGCCTGCCGATGAGCGCCTTGGTGCCCTCGAGGTTTCCGAGGCCCTCCTCGCAGCTGTTCGCGACGATGACGATGCCTCGGTCGAGCTTGGCGGGATGCTGCAGCAGGTAGCGCGCGGCGAGCATGAGGCCGGCGAGACAGGCGGTGTCATCGCCGATGCCAGGCGCGCGCATGACGCCGTCCTCCTCGGTGAGCGGAAGCTCCTCGGTATCGGGGAAGACCACGTCGGTGTGGGCACAGAAGACGGCGACCTCGTCGTGGTCCTTCGTGCCGATGCCACAGATGACGTTGCCGACCTCGTCGATGTGCGCGTCCCCAGCACCGGCGGCGCGCAGCCAGTCGCGGACGAAGCGACCCCTCCTGCCCTCGTGGCGCGAGGGTGCCGGGATCCTCGCGAGCGTGCGAAGGAGCTCGAGTTCCTCCTCGTAGCAGCGGTGCGCGTAGGAAAGCGCCGTTCTCCTCGTTGCCTCGTCCATATGGGTCCACCCCCAAAGTCGTGGCGGTCTTTTGCCCTCTAGTGTAGATGACGTGGCTATCATGTTTCGTGTCGCCGGGCAGGCTTGTCCGATCTTGCGGGCGATGGTAGCTTGTACGTGCTGATAGAGGAGCGGACATGATGATTCTCGGGGGAGCCGGCAGGCGATGAACCCAAGAGGGGGCAAGGTCCGCCGAACTTCCGTTGCCGGGCACGGCGCGGTGGTGGGCTCGCGGGGAACACGCGCGGGACTGTCTGCGGGAATCTGCAGGAGCGCTATCTTACCGGGATGTCACGGGTCCGCCCCGTACGAGTCGCCAGTAAGGCTGCGCGCCTGCTGGCGATGCTTGTTTGGGGGCACTCATGGGTAAGGCACCGTTTGCGTCGGCAGATAGGCTCGAAGGGGTCGTGGCGCAGTATCCCACGCCGCTGCAGGTCTATGACGAGGCCACCATCCGCACGCGTGTGCATGCGCTCTACGACGCCTTCTCCTGGAATCCGGGGTTCTGCGAGTACTTTGCCGTGAAGGCCACGCCGACGCCCGCGATCCTGCGTCTCCTCGCCGACATGGGCTGCGGCTGCGACTGCGCCACCTCCACCGAGCTCGTCATGGCGCAGGCCTGCGGCGTGAGCGGTGCTCGCGTGATGCTCTCCTCGAGCGACACTCCCGACGAGACCTACCGCATGGCCCATCGCATGGGCGCGATCGTGAACCTCGACAGCCTCGACATGGTGGACTGCCTCGAGCGAAGCCTCGGCTGCCTGCCTCCCACCGTCTGCTGTCGACTCAACCCCGGCGGAACCTTCGACTCGGCCAACGGCATCATCGGCGCCCCCGCGGACTCCAAGTTCGGCATGACCGAGGATCAGCTGTGGGAGGCCTTCAGGCTCCTCCGCGACCGCGGCGTGCGCGAGTTCGGCCTCCATGCCTTCCTTGCGAGCAACGCGCAGACCAACGACTACTATCCGTGTCTGGCGCGGATGCTCTTCTCGTTGGCGGTGCGCCTCCACGAGGGGCTCGGCGTACATGTGGGACTCGTGGACCTCTCGGGCGGCATCGGCGTGGCGTATCGTCCCGAGGACGAACCCTGCGACATCGCGACCATCGGCGAGGGCGTGCGCGTCGCCTATGAGGAGGCGCTCGTTCCCGCGGGCATGGGCGACGTGGCGGTGTGCACCGAGCTCGGACGTTGGGTGATGGCCCCTGCGGGCGCGCTCGTCACGCGCGTGCTGCACGAGAAGGTCACGTACCGGGACTACCTCGGCGTGGACGCCTGTGCCGCCGACCTCATGCGGCCGGCCCTGTACGACGCCTACCACCACGTGTCCGTGATGGGTCGCGAGGACGAGCCTGCCCGTCGCACCTACAGCGTGGTGGGAGGGCTCTGCGAGAACAACGACCAGTTCGCCCGCGACCGCGCGCTCCCGGGGGTGCACATCGGCGACCTCCTCTACATCCACGACACGGGCGCCCACGGGCGTTCCATGGGCTACAACTACAACGGCAGGCTGCGTCCCGCCGAGGTCCTGCTCCGCGAGGACGGGTCCGTGGAGCTCATGCGCCGTGCCGAGACGATCGACGACTACCTCGCCACGCTCGACGTGGACGAGGGGTTCGTCTCGGCGTACGAACGTCTCAGGTCGTAGGCGCCTGCGGGCGCCACAGAACCGGCCTAAGCACAGGCCTCACAGGGGAGAAGGGACAAAAGACCATGGACATGGACAACCTCACCGGATCGATCGTCGCGCTCGTCACGCCGTTCTCGGCGGACGGCTCGGTGGACTTCGGGGCGCTCGGGCGTCTCGTGGACTTTCATCTGCAGAACGGTACCGACGGCATCCTCGTGCTCGGGACCACGGGCGAGTCGTCCACGATGACCGACGAGGAGGACCTCGCCGTATGCAGGTTCGTCGTGGAGCGCGTGGCCGGACGCATCCCCGTGATCGGCGGCTCGGGCTCCAACTCCACCGCCGAGTCCATGCGCAAGTCCGAGGGTCTCGTCAGGATGGGCGCAGACGGTCTGCTGCTCATCACGCCGTACTACAACAAGTCTAACGACGAGGGTATCTACCAGCACTTCAAGTACGTGCTCGACCGCGTGGACGTTCCCTGCGTGCTCTATAACATCCCCGGACGCACGGGATGCTCCATCTCGGTCGCCAACGTGGCGCGCCTGGCCACCCATCCCAACGCCTGGGGCATCAAGGAGGCGTCGGGCAACATCTCCTACGCCGCCAGCGTCGCCCGCTACCTCTCCGACGACTTCCGCATGCTCTCGGGAAACGACGACATGGTGGTCCCCATCATGTCGCTCGGCGGACGAGGCGTGATCTCGGTGTGGGCCGACGTCGCCCCGGCAACGGTGCACCGGATGTGCGCCGACTACCTCGCCGGTGACGTCGAGGCCGCCCGGCGGGCGCAGCTCGACAACCTCGACCTCATCCATGCGCTCTTCTGCGAGGTCAACCCCATTCCCGTCAAGGCGGCCCTTGCCAAGATGGGCATGATCGAGGAGACGTACCGTCAGCCGCTCTGGAAGATGAGCGAGAGGGACGATGCCACGCTCACCGCAGCCATGAGAGGGGCTGGTCTCATTGACTAGCGTCGTTCTGATCGGCGGCGGGCGCATGGGTACCCTCGTTCGCGAGGCCCTGGATGCCGACGGCGGCTTCGAGGTCGTGGGCGTCTATGACGTCACCCATGCCGATGACATAGACGAGAGGGCCCCTGCGGCCAGTCTCGCGATCGACTTCTCCAACAAGGCATCGCTTCCGCATGTGGAGGCCTACGTGAGGCGAACCCATGCGGCGCTCGTCTCGGGCACCACGGGCTTTGACGAGTCTGAGCTGGGGCGCATTCGAGCGCTTGGCGAGTTCGCCCCGGTGATCCACTCGGCCAACTACTCCTTGGGCGTGGCGGTCCTGCGGCGCTTGGCCGCCGAGGCGGCCGAGGCGCTCGATGGCTGGGACGTGGAGATCGTCGAGACGCACCACAACCAGAAGGCCGACGCCCCCTCCGGCACCGCAAGGATGCTGGTCAACGCCGTGGACCCCAAGGGTGAGTGCGTCGTGACCTGTGGCCGCGAGGGCATGGTGGGCGCACGCCCGTCTCGCGAGATCGGCATGCACAGCCTGCGGGGCGGGACGGAGGCCGGTACGCACGAGCTGCACTTCTTTGGCACCGACGAGGAGGTCTGCCTCACGCACAGGGCCACGAGCCGCAAGATCTTCGTGAGCGGTGCGGTGGCCGCGGCCAAGCGCCTCCTCGCCCGCGAGCCAGGCTTCTACACCTTTGACGAGCTCATGTTCGGCGAGTAGGCCGGATCACGTCGGAAGGCCGTCACGGAACGGAAGGACATGACATGGAAGCACAGGAGATCATCGACTACATCGCCTCGGCGCCCAAGAAGACCCCGGTCAAGGTGTACGTTCGCGAGCGCGAGGGGGCCAAGGTCGACTATGGACCCGGCTCGCGCGTGTTCGGCGCGGGCAGCAGGATCGTCTTTGGCGACTGGGCGCAGATCGGGGCGGTGCTCGAGGCCAATGCGGAGGCCATCGAGGACTACGTCGTGGAGGCGGACCGGTGCAACTCCGGCGTGGCCCTCCTCGACGTCAAGGGCGTGAACGCGCGCATCGAGCCTGGCTCCATCATCCGCGAGAAGGTCGAGATCGGTGACAACGCCGTGATCATGATGGGCGCCGTGATCAACATCGGCGCCGTCGTGGGGGAGGGCACCATGATCGACATGGGAGCCATCCTCGGCGGTCGCGCCATCGTGGGGAGACGCTGCCACGTGGGTGCCGGCGCGGTGCTCGCCGGTGTGGTGGAGCCCGCCAGCGCCACGCCCGTGGTGATCGAGGACGACGTCATGATCGGAGCCAACGCCGTGGTGATTGAGGGCTGCCGCGTGGGGCGTGGTGCCGTGGTGGCCGCGGGTGCCGTGGTGATCGGGGACGTGCCGGCCGAGACGGTCGTGGCAGGCGTGCCCGCCCGGGTGATCAAGGCGAAGGACGCGCGTACGACCGACAAGACCGCTCTCGTCGACGCCCTGCGCGCGCTGTAGCGCGAGGGGACGGTCGTCGGTGGCATGCGTTAGCCAGATGGCACGGATAACGACATTACCTATGCGATAGCGCGTGAATAATGTCGTTATCCGTGCCATCTGGCTAACGCATGCATGTGACGCGTTTCGCCACGAGACGGATTGACGGAATGCCCGGGCGGTTACTCGGGAATAAGCATCGATGGTTCCAGCATTCGGCGTGTCTGGACGACAATTTGGAGGAACCATGGCAAACCGCTTCGTTCTCAACAACATCTCGTATCACGGTTCGGGTGCCATCCGCGAGATTCCCGGCGAGATCTCTCGTCGTGGCTACAAGAAGGCGTTCGTCTGCTCCGATCCCGACCTCGTGAAGTTCGGCGTCACCACGAAGATGACCGCCCTTCTCGACGAGGCGGGCATCGCATGGAGCCTCTACTCGGAGATTAAGCCCAACCCCACGATCAAGAACGTCCAGGACGGCGTCGCCGCCTTTGGGAAGTCCGGGGCCGATATGATCGTCGCCATCGGTGGCGGCTCGTCCATGGACACCGCGAAGGCGATCGGCGTCATCGTCGAGAACCCCGAGTTCGCCGACGTGGTGAGCCTCGAGGGCGTTGCCGACACGAAGAACCACGCCATCTTCACCATCGCCGTGCCCACCACCGCCGGAACCGCGGCCGAGGTCACGATCAACTACGTCATCACCGACCCCGAGAGGGTCCGCAAGTTCGTGTGCGTCGACACGAACGACATCCCTGACGTCGCCGTCGTCGATCCCGACATGATGGCCTCCATGCCCGCGGGCCTCACCGCGGCAACGGGGATGGACGCACTCACCCACGCCATCGAGGGCTACACCACCCGTGGCGCCTGGGAGCTCTCCGACATGTTCCACTACAAGGCCATCCAGCTCATCTCGGCCAACCTCCGCGATGCGGTCGCCGAGGCGAAGTCGGGCAAGCCTGGAAGCGGTCGTGAGGGCATGGCCCTCGGCCAGTACGTCGCCGGAATGGGCTTCTCGAACGTGGGCCTCGGCATCGACCATTCGATGGCGCACACGCTCTCCGCGCACTACGACACGCCGCACGGCGTCGCGTGCGCGATGCTCCTCCCCATCGCCATGGAGTTCAACAAGCCCGTCGTGACCAAGCGCCTTGCCGAGGTCGCCGTCGCCATGGGCGTGGATACCGCGGGTATGACCGACGCCGAGGCCGCGGATGCCGCCATCGCCGCCGTGAAGCAGCTCTCCGAGGACGTCAACATTCCCAAGACCTGCGACGGCCTGGTCGAGGAGGACCTCGACCAGCTGGCGACCGACGCCCTCGCGGATGCCTGCTACCCCGGCAACCCGCGTGACGCGGACCACGCGACCGTCATGGAGCTCTTCCGCAAGGTCATGGCATAGGCACCACATGCACGAAAACGGGCCGCAGTCCTGGTGTGGACTGTGGCCCGTGGCTCGTGTGCCGTTGACCGGATATTAGTGAAAGACCGCGCCGAGAATGGCGCTCACGATGGAGATGACGATCGCGCCCAGGAAGGCCGCACCAAACGAGTCGATCGAGATTCCGGCGTGGAAGATGTTCCTCGAGAGCCAGCTTGCCAGCTCAAGCATGAGGGCGTTGATCACGAGATAGAAGATGCCCAGCGTGAGAATGGTGATGGGAATCGAGAGAATCGTCATCACGGGCTTGATGACGGCGTTGACGAAGGCGAGCGCAAGCGCGCAGAAGATGGGACCAGCCCACGTGCCTCCCACGGCCTCGATACCGGGGACGAGCCAGATGGCGGCCGCGGTGGCGATCGCGGTGATGAACCAGCTTCCGATAAATGACATGGCATGCTCCTTTCATGGCCTCAAGGGCAGGATACCCCATGTGGCGGTCGTGGGCATCGGGACTCTCGCAATCCGGGAGCGCGATGCCCCAAGCTTTAATGCGCTAAAGTAAAGTCATCACAGGCGGCGAGGGGGGAAGACATGACCGACGACCAGATCGGCGCCAGCGAGACGGACAGGCTCTATGCGGCCATGTGTCTCCTCGAGACCCCTGACGAGGCGCAGGCATTCCTTCTCGACCTCTGCAGCTCGCGCGAGATAGTCGACCTCGCGCAGCGACTCCAGGTGGCTACCATGCTGGGTGCGGGCCGCTCGTATGTGGACGTCTCGAGAGCAACGGGCGCCTCGTCCACCACGGTGAGCCGCGTCTCCAAGTGTCTGAACGGCGAGCGCGGCGGGTACCGCACGGTGCTCGGCCGACTCGACGGTACGGTGTAGGGGCCGTCAGGCACCCTTTGTGTCCGGTGTCCGCGCTACGATGTCTGGGTATGGATTCCAGGTCGAGCCGAGCCGGGAGGCCCGCATGTCGCTTCACATCAAGAGAACCAACGACGAGAGATTCGTCTCCGCACCGGTCGAGCGAGCCCTGCGCGATGCACTTGCCGCCCAAGGGCGAGCCGTACTCCTCGTCCCGAGCTTCTCGACGCAGCTTTTAGCCCTGAGGACGCTTGCCGGTCTGGACGGGCTCTCCCTCGGCGTCAGCGTCACCACACCCGTCGCATGGGTCAGGGAGCGGTGGGAGGTCTGGGGTGATGGCACCCACGTGGTGGAGGGGACCGCTCGTTCCATCGCCATGGAGCAGACGCTGCTCTCTGCACCCGCGGAGGTTCGGACAACGGTGGAGGCCAACCTCGGGACGGTTCGCGTGCTCTCGTCACTCGCGCGCCTGGCACTCCCGTGGCTCCCGCTCGGTCCGTCCGGGGAGATCGACATGACCGCCTCCTCCGCTCAGCACCTCACGACGGCCGAGCTTGCCGCCGTGGGTCTCGTCGGACGCTACGCCGACCTCGTCCACCAGAGGGGCTACGTCGAGGAGAGCGAGGCCATGGGAGCGATTGCGGCACGCCTCGCCCATGGCGCGGTCGCCCTTCCCACGTTCGTGGTCGCAGGCTTTCCCAGCATGCCGCGCATCCAGCGCGAGCTCCTGGCAGGCCTCTCCCGGCTCACGGAAGTCACCATCGTGAGCACTTCGGGCAACCGCCAGGCGGCATGCGTTCGCGAACGCATGCTGGCGCAGGTCGTGGGGTCGGCGAGGGCTCTCGGCGTGGAGGTCTTTGAGGAGGAGGTGCATGTCGCCCCGTCCGGGGCGAGAAGCTCCGAGCTCTCCTCGGTGCTTGCACAGCTCTTCTCCGGGGAGGAGGGGACGACCCATGCCGGGGGTGCGGTCTCGCTCCTGCATCCGGCTGGGCCTCTTGCGGAGGCCGAGCTCGTGACACAGCACGTGGCAGGGCTCGCCTCGGGCGGGGCGCGACGCGTGGTGGTCGCTGCGCCTGATGCCGGCCGAGCATGGCGCGAGCTCGCGCCCAAGCTGCACGCGCGCGGAGTGTCCGTCAGCGCGCAGATCCCGTCCCCCCTCGCCAAGACCGAGGCAGGCCGTGCGTTCTCCGAGTTCATGGGCGGGGTGGCCACTCTCGCCGACCTCGCCTCCACGTGGCCCGAGCCACGGAGGGTCGAGAGGGGCACGCTCGTGACGCTTGGCAACATGGGCTGGTGGTCACCGCGCGACCTCGTGGACTTTCTCCTCTCGGACATCGCCCACGTCCCCACGGACCGTGCCCAGCAGCTCGATGCCATATGGCGTGGTAACCGCCTGCTCTCTCCCCGCGACGTGCTCGAGGCACTCCAGAACGGGAGGGTCACGTCACCGCAGGTGGCGCAGGCAACGCGCGAGCTCCTGCGCGGTCGCATCGGTTCGGCCGCGTCCAAGCTGCTGGCACCCTACGTCACCCACGACGAGGCCCCGAGACTGGAAGACGTCATCCTCGACGGTAACGGCAACGTGGTGCTCTCCGTGGAACGTCCGTCCGACGCGCTCGCGGACGCGCTTGCGGTGGGCGTGCTCGGGGGCGTGCTCGACGCGGGAGGCACGCTCAAGGAGCTCGGATTGACCGCCGACCCAACCGCGGAGCGATGCTGCGACCTCAAGACGCTCGTCTCGCTTGCCAGCCATGCGTTCGAGGACGTGAGCCTCGTCATGCGCCCGAGCGTTCCTTGCGAGGACGCCACCTGCGAGGTGGAGATACTCCCTGCGGAGCTTGCCGCCTCCCTCGAGCCCCTCTCGGCGGATGCCGTCGTGTGCTGCGGCCAGACCTCCGAGGAGTCGCCCGTGGGCAATGGTGACGACGTGCTCTCGGCGATGCTCGCCATACTCGGCGTCGAGCCCGACGCAAGCCCGCTTGACGAGGCCCGCGCGTCGTTTGCCTCGCTCGTTTCCGTCGCCCGAGGGCGGCTGACGCTCGAGCGCACGCTCACGGGTGCCTCGTCCAAGGAATCCTATCCCTCGGTCATGCTCACCGAGGTCATGGCCTGCTACGGCCTTGACTCCGACAGGGGTGCCGCTGGCATCGGCATGCCGGTGCAGGATCGCGGCGAGGACCTTGCGGTGGAGAACTCCTTCGCCGCGGGCGTTGCGCCGCGAACCGTCGGGAGCGAGGTACGCGTGCCGGCGGGGTCCGTGAGTCCCTCCGTCCGCAATCTCATCCTCGTTCCGCCCGAGGGCCGCGCCGACCTCGTCGACGGCCGACCGCTCCTCTCCGCCTCGCAGCTCGAGTCGTATCTTGAGTGCCCCTACAAGTGGTTCAGCCTGCGACGCCTTGGGCTCGGCAATGTGGATGCGGGCTTCTCTGGCGCGGAGATGGGGACGTTCGCGCACCGCGTGCTCGAGATGACACACCGCACCCTTCTCGACGAGGCCGTCTCGGCCTTGGGCGGGACGGACGCCGAGACGTTCGACCCGGAGCTTGCCCCTACCGTCCGCATTCCGGGCTCGCGCGCGACCCTGTCAGACGTCGCGTCCGTGGACCATGCCCACCAGGTACTAAGCGAGAAGTTCGAGGAGGTCCGTCTCGAGCAGCTCACCGTGCGGGGAAGAAGACCGTCCAACAACCAGGCGCTCGTTCCCCATTCGGCCGAGGACGAGGGCCTGATGCGCTCCCTGCGTCGCGACCTCCTCTCCGAGATCGACTACGAGGCAGGGCTCTTCGGGGGCTTCGAGCCGCGGTTCTTCGAGTGGAGCTTCGGGCGGCAAGGTGACATCGTCGAGTATGCCGGCACCCATCTCACGGGTACGATCGACCGCGTGGACGTTGATGCCCATGGTCAGGCGATCGTCATCGACTACAAGCACAAGAGCCCGCAAGGCTTTGTCAACGAGTATGGCGTCTTTGATGCGGAGGGCTACGACGCGGAGAAGGGGTTCTCGCTTCCCAGACGCGTGCAGTCGCTCGTATACGGCCAGGTCGTGCGCCGTCGCCATCCTGAGCTCAAGGTGGTCGCGGCCGTCTATCTCAGCTCGCGTGGCGATCATGCGCTCGCTGGTGCCGTCTCGTGCAACGTCGCAGACAACGTCTTCGGTGCCTTTCCGCCAAGTGGCAGTGCCCTGCCGCGCATGGACGTCGCCGATGCGGAGAGCTTCGGTCGTGAGGACACCCGCGGCATGGATGCCCTCCTCGACGCTACCGAGGATGCCATTCGCGAGAAGGTGGGCGAGCTCTTGGAAGGTAACGTCGAGGCGCGCCCGCTCGACAAGACGGCATGTGCGTTCTGTCCCGTCATGAACTGCGAGAGGAGGCTGGGGTAGATGACAGGCATCGACCTCTCCACGCTCAACGAGGAGCAGCGCAGGATTGCCACCATGCTCGACCATCCCATCTTCGTCGAGGCCGGCGCCGGCTCCGGCAAGACCTTCACGCTCACGCGCAGGATCGCCTGGGCGCTCTCTCCGGGTTCCGGTACTGATGGTGCCCCTTTCGTCGACGACCTCTCCCAGGTCCTCGTGATCACCTTCACCGATGCTGCGGCACGCGAGATCAAGGAGCGGGTGCGCTCGACGCTGCGCGCCGCGGGTATGAGGGAGCCTTCCCTGCAGGTAGACTCGGCGTGGATCAGCACCATCCACGGCATGTGCACGCGCATCCTCAAGCGTCATGCCTTCGACCTCGGTCTCGATCCCGACTTCAGGGTGGCGAGCACCAACGAGCAGACCGAGCTCTACAATCGCGCCCTGACCGAGGTGGTGGGCGACGCCTTTCATGATCAGGACAAGCCCCAGGGCCTGCGCACGGCATTTGACATCTACGACATGGGGACTGTCTCGGTGACGACGGGTACGTCAGGCCTCTTGGGAATCGTCGGCTCGATTCGGTCCGCCGCGTGCGCCAGTGCGGGAGGGTTTGGCTCCCTCGTGGTGCCGCCTGCGGCCGACGTCTCCGATGTCATGCACGCGCTCTACGTGAGCTACGGATCGTTGCAGGTACGTGGCCTCTCCAAGGCGGCCGGACCCATCGTGGCCGCCTCGCTTGACGCGCTCGAAGGCTTCGAGCGGCTCGCTCCCGGCGAACGTACGGCAGAGGCTGCTGCCGAGGCACTCTCACAGGTGGAGCTTCCCCGGAAGAGCAAGGCCCTCGCGGAGTTTCTCCCCGAGGCGAAGGGCGAGTTCGCGCTTGCGCGCGCCGAGGTCGCCCTTGGTGCCCTTGCGCCGGCGGCATCCGACCTCATCGCGCTGGCGGAGAGGTTCGACGCACGATACATGGAACTCAAGCAGGAGCGCTCGCTTCTCGACAACGACGACCTCATCCGACTCGCGCTCCGTGCCGTTCGCGACAACCCGAGCGTGGCCGCGGACTATGCCGGTCGCTTCAGGCTCGTGATGGTCGACGAGTTCCAGGACACCGACGCGCAGCAGCTCGAGCTGATCTCCATCCTCTCGGGTGGCTCCGCCGAGCACCTGGCCACGGTGGGGGACGCGCAGCAGTCCATCTACCGCTTCCGTGGTGCCGACGTGACCGTGTTCCGTGCCCGCGGGGCGTCTCTGCCCGCCGACGACCACATCCGTCTCGCCGTGAACTACCGCAGCCATGCCGACGTGCTCGCATTCGTCGATCGCGTCTGCGGTGGCGAGCGGGGCGTGGTGGACGGCTTCATGCATCTCGATCCCGATGCCGGTCGAGCCGACGGCTACGCGGCTCGCGCGCTGCCGCGCGTGGACGTCGAACTCACGGTAGGTACGTCCCGCATAAGCCAGACGCAGGTCGCGCTCACGGCGGCCGCCATCGCCGACCGTCTCGCAGGGTATCGCGACGCTGGCGAGGACGTAGGCGACATGGCGCTGCTGCTCGGAGCCACCACACACGCCGACTACTACATCGACGCCATGCGTGCGCGTGGGCTCGAGTGCGTCGTGACGGGTGGTTCCACCTTCACGGGGACCAGTGAGGCACTCGCCATGAGCGCCCTCCTGCACTACCTGGCAAACGACCGCGACACGCAATCGGGTCTCTTCCCGCTGCTCACCTCCGAGATGTTCGATCTTGACGCCAACGACTTCGTTCAGCTGGGGACGCGGACGCAGTCGGCACTCGACGCACCGGCCAAAAGGGACATCAGTCGCGGCATGGCGACCATGGCCATGTTCCGGGGCGCCCCGACGTCCGCGCGCCTCGCCCATGCCCATGAGGTGCTGACACGAGCCCGTAGCCTCATGCGGCGGCGGCCCGTGGCAGACGTCTGTCTCCAGGTGGTGCGTGACTCCGGGTGGCTCGAACGCCTCGAGCGCCAGGGCGGCGACGGGCGCGCCCGCGAGGCCAACGTCCTCGCCGCCATCGGCTACATCCGTGACCTCACGTCCGAGCTGGGACTTGGACCGGGACGCGCCGCCACCGAGTACGACATATGGCTCGGTGCATCCAAGATCCCGCCGGCATCCCTTGCAGGTGGTAGGCTCGCGGCGGTCCGCGTGATGACGATCCACGCCTCCAAGGGCCTGGAGTTTCCCGTGGTCGCCGTGGCCGAGTGCTGGAACGACCCAAGGGCCGACACGGGCGTGGTCACGGGTCGTGCCGCTGACGGCAGCGTGCCCGTGGTCCTCGTGCCCCCGGGGCGCGCGGGGAAGCTTGATGACCCCCATGACGAGGAGGATCCCCACACCCTTGCGGAGTGGTACGCCCACCTTCGCTCGAGCGAGAGGGCCGGTGCCGCCGCTGAGAAGACCCGCCTGCTGTACGTCGCCCTCACGCGAGCGAGGGAGGCGCTCGTGGTGGGCGTCTGTGGATGCGAGACGAAGGACGCGGGTCTCTCGCCTGTGCTCTCTGCCGGGGTGTGCAGCGCCCTCTTCGAAGGGGACCTGCCGCCCGTGGGGGAGTCAGGCGTCGGATACGGTGGGTCGGAGCCGGCCCGCGTACGTAGGATCGACGTGCGCAAGGAGGACCCAAAGAGCAAGAGCACCAGCCGCATGGTCGCGGATTCCGCCGGCACGCTCGCGGGCGTGGACGGGGTCGCGATCACGGATCCCTCGCAGGCACCCTTCCTCGGGTGCTCTGGAGGAGGCCCCCTTGAGGCGGAGTTCGCGCTCTACCCCTCGGAGGCGGACGAGCTCACCCCCGCAACGGTCATGCGCCGCCCCCGCGCGGACGTCTTCAGCTACTCGTCCGCCCATGCCCAGATGGAGCGCGAGCTCGCACCCGCGTCCGAGTGCGCGCTGCCCACACGTGCCGAGCGCGACGCCGACCAGACGGGTGCGCCAACCCTGGGGGACGGCGACAAGGCCACCAACCTCGGCTCCGCCTTCCATGAGCTTGCGCAGGTCATGGTCGAGAGTGGTGTCGTTCCCTCACAGGAGCACGTTCGCGCCATGGAGGGCTACTGGCGACTCTCGTCGAGGGCGTCCGCCAAGCTCGAGGCCGCGCTGGCGTGCTGGCGCGACTCCGACATACGTCGGGAGGCGATCGGCCACGGACTCGTTCGCGCCGAGGTGCCCTTCTTCTCCGCCGCGGAGTCTCGCTTTGGCAGCTACGTCGAGGGAGCCATCGACCTTCTCGCCACGGACGCAGGCTCGTCCGGCGCACTCGTGGTCGACTACAAGACCGGCGACGTTGGCCTCTCGATGGACCAGATTCGCGCACGCCATGAGATGCAGGCGAACTTCTACGCCTCCGTGCTCATGCGGCAGGGCTTCTCGAGCGTGGAGTGTGCCTTCGTCTGCGTGGAGCTCGACGACGGGAACGGACAGCCCGTGGTCGTGCGCTACGAGTTTGGCGAGGGGAGCCTCCCGCGGATGGGCTGAGCCCATCGCAGCACATCACCTCTCTCCGGGCGCCCCGGCTCACATCGAGTCGGGGCGCCCCCATTTGGGGCGCGCGTCTCGGCCTACGTTAGCCAGGTGGCACAGATAACGACATTATCCGAGCAGAATCCCCGACATAATGTCGTTATTCGTGCCATCTGGCTAAGGTGCCGCCTGAGGCGAGAAGGCCGTCCCGCTCGTGGATTTCATGTGAGACGTCTTCTGCCACCACCTGCGCCGCGCTGCTTCCTCCCAGCTAGAACAGGTGTTTGTTCGCTCCGTGGCCCGTGTCCATGGGCTATCCTAGGATGTGTTGAATTCGCCCAGCGCAGATACCCTTCCGGGAGCTTTCATGGCCTTCGTCCACCTCCACAACCACTCCGACTTCTCGATCCTCGACGGTGCCACGCGCATTCCCGACATGGTGAGGCGAGCCAACGACCTCGATATGCCTGCCGTCGCCCTCACCGACCACGGGTACATGTTCGGCATCCCCAGCCTCGACCTCGAGTGCCACAAGTACAACGACGACCAGAAGAACATGAGGCAGTGGTGCCACGACGTGGAGTGCCTCCAGAAGGGATGGGACCTCGACGAGCCCGAGCCGGACGCCGCCGACGCCACGTACTTCGACCGCGTCCATGACCAGTGGGCCTCCGACGTGGCGGCATGGGAGTCATCCGGCCACGATCTCGCGGCGGTCAAGGCCAACCGCCCCCGGCTCAAGGTCAAGCCCATCTTTGGCTGCGAGGCCTACTTCATCACCGACGACTGCATCGAGAGGGGCTGCAAGCAGCGCCGCTACCACTTGATTCTTCTCGCCAAGGACGAGAGGGGCTACGTCAACCTCATCAAGTGCATGTCCCATGCCGCCGGCCACGAGATGATGTACTACCGCCCCCGCACCACCTTCGGCATGCTCGAGCAGTACCACGAGGGCATCATCTGCCAGAGCGCCTGCGTCCAGGGCATCATCCAGCAGAACGTGCTTGACGGGGAGTTCGGGATCGCCTACGAGTGGGCGCGCAGGTTCAAGGGCCTCTTCGGCGATGACTTCTACATGGAGATCCAGGATCACGGGCTCGAGTTTCGCAACGGCTGGAACGACCGCAAGCTCGACGAGTACCTCGTGAAGATGGCCCACGAGCTCGACATCAAGGTCATCGCGACCAACGACTTCCACTACCTCAATCGCGAGGACGCTCCCACGCAGGACATCCTCTCGTGCATCGGCAAGGCCACCACGCTCGACAACCCCGACCGCATGAAGATGGAGGGCTCGGAGTTCTACATGAAGACCGAGGCCGAGATGCGCGAGCTCTTCTCATGGGTTCCCGAGGCCTGCGACAACACGCTCGACGTTGCCGCCAAGTGCGACTACGAGCTGGACTGGAACTCCATGTACCTGCCCCAGTACCCTGGCCTTCGTCCGGGCGAGTCCGCCGACGCGCGCTTTCGCGAGGAGTGCGAGAAGGGCCTCGCCAAGCGCTACGGCGACGACTGGCGCAACGTCGTCATCGATGGCATCAACGTACGCGAGCGCTTTGAGTACGAGTACAAGGTCATCTGCGACAAGGGCTTCGCCAACTACTTCCTCATCGTCCAGGACTACGTCCAGTGGGCCAAGGACAACGGCATCGGCGTCGGCCCGGGACGAGGCTCCGCGGCCGGTGCCATCGTGGCCTATGCCATGAACATCACGAGCTTCGACCCGCTCGAGAACGGCCTCATGTTCGAGAGGTTCCTCTCGCCCGAGCGCTCCGAGATGCCCGATATCGACATGGACTTCGACGACGAGCACCTCCAGGACGTGATCCGGCACGTGCGCGAGGTCTACGGCGAGGACCACGTGTGCAAGGTCATCACCTACTCCACCATCAAGGCCAAGCAGGCCATCAACGACGCCAACCGCGTCCTGGGCTTTCCCGTGTACAAGGGTCAGAAGCTCTCCAAGATGCTCTCCAACGACCCGCGTCTCGCGCTCTCCAACGCGCTCCACAAGAACGAAGGCAAGGAGGACCAGTACTCGCCCGACTTCGAGGAGGCCTACAAGAGCGACCAGGACGCCAGGAAGATCATCGACGCCGCCCTCGCCATCGAGGGCCTCACCCGCGGCGAGGGCGTTCACGCCTGCGCCACGCTCATCGCCCCCACGCCCGTCACCGACCACGTCCCCACCAAGCTCGACACCAAGGGCAACGTCACCATCACGCAGTACGAGGGCCACTCGGTGGCGGACATGGGCCTGCTCAAGATGGACTTTCTCGGCCTGCGCACCCTGACGGTCATATCCAAGGCGCTTGCCAACATCCGACACAGCCACCCCAACGCCTCCGACATCGACGAGTTGCCGCCGTCGGTGCGCTCCTGCGTCAAGGAAGGCGCCACCTGCGTGGACCTCGACGTCGACAAGATCGACTTCTCCGATCCCAACATCTACGCCCTCATGGGCCGCGGCCACACGGCGGGCGTCTTCCAGGTCGAGTCCAGCGGCATGACGGCCACCATCAAGAGCATGCAGCCCAAGGAGTACAAGCAGATCGTCGCACTCATCGCCCTGTACCGCCCCGGTCCCCTTGGCGCCGGCATGGTAACGAGCTACATCAACCGCATGAACGGCAAGGAGCCCGTCGTCTTCTACGACGACCGTCTCTCCGACATCCTCGACGAGACCTATGGCACCATCGTGTACCAGGAACAGGTCATGCAGATCTCGGTCAAGATGTCCAACTTCTCCGCCGGAGAGTCAGACTCCCGCATCCGCAAGCCCGTGGCCAAGAAGAAGATCAAGCTCCTCACGAGCACCGTGTTCCATTGGGACAACGGCAAGGACGAGACCACCTACGACCACTGGATGAACGGCGCCGTGGACAACGGCTACAAGCGGGAGACCGCCCAGCGCATCTGGGACGACGTTCTCGAGTTTGCCTCGTACGCCTTCAACAAGAGCCACTCGGCCGGCTACGCCATACTCGTCATGCAGACGGCCTGGATCAAGGCGTACTTTCCGCGCGAGTACATGGCCTCCGTCCTCACCTCGTACATGGGCAAGACCGACAAGATCGTCCACTACGTCACCGCATGTCGCCACGAGGGCATCTCCATCCTTCCGCCCGACATCAACGAGTCCGGCAAGGACTTCACGGCAACCTCCGAGGGCATCCGCTTCGGCTTCGCCGGCGTCCGTGGCGTAGGCGAGGGCGTGGGCGACGCCATCATGGACGAGCGCGCTGCGAACGGTCCCTTCAAGAACCTCCACGACTTCGTCGACCGCATGGACGGGGTGCAGTCCAACAGGCGCGTGGTCGAGGCGCTCATCAAGTCGGGGGCCTTCGACTACTCGGGCTTCACCCGCATGCAGATGATGCACTTCGTGGACAAGAACAACCCCGAGAACATCGTCGACGCGGCGGCGCGCAGGCAGAAGGAGCGCGCCTCGGGGCAGTTCTCGATGTTCGACATGTTCTCCGACGTCGAGGACTCCGGCTTTCAGGAGTCGGTGCCCGTGCCCGACGGCATCGAGTGGGATCGTCGGATCAAGCTTGCCCAGGAGCACGACGTGCTGGGCATCTACGTCTCCGACCATCCGCTCCGTCCGTATGAGTACGCGCTCTCCAAGGAGCGCGACTACAGCATCGCCGACATCGCGGTCTCGGAGGAGTACACCGACCCCACGGGAGGTGTGCACGAGCGCTTCAAGGTTCCCGAGGGCACGCCCGTGCGGTTTGCGGGCATGGTCACGAGCGTTCAGAAGAAGACCACTAAGAAAGGTGACCCCATGGCCGTCGTCACGCTTGAGGACATGGAGGGCGAGATCACGCTCGTCGTCTTCCCCAAGGTATACCGCCAATGCGCGGCCACGCTCGCCGGCGAGGTCGACTCCGAGACGGGCGAGAGCTCGGGAGACATCTTCATCTCGGCCAAGGGTCGGCTCGAGCGCTCCGACCGCGGTGACCAGCTCATGTGCACCGAGATCGTGAAGCTCGACCTCAACGAGAAGAGCAACCGCCCCAAGGTGCTCGAGATCAACCTGCCCGCCAACCAGCTCTCCCGCACCCGCATGGATGCGCTCGTGGGCGTGCTCTCCCGCTACGTCGGTCTCGACCACGTGGAGCTGCGCGTGGAGAGCGCCGGCGGCGACACCATGCGCATGGAGCTGCCCACGCGCGTGGACGCGCGCAACATGGTCCTTCTCGCCGAGGTCACCGATCTCGTGGGTCGTGCGGGTCAGGTCGTCGTCGCGTAGGAATTCTCTTCGGATGGGTGGTTGTCGGTAACATACCGGCCCGATTGGGGGATAAGAACTCAAGGAACATCACGTCAGAAGGAGGACACCATGGCTGAGGCCAAGTTCTACCGTTGCAAGCACTGCGGCAACATCGTTCTGATGGTCGACGAGGAGTGCCCGTGCGTCCCGCAGTGCTGCGGGGACCCGATGGAGCTTCTCGTCCCTGGTGCGGTCGATGCCGCCGTCGAGAAGCACGTTCCCGTTCTCACCCGCGAGGGGGATCGCCTGAACGTGGCGGTGGGCGAGGTCCCCCATCCCATGACCGAGGCTCACTACATCCAGTGGATCGCCTTCGTGAGCAACCGCAAGACCATCATTCGCCATCTCACGCCCAACGATGCCCCCGAGGCTCACTTCTGCATAGGCGAGGGCGAGGAGGCCACCGTCTACGCGTATTGCAACCTCCACGGTCTCTGGAAGGCCGAGGCGTAAGCGTTTGCCCGGGCAGCCCGTTCGGGCAGTTTGAGCGGGCTGCCGGTAATCCCTGGCAGCCCCTCGGTCCGATGACTCGTCTAACGCGGACATGAATCACTGGGAGAGGGACTTTCATGAGGATAGCGATCGCACAGATGAGCACGACCGCCGCCGATTTCGAGAAGACGGCGGACCGCATGGTGGATTACTCATATCGCGCCGTGGCCGCCCACGCCGACCTGCTCGTGTTTCCCATGGCAACCCTCACCGGCCCTCTTCCGGTGGACAACCCCGACCAGGAGGGCTTTCTCCTCGACCTCGCCGAGACGTTCGTGAACCTCTCCGACCGGCTGGTGTGCCCGAGCATCGTTCCCCTGGTCACCTCGTTCAAAGGCGACCTCGTCCCCGAGGCCATGCTCATCCGCGAGGGGAGCCTGGTGCCGCTCAAGCTCGGCTCATACCTAAAGTCGCTCATGCCCATCCACCGCGGCGATGGTCCCTCGACGAACAAGGATGCCTCCGCACCCGCCCTTCCCGAGGTCGAGATTGACGGCGTCAGGTTTGGCGTGGCCTTTACCTACGACGATCTCGATGCCTACGATGACTTTGAGTACGATGCGGACGTCATCCTCTTCTTCTCGGGCTATGGCTTTGGCGCCGACGACGCTTCGTCGGCGCTCGGCTCAGCCCTCTCGGAGGGGCGTTTCCTCGCCGACGCCGAGGCGGCCAACGCGTGGATCGTGGCCGCGGGCTCGCTCGGCGGCTACGGGCCGCAGGTGTTCACGGGTTCGAGCTTTGTGCTTGCCCCCTGGGGCGAGCTTGCCGCGCAGGCACCGTCCTTCGAGGAGGCGCTGCTCGTCTGTGACATAGACCCTCACGCCGAGGGGCCCCTCGCGCATCCGCTCGTGCAGGAGGTCTTCGATCGTCCTCTCTTTGCCTGGGGCGCCCTTACGCTCGGCCTGCACGACCTCTGCGAGAAGACGGGCAACAACGACATCGCGGTGCTTCTGGACGGCAGCCTCGACTCGATGGTGGTCGCGGCGCTCGCGACAGACGCCCTCGGACCGACGAGGGTCCATGCCCTCGTCCTCGACGATGCTGACGAGCAGGGGGTGCTCTCGAGTCGTACCCTCGTGCGCAACCTCAGGATCGATTCGCGCGAGCTCTCCGGTGCCGCCCTCGGTGCGGAAGGCGATCGTGCGCTTGCCCGCGACATCGCCGAGGCGCACCTTGCCGCGCTCGCCCGCGAGATCGGCGGCATCGCGCTCTCCAACCTGGACAAGACCGCGCTTGCCCTCGAGGTCGACGTCCGCGCCGTCAGTGCCGCGCGCGTCATGCCGATAGGCGACCTCTACCGTTCTACCGTCATCGAGTTGGCTCGTCTTCGCAACACGATCTCACCCGTGATCTCGCGTGGCGCCCAGAACGCCTACGAGGTGCCCGACGTGGACGGGCTCGAGGAATGCGGAACCTCCGACGAGGAGCGCCTCGCGTACGTCGACCACGTGCTCTCGAGCTATGTGGAGTGGGAGCGCAGCGCATCCGACATCGTTACCGACCATGGGCACCCCGAGGTGGTGGAAGAGATCATCCGCCGCACGTGCGACCACGAGCTCGCCCGTGCGGGGCGGGGCATCTGCATCATGGCCTCCTCGAAGACCATCTACGACACGCGCAACCCCATCGGCATGGTCTGGCATGACAGGCCGCGCAAAGAGGACGAGCGCGCGGACGCGGAGAGCCGGGACAGCATCATCCTGCCAGGCACGGAAGGTATGCGGGGCGTCAGGTACGAACCGCAGAGCCGCCGCATTCGAGACGTGCGCGAGATGCTCGAGTTCCTGCGCGACTTCTCGCTTGGTGGAGGCCTGCACCCCGAGGGCTTTGGGGACGAGCCCCTCGACGAGAAGGCCGACGACAAGGGGAGCGAGCAGGGTCACGCGTGGACCAACCCCTTCTCGGAGAACTAGTTTTATCCAAGTGCAGCCCTTCCTATGCTATATTAGAAGCTATATTAGAACTAACGTTCGTTTTTCTCGGCAGATGTACGTGGAGGGGAAGGGCGCGTGATCATTCTCGGCATTGACCCCGGCCTCGCTCACACGGGCTGGGGCGTCATCGAGTCTCGCGGAGGCGCATGTCGCGCTCGTGCCTACGGTTGCGTGACGACCAAGGCTGACGAGCCCATAGACCAGCGCCTCGGCAGAATCTACCGCGAGATACAGAACGTCATCTGTCGCTATGGCCCCACCGAGCTCGCAATCGAGAACATCTACTTTGGCGAGAACAGTCGCTCGGCCATCGCAACCGCCCAGGCACGTGGCGCTGCCATCGTCGCGTGCTCCACGGCGGGGCTCCTGGTGGGCGAGTATACGCCCATGCAGATCAAGCAGGCCGTGGTCGGTACAGGTGCGGCGGACAAACATCAGGTCATGTACATGGTCAAGAACCTGCTCGTGCTCGATCACGAGCCTCACCCGGACCATGCCGCCGACGCCCTTGCGGCTGCGGTATGTCATGCTAATCTCGTGCGCACCAAGACGCTCGGCCAGACGAGGGGGAGCTACGCGTGATTGTCCAGCTTACGGGAACGCTCGTGGAGGTGCTTCCCACGCATGTCGTCATCGACGTCGGCGGAGTAGGGTTCCAACTCGGCGTTTCGTCCATTACCGCCGGTGCGCTGCCACCCGTCGGCGAGGCGGGCGTCACCATCCTCACGCGAATGATCGTCCGCGAGGATGCCATGGAGCTCTATGGCTTCGCCACACGCGAAGAGCGCGCCCTCTTCGACCAGCTTCGTGCCATCGTCGGCGTGGGACCAAAACTTGCGCTCTCGGCGCTCTCCACCTTCACTCCGACGCAGCTCGCGCAGGTCGTCACCACGCAGGACATCACGCGCATGGCGCAGGTACCGGGCGTCGGGCGTAAGAAGGCGTCCCGTCTTCTCGTGGAACTCTCCGACGTGTTTTCAAAGAACGTAGAGCTCAGAGGTCTCGTGGGCCTCTCGGATCCCAGTTCGCAGACTGCGCTTCCCACAACCACGCCCTCCATTGAAGCCGATGCAGGCGATGCGCTTCTCTCCATGGGGTTCACGCCCCAGGAGGTTGAGCTTGCGCTCGAGGGTCATGACGAGGCCGGTGCCACCACCATCGAGAAGACCATCGCCTATGCGCTCAGACGCTTGGGGAGTGGTAGCTGATGTGGGAGGCGGGCGAGGGCGACCTCTTTGCGGGAAGCGTAGACGGTGCCGTCCGGCCCAAGGGAGAGGACGCGCGTGCGGTCGCGAGCGGACTCACGTCCGAGGACCTCGAGCAGGATCGCAACCTTCGTCCGAAGACGCTCGACGAATATCTCGGTCAGGTGCGCGTACGCGAGAACCTCCGTGTTCTCATTCAAGCTGCAAAAGACCGTCACGAGCCGCTTGACCACGTCATCTTCTCGGGTCCTCCGGGCTTGGGCAAGACCACGCTCGCGGGCGTCGTGGCAAACGAGATGGGAGCCAAGCTCCATACCACCTCGGGTCCCGCCATCGAGCGCCAGGGTGACCTTGCGGCCATTCTCACAAACCTCGAGGCGGGTGACGTCCTCTTCATCGACGAGATCCATCGTCTCAACCACCAGGTCGAGGAGGTGCTCTATCCCGCGATGGAGGACTTCTTCCTCGACATCGTCATCGGAAAGGGGCCGGCGGCGCGTTCCATCAGGATCGAGCTGCCCAAGTTCACGCTCGTGGGCGCCACCACGCGCACGGGACTTCTCACGGGACCTCTTCGCGACCGCTTCGGCATCTCGTATCGGCTTGACTACTACACGCCCCTTGAGCTCGCAACCATCGTGCGTCGTTCCTCCACCATCCTCGGCGTCGACATCGACGAGCAGGGCGCGGCGGAGATCGCCTCGCGTTCGCGCGGCACACCCCGCCTGGCAAACAGGCTCCTCAAGCGCGTGCGTGATTATGCGCAGGTCAAGGTGGCCGGGGCGATAACCTGGGATGTCGCCGCAGAGGCACTCTCGTTCTTTGAGATAGATGAGCTGGGCCTTGATACCATGGATGTGAGAATCCTCCGGGCGCTCTGCTCCACCTTCAGGGGCAGACCCGTCGGCCTCACCACCATCGCGAGCGTGGTGGGCGAGGACCCGTCCACCCTCGAGGACGTCTACGAGCCCTATCTGCTTCAGCGCGGTCTCATCGTACGTACGCCGCAAGGAAGGCAGGCCACGCCCGCCGCGTTCGAACATCTGAAAATCCAACCGCCAGCTATCGGATAGCGGCAGGGGAGAGAGGGGCACCAATGCTTCAGAGAGACTATCTTCTTGAAATCATCTCGCAGTTTGTCGAGGCGGTCATGCGTGCGATGCGTCTTGCGGTCGAGAAATCGGACCCTGTCGCCTGCCGGGAGATCGAACAGCAGGTAGGGGATATCCTCGAACTCGATCCGGAGACGGCGCTTCAGCTGACTCCCGACTCGCTCGTCACGATGATGGTGCTCTCCGGCATGGGAGACTCGGTGGCCAACTACGTCGCCTATGCGACCGAGCGCCTCTCCATGATCTACGATGCGATGGGCGAGACGGACAAGGCGGGTCTCAGGCATCTTCAGGCCCAGGCGATCGGCGAGTCGTTCGGTTGCGACCCCAACGTGCCTCCCGAGGAGTTCGCCGAGTTCGATAAGGAGCTCTTCGGAGAGAAGTAACGGCCGTGGCGGTCTCGAGCATGGCTACGCGCTCGTGCTCGGTAGCCCCGCTTGTGCCAACGCCCGTGCGATCGGTCGGTTTCGGGCGGAGTACGTATCGGACAGCCCCGTCACGCCACTGATGAGCCTTGCATGGTCCGACTCCGCGAGGTAGAGACCCATCTTCTTGAGAAGCGTGCCCAGATTCGTCTCGGACTCGCTTGAGTAGTTGTAGAGTCGCTCCTCATGAGCGCAGATATTGCGAACTGCGACCATCTCGTCAAGGTCGAGGAGTATCCCCCCGCGAGAGATGGGGGAGCTGCCCGTGTGACCGCAGGCCTCCCATATGCGATTGCACACCGCGTTCTGCTCGTTTTTGCGCAAGAGAGCATAGAAGTACTTGAGGTTGCCGAAGGTGAGCTCGTTAAAGAGTACCCAGAGAGGAACGCCGTCGTACTGCCTGCGGTAGTGGCTCACGCGAACGTCGGTGATGCTTGTATCACCCTCGACGCCACGGGCGTGGTGCTCGAGCGTATTGATCATCCAGTCAAGGTCGCCCTCGAAAGACTCCTCGTCTCGAAGATACTCGTGTGCACTGGTGTAGCAGCTGCGGTGGAGGTAGTCTTCGATTCCGCGGTGTGCCTCGCAAAAACTGTACGAGAGAACGGAGCGCATCATGGCCTCAACGGTCATGAGGTGACGGAAGACGAGCGCGCGTAGCTCGCGGTCAAAGCAGAAGAGCGCGTAGATGTCATCGAAGGACGTACCTGGGAGAAAGCGGTCGTCCCCGGTTGCCTTCGAGGCTGCCTCATCGATGAAGGGGAGCTTGTAGCCGTTGACGACGGCATAGTATCCCTCACGCAGGAGGATGGTGCGCGTCTCCGCAGTGGTTGAGATGCCACGCGAATGAAGGAGCTCGATCTGCTCGTCGATGCTACGGAACGACTTGTTCATGCGGCCTCCTCGCGGTTGGGACGGGCACACGGGCATATGGTGATTATTGTGCACCACGTATCTAGTGCCGTGTGGAATGAAGAAGGGCATGCCGGGTAGATGAGATCGTATCCTAGATTGTTTTCCTCATACTACCTGAAGGCCTCAGCCTTCCTTAGATACATTTTTAAGTGTCTTCACGCGCTTTAGCGCTCGAAGTCGCAGAGGTTCATATGCTCAAGAACCAAATGCATGCATTTCGTATTATAATAAAAAACATATACTTAAATCTCTCCCGTCTCCTTCCGGCCTTCGTATGGTCTTCCCTTGATGAGCTTGGTTTCCGGCGTCTCGAGAGACGACTCGGTAACTGCGTTGTCATAGAGATTGCCTAGTCTTAGTACTGACTGTACGATGTCATGGCGTCCAAATGCTTTCGATTCTCCGGGCGGCTGGAGGTGGAGTTCTTTTACGGGTATGACTGGCAGGGCGTAGTGACCAGGGAGTTTGTCAGCATGCTCGATGCCTATCTGAGATGGTGTCGTTATCGAAGGATAAAGAGTGATCTGAGTTACATGAGTCCGAGGTAGTGCCGCTGCAAGCTGGGGCTAGTTGCGTAGGGAATACGGTCTAGGATTACCATCACAGTCCCCCATAAGCCCGTTTATACTTGCTATGTACGCAGATGGCACCCCTGTGGTTTTGCTTTTATTGGGTTGGAGACTCCTCAATGCATACATCAGTTCGAAGCAGGATTCAATCGATATTCTCCCTTGTTATGCTAGCCGGTTTAATAGGGCTAACTATTCTGTTTTCTTCTAGTAATACGGCAGCAACAGTATCAAGTCGAGCTTCAACTGTGACAACAGTGTCGAATACTAGCTCGTCTACCAAGGGGCACTCTTTTAGTTTTTCAAAGACATCTGATTTGAAGTTGGCATCTGACACGTCCGACGCATCTGACACGTTTGATGCGTCGGACGTGTCAGATTCATCGGACAAAGGAATAATCAGTTTTGTATATATCGAGTCAAAAACGCTTACAGTTGGAAATACCCAGCATGTTGTGGTTGGGCTTCGAGATAAGACAGCAGAGATTATCGGTGCACAGCTAATTCTGGAGCACGATGGAGATTCGACTCCTATATCCATTGATGAAAGTTCTTCTTCCAATGGGTCGCTTCTCTTTTCAATTCAATTTGATGACGCATCTGATGCTGGAGACTATCAAATAACTTCATTAGAGGGCGAGTACCAAGGTATATCTATAAATACTATTCTTAACGATGAATCCAATACGTTTAGCGTGGCAGAGAGTGGTGACACTTCTGTTGGCGAGTCAGTTTCGTTGCCGGCTACAAGTGCCTATACGATTGATGATTCTGGGACGCTGGCGGTTTCGGATACAGTAGGCAGTGCTCTTGCTTCTGCAACTGACCCCAAAGAGCTTGGTTCTGGAGAGGTCATTTCATTGGCAAGCCCACAGACATCGCTCGGGCTCGTTCAATCCATGACTGTTACATCACCAAAGCTAATTGTTGCGATAGATGCTGGACATGGGGGAGAAGATTCTGGAGCGGTTGGTAATGGTCTTGTTGAAGCGACCATTACGGAGAAAATCGCAGAAGCCTGCGCCCAGAGACTGAAAACCTACGGAATCACGGCATATATGGTGCCTAGAACGCATTCAGATGGCACTGAAGTTGGGGTGGCCGAGCGTGTACAGTATGCCCATGATGCCGGAGCAAGCGTCTATTTGAGCATTCACGTAAATGAGAGTGAAGGAGCTTCTGGGTTCGAAGTATGGGTTCCAAATGACAGTACTTACGAGTCAGAAAATCGGGAGATTTCTGATGATCTCGCCGAAAAAATCCTAGAAGCACTCGCCGAGTTTGGTTTGCCAAATCGGGGGCTAAAAACTAGTGATTACGTCTGGACGGGAAGCGATAACGTCACTCACTATGATTATTATCCCGATGGTCATCTTGCTGATTACCTTGGGGTGCTTCGCTATTCGCGTAGGGCGGGTATGGTCGGTCTTCTCGTCGAGCATGGATTTATTGATGGCCTAAGCGCCGATGTCGCTATTTTGTCGAACGATAATGATCTTGTGCGGATGGGGTATGACGATGCGGATGCTATTGCATCAGAATTTGTCTCGGCCCCCGCGTTCGGTTCCGCCTCCGCCTCCGTGTCGGGCGCCACGGCGTCCCTGTCCCTGCCCGTGACCTCAAGCGCCTCGTCCGTCACCAACGCGGCCTTTGCCGTCTCCGCGGGGGGCACGACCCGCTGGTACCAGGCCAGCCGAACCTCCGACTCCTCCTCCTGGACCGCGGCGGTCCCCCTGTCGGACTTCCGCGCGTACGGCGCCTACTCCGTGGCGGCCTGGGCGAGCGTGAATGGTGGTTCGGCCGCCGCCGTCGGTAAGGCGTCGTTCGCCGTCGCCCAGCCCACGGGGACGGTAACCGCGGCGGCCGCCTCCGGCCTCGCCATAGCGGCGTCCACCTCGGTGACCTCGGCCACCGGCATCGACCACGTCTCCTACGCGGTCACCGCGCCCAACGGCAAGTCGTGCTGGAGCGAGGCGCAGACCTCGGGTGCGACGTGCTCCGCGACGATCGACGTGTCCAGTCTCGGTGGCGGCGCGGGCACTTACGCGGTCGACGCATGGCTCGAGGACGGCATGGGCGCGATCAGCCGTCTTGGCTCTACAACCTGCGCGCTCTCCGGTGTCTCGGCCCCCGCGTTCGGTTCCGCCTCCGCCTCCGTGTCGGGCGCCACGGCGTCCCTGTCCCTGCCCGTGACCTCAAGCGCCTCGTCCGTCACCAACGCGGCCTTTGCCGTCTCCGCGGGGGGCACGACCCGCTGGTACCAGGCCAGCCGAACCTCCGACTCCTCCTCCTGGACCGCGGCGGTCCCCCTGTCGGACTTCCGCGCGTACGGCGCCTACTCCGTGGCGGCCTGGGCGAGCGTGAATGGTGGTTCGGCCGCCGCCGTCGGTAAGGCGTCGTTCGCCGTCGCCCAGCCCACGGGGACGGTAACCGCGGCGGCCGCCTCCGGCCTCGCCATAGCGGCGTCCACCTCGGTGACCTCGGCCACCGGCATCGACCACGTCTCCTACGCGGTCACCGCGCCCAACGGCAAGTCGTGCTGGAGCGAGGCGCAGACCTCGGGTGCGACGTGCTCCGCGACGATCGACGTGTCCAGTCTCGGTGGCGGCGCGGGCACTTACGCGGTCGACGCATGGCTCGAGGACGGCATGGGCGCGATCAGCCGTCTTGGCTCTACAACCTGCGCGCTCTCTGTCACGGAGACAGCGTCTGGAGAAACAGAGATAATGGGAGACTTTAGCGGGTCTTCGCAGGATCTTGCTGACAGATTCATAAAAACTGGCTACTCGTACCCATCGGCTTCCCTTTCGCCTGGAGGAGCATCATCTATTGAAGATTTTTGTAGCATATTAGTTGAACAGGCAAAAAGCGAGGGGGTTCGTGCTGACGTTGTTTTTGCTCAGGCAATGTACGAAACTGGGTGGCTGCAGTTTGGTGGACGCGTTCCAGCATCCGCTTTCAATTTCTCTGGTATCGGTGCAACTGATTCTACGAATGATTACTGTACCTTTCCTGACGTAAAAACTGGGTTACTAGCCCAAGTACAGCATCTTAAAGGATATGCGACAAAAGCCCAACTCAATCAAGCATGTGTTGATCCGAGGTACTCTACGCTTGTTTCGTTGGGATATATTGGTTCGGCACCTACGGTTGAACTTCTCAGTCAAAAATGGGCGAGTAACTCTCAGTACGGAACAAGCATTATCGCCATTATCAATTCGATTTAACCAGTATAGGGAGATGACAACTGGCTGCCATCCAAGTTTGTTACATCGATTTGTCACGCATTCGACACGTACGCCTGTGTGGTGTGCTTCGCGCCCGCTCGAAACGTTTCGTGTTAGGCCATTAGAGACGCTATTGATACACAGACTTGGTTGCTGGACTTGTATATAAAAGACATGCTGTACAAGCTCCAGATAAGGCGTTTTTGTTTCTGAGACAATATCTCGTTGAGTCAAGCTGAGCAATGCTTGTCCAAGAAACCAAGAAACCAAGAAACCAAGAAACCAAGAAACCAAGAAACCAAGAAACCAAGAAACCAAGAAACCAAGTGTAGGCGGTAATCTAAATGTCAGAGATTTTGGCCGCGTGAATGTCAGAGGTTCTGGCCAGAAACATCAGAATCTTTGACCACGAGTGTTATGGCCGTACCTGATCGGAGATGAAGAGTCCCCACAATGAAAGCACCGATTTCGATGCTGGAGTTGAGAGGCGGATCCGTGAAGGGAATCAGCGTGTACGAACGAATACAGGAATCAAAGAGACTGGGCTACTCCAAGCAAAAGACCGCCGAACGGTTGCAATGCTGCTGGCGTACCGTCGACAAGTATTGGGATATGACGTTTGACGATTACCAGGTGATCGAAGCAAAGGTTCGCAAGGAATCTGTGCTTGGGCAATACGACGCACATGTGATCGCCTGGCTCAAGCGCTATGTTTTTGTCAACTTTGAACTCCCCACAAAAATGGTCGGAACTCCCCAACATCACAACAGGAATTCCCCAATCTGATAATCGCCCTCATGCGCGCATGAGGGCATGCTTGAGTCGATAGCTTTCCCCTTCGAATACCAGCAGATGACCATGGTGTGCCACCCTGTCGATGATAGCTGCCGCCATTTGGTCATCGGTGAGCACGGCTCCCCAGTGGGAGAAGTCGACGTTGGTCGTGATGACCAGACTCCTTTGCTCGTAGCTCTCCGAGATGACCTGGAAAAGCAGTCTCGCTCCATCGCGGTCAACCGGTACGTAACCGAACTCGTCTAAGATGATCATGTCGCTGTGTTCTAACTGCTTCATCAGCTTTCCAACGGCGCCGGCTTCCTTCGCCAATGAGAGTAGGGAGGCCAATTCCGTCGTCGTGAAGTACCTGACCTTCAGACCCATCTCACAGGCTGCGGTGCCCAAGGCTATGCACATATGGGTCTTGCCCGTCCCGACTGGACCATAGAGCACCAAGTTGCGAGCATCCTTCACGAACTCACAGGTAACGAGATCTTCTCTCGTAAGCCCTGTGGGCATCGTCACCGAGTTCCACTCATATCCCGCAAACGACTTCGGTGAGGGGAAGTTCGCCTTCTTCAACAGCCTTCTTTTCCTGTTAGCCTCACGAAAGGAAAGCTCATCTTCGAGTACCTTCATCAGATACTCTTTCTGCTCGAGCGTGGCGTTGCCGACAACGTCTGACATCGTATGATTCGAAAGCATCACGGATCTGCCGTAGATCCGCAGCTTTTCGTCGAAACCGACCTCGGGCATCACGCACCCCTCTTTCCATCGAGAAACGCCATGTCATAGAGCCTGAGGTCTGGGCCTGGGTCAGGGATGTCCTTACCGGAGCTGATTCTCATCCCGAGCACCTTCATATCGCTTCTGGTGAACTCACGTCCGCCCTCGACGAGCCGACGCATGGATTCGACGGCGATATCGAAACCATGGAATCTGGTCGCATCGTCGAGAAGAGCGAGTTGGGAGGCGAGGTCGCTTCTCGGCAGCGCGTCCAGGTGGGCGACGATCTCGCCAGGAAGCTGCACTCTGACCTCTGATTCGAGCCATGCTCCAGGCCTTTTTCTGAGAAGCCCCAGTTGGGAGGTGAGGTCTTTGGAATGTGTCTTCGCATTGCCGAAACAACGAATGCATTCTCTGACGACCTCGCCGGTCGCGGCAATCGCGAACGTCATGGTATGGGCCCCATAGCCCACCATCACTTCGGTGTTGGGCAACATGGTCGAGACATCGTAGATATGGCTACCCTCCAATGTCAGCTCCCCATACTTGTCGGTGCAAGCTGCCTCCCACCTGATTGCCGAGAAGGGCCTTGGCGGCGTATCCGAAAGCGCTGACCTATCGCTTTCGGATGGCTGCCCCCACGTGGCATCGTGGCGATGATGCTTCCGACTTGCAAACGAGTCAGCGAGGTCGAACAACGTAGTGTTATAGGAGACGATGTCGTCGAGGACTGGAATGGGTACGAACGCATTTCTTCGCACGAAGGCAACCTTGCGTTCGACGTTGCCCTTCTCGTGACCCGCATAGGGGTTGCAGAACCTTGCTTCGAAACCGAAGTGCAGCCTGAATCTGCGGAAAAGTGATGTCTCATGGACGCCATCAGATGTCTTTCGTCCGATACCAGTGGCGTTATCAAAGACGATTGCTGAGGGGACTCCGCCGATATGAGTGAATATGTCCATCAATCCCTGGCATACACATTCGGCAGTGGTACCGGAGAACACCTGGAAATAGCCCATATTGGAGAACGGAAAACTCAAGACTAGGAAGTTCAGCCTAAGCCTCTTGCCACGAAAGTCGAAATCAGCCTCTCCGAAGTCGCACTGTGCGATGCCAGCAGACCAGACGAGATCAAGGAAGGCTCCCTCGCGTCCGGCCTTCAGCTGGCGCTTGCGTTCGCTGACGTATGTCTGGACCGTGCTGTAGCCGCCATCGTATCCACATGCCCGAATCTCTTCGAGGATCTTTGTGGCAGTGTGACGCTGTTTGTGCCATGCACGGCGGTCTTCGTCGAGGATCCTATCGATTCTCTCCTTGTACGGGTCGAGCTTGGAGGGCTTGGGCTTTGGCTTGGGAACCTGTGGTGAGAAGTCGTCCATATCCAGATACTTCTTCACGGTCTTGCGGTCGTATCCTGCGATCCTGGCGATTTCGGAGATAGTGCACCCCTCCGAATACAACCTGCGTATATCATCGATTTGCGGCATGTCGAGCATCCCTTTCCGCCACCTTCCTGTCTTTGGTTTGGTCACCTAAGACACAAGGTTAGGCTGTTGGTTTTATCCCGGCATGCCGCATTATGATTTTGGGGAATTCCTATCGTGAAGTTGTCTGCGGCCTGATCGGGAACCTGAGGATTCTCAGATTAGGACAGACAAAGCGCTATCCGGACATGAGCTCTGCCCAGGTGTTCGACTGGCTGCTTGAGCGCTTCGATGGCATCGGCTGTTCGGAGCGAACGGTACGCAGGCATGTCGCCTCGCTGAGAGAAGGGCAGCATATCCCCAAATGCGAATCGAAACGCGATTACGAGGCGGCGCCCGATCCGCCCAGGGGAAGGCAGATGCAGGTCGACTTCGGCGAGTCGTGGATGGAGGATGTCCACGGCAGACGCATCCACGTGCGCTTTGCCGGGTTCGTCCTGTCGTGGTCGAGATACCGCTACGCATTCTTCCAAAGCAGGCCCTTTACCTCCCATGACCTGGTCGAGGCGATGAGGAAGTGCTTCTCGTATATGGGCGGGCGGACCGAGGAGATCGTCTTCGACCAAGACAGCGTGGTGTCGGTGTCGGAAAACGCAGGCGACATACTGCTCACCCGCGAGATGACGCTGTTCAAGGCGGAATGCGGATTCGAAGTCTATCTGTGCCGAGGGGCGGATCCCGAGACCAAGGGCCGTGTCGAGAGAACGGTGAGGTTCGTCAAAGGGAACTTCGTCAAGCACCGGATGTATCCGGGCGATGACGATGCCTTGAACGAGGAGCTGCTCGCCTGGCTTGAGCGCACGGGCAATGCGAAACCGAACGGGACGACGAAGGAAGCGCCCGTATCACGTTTCGCGGCGGAGCGGGCGCTTCTGATCGAATGCGAGACGGCGGCGTTCGAGATGGAACTCGACACGAGGAGCGTCCGCAAAGACAACACCATCATATACCTGCAGAACCGCTATTCGCTTCCCTTGGGCACCAAGAATGCGATGGATCACGTGAAGGTAGACGACATGGACGGGATGCTGCGCATTTACACGATGGGTGGCGAGCCTATCTGCCGGCATGCAATATCGGATGCGACCGGCAGGCTCATCCAGAAGTCGGCGCATCGCCACGACAGGACGACCAAGGTGCTACGTCTCCGGGAAAAGCTGCTCGAGCTGCTCGGAGACGATGCCGCATCCTTCATCGACTCGATGGTCGAGGAGCACCCCAGATACGAATGCGACCAGCTTGCCTTGCTGCAGCATGCTTACGGCGAATACGGCAAGGACGCCGTCATCGGCGCAGTAAGGCATTGTACGTCGATAGATTCATATTCGGCAAACGACGTGATCGACTGGGCTCAGGCAAATCCCAACAAGCGTGTCGATACGAAAAACCAACTCCAGGAACTGCAAGAACGCTACCCGCTCATCGTCGCCAAGCGCGACGTCTCCGATTACGCGGGGGTGATATGAGATGGACTACCGTCAAAGCGAGGTGGTGCGCCTGCTTCCGCAACTGAGGCTTCGCCAGGTTGACTTCGCCGAGCTTTTCTCGCACGTCGAAGACCTTTCCGCCATGAAGGCCGTCGAGCTTTTCTTGTGCGAGGAGATCAGACTCAAGGAGGAGTTCAAGCGCGAGCAGCGTTTCAAGAAGTCGGGACTGCCAACACGCAAGAGGCTTGCCGAGTTCGATTTTGAGTTCCAACCGTCGGTGAGCAAGGCGACGATGCTGAGCCTGATGGACATGGCCTGGCTCGACCATGCGTTCAACATCTGCCTGCTGGGTCCGACATCCACAGGCAAGACCATGCTTGCCACCATCTTGGGATATGAGGCTCTCGACCGAGGATACGACGTCTGCTTCGAAAAGATGGACACGCTGATGGAAGTGCTCAAGAAACAGGACTTCGTCCCGGCTGCCAAGCGCCGGAAGAAAGAGCTGGACAAGGCCCGCCTCGTGATCATCGACGAGATCGGCTACGACAAGCTCAATCCCGCCGAGGCGACGCTGTTCTTCGGTTTTGTATCGGCGTGCACCGAGAACACGTCACTTATCATCACGTCGAACAAGAGCTTTGACGAATGGGTGCAGTTCATCGAGGATCCCGACATCATCACCGCCATTCTCGACAGGCTCATCTATCGAAGCGAAATCATCAATATCAACGGGGCCAGCTACAGAAAGGATAGGAGGCAAAGCATCAGCGAATGGAAGAACGCCGAGCGAAAACGCAAAGCCGTTCAGCAGTAAGAATGATCAGGATGCGACTTTCTGACATTTCTGGCCAAAAGTTCTAACATTTACTTGACCGCTTACACCAAGAAACCAAGAAAGCGCCCGAATTCTCCTATCACCGTGCGCTAGATATCGATTCCCTGAAGAGCACGGGAGCGATTTCGGTTCCTTCAAGAATCTCGAAAGCCGGCTACCACAAGTATCTGTGGCGCAGGAAACCCGATTGGCAGACAAGACATAGTGTGCTCGAGGGGTTCGTGGAAAACATCCTCAACGGACATAAGAGCAGATGTGGTCATCGCCAAATCAATAAAGAGAGGTACTGGAAGAGGAGATTGGCACACGAGATAGACGAGACAAGTGCCGGTGGTTATCTGCCTTTATTGTTGTCGCTATAGCAAAGATGGTAATTGAACATAGCGGGTTCATTCTGAGTGAAATTTGGGTTGAAGTAGGGATCTCCTGTCACATAATATTCCGCCCAGTGATAATTCATATATGCAACTTCGCGATGGAATCGTATGCGCTTGTCATCGCTGTTCTCAGAACCGCGCGAGAGAGACTCGTAGTGATAAAGCTCCACTTCAGGGGTGTAGACGACGAGCTCATCTAGCGAACGAACCTTGAGGCAGTAGTCAACATCGTTGAATGCGACGGCAAGCTCTTCGGTAAAGCCCCCTACGGCCTCGAATGAGCCCCGCTTTGTCATAAGGCATGCTGCAGTTACGGCACTCAGATCTTGTTGAGAGTCCTGCATTGCAAAGTACCCCCACCTATTGCGAGGGAGATTCCTGCTCAGGTGGCCCGCGCAGCCTCCTCCGATGCAAACACCTGCATGCTGAATGGTGTTATCAGGATAGAGGAGTCGAACCCCGACAACACCAACGTCCTCTCGCGCGCAAAGACCAAGCATGACCTCAAGCCAGTCGGGAGTAATCACTTCTGTATCGTTGTTGAGAAGAAGCAGATAGTCTCCCTTCGCCTTTTCTGCCCCAAAGTTCATCAGCTTTGAGAAGTTGAATTCATGTTCCCAGTGCTCAACGCGGACGATGTTGGGGTGCTCTCTTACAAGAGCGTCGTAGTATTCGAAGGTCTTGCTGTCAGTGCTGTTATTCTCGATAATTACGATCTCGTAGTTATCATAGGTTGACTTGGTAAGAATTGACTGGATACAGGTGTCCAGAGCTTCCGTGTGATCCATAGAGGGAATGATAATCGAGACAAGGGGATGATCTCTGGGAACGGCATAGACGACCTTGTAAGTGAACGGCCTTCGAGATTGCGTTACGGTCGCTGGAATACCGAGGCGGTCGAGATGTTCGCGCACAGCTCTTAGTCCTGCGTCAGTGGCATATGACTTGCTGCTTGCGTCTGCGGCCGTTGACGTAGCGCTCATTCGCCAATGGTAGAGCGGCATGGGAACGTGATTGACGTAGCGCGCCTTTTCTATTGCGCGAAGAGTGAGGTTGTGGTCTTGGGCACCGTCATATTCTGCAGTGTTGGGCTCAAGCTGGTCAAGAAGTGACTTTCTGATTGTAAGCATGTGACAGATGTAATTGTTCCCCCGAAGAAGATCCAGATTAAAGTCGGGTTTGAAGAACGGTTGTGCAAGGGAGCCGTTCGGCATCAGCTTGTCCTCATCACAGTAGATGAGGTCCGTATCGCTTCGGTTGTTGATGGTTTTGACGTACTCGAAGAGGATATCCGGCTCGATTAGGTCATCGTGATCGAAGAAGCAGACGAAGTCACCGGAGGCCACCTCGATTCCCCGGTTGGTGTTTTCGGAGATGCCAAGATTCTCAGTGAGACTGACCACGCGAATACGAGACTCTTTTCTGGAGTACTGCGAAACTAGCTCGGAGAGCTCTCCATCTTCTGGGGAAGCGTTTACGAGAATAAGCTCCCAGTTGCGATAGCTCTGCTTGATGACCGAGTCAGCCATGTTCCTGAAGAACAGGCGTGGCGTCTTGTAAAGCGGCACAACGATACTGAACTTTGGCTCGTAGCTGAAGTGAATATGATCCTGCTTGGAGAGTGCCGCGACATCAACTCTGTGAGCCTTAAACCAGTCCCTGTAGGTGGCATCTTCTTGGGCGCTTCGCATGATATTCGCCGTCTGTAGGCGGAGATCGGCAAACATGGGTCCATCGAGAACCTCGAAGCCATCGAATGATGGATGATTTGCATCATCAATCGTAAAAATGAGTCTCTTTATCTCATTGGGAATCCTTAGGGAGTATTGATACTCCCTGCGATACCTGTTCACACTAAAAGGGATAATCTCCTTTGCATTGCCAAAAGAGATAGGGATGATTGGGATGGTGTTGAGCGATGCGTCCAGGCATTTGATTGATGGTGCGTTGTCATCTCGATAGGGTTCATGGACGGCTATGCGCAGAATCGCCTCATCGCCATCCTCAATGCAATCGAGAAAGTCAATCGTGGCATTGTCATAGATGCCAACTTTGTCATAGTCGCGAATCTCACGACAAAGTCGTTGGTTAAGTCTATAGTTCAGGCGCGATTCCCATTTGGCGGATGTGAAGCGGATGTGAAAGGAAGCGCTATCGCTGGGCGTTACGCCATCCCGTGATTCTGTCAGAGTGATTTGGCAACTGGAGACGTCGAGCATGGGTACGACGACGACGAAGGCGCGATCAACACCCTTGCTGGTATCAAGTTCGTAAAGGGAGCAAGGCACATCGTGTCCGTCAACCATGTCTGCCGAGACGGTAATGGTGCTTGTCTCCGAAAGGGACGGAAGGATTATCTTGGTGAAGATCTTTCCGCTACCGCGGCAGACACCAGCCTCTTTGATTCTCATGCATCAGCTCCTTGTACTGTCTTTATTGCACGATAATGATACGTGGTCATTAACGTTAGGATGCTTGTACCTTGGGGAGTGCACCAAACAACTGGATTCGCATCTCGTGCAATAGGAGGAAGATACTGTCTGCGGTTTTCTCACCAGTATCATTTGTCATGTTTATACTATGCACTACCGAGTTTACGAAGGGCCTATTTTCCTCATGTATGTCCGTGCGAATGGTGGGGCTTCACAATGTCAATGACAGACGAGAAGACTGCGTTATTGAAGTTCCTTTCGGCTCATTAGTTCAAGCAGCGTAAGGCGAGAAAGACATCTGGCTGGAATCTCTCTGCATGCTTAGAAAGCTGTCTGGACAACTCAGCCATTTTAGAATGTAGGAGGAGAGCCTATGGAAAGCCCTGAAGTAAGCGTCGTCATCCCGGCGTATAACGATGCCGCGACGCTTGAACGGGCGGTGGCAAGCTGCCTTTCCCAAAGCGCGTGCGCTCCCGAGGTCATCATCGTCGATGATGCGAGCACGGATTCCACGCACGAGGTGGCGGAGGCGCTCGTGGAGCGCGACCCCCGCGTCCGCCTCATCTCCCACGAGAAGAACCGCCAGGCGCTCGAGGCCCGTCGTACGGGCCTCGAGGCCGCTCGGGGTCCGTACGTTCTCTTCCTCGACGCCGACGACTGGCTCGACCCTCAGGTCTGCGAGCGTGCGCTCGCGGTGCAGAGGGATACTGCTGCGGATATCGTCAACTTTCCCATCGTCCCCGAGTATGCGGGCACACCCCCCGCTCCTGAGGTGGTGCGCGGTCGTGCGCAGATGTACGCCGCTCCAGACCTTATGGCCAAAGGGCCGGAAGACGTCCTGCACGCGACCTACCGCGACGACAGGCTCACCTGGAGCCTCTGCGGCAAGCTCTTCTCGGCCGACCTCGCCCGCCGTGCCTTCGCCCTCGTCCCTAGGGAGCGGATGTTCCAGTGCGAGGATGCCTACCTCTACTTCGTCGTGGCCTCGCTCGCGGACGTGCTTGTGAGCAGGTCAAGCCTTCCTGTCTATCATTACTCCATGGGTGTAGGTGACACCCGCGCCGATGCATGCGACCTCACGGCCGAGCGCTATGGTCAGATATGTGCGGGAGAGCTGGCGGTCGAGCGAGTGGCCTCCTTTCTGGATGAGAGGGGACTTAGGGGGGTCTGTCGCGAGGACTACGAAGCCCTGCGCGATCGCATCCTTGCCGACCCCGCATCTCGCTTCCCGCATTCTGTGATGGTTTCCGATCGTCCCGCTGCCCTCGACGCCCTTTTGAGCAGGTGGCCCGTTCCCGAGGCGATATCCGCCCTTGCCGCTTGGCATTGGGGTGAGCCGGGGGAGATCGTCGGAGCGGCCTTGGGGGCGCACTCGCTTGCGGGGAAGACGGATGCCGTGCACACGGTTGCCGCCTACTATCACACCATGGGGACGGGAGGGGCCGAGCACGTGACGCGTGACCTTCTGGTGCTATGGCGCTCCATGGGGCTCAAGGTCGTGCTTTTGCTCGACGAGGGGGGAGGGGAGAATCCCGCATTTCGGCTTCCCGAGGGGGTCACGCTCGAGACCCTCCCGAGCTGCTTTGAGGCAACGGGGGGACGCTATCGGGCACGTGCCGAGGCTCTCTCGCGTGCCCTCTCGACACACGATGTCGACATGCTCGTCTATTGTCAGTGGCTTTCCCCGACGCTCCCTTGGGACCTTCTCCTCGCCAAGGCTTCGGGTGTCTCCGTCACCGTTCATACCCACAGGACCTTCTCTGTGCTCTTTGGCTACGATATCCCGGACTTCCTCGCGCTACCGTCCATCTACCGCATAGCCGACGCCGTCGTGTGCCTCTCTGCCACCGACCAGGCGTTCTGGGAAAACTTCAATAGGAGGGTCTACCTCACGCAAAACCCTCTGCCTCAGTCCTGCCTGCAAGCCCCCGCCGCCGCGCTCGGTGGCCACACGGTCCTGTGGGTGGGACGCGTCGAGGCCGACAAGGATCCGCTCTCCGCCCTCTCCGTGATGAAGAAGGTAATCGAGCGGGTACCCGACGCGCGACTCCTTATGGTCGGGCCCGTAAGTGAACAGGCTCGGACGAGCCTGGAGGAAGCGGCGTCTCGTCTGGGTGTCGCGGACGCCCTTGAGATTGCCGGTCCCATCGATGAGGAGGGGATGTACGAGGTATATCGAAGAGCCAGCGTCTTCCTCCTGACGTCTCGCTACGAGGGCTGGCCGCTGGCGCTTGCCGAAGCGAAGGCTTCAGGGGTGCCCTGCGTCACCTACGACATGACCTACCTCACCTTGCTTGCAGGGCATCGTGGCGTCCTTGTCGCTCCCATGGGGGATGAGGTCGCGCTTGCGCACGAGGTTGCGGAGGTGCTCCTTGACCCCGAATACGCCCGTGAGCTCGGCGCAGAGGGTCGCGCCCACATATCCGAACTCGCCGGCTTTGACTACGCGCAGCTCTGGGAAGATGTATTCACCGGTGTGGCCCCGAAGACGGCAGTTAGCCCAAGCTCCGAGCCCTCGCATCTCATGTGGGACACCCTTTTCTCGACGGCCCGCCTGAAGCTCGTGGACCTGAATGGGGAGAGGGCACATGTCCATGAGCTTGAGCAGGTGATTGCGGGCAAGGACTCCGAGCTCGCAACCCTTCATGCACAGGTGACTCTCACGCACGAAGCATTGGCGAGGGTCACTAATTCGACCTCCTTCAAAGCCGGACGAGCTTTGACAGCGCCAGGAAGATTCCTGCGAGATGTCTTGAGGCATGCTCCGAAACATCCGTAGGGTCAGCTCGACCGACGGCGATGGGCAGGACAACGCCGTCATCTTTTGTATAATTTCTTCAGATTAAGCAGCTGGCATAATGGCCGCGATGTTTGCTAAGCAGATAAGGTTGTATGCGGACATAATTAGCACAAGACCAAACCCAATACGAAGAGATGTCTGGAAGGATTTGCTACGTAACGCAAAAAGAAACACGGGTAATATCGGCAAGAAGTAACGACCTTGAACACCCTGAACAACAGTCTCCGTATCGAATGTCCACCCAAGCATCATGGATACTATTATTAGTAACACACACACGAACACTATCAAACCCATTAAGGCACGCGCTTTGCCCTGTAAAACAGAGCTGTCATCAGGTGCCCCTGAAAGCACAGATAGGCACAAAACACCAAGAGGCAAAAGAGATGCTGTCATAGGAGTTGCAATACTCGCCTGAAACCAACCTAATGTTCCACCCAAGAGGCTTTTTAGATAGAAATCACATTGTGTATAGAGGGTATTCATACAAAGATAGACTGTATATGTAGGGTGGCAAATAATATAACTAAGTGTGTAGAAGCTTCCTGTTTCATCCCCCCTATGATTTCCTCCAGCCTTATCGGCATTCATTCCTGAGAGCTGAATAAGTGACGGAATCCTCAGGGCCAAAATGACCGCAATGGGGACCAGAATGACTGTGATCTTAAAAATAGCCGCTTGTCTTCTAGTGGGAAAGCGACGGCATGGTATTAAAAAGAGCATGGCAATCAACACTGTATAAACTACCTTACAAGGGGCAAGAAGTGCAGAAATTATCAGCAGCTCAGATATTTCTTTGATTGTGATTTTCTCTGTTCTGTATATAGCACGTAATGCCATAGCAACAAACAAAAAGGAAATGCCTATGATTCCCGCATCGTAGGAATAGGAACCCACAAGATGAAGAGTCATCGGAAGCAAGGCCGCAGCCATCATTGCGTTCCTGCCTATAGGTGTTATGCGTACGGCTAAACAAATAAGTATAGAGGCAAATATGATATTGAAGAATCTGCCCATATAAAAAAGGAGAATACTACTAAGCCCGAGAAGTCGGGCAAGGGCTATTCCCAAAGCCGATGGCAGTTTAAGCTGTGGCGGATTAGCGCCAACGTCAAAGGCATAGTTGGTTGCATCAGCCAAGTCCGAATTGGATATTATACTTGTGTTCGAAGAGAAAGCTTGGGTATTTTCAATTAGTGATGACCAGCACTCTCGACTAACACTTGTAGTAAAAAGTGCCGAATCATCATAAAAGGAAAGATCATCGGCACGGAAATCTCCAATTGCCATACCGGGAATAATGAGATTTGAATATTTGTATGATTGAATGAAATGATATCCTTCATCGGGGACAGTTCCTGGTGCGAAAAAAAGCGAAAAAGTACATGCAAGAATCACAAAAGCAACCGGGAAAGCTCTATAAGAAGCAAAGTTAAAGGGGTATTTATCTCCAGTGGATTTGTACCATACCCACAGTCCGATTATTATGATAATTGCCATTATGCTTAAGACTATGATTGATTTCCTTTGACCAACTACCCAAAAAAAACTACCTATAGCAGCGACTAGTAGGATGAGTACAAAAACAAATATATCAATCTTACATATATATTCTGTGTGAAAATGATTAGATGGGATTAAGTGCTTCTTTTGTTCGGAATAAAGTTTTGGGTTACAAATTGCATTATGTTGTGGCTTTTTTACGAACATGTTAAAGAAGTCCTCCCATGTCATCAAACCAGATGCAAAAGCGTAAGCAATCTACAAAGCAACTTAAATAATAATTCTACTCCAACACTGAATTGGGTATGTGTTTGGCAGCCTTTCGATTGCGTTTTGGCGTCAACAGCCTTCGAAAAGGGAACGGTACCGTCAAGAATCTTGGGTGATGCATATGCGAGTAAATACTTACTCTAGCAAGATGTGCACAATCTACTTTAGATCATTGCTCTTCTCACTTGTCGAATAGAGACGGCCAATCATACGAGCTACCGGAGCGGGCCAAAAAGACTCGAGAATCTTTTCACTTTCAGTCTTTCGAATTCCCTTACTAAGGTTGTGCGTCGTTGCAGACTCAGCATAAATTCTATGCCCCACCAATTTTTCTGGAATATACACAAAGGAACCTTTGAGATTCGCAAGGTTTACCCAAGTCTTGTAGTCACACGAATCGACATAGTTAGTATCAAAAACTGAATTCCCAGCATTCTTTTTCACAAAAGTCACGGCAGGACAGCAAATCGGACAACCAAATGACAGAACCCTTCTCCGGGCAAAACGACTTCCTGCAGCACCAGGCCATCGAAAAACAGCGTTCATGATCCTCTTTACTCGAAGCGTCGTATTTTGGCTCTCCTTCTTGCCATTTCGAAGCTCGTAATAATCAGAAAAGAGAATGACAACATCGTCGTGGCTTCGTTCATTGAGCCAGCTAAGGGTCATTTCAAGAAATTGAGGCTCGTAGTAATCATCTTGGTGAACAATCGTCACAAGCGGGGTTGTAACAGAATCATATGCATAGTTCCAATCGTCACCCGCATGGTTTGGATGCGGATTCACAATTTGCTTGATGCTATGCCGAGAACAAATATCCGCAATATAGGCGCTAGGCGTTGAAGTAGACAGAATAATCTGGCCGAGGGCGGTCTGCTTTTCGAGAGACTCAATGGTTGTCTCTAGAAATGGATTGTCATGATAAGCACAGATGGCAAACGTATGATTTGCTGCAGAGTACATGCGTCTTCCTTTCTTGACCCCAGATGGTCTTACCCAGCACAAGGATATGACCACCGCATATGAAGCTCCGGGTCCACTAGCTGCTCAGGGGATGGATTTACCTAACTTTCATGCTTTCTTATACTCAAAAACAGGGAGAAGCAGGCAGCCACGATACCAACCGAGACTGCACTGATAATCGTATAGTTTATCCCGTTCATGCCAAATAGTCTCTCAAACGGAAGCATAGTGACGGCCGTAATGACGATCGCAATCGTCGCAGAGACAAGCAGGCACCGCAAATTACGACAGACAATCAGGATGTCGGTCACGAAGCAAAAGAAGGCAATCAAAGCCGTCCCAACGAGAACCCATGGAAACAGATAGACGTAATTAGAGATGCTACTCCCATACACGAGCATAAGAAGAGGGCCACCGACAATGGACAAGATGATAACCATTACGGCACAGCACAGGCACATCAGGGCAGCCGTCTTTATGAAGCTCCTGCGGAACGAGGAACCCCCCTTGTTCCAATCGGCTGAGAGGGGGGCAAGCACAGGTGCGTACAAATAGCGCGCTGCCGCTTGCACCAAAACAGCAGGTGTGGCAACGGCGGCATAACGACCCAACTCTTCTGTTCCATAGAGATTCGAGAAGCACTGGCGTGATAGTGAAACTACCATGCCAATAAAAAGAGTCGAGACTACAAGAGGAAGGCAACTCTTGAGAAGAAGCAAAGTTTGGCGGTATTGGATATGGGGTTTCAAGCAGGCAAAACGTGAAGCGTGGGGGAAATCATAGAGGAACGTTACTGCCATGCAGGACAGGGACATGACGACGACAGCAATGGGAAGGCTCCCAGAAAGGAGGAGACCAGCGGAAAAAGCAGTCACAAGGACAATGCCACGTAGGAACTGAGAGATTCCAATAAAGTCCATGCGTTCTGCCCGCTGTTCAACCCCATAGAGAACGTCGCAAAATGCCTCGTCCGCCTTAAAGAGAAGGTAGATAAGTACGACGCAAATTGTCAATGGATCATTGCTTGAGACGAACGTATAAGGGATGATGATAATGAAGCCTATAACCAACGTTACCAAACGAAAGGCGACATAGTTGTCCTGAGAGTAGTCACCTTTGACGTCGGACACTTGGTATGGACGCATATTGTACGTTGCGATGGGATTGAACATGTTGCCCACCGCCATGGCAAAGGCGAGCAGCCCCGAATCGTTGTACCCTGAAGACAGAATAACGACTAGAACTGTGGTAAGCCAGAGGCATCCCTGATACATGAGACTGCCCAGGGTATTGAAGAATATGTTGCGCCTAAGCGATAGTGGTTCAGGCTTTTCGTCCTGTTTTGATGAAATGGTGTGCTCCATCCATGTCCATCCGCACGAGCTATCGCTCGCCTGCGTTTCGAAATCCTTCCTATTGTGCACGAATGTCGCACTAGATGGCTTGTCCGCAAAGATAATCCATGTGGCGTCTGAGCCGAAGGGGCAAACTAAGATTGCGGGCCTTTGAAGAAAACGAGGCCAAGAGCAATCAGGCCCTTCCTTGGATGACTTTTTGCCAGTGAAGTTGAGGCTACAGACAAAAAAGGTGATACTTCAGGCGAGTTTTTAGCATGGCAACACCATATCCACCAAAAAATAAAGCCTGAGTTAGTAACATGTCCCACGTTTCGGCGAAAGATGAGTCTCGCTCCCTTTCGTTATGGGATATCATGCTGCGCGGCCAAGTTTGTAACAGTATCGTAGAAACCCAATTCCAAAAGCAACATCTTGGGTCATGTGCAAGATTGGCATATACGGTAACATACCAGCTGTCATGCAAATCCATACGAGGAGTCCTCGACACTATGTCGCGCACCCATATAGTTCTACCCTCTGGAGGCTCAGACATGTGGCTGTGGCCACTATCAACCAACCGCGCTAGTGCAGGTGGCTGCACATCATCTGTATGCGCCTGCGTTCGTTCCCCTGCCAGAGCGCTGGGGCGAGGACGCAGGGGCCTTCGAGGCAGCCTCCTCAGGATGGCCGGGGAGATGGCCATTGGCTCCGCCGTCGTGGCGGCAGCCCTCTCCGCTTGCGGGAACCCCCTCCTCCTCCTGGTATATGGGCAGAGTATCGCGAGCTATACTTATCTCCTCCCCCTCGTCCTCGTTGGGACCGTTGCTCTTGCCTTTCTGTGGTTCTTCGCCGACATCCTGGTGATCTGCCGCGACCTCAAGGGAATGCTTCTCGCGGCGGTTGTGGCCGTGGCGACGACCTTTGTGACGGTGAACCCCCTAGAGGCCTCGTTTGGGATGAATGGCATCAACTTCACTGTGGTCGCGTCTGCGCTCGCGGGAATGCTCGTGGCCCTCGTGCGTCTGCGGATCTGCGTGATGAAAAATGAGCGAAGCAGTGGTGTGACAGATGAAGAGGAGAATTGACGTGCAGCCTTTGGTCTCCGTGGTCATTCCTGCCTACAACTGCGGTCGCTATCTCGAGCGATGCCTGCAGAGTCTCGTTTGCCAGACCTATCGCCCGATTGAGGCGGTCGTAGTGGATGATGGCTCCACCGACGAGACGTCCCGCATCGCCGACGAGTTTGCGCGATGCGACCAGCTCGATAGCACTGTCGTTATTCATCAGGAGAACAAGGGGGGAGCTGGAGCTCGCAACAGGGGGGTCGATGAGGCTTCTGGCGAGTTTGTCTTCTTTCTCGATGCCGATGACTATCTCGATGAAGATTGTATCGAATCATATGTCTGCGCTCAACAGGGGGACGACTATGACGTAGTTTGCGGTGGCTATCGTCGTCCCGACGCGAACGGCGACATACAGAGCGAGGTGAGCATTGAGCCCGGGTCGGAGTGGGCTCGTTATTCGGTGGTGACTGGCTGGGCTAAGCTGTATCGCATGACCTATGTTCGCTCTCGTGGTTTTTGTTTTCTTGCGGGGGTGGCATTCGGTGAAGACCTTTTCTTCGCGATTCCCGCACTCAGCGCCACCTCGCGGGTAAAGACGATTTCCTATGTGGGCTATAACTATTACCTCAATGAGGCCTCGGCAAGCAGCGTTGTGAAGAGCTCTGCTGGACAAGGGTTCGATCGGGTGGTCTCACGCATCCTTGACGAAGAGGAGCGCGTTGGGGCAAAGGTTGAGGGCATTCTCCTCCATGTGTTCGTGAGGCAGGCGGCGTGGTACCTCTTCTATACTGTGCGCGGTGATTCGTCCGATGAACTGCGAGAGAACTACGAGGCTTTCGTAGGTCTGCTCGATCGTCGCCTGCCATCATGGAGATCCGACCCATTTGCGCGCCTGGGGCACCCTACGGGAGACGCGCTCAAGAACAGGGCTGCGACGTGGCTCTTCGCACGGCATCCGCGCTTGTTTTGGATGGCCCTCAGGGCATACGGGAGGCATTGATGGCGGCTCGGACGCTGCGCGAGGTAGGCTCATCGCGTGAAAACAATCTTGAGCTCATCCGTTACGCCGCAGCATGCCTTGTGATTTGTTCCCACTCGTTCCCGCTGACGATGGGAGCTGGTGCCTCAGATTCCCTCTCGGCGATTGCGCAGGGCCAGACGAGCTTCGGTGGTCTTGCCGTCGCCTTCTTCCTGCTCATGGGAGGCTATCTTATCACCGGAAGTGCTCTTCGCAGAAAGAGCGCGATGAGGTTTTTCTCGGCACGCTGCTCGAGGATTTTTCCCGAGCTCGCCTTCGTGGTCCTCGCCTGCATTTTCATCCTGGGGCCCCTGTTCACGACCGTAGGCCTCGACGCCTATTTCTCTTCCCCCATCACATGGCGTTACCTCCTCAACATTGCACTCATCCCACAGCACTCGCTCCCCGGGGTTTTCGAGGCCAACCCTTATCCTGCCGTGATTAACGGATCCCTCTGGGTTCTGCCAGTGGAGTTCCTTTGCTACGTGTTATGTTACATGTGCATGAGACTTGGTTTTCTCAAGCCCGAGCGGTTCAAGTGGTTACTCGCGATCGCGCTCGTAGGTTTCCTCACTTTCGCGAAGGTGGCGGGTGGGAGTTCGGCTATCGTTAGCTACGTTCGACCCGTCATACTCTTCGTCGTGGGTGCGGCCTTCTGGGTCTATGCCGACAAGGTGCCGATGCATGCAGGGGCCGCAGCTGGGGCGACGGTTCTCTTTGTTGTCGGCCTTGCTCTGGGTCTCACCGATTTGGCCATGGTCGCCTTCCTTCCTTATGCCTTCTTCTATGTGGCTTTCGGAACGAAGACCAAATGTGCCATCAAGTCGAAGAGTGACTTCTCATATGCGATGTTTCTCTGGGCGTTCCCCGTCCAGCAGGTTCTCGTGGCCCTGAGCCATGGGCAAATTGCCTGGTATGTGAATGCAGGGCTGGGCATGGCCCTCTCGCTTCTCCTCGGCATCGTGACCTATGTTTGTGTCGAGCAAGGAATCATGGGGTGTCTTCATAAGAGGGTGGTGCGGCGGTCATGAGGCACTCCTTTGCGGTCTGTGCATATAAAAAGAGTCCCTTCCCTAGCTGCGCGAATGCTTTGACTCGCTGAGGTGGCGTCGACTGTGGCGTTGCCGTCTCCGATTGGCTGCTCGTCTCAAGCAGGTGGTTTTCATTGATTCCTGTGGATTTTCCTACAGGAATTTTCAGATGGTTTTTTGATTTTGCTGCTTTGGTTCCGGACCTCAATTTGGCGATTGTCGGATTCTTCTTGGTTGACGAGGATGAGGTGATACTTCAGGCGAAAACTCCTGAATGATATAAATCAGTCATCTTCCCATCCTCTGACGAGATGTGCAGATTATTCAATGAGTCCACTGCATTTCTATACCTTTCTGAGTACGAAGGCTTTGGTCTTTTAGCTTTCGAGGCAATGGCATCGGGCTTGCCCGTCATTGCGCTGAACACGAGTTCCATTCCCGAGGTTGAGGGTAATGCGGCTAAATTGCCTGATAGCCCATCTCCAGAGAGAATTGCATGTGTTATCAAAGATCTGATGGATAACGACGCCGGCTTCGAACTGACTGTCAAAGAGGGTTTGGCACAGGTGGTGTTGTTCTCTTGGGATAGAACTGCTCGAGAGACGAGTGAGTTTTACGATGAGATGTGGAGGGCGCATCAGTAGATACGCTGGCTTGCTTTACTGTTTTGCCGCACCTACGCCGGAGTTTCGTGTCTTTTCTTGAGCATATAATCTGGCGTAGTATGTGCATATATGTCTTATAGAACAAATGTGATTGACGGGAGTCATATGATGTCTGAAACCATTCTCGTGACAGGTGCGAGTGGATATATCGGCAGGCATGTTTTGGAAGAGCTTAGTGGGCACAACTGCAGGATTCTTGTTTCAGACCCTGCGTTTACGGACTTGGATAATCGGTTCGAAATCGTTGACCATCCCATCTTCAATTCAGGAGACTCTCACCTGTACGAGCACCTAGGCTCCCCAGACAGGTGCATTCACCTTGCCTGGAAGGATGGGTTTAACCACAACTCCTCGGCTCACCTTGATAACCTTGCAAACCATATTCACTTCATTGAGGCCTTGATGAATGGCGGCATCAAGAGCATCTCTACGATGGGTACCATGCATGAGGTCGGCTATTGGGAAGGCGCGATTGACGAGAGCACTCCGACCAATCCGTTGTCGTTTTATGGCATTGCAAAGAACGCGCTTCGCGAGACAAGTATGCTTATGGCTGAGAAATATCATGTGGAGCTGAAGTGGCTTCGTGCCTTTTATATTACTGGTGACGATGCGACCAATCATTCGATTTTTGCAAAGATTATCGAGAAGGCCAATGCTGGAGAAAAGGTGTTTCCCTTCACGTCTGGAAAGAACAAGTATGACTTTCTTGACGTACATGAATTGGCTAGGCAAATTGTCGCCGCAAGCCTTCAGGATGACGAGAATGGCATTATAAACTGTTGTTCGGGACATCCCGTATCCCTTGGGGATAAAGTGACGGAGTTCATCAAGGACAAGGGCTATGACATGAGGCTGGAGTACGGGGTATTTCCCGACAGGCCCTATGATTCGCCGGCAATCTGGGGTGATTCCTCGCGCATCGAGAAGATAATGAAGAAGGAGTTGCAGCTGCGCGACTAATGGTTGTCTAGGCATTGATTGGACTTGGGTGAGGATCTTCTCTTCACGCTTCCTGCCATCACACCCTTACGAAAGAGCGTGATGTTTACATGCTATAGAGATATAACCGGCTTCTCAATCCGAACGGTGTTTCGAGCATGGCGTAACGCTGGTCCGAGGGTCCTAAGCTCGGGCTATCCATCAACAGCTATACGTTCATCTGACTCGCCGTTTGATTTTCTTCTCTGCACTTTGTGCGGGTAGGAGAGTGGACGAGAGCAAGTCTTACCACAAAGAGAAGACCCTTCGCTCCCTAAGGGACAGAAAGAACGCCAATAGTGTCTCTTGGCGAGGGGGGGAATTCTTTCACTTGGCTTGCTCATCGGCTGTCCTTTAGTCACGCTCAGCTTATCTCGCGGGCCTACTTCTCGAGCGAGAAGAGCAACGACGTCTGATGTGATACGTTTATAAATTGCCTGGGCTAACGCGTGCATTCGCTGGCGATGAGCGAGCAAGGCTTTGTTTGGGAATTCTTGCCGTGTGCTTTCGAGTGGGGGGAGCGGACGTGAGTTTGTCCCAGCGGAGCGTTGACCTAGAATACACACCGTATATGCCAACGTACTTCTGTCCAACGAAGCTTTTCACAAGAAGACAGGGACACCAACATGGCTGACTCATTCGCGCCCACCAACATCATCGTCACAGGTGGCTGTGGGTTCATAGGTTCGAACTTCGTGCACTACGTGGTGAATAATCATCCGGGCGTGCATGTGACCGTTCTCGACAAGCTCACCTATGCGGGCAATCCCACCAATATCGCGGGTCTGCCCGAGGACCGCGTGGAGCTTGTCGTGGGCGACATCTGCGATGCCGAACTTCTCGACCGTATTGTTCCCGGCCACGACGCCATCGTGCACTATGCGGCCGAATCGCACAACGACAACTCCATCGCCAACCCCGAACCCTTCGTCCAGACCAATGTCGTGGGCACCTACCGTCTGCTCGAGGCCTGCCGCAAGTACGATGTGCGCTTCCATCACGTTTCGACCGACGAGGTCTATGGTGACCTCGCGCTCGACGAGCCGCGGCGCTTCAGGCCCGATGATCCCTACAAGCCCAGCTCGCCCTACTCGTCATCCAAGGCCAGCTCGGATCTGCTCGTCCGTGCGTGGACCCGTACCTATGGCATGCGTACCACGATCTCCAACTGCTCCAACAACTACGGGCCCTATCAGCACATAGAGAAGTTCATTCCGCGCCAGATCACCAACATCCTCTGCGGCATTCGCCCCAAGCTCTACGGCGATGGTCAGAACGTCCGCGATTGGATTCACACCGAGGATCACTCACGCGCCGTGTGGGACATCCTCACCAAGGGCAGCATCGGTGAGACCTACCTCATCGGAGCCAATGGCGAGAAGAACAACATCGACGTGCTTCGCGCCATCCTCGAGCGCATGGGTCAGCCGGCCGATGCCTTCGACTGGGTTCGCGACCGTCCCGGCCATGACCGTCGCTATGCCATCGACCCCACCAAGCTCGAGGACGAGCTTGGCTGGAAGCCGATCCACACCAGCTTCCCCGAGGGCCTCGACCAGACCATCGCCTGGTACACCGAGCACGAGGGCTGGTGGCGCGATACCAAGGACGCCACCGAGGCCAAGTATGCCAAGCAGGGCCAATAGGAGGCAGAGCATGGATTTCGAGAAGGACCTCAAGGTCACCGAGACGGGCATCGATGGTCTCAAGGTGCTTGACCTTACCGTTCACGGTGATGGCCGCGGCTGGTTCAAGGAGAACTGGCAGCGTGCCAAAATGACGGCTCTCGGCGTGCCCGACCTGCACGTCGTTCAGAACAACATCTCGTTCAACGAGCAGCGTGGCGTTACGCGCGGTATCCACGCCGAACCCTGGGATAAGTTCATCTCCATCGCCCGCGGCTCCGTCTTCGGCGCGTGGGTTGATCTCCGTGCGGACAGCCGGACCTTCGGCCGCGTCTTCACCTGTACGCTCGATCCCTCCAAGGCCATCTTCGTACCACGGGGCGTGGGCAACTCCTTCCAGGCGCAGGAGGACGGCACCGCCTACACCTACCTCGTAAACGCCCATTGGTCGGCCGAGCTCAAGAAGACCTACACTTTCGTGAACCTCGCCGACCCGGCGCTCGGCATTCAGTGGCCCATCCCACTCGACCAGTGCGAGCTCTCCGAGGCCGACCTGCACCATCCCATGCTTGCCGATGTCGTTCCCATGGCGCCTCGTCGTACGCTCGTCACGGGCTGCTACGGCCAGCTCGGTCGGGCGATCAAGGCCCTGGCCGACGAGCGCGGTCTCTCGGGCTTTGATTGCAACGACATCGACACCTTCGACTTCTCGGATGCCTCGGCCTACGACAGGATTGACTGGGACCTCTACGGTACCGTCATCAACTGCGGTGCCTACACGGCCGTCGACCGCGCCGAGACCCCCGAGGGTCGCACCGCCTGCTGGAAGGCCAACGCACTGGGGCCGGCGCTTCTCGCCCGTACCTGCGCGGAGCACGACATCACGCTCGTGCACATCTCGTCGGACTATGTCTTTGACGGCACCGCCGAGGAGCATACCGAGGAGGAGACCTTCTCGCCGCTCTCCGTGTACGGACAGGCCAAGGCTGCCGGTGATATTGCCGTCGCGGGTTGCCCCAAGCACTACATCGCCCGCTCGAGCTGGGTCATCGGCGACGGACGCAACTTCGTCAAGACCATGGCGGCACTTTCCGCGCGGTGCGCCGATGCATCGGACGAGCTCAGCCAGGTAACGGTGGTGGACGACCAGATTGGACGCCTCACCTTTACCGACCAGATGGCAGAGGGCATCCTCCACCTGCTCGATGTGCATGCCCCCTACGGCACCTATGATCTCACGGGCTCGGGTGCCACCAGAAACTGGCGGGAGATCGCTGCACGCGTCTTCGAGCTCACGAACGGCAACGCGGAAAAGGTCCTGCCCGTCTCCACGCAGGAGTACTACGCCACGGCCCAGGGTCCGATTGCTCCTCGGCCGCACTTCTCGGCGCTCTCGCTCGGGAAGATCGAGGCGACCGGCTTCACGCCGCGCGACTGGGAGGAAGAGCTGGACGAGTACGTGAGGACCAAGCTCGGCTAGGGGGAATGCGCCCAAGAAAGGACGGAGAGGGTGGACAACCCAATCAACCTGGTGCGACGGACGTACGGATTCATGAGAAGGCATCTGGCCGCACCAGGCGATCTGCCTGACTCGTTTCCGGTCGACGCGTGGACGGCTCCCGGCTACCCCCTGTGGTTCGAGCGTCACCGGCGAAGCGAGCCGGAGCTTGTCGAGCAGCGCCACCGTGCCGGTCGCCTGACCTATCGACCTTGCTTCTCGATCGTGGTGCCCCTCTTTCGCACACCGCTCGACTTTCTTGGCGTCATGGCCGAGTCGGTTCTCTCGCAGACCTACGACAACCTTGAGCTCGTCCTCGTGAACGCGAGCCCCGAGCGCGTCGAGCTTGCTGCCGCCGTGGAGGCTCTGCGCGTGCGCGACGGGCGCGTACGCGTGGTGACGCTCGATGCCAACTACGGCATCACCGAGAACACGAACCATGGCATCGAGGCTGCCTCCGGCGACTTCTGCTGCTTTCTCGACCATGATGACTACATCGACTCCGACCTGCTCTTCGAATACGCCGAGGCGCTCAACGCGGATGGTGCGATCGATGTGCTCTACTGCGACGAGGACCTCGTGGAGCAGGATGCCGACACGGGCGAGTTCCGGCACATGAACCCGCTCTTCAAGCCCCAGTACTCGCCGGAGCTCCTGCTCTGCAAGAACTACGCCATTCACCTCATGACCATCCGACGCTCGCTCATCGATGCCATGCCTACGCCCGACGCTCGCTTCGACGGCTCCCAGGACTTCAACATGATCGCCTGGTGCACCGGGCACGCCCGCCATGTGCGTGGCGTGCAGCGCGTGATGTACCACTGGCGGATAAGCGCCAACTCCACCGCCACCAACCCCGATTCCAAGCCGTACAGCCTCCGCTCCTGCCGGCTGGCCATCCAAGGACAGCTCGAGCGCAGGGATATCGACGCGGACATCATTGGGTCGGGCATCTTCAACCTCCATGACCTGTGGTTTCGCAATGTGTCCGGCAGCGTGTCGGTCGTGGTGGACTGCGGCGATGACCCCAAGACCACGCGGCAGTTCGTGGAGACCTTCTGCCAGTCCGACTCCCACGCCAACATGGAGCTCGTGCTCGTGGGTCGTGCGGACGAGCGGGTCTCCGAGGGCATTCCCGCCAACGTGCGCCTCGTGGAAGCATGCGCGGGTACCTGCTATGCTCGGCTCAATGCCGGTGCCAAGGTCGCCACTGGTGACTACCTGCTCTTTCTTGATGACCGTTGTCTCTTCATGACGCCGGAGCCCATCGAGCAGCTCGTGGGCATGTGCTCGATGACGGGCGTGGGCGCCGTTGCCCCCAAGGTGCTCTACCGGGGTGGCGTCAACAAGTGCTATGGCGTGGCGGTCACCCGGCGGCGCATCATGCCGCTCTACCGAGGCTACGACGACGACTTCCCGGGATACGAGTGCAACCTGCGAGCCTTCCAGAACGTGAGTGCGGTCGGGTTGCAGGGCCTTCTCACCTCCCGCGCGTCCTTTGAGGCGGTTGGTGGCTTTGACGAGGCGTTTTCCGACGAGACGGGTGCGGCTGAGTATTGCGTCCGTCTTCGCGAGGCGGGCATGAGGATGGTCTCCATGTGCACCGTCAAGCTCGAGGTCGCCGAGACCCCGAACCTTGGGAGGCGCTACGACAATGCCTTCAACGCGCCGGACTACTCCGCGGCTGGGCTCGCCCTCTTTGACGGCCGGCATCCCGGCCTGCGCGCCTTAGGCGACCCCTTCCTCAACGGCAACCTCGACCAGGGGTCGAGCTATATGCAAGTCTCATAGGCGGCGCCCTCATGTGGTCATCCTTCCTCATCGCGGTCGTGGTGGCCGTCATCCTCCTCTACGCGCCTGGTTCGCTCGCCCTTCGCGGGGCGGGACTCTCGACACCGCTTGCCGTGGCGTCCGCCCCGTTTGTCTCGATGTTTCTCTATGCCGCCGTTGGCATCGTGCTCACGGCTGCAGGTGTCGTCACCTCGTGGGCTGTGCTTCTGTCCGTTGCGCTCGTGCTGGCGGGGGTCGTGTATGTCCTTTCGCGGGCTCGTGGTGGGGGAGAGGTGCTTGCCCTCGGCCCATCTCGCGTCTCTTTGCGAGCAGGCTGGTTGGTTCTCGCCTGCTACGTGACTGTGGGGGTTCTCGTGGGCTTCTGCTGCTTCCTGAGCGTGATGGATGGCCCCGAGTCGTTCCCGCGACAGATTGACACCGTCTTTCACCTGGCGCGCATACGAGCCTACGCCGAGAGCGGGGCTTTCTCCGTGCTCGACGCCACCAACTACCCCGATGGCATGGGTTATGGCGCCGCCCTGCCGGGCGGGTTTTATCCGGCGGCCTGGCATGTGGTGGGCGCGATGGTCTACCAGGCGACGGGCTTCGCGGTGTCGCTGGTGCTCAACGCCCTCGACTTCACCTTCGCGGCGGTCGTGTTCCCGGCGAGCACGTACGTCCTCCTTTCGTATGTCTTTGACGATCACCCAAAGGCGGTCGCCTTGGGCGCGCTCGTGGCGGTGGCCTTCGTGGCGTTTCCGTGGCGACTCCTCACCTTCGGTCTGCTCTGCAGCAACCTCGCGAGCTTTGCCATGGCACCTGCGGTGGCGGCCTGCTTTGCCTGTCTCATCGATCCCGTGCGAGGTGCGCATCACCGCCTTGCCCTCCTCGCAGCCTTCGCCGTGGGCTGTTGCGCGCTTGCCGTGACGCAGCCCAACGCCATCTTCACCATCGCCGTGCTTCTCTGGCCGCTCTGCGCTTGGCGCATGGCGGGGCTGGCCGACCGTCTGCACGTCTCGGACCGCGCTCGTCCCCTCGTGCGCGTGGCGCTCGTCGCGGCCTTTCTCGCCCTTGCGGCGGCCGTGTGGGTTGCGCTCTATCATGCGTCCTTCATGAGCGGAGTGCTTTCCATCGACTGGTGGCCCATATACGGGAAGGGCGAGGCCGTCACGGAGCTCCTGCTCCTTGCGTACCGAGACCCCATGAGGCAGGTGGCGCTCGCCATCCTGGTAATCGTGGGCGGCCTCTACACGCTGCACGAGAGACGCTACCTCTGGCTCTCGCTCTCGTATGCCTCCATGCTCGCGATTCACTTTCTCGTGGTGGCCACGGACGGCCGGTGGAAGCACCTTCTCGCGGGGTTCTGGTATCGCGACCCGTTTCGTACCGCTGCATCCTGCGCGATCCTAGCCATCCCGCTTGCCGCCCTTGGCCTCTATGCTATCTGTCGCGCCGTCGCGGCAGTCCGCGCGCAGCCGTCCGCGAAGAGGTCTTCCGTGGCCGTTCCGGTCATTGCGGTGACGGCCGTCTGCGTGCTCGTCTACGGGGTGGCGCTTCCGGGGGAGGGCGCCTCGGCCTTCTCGCTCATCACGGCGACCAACACCTCCGAGTACGACATGGAGAACAATCCCTACCTGGACGCCACCGAGCTCTCGTTTGCCGAGCGATGCAAGGCAGTCGTGGGCGATGACCTCGTGTACAACTTTCCCGAGGACGGCAGCGCCTTCCTCTACGGGGCGGTGGGCCTCCACACCTACTATCGCAGCCTGAACGCGGACTTTGACGAGGGCGAGCCTGCGGCGAGCAGGACCCTGCGCCTCCACCTCAACGAGATAGGCACCAACGCTAATGTGGCTGCGGCGGCGCGCGATGCGGGGGTGGGCTACGTACTTCTCCTCGACGTGGGCGAGGCGGACGTTCAGCCGCACTTCCTCACGTACGACGCGACCGAATGGACGGGCGTGAACGCGGTGAGCGACGATACGCCTGGTCTGGAAAATGTGCTCTCTGAGGGCGACATGCGCCTCTATCGGGTCGCTGCATAGCTCGCTGGTACAATCGTGAGGCCGACGTCCCATGCGTCGCGCGACCTGTCTCGGAACGAAGGGGCCACTCTTGACTATCAGGCACAAGCTCTCCAACATCATGCTCGAGGTTGCCGATCACGTCTCCGCGCATCCCGACCTCTACTATCGCACCATGGGTTCCGTCTCGTACGACGAGAACGCCTCCGCCCTCGTCGTGAGCGGGTCGGCCGACTTCCTCACCTACCTCAACGCCTGTCCCGTCATCAAGTGGCGCAGGTATGCCGGGGTGGAGCGGGTCTGGCTTCACCTCGAGACGTCCGCCGTCTGCTGCGACCTGCGCATCATGGGCGTGGCCTCTGGCGAGACGAACGACGAGAAGCTGCTCTCGTCGCTGTCTCTCGACCCTGCCGACGGCACGCCGGTGGCGGGCGGGGTCGCCTATGACATCGAGCTTCCCGTGAGCGGCACAGATCTGGTGGCCTTCGAGCTCGCCTCGGGTGCCGAGCCCGTCTCGCTTTGCTCTGCGTACTATTACGCACAGGTGGACGAGGCAGACGTGAACGACGTTCGTCTCGCCCTCTCCACCACGACGTTTAGGAAGGAGAACTACATCGTCCCCAACATCGAGCTCGTACGCAGCGGTCTCTCCGACGAGGCGGATCCCGTTGCCGGCCACTTTCACATGTTCGTGGTGGACAACGGCAGAACGCTCGACGCTGCGGGCCTCTCCGACGACCTCATTACCGTGATTCCCAATGAGAACGTGGGCGGTGCCGGTGGCTTCGCGCGGGGCATGATCGCGGCGCTCGAGTCTGACGAGGGCTTTACGCACGTGCTTCTCATGGACGACGACGTGCGCATCTTTCCCGAGAGCCTCAAGCGCACCTACAACCTCCTGGCGCTTGCGCGCGGGAAGTACCGCAGGGCCTTCGTCAACGGCGCCATGCTCTCGCTCGAGGAGCCCACGCGCCAGTTTGAGGACGTCTCCTACGTGAGCAAGACCGCGGTCTATCGACGCATCAAGTCCGACCTCTACGTAGACCGGCTCTCCGACGTGGTGGAGAACGAGCGCACGAACGTCGAGGTCGACAACGCGTACGGCGCCTGGTGGTTCTCCTGCATCCCCATGTCCGCCGTCCGCGAGAACGGGCTGCCGCTGCCGCTCTTCGTGCGCTGCGATGACGTGGAGTTTGGCATGCGCAACAAGCCCACGTACATGACCATGGGCGGCGTCTGCGTCTGGCACGAGAGCTTCGAGGGGAGGTTTCGCGCCTCCGTGGACTGCTACCAGTACATTCGCAACTTCCTCGTGATGATCGCCATGGACGATTGCACCAGCGAGGACTACTTCATGATGCGCCTCAAGCGCAGCATTCGCATCAACCTGCGCGACATGGACTATACGGCCGCGGAGCTGCTGCTCGCGGGCCTCGAGGACTACCTCAGGGGACCGCATTACCTCGCTACCGTCGATGGCTCCGCGCTCATGAAGGCCAACGGCGCGCGCAACGAGAAGGTCGTGCCCGTTTCCGAGATGGATCCGGAGGTGCTCGCCGAGGCGGGCGTGACCGAGGATGTTCTCGCCAACCCGAGCCTGGAGAACGACGTCCCGATTCTGATGCGCCTCTGGCGCGGCGCCCCCTACGACAAGCACTACCTGCCCGGCTTTGCCCTCTCGGACCGCCCGCGCTGGGTCGTCAAGAACGGTACGGCCACGCTGGCGGGTAGCTCCATGGCCGCCAGGACGATCGTGTTCCTCGACCCGACGCGCACCAAGGGAGCGATTCGCCACATGGACAGGGACCGCTTCCGCGCGATCAGGCACCGCGAGGCGAGGCTGTTCCACGAGTACGACGCCAAGCGGGAGAGCGTGCGCAAGGAGTATCACGACGCCAAGGGTTGGCTGACCTCGATGGGGTTCTGGAAGCAGTATCTGGGAATCTAGTCTACGGATTACTCAGTTATGTTATTTGCTGATTGGTACCTATTCTGCGTTCAGCGGATTCTCGCGGCAATGCAGGTGATTTCGGGGTAACATGGTTCCCGTGGCTTAAGGTCACAAGGTATCGCGCGGAAGCGCAGTGTTTTGCCCCGTGGGGCAAAGAAAGAAAGGCACGACATGGCACAGGGTACTGTAAAGTGGTTCAACCCCGACAAGGGCTACGGCTTCATCTCTCGCGAGGATGGCGACGATCTGTTCGTCCACTACTCTGAGATCAAGATGGATGGCTTCAAGACCCTGGACGAGGGCCAGACTGTCGAGTTTGACATCACCACCGGTCAGAACGGCAAGCTCCAGGCATCGAACGTCCGCAGGGCTCAGTAGTCCTTACACTACACAGAGCTAAAAGGGGAGTCGCTTCGGCGGCTCCCTTTTTTTGTGTCTCTCGCTGAGGTATGCGTCGCTGTCCAGGGTTGGCGCGCACTTCTTAGCCAGATGGTGCAGATAACGACATTATCAACGCCGCCCGCTCAAGAAAATGTCGTTATCTGCACCATCTGGCTAAGGGGCTGTCCGATGAGGACGGAACTACGGCCGGGTGGCCGTCTCCTCGTGTGCTTCCTAGCCCAGTCGGACGCTCGTCCACGCCCCGATGCAGAGGTCGGCGGCGTTACCGAGGCGACCCATGTCCTGCGTCGGGTCCTCGCATCGTACGGCGCAGGTGAGAAAGCCCGCGTCGCGTGCTTAAGCGTCAAAATCACCGCATAGCAAGAAACGTCCGGGACTATTCCGCCTTCAAGTTGGAATAGTCCCGGACGTTTCCGTCTTTTCGTTGGATGTTGCGGTCGGCCTTCCTCCTACAGACCCTCCTCGACGTTGTTGGCCATCTCGTCGTCGAAGACGTTGGGGTTGATGTCGATGATGAAGTCGTCCGGCATCTCCCGAGCCTTTTCTGCCGCCTTAGGGTCGAGCTCGCAGGAATCGGGCACGTTCGCCGACCACGGCATGAACGAGACCACCGTCTCGCTTCCCATTGTACCAAGGGGAACGCTTGTCGACAGCTCGGCCAAGTTTAGCGGGCGCGTTCCTAGGAGAATCACCCTGGTGCTGGCACGGCTTGCAATCTCTTTGCCGCAAAGGCAACCACAAGCTGAATCATATCGATATGCCCGTTCTATCGCATTTTAGATTTTTGTAATATTTACTACATTTCTAAAATAATCTATCACGCTTTATCGAATGAGCATACAATCTATTTTAGATTTTTGTAATATCTGCCATATTTCTAAAATGGAGCGGCATATGATCATCGAACGCAACACATACCTCCACAAACTCATAGACCGGAAGCATAACGGACTCGTCAAGGTAGTCACTGGGATGCGACGCTGCGGCAAATCGGTGCTTCTGTTCGACTTGTTCAAGCAGCATCTCATCCAAAGCGGCGTCTCCCCCGATCGTATCATCGAGATAAAACTCGACGACCGCGCCAATAAGGCTCTGAGGGACCCCGATGCCTGCGACGAATTCGTCCGTTCGAAGATCCAAGAAGGACAGTACTACGTCCTGCTCGATGAAGTGCAGATGATGCCGGAGTTCGAAGATGTGCTCAACGGATTTCTCCACATAAAGAACCTTGACGTATACGTAACCGGAAGCAACTCGAAGTTTCTTTCGACTGATATCATCACCGAATTTCGTGGTCGCGGCGATGAGGTGCGCGTACATCCCTTGAGCTTCGCCGAGTATCATGCAGCAATGAACAATGCCTGGGACGATGATTGGAACGAGTACATCACTTACGGCGGATTGCCCTATGTCGCCACGCTGCGAACTGACGAAGACAAAGCCGCGTATCTTCAACGCCTCTTCGACGAAACCTATCTGCGAGATATCGTGGACAGGAACAATATCAAAAACGATGGCGAACTCTCCGATCTGGTGGATATCATCGCTTCGTCAATCGGCTCGCTCACCAACCCGCAGAAGCTCGAAAATACCTTTCAGACCACCAAGAGAGTCAGAATCTCGGCTCCCACCATAAAAAAATACCTCGGATACTTAGAGGAAGCCTTCATGATCAACCATGCCAAAAGGTACGACGTTAAGGGGAAGAAGCATATCAACACACCGCTTAAGTACTACTTCGAGGATATCGGGTTAAGGAATGCACGGCTGAACTTCAGACAGCAAGAAGAAACCCACATCATGGAGAATGTGCTGTACAACGAGCTCGTTATACGCGGATATCAGATAGATGTCGGAATGGTAGACATCATGGAAGATGACAAGCGTAAGCGAGTCGAAATAGACTTTATCGCCAACCAAGGCAGCAAGCGCTACTACATCCAATCCGCCTTCGCGCTCCCGAATGCAGAGAAGCGCATGCAAGAAGAACGGCCCCTCGTGTCCGTGAACGACTCATTCAAGAAGATCATCGTTGTTGGAAGCAACGTGAAGCTCTCACGCGACGAAAGAGGCATTACGACCGTGGGCATAAAGGAATTCCTCCTCAACCCCGACAGTTTGGATCTCTGACGCTACAGATGCTCAAAATCGAGTTAACACCTTTTAACATCACCAACAGTAAATCAACCCTGCTTATAAGTATCAATAAGCAGGGTTCAATAAGCAGGGTTGAACAGGTGTTTCATGGTGGCACTATCTGAGGTTGAGTCAAACGGTCTAACAACTTTGTACGGTTACTGTCGGCATATGCGTTCTCGGCAAGAAGACCAAGAAGAAAGAGCGCAGGATGATGTTGATTCCAGATATGGATCTTATCCACTCATAAAAACGAAGATAACGCAACATCAGAAAAAGTTTACAAAACAAGAAGTGGCAAAACTCGCAAAGGCATACCGATCAGGAAAGACTGTATACGAACTGGCGGATATATTCGACTGCACTCGCGAGACGGTAAGCAACTATCTGAAGGCTGAGATTTGCACGACAGAACGCAACTGTTGCATGTACCTTTGCAGTATTGCACTTACATTTTCAACTGACCCTCAAGAAAATGTCGTTATCTGCACCATCTGGCAAAGGGGCTGTCCGATGAGGACGGAACTACGGCCGGGTGCCCGGGCCGGGTGCCCGCCTCCTCGTGTGCTTCCTAGCCCAGACGGACGCTCGTCCACGCCCCGATGCAGAGGTTGGCGGCGTTACCGAGGCGACCCATGTCCTGCGTCGGGTCCTCGCATCGTACGGCGCAGGTGAGAAAGCCCGCGTCACGCGCGGTGAGAATGCCGACGAGAAGGTCCTCGAAGACGAGGCAGGTCGCGGGCGTGGCGTTGATGCGTCGCGCCGCCTCGAGGTAGATGTCGGGCTTGTCCTTCGCGCTCTCGACGTCGTCGCTGCATACCACGGTATCAAAAAGCTCGCCGAGGTTTACATGGGGGTGCATGGAAGAGAGCACGTGTCGGTTGTTGGTGGTGGCCAGCGCCACGGGAACGTGCGCTTCTCGCAAGGCGGAGAGGTACTCCGCCGCCCCCGGGCGCAGGTAGACGCGGTCGGCATAGAGCGCCGCGCCAATCTGGTTCCACTCGTCGCAGATCTCCTCGGCGGTCTCGTCAAGGCCATAGCTCTCGATGCACCAGAGGGCGCCTCCGACAAAGCCGAGCGTCGCGAGCGTCTGGTGCACGTCGGGGGTGTAGGTGAGGTGGTGCTCGGCGAAGAAGATCTCGTCGACCTCCTGCCAGAGTGCGCTGGTCTCGGCGAGCGTGCCATCGAAGTCGAATATCGCCGCCCCGAAGGAGGGTGGCCAGAGCGTGATGTCGTCGTCCGCCATCTTCCTACCTGTCCGGCTCGTCTTCGATGGAGCGAAACATGCCAAAGTACACGTCATCGCGGGCGATGGAGCCGAGCTCGGCCATGAAGTTCTTGGCGACGGGGAAGATCTCGGCATCCATGGAGGCGCGCATGGCGTCGAAGAAGACGGAGGAGACCTCATCGGTGGGTGCCATGGGCACCCCGCTGGCGGCGAGCGTGGCGCGAAGCCGCTCGTAGCTGGGCTCCGCGATGCCGGTGACGCCCTCATGGATCAGGAGGGCCTGGAGCTCGGTTCCGATGACGGTGAGCGCCTGTGGCAGGAAGCGAAGGGCTCGCAGATAGCAGGCCTGTGCCTCGTCGAGCTTCCCGAGGCGCCACTCGATCTCCGCGAGCTGGTAGTAGCCGAGCCCGATGGTTTGTGGGTCATGCGCGTAGCGGAGAAGCTCGCGAATCGCATCGAGGGCGCCCTCCATGTCGCCTGCGCCCCCGAGGCACTGGGAGAGGCACAGACACGCCTGGACGTTCAGCGGGGCGATCCTCACCGCCCTCCTCGCAATGGGTATCGCCTTCTCCGCGTTGTTGCGGGCCAGCTCCGCGAAGGCGGAGACGATCAGTGCGTCCACGTAGGCGGCGGGGACCAGAAGGATCGTGCGGCCCGTGGCGAGCAGGCGGTTGTAGATGACACGGTCGACGTAGCTGCCGAAGAAGCGCCACTCCGTCGTGTCCGTGTCCTCGTAGGTGCGCGCGGCGTCGATGTGCATGAGCTGGGGCGTGAGCGTTCTCTCGGCGCCCTCTGCGTCGTGGCGCGACAGCTGCTCGTTGGCGTGTGCGGCGGCGCGCGAGAGGGGGTCGCCACTCATGATGGCCTCGCTGATGCCCACGGGGTCGTCGTCCGAGAGCGTGCCCTCGATGAGCATGCCCACGACACGTTCGGCCGCACCTCTCACCGAGGGGTCGGGGTCGTTTCCGGCCTTCTCCATGATCATGCGGACGTTGGCCTCGGTCGAGCTCGTGAGGTCGCGCGAGACGTCTGCGGCCAGGGTCTCCCGCCTCCTGCCCTCGTCCACCGAGAGCCCGGACACGCGTGCGGTGCCCAGCGCGTGGGTGGCCGTGTCATCCAGGAGCCGCGATGAAAGCTCGACGGCGTCATAGCGGGCGGGAGGGCAGAAGAGCTCGTCCTCGAGCCGAAACGACTGCCTCACGGCCTCGAGCCTGCCGTCATGCTCGTCCATGGATGCACCACAGGAGCGCATGAGCTCGATGGGATCGAAGCCGTCGGCGCAGGCTCGCTCGACCTCCGCGCGCGTGAACGTCACGCTGTAGTAGCAGGCGTGCGCCGTGGCGGTGTCGACGGTGCCCGCCACCCATGCGCGCTCGAGGGTCGGCGAGCAGCGAAACGCGAGTGCGGCGAGAAGGACGCCGAGCCTGAGGTTGTAATCGGTGGCCGCGCGGCGGCGCATGTCGGTCGTGGCGGGGACCACGCCCACGCCGTCGACGATGGCACGCGTGCCAAACAGCTCGGGCGACACAAGCGCCACCTGGAAGGCCACGTCTCTCCCGGCGACGTTCACGCGGAAGTCGGTCATGAGACGATAGGGGAGCCGTGCGCACTCGATGCCCGACGAGATGCCCCTGCGCACCGACCACTCGCCGTTGGGATTGCCCTCGTCCGGGGCGGGGGAGCCGATGTCGATGGAGGGCACCTGTGCCACGATGGAGGTGGCGATGCGGGCCTCGAGTCCGACGAAATCCTCCTCGGTGGCGGAGCCGGAGTCGACGAGATAGGCGTCCGCGAGCAGGGCCGCGTTGAGGGCCGCCTCGATGCCGAGAACCCGCTGTGCGACGAGGTAGGGTACCTGTTGCTCATTGACGTGCAGGTAGAACATGCCGCTCGTGTGCGGCACGATTACGCGGATGCCCGGCAGCCCGACGTCGGTGGCGAGCAGGCCCGCGTCCTCGAGCCTGCGGGCGAGATAGAGCTCGAAGGCTCCCGGGGGAAGCGTCCCGTCCGTGCCCGCCGCCGTCTCTCGGGTGCGGATGTCGTGCACGAGCTCCACGAGGGACGCCACGGGCTCCGTGGCCTGGACGAGACGAATCCTGAGCGCCGCCACGTCGAGGGTCGAGGTGCTCCGTGCGGGCGTGGCCTCGGTGACGTCCGGGGGAGTCATGTCCTGCGCGCCCTCCTCCTCGCCATCGGTGCGCACGAGCGAGGAGAACAGCCGACCGAGCCAGCTGTGCGCGTTGTCATCTTCGTCGGTCATGTCCGTCCCTCCCCTCTGCTCGTCTGCCATGGACACGGTCCTACTCGCCCGAGACCCGACGAGGATTCGCCGACATGATGTCGGGCATGCTCCCGGCGCGGCCGATCCTCCTGATGAAGAGCCCACTCGAGAGCTTGGGCTCGAACCACGTCGACTTGGGCGGCATGAGCAGTCCGGCATCGGCCACGGACATGACCTCCCGCATCGACGTGGGGTAGAGCGTGAAGGCGATGCCGTCCGTGCCGGCCCGTGCCGCGACGTCGTCGGCCGACACCATGCCGCCGACGAACGACATCCGTGGGTCGCGGCGGGGGTCGTCGATGCCGAGGATGGGGGAGAGGATGCGATCCTGCAGGACCGAGACGTCAAGGGATCCCACGGGGTCGGAAGTGCCGTCGTCCGAGGTCAGCTCGCGCCATGCGCCGAAGGCGTGCATGCCAAAGCGGCCGGGCCGCGAGGGCATGACGGGGGCGTCCTGCCGGGCGCCCACGCAGAACCCCGCTCCCTCGAGCGCGGAGACGAGCCCGTCCTCCGAGAGGCCGCCGGCGTCACGAATCACGCGATGATAGGGTCTGATCGTGAGCTGGCTTGCGGGAAAGAGCACGCAGAGCAGGTAGTCGCAGGCGTCGTCCGTTGGGGAACCATCCCTCGCGGCGCGCATCTCCTGGCATACGCGCGCCGCGGAGGCGGCGCGGTGGTGCCCGTCGGCGATGTAGGCGCAGGGCACGTAGGAGAGCATCATCCGGAAGGCCTCGACGGCAGCGGGGCGGGCGATGCGCCAGATGGTCTCGCGCACGTCCTGCTCGTCGACGAAGTCATAGAGGGGGCTTGCCCCCATGGCCGCCGAGACGAGCGTCCCGAGCGTGGGGTCGTCTCGGTAGGCGAGGTAGATGGGGCCGGTCTGGCAACCCGTGGCCTCGATGTGGCGCACGCGGTCGAGTTCCTTCTCGGGGTGGGTGAGCTCATGGCGCCTGATCACGCCGCTGGTGTAGTCGTCGAGCGCGCAGGCGGTGACGATGCCCACCTGCTCGCGTCCCTCCTGCCGCAGACGGTAGAGGTAGTAGCAGGGGGTTCCGTCGCGCAGGAGCGTGCCGTCGGCAACGCGGTCCCGAAGGAGCTCGGCGGCCTTGGCATAGACCTCGGGGGCATACATGTCGTGGTCGGGGGGAAAGGAGGTCTCCGGACGGTCTATCGCGAGGAACGACGTGGGATGGTCGGCGACGTAGGAGGCCGCGCTCGTGCGGTCGAAGACGTCATAGGGGAGGGAGGCGAAGTCCCTCGCCCTCTCGGGGGTGGGTCTGTAGCAGACGAACGGCTCAGCGCGCATGTGCGTGTCTCCTCGGGGCGATATCGTGTCTGGTCACCTTCCATGATACCCACGCGGGAGGCGTTCGGTGCCAGATGCAGTGATATGGTATCCATGGAGATGACGGTTATCGTGGGGGGTCTTATGGGGAATGACGCGTTGGGCACGGTCGAGTCGGTGGGCATCGGTGACGATCGCTTCGTGGGTCTGGACGTGAGCGGTCGCAGGCTCGTGATCTTTGACTTCGACGGTACGCTCGCAGACACCCTTGTCGGCATCACGGACACGGCGAGAAGGGTCCTTCTCGAGCAGGGCTTCGCCGAGGATGACCTCGGAGATCTGAGCCGACTCGTCGGGCCGCCCTTTCCCCAGGCCTTCAGTCTCGTCTATGGCGTTTCCGAGGCAGAGGCCACGACCATCACCGCCCGTTATCGCGAGATCTACGGTGCGGGTGGCCCACGGCTCTGGCCTGCGTTCCCAGGAGTGCCGGAACTGCTCGGGCATCTGCGCGCGGCAGGCTGCACGGTGGCGGTGGCGTCGTCCAAGCGCCAGCAGATGATCGACCGCGCCATCGCCGACGAGGGCATCGCCGGTCTCATCGACATCCCCCGGGGCAAGCGAGACGATCGCGCGGAGTCCAAGGATGTCATCATCAGGGACCTGCTCGTCGAGACGGGCCTCGCCCCCGATGACGCCGTGATGGTGGGCGACCGAAAGTACGACGTCCTTGCCGCCACAGCGAACGACGTCCCCTGCGTGGGGGTGCTCTACGGGCATACCTGCGACCGCGAGGAGCTGGAGCGTGCCGGTGCCAGCAACCTCGCGGAGACGGTCGCAGACCTCGAACGACTGCTTTTGGGTTAGGGTCTTGTTGCGCCCGTCGGAAGAATTCCCGCCACGCGCATCTGAGGCGAGCATTAGGGTAGAAGCAGAAGAGAGCTGGTGGCATCAGCCATCCTCGTGCGAAGGGAGTCAACATGTCCGACTTTGACATCACCGACAGCCTCCATAAGGTCTTTCTCGCCGGCGTCGGCGCCGTCGCCATGACTGCCGAGAAGTCCCAGGAGGTCGTAGGCGAGTTCGTGAAGAAGGGCGAGCTCACCGTCGAGCAGGGCAAGGCGCTCAACGTGGAGCTCTCGCGCAAGGCCAAGGAGGTCATCGACGGCACGTCCGACGATGCGCTCAAGGCCAGGATGGCGGCCATGAGCCCCGACGAGCGCGCCGCCTATGCCGCCAAGGTCGCCAAGATGGCGGCCGACATGGAGGCGGAGGCCGTCAAGGTCGAGGTCGAGGACACGGACGCCGAGTAGCGTAGGTGGCCCAGGACTCCAACAACACCAAGGGCTCCCCCCGCACGAGGGAGGAGCTGCTCGACCACTGGTACGAGAGCGTCGCCTCCGCAGGCGACGACCGCGACCAGACGATCGGGATCTTCGGGGGCAGAAGCGCGTCGTCTGACGGCACGGTCTCCTCCTCGAGGGCTCGTCTGTCTCGGGTGCGTGAGATCATCTCGATCGTGCGCCGCTACGACATCTTTCATGGCCTCACCCCGCAGAGCCTGCGGCAGATGCTCGAGGAGTTGGGACCCACCTTCGTCAAGGCTGGTCAGATCCTCTCCATGCGCTCCGAGATCCTGCCCGAGAGCTTTACGCGCGAGCTTGCCAAGCTTCGCACCGACGTGGAGCCCATGGACCGCGAGACCGTGCTCCAGGCGCTGCGCGACGAGTACGACCAGCCCCTCGAGGAGCTGTTCGATGCCATCGACGACCAACCCCTGGGTTCGGCATCGGTGGCGCAGGTGCACAAGGCCAAGCTCGTCACGGGCGAGCTCGTTGCCATCAAGGTGCAGCGTCCGCACGTGCAGGAGACCATGGCGCAGGACATCGCGATCATGCGCTCGCTCGCCAAGTACGTGGACCGCTGCATGGGGGACAAGCAGTTCCTCGACATGAAATCGGTCATGGACGAGCTGTGGCAGTCGTTTCGCGAGGAGACGGACTTTCTCGTGGAGGCTCGTTCGCTCGAGGAGTTCCGGCGTAACAACGCCGACTGCGCGTACATCTCGTGTCCGCGACCGTTTCCCGCCCTCTGCACGCGTCACGTGGTGGTGATGGACTTCGTGCAGGGCATTCCCATCGATCAGACGAAGCAGCTCCAGGAGGCCGGCTACGATCTTGGGGAGATCGGCACCAAGCTCGTGGACAACTACACCAAGCAGATGATAGACGACGGCTTCTTCCATGCCGACCCGCATCCCGGCAACCTCGTCGTCTCGGGGGGCAAGATCGTCTACCTGGACCTCGGCATCATGGGGAGGCTCTCCTCGCATGATCGCAAGGCCATGGCCGACATGGTGGCGTCGGTCGCCAAGCTCGACTCTGCGGGTCTCGCCGACGGTCTCATTCGCTTCTCGATCTCGGACACCTCCAACATCGACCATGCGCACCTGCTCCAGGACCTTGACGCGATCGTCGCCGACTACGGTACGGCCGACCTCTCCGACCTGGACATCGCCGCATTCGTGAACTCGCTCGTCCTGATGGCGCGCAAGAACGGCATCGAGCTTCCCGGCACCGTGACCATGCTCGCGCGTTCCCTCGTGACGCTCGAGGGCGTGGTGGACCGCCTCATGCCGGACGCGTCCATCGTCGGGATCATCGAACGTCACCTTCGCGCGTACGCCTCTCCTGCCCAGCTCGTCAGGCAGGAGACCGAGAAGCTCACCCGCGAGAGCGTCAGCGCGGCGCACGGCATGCTCGGTGCCGCCTCGAAGGCCGACCTCGCCATGGGTATGCTCACGCGCGGTCAGCTGCGCATGAACCTTGACATCGCGGGCACCGAGGACCCCCTCGAGGACATCGGCCACATCGCCAACCGTCTCACGATGAGCATCATCGTGGCGGGACTCTTCATCGGCTCGTCCGTGGTCTACTACGCACACATCCAACCGGTCATCTTTGGCATCCCGGTCATCGGCTTCCTGGGGTACATCGTGGCGCTTGTGCTCGGCGTGTGGGTGGCGTGGGACATCATCCGAGAGGACCGACGCCGCCGCAGGCGCTAGGCCGGGTCGGCGTGCGATGCCGCCTCGAGTACGGCATGGACGACGTCTCTCGTTATCTCGTAGACCCCGGGAGACTTGGACTCACGAGGTCCTGCCACGTTGAGGGTGAGACCGCGACCCACGCCGCGCAGCCAGTCAAGTACGGTCGACGCCTCGTCGGGACCGCTTACGACCATGACAGGTCGCCCGAACCGCTCGGCAAAGATGCGGGTCATCTCGGTTCCCCCGCGTGGGGGGATGCCATCGGGAGCGACGATGAGCGTGGCGTGCGAGTCACGCACGTTCCAGGCGGTTCGCTCCACGTAGCCGGAGGAGGCGCCCTCCACGAGCTCGGGGTACTCCGCGAGAAGGCCGGGCGGCTCGGGGTAGTCCTCGGCGAGCCCACCCGGTGGGCACCAGCCGCAGATGGGCACGTCGGACATGCGCGCGGCGTCGAGTCCGCCCCGGTCCGCCCCCGTCTGCCCGCCCGAGCGCACGTATGCCACGAGCGGAAGCGCGTCGACGATGCGCACCATCTCCGCCTGCTGGTGGGAGACGGTGTTCTCGTCACCGGGATCCGCCGCGAGTGCGGTGACCCACTCCTCGCGCGTGATGCGGGTCATGTGCTCGCGATGCTCGATGCCGCGGCGGTCGATGCAGGCCTCGGTGACGTGATGCGGGCGAAAACCGATCTTCTCCTGCGTGCGGGCGCTCTTCTCGTTGCCCTCGTAGTATCCGCACCAGATGGTGGAGAGTCCGAGGTCAAGAAAGCCATGGCGGAGCGCCTCGCGCGTGGCCTCGGGCATGTAGCCGTTGCCCCAGAAGGGGCGCCCGATCCAGAACCCCACCTCGCGCTCGGTGGGGGAGAGGGGGAGGTTCTCGTCTGCGGACATCAGGGAGATGGCGCCCACCGCCTCGTCCGACGGCCTGACGGTGATTGCATACGTCTCGGGCACCATGAGGACGGTGCGCAGGCTCGTGAGGCTGTCCTCGATGCTCGCATGCGACTCCCAGCCGCAAACGGGGCCGATCTCGGGATCGGAGGCGTAGCGGTAGAGCGCCTCGGCGTCCGTCTCGCGCCACGGACGGAGGACGAGGCGGTCGGTTTCGAGCGATGCGGGCCATGCGGACATCTGGGGGACTCCCTTCGTTGGCAAAGCATCATCTTAGCCAGATGTCACAGATAACGACAGTTTCTCGGGATTTCTTCGTAAAGAATGTCGCTATCCGTGACATCTGGCTTATCGGGCGTCTTCTACACCATACGAGACGGAGTAGGAGCCGAGTCTGATGACCCGGGTGCGCATGCCGCGCAACCTGCGGTTCCTTGAGGACGGTCGTGTTCTGGGCGGGACGTCGCGGGGGATTCCATATGCCTCGAGCAGGCCTTCGAAGTACGTCACGTTGAGGATGTCCGCATAGCGGAACCGTACCATCGCCACCCCGTGGGCGGTTATCCTCGACTCCCTGATGCGCTCCCGCTCGCGGACGGCTTCGGGGTCCGCGCCATGCGTCAGCCTGATGTCGAGGTACTTCTGCCGGCCATCGAGCTCGCCGCCTATGAGTCTGCCATCGGGAAGGGACCAGAAGAAGTCGAGCCGGTATGTCCTGTCCGTATCGATGGGGTCGGGTATGACCTTCTGGAGGTCGGGAGGCATGAAGCCAAGCCGGATCATCGTCGCCCGCGCGATCGATTCTCCGCCGCTTTCCGCGCGTGGGTCGGCGAACGAGGCGGTGATACGCGCCTGTTCGGCCCCATGCCTCCTACGACATGCGCCGCCGACGATTTTGAGGAGGCCTTCTCGGGACAGCCCGGTACGCCTGAGGAAGTGGTCTGCTACGGCGAGTCCGTCGACGAAGTCCATGGAGCAGAGGCAATCCGCCACCGTCTGTTCGAGGGACGTGACCCTGACGCCGTCGACGCGCTCGAGCCGGTCATGTCTGATGACACGCCTCCTGGAGCGAGACGATCGCCGTGTGGCCAGGCAAACGCCCGCGAGCGCGTCCCAGGACACGGGGATTTTCCAGAGGATCGCCGCCGAGACTCCGTAGAACACCCTGTCGGAATCCTGGGCGGCCAGCCCACGGATGACGTGCCTTTTCCGTTCGCCCTCATCGAGACCATCCCAGTAGGCGGGTCTTGCAAAAAGGCCCGCACGGGCACGCGTGAGCAGACCTGCCCTGGCGAGGCGCTGGAGCCTTCTGGCGATTCTGTCCGACGGGGCATGGACGCATCTGCCCTCGTGCTCCGCCTCATCGAGCAGACGTTTCATTTCGTTGGATACGTGTTCGCTCATGCATGGCTCCTCGTCCGTGGCGTGGTGACACGTTCCCATTGCTCACGGAGAAGGGGAAGTCGCAATCGGCGGGCGGTAGTCGTACGGCATTGCGGCACGCTCGTATGCCAGATGTCACGGATAACGACATTATCCACGTCGATCTCTCTGCATAATGTCGTTATCCGTGACATCTGGCTATCGCGGTATTGATGCGCATGAAAAAGGGCGCGCCCCGAAGGTCGCGCCCCACCATTCCGTGTCCGGTTGCCCTATTCGAGCTCGAAGGCACCTGTGTAGAGCTGATAGTACGTGCCGTGCTTGGCGATAAGCTCCTCGTGCGTGCCACGTTCGATGATGTGACCATGGTCGAGGACGATTATCACGTTGGAGTTGCGCACGGTGGAGAGCCTGTGCGCGATCACGAACGTGGTGCGGCCCTGCATGAGGGCGTCCATGCCCTTCTGGACGATCTGCTCGGTGCGGGTGTCGATGGATGACGTGGCCTCGTCGAGGATCATGACGGGCGGGTCAGCGACCGCGGCGCGAGCGATGGAGAGCAGCTGACGCTGGCCCTGCGAAAGCGCCTCGCCGTTATCGCGGAGCAGGGTCTTATATCCTTCGGGCAGGCGCATGACGAAGCTGTGGGCGCCGGCGAGCTTGGCCGCACGCACGCAGTCCTCGTCGGTGGCGTCAAGGCGACCATAGCGGATGTTGTCCATGACGGTCCCCGTGAACAGGTTCGTGTCCTGCAGGACCATGCCAAGCGAGTGGCGCAGGTCGTCCTTGCAAATCTTGTTGATGTTGATCCCGTCGTAGCGGATCTTGCCGTCAGCGATGTCGTAGAAGCGGTTGAGGAGGTTCGTGATCGTGGTCTTGCCCGCGCCGGTCGCACCGACAAAGGCGACCTTCTGGCCCGGCTTGGCAAAGAGCGAGACGTCGTGGAGCACGGGATGCCCCTCGTTGTATGCGAAGTCAACGTCAAAGAGGCGGACGTCACCTTCGAGCGGGGTGTAGGTCACGGAGCCGTCGGTCTTGTGCGGATGCTTCCATGCCCACTGACCGGTCCGCTCGTCGGTCTCGACGATATGGCCGTCGACGGTCTTGGAACTCACGAGCGTGACGTAGCCATCGTCGACCTCGGGCTTCTCGTCAAGCAGGGAGAAGATGCGCTCGGCGCCCGCAAGGCCCATGACCACGAAGTTGATCTGGTTGGACACCTGTCCGATGGAGCCCGCGAAGCGCTTGGTGAGGTTGAGGAACGGTACCACGATCGAGATGGACAGGGCCATCCCCGATATCGACGGGTTGGGGATGTTGGCCTCGATGAACCAGCAGCCAGCGAGGGCCACGATCACATAGGCGAGGTTACCGAGGTTCATGAGGATGGGGCCGAGCGTGTTGCCGTAGATGTTCGCGCTCTTGGAGGCCTGGAAGAGCTCCTCGTTGACGTCATCGAACTGCTGCTGCGTCTCGGTCTCGTGCGTGAAGACCTTGATGACACGCTCACCGTTCATGGCCTCCTCGGCAAAGCCCTCGGCCTTGGCGAGCATGCGCTGCTGTGCGAGGAAGAAGTGTGCGGACCTACCCCCCATGACGCGGGTGAGCGCAATCATGACGGCGACCATGACAAGCACCACGATCGTCAGGGGCACCGAGTACCAGAGCATGATGAACAGGACCGCGAGCATGGCCATGAACATCATCAGCAGCTGCGGGAACGACTGCGAGATGATCTGGCGCAGCGTGTCGACGTCGTTGGTGTAGTGCGACATGATGTCGCCGCGCTTGTTGGTGTCGAAGTAGCGGATGGGGAGGTTCTCCATGTGGTCGAACATCTGGTTGCGGACCTTCATGAGCGTACCCTGCGTCACCATGGCACCAAGCTGGCTGTAGATGATGTTGCAGCCGAGCGCGATCACATAGACGATGACGAGGGTCGCGACGATCTCCATGATGGGTCCGCTGGCCCCCGCCCAGTCGCCGGCCTGGTAGTACTGGCTGACGATGTCGATGGCCTTCTGCATGAAGACCGACGGCAGCGAGGAGAGTATGGCCGACGCCATGATGCATACGACCATGATGACCATGTAGACGGGATAGTAGGAGAAGATCATCTTGAGCAGGGAGCGAAGCGTAGCCATGGGTCTCTGGGGTCCATGGCCGCGGTTCGGCTGGGGGGCGGAAGCCTCCTGCGCGTTCGTCGCGGATGCGTCGAAGCGCTCGTCGTTGTCGTTGCTAGTCATTGTCGCCAGCCTCCCTTCCGGAAGCGATCTCTTCGGTTTCGAGCTCTGCCATCTTCTCGTCGTGCGAGGCCTTGTTCTGGGTCGTGTAGATGTCACGGTAGATCGCATTGGTGCGCAGGAGACGATCGGGGGTGTCGACGGCATCGACGTGTCCGTCGTCCATGACCACGATGCGGTCCGCGTCCTGAACGGAGCTCGTGCGCTGCGCGATGATGATCTTGGTCGTCGTGGGGATGAAGCTCCTGAACCCGTCACGGATGAGCTGGTCGGTCTTGGTGTCGACGGCGCTCGTGGAGTCGTCGAGGATGAGGATCCTGGGCTTCTTGAGCAGGGCGCGAGCGATGCAGAGACGCTGCTTCTGGCCACCGGAGACGTTGGTGCCGCCTTGTTCGATGTAGGTGTCGTAGCCGTTGGGGAGGAGCTGTATGAACTCGTCGGCTTGGGCGAGCTTGCACGCCTCGACGAGCTCCTCGTCGGTGGCGTCCTTGTTGCCCCAGCGCAGGTTGTCCTTGATGGTGCCCGAGAAGAGCACGTTGCGCTGCAGGACCACGGCGACCTTGTCGCGCAGGGTGTCGAGGTCGTAGTCGCGCACGTCGTGGCCACCGACGCGGACGCTGCCTTCGGTGACGTCGTAGAGTCGGCTGATAAGCTGGATGAGCGTCGACTTTGACGAGCCGGTGCCACCGATCACACCGATGACCTCGCCGCTCTTGATGTGGAGGTCGATGTCGGTAAGTGCCTGACGCTCTGCGGTGGCGGAGTACTTGAAGCTCACGTGGTCGAAGTCGACGGAGCCGTCAGGTACCTCCATGAGGGGCGCCGCGGGATTGGTGAGGTCGCTCTGCTCGCGCAGGACCTCGCAGATGCGGCGAGCCGACTCGTCGGACATGGTGACCATCACGAAGATCATCGAGAGCATCATGAGGCTCATGAGCATCGAGAAGCCATAGGTGATGAGCGCGGAGAGCTGGCCCACCTGCATGGCCGTGCCGGCGGACTGGACGATGTTGCGCGACCCGAAGAAGATGACGGAGGCGTACACGACGTCGATGGCGAGGGTGAAGACGGGGCCGCTGAGTGCGAGGATGCGCTCGACGTGCACGAAGTCGTGGTAGAGCATGCCGGAGGCAGCGTTGAACTTATCCTTCTCGTGCTCCTCGCGGACGTATGACTTGACCACGCGTATGCCGGAGACGTTCTCCTCGACGGAGTCGTTGAGGGCATCGTACTTCCTGAAGATACGCCGGAAGATGGGCATGACCTTGATGCCGATGCAGAAGAGGAAGCCCCCGAGGACGACAGCCACGACCACATATATGACGGCCATGGAGCCCCCGGTGACGAACGCCATGAGGATGGCGAAGACGATCATCATGGGGGCGCGGATGGCGGTACGTATGAGCATCATGTACGCCTGCTGCACGTTGTTGGTGTCGGTGGTGAGGCGAGTCACGAGGGAGCTCGTGGAGAAGCGGTCGATGTTGGAGAACGAGAACCTCTGGATGTTCTTGAACATGTCATGGCGCAGGTTGCGCGCGAAGCCCGTCGATGCCACGGAGCAGGTGTAGCCTGCGGCGGCACCACAGGCGAGCGACAGAAGCGCAAGTGCCACAAGCACCAGGCCGTAGCGCATGACCGCAGCGGTCGTGGCTCCGCCGTTGATCTGGTCGATGAGCTCGGCGGTATAGAACGGGATAATGCACTCTATGACGACCTCGCCCACCACGAGGACGGGGGTGAGAAGCGACGTCTTCCTGAAGTCCCGGATGCTCCCTCCGAGCGTATGGACGAGCTCCTTGAGGGTTAGTTCCTGCATGGCGTCTGCACCTCCCTCTCCTCGAGCGACTGCCAGTGCACGGCAAGGCGGTCGAGGCGGTCCAGGAGCTGTGCGCGCTCCTCTTCGTCGAAGCAGGCGAAGGAATCCTCCTCGAACCTGGCCCTGTCCGCGAAGTACTCCTCTGCCTTGGCCTTTCCGGCCGCGGTGAGCACGACGGCGAACAGGCGCCTGTCCTCGGTCGACTTGGTGCGCGTGATGAGGCCCTCCGACTCGAGCTTCGCGAGCACCTCGGAAAGTGACGCGGAGCTGGTGCACGCGTGCTCGAGGATGTCGTGCTGGCTCATCTCGCCTCCGTTGACAAGGAGGGAGATGAGGACGTACTGCTTGCCGCCCCGACCGCCTGCATGGAGGTGCAGGTAGTGGCCGAAGTAGCCGAGGTCGTGAAGAAGGCGCCGGTTGAGCGGGTTCCCCGTGACCTCATGGAACTGATTCTCTGTCATGAATTGCCTTTCCCTGAAAGTGACTCGAACAGCTTGTTCCCTCGGACCGGCAATGTCAAGGCACCTTACTAATTATTATTCGGTACCTAACAATCCGTACACATTGCGTGAGGAGGGCGGTACGAGGGCGGCGTTTCCTCGTCTGCGGAATGTAAGCCCACGTGGAGCCTTCCTCTGCCATTCGCGTAAGCTCCGCGTAAAGCGCAATCAGAGAAGCGTAAGCGCTTCCCAGCGAGACCTGCGGCGCGGTCCGGTCCCCATAGGATTCCAACTGACACGCAAAACGTCATCTGGAAGGAAGAACATGATCAACTCCCTGTCTCGTCGCCAGTTCTTCTCGCTCGCAGGCGCCGCTACCGTCGTGGGCCTTGGACTGGCGGGCTGCTCCTCCAGCTCCGCTGGCGGAACGTCCTCCAGCACCGATACCTCCTCAAGCATCTCCGGTTCCATCACGGCGGTTGGCTCGACCGCCCTCCAGCCCCTCGTCGAGGCGGCATCCGAGCAGTTCATGACCGAGAACCCCAACGTTCAGATCACCGTCCAGGGCGGTGGCTCCGGCCAGGGCATCACGCAGATCTCCCAGGGTTCCGTGCAGATCGGCGACTCAGACGTCTTTGCCGAGACGAAGATCACCGACGCCTCCACCCTCGCCAAGCTCGCTGACAACAAGGTCGCCGTCGTGGGCATGGGTCCGGTCGTGAACACGGGCGTGGCCGTTGATGACCTTACGCTAGCGCAGCTCAAGTCCATCTTCACCGGTGCCGTCACCAACTGGAAGGACCTCGGTGGAGATGACGCCGACATCGTCGTGATCAACCGCGCCTCCGGTTCGGGCACCCGTGCGACCTTCGAGAGCGCCGTCCTCGGCGGCACCGCCGTTCCCGCGAGCTTCACCCCGCAGGAGCAGGATTCCAGCGGTACCGTGGCCAAGATGATCGCCGATACGCCGAACTCGATCTCGTACCTGGCATTTTCCTACTTCAGCGACACCCTCAAGGCGCTCAGCGTCGGTGGCGTGAAGCCCGAGGAGGGAAACGTCGAGACGAACAAGTGGACCATCTGGGCCTACGAGCACATGTACACCGCAGCCTCACCCGACGCAGCCACCAAGGCCTTCATCGATTACATGCTCTCGGATGACGTCCAGGGTTCCCTCGTCGAGCAGACCGGGTACATCTCCGTCTCCGGCATGAAGGTCGCCCGTGACGCCAATGGTACCGTCACCAGCCTGTAGCCATGGCCGATATCTCCGACAAGCGAGGCATCGAGCGGCGAGGTAGGGTCCTTACGGGCTCTGCCGTCGCCCTCGTGGTCGTGCTCGTGTGCACGCTCATCTTCATGGTGTGCTCGCGCGGCCTCGCGACCTTCTTGACCGACGGAGTGCCCCTCGGCTCCTTCCTTGGGGGAACCTCGTGGAATCCGCACCAGAACGATGCCTCCGGCGTGCCGCTCGTGGGCGCCCTCCCCATGATTGCTGGGTCCTTCGCCGTGACCCTCCTCTCATGCGCCCTCGCGCTTCCCTTCGCGCTCGGGGCGTCGCTCTTCGTGGTCGACGTGGCACCAAGCTTTGGCAGGCGCGTCTTTCGCCCCATGATCGAGCTTCTGGTGGGCATTCCGTCGGTCGTGTTCGGGCTCGTGGGGCTCTCGGTCGTGGTCCCATGGACGAGATCCTGGGCGGGAGGCACGGGCTACGGCATCCTGTCGAGCTCCATCGTGCTTGCGTTCATGATTCTGCCCACGGTGACCTCGCTTGCCACCGATGCCATCGCCGCGGTGCCCGACTCGTATCGTGACGGGTCGTACGGCCTCGGCTGCACGCGGTGGCAGACCATCGTCCACGTCGAGGTCCCCTCCGCCATGCCCGGCATCCTCACGGCCGTGATCATGGGGATGACGCGCGCGTTCGGCGAGGCCCTCGCCGTCCAGATGATAATAGGCAACGCCGCGCAGCTGCCACAGGGCCTTCTCACCCCGGCGGCCACGCTTACCTCCGTGCTCACGATGGGCATGGGCAACGAGGCCATGGGTACCGTCTACAACGACGTGCTCTGGTCGCTCGCGTTGGTGCTTCTTGCCATGTCGCTCGTGTTCATCCTCCTCGTTCACCTCGTGGGCAGGATGGGGGCAGTGCGCAATGGGTAGCGAGAAGACCACCGCCACGGCGACGTTTCACGCCACGCGTTCCACGGCAGCCGCGCGCACGCATGACCGTGTGGCCACCGGTGTCCTGGCGGCCATTGTCGGCCTCATCCTCCTGGCACTCGTCGCCATCATCGGCTACATCGTGATCTCGGGCCTGGGCAAGCTCTTCGACTGGAGCTTCCTCACGGCAAAGCCCGAGCAGTTCAAGGAGGGCGGCGGCATCGGCCCCGAGATCTTCAACTCCTTCTACCTGCTCGTGCTCACGCTCCTGATCTCCCTGCCCATCTCCCTCGGCGCGGCCGTCTTCCTCACCCAGTACGCACCCGAGGGTCCCGTCACGAACGTCGCCAAGACCGCCATCGAGACGCTCTCCTCGCTCCCCTCCATAGTCGTGGGCCTCTTTGGCATGCTCGTCTTCGTGCTGAGCTGCGGCTGGGGATTCTCGATCCTCTCCGGTGCCCTCGCGCTCACGATGTTCAACATCCCCATCCTCGTCCGCGTGATCCAGCAGGCCCTCGAGGCCGTCCCGCGTGACCAGCGCGATGCGGCGCTCGCCCTCGGACTCACGCGATGGGAGGCCTGCGTCCACGTGCTCGTCCCTGCCGCCATGCCTGCCATCGTCACGGGCGTGATCCTCTCCGCCGGCCGCGTCTTCGGCGAGGCGGCGGCCCTCATCTACACGGCGGGGCAGTCCGCGCCGGCGCTCGACTGGTCGGCACCCATCACGAGCCTGGCCAACCCGCTCAACGTGATGAGGCCCGCGGAGACCCTCGCCGTGCACATCTGGAAGATCAACTCGGAAGGCGTCGTGCCCGACCTCGTCGCGGTCTCCGCTGGTACGGCGGCCGTGCTCATGGTCTCGATCCTCGCCTTCAACATCATCGCCCGCGTCGTGGGACGTGCGCTCCAGAGGAGGATGACGGCCGAATGAACGATGGTGCGACGCTCCTCACGCAGGAGGTGACCGTGACCTACTCGGGCCACAAGGCGCTTCACCCGACGAGTCTCGACTTTGCCCCTGGCACCGTGTCCGCGCTCATCGGGCCCTCTGGCTGTGGCAAGTCCACCTTCCTGCGCAGCATCAACCTCATGAACCGCGAGATCCCCGGTTGCGTGATCGGCGGCCGCGTCATCTGGCATGGCGAGAACGTCAACGTGGCCGACGCGGACGTCTATCGGCTGCGCACGCAGATCGGCATGGTGTTTCAGCAGCCCAACCCCTTTCGCAAGTCCATCTACGAGAACATCGCCTTCGCCCTGCGGCGCCACGGCATCACGAACCGCTCCGAGCTCGACGAGCAGGTCGAGCGAAGCCTGAGGGCCGCGGCCATCTGGGACGAGGTCAAGGACAAGCTCAAGGAATCCGCCTATGCCCTCTCGGGTGGCCAGCAGCAGCGCCTCTGCATAGCGCGAACGCTTGCACTCGGGCCCGAGGTCGTGCTCATGGACGAGCCCTGCTCGGCGCTTGATCCCATCGCCACCTTCGCCATCGAGGACACCATCCACGACATGGCCTCCAAGGGGATCTGCGTGGTCATCGTGACCCATAACATGGAGCAGGCCGCCCGCGTCTCCGACAACACCGCCTACTTCCTCTTGGGGGAGATGGTCGAATACGGGCCCACGGGCCAGATCTTCTCGGCGCCCAAGGACCAGAGGCTCGACGACTACCTCACCGGGAGGTTCGGATAATGGCTCAGAAGATGGCCGTGGAGGCGCTCAATCTCTGGTACGGCAGCCACCAGGCCCTGCATGACGTGACCCTTGGCATGCCGGCCGGCGAGGTGACGGCGCTTATCGGACCCTCGGGCTGCGGCAAGTCGACGCTCCTCCGGTGCCTCAATCGCATGAACGACCGCATCGAGGGCTGTCGGGTGGAGGGTCACGTCTCGCTCGGCGATGATGACGTCTATGCCGACATGGACGTGTACGAGCTGCGTCGGCGCGTCGGCATGGTCTTCCAGCGCCCCAACCCGTTCCCGCTCTCCGTCTACGACAACGTGGCCTACGGGCCGCGGCAGCACGGACGTCCCTCCCGCTCCGAGCTCGACTCGATCGTGGAGTCGACCCTGCGCGGCGTGGGCCTGTGGGACGAGGTCTCCGGAAAGCTGAATCACTCAGGGCTCTCGCTCTCCGGTGGTCAGCAGCAGCGCCTCTGCATCGCGCGGGCCCTTGCGGTGAATCCCGACGTCCTGCTCATGGACGAGCCCACGAGCGCCCTCGACCCCATCTCCACGGGGCTCGTGGAGGAGCTCGTGGGGGAGATGGCGCAGGAGCACTCGATCGTCATCGTCACGCACAACATGCAGCAGGCGACGCGCGTCTCGAGCCACTGCGCCTTCTTCTACCTGGGCGAGATGGTCGAGTGCGCACCAACGGCAGAGCTCTTCACGCGTCCGCGCGACAAGAGGACCGAAGACTACCTCACGGGAAGGTTTGGCTGATGAACAAGACGAGAAGCTCGTACCGAAAGCAGATCGACCGGCTCGACGGTCACGTGACCACCATGGGACGCGCGACGGTCGAGGACATCCTCTCGGCCACCGAGGCCGTGTGCCACGGTGACCACGAGGCGGGGCGTGACGTCATCGATGGGCATACGGCGGCAGAGCGTCTCAACCGCTCCGTGGAGGACTCCTGCATGAGCCTGATGCTCCTCCAGCAGCCCCTCGCGAAGGACCTCCGCCTCGTGACGGGAGCCTTCCGGGCCATCTCCGACCTGGCGCGCATCGACGAGATGGCGTATCAGATCGCCCTGCTCGCGGAGGAGGACGACGTATGTGAGGGGCCACTTTCCTCAGAGCTCGGCGAACTTGCCGCACAAGCGGCTAAAATGTTGGAGAAGGCGATCGACGCGTTCCATACCGGGGACGTGGCGGCTGCCGAGAACGTCTTCACGCTCGACGACGTCGCGGACGCCCTCTACGACCATGTCCGCGCCGACGTGGTGCAGCTTCTACGTGACGGCGGCGAACCGGCCTCCGCGGCTCCCGAGCTGCTGACGGTCGCGAAGTACTACGAGCGCATGGGTGACCACGCGCAGAGCATCGCCGACTGGGCGATTTTCCGTGCCACTGGTGCCTACCGAGGAAGGCAGATGGGGGAGTCGAGCTAGGTGATCTACTACGTCGAGGATGACAAGAACATCCGTGAGATTGCGGTGTATGCGCTGAGGCAGGCTGGGATAGATGCCCGCGGCTGCGCTGACGACGCGGAGTTTCGGGTGGCGTGCGCCGAGCGCGTGCCAGATGCTGTGCTGCTCGACATCATGCTTCCCGATGCAAGCGGTCTTGACATCCTCGCGCGCATCCGCAAGGACCCCAAACTGAGAAACGTCCCGGTCATGATGCTCACCGCCAAAGATGCCGAGCTCGACAAGGTGCAGGCGCTGGACTCCGGCGCCGACGACTACCTCTCCAAGCCCTTCGGGATCATGGAGATGGTGAGTCGCACGCGTGCCCTCATTCGCAGGGCCGCCCGGTCCGCTCCCGCAGACGAGCGGACAGCCCTCGTCGTGGGCGACGTCATGCTCTGGCCGGAGCGCCGCGATGTGACGGTCGACGGCAACGAGCTCCAGCTCACGATGCGCGAGTTCGACCTGCTCGAGTTCCTCATGAGGGAGCCGGGCGTCGTCTTCTCCCGGGAGGTCCTCCTCCAGCGCGTGTGGGGCTGGGACTTCGATGGCGGTTCGCGCACCGTGGACGTGCACGTCCAGCAGCTGCGTGCCAAGCTCGGAGATGCTGCCGACCTCATCGAGACCGTGCGTGGCGTGGGCTACCGCATGCGGGGATAGGGGGCGTCCATGGGCTCGAGGTCTCTCGCTGGTCGCGTCTTCGTGTTCATGGCGGCCGTCTGCACGGCCGTCGCCGTCGTGGTGACGGTCGTCATGTTCCTCGTGTACGAGACCGCCGCAGTGGCGGATGCCCAGTCGGAGCTCGGTGCGGAGTGCCATGTCGTCGCAAGCATGATCGACCAGGGAGACGATGAGGTCGCGGCGCTTGCGGCGCTCGATCTCGGAACGATGCGGATCACGCTCGTGGAACCCGACGGCACCGTTGCGTACGACTCCACCGTCGACGCGTCCACGCTTCCCAACCACGCCGACCGCACCGAGGTGGCCCAGGCACTCTCCACGGGCGAGGGGTCTTCGGAGCGCACGAGCGAGACCGTGGGATACATGAGCATCTACCACGCGGTTCGTCTTCCGAACGGCAACGTCTTGCGCCTCTCCGAGAACCGGGCCGGTGTGATCGCGATCTTTTCGCGCAACGCGTATCTCGTGCCGCTGCTCGTGGTGGGGTTCATCGCCCTGAGCTGGTTCGTCTCACGCCTGCTCGCTCGCAGGCTCGTGAGGCCCGTCCTTGCCATCGACCCCTCCTCGGGCGAGGGGGTCTCGCCCTACCAGGAGCTCGACACGCTCGTCGACCGGCTCAACGAGCAGCACGCCGAGCTCGTAGGACGCATGGAGCAGATCCAGGATGTCGATGACATGCGCCGCGAGTTCACCGCAAACGTGACGCACGAGCTCAAGACGCCGATCGCATCCATCTCGGCTGCGTCGGAGCTCATCCGGGACGGCATCGCGCGTCCCGAGGACGTCTCCGGGTTTGCGGGGAGGATCTACGATGACTCCCAGCGGCTCTCCAGCCTCGTAAGCGACATCCTCACCCTCTCCAAGCTCGACGAGTCCGAGCGGGCGGGCGATCGAGCGCTCTTTGGGGGCCTCGTCACCGTTGACCTTCTCTCGATCGCGCAGGACGTGTGCGAGCGGTTGACCGACAAGGCGGCAGCGACGGGCGTCTCGGTGGTCGCCGAGGGCATCTCGACGAAGATCCTGGGCAACGCGCGGCTCCTCGACGAGCTGATCGGCAATCTCGTGGAGAATGCCATACGTTATAACAAGGTAGGTGGCAAGGTCTTCGTGTGGGTGCTGCCCGAGGGCGGTGCCCCATGCGTGCGCGTGAGCGACACGGGCATCGGCATTCCCGAGACGGACCAGCCCAAGGTGTTCGAGAGGTTCTACCGGGTTGACAAGGGGCGCTCCCGCGACACGGGTGGCACGGGCCTGGGGCTTGCCATAGTCAAGCACGCGGCGGCGTTCCACGGCGCGACCGTGCGCCTCTGGAGCAAGGTGGGCGAAGGTACGAGCGTCTCGGTCACGTTTCCCAAGGAGTAGCCGCGCGAGAGGTGCGATCCTCATAGGCCCTTTCGGCGCTCTCGATGGTCGCGAGAAGCTCGTCCGTCACGACGTCGGGTGCGACCTTCGGCAGCACGTGGTCCGCGCCGGGTACGATGACCAGCCTCGCACCCGCGATCGCACCCGCGATCCTTCTCGTCTCGCAGGGGAGGACGACGTCGTACTCACCGGCCATGACGGTCACGGGACAGACGATGGAGCCCAGCGAACGTGCGGGTATGTGGGGCTCGTCGAGCATGAGTCGCAGCAGCTCGGCCACGACGCGTGCCTCGTCGGGAGAGGGGACGGGCGTCCCGTCCTCGAGCTCCACGCCCTCCTCGCCCTGCTCGGCCCATAGCTCGTAGGCCTCTGCCACCTCGGCGGTCTCCACGCCTTCCTCGGCCGGCAGACCGGCAGGTGTGAGGTTTGCGCCCATGGCGGTCAGCGAGGCGATGCGGTCGGGATGGTCGCGGGCGAGCAGCAGCCCTTCGATGGCACCATCGGAGAAGCCAAGCACGTGGGCTCGGTCGACCTCGAGCGCATCGAGGACAAGGAGCGCGTCGTGTGCCATGAGCTCGTAGGTGAGGCGAGCGCTTCCACGCGTGCTCTCCCCCTGCGCGCGGGAGTCGATCGCCACGACGCAGCGTCCCGTCCCCACCACCGCATCGATCGTGCGTCCAAAGATGCCGTGTTCCTCGCCGTTGCCGTGGAGCATGAGCACGGGGGTGGGCAGGAAGGCCCATTCGGCGTCGTCGGGCGTGTCGTCGGGGCAGTAGACGAACGTCGCGACGAGGGCGCCGTCCGACAGGGGAACGTCGACGCGGAAGGCCAGACGGGCCTCGGGTCGGTCGTAGGGTCGAGGCACGTGCATGGGCGGCGGCGTGACCATCAGCTCATCGAACCCCCTGCTTCTCCTCGAAGAAGTCATAGTGGGGCGGAAGCAGGACGATCGCATGCTCCTCGGGCTTCTCGCCAAGGACGGCCGCAAGCTCTGCGGGTGTCTCGAAGGCGTGGTCCCAGGAGAAGAAGAGGTCCGGCGAGAAGCCCATGTGCTCGCCGATCCTCTCGCAGCCCACGGGAACCACGGGGTGCATGAGCAGGGTTGTGGTGCGAAGGGCGCAGAAGGCGTCAGCGAGGGCCTGGTCGTATGCCACGTCGTCGCCCTTCGCCGATGTGCTCGCCGCGCCCCAGCGCTTGTTCGCGGCACGGCAGAACTCCTCTGCGACCCCCACGGCGCCGTGGATGTCCACGACGTAGGCGCGTCGCTCGAACTCCAGGGTGGCCTCGCGGCAGAGGTCGACGACCTCGGCCGAGGGCATCGAGACGGGCAGGTGACCGTCGCAGACGTTCGCGGCTCCGTAGAAGCAGCTGCGCGCGAGGCGGTTGAAGATGTTCGTGAGGAAGGCGGACTCCTTGAGCGCCGGGTCCACGATGCGCGGGTCGTCCTTGACGAGGATCTCCTCGCCGGTGGTCTTGTCCCTATGGCTCACGGAGGTGTCGAACGCCTTTGGCGAGAAGCTCACGGCCTTCTGGTCGAGGCCGAGCGAGAGCCAGTGGGCACGAAGCTGCTCGGGCGTGTAGTGGTCGAGGAGCTCCGCGGCCATAGGGGGCTTGATGTCGCCCGAGCTTGACGCCTTCTTGTTCATGAAGAGGATGTGGTAGTTGGCCACGGGCGTGTCCTGGAAGAGGCCCCAGTCAAGCGCCTTCCAGATGGCCGGCTGGGCGATGCAGTAGAAGTAGATGTTGTCCTGTCCGATGAACTGATACACGCGGGCGTCGTCGCCGCACCACCAGTCCCGCCAGTCGTTGCTGGAGTAGCGGTTCTCCGGCGAGGTGGCGAGCACGGTCTGCGTGAAGGAGATCGGTGCCCAGAGGCTCTCGGGCCAGCACCATACGGTGAGGTCCTTGGTGTCCTCGAGCTCGGGTGCCGGCACGCCCCAGTCGATGTTGCCGGTGATGCGGAAGGGCAGGAGCGTCTTGCCGGTGCGGAAGCGCACGCCGGCCGCCTCGAGCGCCTCGCGCGCCTCGTCGCGGTCCTCCCAGTTGCCGAACTCCACGGAGAAGGACTGCTGGTTGCCCTCGGCGTCATGCGTGACGTGGGTGGGGATGGAGTCCTCGACCTCGTCATAGGCATCACGGAACTTGTTCTGGACGTAGATCACGGGTGCCACGAGCGACTCGCGGACCGTCTTGGTGACGATCGCGCGAACCTGGGGGTCGAGGTCCCACTCGTCCATGAGGTCCTTGAGCGTCTCCTCGAAGGCAGGCAGATCGAAGTACCAGTTGTCGACGAGGCGAAGCTCGGGCGTGGTGCCGGTGAGCTGGCTCACGGGGCTCAGGAGCTCCTCGGGGTCAAACTGGTGGCCGAGGTCGCACTCGTCGGCGTAGGCCTTCTCCGACTTGCAGCCACGAACGGGGCAACGTCCGATGACCTGGCGGCCGTTGAGGAACTGACCCGCCTTGGCGTCGAAGAACTGGCGGGTGCTCATCTTATGCAGGTACCCGCGGTCGTGGAGACGGCCGATGAGCTCTGCCGTCAGCCTCTCGTGGAAGCTCTTCGCAGGCTCAAGCCCAGAGCCTGCGAAGAGATCGAGTGAGATGTCGTACTCGTCGAGGGCGTCCTTCTGCGCGTCGTGGTTGGCCGCGACGTAATCGACGATGGTGCCCTCGAAGCCATCCTGCTCGACCTTCTTGCGGTACCCCTCCATGATCGGGGAGCCGTAGCAGTCCGTGCCGGAGACGAAGATGACGTTTCTCTTGCCGATGCGGTCACGCAGGAAACGCGCGAAGAAGTCGGCGGGCACGAACACGCCGCCGATGTGTCCGAAGTGCAGGCTCTTGTTTCCATAGGGCATGCCACCGGTGATGACGGCGCGCTTGGGGAATTCGGGGCGGTTCTCGGTGAGACTAGAGGTCATGGGGGAGGATCCTTCTCGACGTGCTTGTTTGTAAACCCCGTGATTATCCCACAACGTCATGTCCCCGCACGTCCACTATGATTTCTCCCATGAGAACGATCGTCGACATGGACGTGCTGGAGGACACCGCACTGCAACGACGGATGGTCATGCTCTCATGCTGGCTGTTCGTGGGTGTGGCGCTGGTGGCCGTCGCGTGCTTTGTGGCGGGGATGACAGGCGAGGGGTTCGGGCCGTGGTGGTTCGTGGCGCTCGTCGTGGTGGGGATGGCCTCGTTCGTCGTCCACGAGCTCGTGCACGCCGCCTTCTTCAGGCTGCTCGGCGGTCGGGACTGTCGCATCTCCTTCGGCCATCAGATGGGGATGCTCTACACCAATGCGCATGGCATCACGCTCACGTGCGCTCGGATGTGCTGCGTGCTGCTCGCGCCGACGGTCCTGGTGGATGTGGCGCTCGTGGCGGGCGGCCTCATGCTCGGGTGGCCCTACCTCGGGCTCGTCTGCTGTGCCGTCCACCTCTCCGGGTGCTCGGGCGACATCCTCATGGCGTACGAGATCGTCTCCCACCCGGAGGCCACCCATGCCCGCGACACCGACCACGGCATCGAGCTCCTCGCGTGACCCGAGCCGTCGCGGGAGGGACGATGACGCTTTTATCGCGAGGCGAATGGGTCAGAATGGACTCGTGCGATCCGTTCACATCCGACACGACCGGGAGCTGTCATGCTGCGAGCCAACTATCACACCCACACCACGCTCTGCGATGGTACGAACACCGCGCAGGAGATGGTCGATCGTGCTCTCGAGCTGGGGTTTCTTCATCTGGGGTTCTCAGGGCACATGGACCCCGACATCCATATGGACTGGCCTGTCTATGTGCGCACCATATCCGAGCTGCGTGAGCGCTACGCCGACCGTCTCGACATCATCATGGGCGTCGAGCTCGACAACGTCTACGATCCGTCATGCTGTCCCGGGGCGGAGTACGTCATCGGCTCGACGCACTTCCTCGACGTGGACACCCCCACGCCCATGAGCGTGGACAGCAGCGAGGAGAACGTACGCGCGCTCTGCGACCGGTACTTCGGCGGCGACTGGTATGCCCTCTCGCGCGCATACTACGAGCTCGAGGCTCGGGTCTACGATCGTCTGCACTGCACCTTCGTCGGACACTTCGACCTCGTGACGCGCTTCAACGACTCCATGCGCGTCCTCGACGAGACGTCCGCACGCTACATGACCCCTGCGCTCGAGGCCATGGAGTACCTGGTGGGGGAGGGTGTGCCTCTCGAGATAAACTGTGGTGCCATCAACCGGGGACGTAAGGCGGAACCCTATCCGCGCACCGAGCTTCTCCGTGCCCTGCACGACTTCGGAGGCGAGATCCTCATCAACTCCGATGCGCACCAGGTCGAGAAGGTCGACGGTGGCTTTGACGTGGCGGTGGCCAAGGCCATCGACTGTGGCTTCACCCACGTGAACGTCCTCGCGCACGAGCCAGACGGTTCGGTGGGTCTCCATCAGGTCGCGCTCGACCTGCTGTGATCGTACGGCGTCTGGTCAGGCGAACATGCCGAGGAGGTCCGTGGCACCCGTGTAGTCATCGATGGTGCGTGTGACCCCTGGAATGGACATGAGCTCGTCGGCACCAAGGCTCGACGTGAGGCCCACGATCTCGGCGGCACCCGCACGTCTCGCCGCCTCGAGGCCTGCCAGCGCGTCCTCGAAGATCGCGCACCGCATCACCTCGGCACCAACGTTTGCCGCGGCATGCAGATAGACGTCCGGTGCCGGCTTGCCCGGGAAACTGCGATCGTTGAGGGCCACGCGGGAGATGTCGAACCATCGACCGAGGTCGAGGTGGTCGAAGTAGAAGCGCACGTTACCCATGGCGGCGGCGGTGCCGATGTTCAGGGCGACACCGCGTGCCTCGAGGGCATCGAGTAGCTCCGGGAGACCTGCGACAAGATGGAGGCTTGCCGGATCGTCGAGGTACATCTGGCGGGCGATGACCTCCTTCTCCTCCTCGAGCCTTGCGACCTCGGCATCATCGAGCTCACCTAGGAAGTGACGCAGCGAGTGCTCGGCGTTCTGGCCGTGTACGTGGGCCATGAACTCGTCGTCTGTCACGTCTCGGCCGATTCGGTCCCCAAGGAACTCCTTCCACGCGCGAACCTGCAGGTCGGAGTCAAAGATCATGGTGCCGTTGAAGTCGAAGAGCGCAGCCTCGAGCGCCATCGGCGCCTCCCGTGGATAGATGTCCTCGCCAGAGTGTATCCTCCATTCACAGTACTGCATCCGAGGGACGGGAGGTGCGCGTGAGGCGGGAATACGTGCTCGAGGTGGACGGCGTGCCCGTACGAGCGGTCTACGACGACGAGTGCGTCGAAGGCGTGCTGATACCCCTGCTGCACCGGTGGACGTGCATGCGTGCCGAGCACGGGTCTCGCGTGGTCGCCTTTCTCTGCGCCCCTCCTGGTACGGGCAAGACCACGCTCACCTGCATGCTCGAGGCCCTCTCGCGCGAGCGTGCGGACGTCTGTACCATTCAGGTGGCGTCACTTGATGGCTTTCACCTTCACCAATCCGAGCTTGAGTCGCGCTGGGCATGCGTGGAGGGCAGACGTACGAGGCTCGCGGACGTCAAGGGTACGCTCGAGACCTTCGACCTCGACGGGCTTCTCGCCAAGCTCAAAGAGCTGCGCGCCGGTGGGCCGGTGAGCTGGCCGGCGTATTCGAGGTGCATCCACGATGTGGTGGATGACGCCCTCTCGATAACGGGTGACATCGTCCTCGTCGAGGGAAACTGGCTCCTCTCCACCGAAGGCGCATGGGAGGGGGTGGCACGTCTCGCCGATGACACGGTCTTCGTCTCGGCAGACCCATCCGAGCTTCGCGAGCGTCTCGTGGCACGCAAGCAGCGTGGCGGAGCCTCTCGCGCGGAGGCGGAGCTCTGGTACGAGAAGAGCGACGGACGCAACGTGGAGCGGCTCCTGTCCCATCACCACGCCGGTGACGTGCGACTTTGCATGACGCAGGATGGCGGGTACGCGGCAGCGCACGCATAACATGGCTTTTGGCCGTGACGTCTGGCTTTTGCACCGTGTATTGGCTAGCATTCGCTGAAGATATCTGCTCACACAGACAGAGGACCGTCCGTCCGCACCGAATGGAGCGCATTATGGGTTTCTTCGATATCCTCATCCCGGCCGTCATCATCGCCGCCCTCGTCCTTTCCACGGGCTACATCGTCAAGCAGCAGCACGTGGCCATCGTCGAGCGCCTCGGCAAGTTCCACCACATCGCGTCCGAGGGCTTCCACGTCAAGGTGCCGTTCGTGGACGTCACGCATGACATCGATCTCATGACCGAGGACCAGCACATGACGTTTGACGCCAAGACGTCGGACAACGTCACCATCGAGCTTGACGTGTCCATCCAGTACCACGTGGACTTCGCCACCATGGACACGGGCTCCGAATCGGGCGTCTGGAAGAGCTACTACACCCTCAAGGACCCGGTCGCCCAGATGAAGGACTACCTCGCCGACGCACTTCGCTCGCAGATACCCAACCGCACGCTCGATGAGGTCTTCTCGGAGAAGGATGCCATCGCGCAATCCATCGACCAGGTCGTGGCCGTCAAGATGCTCGGCTACGGCTACGTGCTCGTGACCACGCTCATCACCTCCATCCGTCTGCCCCAGGAGGTCCAGGAGTCGATGAACCGCATCATCGCCTCGAAGAACAACTTCGCCTCCGCGCAGAACGATGCCAACGCCGCCCGCGCCAAGACCGTCATCGCCGCACAGGCCAAGGCCGAGGCCATGGCCTGCGAGGGCAAGGGCATCGCCGACCAGCGCATCGCCATCGCAAAGGGAATCAAGGAGTCCATCGACACGATCAAGGGCGCCGAGATGGACGAGGGCGAGGCAAACCGTCTCTTCGAGTTCACCCAGTGGGTCGACATGATGGGCCAGTTCGCGACCAAGGGCTCGAGCACCGTGGTGCTCCCAAGCGACTTCGAGACGTCGAGCAGCATGTTCGACCAGCTCGTTGCCGCCAAGAGCACGCCCAGGCCCGAGGGCGACGCCCCGCGACGGTAGCCTCATGACGGTCGATTCCTCACGGGAGGTCTAGGTATGGCCGCTCTGCCCCTGATGCTGCACGCCTGCTGTGGTCCCTGCTCGCTCGAGCCCGTGAGGCTTCTCCGCGAGGAGGGCTTCGAGCCGGTCATCTGCTGGACCAACCCCAACATCCAGCCGGTGGCGGAGCATGGCCATCGGCTGCGTACCCTCGAGACCTGGGCGCACGACGTGGCACATGTCGAGGTGGTCGTGGCCGGGGATGACCGCGAGGCGTGGGAACGGCTCGTGGCGCCCCACGGCTTCGATCGGGCCGCACGGTGTCGTGCCTGCTACGCGCTGCGACTTTCGGAGAGCTGCCGCGTGGCGCGGGAGCGGGGCTTCGGATACCTGTCGACCACGCTTGCCGTCTCGCCCTACCAGCTCTTCGACACATGCGGCGAAGAGCTGGACAAGCTGTCGCGCGCCTATGGCCTCACACCCGTGTGGCGCGACTTTCGTCCACGCTATCCCGTTGCCACGCGCCTTGCGCGCGATCTGGGGATGTATCGCCAGAACTACTGCGGGTGCCGGTTCTCGGCGGCCGAGGCCGCCGTCGAGCGCCACGAGGCGCGTGACGCCCGCAAGGCAGCGAAGGCGGGGCAAGCGTAGCGGTTGCGTGCGTTTGTGCAGCCCTCGTCTCTCCCGCGCTATGATTGGCGGCTGTGAAAACCAGACGAGGAGGCACCATGCTCACCGATGATTTCGACTACCAACTTCCTGACGAGCTCATCGCACAGGCTCCTGCGGAGCCGCGCGATTCCTGCCGTCTTCTCGTGCTCAACAGGGAGGACGGCTCCGTCGAGCATCGCAGCTTCCGAGACATCGTGGACTACCTCGACCCAGGCGACCTCATCGTGGCCAACAAGACCCGGGTGATGCCTGCACGTCTCGTGGGCCGCAAGCGTGGCACGGGTGGCGTCGCCGAGACGCTCCTTTTGCGCCGCCGCGAGGACGTGGACGTGATGGGTCATGTGTGGGAGTGCCTCGTCAACCCAGGCAAGCGGCTGAAGCAGGGTGCCCTCGTCGAGTACCGTCCCGGCGGGGCCCATGCGCCGGAGTCCGCCCCGGTCGTTCTCACGGGCGAGATACTCGACTTTCTCGATGACAACCGCGGCGGACGGCTCGTGCGCTTCTCCCCGATGGGGGAGCGCACGCTCGACGAGGCCATGCACGAGGCGGGTCGCGTCCCCCTGCCTCCCTACATCACGGACTACGAGGGAGACCCCGAGAAGTACCAGACGGTCTATGCCATGCACGAGGAACACTCGGCTGCGGCCCCCACGGCGGGCCTCCACTTCACGCCCGAGCTCATCGAGAGGATCAAGGGCAGGGGCGTTCGCTGGGTGACGGTGGAGCTCGAGGTGGGAATTGATACGTTTCGCCTGGTAAGCGAGGCCGATCCCACACAGCACGTCATGCACACCGAGCGCTACCACGTGTCAAGGGATGTCGTCGAAGCCGTCCATGAGACCAAGGCGGCGGGCCACCGCGTGATCGCCGTGGGAACGACGTCCGTCCGCTCGCTCGAGAGCGCCTTCGAGATGGATGCGCCAGCATCCCTGCCGCCCGTCACGGCGCGGCGCTTCGAGGACGCCAGCGACTCCGCCAGCGTCCTCGGCCATGGCGACGTCGTGGAGCGAGTCGATGCCACGACGAACCTCTACCTCATGCCTGGCTCCACATACCACGTGGTGGATGCCATGATCACGAACTTCCACGTGCCGCGGTCGACCCTCATGATGCTCGTGTCGGCGTTTGCCACGCGCGAGCAGATCATGGATGCGTACCAGGCGGCCATCGACGAGCGCTACCGGTTCTTCTCCTTCGGCGATGCCATGCTCATCAGATAGCGCACAGACCCAGTTCGCTATCCCTTGAGAAGGACAAACCAGACGACGAGCGCCACCACCACGACAATGGCCACGATGATGGCGGCAAACACGAGGCGCTGCGAGCGCGTGCTCTCGCGAAGCGACCTCTCCGAGCGCGCGAGGTCCTCGATCTGCGCGTGCTGGTCGGCAATCGCCTGGCTCTGCTCCTCGATCGAGCGCCTGAGCTGTTCGGTCACCTCGGGGGTGTCATGGATGTCCTCCGCCTCCGCGAGAAGCGCCTGCGCCGCGTCGAACCTGGCGGCAGCCTCGTCGTAGGTCGACTTCGAGTCATCGATGGATGCGGACCGTGCATCAATGGCATCGGACAGCTGCTTCTCCTGGGCGTCTGCCTCGGAATGGAGCTCGTCATACTCCGCCTTGCGGTCCGCGGCTTCCTGACGTGCCGCGTCGGACTCCCGCTGGGCGGACTCGAGTGACTGCTTCTGGGTCCAGAGATGGGTCTGCGCGTTATCCACGAGCGACTGCGCCTCGTTGGTGGCGCTGGTGACCTCGTTCCGAGCGACTTCCACGTGGGCGAGCTCGGCTGCGATCTCGCTCTGCATCTGGGCGATGGCATTGGGCTTCGAGTTGGGGTCGGTCTGAAGGCGCGTGAGCTCATCCTGCACCCTGCGGAGACGATCCTGGGAGCTGTCAAGCGCGTGCGTGGCAGAGGCGATGTTCTGGTCGCGACGGGCGGAGGCGTCCTTGACCTGGCCCTCGGCGGTGCGAATGGCGCGCTTGGCCTCGGCGACCATGAGGGCGGCGTCATCCGAGCGACCCTTGGCGGACTCTGCGAGCTTCCTGTAGGGTCTGAGGGCCTGCTCGTGCTCGGCCTTCATCTGCTCGAGCTGCGTGCGAAGGTCGTCGCGTTCGGCCTGAAGCCGTTCGATGCACGCCTGCGCATCGCTCATCTCCTTCTCTGCGTCGCTGATCGTCCCCGTCTGCTCGGAGACGATGTCGTCATAGGTGCCCGTGATCTCGTCACGATGGTTGAGCATGGCGCGGTCGGCGTCGAGCGCGTCCTGCATGGACTTCATGTGCGTTCGTGCGGTGGAGTGCTGCCTCGTCACATGACGGACGTCCCTCATCGCGGAGAAGCCGTCGGCAATGGTCCTTCCGGCTCCGCGAGCGGCATCCCTTGCGGCATCCGCGGCACTGGCGCGCGTCTCGTTGTCCTGTGCGTCCTCGCCCTCTGCATCACCGTCGGGGTCGGGATCGACCTGGTCCCAGCCCTGCTCGTCATCATGTCCCGTGGGCGTCTCGTCCTTGTCGGAGTAGTCGTTTTCCATGAGCTGCTTCCTTCTATCTCGGCGCGCTAGTGTCTGCGGTGGTGGTGCGGGCGGTAGTCGTACGCAGTAATTGTGCCGCAAGCTTCGTACCGTCACCGCTCAAATGCATTCGTTTGGGAAGAGTTTCCATCCTCGATGATAAGGCCGGCCACCATCCATCCCGACTTTTGGTAGGATATCCAGAGAGTTTCGGGGAACACTTCCCCGAGTGAAAGATTCCGAAAGGGGAGTCCAAGCATGGTTTCCAAGCAGACTACGATTATCAACGCCACCGGTCTTCACGCTCGTCCTGCTTCTGTCTTCGTGACCGAGGCCAAGAAGTACCAGAGCAACGTCACGATCAAGAACGTCGATAAGGATTCCGCTCCCGTCAACGCAAAGTCGATCATGATGATCCTCGCTGCCGGTCTCGGCACGGGCACCAAGATCGAGGTCGCATGTGACGGCGCTGACGAGCAGGCTGCCCTCGACGCCCTCGTCGCCCTCGTCGACAGCGGCTTTGGCGAGTAGGTCCTGGTCCCAACGATCAAAGGGGCGGCTCGGCACTCAGGTGCCGGGCCGCTTTCTCTCTCGCAGGTATGTCCTCGGACGGGGCCAAGCCTCCGTCCGATGTCCACCGTCGTGTACCATGAGTGGCCGAAGACGAGCGAGGGAGAGACACATGTGCGAGCGGGACGGTAGCTGGTTTACCTACGACGTCGTGGCGGAGGATCCCGCCACCCATGCGCGGGCCGGTGTCCTTCACACGCCCCACGGCGACGTGCCGACACCGATCTTCATGCCCGTGGGCACGAAAGGCACGGTCAAGGGCATCCTTCCTCAGACGCTCGAGCAGGTGGGTGCCCACATCGTGCTCGCCAACACCTATCACCTCTCCATGCGCCCCGGAGCCGATACCGTTGCCGAGCTGGGAGGTCTCCACGACTTCATGCAGTGGCACGGACCCATTCTCACCGACTCCGGTGGGTTTCAGGTCTTCAGCCACGAGGAGTTCGTGAAGCTCTCCGATGACGGCATCAGGTTTCGTGCCGTTGACTACGACGGTCGCTGGTTCACCTGGACGCCCGAGGCGAACATGGACATAGCCCAGAAGCTTGGGGCTGACATCGTCATGCAGCTCGACCAGTGCGTGGGATACCCTGCGCCACGGTCCAAGGTCGAGCGTGCCGTCGACCTCTCGGGTCGATGGGCCGAGCGCTGCCTGGCAGCTCATGACCGTTCCGACCAGGCGCTCTTCGGCATCGTCCAGGGCGGCATGGATCTGGGGCTGCGACTGAGGTCCCTGAGGCAGCTCGAGGACATGGGTGACTTTCCCGGCTATGGCATCGGGGGATACTCGGTGGGAGAGGACCATGAGACCATGTTCGAGAGTCTCGAGCCGTTGGCCGCGGAATACATGCCCCGCGGGAAGCCTCGCTATCTCATGGGGGTGGGCAGTCCCTCCTCGCTCGTCCGCGGCGTGGCCTGCGGCATCGACATGTTCGATTGCGTGCTCCCCACGCGCACGGGACGCACGGGCACCGCCTTCTCGAGCGAAGGTCGCCTCAACCTCAAGAACGCCCGCTTCACCCATGATGCTGGTCCGCTCGACCCCGAGTGCGGGTGCCCTGTGTGTCGCGGCGGCTATTCGCGTGCCTACATCCACCATCTCGTTCGTCAGGGCGAGATGCTCGGCTCGATCCTCGTGTCCACGCACAACATCTACTACCTCCTCGACCTCATGCGACGTGCCCGCAGGGCGATCGTTGCGGGCACCTACGGGGACTTCGTCTCCGCGTGGAATGACTCGGAGGCATCGAACGACTGGTAGCGGGGGGTATATGGGCCTACGTTCGTAACGGTTTTCATAACCCCTGGGATGTCGGCGCGGATTGCGCGTCCGAACACCTATAATCAAGGACTGTTACTCGTCCGTCATGCTGCCAAGTTCCGATGTTGAGGTCTTGACCTCGGCAAACGAGACAGAAGGTTTGGAGACATGCTTCGAAACTCAGAGTCCGACGAGCCCAAGACGGGTGTCGACAGATGGCAGGCCACCGAGACGCACGCGGTCAGGAAGACCAAGAGGGTCAGGCCGCGCAAGGTGTCCAAGAGACCGAAGCTGCGCGGTGACGCACGCAGGTACGTGGGTACGCTGGTGGCCATCTTCGTCCTCTGCGTCGTGTGCGTCATCGGCTTCACGCCCCTCTCTGAACGCATCACGCAGGGCCTCGACATCCAGGGCGGCGTCTCCGTGATCCTCACCGCGAGCAAGTCCGACGGCTCCTCGGTGTCCTCGTCTGACATGGACACCGCCAAGAGCATCGTCGAGAAGCGCGTGAACGCGCTCGGCTCCTCCGAGGCCACCGTTCAGCTGCAGGGGACCAACTCCATTCTCGTGCAGATTCCTGGGGCCACGAACGCCGACGAGACGGTCTCGACCATCGGCCAGACGGGCCACCTCGAGTTCGTGAAGCTCGAGGACATCGGCGATGCCGAGGCTCTCGCGAAGATCTCGGCCGGTACTGACAACGTGCCGCTCCAGGAGGGCACCTACACCGCCTTCATGGACGGCTCCTACGTCGAGTCCAGCACCGTGACCTCCTCGACCACCTCCGTGGGAACCTATGAGGTCGATATCACGCTCAACTCCGAGGGCACCCAGATCTTCTCCGACGTCACCACCGAGCTTGCTCCCACGAAGGGCCAGATTGCCATCGTGCTCGACGGGGTCGAGTACTCCGCGCCCGCCGTGCAGACGACGATTACCGACGGCAAGGTGGCCATCACAGGCAGCTTCACGCTCAACAAGGCAAAGGAGCTCAAGACGGTGCTCGACTCCGGTTCGCTGCCCGTCACGCTCACGTACTCCGAGAGCCGCGTCGTCGGCCCCACGCTTGGCCAGGACTCCCTCTCCCAGGGTGTCGCCGCCCTCGCCGTCGGTATCGCCATCGTGATTGTCTACCTGTTCTTCTTCTATCGTGGGCTCGGGCTGCTCACGCTGGGTTCGCTCGCGGTCTTCGCGACCCTCGACCTCGGTCTCCTCGCCCTGCTCTCGCACTACGGGCTCTTTGCCCTTTCGCTGCCCGGTCTTGCGGGCATGGTCCTGACGGTCACGTCGGCGGCAGACTCGTCCATCCTCGTCCTCGAGCGCTTCCGCGAGGAGATTCGCATGGGCCGCACCGTCAAGAACGCGTCCGTCTCGGGTTCCCGCCACGGCATCCAGACCTCGCTCGATGCCGACTTCGTAACCCTTGTCACCGCCCTCGCACTCTTCTTCGTGGGAACGGGCACCGTCAAGGGGTTCGGCCTCACGCTTGCCCTTGGTGTCGCCTGCGACATCGTCACCATGTTCTGCTTCAAGGCTCCTGCGCTTCGTCTGCTCGCGCTCGGAACGATCCAGAAGCATCCCGGGTTCTGGGGCATCAACCAGGATCTCGCCGAGGCGAGGGGTGCTTCGTCCACGTCTGTCGCTCCAGCGAAGGGGGGTGAGGCTCATGCGTAGCCACTTCTCCCACGAGATCCCCTTCATCTCTCACCGCAAGATATTCCTTACCGTCTCTGCCGTGCTCGTGATCGTCTCCGTGGTCGGTTTCGTCGCCCGAGGCCTCGTCTTTGGCATCGAGTTTCTTGGTGGTACCGAGATCGACTTCCGTGGCACCGGCGACGTCACCATCGAACAGATGCGTGACGCGCTCGCTGACGTAGGCGAGACGGGAGCGACCATCCAGACCACCACGACCGAGGGCGAGGCGGGCTTCCTCGTTCGCTCTGACACCACCGACCCCACCACGGCCAACGCGCACGCCCAGGACGTGGCCAGCGCACTTGGCCTCACCACCGACAACTACACCGTGACGACGATCGGTCCCGACTGGGGCGCCGACACCGTCCGCTCCTCGGTGCTCGCGTTCTGCGTCGCCATCGCGGTCATCATCGCGTACGTCTCGCTTCGCTACGAGTTCAAGATGTCCATCACGGCCGTCGTCGCACTCCTGCATGACCTTGTGATCACCCTCGGCGTCTACGCCTGGTTCCAGATAGACATCTCGCCCAACGTCATCGCCGCGCTCCTCACGATCATGGGATACTCGCTCTATGACACCGTCGTCGAGTTCAACCGCATGAACGAGAACGCCAAGCAGCTCCGTGACGGCGTCCACCACACGTACTTCCAGATCTGCAACTTCTCGATCAACGAGGTCATCGTCCGTACGATCAACACCACCATCGTGACGCTCGTCCCCGTCATCGCGATGCTGCTCATCGGCGGCTCCACGCTCAAGGACTTCGCCTTCGCCATCCTCATCGGCGAGCTGCTCGGCACGTACTCGAGCTTTGCCGTCGCGAGTCCGCTCCTCGCCATCTGGAAGACGCGCGAGTCCAAGTGGAAGAGGCTCGAGGATCGCTACGGCGAGCATGCGGGTGAACCCGTACCCGCACCCGACGGCGAGTAGGACATGCCTGGCCTTGCGAACAGCAGGCGCTGGTCGGTCCTTCCCGCAAACCGGCGAGCCGAGCTTGAGCTTTCGGGCCAGCTCGACCTACCTCCCCTGGTCGCTCGCGTCCTCGTCGCTCGCGGCATCACTGATGTGACTGCCGCCTGCGAGTTTCTCTCACCGTCGCTCGACCGGGACTGGCTCGACCCGGTCGTCATCCCCGGCATGGTCGAGGCCACGGATCGCGTGGAGCGTGCCGTTCGCGACCGTGAGGTCATCGCCATCTTCGGAGACTTCGACGTGGACGGCATGAGCTCCACCTGTCTGCTCACGCTTGCCCTTCGTGCGCTCGGTGCCACGGTGGAGCCCTACATCCCGCATCGCTTCGGCGAGGGATATGGCCTCTCTCGCGAGGCGCTCGACCGTGTGATCGAGGGCTGCCACCCCGATCTCGTCATCACGGTGGACAACGGCATCGCTTCGGCCGTGGAGGTCGACGGGCTTCTCGCGCAGGGCATCGACGTCGTGGTCACCGACCACCACGAACCCGCCGAGCTCGTGCCCTCCGGCGTGCCAGTGGCAGATCCCAAGCTTGACCCCGACAACCCCTCCCGCGACCTCGCGGGCGCGGGCGTCGCTCTCAAGCTCGTCTGCGAGCTGGGCCGCCGTCTCGGTCAGCCGGACCTTTGGCGGCGATACGTCGACGTGGCCACCCTCGGCACCCTCTCCGACATGATGCTTCTCGTCGGCGAGAACCGGGCCCTCGTCACCGAGGGCATACGGTGCATGCGCCAGGCGGCACGCCCCGGCATCGCGGCCCTCGCCGCCACCGCCGGTCAGGACATCTCGCAGGTGCGTTCCGATTCGCTGCCCTTCTCGATCATCCCCCGTCTCAACGCGGCCGGGCGGATGGGCACGACCGATGTCGCGTTCGACCTGCTGCTCACCGAAGACCCCGCCGAGGCCGCCATGCTCGCGGGCAGGCTCGAGGAGATCAACAACGAGCGTCGCGAGATCGAGGCCTCCCTGTCCGAGGAGGCCATGGCGCTTGCCGAGGCCTCCTATGACGGTGGTCGCGTGATCGTCGTGGGCGGGGAGGGCTGGCACGAGGGCGTGAAGGGCATCGTCGCCTCTCGACTCGTCAACCACTTCCATGTGCCTGCGATTCTCTTCACCATATCCGACGGCGTCGCCCGTGGCTCGGGTCGCTCCATAGGCTCCGTCGACCTCTTCCATGCCGTTGAGCAGTGCTCCGATGTGCTCGTGCGCTTTGGCGGGCATGCGGGGGCCGTGGGAGTGACCTGCGACGTCGCTAACCTCGACGCCTTCCGCGTCCGTCTCGGCGAGGTCCTCGAGGCGCTTCCCCCCGAGCAGTTCGAGGTCACGGATGAGGTCGCGGCCGTGACGACGCTCGATGAGCTCACGGTTTCGTCCATCGATGCGCTCGAGCGGCTCCAGCCCTTTGGCCAGGGCAACAAGAGACCTCTCCTTGCCGCCCGCGGGGTGTCCATGCGCAACCGCTCCCGTGTTGGTTCCGATGGTTCGCACCTGCGCTTCGTTGCCACGGATGGGATCACGAGCGTCCCGGCGATCATGTTTCGGACACCGGACGTGGAGTCCGCATGTGACTATGAGGGTGCCGTCGATCTCGTCTTCGAGGCAATCAACGAGACCTGGCAGGGGCGCACGAAGGCCAAGCTCATGGTAAAGGACATCCTCTATCGCGACACCCCTGCGGCAGAGGACGAACCGACCCTCTCCGACGAGCTCTTCTCGCGCGCCGACGAGATCCTCTCGCGTGACGAGTACGCGGGCATCGCCGAGGCGACCTCGTTCGCCACCAAGATCATGGGCGTCACCTTCGAGGGACGCCAGTCGGTGGTCCGTTCGCTTGATGAGGGAGAAGAGCTCCTGATGGAGCGTGACACGGGAAACCCGGTGGACGAGAATGCCATACGCTTCCTGACTCCCTCAGGTGAGCAGGTGGGCTTCCTCAGACGGCAGATCGCCGCCGCCATCGCCCCGCTCATGGATGCGGGGGTGGAGTATCGCGCCTCGGTCATACAGGTGACCGGCGGTGACGAGGGTCGCTCGTTCGGTGTCAACGTGCAGGTGTCGCGCAAGGATCCATCGGCCGGGACGGAGGGAGGAGACCACGGCTCGGCGCGGTCCGTCCGCGAGGGGCTCGCCAGACTCGACGTCGATGCGCTCACATTCGAGCTCACCCGTCGCATGATCGGGGACCATGACCTTCTCCCCGCCCAGACGGCGGTCCTCGAACGCCTTGCCGTCGGAAGATCGGCCCTCTGCGTCATGGCCACGGGCCGTGGCAAGTCGCTCATCTTCCACATTCACGCAGCGAGGGAGGCCATCGCGCACGGGCGTGCGAGCGTCTTCGTGTTCCCGTTGCGCGCGCTCGTGGCGGACCAGGCCTTTCACCTTTCGGAGAAGCTCTCCGCCATCGGCGTCGGCGCAAGCGTCCTCACGGGCGAGACACCCCTTGACGAGCGTGACGCCGTGTTCTCCGCGCTCGCCTCGGGCGACACCGACGTCGTCCTCACCACTCCCGAGTTTCTCGCCATCCATGCGAGGCGCTTCGCCGACGTGGGCCGCATCGGTTTCGTGGTCATCGACGAGGCCCATCATGCAGGTCTTTCCAAGTCGGGCAACCGCAGTGCCTACGCAAGCCTCCCCGAGGTTCGCGAGCTTCTCGGAGAACCCGTGACGCTTGCGGTCACGGCGACCGCCGCCACGCCCGTCGCAGCGGAGATATGCCGTCTGTGCGGCATCGGCCGCGATGATGTGGTCGTGGACCGTTCGGTCCGCACCAACCTCTCTATGCGGGACTGTCGCGAGATGCACGACCGCGAGGTGGCGCTCGTCTCGGTGGTCGCCACCGGTGAGAAGACCATCGTCTATGTCAACTCGCGCGAGCAGTCCGTTACGCTCGCGCGCATGCTCAGGCACCGCGTCCCGGAGCTGGGCCATCGGATATCGTTCTACAACGCCGGTCTCTCGCGTGCCGATCGCACGCGCGTCGAGGCGGCCTTCCGTTCGGGCGAGCTCACCTGCATCGTCTCGACGAGCGCGTTCGGCGAGGGCGTCAACCTGCCCGACATCAGAAACGTCATGCTCTACCACATGCCCTTCGGACAGGTGGAGTTCAACCAGATGAGCGGGCGTGCGGGCAGGGACGGCGATCCTGCCGTGGTGCACATGCTCTTCGGCTCGCGCGACACCAGGATAGACGAGAGGATCATCTCCTCGAGCGCGCCTTCCCGCGATGACCTCGCGATACTCTATCGCACGCTTTCCTCGCTGTCCCGTCGTGCCCTGCAGGAGGAGGGTGCGGGCTCCTTCCAGTCCACGAACGGCGACCTCGCCCAGTCCGCCCTCGATGCCGATCCGCGCACCCGCCTCGACGAGAGGTCGGTCTCGTGCGGCATCGCCGTCTTCCGCGAGCTCGGGTTCCTTGAGACGTCGGGCTACGGGACGGCACGCCGCATCTCCATGATGCATTCCCCTCGGCGCATGGAGCTTGGCCAGTCCATTCGCTATCTCGAGGGCATGCACGCTCGCGAGGAGTTCGCGCACTTCTCGAAATGGGTGCTCTCGGCGTCGGCAGATGATATGCTCGCCTGTATCAACAGACCGATCACGCCCAGCTTCGGGTTCGTCGTTGGCGAGGAGGGAGGCTACGATGGCAGATGAGACGATGTCGGCACCCGCGCCGCGGAAGAAGACCAGCGCGCCTGACGCCGCCAACTACCGCCTGCTCGAGGAGGCCTGCGCAGCCTATCTCGGCAAGGACGAGTGCGACAAGGTCTCGCGCGCATATCGCTTTGCCGCCGAGTTCCATCGCGACCAACGCCGCCGCTCGGGTGAGCCCTACATCAACCATCCCGTCGAGGTGGCCCTCATCCTTGCCGAGGACCTTCACATGGACGAGGACACCATCTGCGCGGCGCTCCTCCACGACACGGTGGAGGACACGCCGGCCACGCTCGACCAGATAACCGACCTCTTCGGACCCGAGGTCTCCGAGCTCGTGGATGGCGTCACCAAGCTCACCTCCATCGAGGTCACCTCGATGGACGAGAAGCAGGCCCTCAACCTCCGGAAGATGTTCCTTGCCATGTCCAAGGACATCCGCGTGGTCATCATCAAGCTCGCCGACCGTCTCCATAACATGCGGACGCTCGCCGCCCTGCCCCCCGACCGCCGCATGTTCAAGGCCCGGGAGACCATGGACGTGTATGCGCCGCTGGCCGACCGCCTCGGCATGTCAAGCGTCAAGTGGGAGCTTGAGGACCTGGCGTTCTTCTGGCTCGAGCCCGAGGAGTACCAGCGCATCGCTCGCATGGTGCAGGACTCGCGCGCGCAGAGGGAGGATGACACCGAGGCGGCCATCAAGGTGCTCGATGACGAGCTCAAGAGCGTGGGACTCTCCGGCTACCAGATCACGGGCCGCCCCAAGCATCTCTGGTCCATCTATCAGAAGATGACCCGCAAGGGCCGGGAGTTCTCCGACATCTACGACCTCATCGCCCTGCGCGTGATCACCCAGACCGTACCCGACTGCTATTCGGTGCTCGGCGCGGTCCACTCGCTCTGGCATCCCATGCCCGGGCGCTTCAAGGACTACATCGCCACGCCCAAGGCAAACCTCTACCAATCGCTGCACACCACGGTCATAGGTCCCGATGGTCGACCGATAGAGATCCAGATACGCACGATGGAGATGCACGAGGCCTCCGAGCACGGCATCGCTGCCCATTGGCTCTACAAGAAGGAGGGTGGCTCCCGGGGCAGGATGTCGGCCGAGGACATGTCCATCGACTCCACCATCAACTGGATCCGCAAGAGCCTCGACTGGGCCGTCGAGGATGACATCGACGACCCGCACGAGTTCCTCGACAGCCTGCGTGTCGACCTCTTCGAGCACGAGATATTCGTCTTCACGCCAAAGGGCGAGGTCATGAGCCTTCGCCGGGATTCGACCCCGCTCGACTTCGCCTATGCCGTCCACACCCAGGTGGGCAACCACTGCGTGGGAGCCAGGGTCAACGGATCGGTGGTCCCGCTCACCTACAAGCTCGCCATGGGCGACCGCGTGGACATTCTCACCAACAAGAACGCCAAGCCGTCACGCGATTGGATGGGCATCGTTGCGACCCCATCGGCGCGTGCCAAGATTCGCAAGTACTTCTCGACCGAGACGAAGACCGACGATGCCGAGCAGGGCCGTGCGGAACTTGCCCGCGAGCTGCGCAAACGCGGGTACGGCATCTCCACGCAGCGCACCACCAAGGCGCTCGCCCGGGTATGCGCCGGTCTTGACTACCCAAGCACCGACAACCTCTTCGCGGGCATCGGCTCGGGCAAGCTCACCGCCAAGCTCGTGGCAAATCGTGTGGGGGAGATCCTCGAGGAGGGTTCGCCCGAGCAACTTGCGGCGCAGCAGCGTACCGCTGAACGCCTGAACGCCCAGCAGGAGGCGATGGAGCAGAACAAGCCCCTCATGCAGGCGTACGCCATAACGCGCACGGCCGAGGGGCGCAAGAGGAGGAGCAACTGCGGCGTGGTGGTCAATGGTGACGGGGACCTTCTGGTCCACCTCGCGCATTGCTGCAACCCGGTCGCAGGCGACGAGATCGTCGGCTTCATCACCCGGGGCAGGGGAGTGTCGGTCCACCGGGCGACCTGTCCCAACGTGAAGGACCTCATGAACCATTCCGAGCGCATGATCGACGTGGCCTGGGACACGAGCGGGGCCACGGAGTTCCGCGTGGAGACCGTCGTGGAGGCCACCGACCGCATGGGCCTGCTCAAGGACGTGACCACCGCAATCGGTGACGCTGGGGGCAACATCCTCTCAGCCGCCACGCAGACGAGTACCCAGGGTGTGGCGAGGCTTCGCTTCCTTGTCGCCATCTCAGACGCGAGTCTGCTCGACTCGTTGCTTGCAACCGTTTCACGCGTGCCGTCCGTCTTCGACGCACGGCGCATCATGCCCGGTGAGGGCGCAAACCAGATGAAGAGGAGGGCCTAGCCCATGACGTGCCAGGACCAGGACCATGAGTGCTGCCATGACCACGACGACTCCGGAGACTGCTGCTGCGGTGATGGGGGAGGGTGCTGCTGCGGTGGTTGCCACGAAGGCTCCGACGAGCTGAGTCTCTATGTCGTCGGTCCCATCGAGACCAACTGCTACATCTATGCCTCCCAGGGTGAGTGCATGGTCGTTGACCCTGGTGCCTCCGGGGCGGCCATCGCCGATGCCTTGGGCGAGCTTCCCGTGAGGTACATCGTGGCAACGCACGGCCATGGCGACCATGTGGGAGGCGTCAAGGCCCTGCGCGACGCTACGCATGCGACATATGCCATCAGTGCCGCAGACGCCGAGGAGGCGACCCATGCGGGAGAGCCAAGCGAGCAGGGCCGTCGCTACGACGACAACGCACCGCTGCCAGACCTGGTGCTCGGCGACGGCTCTGTGCTCGAGATTGGCACGGCCACGTTCACCGTGGTCGCGACTCCCGGTCATACGCCGGGCGGCATCGTTCTCGTGGGCGGTGGCACGGCATCCGGACTTGCGTTCGTCGGTGACACCCTCTTTGCCGGCTCATGCGGTAGGACCGACCTGCGTGGTGGGGATGCCGACGCACTCGCGGCATCCTTGGCCCATCTCAAAGAGGTCATAGAGCCGAGCACGGTGCTCTTCTGTGGACACGGCCCCTATACGCCGATGTCTCACGAGCTTGAGACCAATCCGTGTCTGCGCTAGCTCACGTGTGATATCGGGCGGCTCTGGTGTATTCTCTTCTGGTGCAGACGTGACCTTGCCCGAGTGGCGGAATGGCAGACGCAGAGGTCTCAAAAACCTCAGGGGGAAACCCCGTGTGGGTTCGACTCCCACCTCGGGCACCATAGTCTAGTTTCGGCGAGGTCGTCGGCGTCTTATCGATGGCGTTTTTCCAATGGGAGAACGATTGCGCCATCCCTCGGATGGGAGCGGTCCAGAGAATCGCAGGTGACTTCGGCCCCAGTAGGGGGGCATCATCGACGAGGATATTCCCTTATCGATTTCCGGCACCCGTCCCATCCACGCCACGGTGTCCCTCCGGTGTGCGGGGAAGGTGCACGCCTACATGGCCGAGATTGTGTCATCGAGGGCCGACGGCGGCAAGCTGCACATGGGGCTCACGTCATGGAAGGGGTCTCCCGAGGGGACGGTGCACGCGAGCGATGTCGACAAGGCGAAGAGCTACCTCGCCGAGGACAGGGCCGGGCGGCACGTCCTCACCAGCATGGAGGACTGCGATAGGCTGCTGGACGACTTCCTCCGCTTCAACGGGCGACAGGTGCTCGATGGCCAAAGGACTCGGCGAGAGTAGGTAGGGTAGGCGCAATCGTGCTCGTCCGACAGGGCAGGGCGGGCGCTACGGTTTCTGGGTACGAGTTGACGCCTTCAGCGCCCACCCTGGGCATCATGCGCAGGTTGTGGAGATGTGAAAACGCCGAGACTCGCAGACGCCTGCGTCTCCCATATCCTCCGAGCGCATGGCTTCCATGCCGACGAGAACGCGCGACAAACAAGAAGCCTGTTCCATGGTCTTGACTGCGTTCCCGCCCGCAGCTCGACACAGTAGGTTGGTGCTACCATGACGTGCGCATACGTGACGAACGGAGGGGGTCCATGATGGTGACGAATGGGAAGCGTGCCACGAGACGCATCCTTCTCGCGGTGGCTCTCGTGGTCGTGACCTGTGCGATTCTCTCGGTCGTATACTTCAATTTCGGTGCTGACGGACTGAGGTATGCCATCTCCATCGTCGTGGTTGCCTACCTTGGCTTCATGCTCGTGTCCTGGATCGTCTACGGCGTCCAGCGTCGCCATGAACGGAGCGACTCCGCGAAGACGTGCAGTCCCATTCTCGATGCGTACCGGGAGACGGGCGACGTCAAGGCGCTTCTCGCCTCCTATGAGGAGTGGAAGCGTGGCGAGCATGGTCGTGATCTGCGGTTTAGCTTTCCGCAGTCCATCGTGTCCGAGCTTGTGGAGGACGGATGCGTCAAGGAGGTCCGCCTCCTCATGGGCGAGGTCGAGGACATGGCTCCCGACGACAAGACGCGCGAGGCCGTTCGGGAGTGGCGAGATCGCTGCGAGCGCAAGCTTGCCGAGGACGCCCGCACGTAGCGTGCCGAGAAGATGGTCGCGCAGCGCGAACCGTCACCTGCTGGTCAGGAGCCTCTGGGGCAGTACGCGGTCAGCGTGTCCGATTGTGTTTCGCGCATGTTGTGCGGTACATCCCTTGTCACTTGGGGTGTAGAGGGCTATTCTATTCACTGTGTTTTGCAAAGCGGGATGAGACATCCCCACCTACGCGGCGCCTTTTGGTTGCTGTCTGGTCAGACAACGAACGTGTCCTCGCCTGTCGGCGAGAGCTGTCTCCCGGATGCCAAATGGTGCCGGGAGTTTTTTGTGCGGCGAAAGCCGCTGAGAAAGGAAGGTGTGTAGAGATAGCCAAGAACGATGGCCCTCGCATCAACGAGGAAATCACGTCTCGTACGTGTCGCTTGATTGGCGTCGATGGTTCCCAGCTGGGACTCTTCGGTGTGCACGATGCCCTTCGCATCGCCGGCGAGCAGGGACTCGACCTCGTTGAGATTGCTCCAAACGCCGATCCTCCGGTCTGCAAGGTGCTTGATTACAGCAAGTACAAGTACGAGCAGGACCGCAAGGCAAAGGTGGCTCGCAAGAATCAAGTCAAGGTCGAGATCAAGGAGATGAAGTTCCGCCCCAAGATCGACACTGGTGACTACGAGACAAAGAAGGGTCACGTGATGCGCTTCCTCAAGAAGGGCGCTCGCGTGAAGATCACGATCATGTTCCGCGGTCGTGAGATGGCCCATCCCGAGCAGGGTCGCATCGTGCTCGACAGGCTTGCGGAAGACCTCAGGCCCTATGCCACGGTCGAGCAGGCACCCCTCATGGAGGGTCGCAACATGCACATGACCGTCGCCCCGATCAAGGGCGTCTTCGACGAGAAGGCGGACGTGACCGACGGTGACGTCGAGGAGAAGAAGGAGAACTAACATGCCCAAGATGAAGACGCACAAGGGTTCGGCGAAGCGCTTCCGTCGTACCGGCACCGGCAAGGTCATGCGTGCCAAGGCCTTCAAGAGCCATATCCTGTCCAAGAAGTCCCAGAAGCGCATTCGTGGCTTCCGCAAGGAGGATGCGCTCACCTCGGGTGACGTCAAGGTCGTCTCCCAGCGCATGGGTAATAAGAACTAGGCGCTTTCGCGTCCCGAGATGTTTCCAACGAGGAGTTGATCAGATATGGCACGTGTCAAGCGCGCAGTTGCAGGTCGTAAGAAGCGTTCGACGCTCGTCGAGCGCACCAAGGGCTACTACGGAACTTCCTCCCGCACCTTCCGCGGCATGAAGGAGCAGTCCCAGCACTCCGGTCAGTACCAGTACCGTGACCGTCGCAACCAGAAGCGTGACATCCGTGCGCTTTGGATTCAGCGCATCAATGCGGCGGCCCGCATGAACGACCTTTCCTACAGCAAGTTCATGCATGGTCTCAAGCTCGCTGGCGTCGAGCTCGACCGCAAGGTCCTTGCCCAGATCGCCTACTCGGACGAGCAGGCCTTCACCGATCTCGCTGAGGTGGCCAAGAAGGCCCTCGCCGACGCCGAGTAACGCCGTCAGACATAGCAGCATATGCCAAGGGGCGCCCCAAGCAATCGGGGCGCCCCTTTTCGTGCCTCTGTCATACATGGTCTTGCCGTTGACGGGAGAATCGCTTACTTCCGTCCCTCGCTGTCCTGACCACCCGTGATGTTCTCGCGTAGCTCCTCTCGCCGCTCCTCGAGCTTCTCGGCCTCCTCGGCGAAGGCCTTATCCCCCGGGGCCACGAGCTTGTCTTCGCCCGTGCTTGGGTCGTAGTGGTGGAAGAGCACGGGATCAAAGAGGTGGAGCCTCCGCGCGAACGCGAGCGAGGCAATGAACAGCAAGATGAAGATGGCCGTACGCGGTGCCGTCTCGACCTGCGTCATGACAAGCGACCCAAGACAGAGCAGGGCGGTCCATACGTAGACCACGAGCACGGCCTGTCGCTGGTCATAGCCAGCGGCGATGAGACGATGGTGGATATGGCCGCGGTCTGCCTGGTCAACCCTCACGTGGGCCCTCGCACGTCGCACGATGGCCGAGAACGTGTCGATGATGGGGATGCCAGCGATGACGAGGGGGACGATGATGGTGGTGAGACCCGCAATACGCGTGACGGACAGGAGCGAGATCGTACCGAGCGCGAAACCAAGCGTGAGCGACCCCGAGTCTCCCATGAAGATCGATGCTGGGTGAAAGTTGAAGCGGAGAAACCCGAGGGTCGAGCCGGTCACTGCCACGGCAAGCATCGCGGCGTCGATGCGTCCCGCCCATGTGGAGAGAACGAACATGGTCAGAGACGCGATGCACGAGACCCCTGCGGCAAGCCCGTCGAGTCCGTCGATGAGGTTGATGATGTTGACGTAGGCAACGAGATAGACGACCGTGGCAGGGTAGGCGAGCCATCCAAGCTCGATGTTCCCAGGCTCGAGAGGGTTGTTTATCACGCCGATGACAAGGCCGCCCACGGCGGCGATGGAGGCGGCGGTAACCTGACCGGCGAGCTTCTGCTTGGGAGAGAGCGAGTATCGGTCATCGAGCAGGCCCGTCACGAAAATGACCACGAACGAGAGGCCAACCATCCAGTAGTTGATCTGAAGGCGTGGCGAGGGCGAGAGGGCCGTGGGCCAGTGCAAGAGCGAGGTACCCACGGCCTGGATGATGAAGGCTGCGACGATGCCTAGGAAAATGGCGATTCCACCCATGCGAGGGGTGGGTTTGGAGTTGATTCGACGCGCGCTGGGGTAGTCGACGGCGCCAACGCGCCAGGCGATCTTCCGTGCAAACGGGGTGGCTGCGAGCGCCATGAGGAGCGCCGTGGCAAAGACGCAGAGGTAGGGCAGACTCTCTGACACCTTCGCTCCTCCCGAGACGCGATGACTGCAACGCGGACAATGATACAAGAAACGGCAGGTCGACGTCTTCGGTCGACAAGACAAGAGGGTAAACGCACAATGGGAGGGGGAGGATGACGCATGCCATGTGCCATATCCTTCACTATCGCGGAGGCATTTCACCAAGTCAAGTCTTTTTCCGTGCCCCGGCAGCTCGTATAGTTGTATCGCCGACCCCCTGTGGTACAAACTGGGTGAACCGACAAGTTTTACAAGGGAGTCCAAGGTCTCGTTTCAAGTACAGGTATCCTCCGTTGTTGAGGAAGCTGGAACGAGCGGCGAGGACACCCACCTTATGGAGGTGGGTTCATTATCGTCACCGCGGGGGGCGGCTCTCTTGTCGGTATGGGGTCAATCTGTATCTTTTTCCTCCGTCGGCGCGGGCCGTTGACATGTGGCCCTCAAATTGCGACAATGCCACATGCGCGAAAGCGCCTGGGGATGTAGCTCAGCTGGGAGAGCGCTGCCTTCGCAAGGCAGAGGCCGAGGGTTCGAATCCCTTCATCTCCACCAGGGAATCTGCGGGGTCCGCGCGCATCTGCGTTCGGACCCCTTTTTTGTCTGCGGAAGGAGGGGACGTGACCCAAGGGGCATATGACAGCTGCGAGCTATGCCCACGGCACTGCCGCGCGCAGAGGTCTCGGGGGGCATGCGGCCTTTGTGGCGCGACCTCTACGCTGCGAATCGCCCGCGCGGCCCTTCACTTCTGGGAGGAGCCGCCCATCTCGGGGGAGTCTGGTTCGGGTGCCATCTTCTTCTCGGGCTGCCCGCTCCGATGCGTCTTCTGTCAGAACCACGACATCTCGCACGATGGCTTTGGTGTCGAGGTCACCGCTTCGCGTCTCGCGCGCATGATGCTCGAACTCGAGATGCAAGGTGCCCTCAACATCAACCTCGTGACGCCGCTGCACTTTGCTCCGCACGTGCACGAGGCGGTGCTTCTCGCCCGCAAGAGAGGACTCTCCGTACCCATCGTCTGCAACACGTCTGGCTATGAGCTTGCGACCGTGGTGCGTGACATGTCCGATGTGGTGGACGTGTGGCTCACCGACTTCAAGTACGCGAGCCCCGCGCTCGCCGCCGAGCTCTCGGGCGCCCGCGACTACCCAGAGGTTGCCGCAACCGCCCTTGTCGAGATGCTCTCGAGCCTACGCGCGGCCGGGGGCGCGTCTCGTTCTGACGATGGGGCCATGAGACGCGGCATCATCGTGCGCCATCTCGTCCTCCCAGGGCATGTCGATGACTCCCGTGCCGTCCTCGATCGCGTCTGGGACCTCTGCGGCAATGACGTCGATCTTTCCGTGATGAACCAATACACGCCCAACGAGGCGTGTCGCGCCGCTGGCGGCGACCTCGCTCGCGCCGTTGCCGACGATGAGTACGAGGCCGTGCTCTGCCATGCTGATGACCTCGGATTCGAGCGCATGTGGTGGCAGCAGGGCGGCACCGTCTCCGAGAGCTTCGTTCCCTCGTTTGATGCCACGGGCGTTGCTGGACCCGAGCTCGACGCGTGAAGGCGGCCACATGGGGTATAGACTGCTACGGTAGTATTGCTCACCGACTGGAGGCATCATGGCAGACGACGACACGTCGCTCAGCGACGAGGAGCGTGTCGAGCTCGAGGAGCTAAGGGCTGAGAAGGCCGAGCGAGAGAAACGGCGCAACGTCGCTGCCGACCGCGCCGAGCTCGAAAGGCTCAAGGCCGACAAGGCAGCGAGCGAGGCGGATCGTGCCGAGCAGCGGCGCATCGACGAGGCCAAGGAGAGGGGTCGCAAGCTCATGGAGGTCGACGAGAATGACGACGACCTCAAGATGCCCGTGGGGCAAAGGATCGTCATCATCGCGGTGGTCGTCATTGCCGTGGTCCTTGTTCTCACCACGATTCTCTAGCCAAGGTCATCAGCAGCCACAGGGAAGGTCACCCATGTCTCTCACCGATCGCACCAAGCCCACCGACGTCTCCCTCAACACCGACCTCTACGAGCTCACGATGGCTCAGGGCTTCTGGGAGTCGGGCCTCGTCGACGGCGAGGCTTGTTTCAATGCCTTCTTCCGGGAAAATCCCTTCGGTGGGGGCTATGCCATTGCCTGCGGAATGGGGCAGATCGCAGACCTGGTGGAGAACTTCGTCTTCGAGGACGATGACATCGAGTACCTCGCGAGCATACAGGCACCTGGCGGTGGGCCCATGTTCAAGGACGGCTTCCTCGAATACCTGCGCAACCACCGCCTCGACCTCACGATCCACGCGATCCCGGAGGGTGACGTGGTATTCCCGCGCGAGCCCATGGTCCGCGTCATGGGGCCGGTCATCGACTGTCAGCTCATCGAGACGGCCCTGCTCAACCTCGTGAACTTCCAGACGCTCGTGGCGACAAAGACCGCGCGTGTGATCAAGGCCGCCGAGGGCCATCCCGTCTCCGACTTCGGCCTGCGTCGCGCCCAAGGGCCTGATGGTGGTCTTGCGGTGGCGCGCGCGTCCTATATCGCCGGCGCATCCTCCACGTCCAACGTGCTTGCAGGAAAGATCTACGGCATACCGGTCTTTGGGACGCATGCACACTCTTGGGTCATGGCCTTTCCCTCGGAGCTGGATGCCTTTCGTGCCTTCGCCAAGTCGAGTCCCAAGAACTGCGTCCTGCTCCTCGATACCTACGACGTGCACCAGGGAATCAAGAACGCCATCGTCGTCGCCAAGGAGATGGAGGCGGTAGGCGAGCGACTCGCTGCCATCCGCATCGATTCCGGAGACCTCGCCAAGCTCTCCAAGGAGACGCGCGCGGCCTTTGACGAGGCCGGCCTTCCCTATGTCAAGATCTCCGTCTCAAACGACCTCGACGAGTACACCATCCAATCGCTCTTCTCGCAAGGTGCCCCCATCGACTCGTTCGGCGTGGGCACCAAGCTTGCCACATGTGATCCGCAGCCCTCCCTCGGCGGCGTCTACAAGCTCTCGGCCGTGCGTGCCTCGGCTGATGAGGCGTGGTCGCCCGTCATCAAGCTTTCCGAGATGGCCTACAAGCGCACCATCCCAGGCGTTCAGCACATAAAGCGTTTCTATGGTGCAGGCGGCTGTCCTGTGGGAGACATGCTCGTGGACGATTCGGTGGATGCGGGTTCGTCGAACACGATGCTTGACATCCTCGACACATACGCGTCGTATGATCTCGAGGGCGAACCCAGGGAGCTTCTCCAGTGCGTCGTGGAGCACGGCCGTCGCACGGGCGAGTCCGAGGGCATCATGGTTGCACGCGAGCGCTGCCGCGAGGCGATCATGCATCTCGACCCCGCCATCGTTCGGTTCCTCAACCCGCAGATCTATCCTGTGGGTCTCGAGCTCGGCCTTGCGCGTCTCCGCCACGATCTCGCGAGCGAGGAGCGCATCGTATCCGGACGTCCTACGATCGGCTAGTTTTCGTGCTCGCTCTGATACACTGTCTACCTGCGGCGCAGTGCGTCCGCACAGCATGCCCTGATGGGAGAGAGAATGTCCGATAAGATTGAGGCGATGCTTCGCCAGGCCATCACGGATGCACGGAGTGCCGGTGACCTCCCTGCGTTCGAGGTCGACGAGCTCGGTGTCGAGCGACCCGCCGATTCCTCCAACGGTGACTGGACGTCCACGGTGGCGCTGAGATCGGCACGCCCTGCCCACATGTCCCCAGCCAGGATCGCCTCGGCGATAGTGGCCCACATGCCAGAGAGCCCGTCTCTTTCCAGAGTCGAGATCGCAGGCCCGGGCTTCATCAACTTCTATCTCTCGGCCGCCTCGAACAACGAGGTCTTTCGGACGATTTGCGAACAGGGCGAGGACTACGGCCGCTCGAACCTCGGTGGGGGAGCGAAGTACCAGGTCGAGTTCATCTCAGCTAACCCCGTAGGCCCCCTTCACATCGGTCATGGCCGCTGGGCAGCCCTCGGGGACTCGCTCTGTAACGTGCTCGAGCACGCTGGCTACGATGTCGAGCGGGAGTACTACATCAACGACCATGGAAGCCAGATGGATGTCTTCGGCCACTCCATCTCCAAGCGCTATCTCCAGCTTCTCGGCATCATGGCAGAGCATGGCTGTTCTGCCGACGAAGCGCGCGAGGTGCTTCTGGCAGACCGCGCGGCATTCGTGGATGACGCCGAGGACGAGCGTCCCGATGACCATCCGCTCATGGATCAGTTCAACGCCGCCCTCGGTGGCAATGCATACGGTGGCGACTATATCGTTGACCTCGCTTTTCGCTTCTATGCTCTCGATGGTGACTCCCGAAGGGACGATTCGGAAGACGCACGGTGCGCGAGCTTTCGCGAGCGGGGCTACCAGATGATGCTCGAGAGCATTCGAGACACCTGCCATACGGCTCGCTGCGATTTTGATGTATGGTTCTCCGAGCGCACCCTCTATGAGAAGGGCGAGGACGGAAGCTCTCCCGTCGATCGCGCGCTTGCCAAGCTCGACGAGCTCGGCTATCTCTATCGCGACGACGAGGGCGCACTGTGGTTCCACTCGACCGCCTTTGGTGATGACAAGGACCGGGTCCTCATCAAGACCAACGGCGAATACACCTACTTTGCCTCTGATGTCGCCTACCACTGGAACAAGTTCCAGCGCGTCGGCCACGTGATTGACATCTGGGGTGCGGATCACCATGGCTACATCCAGCGTGTCGAGTCCGCCTGTGACGCGCTCGGCTACCCTGGGGAGTTCGAGGTGCTTCTCGGACAGCTCGTCAACCTGCTGCGCAACGGCACTCCCGTTCGCATGTCCAAGCGCAAGGGTACGATGGTCACCTTCGAGGAACTTCTCGACGAGGTCGGTGTCGACGCCACGCGCTACACGCTCATTTCGAAGTCGAGCAACCAGATGATTGATTTCGATATCGAGCAGGCGAAGAAGCAGGACAACACCAACCCCGTCTACTATGTGCAGTACGCACATGCGCGCATCTGTTCGATTCTGCGTCGGGGAGCTGGCGTTACGGCAGAGGAAGCCGTGGAGCAGGGCATGGATGCCGTTGCCGCGCGTGCGGTGGGATCCGACTACGATCTTGGTCTCCTCACCGAGCCGGTCGAGCTTACGTTGGCTCGCAAGCTCTCGGAGTTTCCCGCGGTCGTCGAGGGTTGTGCCCGTGACCGTGCGCCGTTCAGGCTCACTCACTACGCCGAGGAGCTTGCGAGCGACTTTCATGCCTTCTATACCGTGTGCCAGGTGCTCCCCGGAAAGGATCGGCCCGTTGAGCCCGCGCTTTCTCGCGCGCGTCTTGCCGCCGTGGATGCCGCGCGTCGCGTGCTTGCCCTTACGCTGGGACTTATCGGTGTCTCCGCCCCACAGAGCATGTAGTCGTTTCGTCGGTGCGCGCGTTTTGTGGTGATTCGCTGTCTGATTAGTTTTTTATTTGTCGTTTATCTATTGGTTCTATTCTTTGATGTACAACATGTTTCCGTTTTCGATAATATGTACAGTGAAATTGTACATATTTCATGGTACATGGGATGGCAACTGGCTTATGGCCAGGCTACAGAAGGTTGGGGAGCCTTATGGAGCTTAAAGAGTATATTTCGATTAGGAGGTCGTACAACCTTGTTCGTCAGGAGACGCCTTCGGATCAGCGACTGACGTTCGAGGAGTTTGCGATTCTCTGCAAGCTGGGGGGCGGAGGTGCGCCGCTTAAGACTTCAGAGATCGCTGCGTACCAAGGATCCCTGCGACCGACGATGACGCATCGCACGAATCACCTTGCCCACTTGGGTCTCATCGAACGTCATGAGGGATCGCTTGATTCTCGTAACGTCGTGTGCTCCATCTCGCAGAAGGGTGGGACGTACCTGGGTACGCTCGTCAGCCTTGTCAGCGAGCACATTCCGTCAGGACAGCCGCTCTCGCGCACGTCTCCCGAGCGGCTTGCGATGTATGTCGAGGCCATGGGGACGGTTTTCTTCAAGGCGGGAGACCTTGTCCTGCTCGCCCTGCACTTGTCGAACGGCGGTACGACCATTTCGGGTCTCGTCAAAATGCTTGGCCTGCTTCAGCCGACGGTCTCCATGTCGGTCACGTCGCTCGAGGCCGCCGGTCTCGTCGAGCGCAGTACGATGGCCAACGGGGCCGCCAATACCTTCCTCGTGAGCCTTACCCACAATGGTGACGCGGCGGCGGAAGACCTCCTGACCCGTGTCCACGGCATCATTGTCAGAAGAAAGCCCCGCACGAACGCATAGCGGCCCTCTCGGTTCAAGCTGTTTCAAAAAAGTTATAGTGCGTACGTACCGCGTACGTGCTATAGTCACACCAGCTTCGCGCGGATCTTGCGCGGGAGCGTCTCCCATCACTCGTGCGGCCATGCCCTGCGGGTGGCTGCTGTCGCATCATATTGCGATGTGCAGGCAGATGGGAGTGCCTATGCCTATCCAGTACGACGATAAGCAATCCACAGCTGAAGAATGTCGATCTGCGTCACTGACCCATTCGGTCGGGTGATGACGACAGAAGAAAGGTGGAGAGCATGACGGACGAGACGCCCGTTTCCACGGATGCTTCCGGCCAACCCAAGAGTACGAGCAAAGGCGGAGACGAGGTCCCAAGGCCACGACGTGGGCGCAAGCCCAAGAGCCAGACGGTGCCAGCGGTTGATGAGTCTCGGACACATCCCGAGGCACCCACGTCTGACGCGTCGACGCCCACAAAGCCCAAGCGTACCTATACGCGTCGAAAGCCCAAGGCGGAGAGGCCCGATGGCGTCATGTCCGAGGCTGCTCCTGAAGTCGTGCCTGAGGCTGCGCCCAAGGCAGACCCTGTGGCCGAGACGCCTTCGACTCCCAAACCCCGGCGTCGCAAACCTGCGAAAAAGGCGGGGGTAGAGCAGGTTCCAAGCTCTCCTGACGAGATGACTCGCATCACGCAGGAGGCAACACACGCGAGCTCAGAGCCTACGCAAATGCCGGCAACTTCTCTCTCGGAGGCCACTGTACCGTCCGAGACAACGCACGAGGGCGAGAAGGGTGGCGAAGACGGCCAACAGTCATCGCAGGAGGGTCAGGGACGCAGACGCCGTCATAACGTCAGGAGTGACGGCTCGGGCTTTGGCAACAACGGCAATAACGGTCGTCGCCAGAACAACTACGGCAACAACAACTACGGTAACAACAACAATCGCAGGCGCAATCGTCACAGCGGACAGCAGGAGGTCACAGGCCCCTCGCTTACCCGTGAGGAGCTTCTCGAGATGAAGGTTGCCGACCTGCGGTCCAAGGCGGCCGAGCTTGGTGTCGAGTATGTTGGCGTCCGTAAGTCGGAACTCGTCGAGTCCATCTATCTCGCGGCGGCTCGCGTCGAGGGCTTCCGCACCGTAGTCGGCGTGCTCGAGATCGGAAACGAAGGCTACGGCTGGGTGCGTACCGGGAACTACATGGAGGGCGAGAACGACGCCTTCGTTCACCAGTCGATCATCCGTCAGTATGGCCTGCGTCCTGGTGACCGCATCGAAGGCTCCGTCGGTCCCGGACGCAGCAACAGCAAGTACCCCCCTCTGCAGAACGTGCGTAGCGTCAACGATCGTGAGCCCGAGTCCATGAAGGCCCGGCCGCGTTTCCGCGACCTCACGCCCATCTATCCCAATGAGGCTCTCATCATGGAGAACGGCAGGGAGTCCATTACCGGCCGTGCCATCGATCTCGTGGCTCCCATCGGCAAGGGCCAGCGCGGACTCATCGTGAGCCCTCCCAAGGCCGGCAAGACCACCGTGCTCAAGAAGATCTGTCAGTCGATCGCGGCAAACAACCCCGAGGTGCACCTCTTCTGCCTTCTTGTGGACGAGCGCCCCGAGGAGGTCACGGACATGGAGCGCTCCATCCGTGGCACCGTCGTGGCCTCGACCTTCGACATGCCTGCGGAGAACCACACGCGCGTGTCCGAGCTCGTGATCGAACATGCCAAGCGTCTCGTGGAACAAGGCGAGGACGTGGTGGTCGTTCTCGACTCCATTACGAGGCTGGCGCGCGCCTACAACCTCGCGCAGCCCGCAAGCGGCCGCATCCTTTCTGGTGGCGTCGACTCCGCGGCCCTCTATCCGCCCAAGAAGTTCCTGGGGGCAGCTCGCAACATCGAGAACGGTGGCTCGCTCACGATCATCGCCTCGGCGCTCGTGGACACCGGTTCGAAGATGGACGAGGTCATCTTCGAGGAGTTCAAGGGCACGGGCAACATGGAACTCAAGCTCGACCGCGACCTAGCGGACAAGCGCATCTTCCCGGCGATCGACCCCGTGGCCTCGGGCACCCGCAACGAGGACCTGCTGATCTCCCCCGAGATCCAGCCGTTCGTCTGGGGCATCCGAAGGATTCTCGCCAACATGAACAACACCGAGCGATCCGCGACGGCGCTCGTCAAGGGTCTCAAGGCGACCAGCTCCAACGAGGAGTTTCTCGTCAGGTCCGCGAAGAAGGCCCAGCAGTCGGACTACCTTGGCGTCTAGGGCCAGGGGCATCGAGGACATCCGTTCGGGTATGGGCACGGGCCGGCATTGATGCCGGCCCGTGCCCGTTTCATGAGACGTCAACCAGTCTGGCCCGCAGCCACGACGACTCCGATTGCTCGGTGACGTTCTCGGGGTATCTCGTCACATGCTTCGCGTGGCAAGACCGAACACGAGGTCTTGAAGGGCGAGGACGAGCCCGGACGGAAGGACCTTGCAGGCCACGTGCACGACCTTCATGTCAGGCGAGGGAACACAGGTGGCCCTGCCCAACACCGCCGCGCGAAGCGCCTTGCGCACCACGTCCACGGGGCGCTCGAAGCCAATGGAGGTCATACGTCGAACGGATTCGGGGTTTCCCGGCTTATCGAGAAAGCCCGTGTCCATGAACTTGGGGCAGACCGCCGTCACATGGATGCCAACGGGAGAGAGCTCGTGGTCGAGCGTGCGCGAGAAGTCGAGTACGAAGCGTTTGCTTGCCGAGTAGACGGAAAGCTCGGGTTGCGGGGCGATGCCGGCGATGGAGGACATGTTCACGATGCGCGATCCCGGGACCATGCGTGGGAGGGCATGATAGCACATCTCTACGACCGCAATGCAGTTGAGACGGATCATGTCGGCGTTGTCCTGCGACGATATCTCGTCGAGACGACCGAACTTGCCGTAGCCGGCACTGTTGATGAGCCACTGCACACGGATGGAGTCATCAGCCTCGAGCGCGTCACGGACGGAGAGAAACGACGAGTCCTTCGTGAGGTCGAGGGCGAAAACCCGACAGTCCGTGACGGTCTCCTCGGCTATCTGCTCGAGTCGGTCCGTACTCCGTGCGATGAGCCAGATCTCGTCGAGCGGCCCACCCTTGCCAAGGTCGAGTTGACGCACGAACTCCCGGCCTACCCCCGACGAAGCGCCAGTGACAATTGCGACGTTTGTCATCAGATACCTCTCGTCACTCGAATGGTGGCTTGCAAATACCAGCTAAATATAGTTTAATCAACATGGAGTTCTAAGTGTTCAGCGTTGCGACGGTACATGAAGTTGAAACGAAGCCAACCGTTGCCAGTAAGCCCGAATTCTCACGTTGGGATTCGGTCCCTCTCAGGCAAGAGCCGAGGTCGCGTTTCCTCTTCAAGGTCATGGTCACCAGGAGTGGCCACCATGGAGGTGCGGGTCGACATGATGGAGAGACGGAACCCAGCAGTGGTTGCCGGCCTGCTCGGCGGGGTCGTGCTGACCTATCCGAGTACGGCACTGGCCCTTTCCGAGCAGAGCGTTTCCAGTCTTCCCGTCGTTCCCTTCGTCATCGGGGCCGCAGGGGGTGCCCTCGTGGCTGGCTCCGTGGCAGGTCTCGCCTTCCTCGTGTCCAATCGCATCTCTGGGCACAAGGATGACGCGAGGGTTGGTCACGAGACGGCTCCCACGCACCTCGCTGGGAAAGAGGCTGCCTCCCGTATGGATGCGCGAGCGACCAAGGCGCAGGCCAGTGAACCCGTCGCCTCCGCTCATCCCGCGCGTCATATGAGCGCTGCGGAGTGGGAGCGGTCGGGCGTCATCCGCGTTCGCGGTATCGAGGGCTCGACATCTCCTGAGGAGGGGAGTCGTACCACGACCGCCAGACAACGTGCTGCGGTCGAGGACCGTCCCCGTATGAGCAGGTTCGCGGCGGTGTCCGTGGCCGACGCCGACGCTGGGTCTACAATCGAGCCTGCAGCATCCGAGAAAGCCCCGGTACCTGCGCCGCTTCCGAGCGCAAAGGCCGATCACGTGGCGCGCGACTACGGCGACATCGCCGAGAACTACGTGCACGGCGAGACCTTCCGCAATCGTATGGCGTCGCGCGCCCAGGGTGTTGCGTCCGTCCTTAGGGACCGAATCGGATCCACCAGAATGGATGGCCTTCCCGTGATCACGCGTCCCGACGGGTCGGTCGGCGACGTGGGCACCGGATGGTGGACACGTGCCGTGGGCTCGGATGCCATCGCGGACAGGGTTGCCTTCGTGGATGACGACGCCATCCCGTCAGACTTCTCTGACCTGAACATGCGTGCCGTGCCCGCCATGCCGTCCTATGAGGCCCTCTCGGCATCCGAATCGCTCTCGTCTCCTGCCGATGGCGAACGGGCCGCGCGTACGACCCGCTCGAATGCCATCCAAAACAGGGTCGCCTTCGTGGACGAGGGCGTCTATCCCGAGAAGCGCTCTGCGGGGGACGTCGAAAGCGAGGACGTCTGGGAGTCTGCCCTCATGGCCCTTGACGAGAGAATCGCCGCACAGTCGCCTGCCACACACGAAGCCACCTCGTTCAGTGACACGGTAGGCGACTCCGATACCATCGACGAACCCGATGGCATGGCTGCTGACACCCAGTTCATTCCGTTCAGGACGCCGGCAGGCCATCCTGAGGTCGTAGACACCGACACCTACGTCAACTACCTCATCGGAGAGGAGTTCTCTCGCAACTCCTCCAACGCGGTCCGCAGGACCTCTCGCGACTTCCTTCGCATGATCGATGGCGGCACCTCGTCCACGTCGAGGCACCTGTCCACGGGCGGGACCCAACCTCGTCGTGGAAGGCACTTTGCCAAGGCGGAACCGCTCAGCGTTGCCTTTGAGGCATGACGGGCCCTCGCGGTGCATCCGATGCCATGAGGGCGGGCACCTCTCGCTGGGTGCTCGCCCTCGTCTTGTGGGTGTGCTTCATCTGGGGTCACTCGCTCGTTCCCGGCGAGACGTCCTCAACGGAAAGCCTCTCGTTCGTGAACGGACTGCGGCCCGCCTTCGAGCTGCTCGGCATCACCGAGACGCTCATGATGACGTTTATCGTGCGCAAGACGGCACACTTCCTTGAGTATGTCGTGCTCGGTGTCATCTCTGGCGGTCTCATGCGTCGCGGATGGGTAAGAGACTTCCTTCATGGGAGGTTATCTCTCCTGGTGGCGGTCGTGGTGCCCATGATCGACGAGACGATTCAGCGCTTCGTGCCCGGACGTGAGGGACAGCTGCGCGACGTATGCATTGACCTCGCAGGCATTGCCTTCGGTCTGCTCGTCTTCTGGGTCATCTCACGCCATCGCGCGCGGCACCAGGGCGTGGGGCCGGGAAGACAAGCGACGTGACTTTGGCGGATGACGGACAGTTTGCGCAGCCATGCTATTCATTCGCGCAGGTGTTGCATGTTACAGAAAGGGAAACCTTCCCACAGAGCTGAGCGAATCGTCACTCGCCGCCGCTAAAGTCACGTTCAACTTCAGGAAATCTCGTGAAGCTAGGGATGAGAGGAGACTTCGTATGTCCGTTATCAGCAACATGTCAAGGCGCGACTTCTTGGGAGCGACCGGGGTGGTCGCTGCGGGTCTTGGCCTTGCAGGCTGTGGTTCCAGTTCCAGCTCCGACTCCGGCACCTCGGGCGCCACCATCAAGGTCGGGCTCATGGGTCCCTACTCGGGTGATGTCGCCCAGTACGGTCTCGCCTGCCGCCATGGTGCCGAGCTCTACGTCAAGCAGCTCAACGACGCCGGTGGCATCAACAGCAAGCAGATCGAGCTTGACGAGCAGGACGAGAAGGGCGACGCCACCGAGGCCGTCAACGTCTACAACAAGCTCGTCGAGGATGGCGTGACCGCCATCATCGGAGACGTCACCTCCACGCCGACCATCGCGGTCGCTCAGGCGTCCGTTACGGACAACATGCCCCTCGTGACCCCGTCCGCCACCGCAAAGGACGTCGTCTCCTACGGCTCGAACGTGTTCCGTGCCTGCTACACCGACCCTGAACAGGGTAGGCTCATGGCTGACTTCGCGGCCGAGCAGGGGTACAAGACCGTCGGCTGCATCTTCAACTCCGGCGGTGACTACGAGGTCGGCGTCAAGGACGCCTTCGTCAAGGAGGCTACCTCCAAGGGCCTCACGATTCTTGACCCGCAGGGCTATGCGAGCGGTGCCGTCGACTTCAACGCACAGCTCACGACCATCATCTCCGGCAAGCCCGATGCCATCATGTCGCCAAACTACTACCAGGATGACGGCAAGATCGTCACCCAGGCCCGCCAGCTCGGCTATACCGGCGTCTTTTTGGGTGCCGATGGCTGGGCGAACATCGTGGGCGGCGATGAGGAGTACGCTTCTGCCGCCGATCTCGAGGGTTGCTTCTATGACTCCTCGTTCTCTGCGGCCAGCACCGATGACTCCGTCAAGAAGTTCATCTCCGACTACAACGCGGAGTTTGGCGAGGCGCCCTCCAACTTCTGCGCACTCGGCTACGACGCGGCCATGATTCTCTGCAACGGCATCACCGCCGCTGAGAGCGCTGGCAGCAAGGCTGGCACCGATGAGTACAAGCAGGCCATCATCGACGCCATCGCCTCGGGCAGCGTCAACGGCGTCACTGGGGCCATCTCCTACAACGGCACCGGTGACCCGGTCAAGTCCACGCTCGTCATCACCTTCAAGAACGGTGCCGAGCAGGTCTACAAGACCATCCAGGGCTAGCGCACCGGGGTTCGTGGCTCGCATTCGAGCTTCTTGGCACCGAGGCGGGACCAAACGTCCCCTCTCGGTGCTTCCTTGTAGTGTGGTACGTCAGGCCTCGCCGCTTCTCCGAGCGTGGTCGTAGACGGAATGGGTCTCTGTCGGATACGACTGGAAGGGAAGTGTTTGCCGTGACGTTTCTGACGCAGGTGCTGAATGGTCTCCAGCTGGGCAGCATCTACGCGCTCGTCGCTCTTGGCTACACGATGGTGTACGGCATCATCCTGCTGCTCAACTTTGCTCATGGTGACATCATCATGGTGGGCGCGTACATATCCTGGATCGTGATGAGCAAGCTGGGGTTGTCCCCGGTGCTCGCCGTGATTCTCTCCGTCCTTGGATGCACCGCGCTAGGCGTCCTCATCGACAAGGTGGCCTATGCGCCTCTTCGGGAGGCCCCCAGGCTCTCCATCCTGATCACGGCCATCGGCGTCTCATACTTCCTCGAGAACGGCTCCCAGCTCGTCTTTGGTGCGGATGCCAAGGTGGTGCCCAACTTCACGGACCTCACCACGTTTCAGGTCGGTGGCATGAGCTTCTCGTTCACCGCGGTCCTCACGATTGCGGTCACGGTGGTCTCGACCATCATCCTCAGCCTGCTCGTGCAAAAGACCAAGCTTGGCAAGGCCATGCGCGCGGTCTCCGAGGACATGGGAGCCGCCCGTCTCATGGGCATCAACGTGAACACGACGATATCATTCACCTTTGCCGTGGGGTCCGCGCTCGCCGGAATCGGTGCCGTGCTCTACAGCATGGCCTACCACCAGGCGACCCCGACCATGGGCATCATGCTCGGCACCAAGGCCTTCGTGGCCGCGGTCCTCGGTGGCATCGGCTCGATTCCCGGCGCCGTCATCGGTGGTCTGGTCGTGGGCTTCGCGGAGGTCGCGGTCTCCGCCATCGGTCTTTCGGTCTGGCAGGACGCCGTGGTCTTCCTCCTCCTCATCGTCGTCCTCATCGTGAAGCCGACCGGTATCCTCGGTCACCCGATGACCGAGAAAGTATAGGGGGCTCACATGGAAGAGACCGATAGGACAGAGGAGAAGCGACCCACGATCAAGATGGGGATCGGTGCAGGCACAGGCATCGTCGGCGGCTACCGCACGCTTCCCATGCCCGCGCGCTATGCGATCAATGCCGTGCTTGTCGCCTTGTTCCTCATCGTGGGGGAGTCGATGATTGGCGGCGGCATCGTGAGCCGTTATCAGACGACCGTCCTCGAGCAGATCGGCATCTACATCATCATGGCCGTCTCGCTCAACATTGCCACGGGCTATCTGGGCCAGCTGCCGCTCGGCCATGCAGGCTTCATGTCCGTGGGCGGCTATGCGTGTGCGCTGTTCGTGATGAAGAACATGGACAAGTTCGGGTTGACCTTCGCGAACATGGTCACCCCCTCGTTCGCGTCCGTCATGCTCTTCGCGCTCGGCCTGCTCTTCGGTGGTGTCTGCGCGGCCATCTGCGGCCTTATCATCGGCATCCCGGCCCTGCGCCTCAAGGGCGACTACCTCGCCATCATCACGCTTGGGTTTGCCGAGATCATCCGCGTCGTGATGCTTAACATCGACTCGGTCCTCGGCTTCGAGCTTACGGGCGGTGCCAAGGGTCTCACGGGAATACCCAGCTACACGAACTTCCTTAACACGTTCATCGTGGTGGCCATCGTGATCTTCCTCATCCACACGATGATGAAGTCGCGTCATGGTCGCGCGATCATCGCCATACGGGACAACGAGATAGCCGCCGAGGCGTCAGGCATCAATACCACGTATTACAAGACGCTTGCCTTCGTGGCCTCCGCGTTCTTCGCGGGCATCGGCGGCGGTCTCTATGCCGGGTGCATCGGCGTCATGGCCCCTGCCAAGTTCGGCTTCATGAAGTCGGTCGAGATCCTCGTCATGGTCGTGCTCGGCGGCATGGGCTCGATGCTCGGGTCCGTGGTCTCGGCGACGGGTCTCACGATCCTGCCCGAGGCGCTGCGCGCCTTCTCCGACTATCGCATGGTGGTCTACTCCGTCGTCCTGATCCTTGTCATGATCTTCCGCCCCCAGGGTCTTCTCGGCTCCTATGACTTCTCGCTCAGTCGCGTGATCGAGAGGATCATGAACCACGACTATCCTTGGAAAAGGAAACCAAAGGACACGGTTGACGCGGGGGTGAGCGCCGATGTCGAACGATAGGAAGAGGCGCTCGGTCCTCGTCCAGATGGAGACGCCCAACCTGATCCCGGAGCGTGACCTTGGCAGGAAGCCTGTTCTCGAGGCGCACGACCTTGGTATCGACTTTGGTGGTCTTACGGCGGTCGATGACTTCAACATCGCCATGGGTCGCACGGAGATCTCTGGACTCATCGGACCCAACGGTGCTGGCAAGACGACGATCTTCAACCTTCTCACCAACGTCTACAAGCCCACGAGGGGGACGATTCTCCTCGATGGCTATGATACCGCGGGCAAGAGCGTTGTCGAAGTCAACAAGATGGGCATCGCGCGCACGTTCCAGAACATCCGTCTCTTCGACAAGATGACGGTCGAGGAGAACGTTCTCGTAGGCCTGGGAAACTCCATGTCCACCAGCTTGCTCACCGATGTGTTCCGTCTGCCCAAGCACTGGAAGCAGGAGGCCGAGTTCCATGATCGCGCCCTCGACCTTCTCGGCATCTTTGACATGCAGGGACTTGCGACCACCCAGGCCGGCAACCTTCCCTATGGCGCCCAGAGGCGTCTCGAGATCATCCGCGCCTTGGCCACCAACCCCAAGGTCCTCCTCCTTGACGAGCCTGCCGCTGGCATGAACCCCAACGAGACGGATGAGCTCATGGAGAACATCCAGAAGATCCGCGATGATTTTCAGATTGCCATTCTCCTCATCGAGCATGACATGAGCTTGGTCATGGGCGTCTGTGAGGTCATCGGCGTCCTCGACTACGGCAGGATCATCGCCAAGGGCACGCCCGAGGAGATTCAGAGCGATCCCAAGGTCATCGAGGCCTATCTCGGCAAGCAGGAGGTGAAGTAACGTGGCGAGCATGCTTTCCGTGCAGGACCTGTACGTCTCATACGGTGCCATCAAGGCCGTTCTCGGCATCTCGTTCGACATCAGCGAGGGCGAGATCGTCACGCTCATCGGGGCCAACGGAGCGGGCAAGTCAACAACGCTCAACACCATCTCTGGCCTTCTCAAGCCCGAGTCTGGAAACGTCGAGTACAGAGGCGAGCAGCTCGTAGGCATCAAACCCCACAAGATCGTGGGCAGAGGCCTTGCGCTCTGCCCCGAGGGTCGTCGCGTCTTCACCGAGATGTCGGTCGCGGAGAACCTCGAGATGGGTGGCTACATCCGTACCGATGCCGAGAACGCCGAGACGCTCAAGAAGGTCTTCGAGCGCTTCCCGCGTCTGAAGGAGCGTGCTACGCAGGTCGCCGGCACCCTCTCGGGAGGCGAGCAGCAGATGCTGGCCATGGGTCGTGCCCTCATGTCCAAGCCGGACCTTCTCATGCTCGACGAGCCCTCCATGGGGCTTGCCCCCATTCTCGTCCAGGAGATCTTCGACATCATCAAGGAGCTCAACGAGCAGGGAACCACCATTCTGCTCGTCGAGCAGAATGCGAGCATGGCCCTCTCCATCGCCGACCGTGGCTATGTCCTCGAGACGGGCTCCATCGTCAAGACCGGCACGGGCAGGGAGCTCCTCAACGACGATGCCGTACGCAGGGCATATCTCGGCGGCTAAATCGAATCAAGGGATGGCATTATGACGACCCCCTCGGAGGAATCTCCGAGGGGGTCGTATCTCGTCAGGTGCGCCTCGTTCTAGAAGGCGCTCTCGAACGCAGCGAGCAGCTCGTCAAATTCCTGGTAGGCAGGGATGTCAGGATTGTCGGCGATGATCTTGTCGGTACTCCTGAAGAGGAAGCCCGCCTTGCTTGCGCGGATCATCGCGAGGTCGTTGTAGGAGTCTCCGGTGGCAATGGTCTCGTAGCCCATCGCCTGAAGGCCGCGTACGGTCGTGAGCTTGGACTGCGGGCATCGCATCGAGAAGCCGGTGACCTCGCCAGACGGTGCCACGGTGAGCGTGTTGCAGAGGATCGTGGGCCAGTTGAGCTTTTCCATGAGCGGCTTGGCAAACTGCTCGAAGGTATCGGAGAGTATCACGACCTGGGATTCCTGACGGAGACGGTCGAGAAACTCACGTGCACCGGGAAGCGGCTCGATCGTGGCGATGACCTCCTGGATCTCGTGCAGGCCCAGGCCATGCTCGTGCAGGATGCCAAGGCGCCAGCCCATGAGCTTGTCATAGTCGGGCTCGTCGCGGGTGGTGCGACGAAGGTCGGGGATGCCTGCGGCATCAGCGAATGCGATCCAGATCTCGGGGACGAGAACGCCCTCCATGTCGAGACAGCAGATGTTCATCGATGACCTTTCTAGTACGAGAGCTCAACGGACGCACCATGCTCGTTGGCGCGCATCGTGCGAATCCAGAGGTCTGGCAGGGTGTCCTTGGCGGCGCAGGTGATCCGTTCGGCGACGGCGTCGCCATCGGCGATGGCGAGCATCGTCGCTCCCGACCCCGAGATGAGGAATGCGCAGGCACCGCTCGTGAGCGATGCGGTTCGCAGGCGCTCGTAGTCGGGAATGAGTGGGGCTCGGTAGGGCTCGTGGGTGCGATCGTGACAGCATCCGCTGATGGCGTTGGGGTCTCCCGACGCAAGCGCGCTCACCATGGCGAGACAGCGACCGACCTGCCATGAGACGGTGCTGATGGGCACCATCGAGGGGAGTGCCTTCCTGGCGTCGCGCGTGAGCACCCGATAGGGCGGTGCCATGCAGACGAAGCGAAGGTTGGGCGCGACGACCCAACGTGTCGTCACGGTGTCATCCTCGTTCACGAACGAGCTCACGAGCCCACCCATGACGGCGGGAGCCACGTTGTCGGGGTGACCTTCGATGCGTGTGGAGATGTTGAGCGCGCTTGCTCGGTCAAGAGGGAGTCCCGCGAGGGCCTGTGCGGCAAGCACCCCCGCAACGATGCAGGTCGAGCTCGAGCCTAGACCTCCCGACGAGGGGATGGGGGAGTCCTCCACGATGTGAAGGGGTCTGCTTGCCACGCCATACTCCGCGCATGCGGCGAGGTAGGAAGTCCAAACGAGATTGTCGTCGCCACAGAGCTCAGGTGCACATCCCTCGACGAGAAGCGCGTCTGCTGGCTCGAAGGTGAATGTCGCCGCAATCTCGAGCGCGAGCCCCAGCACGTCGAAGCCGACGCCGAGATTTGCCGTCGTGGCAGGGACCCGTATCGTTACGCCTCCGCTTGCCTGCTGCCCTTCGGTCTTGCTCACAGGAAGATCCTCGCGCAGGAGGATTCCACGAATGCGGACATCTTGCCTTGGTCGCAGACGTCATCGTGCAGGACCTCTCCGTCACGAAGGCTGGAGAGCTGCGAAGGGGCGACCGTGCCCGTGATATGCTCGAGGGCGTCCATGCACGCGAAACCGTTCATGCCGGAGGTGTCGACGCCAAGCGCATCGAGGACGTCCGCCGAGAACTTGTAGGGGCTCGCCGTCGACAGGCAGATGCGCGTGGTGCCGTCCGCGGCGATGCCGTCGAGCACGCACTTTGCGACGGCGGTGTGCGGGTCGATGAGCTTATGGTCCGTCTCCCATGTGGTGCGAATCGTCTCTCGGGTCTCATCGTCGCTGGCTCGTCCGCAGTTGAAGGTCTCGCGAATCCTCGCATGGACGTCTGCGGGAAGGGTGTAGATGCCCCCGTCGCGCAGACCCGCCATGAGACTGGAGACGAGCTCGACGTCACCGTCAGACGCGTAGTAGAGCATGCGCTCGAGGTTGGACGAGACGAGTATGTCCATCGAGGGCGAGATCGTCTTGACGAACGCGCGGTTGCGGTCGTAGGTGCCTGTCGAGATGAAGTCTGTGAGGACGTCGTTGGAGTTGGATGCCACGATGAGCCTGCGCACGGGGAGTCCGAGACGTTTGGCGTAGTAGCCGGCGAGCACGTCGCCGAAGTTGCCCGTGGGGACGCAGAAGTCCACCTTCTCGCCGCTCCTGACGATGCCACCGCGTACGAGCTGCGCATACGAATTGAAGTAGTAGGTCACCTGTGGGGCGAGGCGACCGATGTTGATGGAGTTGGCGCTCGAGAGCATGACGTTGCGCATGGCGAGGCGCGTTCCGAGCCCTCTGTCGGCGAAGATGCGCTTCACCTCGGTCTGCGCGTCATCGAAGTTGCCTCGTATGGCGCAGACGGCAACGTTGGAGCCAACCTGGGTCACCATCTGAAGGCGCTGGACGTCGGACACCTTTCCGTAGGGGAAGAATACGCAGACGCCCGTGCCGGGGACGCCCGAGAAGCCATCGAGCGCCGCCTTCCCCGTGTCGCCCGAGGTTGCCGTCACGACCATGACGTCACGGCCGTCCCCGGTACGTGCCACGCTCATGAGCTGGGGGAGCATCTGGAGTGCGATGTCCTTGAAGGCGCAGGTCGGACCATGGTAGAGCTCGAGCAGCCAATCGGCGCCAAGAGAGGTGACGGGTGCGATCGCCTCGTCGTCCCACTGGAGTCCGTAGGCGCCGGCGACGCAGCGAGCAAGCTCGTCTGACGCATAGTCAGGCAGGAGCGCGCCCAGGACCGCAACCGCCGTCTCCTGGAAGCTGGCGTCAACCATGTCCGCGAGATAGATCGCATCCTGGCCGAGCTGGTCGGTAACGTAGAGACCCCCGTCGGGGGCGATGCCCGTGAGGATAGCTTGCTTGCTTGTTACAGAATCGGCATTCGAGCGGGTGCTGTGGTAGAAAGTTCTCACTTGTGGGCTCCTTGCATCACGGGCCTCGAGCTTTGTCTACGCACGTATGATAGCCGTGCGGAGGGCCATTAGAAACCGGCTGACACAGAATCGAAAGGAACCCAGATGAAGATAGCCGTCCTTGGGTATGGAACCGTGGGCCGTGGTGTCGTCGAGATCATCGACGAGCATGTCGGGTCCGTTGCGGTCACCCGCATCCTCGAGCTTCCCGACCGGATCAGTGACTCCCGCATGACCTCCAGCTATGCCGACATCGTCAACGATCCCCAGATCGAGCTCGTGGTCGAGTGCATGGGTGGCGTCGAGCCCGCCCATACCTTCATCCTCGAGGCGCTCAGCGCGGGGAAGCACGTGGTCACGTCGAACAAGGCCGTGGTCGCCGAGTACTTCGCCGAGTTCGCCGAGGCCGCCAATGCGCATGACGCGGGCCTTCTCATCGAGGCGTCCGTGGGTGGCGGCATCCCTTGGATCGCGAGCATCATCAAGGCGCGGCGCATCGATGCCATCAACTCCTTCTGTGGCATCATGAACGGCACCACGAACTACATCGTGTACAAGATGCTCAGGGATGGGTCCGACTTCGCCGAGGTGCTCGGCAAGGCTCAGGAGATGGGGTATGCCGAGCGCGACCCCTCTGCCGATATAGACGGCATCGACGTGCGAAACAAGACGATCATCTCGGCCTCCGTCGCATTCGACGTGGCCTGCACGAAGGAGCTCCCTGTGACGGGCATCCGCACGCTCACCAAACGTGACCTCGCCCTCTTCGGCAGCCACGAGCGCACGGTCAAGCTTCTTGGCAGGGGAGTGCAGAAGGATGGACGCTACGCCGTCGCCGTCGAGCCGGTCGCCGTTCGGACCTCCTCGCTCGAGGCCAACGTGCCCTTGAACTTCAACCTCGTGACGCTTGACGGTGACACGGTGGGCGAGCTCAAGTTCTACGGCCAGGGTGCCGGCTCGCTCCCCACGGGCAACGCCATCGTGCAGGACATCCTCGACTGCGCCTCCGGCATCCGTCCTCGTTACGACTTCTCGCGTGGTCTCACGTATGACCCGGAGTTGCTTCGCTCCGACTACGTGTTCCGGACGGAGGCGGACATCGAAGGCTCTTGTTCCTACGAGCCTGGTGCCGTCCTCGTGCGCGACCTCACCGCAGAGCAGGCGAGAGCCAGCCTCGAGCTGGCTCTCGAGACCGATCCCACCACCTTCATAGCAGCCCTCGTCAAGGAAAGCTAGGTCCAGCAATGATTAAGATCGCAAAGTTCGGCGGTTCCAGCGTCGCGACTGCCGAGCAGTTCAAGAAGGTCAAGGCCATTGTCGACTCCGATTCCAATCGCAAGTTCGTGGTGGTGTCCGCCATCGGCAAGCGCTTCGATGGAGACAACAAGATCACCGACCTGCTCCTTCTCGTCAACGCGCACATCCAGTACCACGTGGACTGCACGTCCCTGCTCGCCGACATAGAGCAGCGCTTCGTCGACATTGCCGACGGGCTGGGTATCACGTGGCCCGTTGCCGAGAAGTTCGAGACCTTCGCCGGAAACATCAAGAAGCACTCGCCCGAGTACATCGTCTCGCGTGGCGAGTGGTTCACGGCGCACATCCTGGCCGAGTATCTGGGCCTCAAGTTCGTGGACGCCGCCGATGTCATCGTGTTCCACCACGACGGGACCGTCGACGTGGAGCGCACCGCCTCCCGGCTCAAGGAGGTCGTGGTTCGCGAGGGTGCCTTCGTTCTGCCTGGCTTCTACGGCGCCACGGTCGATGGCTCCATCAAGCTCTTCAAGCGTGGAGGCGGGGACATCACCGGTGCCATCGTCGCACGCTGCATCAATGCTGACGTCTACGAGAACTGGACCGACGTGTCCGGATTCCTCTCCGCCGACCCGCGCGTCGTGGACGACCCCCGCTCCATTCGCCGCATCACCTTCGACGAGATGCGCGAGCTCTCTTACATGGGTGCCTCCGTCCTGCAGGAGGAGGCCATCTTCCCCGTGCGCGAGGTCGGCATCCCCATCCTCATCAAGAACACCAACCGTCCCGAGGACCGAGGCACCATCATCTCCGAGACCGCGGAGGTGGGTGCCAACGAGCATCTCATCACGGGCGTCGCCGGCAAGAAGGACTTCCTCGCCGTGCACGTCAAGAAGGCTCACATGTCCAATGAGGTCGGCGTCATCAGCCGCGCCCTCGACATCTTCGAGCGTTATGGCGTCTCCGTCGAGCATATCCCCACGGGCGTCGACTCCTTCGGTGTGGTCGTCGCCGCCGACGAGGTCCGTGACACGATCTACTCGATCGTCGCGGATCTCCGGCGCGAGATCAAGCCTGATGACATCACGATGCTCGACAAGATCGCCCTCATCTCGGTCGTCGGTCGCAACATGTCCAGACGGTCCGGCACCTCGGGCAAGATCTTTGGCGTTCTGGGCAACGCGGGCATCAACATTCGCATGATCACCCAGAGCTCCGAGGAGATCAGCATCATCATGGGTGTCGACAACAGCGACTTCGAGCGCGCCATCAAGGTCATCTACGAGGGATTCGTCCGTGACGAGATGGTCTCTTCGCCAAAGGCTCGCTAGTCGTGACAGAGCAGACCGTCCGAAGGGATTTCTCATGAGTGACAAGACCGTTGCGATTCTCGGCGTTACGGGCGTCGTGGGAACGCAGATGCTCCAGTGTCTCGAGGAGCGCAACTTCCCTGTGGGGAAGCTCGTACCGCTTGCGAGCGCTCGCTCCGTTGGCAGAGACGTCATCTTTCGCGGTGAGAGGGCGCCCGTTGTCGAAGCCACGCCTGACGCCTTCGAAGGTGTCGACATCGTCCTCGGCGCTGCCGGCGACGAGCAGGCGAAGGCACTTCTCCCTGAGGCCGTAAGGCATGGTGCGGTGTGCGTGGACAACTCCCACGCCTTCCGCCTGGATGCCGATGTGCCCCTGGTGATACCCGAGATCAACCCCGAGGACATCGCCAACCACCCGCGCAACATCATTGCCAACCCGAACTGCGCTACCATCATCGGTCTCGTTCCGACGTGGCCGCTGCACAAGGCAGCAGGTCTCCGGCGCCTCATCGTGAGTACCTACCAGGCGGCCTCTGGCGCGGGCATGCCGGGCCTGCGCGAGCTGGAGCGCGAGACGGACGTCCTGGCCAACGGTGGCGAGATGGGCGAGACCAAGCCCTTCGCCTATCAGCTGGCCGCAAACCTCATCCCGCAGATCGGTGGCTTCCAGGACGAGGCGTACACGTCCGAGGAGTGGAAGATGCTGAACGAGGGGCGCAAGATCATGCACCTGCCCGAGGTCCGCGTGAACTGCACCTGCGTGCGCGTGCCCGTCATGCGCTCGCACTCCGAGTCCATCACTGCCGAGTTCGATTGCCCCATAACTCCAGAAGAAGCACGTGAGATACTCTCGTCGGCACCTGGGGTCAAGGTCGTCGACGATCCTGGAAGCCTTCGCTATCCGATGCCACTGGACACCTCCGACCAGGACCTCGTCTTCGTCGGACGCATACGACGCGATACGTCCGCGCCTGAGGGCGTCAACTCGCTCACGTTCTTCTGCTGCGGCGACCAGATTCGCAAGGGTGCCGCGACCAACGCCGTGCAGATCGCGGAATACCTGGCATAGGACATCTGACAGGACTTCCAGCAGGATACGGGATGCCTTTTGGTTCCCCGTCCTGCCGGAAGTCCTGATCTAGTCCTCGGCCGACGAGAGAAACTCCCTCGTACGGGGGTTGAGGGGACTGTTGACGACCTGCTCTGTGGGACCATCCTCCGCGATCTCTCCGTCGAGGAGCAGGCAGATGCGGTCGGAGGCCTCCTGGGCAAAGCCCATCTCGTGGGTCACGATGCCAACGGCCATTCCCTCGGAGGCGAGCTCGCGGATGATGCGGTGCATATCGGTCGTGAGTTTGGGGTCGAGCGCCGAGGTCGCCTCGTCGAAGTAGATCACGTCTGGTTTCATGGCGAGAGCGCGGCAGATCGCCACACGCTGCTGCTGCCCGCCCGAGAGCTGGCACGGAACCTTGTCGGCATGTTCGGAGAGGCCGAGCCGGTCGAGAAGGACGCGCGCCTCGGCCTCCACCTCCTCCTTGTCGCGGTGCTGGACGACGGTGGGCGCGTCGCATATGTTGCGCATGACCGAGAAGTGCGGGAAGAGGTTGTAGTTCTGGAAGACGATGCCGAAGCGCATGCGGGCCTGCCGCATCGCGTCTCCGTCATAGAGCGCCCGTCCATCCTCGCCTCGTGAGGTGACCTCGAGGTCACCGTAGGAGAGCGACCCCTCGTCAAAGGTGTCAAGGAGGGTCAGGCAGCGGAGAAGCGTGGATTTGCCTGCCCCTGACGGGCCGATGAGCGAGACGACCTCGCCACGATCGATGCCGAACGAGACGTCGTGCAGGACCTCGCGCGAGCCAAACGACTTGCGTGCACCCGTAACCGAAACCGCCCTAGTGCTAGTCATGGTAGTAGTCCAACTTCTTCTCGGCCATACGGAGGGCAAACTCGATGAGGAGACAGGTCACCCAGTAGATCGCGGCGGCCATGGCGAACGGAATCATGCTGCGCTGCGAAGCCACGAGCGCCCGGCTCTGCGTGAACATCTCGATGATGCCGATCGAGAAGGCAAGCGACGTGTCCTTCACGAGCGTGATGACCTCGTTGCCCATGGCGGGGAGGATCCTCTTGACCACTTGGGGCAGGATGATTCTGAAGAAGGTCTGCCCGTGGGAGTAACCCAGCACCTGCGACGCCTCGTACTGTCCCTGGGGCATGCTCTGGATGCCCGAGCGGTAGATTTCGGCGAAGTAGGCCGCGTAGTTGACGATGAAGGCGATGATCACGGCGGTGAACATGTAGTCGGAATCGGTCCGAACGCCGAACACGTAGTACGGCACGAAGAAGACCGCAAACATCTGGAGCATGAGGGGCGTGCCGCGCATCACCGAGATGACGAGCTGCATGAGGAGTGACAGGGGCTTGAACTTCGAGAGACGCCCGAGGACGATGACGACACCGAGGGGGATCGCGCCCAGAAGCGTGAGCGCGAATATCTCGAGTGAGGTGCCGTAGCTTGAGATGAGCATGGAGAACATGGTGGAAGAAGGCACGTGTGACCGCCTATGACAGGGGTCCGCCAGGAGGTGAACCCAAGACCTTCGATGCTACGTTTCCTGACTACTTCTTCGGGAGACACCAGAGGTCGTAGGAGACGCCCTGGTCGGCGTACTTCTCGCAGACCTCCTTGACCTTGCCCTCGGAATCGAGCTGCTGGAGATCCGCCTCGACCGTGGCGGCGAGGCTCTCGTTGCCGAGTGCGAAACCGACGCCGAAGTGCTCGGAGTTGAGCACCTCGTCGAGGATCGTGAACTCCGAGGTGCGGTCACCGATGTTGTACACGGCGACGGGATAGTCGATGGCGACGGCGTCGGCCGAGCCGTTCTCGAGCATCATGAAGGCCGTGTTGTAGTTATCGATGGTCTGGAGCTGCGCAAACGTGGCACCGAGCGCCGCCTGGGCACCGTCGGCCGAGAGAAGGTCGAGGGCTGCGGAATCTGCCTGGGTGATGACGTTCTTGCCCGCAAGGTCGGCGAGGCCCGCGATGCCGGAGTCGGCGCGTACGACCACGACCTGACGGTTCTCCATGTAGGCGTCGGTGAAGGCATAGTCACCCTCTCGACCCTCGATGGTGAAGCCATTCCAGATGCATGTGATCTGACCGCTGTTGAGCAGGGCATCCTTGGCATCCCAGGAGATGGGGGTGGGAGTGTAGGTCCAGCTCTCCATCGCGCAAACCGCCTGAGCGAGGTCAAGGTCAAAGCCCGTGTACGTACCGTCGTCACCAACATAGCCGTATGGCGGGAACTCCTGGTCAAAGCCGACGACGAAGTTTCCGTCGAAGGAGGTCTCCTTCGACGTTGTGGACGAGGTGGAAGAATCGGATGGGGAGGAGCAGCCCGCAAGGCCAGCGAGCGTGGACGCACCCATGACGGCGAAGGCGCTCGTAAGGAACTGGCGACGGTCGAGGTCGAGGGAGTTGAATTTCATGGCATTACTCCATTCTTGCAGTGTCTGTGCAGGTGTGCTTTAGCATGATGGAGTAAGGATAGCTGCTCGTATCGTCTCGTTCAAGGCTTGACGCCTTGACGAAATGACGCTGTGATCAAATGCGCGTTCGTATGTGTGGAGAAGGGAGGGTAGAAAAAACTTCAAGATTCCCCCTTGCATCATTGGCATGTTTTGCAATAATAGACGAGCTGCACGAGGTGGGTCACATGGTGGGTGTAGCTCAGTTGGAAGAGCGACGGACCGTGGCTCCGTAGGTCGAGGGTTCGAGCCCCTTCACCCACCCCATTACAGTTGAATAGGGACCGGTAGCTCAGCTGGTAGAGCAGGGGACTCTTAATCCCAAGGTCCAGGGTTCGAACCCCTGCCGGTCCACCATGTAACATATGAGGTCAGATGCCATTTTAGGTGTCTGACCTTTTCGTTGTTGTGGCAAATCGACTACCAAGGCCTTGCCTCTCTCCCGCTGGCCGCATTGAGAGGATTCATTCGGTATCCTCGCTTGACTCTCACATCGTGTGAGACCCTATCCTCGTCTTGACGTCATGGAAGACCGCGCGAGAAGACCTATCGGAGAAGTCGGGAGAAATCAGAAAGACATGCTAAGAATCGGGGATTTTTCCAAGCTGTCGATGGTAAGCATCCGCATGCTCCGTCGCTATGACGAAGTTGGCTTGCTGCACCCGGCGGAAACGGATGACCTCACGGGATACCGCCATTATCGGGAGGATCAGCTTCCTCGTGCACAGAGGATCGCGGCGCTCAGAGACATGGGCTTCGGCCTTGCTGACATCGCCGTGATGCTAGAGACCTGGGGTGACGGTGAAGCCAGACGGGCACGATTCGAGACCATGCTCTCCCAGACGCACGCCGAGATCGATGATGCAGAGCAGAGGATGAGGCTTCTGCGCTCTGCCCTGGAACAACTGAGAAGGGAAGGAACGATTATGGAATACGACGTAACCTTGAAGGAACTGCCTGCGCGGTCCGTGGCGAGCGTGCGCCAAGTCATTCACTCATATGCCGACGAACAATCTCTCTGGGATACCTACATGAAGGAGACCGAGAAATTGGGCCTGCGACCTACAGCTCCCTATGCCCTGTCCGTCTTTCACGACCGCGAGTACAAGGAACACGACGTCGATGTCGAGGTACAGATGTGCGTGGAGGGGAACTACACCGACACCGAGCATGTGAGATTCAAGACCGTGCCTGCCGTGCAGTATGCCTTTGCCACCTACAAGGGTTCCTACGAGAAGCTTGGTGGCGTCAACCAGGCCGTCGCGAACTGGGTCTGCGACAATGGCTACGAGTTCGATGGTCCTATGTTTTGCATCTACCACGTAAGTCCACATGAGACAAACGATCCGAACGAATACGTTACCGAAATATGCTACCCCGTGAAAAAGCTCTAAGGGGTTCCGTGAGCACGGGTACGGTTTCGTGTGACCGATCGTAGCCTACGCTCCCGCACCATGGTCTGACAGCAGCGGCCATGGTGCGGGAGCATCATGTCGTGGAGCCGGCGCCCAGTATGGAACCGATGACCGCAGCCTGCCGCGCGTCGAGGAGACCAAGCTCAAGGGCTGCCGCCGTCGAAAGACCAGCCGTGTCGATCGTCGCAATGATTGTGCGGTTGGCCCGTGCATCACAGAGCACGCCAAGCTTGTCCTGCGCTCGCGCCATCTCGGATGAGACGTCGCCAAGATCTGCGCCGAGGAGGTTCCCCAGCTCGCTTGTGACATAGCGAACGCACTTCACATCCTTGCGCAACGCGTGAGTGGCGGCGGCATCAGAGAGATCAAGCGCATCTTCGATGCCGACAAGATGCATCCGCATCCCGTCGAGACGGGCTCGCAGACGCTCGAGAGGAAGACCCGTACGTCGGTGCGTCCTCTTCCAACGGACGTTCTTTGACTCGCGCACGATCTGCCGAGTATCTCGGCGCGTCTCTTTGCTCCGGAGTGTCTTGATCGCGCGCCTGCGCTCAGCCGCGCGCAGCTCTTGGCAGTGAGAGAGTAGCGTGGGCTCGGTGGCAGAGCGTTCGATTTCCAAGGCCTCGACCTGCTCGCATAGGATGTCAAGCTCACGCAAGCGAGAAGTGGGCCGCACGAGCTCGCGCAGGTCATCTGCAAGCAAACGCGTCTGACGGCTTTGTTGGTAGGGCCTGATGAAGACGAGCAAGGAGCGCATCGTGCGAATCGCCACGCGATAGCGATGCAGCGTCTCAGGATCATCCGGATCATCAAGGAACGTGCGAAGGCACGTCTCCACGTGCCCGGCCATCGAGAAAAGGCTTCTCTCCACGTGCTCGGACACCTCCCATGGGGCGGTGTCCGGACCCTGCACAAACCAGGCGAGCCCGCCCGTGAGCCGGAAGGCCGCGACAGCCCCCTCGTCGAGGCGTGGCGTGTCCTCGTCGAGGCGCCGAGCCGCCTGCTCTATAAGGGGGTCGTGTCCCACAGCCACGACCACGCGGGCGTCGGCGGACGAGAGCTCATGGAAGAAGGCGTCGACATCCTGGCTGCAGAGGGACTGGCGAATTTCGACGGGCTTGATGCCAAGCGTATGGGCAACAACCGTCGCCGTCTGTCTCGCACACGCCGCAGGACTCGACCAGATCATGACGTCGCCATCAGAATCAATCAGCGAACGGACATGGGGCATCATCGCTTTGAGTGATTGCCTGCCCGTCATGGTGAGGCCGCGCGACATGTCACCGCTGTCATCCGGGCAGACCTCGGCTGCCCCATGGCGCACCAAGACGAGAAGTTCAACCATCGAATTGCCTCCTCTCCGCCCGGCAGGATTCGGCATCGTTGCACCCCACGAATACCCTCTCATCGTAGCAGGCGAGAGACCGACATGCACTACAGGTAAGGCGGACTGGATGGGAAATCGAGGTGGTACGCTACCGTGCGAACGCCGTTTTTCGCGTACGGACGCTTCTTATACAAAAACGCTCCGCACGCGACGTTTCTGGCACGCGAAATACACGCGCGGACGATTCTTGCGCAAACACCCTCCGTGCGCGACGCGACGTCACCGAGAAACCCGTGTCTCGAGCGGCCCTTTTCGTCATTTCCTGTCTCATGAGCATGCTAGGCTCATGCCATGGGGGGGGTGATTGGCACGTCGACCACCAGACTACATCGGAAGACGCACAGGCTCGTTCGGGGTGCCATGGCTTGCGCCATGGTCGCAGTCGGGCTCGCGTCTGCCCGAATCGGCTGTTGGGACCTTGCTGCCATGGCCTCTGGTTCCAACCAGGTCGCACAGGTCGCATCCTCGACGCGCTCGGGTGCCACGGCTTGGGACGAGACCGTCTCCCCTGACTACTACCGAATCGTGGGCACGGCCGTCGTGGACCAGGACGTTGCTGCGTGGACGGTCTCGTATTCCTCGCTCGATGCGTTTGGACGCGCCGGTCGCGCGGTCGCATGCGTGACCCACCAGATGGTAGAGACGGGCGTCGCGCGCAAGCGCACTGCCATGTCGGACATCCATCCCTCGGGATGGGGACATAACGCCATCGTGGACATCGCCCAACCCAATGGGTCGGTCTACCATGGCTACCTCTTTAACAGGTCGCATCTCATAGCTAAGTCCCTTGGCGGGGAGGATGTCACGGAGAACCTCGTCACGGGCACGCGCATGCAGAACGTGGGCTCCAACGATGGTGAGGGTGGCATGGCGTATCCCGAGGGCCTCGTGCGCACTTGGCTCGACAAGAACCCCGAAGGTACCGTGTGGTATTCGTCCACGCCCACGTACGAGGGGGATGAGGTCGTGCCCAGAAGCGTCATCGTGGACCTCCTATCCTCTGATGGCACACTCGACCTCGAGCTGGAGGTCTACAACACTGCGTGGGGGTACAGTATCGACTACGCGGACGGGTCCTACTCTACGAAGTGATCGATTGGGGAGGGGCATGGGAGACACGGAGACGCATGACGGGATGGCCGAGGTTCTCGAGGCCCTCGCACCGGACCGTTCGCTTTTCGAGGATGTCGTGTCCGTCAGGCACGTGTGGCAGGGGCGCATCTTCTCGGTCGACAATCTCGAGGTCGAGCTCGCGGACGGCTCGCGTGGCGTGCGAGAGATCGTCCGGCACAACGGTGGCGCTGCAGTCGTAGCCGTCCGTGACGGACGCGTGTGCCTCGTGCGCCAGTATCGCGTGGCGCTCGGACGCGTGACGCTCGAGATTCCGGCAGGTAAGCTCGAATGTGGCGAAGACGGTGCCGGATGCGCCGCACGCGAGCTTTACGAGGAGACGGGCCTGCGAGCCGAGACGCTCGAGCCTCTCGTGACCACGCTTGGCTCGCCTGGTTTCACCAACGAGCATACCGAGGTCTTCGCGGCGCGTGGACTCTCGCAGGATGTGGCGTCTCCCGACGAGGGAGAACTCGTCGATGTCGTGTGGCTTCCCCTGGGTGCGGTCATCTCCGCCATTCGTGCTGGTGTCATCCAGGATGCCAAGACGGTGGCCGGGGTGCTTGCGATGCTTTCGGAAGGCGCTGCCAGCTCCTGACGAAAACGGAGGGACTTTTGCTATAGAATAACCTCGCCGTAAGGCGGTCTCATGCTCCCTTAGCTCAGTTGGATAGAGCACCGGTCTTCTAAACCGTCGGTCGGGCGTTCGAATCGCCCAGGGAGCACCAATGCATATGGTGGCCAGGCATCAAGTGCCTGGCCTTTGTGCTTGTCGAGCTCAAGGGAGGGAAGCCAGGAGGGCCTTGTAAGGTCTCGTCATCAACGGTCAAATGGCTACGGTCACCGAGCGGCTACGTCTATTTCTCCGCGCATGTATTTAAATGAATGAGACGAATGCTTGCATAGGACGTGTGACCATGTTTTAGCACCAGCAGAATCGCATCTGCCTTCGCATCGTCCTTAGGGCATACTTGGGAAGAGGATTCTCTTGGAAGGAGCTCGCATTGATTTACACAATGACGCTAAACCCCGCCCTTGACTATGTCATGCACCCGCTGACTTTGGACATGGGCTTCACGAATAGGTCTTCCTCCGAGGAGCTCTACTGCGGTGGCAACGGCATCAACGTCTCCACGCTCCTCAATGAGCTTGACGTGGTCAACGTGGCCATGGGCATCGTTGCTGGGTTTACGGGTGACTATCTCATCAGCGAGCTCCAGGAGCATGGCATCTCGAGCAACTTCGTCAAGCTCGATCGCGGCTTCACGCGAATCAACATCAAGCTCAACGGCATCGTCATGACGATGGTCAACGGCATGGGTCCGAAGATCTCCGAGAAGAAGGTCGACGAGCTCCTAGAGCGCATGGACGTCGTCAACTCGGGTGACACCCTCGTGCTCACCGGTTCCATTCCCGGTTCGCTCCCCGAGACCATGTACGACCAGATCATGAACCGCCTGGGTGGCCGGGGCATCCAGTTCGTGGTCGATGCCCCGGGCCAGCTCCTCGTGGAGTCCATCAAGGCCCACCCGTTTCTCATCAAGCCCAACAACCACGAGGTCGGTCGCATCTTCCACGTGAACATCGAGACCCCTGAGGAGTGCATGCCCTATGCGCACAAGCTCCAGGACGGTGGTGCGCGCAACGTCATCGTCTCGTGCGGCGGCATCGGCTCGCTGCTCCTTGACGAGTACGGCCAGGAGCACGTGGTGCCTACGGCAAAGGTCAAGCTCGTCAATGCCACTGGTGCCGGAGACTCGATGGTCGCCGGCTTCCTCGCGAGCACCACGCGTGGCTTCGATTACGAGACCTCGCTCATCTATGCCGGTGCCTGCGGTACCGCAACCGCAGCCAGCAAAGGCATCGCCAAGCGGGCGACGATCGATCGCGTCGTGGGAGCCCTCTACAAGAAGATGGGCCGCAAGATGCCCGTCTCGATCTCTGACCAGATCTCGGCAAACGCGGCCAAGCAGGAGGCCAACGACGCCAAGCGGGAGGCCAGCGCCGCCGAGTAGGATCTCTCGTACTGATGTTCCTCGCTCGCATGGGCGATGACATAGCAGTTTAAGAGCCGCTTTGCGGCCGACTGGAGGGGGAGACATGTTCGAAGGTGTTAATGCGTCTGATGGTATCGGTATTGGCGTCGCCCGCGTTGCTGTGGATCCCGATCTTACGTTCACCCCGCACGCACCCGAGGATGTAGATGCCGAGAAGGCTCGCTATGCGAGCGCAGTAGCCAAGTTCGTCGAGCAGACCAACGCGCAGATCGAGCGCATGACGCAGACCGTTGGTGCGGAGGCCGCTGCAATCATGGGCGCTCACATCGAGTTTGCCGAGGATGACGGCATCAAGGACATGGTTGGCAGCTCCATCGACTCCGGGATGTGCGCGGAGCAGGCCGTGAGCGAGGCCTACAAGATGTACTACGACATGTTCTCTGCCTCCGACGAGGAGGTCTTCCGCGAGCGCGCGGCTGACGTCGCTGACGTGAGCACCGGGCTTCTCGCCGACCTGATGGGCAAGGAGGTCGTGGACCTCTCCACCCTTCCCGAGAACTCCATCGTGGTCGTTCGCGAGCTCACCCCCTCCATGACCGCTGACATCGACAAGGACAACGTGGCCGGTATCATCACCGAGACTGGTGGCCGCACCTCCCACTCCGCCATCATCGCCCGCGCCCTCGAGATCCCTGCGGTCCTTTCCGTCGCCAACGCCACCACGCTCGTCAAGAACGGTGACATGATCGTCATCGATGGGTCTGCAGGCAAGGTCATCACGAGCCCCGACGATCACGAGCTCGAGCACTATCGCGCCAAGGCAAAGCAGTATGCCGAGGAGAAGGCCGCCCTCGAGGAGTACCGCGGCAAGCCCACCATCACTGGTGACGGCAAGACCAAGCTGCTCGTTGCCAACATCGGCAACCCCGATGACGCCAACGTGGCCGCAGAGCATGACTGCGAGGGCGTGGGTCTCTTCCGCTCCGAGTTTCTTTTCATGGATGCCAAGGAACTCCCGTCCGAGGACGAGCAGTTCGCTGCCTACCAGAAGGTCGCCCTTCGCATGAAGGGCAAGCCTGTCATCATCCGCACGCTCGACGTGGGCGGCGACAAGGAGATCCCATACCTCAACCTCCGTCACGAGGACAACCCCTTCATGGGCTTCCGTGCCGTGCGCTACTGCCTCAACAACCCCGAGCAGTACAAGGTCCAGCTCACGGCCCTTCTCCGTGCGTCCGCGTTTGGTGACGTCAAGATCATGCTCCCGCTCGTCACCTGCATCGACGAGATTCGCAAGGCCAAGGAACTCCTTGAGGCATGCAAGGTGGATCTTGACGCACGCGGCATCGCCTATAACAAGGACATCGAGGTCGGTACCATGATCGAGACCCCCGCGGCCTCCCTCATCGCCGATGACCTCGCCGCCGAGTGCGACTTCTTCTCCATTGGCACGAACGACCTCATCGGCTATACGATGTGCGCCGACCGTGGCAATGATCGCGTGAGCTATCTCTACACCGTGTACCAGCCTGCCGTCCTGCGCTCCCTCAAGCGCATCATCTCCACGGCCAACGCGGCGGGCATCATGGTTGGCATGTGCGGCGAGGCAGCAGCCGACCCGCTGCTCATCCCCGTGCTCGTCTCCTTCGGCCTAGACGAGTTCTCCGTCTCCGCGCCGTCGATCCTGCGCACGCGCCGCATCCTCTCCGAGTGGACCAAGGCGGATGCGGACGCCCTCGTGGAGAAGGTCATGCAGCTCAAGACGGCCGCAGAGGTCCAAGCCATGCTTCAGGCGGCTGCCAAGTAGTACGTATGTCTCATCGTGGCGCCATCAAGGGACACCCGCTTTTGCGGGTGTCCCTTTCTTGGTCCCTCATGTCTCGGGTGCAACCACACACATGGGCACGAAATCGCCGAAGGGACCTGCGGAGGGGGAGACGCTGCTACCATAGGCAGTTCGACGGCACGATGACGTCAAGCGACGACGGTGCCGCGCACACGTGATATCGCATGCCTGTGAGACGTTCGCCGTCCACCTGACAGGGAGGCTCCCTTTCGGTGAACTCTACGTCAAGTGACGAGAGGGTGCGCAGGTTCACGCTGTTCGACCCCACATGCCTTCCGAATCGAGCGAGGGCGAGAAGCCCGAGCAGGTGCGCGATGTTTGGGGTGCGGACGTTGTAGCAGACGTCGAGGAGGCCGTCCGTAGGGATGGCATCGGGACAGATGGAGAAGCCTCCACCATAGGTGGGACCGTTCTGCAGGGCGAAGACGATGGAGTTAAGTTCGATGGGTTCTTCGCCATCGATGGATACGCGGGAGGGAAAGCCCGACGAATCGCCTTTTACCCGGCTCATGATGCGTACGCATGAGGTGGCAAAGAGCGTCTCGCCCTCTTGCGAGGTATTGGCCTCTCGGCGGTCGGTCGTGTCAAGTGCGATCGCGGCGTCGAGGCCGAAGGAGAGCGTCTCCATGAAGTAGGTGGGAGCGGCGGTCTCACTCTCCACATGACCGAGGTCAATCCTGCGGACGGACCCGCTGAGTATCTCACGGAGCGACTCGTCGGGGTCGTTGAACGTCGCGTGCAGCGTGCGCGCGAAGTCGTTTCCCGAGCCCATCGGTATGATGGCAAACGTAGGCCGGTCTTCGGCCGTGATGTCCATGAGACCGTTCACGACCTCATGGATGATTCCGTCGCCACCGAGGGCAATGACGGTGTCATAGCCGGCGGCGCCGCGAGCCATCGCCTCGCCATCGCCTGCAGCCTTGGTGAGCTGGTGAGTGTACGATGTCGTGGCGGAGTCATACGCCTCGAAGAACCTCTTCACGCGCTCGGCGGCCTGGGCACCTTGCCCGCTGTGGGCCGTGGGGTTTGCGATGACAAGAGTCCTGCCGAGCGTACGAATGGTCATGCGAACCTCCAAGGGTGACTGTCGGGCGTCTTCCATTCTATAAAACCTCGCGCACTTCCGCGTCATGAGTCGCGGTAGGTGGTTCGCGCCTTGGGTGGACGTGACCTTTGCGGGCATCTGTCGCGTGCGAATCGTCGCGTTCGCCATGTCGGAGCGCCAGACAAACACGGCGAACGACCGCCGGCCGTACGCAGATCCCAGCCAAAGGGCAAACCTGATACGGTGGCATCAGGTTTCGTATCGTGAGGCTTTCGAGTCCAGAGCCTTGGTTTACCTAGGCATGTTCGGTCGTGGTGACCGGTGCAGGTCCGCTCTTCTGGCTTTCGTCTTTAGGAGGGGGTCGCTTCATGGGCGTGGGTGAAAGTGTCATTCGGGATGACCAGGGGCTCGAGCGTGTGCGCAGGCTCGCGCAGGCGAAGGCGGCAGAGGGCGCAAGCCTCATCCAAGTGCTGCATGCGGTCCAGAATTCCTACGGTTACCTTCCCATCGAGGTTCAGCGGATCGTAGCGGAGGCCATGCATGCGCCTTTGGGCACCGTCTCGGGTGTCGTGACGTTCTATTCGTTCTTCTCGACCGAACCCAGCGGTCGCCATGGCATCAGATGCTGCCTTGGGACGGCCTGCTATGTGTGCGGGGGCGTGCGTCTCGTCGACCTTCTGGAGGAGCTTCTCCACTGCAAGGTGGGTCACACCACGGCAGACGGCATGTTCAGGTTCGAGGTCGCGCGCTGCATCGGAGCGTGCAGCCTCGCTCCCGCGATCGCCATCGACGACAAGGTCTATGCCAAGGTGACCACCGAAGCGCTTCCGGGCATTATCTCCTCGTACTACGAGGCCGAGAGGAGCGCGCGGTGATGGCTGCCAGATATGCAGGCCGAATCGAGACCATCCCTGATCTTGACCGCGTCAAGCGGGAGTTTCTCGACTCTGTCAAGGACTTCAGGTTCACCATCATCGTCTGCGGAGGCACGGGCTGCATCTCGTCTCATTGCGGGGACGTCCTTACCGCGCTTCGCAAGCACTGCACCCTTCGTGGCCTGGAAGAAGAGGTCCGCATCGTCGAGTCGGGCTGTTTGGGGCTGTGCGCCCTCGGTCCGACCGTCCTCGTGGAGCCGGGTGACACGTTCTACGTCAACATGACGTCCGAGAAGATTGTCCAGGTCGTTGACAGGCACATCATCGGCGGCAAAATCCAGGAGGAGTACACCTTCTTCGACGAGCCGAGAAAGGAGCACATACCCCGTCTCACCGACATCCCGTTCTATCACGATCAGGTCAAGATCGCCCTTCGCAACTGCGGGTCGATCGATTGCGCCTCCATCGAGGAGTACATTTCGAGGGATGGGTACTTTGGCTTCGCGAAGGCCGTGAAGGAGCTCGGAAGGGTCGGCACCTACGAGGAGCTCATCAAATCAGGACTTCGTGGCCGTGGTGGTGCGGGCTTTCCCACGGGCATCAAGTGGCAGAGTGGCCATGACCAGCCCGGTGACAGGAAGTACATCGTCTGTAACGGTGACGAGGGCGACCCGGGCGCGTTCATGGATCGCTCCGTCCTCGAGGGAGACCCCCACTCCATCATCGAAGGCCTCCTCATCGGCGGATATGCCATCGGTGCCAAACAGGGATTCGTCTACGTTCGGGCCGAGTATCCCATCGCCGTCGAGCGGCTCCAGGCTGCCATCGGAGTCGCCTATGACCGCGGCCTTCTCGGCAGGAACATCCTCGGCACGGGATTCGACTTCGACTTGGAGATACGCATCGGCGCGGGTGCCTTCGTCTGTGGCGAGGAGACGGCCCTCCTGAACTCCATCGAGGGCAAGCGTGGCGAACCGCGCCAGAAGCCGCCCTTCCCGTTCCAGAGTGGTCTCTACGGTTGTCCGACGATCATCAACAACGTCGAGACGCTTGCCAACGTTCCCGTGATCATCACGCGCGGTGGTGATTGGTACGCCTCGTACGGTGTCGGCAGGTCGAGGGGCACGAAGGTCTTCGCCCTCGCGGGAGACATTCGATACTCGGGCATCATCGAGGTCCCCATGGGCATCACCATGGGCGACATCGTGTTCAGGATCGGCGGTGGCATCAAGGACGGCAGGCAGTTCAAGGCCATCCAGTCCGGCGGTCCCTCCGGTGGTTGCCTGACGAGAGACCATTTCGACGTCTCGGTGGACTACGAGAGCCTTGCGGCCATGGGAGCGATCATGGGATCGGGCGGACTCATCGTCATGGACGAGACCACCTGCATGGTGGACACGGCACGCTACTTCATGGACTTCGTGCAGGACGAGTCATGCGGACACTGCGTACCCTGTCGCATCGGTACGAAACGCATGCTCGAGATCTTGCAGAGAATCGTGGCGGGCAAGGGGGAGGAGGCCGACCTCGACATGCTCGAGACCTTGGGTAACACCATCAAGGATACGGCGATGTGCGGTCTCGGTCAGACAGCCCCCAACCCGGTGCTCACGACGCTCAGGTACTTCCGTGACGAGTATGAGGCCCATGTCGTTCACAAGACCTGTCCCGCTCACGTCTGCAAGGGAATGCTCGTCTATGTGATCGATCACGAGAAGTGCCGTCGCTGCGGGCTCTGTGCGAGGAGCTGCCCGACAAAGGCCATCACGGGCGGTGGGAAAGAGCCGTTTGCCATCAATACCGAGGTCTGCTCCCGCTGCGGTACCTGTATAGCCCACTGCACGTTCGGTGCCATCTCAATCAGGTAGGGAAGTGAGTCACACGTGATTGGACTTACGATCAACGGAATTACCGCGCAGGCACCGGAGGATGCCACCATCATGGAGGCGGCCGAGCTTGTCGGCATCAGGATACCCGGCCTCTGCAGATACCAGAAGATCCATGCCATCGGGGCGTGTCGCATCTGCGTCGTCGAGGTGGAGGGCGCAAGAAACCTCCAGGCCTCGTGCGTGGTCAAGGTGCACGAGGGCATGGTCGTCCATACGAACAGCAAGCGCGTACGTGACGCACGCAAACTTGTCTACGACCTCATCATCTCTGATCACCCGAGGGATTGCATGGCCTGCTCGCGCAATCAGACCTGCGAGCTCCAGCAGCTTGGCTTCGACCTCGGCGTCACCGAGCAGCACCTCCACGGCCAGCTCAAGGAATGCTATCTCGACGTCTCTCCTGCGATCACGCGCGATACGACCAAGTGCGTCCTCTGCCGTCGCTGCGTGACCGAATGCCGTGACATCCAGGGGGTCGGAGCCATCAGCGCGCAGAACCGTGGTTTCAACAGCGTCGTGGCGCCTCCCATGGAGCTTCCCCTCGATGCCACGAACTGCTCGATGTGCGGCCAATGCACCACCGTGTGTCCCACGGGAGCACTCACGGAGACGTCTCACTCGGAGCGGGTCTGGGAAGCGCTCTCCGACCCGGACAGACGCGTCGTCGTCCAGACGGCGCCTGCCGTGCGCGTCGCGCTTGGAGAGCCGTTCGGCATCCCCTTTGGCGAATCGGTCACGGGAAGGATGGCCTCCGCCCTGCGCGCGATGGGCTTCGACGATGTCTTTGATACGGACTGGGGAGCCGATCTCACAATCATGGAGGAAGGGACGGAGCTTCTGCACCGTCTTGTCGACTCGGTCTCTGGTGGGTCTGCGGTGCTGCCCATGATTACGTCCTGCTCGCCCGGTTGGATCAAGCACTGCGAGCACGCGTGGCCACAGGACCTCGCCCATCTCTCCTCCTGCAAGTCGCCGCACATGATGCAGGGGGCCATGGTCAAGAGCTACTACGCCGAGAGGCTCGGGGTCGACCCAAGGAGCCTCTACGTGGTCTCGGTCATGCCATGTACGGCAAAGAAGTACGAATGCCAGCGCCCCGAGATGATGCGTGACGGCATCGCCGACGTCGACGCGGTCCTTACCACGCGCGAGCTCTCCCGCATGATCAAGACCGCCGGCATCGACTTCGCAAATCTCCCCGACGGCGTGTTTGACAGCCCGATGGGCATCTCCACGGGTGCCGCCGACATCTTCGGTGTGACCGGCGGCGTCATGGAGGCGGCCATGCGCACCGTATATGTTCTCGTCACTGGTCGCAGGCCTCCGTTCGAGAACTTCCATGTCGAGCCAATCATGGGATTTGAACAGGTCAAAGAGGCCAAGATTACGTTCGAGAACGTTCTTCCCAAATTCGCTGCCCTTGAGGGGAGAAGCATCAGGGTTGCCGTGACGAGCGGTCTCGAGGGGGCTGACATCATGATGTCCCAGGTGCACGACGGTACCTCGCCCTACACCTTCATCGAGGTCATGGGTTGTCCGGGCGGCTGCGTCAATGGAGGCGGGCAACCGAGGACGACCGATGAGAACGTCCGCAAGCTGCGCGCGCAGGCGCTCTATCGTGAGGACGAGGGCAAGAAGATGCGCATGTCCCACGAGAACCCTGCCGTGCAGCAGATTTATGCCGAGTACCTCGGTGAGCCCTGCGGCGAGAGGTCCCATCACCTGCTCCACACCACGTACGTGCCGCGTGGCGAGTTCAACGAGCTCCTGAGGGAGGCATAGTCGCACCCTGGTTACGACTTGTGCCCATCGACTTTGGAACATGATTCAAGGTATTATCACTTCGTCTACCTGCGGTAATGTAAGAGCAAAAGTCGAGATTGGCAAACGAGAAAGGCACGCGCAGGTAGAGCCGTAGAGGTCATGAGCCAAAGTCGAATGTTCCATTCTCGTATCGCGATGATGACTTTGGCACCTGGGACCTTGGCATGCCGACGAGACGAGAACGGGGTCTCCTGGTTCTTGCGGTCGCAGTTGCGTTTCTTCGGGAACGGATTCACGCATCGTTTTCGATATATATGCGTCTCACGGGTGGCGGAGGGTCAACCTCTGGGGTATCTTCTACGATGACACGTGATGACGGAGGTCCCCATGGAGTTCACGAGTATCTATTGGCTGTCCTGCGCAGTCGTTGTTGGCCTTGGGGGCGGGGTCTTTCTTCTGTATCGTGCGTGGGGCGAGCGAAGAAGGGGAGAGGACTGTCGTCTCGAGCTCGTGCTGGGACTTTGGTGCATGGCAATCGGAGTGCTTGTCGTGCTCGCCCGCTATACGCTCGTTCCTGATGCGCTCGCTGCGGCGGTGGCCTGCCTTCCGGCCGGGGTGTTGCTGATTCTGGCAGGCCGGCGTACCTGGCTGGGGGATGCCCGAGAGTATCCCGTCGAGGTCGAAGGCCGCTGTCTGCGTCTTACCGAGGGGCCGGGCGGTGAGCGCTGGGCCGAGTTCTCCTACGAGGTCGCCGGGTGTACCCTGCGCGCATTCTGCGAGGATGCCGTCACCAGGGGTACCGTCGAGGTGGGGAAGATCTATCCCATCCACGCAAGCGCGAGCCAGCCGCTTCTCGTTCGGTGGTCAGTGCGTGGAAGCATGGCGGGGGGCGTGGCCATCTGCCTTCTTGGCGTGGCACTTCTCGTCATCCCCGTTTTCGTTCTCCTGGTCTAGAACGGTCGTCCGAGAGCAAAAGGGCCAGACCGCATCGCGATCTGGCCCTTGGCACTCTTGGAGCGGCGGACGGGAATCGAACCCGCAACAATCAGCTTGGAAGGCTGACGCTCTACCAATTGAACTACCGCCGCACTGGTCGGGGTGACTGGATTCGAACCAGCGACCCTCTGCTCCCAAAGCAGATGCGCTACCAAGCTGCGCTACACCCCGGAGCCGCTGCAAAAGTATATGTTACGAAGGGGGTTCGAGCAACCTATTCTTGCGGATGCCACTCATACTCGACATCCGCGACATACGGTCATCCCTCGGTGGAATGTTCCTGCCCTCCTTCCGACGCCGGGTTTCGAATGCATTATGTCGATTCGATATCCACATGGACGCCCTCGCCGAAAAGGGGCGTCCACCCTCCTACAATGCCCTCAAGCCTTTAAGGACGGTACCGAGATGCCGTGAAGGAGACGTTTGGTGACGTGCATGTTCACAACTATTTGCGGGAGCGATGTCACGGCGTGACGGAGCTCCCGTTTTTGTGAGCACGCTGCCTCGCATGAGGCAATCGCCAACTGAGCAGAGAGAGGGTGGCACGTCGTGAACCTATTGGTCGATGACGGCAGGCATCCGCGCGCGCTTCTCGCGCTTGAGGATGGTACCTGCTTTTTCGGACGATCCGCGGGCGCCGAGGGGGAGGCGTTCGGCGAGGTCGTCTTCAACACCTCGATGGTCGGGTACCAGGAGATCGTGAGTGACCCCTCCTACGCGGGCCAGATCGTGACCTTCACCTACCCGCAGCTCGGCAACTATGGCATCAACGAGATCGACATGCAGGCCGCCGAGCTCCACCTGCAAGGGCTCGTATGCCATGACATGTGCTATACGCCGAGCAACTGGCAGAGCGTCACGAGTCTCCCGGACTTCCTGCGTGCGCATGGCGTCGTCGCCATCGAGGGCGTGGACACGCGTTCCCTTACCCTGCGCATCCGGGAGGGTGGAGCCATGAGGGCTGCCATCTCCACCACGGACCTCGACCCCGAGAGTCTCGTCGCACGCGTTCGCGCCTCCGAGTCCATCGCGGACCACAACTACGTCGCCGATGTGTCCACATCCAGTCCCTACACCGTGCATGCGAGTGCCAAGGGCCATGTCTATCGCGTCGTGGCCTACGACTGTGGGGAGAAGACGGGCATCGCCAGGCGGCTGGTCGAGGCTGGCTGCGAGGTCACGCTCGTTCCCTGGGACACGCCTGCCGAGGAGGTCATCGCTCGTGAGCCCGACGGTGTGTTCTTCTCCAACGGGCCCGGGGATCCCGTCTCGGTCCCCGCGACCGTCGCGGCGGTCCGTGCGCTTCTCGGCAAGGTTCCCGTCTTTGGCATCTGTCTCGGTAACCAGGTCATCTCCATGGCGGCGGGCGCCCAGATCGAGAAGCTCCCGTACGGCCATCACGGTGGCAACGAGCCCGTCATGAACCTTCTTACCGAGAAGGTCGAGATCACGGCCCAGAACCACAACTACGGTCCGGTCTTCTCCACGCTCGGTCCGCTTGTGCCCGAGCTCTCCGGTGGCTTCTCCGAGCACCAGAGCGACCTGCGCTTCTGGACCGAGCGCCGCATCGCGCCCGTGGTCATGAACGAGCGCTACGGCCGCGTTCGCCTCACGCACGTGAACCTCAACGACGGTACGCCCGAGGGTCTCCAGTTCCTCGACATACCCGCCTTCTCCATGCAGTATCACCCCGAGGCCAAGCCTGGTCCCAACGACTCCACCTACGCCTTTGCCGCGTTCGTGCGGCTGATGGGCGGCATGGGGGACTATCTTGCCATCGACGTCCGCGAGGGGAGGCGCTTCTAATGCCCAGACGTGACGACATCAAGAAGATCCTCATCATCGGCTCTGGTCCCATCGTCATCGGCCAGGCCTGCGAGTTCGACTACTCCGGCACCCAGGCCTGCAAGGCCCTGCGCGGGGAGGGGTACGAGGTCGTGCTCGTCAACTCCAATCCCGCCACGATCATGACCGACCCCGAGACGGCCGACCGTACCTACATCGAGCCGATTACCGTCGAGTCCGTCGAGAAGGTCATCGAGATCGAACGACCCGACGCGCTTCTCCCCAACATGGGTGGCCAGACCGGCCTCAACTGCGCCGTGGCCCTCGCCAAGGCGGGCGTGCTCGACAGGTACGGCGTGGAGGTCATCGGCTGCGACGTCGACTCCATCGAGATGGGAGAGGACCGCAAGCTCTTTGCCGACGCGATGCGTGACATCGGACTCGAGGTCGCGAAATCCGACGTGGCCCACTCCATCGAGGAGTGCGAGCGCATCGCCGACGACCTTGGCTATCCCGTGGTGATCCGCCCCGCGTTCACGCTTGGAGGGGCTGGTGGCGGCATGGCCTATGACCATGACGACCTGCTCCGCATTGCGCGCGAGGGGCTTGCGCTCTCACCTGAGAGCGAGGTCCTCGTCGAGCAGAGCGTCGAGGGCTGGAAGGAGATCGAGATGGAGGTCATGCGCGACTCCGTGGGCAACGGAATCGTGATCTGCTCCATCGAGAACCTCGACCCCATGGGCGTCCACACGGGTGACTCCATCACCGTCGCGCCCTGCCAGACGCTCAACGACTTCGAGCTCCAGCGTCTGAGGGACTACTCGCTTGCCGTCCTCGAACGCGTCGGGGTTGCATGCGGCGGATCCAACGTCCAATTTGCCGTGAACCCCGTCGACGGTCGCGTCCTCGTCATCGAGATGAACCCTCGCGTCAGCCGCTCCTCGGCGCTCGCCTCCAAGGCGACCGGCTTCCCCATAGCCAAGTTCGCGGCGCTCCTCTCCGTGGGCTATACCCTTGACGAGATCAAGAACGACATCACCCAGGCCACCCCGGCCTGCTTTGAGCCGTCGATCGACTACTGCGTGGTCAAGATTCCGCGCTTTGCCTTCGAGAAGTTCAAGGGTTCTGATGACACCCTCACCACGCGCATGAAGGCCGTGGGCGAGGTCATGGCGATCGGCTCCACCTTCGAGGAGGCCCTCCAGAAGGCCATGCGTTCGCTCGAGCAGGGGCATGCCGGCCTTGGTGCCGACGGACGGGACGTCTTCGAGGACGATGGCTTCGAGGACAGGGTCGCCACGCCCACGCCGGAGCGGATCCTCTACGTGGCCGAGGCGCTGCGCCGAGGCTGGGGTGTCGAGCGCGTCTTCGAGCTCACCAGGATCGACCGCTGGTTCCTCAATCGCATCCAGGACATCGTGACCGCCGAGGGGGTAATCACTCGTCTCGGCCTCACCGGTCTCGATCACGAGCACATGATGGCCGCCAAGCAGCTGGGCTTCTCCGATGTCCAACTTGCCCATCTCACGGGTCAGAGCGACGAGGTCGTCCGCGTGCTGCGCGAGGTCGTGGGCGTTCGTCCGCTCCTCAAGACCGTCGACACCTGTGCGGGCGAGTTCGCCGCGCGTACGAGCTACCACTACTTCACCTACGAGGAGGGTGGCGCAACGGAGTTTCGCCAGGCGGCCAAGCCTCGCGTGGTGATCCTCTCCGCCGGCCCCAATCGCATCGGCCAGGGAATCGAGTTCGACTACTGCTGCGTGCACGCCGCCTATGCGCTCCAGGCCAAGGGCTATGAGACCGTCATGGTCAACTGCAACCCCGAGACCGTCTCCACGGACTACGACACCTCCGACCGTCTGTACTTCGAGCCCCTCACCTTCGAGGACGTCATGAACGTCATCGAGGTCGAAAGGCCCAAAGGCGTCATCGTGACGCTTGGCGGCCAGACGCCCATCAATCTCGCGAAGCGGCTCAAGGCCGCAGGCGTACCCATCATGGGGACCCAGCCCGAGGCCATCGACCTCGCCGAGGACCGCGACCGCTTCGCGAGCCTGCTCGATCGGCTTGGCATCGCCTACCCACCATCGTCCACGGCGGAGACCCTTGCGGATGCCAAGGACGTGGCGCGCAAGGTGGGCTATCCGCTTCTCGTGCGTCCGAGCTACGTGCTCGGTGGTCGTGGCATGGCCATCGTCTACGATGACCCCGACCTCGAGAAGTACATGCTCGAGGCCACGAAGGTCTCGCCCGACCACCCCGTCTACCTCGACTCCTTCCTCGAGGACGCCATCGAGCTCGACGTGGACGCGCTCTGCGACGACGAGGAGTGCTACGTGGGCGCGGTCCTCGAGCACATCGAGGAGTGCGGCATCCACTCCGGCGACTCCGCCTGCTGCTTCCCTCCCTTCTCGCTTTCCGACGCGCTCGTCGAGCGCATTCGCAGCATCACCAGCGACCTTGCGCTCTCCTGCCACATCAGGGGTCCGCTCAACGTGCAGTATGCCGTCAAGGACGAGCAGATCTTCGTCATCGAGCTCAACCCGCGCGCAAGTCGCACCGTGCCCTTCTCGTCCAAGGCCACGGGAGTGAGTCTGGCAAAGTATGCGGCGCGCATCATGAGCGGCGAGAAGCTCCGTGACCTCGACCTGCCGCCCGTCGATCGCGAGTACGGCTACTATGCGGTCAAGGAGGCGGTCATGCCCTGGAGCCGCTTCCCCGGCGCCGACGTCACCCTCGGACCGGAGATGAAGTCGACCGGCGAGGTCATGGGCATCGATGACACCTTCCCCAAGGCATATGCCAAGACGCGTCAGGCCATCGACTACGAGATTCCCATGACGGGTACGGTGTTCGTCTCGGTCTGCGACCGTGACAAGCGCTCCGTCGGTCCCGTGGCCCTCTCGCTCAAGAACCTGGGATACGACATCGTGGCCACGCGCGGAACCGCCAAGACGCTCAGGGCCGCAGGCATTCCGTGCGAGGTCGTCAAGCCCATCTCCGCTGGGCATCCCAACATCCGGGACATGATCGTGGAGGGCAGGATCGCATTCCTCATCAACACGCCCAAGGGCCACAGCTCGCGCGGAGACGGCTCCCAGCTGCGCAGCGAGGCGGTGAATCGCGGCATCGACATGGCGACCACCATGTCGGGTGCCACGGCGCTCGTGCAGGCCATCGCGGCCCTGCGAGCCTTCGAGCTTCGTCCCCACGCACTGCAGGACCTCGCGTAGCGGACGGCAGCACCAGGGTATACGGGGAGCGGCGGCTGGTCACGAGTGCGGCCGCCACTCCCCGTGCTGCGTCATAGACCTCACACATGTTCCACTTTGCGTGGAAAGAGGATTGTGAGCTGGGTATACTCTTCAGCGTTTGCTATGATGGCAAGGCTATGCGTGAAAGCTGCGGGCGTGGCGGAACTGGTAGACGCGCTGGATTTAGGTTCCAGTGGGAGAAATTCCGTGAAGGTTCGAGTCCTTTCGCCCGCACCATCGCATGTCACCACGGCAACACGGGTAACAGTCAGCGGGAAGAACCCGCCGAGGTACGAGACACTGGAGGAACGTTGAAGATCACCGTCACCGCAGAGCAGCCGAAGGACAACAAGGTCGCTGCCAAGGTCACCATCCCCGCCGCAGACGTTAGCGCGGTCATCGACAAGACCTACAAGGACATCGCCCACAAGTACAACTTCCAGGGCTTCCGTCGTGGTCATGCGCCGCGCCCGGTGATTGATGGCACCATGGGCAGGGAGGCAATCCTCTCCCAGGCGACCAACGACCTCCTCAACGACGCAGAGCCCATGATCCTCGCGGAGCTCGACATCGTGCCCGTAGGTCGCATCGACTTCGGCGAGGAGCCGGGGATCGTCGAGCAGGGCTCCGATTACGTCGCCAACGTCACCATGGGCGTTCGCCCCCAGTGCGAGCTCGAGTCCTATGACGCCCCTGCCATCAACATGCCACCAGCCGGTGCCACCGACGCCGAGATCGATGCCCAGATCAAGCAGCTCCTGAGCTACTCGGCAACCTACGAGGACATCGACGAGGACCGCGAGGTCGTCGAGGGTGACGTCATCTCCGCCGATGTCGAGAACTTCGAGGGGGCCGAGCATCTCGCAGGTGAGAACCGCACGATCTACGTCTCCAAGGGTCAGACACCTGACGAGGTCGTCGATGGTCTCGTGGGCACCAAGCCTGGCGACACCAAAGAGATCACCTGGACCCAGTCCGCCGGTGCGGATGACAAGCGCGTCGAGCACACCTTCTCCATCAAGGTGAGCGTGAAATCGATCAAGCACCTCGTGACCCCCGAGCTCACCGACGAGGTCGCCAAGAAGAACTTTGGCTACGATGACATCGACACCCTTCGCAATGCCGTGAAGGAGGAGATCGAGAACGACAAGAAGACCTCGCTGCCCAACCTCAAGGAGGACCGCGTCGTCGAGGCCGTTGGTGCCACGCTCAAGCTCGACGAGGTTCCGGCCGAGTATCAGAACGAGATTTTCAACGAGCTTGCCACCGAGTTCCTGAACAGGCTCCAGAGCCAGAACATCTCGCTCGACATGTTCCTCAACGCTCGCGGCATCAAGCCCGACGACTTCATCGCCGACCTGCACTCCCAGGCCGAGGAGCGCGCCCGTCAGTCGCTCGCGCTCGACGCCATGGCGAGGAAGCTTGGCATGGAGGCGACCGACGAGGACGTCAGGAACGAGTTCGTCAAGGCGGGCATCGAAGACGTCGAGGACGAGATCGAGAACTGGCGCAACCAGGGTCGTCTTCCGGCGATCCACGACTCCATCAAGCGCACCAAGGCCCTCGACTGGCTGGTCGAGAATGCCACGGTGACCGAAGTCGACGAGGCTGCCGCGACTGCCGCCGAGGAGTAGCTTCATCACACCCAGCACGGAGCGTGCCCCGGGTGAGTTCGTCTCGCCCGGGGCATCTTCAGAAGAGGCAAGGGAGAAACGCACATGCATAACCCCACCAACATTCCGCTCATCCCATACGTCGTTGAGCAGACGCCGCGCGGCGAGCGCAGCTATGACATCTATTCCCGTCTGCTCAACGACCGCATCGTCTTTCTCGGCGAGGAGGTCACCCGCGAGAGCGCCAATCTCGTCGTCGCCCAGCTCCTGCATCTTGAGAGCCAGGATTCCGACAAGGACATCTCGCTCTACATCGACTCGCCTGGCGGTGACATCTACGCAGGTCTTGGCATCATCGACACGATGAACTTCATCAAGCCCGATGTCTCGACCATCTGCGTGGGCATGGCCGCCTCCATGGGTGCCGCGATTCTCGCCTCCGGTACCAAGGGCAAGCGCCTCGCACTTCCCAACTCCATGATTCTCATCCATCAGCCGAGCTCCGGAGTCCAAGGCCAGCAGACGGACATCCAGATCGTCGCCGACGAGACCAAGTGGATTCGTCATCACCTGAACGAGCTCCTCGCCGACGCCACGGGCAAGCCCATCGAGCAGATCGACCGGGACACCGAGCGCGACAACTACATGCGCGCGACCGAGGCCTGCGAATATGGTCTCGTGGACAAGGTCATTACCACTCGCAGCGAGCAGAGCACCCAGGAGTAGCCGCATGCCCAACGAAACAGACAGGAAGGAGATGTGCTGCTCCTTCTGCGGTAAGACCCGCAGTCAGGTGAGCAAGCTCATCCAAGGCCCTGGTGGCGTCTACATCTGCGACGAATGCGTCCACGCCTGTGCCGACATGATCGACGAGGTCGAAGGTGATGATGGCGCGCATGACCTCGACTACGAGGACAAGGATGATTCTCCCATCAAGAACCTTCCCACGCCTCACGAAATCTACCAGGAGCTCTCTCAGTATGTCATGGGTCAGGAGTCCGCCAAGCGAGCGATGAGCGTCGCGGTCTACAACCACTATCGGCGAATCCTGAGCGGGAACGACGAGGTTGCCGAGAGCGAGGAGCAGATCGAGATCGCCAAGAGCAACATCTTGCTTCTCGGTCCCACGGGCACAGGCAAGACGCTCCTTGCCCAGACGCTCGCACGCTTCCTCGAGGTGCCCTTTGCCATCGCCGATGCCACCACCCTCACCGAGGCCGGATACGTGGGCGAGGACGTGGAGAACATCCTGCTCAAGCTTCTTACGGCCGCCGACTTCGATGTGGCTCGCGCCGAGGTGGGCATCGTCTACATCGACGAGATCGACAAGATCGCCCGCAAGGCGGAAAACCTCTCCATCACGAGGGACGTCTCGGGAGAGGGCGTGCAGCAGGCGCTGCTCAAGATCCTCGAGGGAACCGATGCGAGCGTACCTCCCCAGGGCGGTCGCAAGCACCCGCAGCAGGAGCTCATCCACATCAACACGACGAACATCCTCTTCATCTGCGGCGGTGCCTTTGTCGGCCTCGACAAGATCGTCGCCGACCGCATCGGCAAGAAGGGCATCGGCTTCAACTCCGAGCTCGCCAAGAGGGCGGACAAGAACGAGGATGAGCTCATGGCCCAGGTCATGCCTCAGGACCTGCACAAGTTCGGCATGATTCCCGAGTTCATCGGACGTATCCCCGTCATCACCTCTACCAGGGAACTTACCGAGGACGACCTCGTGGAGATTCTCGTCTCGCCCAAGAATGCCCTCGTGAAGCAGTACAAGCGCATGTTCGAGATCGAGGGTGTGGAGCTGGAGTTCGAGGAGGAGGCGCTTCGGGAGATATCCCGCCAGGCCATCGCCCGCGGGACGGGCGCTCGTGGTCTGCGCGCGATTTGCGAGGCCACGCTCGAGGCCACGATGTTCGACCTCCCGTCTGACCTCTCCATCACGAAGGTCATCGTCACGAGCGAGTGCGTGGGGGGTGCGGCCCTTCCCCAGGTCATGAGGGGGTCGCAGAACAAGCATCGATTGGTCGAGGCGCTTGGCGTGAGATAGCCCGATCACGTTCGTGAAAGCCCAGAGGGGGTGCCATCCTGTCGGATGACACCCCCTCCGTCGTGTCTAGTGAGGCCACGTTATCCTACCGAGCCGCCAAGACGCTCGTAGGTCTTGATGACGGCCACGCGCCGCTTCGTGCTTGCGGGGCAGGCACGATCGAAGAGCGGCATGATGCCACGATAGACGAAGCTCACCTGGACGCGCTTGGCCACTCCCGCCGCAGTCCGCCTCGACTCCTCGAGCTGGCAGCGAAGCTCCTCGAGGTAGGGGGAACGTTGGGCGTAGGTCCAGAAGAGGCCTGCGAGGTCTGAGTCGGGGTAGAGCCAGGGGCGGTTGTCGGGGCCGGCATAGTGCGCCACGCGGATGTCCCGTCGGGCGGCGGCGTACTCGTTTCGGATGTCATCGGAAGCCTGGGCGACGATGTGCGTGCGGCGAAGGTACTGCCAGTCCACGAGGTAGTTCCACTTCATGTGAACGCGCACGTAGTCACCGTTGACAACCTTGTTGAGAACGTCCTGGTCGAGCCAGCGCCAGGTGCGCTCGGTGACTATGGCGAGAAGCTCGTCGGGCGTGATGGTCCTCCTGAACTCATCGAGGTTCATGAGGAGCACGCCAGCCTGGAAGTAGTCGTGCGGTTCGGTCATGCCGAGCTCGTTCTTGAGGTACGACGCCACCGAAGGGTCGTAGCCGTCGATCTGTCCGATGGTGTCGGCGTCGCGCGTGGCCGCGAGCAGATGGCCCGTCACATCGACGTCGAAGAGCTCGGCGAGATCGCCACAGACCACAAGGTCGGAGTCGAGGTAGATGGCCTTCTCCACGTTGGGGAGCAGCGAGGGCGCCAGGAGGCGATAGTATGTCTCGGGGCGAAAGTGCCCGTGGTGGGGGAGCATGCGGTCACCGAGCGCCGCGTCGACGTCAAGAAAGCCGATGCCCACGTTGTCACCCTTGGCCTGACGCGTGAGCGTGAGCATGCTCGCGGGCGTGATGTCGCGCGTGAGCACGATGATGTCGTAATGGCGGTCAGGCGAGGTGTTCTCGATGATCGATTCGATGGCAACGGAGAGATAGGGGACGAAGAACTCGTTGACCGCGAACACGACGACGACATCGGAAAGCGGGAGATTGAGCTCGTCGGATGACGATGCGAGCATGGCGCTCGAGAACTGGTTTCTCGTGGGTGCGGCCTTGCGCAGTGGCTTCATGTGTCCGGCTGCCTCCGTGGGCGTCTGGGTGGAACGTCCGACATCGATGGGGAGAATCACCGACGCGCCTTCCCACGCGTCGCACATATCGGGAAAAACTGTACCAGAGCCAGGGACCCGTCGTAGGGAGAAAGCGTGCGACCTCGCAGATGATTGACATCTACGGCATGTCCACGTTCTGCGAAGACCCGCTCCGAGCAGCTCGTCCGTGCTATTCTCATAGCTTGTATCTAGATGCAAGGCGCGGTGGATTCCGCTGGACGAGAGGGCCTGTACCGTGGAAGAGATGCCCAAGACGTATGATCCCCAGGAGAAGGAGCCCGAGCTCATCGAAAAGTGGATGAGCGCAGGATGCTATCAGCGCAGCAAGGGCGTGGGCGACTGCACCGTCGTCATTCCGCCGCCCAACGTGACGGGGATCTTGCACATGGGCCACGCGCTGGATGACTCCATCCAGGACGCCTACGTGCGCTATAGTCGCATGCGCGGCCGATCCACGCGCTGGATTCTCGGTACCGACCATGCAGGCATCGCCACGCAGACCAAGGTTGACAAGAAGCTCAAGGAGGAGGGCCGGTCCCGTCTTCAGATGGGTCGCGATGCCTTCATCGATGCGTGCTGGGACTGGACGCACGAATACGGTGGCACGATCGTGAGCCAGATCAAGCGCATGGGCTGCTCGATCGATTTCGACGACGAGAAGTTCACGATGAGCCCTGAGTTCTCCAGAGCCGTTCGCAAGGTCTTCTGCGACTGGTATCACGACGGTCTCATCTATCGTGGCAAGCGCATCGTCAACTGGTGCCCCCACTGTCGCACGGCCATCTCCGATGACGAGGCCGAGTACCACGACGAGAAGGGCCATCTCTGGTACCTACGCTATCCTCTGGTCGAGCCCGTTGACGGCATCGAATACATCACCGTGGCGACCACGCGCCCCGAGACCATGCTCGGTGACACCGGCGTGGCCGTCTCGCCCCAAGATCCCGAGAAGGCCAAGCTCGTGGGAAAGATGGTCATGCTCCCGATCGTCGACCGCGAGATTCCCATCTTTTCCGACTGGCATGTGGATGCGGGCTTTGGCACGGGCTTCGTGAAGGTCACGCCCGCCCATGATCCCAACGACTACGCCATGGGTCAGACTCATGGCCTCGAGCAGATCAACATCTTCGACGAGGTCGCCCATGTGGTTCCCGGCTACGGCGAGTTCTCGGGCATGGACCGCGACGAGGCCCGCGTGGCGATAGTCGACTGGTTCGAGGAGCATGGGCTTCTCGACCACGTCGAGGACCTTGACCATTCCGTCATGCATTGCTATCGCTGTGACACCGCGCTCGAGCCTTGGCTCTCCGAGCAGTGGTTCGTCGCCGTGGACAAGCTCAAGGAGCGCGCGACCGAGGTCGTCAGGGATGGCGAGGTCACGTTCCATCCCGATCGCTGGACGCAGACCTACCTTACCTGGATGGAGAACCTCAAGGACTGGTGCATCTCGCGTCAGCTGTGGTGGGGTCATCGCATCCCCGTGTTCTACTGCGAGGACTGTGGGTGGGAAGATGCCTCCATGGAGGACGTCGACGTTTGCCCCACGTGCGGAGGGCACCACATCCACCAGGACGAGGATGTGCTCGACACCTGGTTCTCATCCCAGCTGTGGACCTTCGCCACGCAGGGCTGGCCCGACCATCCCGAGGGCATGGAGGGGCACCATCCCACGAAGGTGCTGGTCACAGCACGTGACATCATCACCCTGTGGGTCGCACGCATGATCATGAGCTCCCTGTACTGCGTCGGGGAGGTCCCGTTCCACGACGTGTACATCTACGCCACCATCCTCGCCAGAGACGGTAGCCGCATGTCCAAGTCCAAGGGCAATGGCGTCGACCCCATGGACCTCATGGACAAATATGGTGCGGACGCGATGCGCTACAACCTGCTCACGCTCATCACCACGAACCAGGACGTCAAGTTCGATGCCAACGTCGACAAGAGGACGCATGAGCTCATCGATAGCCCACGCACCGAGCAGGCGCGCTCGTTTGTGACCAAGGTCTGGAACGCGAGCCGCTTCGTGCAGATGAACCTCGGGGGATACGTTCCAGGCTCCGCCAAGGCCGAGACGGCCGAGGACGCCTGGATGCTCAGCCGTCTCGCTCGCATCGTGGCCGAGTCCACCGAGGAGCTCGAAGCCTACGACTTTGGCGAGTACGCCCGCAACATGCAGTCCTTCTTCTGGAACGAGGTCTGCGACTGGTACATCGAGCTCTGCAAGAGCCGCCTTCTTGACGGTGCTCCCGAGGAGAAGCTGCAGGTGCAGCGCAACCTCGTCTACGTGCTCGACGTCTCCATGCGTCTGCTGCATCCCGTGATGCCCTTCGTGACCGAGAGCGTGTGGGACGCGCTTCCCGCGTCTGGGCTTGATGACCATTCCGCAGAGTTCCTCATGGTCGCGGCCTGGCCCGAGCCCGGGGAGCTTGCCGGTTTCGTGAACGAGCGCGCGGAGCATGACTTCGATCTGGCCCGTCGCGTCATCTCCGTCGTTCGCTCCACGCGCGCCCGCTACCGTCTCTCACCCAAGACCGAACTTGACGTGGCCGTGCGTGCGTCGCAGGAGGATGTCACCGTTCTCGAGGGTCAGCGGGGCTTCATCTGCTCCGTGGGTCGCGTCGACCAGCTTGCGCTCGGCGCCCAACAGGAGAAGCCTCTCAACGCGGTCTCCATAGCCGATGGTGCGCTCGAGGTCTTCGTCGTCCTCGGCGGGCTCGTGGATCTGGCAGCCGAGTCGGTGCGTCTCGAGGGTGAGCTCTCCAAGGCCGAGGGTGAGCTCTCTGGGGTCCGGCGCACCCTTGGAAACGAGGGCTTCGTTGCCAAGGCGGCTCCCGAGGTCATCCAGAAGAAGCGTGATCGTGCCTCCGAGCTCGAGGCTGCCGTCGAGCAGCTCAAGGCTCAGATTGCCGACTTCGCGTAAGCTGCCCGCCAGGTCGTTCGGACGCCCATGGCCCCCGGTCATGGGCGTCTCCCTGTTTGGGATGAGGATCCCTGACGTGTGCCGGGATACGTTCTTGATATAATGCGCGCAGCACGTCGCTTCTGCTTCCGAGGCTTCTTTCAGCTGTCGAACAAGCTTGTCGCAGTGCTGTGTCGATTGCTTTGTCTTCACGGCACCGCAGCGCGAAATGAGTAGGTTGGTTCCCTGAAAACCCGAAGACATCGACTCCGTGAGGCTGGTGATAATGACTTCCGAGAACGCCTTGCTGTCCGCAATCGAAAAGGTCGCGGTCGAGAGTCCCGATGCCGTCGCCTATGCGTCGGCTGGCGCTGACGAGGTGACCTACGGTGAGCTCTGGCGCACCTCGGGGCTCATCGCCGGCGTACTCGTCGACTGCGTGGAGGGACGCAGCCCCATCATCGTGACAGGAGAGAAGGATGCCCTCATCGTTGCCACCTTCCTTGCCTGTCTGAGGAGCGGGCACGCCTTCGTCCCCATCGATGCCGAACTTCCCGTGGCGCGCGTCCACAACATCGCGAGCCAGATCGGCGGAGCGGTGATCCTCTCCACCTGCGACCTGCGTCCTGAGCTCAAGGACGAGCTCGACCATATCGCGACGATATTCGACGCGCGTGAGCTGCTTGCGTCCGCCTATGGGTTCGTGGCGCCGTCCCCTGACGTCTGGGTGACGGGCGAGGAGACGCAGTACATCATCTTCACGTCAGGCTCGACGGGTCGCCCCAAGGGCATCGAGGTCACGGCAAATGACGTCACGCACTTCATGGACTGGATGGACGGCTTTCCCGTGGTGCGCGACGGCGGCAGGGTCTTTCTCGACCAGGCACACTACTCCTTCGACCTCTCGGAGTACGAGCTCGTGGGTGCCCTCTCGACGGGTGGAACGTTGCACGCCGTATCGGACATGGAGTCCAAGGACTACCCGGCGCTCTTTGCCGATCTTGCGTCTTCGGGAGTCGAGGTCTGGGTCTCCACGCCGTCTTTTGCCGACCTGTGCCTCGTGGATCACAGCTTCGACGTGAATCTGCTGCCCGACCTCAAGATATTCCTCTTCTGCGGCGAGCCCCTTCACCACACGACCGTGGGCAAGCTTCGGAAGCGCTTCCCAGGCGCCATCGTCGCGAACACCTATGGGCCCACCGAATCGACGGTTGCGGTCACGTACTGCGAGATTGACGATGCCGCGCTCGTCGATGACGCCACGCTTCCCGTAGGCAGGGCGCGCCCTGGCACTGAGCTGCGAATCATTGACCACGAGACGGGCAAGGTCCTGCCGTTTGGCCAAACGGGCGAGATCGTGATCTGTGGAGACACCGTAGCCAAGGGCTACTACAAGAATCCCGAGAAGACCGCCGAGGCATTCTTCCCGTCATCCCTGTCCGATGGCACGCCCATGCGCGCCTATCGTACGGGTGACCTCGGCCACCTCGACGAGACGGGCATGCTCTACTGCAAGGGACGTCTCGACTCGCTCGTCAAGGTCAATGGCCTACGCATCGAGCTCTCCGAGGTCGAGGGTGCCCTTGAGGAGATCCACTGCGTCACGCAGGCAGCCGTCGTACCCGTGGAGTACCACGGCAAGGTACAGAGCCTCTGTGCGTTCGTCGTGGTTGACGAGGACCGTGCGCGGGTCCTTTTGGGCGGGGAGGCCTCGTCGTCGGAGTTCGACCTTGGTCGTGCCCTCAAGGCCGAGCTCGGTCGTACGCTGCCCGTGTACATGGTGCCGCGCCGCGTGCGCGTGCTTGAGGATATGCCGCTCAACGAGAACGGCAAGTGCGATCGCAAGGCCCTCGTGGCAAGTCTGGCCAGCAGAAGGTAGGACATGACGCTCTTCTCCGATGCAAGCTTCTTCATCCTGCTGGCGGTGGCCATCGTGCCCGCCGCGGTCATCGGCCTTACCGAGCACTCGCTCAGGCACTACGGCGTCGTGCTGTCCGCCGTGCTCGTGGCGGCGGCGTTCTGGGGACAGCCTGTTCAGGCGCTGGGGCTCGTGGCCTACCTTGTCCTCTCGCGGTGTGCGCTCTGCTGGCTTGCGCGCGACCCAAAGAGCGAGCGACGCTTCGTGGCGGCATCCCTCGTCACGCTCTGCCCGCTCCTGGTATACAAGGTTTCCGCCGTGTTCAGTCTTTCGCTCTGGGGTTTCATCGGCATCTCCTACATCACGTTCAAGGGCATCCAGACGGTCATGGAGACCCATGACGGCCTCATCACCCGCAAGGACCTCGGTTTTGAGGACTGGCTCTACTTCCTGCTCTTCTTTCCGCAGTTCAGCTCTGGTCCCATCGATCGCAGCAGGCGGTTTGCCGCCGATGCGCACGGCATTCCCTCGCGTGACGAGTACGCGGGGCTTCTCGCGCGCGGCATTCTTCTGCTCCTGCTGGGTGCGGTCTACAAGATGGTCATCGCGACGTTGATCCATCGCTACTATTCGCCGACCGTATGGGGCACAGGCGACTTTGGCACCGAGCTCTGGGCGCAGGTGAAGACGGCCTATCTCTACGGTGGCTATCTCTTCTTCGACTTCGCCGGCTATAGCTTCATGGCCATGGGAGCAAGCTATTGCCTGGGTATTCGCTGTCCTCGCAACTTCAGGGCCCCGTTCATTGCGACCGACATCTTCGACTTCTGGAATCGCTGGCACATCACGCTCTCGACCTGGTTCCGCGACTTCGTGTTCATGCGCATCACGCGCTGGCTCGTACGTCGCAAGATCGTCAAGGGCCGCGTCCGTGTGGCCCAATGCGGTTTTCTGGCCAACATGCTCATCATGGGCTTCTGGCATGGCATTACAATTGACTACATTGGGTATGGTCTCTTTCACGGCGTGCTTCTCGCGGCAACGGAAGGCATCCAGAAGCGCTCTCGGTTCTACAAGGCTCACCGCCATGACCTCTGGTTCAGGATTCTCTCATGGTTCGTGACGCTGCAGCTCGTGATCTTGGGGTTCTCGATCTTCTCAGGACAGATAAGCATGCTCGTGGAAGGAGCGATCAATGGCTGAGATGACGCATGAGGAGCTGACCGCGAAGGTCATGGACCTCCTCGAGGATGTCTGTGGCGATGACGAGGTGCGCAGGCACATGGATGATGACCTCTTTGGGCTTGACCTGCTCGACTCGATCGCGGCTGTCGAGCTCCTCGTGGGCATCGAGGACGAGTTCGGGATCAGCATCGCCCCGACCGAGGTTCCGCGCAACGAGATGAACACGCCCGACAAGATCATCGACCAGGTGGAGAAGCGCCTATGACGGTCGAGCCCCACAAGGCGAACGAGACGCCCGAAGTGCCGGGAAAGCCGCATCGTGGCAGGCACCTGCTCTTGGCGGTCGTGCTCTCGCTCGTCGTGGGCGTGGTTGGCGTCGTGTGCTTTGACAAGTTCGTGCTGCCGGGCGATGGCGTCGCCAATACGAGCAAGCTCTACGACTACGTCTACACGTCGGGGAAGTCGGAGAACCTCGCGTTCGTGCTCAACAACATGTCGGATGACGGGTATCTCTGCTTCGGCTCCTCGGAGTGGTACGTCTCCAAGAGTCTCGTGAGCACGTGCCCGCAGGCGGTCTTCGGGGAGAACGTCACGGGCGTCGACATGACCTACATCGGCGAGGCATACGACCAGTCGCTCTGGGAGACCATCGCTGCGGGGGCCTATGGCAGCTCGGTCAAGAACAAGAAGGTCATGATTGTCATCTCGCCGCAATGGTTCTTCAAGAACAACGGTGCCGAGAACAAGTTCTATACCAAGTTCTCATACACGCTCTATCGAGCCTTCGCCCAGAACCCGAACATCTCCGACGAGACGAAGGAGTACGTGCGGCAGCGCTGCTCAGCGTTGGGCATCGACGATTCGACGCTCTCCGCGGCATCTCAGGACACGGTGCTCGACTCGCTGAATGACCTCGTGCTCTCGGTTTCCGACTCGTGGCATCTTCGCTCTGACATCGACCACATCGTGGGCATCGCACCGACCAAGAGTTCGGTTCGACAGCAGGGAACATCCACGGGCGAGCCCGACTGGAACGCACTCCTTGATACGGCCGAGCAGGAGGGCGAGGCCGCCTGCACCAACAATGACTTCGGTGTCTATGACGCATACTGGGAGAAGAACCACACCTATGACCCTGAGCTCTTCCAGAACTTCAGCGAAGCGGATGACGAGTATGACGACCTCCGCTGCTTTCTCGAGGTGTGCCACGAGGTGGGGCTTGACCCACTCGTGTGCATCCTGCCCGTTCATGGCAAGTGGTACGACGTCTCGGATGTCTCGACCGACGAGCGGCAGGCCTACTATCAGAGGATTCGAGGCATCTGTGATGACGCCGGGGTGGCGTATGCGGACTTCTCGAGCTGCGAGTACGAGAAGTACTTCCTCTGCGATACCGTGCACCCCGGTTGGAAGGGCCTGGTGCGCATCGAGGAGTCGTTCTACGACTTCATCAACGGCCAGGACGATGCGTTTCTCGGTGGAGCCGGCTTTGGTTCCGCGGAGGGGCTGACGAGCGTGGACGGGGGATGAGTGACGATGGTGGAGAGCGTGGGTGTGGGGGATGAGCATCGTGGCTTGCGCGCGCTCGTCGCGTGGCTTGCGGGCCATCCCATCACAGACGTCAAGGAGCGCGTGATGGCGTTATCGGTGCGGCACGAGGTTCTGACCTGCCTTGCGACCGGTGCCGCAGCCGTCGCCATGGTATGGCTTCTCACATGGTTCCTGATATTCTCTGGCCTCAACGAGCCGGTGCAGTTCATCTATGCCAGCTTCTAGGGAAAGGGCCGTCCGCACGCTCGCGTCGTGCCTCGCCGTGCTTCTCGCCACGACCTTCCTTGTCACGGCGCCGACGAAGGCGTTGGCGGATGAGGCCCTGATGCCGACCGCGCAGGACGGCATGGGCATTGACTACGAGGATACCGAGACGGGCGCGCAGAATCTCCAGGGCGATGAGGCAGACCCCACGATCAGCGCCAACCCCGTGGGCGAGGAGGAGTCGCGCGTCGAGCTCACCAGGGAGCTCGACGCGTACCTCTCGGAGAACTTCGATACGTCTGGTCTGCCAGGGCTTGCGGTGGCGGTGGTCACCTCGGATGGCGTGCGCTACCTCTCCACCCAAGGAGACTGCACGAGCGCCGACCAGACGTTCATCATAGGGTCGCTCTCGAAGTCGTTCACGGCGGTGTGCGTGATGCAGCTTGTGGAGCAGGGCGCGATCGACCTCGACGCACCCGCGGCGCTCTACGCGCCAGGCTACGGCGTGCCGAGTGTGGTGACCGTGCGAGACCTCCTCAACCAGACGAGCGGCTTCGGGTACTTCCAGCCTCTGGCCGATGCGACCGTGGGCGAGACGCTCGGATCGTTCTCGTACTCCAACGCCAACTACGACCTGCTCGGTCGCATCGTCGAGAACGTGAGCGGCGAGACGTACGCCGACTATCTGCGCACAAACGTCTTCGACCCGCTGGGGATGGAGGACGCGTCCATCGATGGGGTGGAGGAGGGACGCGCACCAAAGGCCGTGGGCCACCGCAACTGGTTTGGTCTCAGCGTGGAGGATGGGTTCGTACACGAGCTTGGCGATGATGCGTGGGGTGGACCATCCTCGGGGTATGTGCGCGCAAGCATCTCGGACATGGCAACATACCTGGAGATGTACCTCAACAGCGGTGAGGGCGTCCTTGATCCGCAGGGCGTGCATCAGATGATCTTCGACCGCGTGCCCGACATAGACGGAGACGCGTCCTATGGCATGGGCTGGTCCTCGTTCACCTGGGATGACGGCGAGCTCGTGCTCGCGCACTCGGGACAGGTCGAAAACTATGTCGCGGACATGGTCATCATCCCGGACCGTGACATCGGCATCGTGCTGCTCGCGGACGCCGACGATGAGCTCGGCGGCAACGAGGCGTTCTATCAGATGGCCGACGATGTCGTAGCGCTTTCGATCGGCGGTGACGCCACCGGTGTGGACGCGTCGGATTCCGTGGGGAGCCACGTCGGATACGACCTCGCCTACCTTCTCGCCATCGTGGCCGCCGGCATGCCGATTCTGCTCAGGAGGCGCTGGTCCGCCAAATGGCTCGGAACCGAACGGCCGGCCGCGGTGATGTGGGCGATGGTTGCGTTCGAGCACCTCTTCACGCCGCTCCTGGTATGGTCGCTCGTGAGCGAGACGGGCATGCGCTGGCAGGACTACTGCGACTTCCAGCCCGATCAGGCGTTTGTCGTTGCGGCCGTGATGGCGCTGCTCCTGGCGGGCGGCATCGTGAAGCTCGCCGCATGGGTCAGATGGCGGCGTGGCGCCCAGGCCTAGCCGAGAAGCGCCTCGGCGTTGGCCTGTACCTCGGCTGCGACATCGCGAGAGAGCGTCTGCTCGAGTCTGCCGAGGGTGGCGACGAGCGAGCCCATCACGCGGTTGGTGTCCCATGGGATGTCACTGCCGGCGGGTTGGTCCGTCTCAAGAAGCAGACGGTCGTGTGGGATGAGCTTCGCGTACTCTCGGCCGCGTCCCGTGGAGAGCATCATCTCGTTGACGGAGAACCAGCAATCCGCACGTATCGCACGCCAGATCTCTTCCGAGGACCCGCTGAACCAATGAAAGACGCAGCGACACGACCCTATCGCTCCCGTGCGCGTCAGGACGTCGAGCACGGTCCCCGCCGCACGGACGGAGTGAACCGAGAGGACCTTGTTCCCCCCTACGTCCGCACAGGCCCGGCAGACGCGCTCGAACGCGGCGATCTGCCGGGCCTCGGACCCTGGCGGTACGTGCCTTGGGGAGAGGTCCAGGCCCACCTCGCCCACGTAGCGAGTGTCGCAGACGAACTTCTCGAGCACGGCGAGATCCGCCTCGGTGGCGCGGCCGTCCGCCACCCACCACGGATGCAGCCCCACCGCAGGATGGACGTTGGTAAAGCTGTTGCAGGTCTCGCGAATGCGACGGTATCCTGCCGGCGTGACGCTCACGGCGAGCAGCGCAAGGCCGCGGACGTCGGCCGCTGAGGCAAACGAGGCTGGGTCGTCAACAAAGTCCAGGTGGAAGTGTGTATCGGTGATGGATGGCATCATGCGTACCCCAAAAGGTCACGAATCACCCGACTGGCGATCATCTGGCCCATGATGGGTGGGAAGTAGCTCATCGTGCCGAGGAGACTACCGTTTTTCTCCCACTCCTCGTCGGTGATGGGGCGCATGGGCACGGGCTTCTCGTCAGAGAAGAGGACCTGCAGGTCATGAATGCCACGACGACGGCACTCCTTGCGTACGATGCGCGCAAGCGGATCGTTGACGGTGTCCTCGATGCGCGCGAAGCGCAGGCGTGTCGGGTCAAGCCTGTTGCCGCCACCCATGGAGCTTATCAGACGATAGCCATGCCCTCTCGCCCACTCCGCAACCCCCAGCTTCTGCGCTATGGTGTCGATGGCGTCTACCACGTAGTCGGGGCGGGGAAGGGCGTCGAGGACATCCGAGAGACCCTCCTTGGGGAGAAATCCGTGCACTGCCGTGACGCGAGCCTCGGGATTGATGTCTCGTACGATCCTGCTCATGACGTCCGTCTTCGGGAGGCCGATGGTGGAGTGGAAGGCCACGGCCTGTCGATTGATGTTGGAGGGTGCCACTACGTCGCGGTCGAGAAGCACGAGTCCTCCCACGCCACCGCGCGCAAGCGCCTCGGCGCAGTTGGAACCCACGCCGCCAAGGCCGATGACCAGGACCGTCGACCCATCGAGCCGAGCCAGACCCTCGTCGCCGAGGATGAGGCGAAGCCTGTCGTTGGGGCTTTCGGTCGCACTCGCCATCCCTGATCCTCCCCTGTGACAGAGTCGCCGCATGCCATGGCTTCCTCGGATGCAGGGCGACTCGCATATCGGAATCGTACCTCACCAAGGGCCTATGGTCCGTGGTGGACTTCCGGGCCTATACTCGACAGAACGGCGCACAGGCGGGTGACGCGTCCGCGGACCCTCTCGTCGGTTGGTCGGTTCGTGTGATGTGCTTGCATGTAGGCCTGCGGGTTTGTCGACCATACCGACGTTGGGAAAGCGATGGCGTCTGCATGTGGTATAGGCTGACAGGGTGTCTTTTTCGACCATGGGGACAAGGAGCGGGCAATGGGATTCAAGTCTGATATCGAAATCGCGCAGGAAGCCAGGATGCTTCCCATTGGGCAGATCGCCGAGCAGGTGGGTCTTTCCGATGACATGCTCGAGCCGTATGGCTACACCAAGGCGAAGGTGGACATCCGCTCGCTCGGGAACCGTCCTCAGAAGGGCAGGCTCATCCTTGTGACCGCCATCAATCCCACACCTGCGGGCGAAGGCAAGACCACCACGTCGGTCGGTCTCGCCGATGCCCTTCACCGCCTGGGTAAAAACGTCGTCCTCGCCCTTCGCGAGCCCAGCCTCGGTCCCGTCTTTGGTGTCAAGGGCGGTGCGGCCGGAGGTGGCTATGCCCAGGTCGTTCCCATGGAGGACATCAACCTTCATTTTACCGGTGACTTTCACGCCATCGGGGCTGCCAACAACCTTCTGGCCGCGATGCTCGACAACCACATCAAGCAGGGCAACTCGCTCGGCATCGACCCTCGGCGCATCACGTGGAAGCGCGTCGTCGACATGAACGACCGCCAGCTCAGAAACGTCGTCGACGGTCTTGGCGGCGTCGCCGACGGCATGCCGCGCCAGGATGGCTTTGACATCACCGTGGCCTCCGAGGTCATGGCGGTCTTCTGTCTCGCCTCCGACCTCGCCGACCTCAAGGCCCGTCTCGGCCGCATGGTCGTCGGCTACACGTTCGACCGTCGGCCCGTCACGGCGCATGACCTGCATGCCGAGGGTGCCATGACGGCGCTGCTCAAGGATGCGATCATGCCGAACCTCGTGCAGACGCTCGAGCACACCCCGTCCTTCATCCATGGTGGGCCGTTTGCGAACATCGCACACGGCTGCAACTCCGTCATCGCGACGACGACCGCACTCAAGCTCGGCGACTACGTGGTCACCGAGGCTGGCTTCGGCGCGGACCTTGGTGCCGAGAAGTTCTGCGACATCACCTGCCGTATGGCAGGGCTCACGCCCTCTGCCTGCGTCATCGTCGCTACGGTGCGCGCGCTCAAGCACCACGGCGGCGTCGCCAAGTCCGACCTTTGCACCGAGAACCTCGCGGCCCTCGAGGCAGGTCTGCCGAACCTGCTCCAGCACGTCGAGAACATGCAGAAGGTCTTTGGGCTGAACGTGGTCGTGGCGATAAACGCGTTTCCTACCGACACCAAGGCCGAGCTCGATCTCGTCGAGACCGCGTGCAGGGACCTCGGCGTCAACGTGGCGCTCTCCGAGGTGTGGGCGAAGGGCGGCGAAGGCGGCGAGGCGTTGGCGCACGAGGTCCTGCGCCTCTGCGATGACCCCAACGACTTCCGCTTCAGCTACGATCTTGATGGCAGCATCGCCGACAAGATCGAGGCCATCGCCACGAAGGTCTACCATGCCGATGGCGTGGACTTCACGCCGGGTGCCACCAAGCAGCTGCAGCAGCTCACCGATCTTGGCTATGACCACCTGCCCATCTGCATGGCCAAGACACAGTACTCCTTCACGGATGACCAGACCAAGCTCGGCGCTCCGAAAAACTTCCGCATCACGGTGCGCAACGTCAAGGTCTCCGCTGGTGCCGGGTTCCTCGTCGCGCTTACGGGTGACATCATGACCATGCCGGGCCTTCCGAAGGTACCGGCGGCGGAGAAGATCGACGTCACGCCCGACGGCAGGATCATCGGTCTGTTCTAGTCGGGTCCTGCCTTTCGTGCCAAAGCCAAAGGAGTCAGCCATGGCATCAGAGCTCACCAAGATGAGCTGCGAGGATTTCGCGTCCGTTCTTGCAGCCAGACAGCCCGTTCCCGGAGGGGGCGGTGCCGCCGCGTACGTCGGTGCGCTCGGTGTCGCACTCGGCTCGATGGTGGGCACCTACACCTCCGGGAAGAAGAGCGCTGCGGCCTACGAGGGTGACATCCGTCGCATGCTCCTCGCTGCCGAGGACATTCGCGTCCATCTCGTCGCCCTGGTGGACGCCGATGCCGATGCCTTCTATCCGCTCTCTCAGGCCTATGCCATCCCCAAGGATGACCCGACTCGCGCAGACGTGCTCGAGTCGGCCACCAGGAATGCGATCGTCGGCCCCATGGAGATGATGCACCAGATCGCGTCTGCCATCGAGCTCCTCGAGGAGATGGGCGAGAAGGGCTCGCGCATGCTTATCTCGGACGTGGGCTGTGGCGCGCTCATCTGCCGCGCTGCCTTGGAGGCCGCAAGCCTCAACGTCTTCGTGAACACGAGGGCGCTGCGCGACCGCACGTATGCGGAGTCCGTCGAGGCGGAGTGTGACGGGCTTCTCGCCGAGTGGCGCCCGCGCGCCGAGGCCACGGCCGCCAAGGTCATGAGCTACATCAGGGGAAGGGAATAGGCCATGGCGAGGCTGCTCAGAGGCGCACCCGTCTCCGCGGCGCTTACGGAGGAGCTGGTCGGTAGGGTTGTGACGCTTGGGGAGGGGGGGATCGTGCCCACGCTCGCCATCGTGAGGGTGGGGGAGCGTGAGGATGACCTCTCCTACGAGCGCAGCGCGGAGAAGCGCTGTGGCAGGGTGGGTATCGGCGTGCGCACGTTCGTGCTGCCCCCTGACTGCTCGCAGGACGAGTTCACGGATGTGATCGTCGAGGTCAACACCGACGACTCCATCCATGGCTGCCTCATGCTCCGCCCGCTCCCGAAGACGCTTGACGAGGAGGCCGCCTGCGAGGCGCTCGAGCCCACCAAGGATATCGACTGCATCACCGCCGGGTCTCTCTATGGCGTCTTCTCAAACCGTCCAACGGGCTTTCCGCCCTGCACGGCCGAGGCGTGCATCGAACTGCTCGACTACTATGGCATCGAACTCGAAGGCGCGCGTGTGGTCGTGGTCGGGCGCTCCCTTGTGGTCGGAAAGCCCGTCTCGTGTATGCTGCAGGCGAGAAACGCCACGGTGACCATGTGCCACACCCGCACGAAGAACCTAGCCGATGAGCTGTCGCGCGCGGAGGTCATCGTTGTCGCCGCCGGTCACGTCGGAACCGTGGGCTCTGACTGCGTTCATGAGGGCCAGACGGTGGTCGACGTCGGGATAAACTGGGACGAGCAGGTGGGAAGGCTCGTCGGAGACGTGGACTTCGACGCCGTGGAGCCGATCGTCTCCGCGATTACGCCCGTTCCGGGTGGTGTGGGTTCCGTGACTACCGCCGTCCTCTGCAGGCATGTGATAGAGGCAGCCGAAAGGAAAAGGTACTAGCCGTGTGTGATGACATGAACTACAACGCCATCGATACGTCCCGCATCGAAGCTGCGGTGCGGGAGTTTCTTCTGGGCATCGGGGAAAACCCCGACCGCGAGGGTCTTGAGGGTACGCCCGATCGCGTGGCGCGTGCCTGTGAGGAGATCTTCGGAGGCATGCAGGAAGATCCTGGTGCTCATCTGCGCAAGCAGTTCCATGAGCCTGGCAACGAGGAGATGGTGATCGTCAAGGACATCCCGTTCTCCTCGATGTGCGAGCACCACCTCCTACCCTTCGTGGGCAAGGCTCATGTGTGCTATATCCCCAGGGACGGCCGCATCACCGGACTCTCCAAGATCGCTCGCTGCGTGAGTGGTTACGCCCGTCGGCCCCAGCTGCAGGAGCGTCTCACCTCGCAGATCGCTGACGCGATGGTCCGCGAGCTCGGGCCGCTCGGTGTCCTCGTGGTCCTCGAGGCGGAGCATACCTGCATGAACATGCGTGGCATCAAGGCTGCGGGAGCGCTGACGGTGACGTCCGCCGTGCGCGGTACGTTCAGAAACGACCTCAAGACGAGGGAAGAGGCCCTGAGACTTCTTGGCCTCGATCAGTAGGGGCATGGGCATCGCACGATAAGCCTCTGTTACGTTGCCGTCGTGCGTCAGCCTGGGAGATGCCCTTTTCGACATGGTGGGGGCGATGAGTATACTTTGGTCTTGCACCGATAGGTCTTGGGCGGAGGTCCAATGATATACGACGACATTCTCGAGGCGGTGGGCGATACGCCCCTCGTCCGTCTCAACAGGGTGGTACCTGCAGGGTCCGCCCGCGTTCTTGCCAAGTTCGAGGGCATGAACGTCGGAGGGTCAATCAAGACGCGAACGGCGCTGCGCATGATTCGCCAGGCAGAGGCTCGCGGGGAGCTTCACGAGGGAAGCATCATCGTGGAGCCCACGAGTGGCAACCAGGGCATCGGTCTCGCGCTCGTGGCGGCCGTTCTTGGATATCGTGCTCGCATCATCATGCCCGACTCGGTCTCGATGGAGCGCCGAAGGCTCGTGAGCCACTATGGGGCGCTCGTTCTTACGGTTCACGACGCCGGAGACATAGGTGCCTGCATCCAGGAGTGCATCGCCAGGGCACTGCATATGGCAGCAGAGGACGAGAACGTCTACGTGCCCCAACAGTTCGAGAACGCGGACAACGTCACCGCGCACTACGAGGGCACGGGTGCTGAGATCCTCCGTGACGTAGACGGGCCGATCGACGGGTTCTGCTCGGGAATCGGCACAGGCGGGACCATCACCGGCGTAGGGCATGCCCTGCGCGACGCGAACCCTGACGTGCAGATCTGGGCGGTCGAACCCGAGAACGCCGCCATCCTCTCCGGAGGTACCGTGGGGACTCACCTGCAGATGGGAATCGGTGACGGAATCATACCTGCGATCCTCGACCGCGAGGTCATGGACCGCGTGGTAACGGTCAGCGACCCCGAAGCCATCTCGATGTCACGACGCCTTGCGCGCGAGGAGGGAATCATGTGCGGTATCTCCTCGGGTACGAACGTGGTCGCCGCCCTGAGGATGGCTGCCGAGTTCGGGGAGGGCAGAACCATCGTCACCATACTGCCGGACACCGCAGAACGCTACATTTCGACGAAGCTCTTCTGTGGCGAGTAGGCCATCTGCGGGGCTATGATCTTCACGTCGTTGCTCCTTGCTCCTGTACCTTGCGTTGAGAGGAAGCCATGCACAAAGAATTCCTGATGGGCAACGAGGCCATGGCGCTCGGTGCCCTTGCCGCTGGGGTCAACGTGGTGGCTGGCTATCCCGGCACCCCATCGACCGAGGTCCTCGAGACCATCGCCAAACGAAACCCCGGTGACGTCTACGTCGAATGGTCGGTCAACGAGAAGGCGGGCATGGAGGTCGCGGCAGGAGCCGCCTATTGTGGCGCGAGGACCCTTGTGACCTGCAAGCAGGTTGGGCTCAACGTGGCCTCCGATCCTCTCATGAGCCTTGAGTACATCGGCGTCAGCGGCGGGATGGTCATCCTTGTCGCCGATGACCCCGGTCCCATCTCGTCCCAGACCGAGCAGGACACCCGCACCTTTGGCATGTTCTCCAAGGTGCCCGTCTTCGATCCCTCCTCGGTGCGTGACGCGTACCAGATGATCCAGGATGCCTTCGAGCTCTCGGAGCGCATCGGAAGTCCCGTGATCATGCGCCCGACGACTCGCGTGGACCATGGCTACGAGGCGATCGAGGTCAAGGACCAGGACGAGTGGAGGTCGGACAAGCCCGAAGGGTTCGTCAAGGACTCGTCGCGCTGGGTCATCTTTCCCCGTCTCTCGGTGCGAAACCATGCGCTCATCGAAGAGCGCAACACCCGTCTCACGGACGAGCTCTCGTCATATCCGGGCAACTTCATCGTTCCGTCGGGTGCGAAGGCCGGACGCATGGGAATCGCCACGCACGGCGTGAGCTACGAGTACGTGGAGGAGGACCTGTCCGATGACCCGCGCCGCCCGCGCGTGCTTCGCATTGCCACGCCGTTCCCGTTTCCCGAGAGGCTTGCGGTCGAGTTCCTCCAGGGACTCGACGAGGTCCTCTGCGTAGAGGAGCTCGATCCGGTGATCGAGCGCGCCCTCGTCTACGTATGCGGAAGGCATGGCATCTCGTGCAGGATTCGAGGCAAGCTCACGGGAGACGTCCGCTCCTCCGGCGAGAACTCCGTGGAGTCCGTCACCGCCGCCATAGACGCGTTTCTGGGCCGCCCCAGGCCTGCTGCGCCTGCGCCCGATGACGTGCCACAGCTTCCCGTGCGCCCTCCGGTGCTCTGTGCTGGTTGTCCGCATCGCGCGAGCTTCCTTGCCGTCAAGCGTGCCATGGCTGGGCGCAAGACGATCTTCTGCGGTGACATCGGCTGCTATACGCTGGGTAACGCCCAACCCCTCGACATGTGCGACACCTGCCTGTGCATGGGGGCGGGCATCGACATCGCGCAGGGCGTCTTCCATGTGGAGCCGGACACCTTGGCCTTCGCCTTCGTCGGTGACTCAACATTCTTCGCCTCGGGCATCACGGGCACCATCAACGCCTTCTACAACCAGGCGGAGATGACCCTCGTCGTTCTCGACAATTCGACCACCGCGATGACCGGACACCAACCCCATCCAGGTACCGGGCGCACCGTCATGGGTGATGTCGTACGGGCAGTGAGTATAGAGAACGTCCTGCGCGGCATCGGTCTCACCACGGTGGAGGTCGTGAACCCGCTCGACCACGAGCTTGCGGTCGAGACGGTCCGTCGGGTCGCTGCCGAGCCCGGGGTCAAGGCGATCATCTTTCGCTCTCCCTGCGTCGTCCTCGCCAAGCCAAAGGCCAAAAGTCGGGTTGATGCGAGTGCCTGCGTGGGTTGCCAGCGCTGTGTGAGGCAGCTGGGCTGTCCCGCCCTCATACCCCAGGCCGACGGACGCGTGGACATCGACCAGTCCCAGTGCACGGGCTGCACGCTCTGCGAGCAGGTCTGTCCCGTTCATGCCATCTCGGGAGGTGAGAGGCTGTGAGCACCAACATCGTCCTGTGCGGCGTGGGAGGACAGGGGACCATCCTCGCGTCCAAGCTCATCGCCACGGCCGCGATGGAACGTGGCATCCCCGTGAAGACCGCCGAGACGATCGGCATGGCCCAGCGCGGTGGTTCCGTGTTCAGCCACGTTCGCGTGGGTGACGGAGCGGCCTCGCCGCTCGTCGGTCGTGGCAAGGCGGATGTCATCGTGGCCTTCGAACCTGCCGAGGCGGTGCGCCAGCTGCCCTTCCTCAGGCATGGCGGTACGGTCGTCGTGAGCAACCGTCCCGTGGTCCCCGTCTCGTCCATGACGGGCGGACCGGCATATGACCTCGATGCGATCATGTCCTATCTTCGTGCGCAGGAGGAATTCGGTCGTATCGGCGTCCTCTCCGTGGTCGAGGCGCGTCGTGCCGAGCTCGAGCTTGGATCGGCCAAGTGCCTCAACGTGGTCCTCCTCGGCGCCGCCGCGCGCTCCGGTACGCTGGGACTTTCGGTGGAAGACGTGCGCCTCGCCGTCCACGAGCGCGTGCCCGAGCGCTTTTGGGAGCTCAACGATCACGCGCTCGCGTGGGGATAGACCGGTAGGCTACAGCCCCTGGCCGTGTGGCCAGCAGACGGAAGGGTACGGGAATGCAGATCAACGACCACCAGCTCGAGCTCGTTAACAGACAGGTCGAGCGGCTCATCGCGGCCGACAACTTCTATGGCCGCAGGCTCAGGGAGGCGGACATCACCGGGTGCGACTCCGTCGAGGACTTCGTCAGGCTTCCCTTCTCGCAGAAGCAGGACCTCCGTGACGCATATCCGCTCGGGCTCGCTGCCGTCCCCGAGGAGAAGATCGTCCGCATCCATTCCAGCTCGGGTACCACGGGTACCCCCGTCATCGTGCCCTATACCGCGAAGGACGTGGATGACTGGGCTATCCAGTTTGCGCGCTGCTACGAGTTCGCCGGCTGCACCGCTACCGATCGCATTCAGATAACGCCCGGCTACGGTCTTTGGACCGCTGGCATCGGCTTTCAGGCGGGTGCCGAGAAGCTCGGTGCCATGGCCATTCCCATGGGCCCGGGAAACACCGAGAAGCAGCTCCAGTTCATGGTTGACATGCAGTCGACGGTCCTGTGCGCCACGTCATCCTACGCATTGCTTCTTGCCGAGAAGGTCGGTGAGCTCGGCCTCCGTGACAAGATCGCGCTCAAGCATGGTGTGATCGGGTCTGAGCGCTGGGGCGAGAAGACCCGCCGGCGCATCAAGGACGGACTTGGCATCGACCTCTTCGACATATACGGCCTCACCGAGGTCTATGGCCCTGGCATCGGCATCAACTGCAGGTACGAGACGGGTATGCACATCTGGGATGACTTCGTCTACCTCGAGATCGTTGATCCGGAGACGGGCGAGCCCGTCCCCGATGGCGAGTGGGGCGAGATCTGCATCACCACGCTCGTCAAGGAGGGTGCGCCGCTCATTCGCTTCCGTACGCACGACCTCTCGCGCATCATCCCCGGCGAATGTCCCTGCGGGTCGAGGTACCCACGCATCGACACCATCTCGGGCCGCTCCGACGACATGTTCAAGATCCATGGCGTGAACGTCTTCCCGAGGCAGGTCGAGGAGGTTCTCGCTCTGTTCCCTCAGCTTTCGAGCGAGTACCAGATTCGTCTCTCGCACCTCGAGGGCAAAGACACCATGCGCATCTACGTCGAGACCGACGGCACGCAGGACTTCCGGGACATCGCCGACGCGGTGGCCGAGGAGACCAAGTCCAGAATCGGTCTCACCCCGCTCGTGAAGGTCGTGGAGCTTGGGGTCCTGCCGCGTAGCGAGAAGAAGACCAAGCGCGTCTTTGACGAGAGGTACGAGTAGGATTCGTGGCGGACGGGCCCAACCCAGCCGATGCCCATACCGTCAAGAGCGACGTGGGTCGGTTGCCTTCCCAGTTGAGGTGGCCGTTCGAATCAGGTCGATCACCTCGGCACAGCGTAGGCTTGCCGCGTGTGGCATGACGGGGCTCTCCATGAGTCCTTGGGTCAGACAGTCATCGAAGTGGCTGATCTCTCCGAAGAAGTCATCGACCACGTACGGTGCCTCAAGATGACGGGAAACCAAAGTCTCACCGGATCCGTCTAGAGTCTTGACAATCAGCTCGGTCGGGCGATGGAATTGGGGTATCTCGACAGACCCCCTCCCGCAGTGAACGCTCAGGGTGACGCCCATCGCGCGGTCCGAGGCACACTCCAGCTCGCAGGGCACGTCTCCCATCAGGAGGAAAGCGTCATCATACCAGTCGACGGCACCTCGCCTGTCCGCGCTCGCCTTCACCAGAACGGGGCGACCGTGCGTGAGGGCGTCAAGCCATGAGACGCCATAGACACCCGTGTCATAAAGGCATCCACCTTGCGCGGGGTCGACGAAGTAGCCCCCGATGTCATCGGGGAAGCGATGGCAGATGCTTGCTCGGACGGAGGTGATCGCGCCCAGGGAACCATCCCGGAGAAGGTCCGTCATGCGGCCATAGGCGGGTACGAAACGGGTCTTCATGGCCTCCACGAAGAGACTGCCATGTCGGTGGGCGCAATCAAGGACGCCCGCAAGCTCATCAGCGGAGAGGCACGCCGGCTTCTCGCAGAGGACCGCCTTTCCGGCCTCGAGCGCACGCATCGCCCATTGCGCATGCAGGCCATGGGGGAGTGCGAGGTAGATGGCATCAACGTCAGGGTCGTCAATGAGGGCCTGGTGGTCGAGGTAGACCTTATCGGGATGGTGTGCCTCGGCGAACGCCGAGACATGAGCCTTGTCACGACCGCTTATCGCAACGAGACGCGCACGGGACTCATGAGCCAACGCGTTGCAGAAGCGATTGGCGATGTTGCCGGCACCAAGTACCCCCCAACCGATGGCACGGCCGCCTCCCTTGCCTGCCGTTTTTGTCCAGCCCTGCTCCATGGGATGACCCTTTCGACGATTGCTGCCCTGTACTTACAGTATTGCAGGAGAAAGCCGGGGAGGGTCTACCGACCTGCACTTTTCGTCATGATTGCAGACGGAGGCCTGTCTTCGACACCCATCCATGACTTGTGATGGTCCTTTCGGGCCATGTGGCCGAGTCCTCTGATGACCCATCTCGGCCCATTCGGAACGACATGCCCTCGATGCTTGATAGACTAATACGATTAGTTTATACTGTACTCATATTAGTTTTAGGGGAGGCCATGCATGGGTACGAAAAGGGACCTGGATTCACAGGCGATTCTGAATGCGGCGGTAGAGTTGGCCGAGGAAAGGGGACTCGAGAACATCTCCCTGCTTCAGGTGGCGGAGAGACTCGGCGTAAAACCACCGTCGCTCTACAACCACCTCGGTGGGTTGCAGGAGATCTCGTCGGGTATCGCAAAACTCGCCATCAGCAGGCTTGGAGATACCATTCGCGATGCAGCGGTTGGTCGTTCAAAGGGAGACGCCCTGGCGGCGATCGCCTCTGCGTATCGCAGGTTCGCGAAAGAGAACCCTGAGCTCTATAAGGCAATCCTGAGGTTCCATGACTATGACGACGGCGGCATTCAGGAGGCGGGCCATGCCGTCGTCCGCATCCTATATCAGGTGATGGAACCATACCGTTTCAGCAAAGAGGAAACGATCAACTTCGTCCGAGGATTCCGCAGTGCGCTCCATGGGTTCATTTCACTCGAGGAGGCAGGGTTCTTCCAAAGCACCGAGGCGAACGTGGACGTGAGCTACGAGCAACTAGTTTTACATATGATATCATCCCTGAGAGCGGAAGAAGATGCGTGAGAATGCCCCAATACATCATGCTGCCTATCGTAGGATTCGTGGTTGGTCTGCTGATCATTTCGCTTGGCGGTGGCGGTGGAGCCGTCTACGTGGGAATTCTGACCGTCTTCTTTAATATCCCACCCGCAATCGCGGCGTCGACCTCTCTTGCGACAACGATCCCCACCACGGCCGTGGGAACCTTCAGCCATTGGAAGGCCGGAAACGTGAACTGGCGCTACGGGCTTACCATGCTGATCGGTGGCGTGGTTGGTTCCATCGTAGGCTCCCTGTGCTCCGGGTTTCTCCCGGAAGGTCTGTACAACAAGGTGACCGGAGCAATACTGCTGCTGCTTGCCGCGCAGATGCTGGTTTCGTACGTAAGGAAAGGCAATGATGCACAGAGCACGAATCAGACCCACAAGAGATCCGATACTGCCAAAGCGGTCTGCTTCGGCCTGCTCGGCGGAGTCATGTCCGGGCTCGTCGGCCTCAGTGGTGGCGGTCCGATCATCGCAGGGCTCATGATCCTTGGATGCCAGGCGCTCGAAACGGTGGGGACCTCCGTCCTCGTGCTGCTTGGCATCGCCGTCACCGGTTTTGCCACGCATCTCGGGATAGGAAGCATCGACTGGGAACTCGTGGGACTTCTGACCATCGGCACGGTTTGCGGTGCTTTCGTCGGTCCGGCCCTTCTCAAGCGGATGGATAAGAAAAAGCTGGAGAAGGTCCTTCAGCCTGTGCTTTTCGTCATGATTTTGACCATGGGCGGAATAGAGGTGTTCAAGTAGTGCTCCCGTCTGCTCGGGTGACAGGAGAGGACACCTGCGAAGACAAAGGAGGACGTCTTTCAACCAGATGCGACAGGACGCCTCTGGCCTAGGAGGAAGACGCCCCCACCTCTGTGAGACCGGAAATCGTAAAGGCGGGCGGGAGGTTCTCGATGTCAGATAGCGAGAACCGTTCCGAGGGGACGTAGACCGTTATGCTGGTCTGACGAGTCCTCTCCATCGTACGAATCGCATGAATTCGATGTCAGAGATCCCTTTTGCCTAGGTCTGTTCGGCCATCCACGAGGTGATGATACGTGCGAGCATCGATTTGGGATTTCTGGAGCTCGAGGGCGGGACGATTGACGAGTAAATTCCCCAGTATCATGAGGGGGCGTACACTACCATGAAAAGTAACTTCGTGGAGCAGATTTATGCAGTTGGAACTAAGAGACGTCAGAAAGGCCTTCGATGACAAAGAGGTGCTTAACGGCATCGATTTTACCTTTGATCAGGGGAAAATCTATGGCCTGATCGGACGGAACGGAGCGGGGAAGACAACCCTCTTCAATTGTCTAAGCGGCGAGATACATGCAGACGCGGGCGAGGCACTTCTTCTGAGCGAGGAGCAGAAGCAGCCGCTTGATCCTGAGAGAGTCGGCTATGTGCTTTCTACGCCGATTCTGCCGGAGTTTCTGACTGGATATGAATTTATCAAGTTTTTTATCGACGTCAACAAAGATCACGTTCCGGCCGATAAGAAGGCCGACGACTATTTTGACCTAGTGCAGATCAGCCAGGATGACCGACATCGTCTGATCAAGGGCTATTCGCACGGCATGAAGAACAAGATTCAGATGCTCTGCTTCATCATTTCCAAACCGCCGGTGATTTTGCTCGACGAACCACTTACGTCACTTGACGTTGTGGTTGCGCTTGAAATCAAAAGGCTGCTGCGTGAAATGCGTCAAGATCATATCATTCTTTTTTCAACTCACATACTGCAGCTTGCCACCGACCTGTGCGACGAGATTGTGCTGCTGAATGATGGAAAACTCGAGCAGGTCGATCATTCCATTATCGGTGATCCGCAATTTGAAGAGAAGGTTATCAGTCTGTTGAAAGATGAGAACGAAGCATGATGCAAAACACACTGAGAACCGTTTTCAATGTCAAGGCGTCAGTCAATGCGAATGTGTTTCTCTACTATCTCAAACGTCTTCCGCTCATCGGTCGGCTTGTTCATTCCCACGTCTATGCGGATGTTTCCCTGAAACGGAACGTTTCCATCGTTGCTGGCGTTTTCAGAGCCATTTTCATGCTCTTTAGCAAGGCCCTCTTCGTCGGTCTCCTATCGGTCCTGGCGGTTCTGCTCATCGAGCAAGACGTCAGCCTGCGCTATGCGGCATATCTAAATGTATTCTTCTTCTTGAATGCCATTGGCTCATTCATCACGTCTTCTATATTTGAGACCGACCGGAATAAATACATCTGCATCCGTCTCATGCATATGAATGCGCACGATTACATCGTTTCGACCCTGCTGTTCCATGAACTGGTGGATTTTGTCACTTTCCTGCCTGCGGTATTGCTTGCGACCGTCTTTATGGGCGGTACTCTTGCGCAGGGGCTCGTGCTGGCCATTATGCTGTCGACTCTCAGCTTGACCGCCGAAGCGTCCTTCCTTCTCGTCTACTCCGGAACCGGCGTTATTCTCAGCAAGAAATCTGCGTATGTCGCTTTCACCTTCATTCTCTGCCTGGCTGCTGCGTATGTTCCGGTTCTGATGCATCGGCCCCTGATGCTCGGTGACCTGCTCTTCCACCCGGTCTTTCTGTTGCTGCTCTTTCTCCTGCTGGGCTGTAGTCTGATGTAAATTCTGAAATACGGCAGGTACCATGAGTTGGCGATGGAAAGCCTGAAGGCGTCCGACTATTCGATCGATGTCGACAAAGTGGTCTCTGAGGCCAAGTTTTCGGACGTCGCGGTTCGGGAGAAGGAATTCAAACATGCCGACCTTGATACGCATAGGTTCGAAAGCAAAACGGGCTTTGCCTATCTGAACGCCATTTTCTTCCGCCGACACAGGCGCATCCTGGTGAGACCGATCCTTGCCTGTCTCGCCATCATCGCAATCCTTTTTGCGGCGGCAGTCGTCGCTTCTGTCTATCAGCCGAACATCAAGTCGCTGGTGTCAAGGCCGGATGCCATCCTACCCATGTTCGTCTTCATCATGTACTTCTCCTCGCTCGGAGAACGCGTGTGCAAGGCAATGTTCTATAACTGCGACATCAGCCTTCTGCGATACTCGTTCTATCGAGAGAAAAATGCGGTTTTGTCCAATTTCAAAGTGCGGCTTCGGCGTGTGGCCGGTCTGAACCTGATTGTTGCCTTTGCCATTATTGCCGCCGTCTTTGGTCTGACTCTTGTTTTTGGTTCGAACTGGTCGGTTATGGATACGGCTGCGTTCGCGCTTTCTATCCTGTTCCTGTCGCTGTTCTTCTCGGTGCACCATCTGTTCCTGTACTATGTCTTCCAGCCGTACACGACGGAGCTCGGCATGAAGAACCCGTTTTACAACGGGATTAACTACGGAGTCTATTTTCTGTGCTTCCTTTGTATGAAGATCAAAAGTCCACCATCATATTTTACACTAATTATATTGACGTCCACACTTGTCTACAGTGTGGTTGCACTGATTCTTGTATACAAATATGCGCCTAAAACATTCAGAGTAAAATAAGAGGGGTCTCATCGGGAGGCGTGCGCCGCCGTGATTAACGAGATTGGTTAAAGTGGTCGTCTCGCTTCGGCACAAAACCGCTTCTGCCAATGGAAGTCATCGCCCGGGTCGTTCCGATCGCATCCTTCCCACGGTCATGCCGCTTTTGGAAAGCCATCTGCATGCCGGCCGGAAGGTCATGGTTCAGGGACTGATAGGTATGCTTGTCGCCATGGTAGGTAACGGGGTCGCTACGGATGCGGGTATACTTGTCCCTGCTTTCTTCCAAGCAAAGCTCTGCGGGAAACCTCCGTTCGCAATGCGGCGCACCCGAGTCTCCCGGTATGGGGGGGCGTCACGCTTGGCTAGGCTCTCCTGTCAGGAGAGGAAAAGAGGGACCAATCATGTACGTCGTGCCATTTGAAGTTCCCGAGAGAAGCTATGCAGAGGCGCTCGACGTGCTGCATGCCACTCTTAGGTTTGGCATCCAGCCCATGCTCGAGAGCGTCGAGGACCTGATCGAGGAGTGCGGCAACCCCGACCTCTGCTTCGATGCCATCCAAATCGCCGGCACCAACGGCAAGACGTCGACGGCTCGCTATGCCGCGGCGATCCTCAGGGGAGAGGGGCTGCGCACCGCGCTCTACACGAGTCCCGAGCTCGTGAGCTACACCGAGCGCATGGAGGTGGACGGCCGTCCCGTCACCGAGGGGCAGTTCGCGCGAGGCATATCCGCGGCGGTCGAGGCAGGCTCCCGTGTCAACGCGCGGCGTCGCTCCGCAGGCGAGCGCCCCTACGACATCACCGAGTTCGACCTGCTCACCGTTGCCGCCTGCATAGTCTTTGCCGAGGCGGGCGTCGACGTCGCCGTGCTCGAGTGCGGCATGGGTGGCCGCTGGGACGCCACATCCGCCGTCAAGTCCATTCGATCCGTGGCGGTGACGGGCGTCGGTCTCGACCATATGAGGATCCTCGGCGATACGCTCGAGGCCATCTCGGGCGAGAAGGCCGCCATCATCAAGTCCGGACGCAGCTGCGTGCTCGGCGTGGGGACCGCGACGCCTTCCTCGGTCGAGGACGTCTTTCTCGGCCAATGCGCTCGTGCGGACGTCAGTCCCGTCCTGCTCCGTCCCGAGCGTGCGTCTGATGCCGAGGGCGAGATGCATCCCGGCGTCCCGCGCGAGCATGCCGGGCTTTCCCACGCAAGCTACGTCATCGATCGGTTTCCGGGCCGCATCGGCGGAGCGCTCGTGCTCGACGTGACCACGCCCCTGTCATCCTACATTGGGGTCAGCGCCCTCAAGCCCTCCTACCAGGCGGCCAACATCGCCTGTGCCATGGTACTCGCGGAGCAGTACCTCGGTCATGCCCTCGACCCCGATGTACTCTTCGAATCGGTGGTGACCTGCCCCACGCCCGGCCGCTTCGACGTGGTCCGTGCCGATCCCGTCGTCCTCATCGATGCCTGCCACAACCCGCAGAGCGTGGAGACCTTCCTCACGGCCGTCCGCGACGTCGAACCTGCTGTCTCAAGACGTCCGCTGCTCCTCTGTGCGGTTCTTGCCGACAAGGACGTGCGGGGCATCGTGAGGCTGCTCGCCCCGGAGTTCCCCTCGGTCGCCGTGACGCAGACCTCGTCGCCACGCGCGCTTCCCGCCGAGGAACTCGCCGCCATCTTCTCCGAATGCGGCAACGGACCCGAGGCCATCTACCACTCGGTGGGGGAGGCGACCTCCGCCCTCGAGGACAGAGGCTACGTTGCATGCGGGTCCATCACCACCGCAGGGGAGGTGTCCGGCATCCTGCGTGGCTCCGACCGCTGATTCTCGCGCCTAGGCCCGGCGTGTGCTCGTTATGCGCGGTGGGCACCGGAATGCGGGCGACTCATCATGTCTGCTACAATTACCAACGGCTTTGTAGCGATTGCGGCCGTGCGCCCACGTCTTATAAGGAGTCCCCTAGATGCAAGAACTTCTCGATCAGCTGATCACTCCTGAGGTCCGCATGGTGCTGTACCTCATGGTTGTCTGCGTGGTCATGCTCTATGTTCTCTCCATCGTCTACGTCATCCGCGATGCGCAGCGTCGTGGTGCCGAGCCGTGGTGGATGTGGGCGATCATCTCGGTCATCCCCATCGTCGGCCTTCTCGCCTACGTCATCCTGCGTCCCAGCTCCTATCTCATCGACCGCGAGGAGCAGGACCTCGACATCGCGCTTCGCGAGCACCAGCTCTCGCACTATGGCATCTGTCCCAAGTGCGGCGCGCCCATCGACCGCGACTTCGTCGTCTGCCCGATCTGCAACACGCAGGTCCGCAACGTCTGCCCCACGTGCCACCGACCCCTCAATGCCGACTGGAAGGTCTGCCCCTACTGCAGGACCCGCATCCAGTAGCCCCTGCCCCACACGGTCTTGACCCGGCCCTCCGTCTTTGCGGGGGGCCTTCTTTTGGAGGAACCCACCCATGCCGGAGATGCCTCGCCACGACCTGCCCATGAAGGTGGCCCTGCTCTCGGTCTCGCTCATGATCGGCTCGCAGACGGCCATCTCGCCCGCGCTGCCCGCCATGATCGAGCAGTTCCCCGACCTGTCGAGAAACGCCGTCGAGTCGCTCTCCACCATCCAGTGCCTGCCGATCATCTTCATGGTGATGGCCAGCGCGCTTCTTTCCGAGCGCTTCGGGAAGAAGCGCGTCGTCGCCTTCGGGGTCGCGCTCTGTGCCGTTGCCGGCTTCGTCCCGTTCGTGTGCCAGGACTATGCCGTCATTCTCGTGAGCAGACTTCTCTTCGGCGTTGGTATCGGCTGTCTCAACGGTCTCGCGGTCTCCCTCGTGGGGGATTTCTTTGAGGGACAGGAGCGGGCGACCCTCATGGGCATCCGGTCGTCCATGGAGACGCTCTCCACGGCCGTCCTTTCGGCTCTCGTCGGCATGCTCATCACCTTCGGGTGGCAGTGGGCGTTTGTCATCTATCTCGTCGCCGTACCCATCCTCATCGCCTTCGTGACCTTCGTGCCGGACCGACCGGCGTCTACCGGTACGATCGACGTCGAGGTGAAGGGCGACTCCGGCCACGTGATCAATGCGGCGGTCGTGGGTCTCGCGGTCTTTGCGGGGCTTGCCTGCATGGTGGTCAACGGCTTCGTGATTCGTGTGCCGTCCATCATCGAGGGCGGAGGGATGGGTACCGCCGCACAGGCGGGTCTCGTCGTGTCCGTCACGACCATCTCGGGTACGCTTGCGGGCTTTTCCTATGGAGCGCTCCATCGCCTGCTTGGCAGGCATGTCATCACGCTCGCGTGTGCGCTCATGGCGGCGGGGACGGCGCTTTGCTACCGTGCGGATTCCGTTCTCGTCCTCGGTCTGGCAGGGGCCCTTCTCGACTTTGGCTGGCCGCTCATCATCTCGCATGTCATGAACGCCGTTCCCGAGAGAAGTGCCAAGGGCTCGGCGACCATCTCCACCGCCTTCATCGTGGCCGCGACCGCAGTCACGTCCCTTCTCGCTCCCACGACGCTCAACGTCATCGGTGCGACTCTGGGTACGGTCTCCCTTGCAGCACCCTTTGCCGTCTATGCGCTGATGGTCGCCGGACTTGGCGTGTGGTGGGTCGCGAGGTTGGGTTAGCGGTACCGGAGAGTACCTCCAATCGAGTATCCATGCTGCGAAGATGCGCCATCATGGGCCGCCGCGCCCCCTTGTTGTGGTACAACCTGTGCCTACATGCAATCGAAAGGTTCTCATCACATGCCGTGCCACATACCAGTGCGAAACCAGACTATCTAGGCGCCTGTCTTTTCTCGGCCCGAGTGGGCCACCTGACAGGCGCCGCATATCGCCCAGCGACACCTTCTGGTGGCGTGGGGGCCTTTTTCTTGTTCGAGTACACTTGTGAGGCGTCACCACCCGGAGGGAAGGACTCAAATGAAGGTTCTCTACAACGACGGCCATGTGGGCGAGTGCCCCGCCGACGAGGAACTGCACGTCATTCGTCACTCTGCCGCGCATATCATGGCCCAGGCCATCAAACGCCTGTACCCCGAGGCGGACTTCGCCTTTGGGCCCGCCACTGAAAACGGCTTCTACTATGACATCGACCTGCCCGAAGGCGTAAAGATCAGCGAGGATGACTTCCCCGCGATCGAGGCCGAGATGAAGAAGATCTGCAAGGAGAACCTCAAGTTCGAGACCTACGAGCTTCCTCGCGCCGAGGCCCTCGAGCACATGCGGGAGCGCGGTGAGAAGTACAAGGTCGAGCACATCGGTGACCTTGACGAAGAGACCCGCATCACCTTCTACAAGCAGGGTGAGTACGTTGATATGTGCGTGGGGCCGCACCTCACCTACACGAAGGCCCTCAAGGCGTTCAAGCTCACGGGTGTCTCCGGCGCCTACTGGAGAGGCGACAAGAACAACAGGATGCTCACGCGCATCAACGGCATCGCCTTTGCCTCCAAGGATGACCTCGACAAGCACCTCGAGCTTCTCGCCGAGGCCGAGCGTCGCGACCACCGCAAGATCGGCCGGGAGATGGAACTCTTCATGATGTCCGATGCCGGCCCTGGTTTTCCGTTTTGGCTGCCCAACGGCATGATCGTTCGCAACTCGCTCATGGACTACTGGCATGACATGCAGGCGCAGTACGGATATGACGAGGTCCAGACCCCGATCATCCTCTCGCGCTCGCTGTGGGAGACCTCTGGGCACTGGGACCACTACAAGGAGAACATGTACACGACCCAGATCGATGACGAGGACTTTGCCATCAAGCCCATGAACTGCCCAGGTGCGTGCCTCATCTACAAGTCCAAGCCTCGTTCCTACCGTGACCTGCCGCTCAAGCTCGCCGAGGCCGGTCTCGACCACCGCCACGAGCTCAAGGGTGCCCTGCACGGACTCTTTCGCGTCCGAGAGTTCACGCAGGACGATGCGCACCTCTTCATTCGTCCCGACCAGATCACCGAGCAGGTCACTGATGTCACGCATCTCATCACCGCCTACTACGCGCAGTTTGGCTTCCCCTACCGGGTCGAGCTCTCCACGCGGCCCGAGAACTCCATGGGTTCCGACGAGGACTGGAACCACGCCGAGCGAAGCCTCAAGGAGGCGCTCGACTCCATGGGCATCGAGTACACGCTCAACGAGGGCGACGGTGCCTTCTATGGTCCTAAGATCGACTTCCATCTGAAGGATTGCCTCGGGCGCACCTGGCAGTGTGGCACCATACAGCTCGACTTCCAGCTGCCGCACAACTTCCAGCTCGAGTATACCGATGCCGACGGTTCCAAGAAGCAGCCGATCATGATCCACCGTGCAGGCTTTGGCTCCTTCGAGCGCTTCATCGGGATGCTCACCGAGCAGTTTGCCGGCAAGTTCCCCACATGGCTCTCGCCCTGTCAGGTCAAGGTCCTGCCCGTCTCCGAGAAGACCCGTGACTACGCCAACGAGGTCGCCGCAAGGTTCAGCGCTGCCGGCGTGCGCGTGAAGGTCGATGACCGAGACGAGAAGATCGGCTACAAGATTCGCGAGGCGAGAAGCATCGACCGCGTGCCCTACATGCTCATCCTCGGCGAGAAGGAGGCCGCGGCGGGTAATGTCTCCGTGCGCGACCGCTCCAACGAGACGACCCAGCGCGAGCTCGACGAGTTCATCGCCGACATCACGACCGAGATCTCCAACAGAACGATGTAGGCCGTTCCATGGGGGAGAGCGCAGACCAGGCTCGCGTAATGGCGAGAGGGCTCGGTGCCGCGCGCGTCTACATCGTGCCCTTCGATGTCGCTGCCGACCTTCTCGTTGACAGCAAGCCGCTGCTTTGCGCCTCGCCCGTGCGCTGTCTCGACATCAGGCAGGCTGCGCTCCCTCTGCACGCCGAGGGGGTCTCCCTCTGCGTCGACGTGAGCGTCTGCGGACCGCTTGGGTGTCCCGCGGTCCGTCTGGGCGCCGACGTCGCAGTCTCCCTGCTCGGAGACGTCGGAATCGTGGGCGTGCCGAGAGACGCTGACCCGGCGCTCGTCTCCGCGCTCGTCTCCGCGGTCGTTGCCGATGAGGAGGTCCTTCCGCGTGCGCAGGCCCGTCTCGCCGCCTGGCATCGCGCGAGCGACGCGGCTCAGGTGGCGGCGGCCTACCTCGCATGTCACCCACGCGTCAGGGCCGTCGCGTATCCCGGGCTTCCCACGAGCGAGGACCACCAGGTTGCGGCCACATCCCTCGTGAGCGGATTTGGTCCCTACGTGGACTATGCGACCGGCACGGAGGAGAAGATGTGCTGGCATCGCATCGACGCGAGCGGCCACGGGGGGATTTCCCTCGTGGAGAGGCTCGAGCGAGAGCTCACCCGCTAGTTTCCGCGCACGCCTGCGAGACGTAGGCATCGCCACGGGAGGGAATCGCCGTGCCGTGCGAGGAAGAACCTAGGCGTGGCGGTAGGTCAGGAAGGAAAATCGGACTCCATCTGCGGTGGTTCCACCATCCTCGGTGGACTCGAGAAGCCAATCCGGACTCTCGTCGAGGTTGGGGAAAAAGGCATCCGCAGGTACCGTCAGATCGTTCATCGTGACGTACACGCGCGTGCAGGCGGGCAGGAGAGCCCTGTAGACTGATGCACCGCCGATGAGCCAGACCGAGTCGGGACTCTCGCTCGCGACGGACGAGAGGGCCTCCTGGGGGCTTGCGACGCGTTCGGATCCCTCTGGGTGGTACGTCTCGTCGTGGGTGATGACGATGTTCCTGCGCCTCTTGAGCGGACCTCCCGGAAAGCTCTCGAGGGTCTTCCTGCCCATGATGACGGTGCCACCCGTGGTGAGCTCGACAAAGCGATGCATGTCGGCCTTGTTGCGGACGAGGAGGTTTCCGTCGTACCCGATGCCCCAGTCCCGCGTCGCGGACACGATTGCGTTCATGGAACCCTCCTAGACGGCGATGGGGATGTCGGTCACCTGCGGACCGTGGTTGTAGTCCTCGACCACGAGGTCGGCGGTGGTGAAGTCGTAGAAGTCGGTGACCTTGGGGTTGAGCGTGACCTTTGGTGCCGGATAGGTGGGTCTCGAGATGAGCTCGCGCACGATGTCGACGTGGCGGTCGTAGATATGTGCGTCCGCGATCATGTGCACGAGTCTTCCCGCCACCATGCCACTTGCCTGCGCGACCATCATGAGGAGGAGCGCGTACTGGCAGACGTTCCAGTTGTTGGCAGCCAGCACGTCCTGGCTGCGTTGCACGAGCAGCATGTTGAGCGTGGGATGATCGTCCCCGGGCTCCTGCGTCACGTTGTAGATGGCATTGAAGGCACAGGGGTAGAGGTTCATCTCCGAGAGGTCCGAGAACGTGTAGAGGTTGGTCATGATGCGTCGCGAGAAGGGGTTCTCGCGGAGGTCCTTGAGCACGCGGTCCATCTGGTCGTAGTCGCCGTCGGCGTAGTGGCTCACCTGGCCGACCTGATAGCCGTAGGCCTTGCCAATGAATCCCGCCTCATCCGCCCAGTCATCCCAGATGTGCGGTTTGAGGTCATGGATGTTGTTCGACTTGCGCTGGTAGATCCACAGGACCTCGTCCATTGCGCTCTTGAGCGCGGTGCGGCGCAGCGTGAGTGCAGGAAACTCGTCACGCAGGTCGTATCGGTTGCATATGCCGAACTGCTTGATGGTGTACGCCGACGTGCCATCCTCCCAGTGCGGGCGGACGCGCTGTCCCTCGGTCGTGGTGCCGTTTTCCATGATGTCCGAGCACATGTCGATGAATATGCCGTCAGCCTTGCTCATTGCCAGCCTTTCGTTGGGTGCTACTTGTCTGCGGAGAGCGTAAGGGCCTCGGTGAGACTGGACCCGGCCTGTTCGGTCTCGTCCCAGACCTTCGCATCGGCGGTTGCGAGATCATCGTAGGAGATGTCACCATCGGTCCTGAGAAGCGAGATCTCGGCCTCGATGAGCTGCCAGCGCTGTTCCGCACTAGAGATGCCCTGTTCGAGGCGGGCGCTGACGGAGGAGCTGGCAGACGAGGGAGCCTCGATGGACCGAAGGCCGGATATCGTCTGTTCGCAGGTAGCGAGAGCCGCATCGAGCCGTTCCGTCGTGGTGGAGCCGTCGCGGGCGGCGGCGTTGAGATCTCGCGCCACGGAAGTCGCCGCGTCCTTGTCGACCTTGACGACGCTGCGTACGTACTGGGTGACGCTGGCATCCGCGCCAGAGTAGTCGAAGGCGGACACCTCGTCATCGATGAGCGACGAGTATGGCGCAAGGTTCAGGTCGAGTGCCGCCGCAGGCGTGAGGGTCTGTGAGGCGGAGTCGTTCTGCTCGCTCAGCCCCTCGGTGTTCTGGGTGGTGGGTGCCCCGCCGTACGACTCGGTGTGGCTGGTCTCCGAGCTGGTCATGTTGCCGATTTCGCTGATCGCATACGGTACGAGCACCGAGAAGAACCCGAGGATGGCGGAGAGGACGAGTCCAAGCACCGCGACGCCGACGGCGAAGATCACGTATGCCGCAGGTCCTGAGCTTGAGTTGTCGGGCGAGGTGGTTGCGCTTGCGCTTTCGATGACGGGCTGGGCGAGGGGCGTACCCTGCTGGGTCGGGTGGTTGTCATAGTAGTCAGGCATAGTGCCTCCCATACGCATCGTATTAGTGTCCATGGTACCCAATGACCGGTCTGAGATTCGTGGGGGTACCGATCCTCTAGAGGTGCTCCGCCTGGAAGAGCTGATCCCACATCGTCCCTATGGAGCGCACGAGCCCGTCATCGGCGGGAAGCCAGCGCACGTCGAGGAGGTCCTTCGGGGAGAGCCAGCGAAGTGCGGCGTGCTCCAGCGCGTGTGGGACGCTACCCTCTGCGAGCGTGCATACGAAGCAGTCCATACTCAGGTGAAAATCCGGGTAGTCATACTCCACGGTATCGAGATACCACATGAGCTGGAGCTTTGCGCCAAGCTCTTCGGATATCTCCCTCCTGAGGGCCTCTTCGGGTGTCTCCCCCCGCTCGACCTTTCCACCAGGGAACTCCCAGAAACCGCTCTGCTCCCCGTTCGAGCGCATCGCTGCGAGGATTCCGTCCCTGCCTCGGATGATCGCGGCGACGACATGCCTGGTCTCCATGGGTACCTCCCTCTGCGTCGGCGTCCCTATCGGTTCTCCATCCTGACGATGGCATATGCGGTCCCGGTCTGCGACACGAGCTCGATGTCGCTACCGTTCTCCGTCGCGTGGACGCGTGGCAAGATCACGTCACCGAGAAGGGCCATCGAGCGGTACTGGACCGTGAGCCTTCCAAGGTCGACGCTACGTCCCAGCTCGGAAAGGGCATCGATTGCCATGAGCACGTACTGTGCGTTGTTCACATGGCGATTCGTGTCGAGGTGCTGCTCGGACACCATGACAGGGGAGGTCTCCTCGAAGGGGCCCGCGACCGTCAGGTGTTTTGGCATGGCGCGCATCTCGCAGCGTGTCTCGCCCGAGACGTAGACGAGCTGCGAATCGGGAATCCGTATCATGTGTCGCTCCTCGAGGTCGAAGAGGACCCACTGCGAGTCGGCGGTCACGAGGCGTTCGCCGTCGGTCGAATCCATCACGAAGTTACGGAGAGCCTGGTAGCCGTGCATGCCATAGGCCCAGGTCGCCGTTCGCACGGTGTCGCAGAAGTGGGGGAGACGGCTGACCTCGATCTGCCATGTGGTGAGCACCCACCCCATATGGTGCTCGTTGAGGTAGTCGAGCCCGACGCCGAGCGACTCGGACTGAAAGGTAGAGCAGTCCTGCAGGTAGTTCATCATCGCAACGAGCGAGAGGTCACCGTTCTCGTCGCATTCGCTGTACCTGACCCTGTCGTCGAAGTGATACATGGTGCCCCCGCAACCTGACCTTGATTCAAAACACAACGATTGCAGATTACCAGCATCTGGGCTCGCACGCACCAAAAAGCACGATGCCTACGTGAAGGCTGCAGGTCAATCCCATCTCGTCCCAGCCGGTTGTGACGGACTGCCGATTCGTGGGCGGACTCGCCCTCCGCATGCTGCGACATGCACCATAATCTCCATATACGGGAGAGGCCGCATGTGGGCTTCGGGCAAGGGGCGAGTGACATCCGTGCGGCGTGGAGATGGGGGAGCTATGGACAGTATCAGGTTTGCGACCATCGGCAGGAGCGGCATCACCGAGCGCTTTCTCGAGGCACTTGCGGAGACCGACGACGTGGAGTACGTCGGCGCCTACTCCCGTGACGAGAAGTCGGCGCGCGACTTTGGGTCTCGGTACGGTGCGCGACTCTTCTTCGACGATCTCGCTGTGCTCGCCGCGTCGGATGAGGTCGATGCCGTCTACATCGCCACACCCAACGGTCTCCATGCGAGCCAGGCCATGACCCTCGCCCGCGCCGGAAAGCACGTCATGGTGGAGAAGGCCTTCTCCTCGTGCGAGCGAGAGGCTGCCGAGGTCTTCTCCGTGGCGCACGATCAGGGTGTCGTTGCCATGGAGGCCATGCGCAACCTCCATGTCCCCTCGTTCGACCGCATTCGCGAGGCCCTTCCCAGGCTGGGCCCCGTTCGTCTTGCGACCTTCCGATTCTCCAAGGTCACGTCTCGCATGGCACGGCTTCGCCAGGGCGAGCGGCTCAACGTCTTCGATCCACGCTTCTCGGAAGGTGCCCTCATGGACATCGGGGTCTATTGCGTGGAGCCTGCCGTGGCACTCTTCGGCCGTCCTGCCCGCGTGCTTTCGGCCGCCGTCACGACTCACGTGCCTGGCTGTAGCGCAGGCGATCCCTATGACACCATCGACCTTGCCGGCGAGGCGCTTCTCGACTACGGCGACAAGGTGGTGAACCTCTCGTACGGCAAGATGTCCGATGACATGGTCTCTTCCCAGATTGAGGGCGAGGAGGCCACGATCGTGTGGGATCAGACGTCCTGTCCCGTCAACGTGCGCATCTTCGTACACGAGGACAAGGGGATGGTCTATCGGATGAGCAGTGGCGAGGGCGAACCCATCTTCGCGGACGTCCCGGAGAAGGATATGGTATGCGAGATCGCCACGTTCGCCGCTGCGATACGCGGAGACGAGGCTGCGGTCGGGAAGGTTGCCACCCTTGAGCGCACCACGCTCGACTCCCTCCATGTGATGGATGAGATTCGCTCGCAGACCGGCGTGCGATTCCCCGCCGATGACGCGCTCTAGCAGGTGTCAATTTTGTAGCCCGGCATCGATGTGCCCGCCGTTTGTATAGAATGGCGGGCACTGTGCCTACGAAGGAGGACATACTCTCGGCCTTTCATGCCGCGCTTCCCGTGATGCTCGGCTATCTGGCCATCGGCCTACCCTGCGGCATCATGGAGAGCAAGGTGGGGTTCTCGCCGTTCATGTCCCTCCTGTTCTCGATGACGTTCTACTCGGGTGCCGGCCAGTTCATGATTCCCTCCATGTGGCTTGCGGGTGCACCGCTCTACTCGGTCATCGCCAGCGTCTCCTTTGTCAACACTCGGCAGATGCTCTATTCGGCCGCGTTCTCGCCGTACTTCTCCGACGTGGGCAAGCCCCTGGCGTTCTTCTTCTCCGCCACCGTGACCGACGAGAGCTTTGGCGTGAGCCTCGACAAGTTCGTGACGGACGGGACGTGGACGCCGAGAAGGGCGCTCCTCGTCAACCTCATGAGCATGACGTCGTGGACGATCGCCAACGCCGTGGGCACGGCGGCCGGGCCCATGCTCAACCTCCCCTTGGCCGTGACGTCGTTTGCCATGACCTCGATCTTCGTCTGCCTTCTTGTGGGTCAACCGCTCAATCGTACGACGGCCATCGTCATCTGCGTCGCCTTTGTGGGCGTCTTGGCATGCAAGCTCATGGGGCTCTCAGGTCCTGCCATCCTGCTCGGTGCCCTCGCGGGCGTCTTTGCCGGCATGGCCTATGAGGTGGCGATCGGACGATGAGCCTGCAGGACTTTCTCATCCTCTACGCATCGGTCCTGGCCAGCATGATCGCCTGTCGGTGCATCCCGCTCTTCGTGCTCAAGGGACGCGAGCTTTCGCCGCGGCTCTCGCAGGCGCTCGGGCTCATTCCTGCGGCGTCGTTTGCCGCCCTCGTCGCAAACGACCTCATCAACCCCTCAGCCTTCGTGGCCAATCCGCTCCAGGCAACGGTTCCTTTCGTTGCGGCGGCGGTCGTAGTCGTCGTGGCCCGCAAGACGGGCTCCCTCATCTGGTGCGCCATCGTGGGTATGGTTGCCTATGCGCTGCTCATGATGTTTTTCTAGGCAAACCGCCCGCTGGCTGTCAGAATCGCGGATAGGGGATGTCATCCACGGGAAACCTCGGCGTGTGTCCGATGTCTTTTCTGTGATAGCGGCTCATGGAGTCGACGATGACGTTCACGGCCCCGGGAATGACGCGCGCGTCGTAGCCGTTGACGCCAGGGCTGCACGACTCCCCATCGACCTCGAGGGGAATGACCTTGGTGGTCCGTACGGTGACCTTCTGGCCGCGAAAGCACTCGACGTGCGGGCGTCCCAACGACTTTCCGGTCTTGTCCACGAGACCCACGAGGAGCGGGCGCAGCACCTGGACTGCGTCGGAGGTCTCGATGACGATGACCTCTATCGCGCCGTCATCCATGCGACTGTCGGGGACGATCTCGATGTCACCCTGGATCATGGCGTTGTCGGCCACGAGGCAGGTGATGCCATCGCGCTCGTAGCGCTCCCCATCGACGTCGATGACGAAGCGGATGACATCGGGACGCGGGTTGGCGATTGCCGCCGCGAAGTAGGCCGCCTCGCCCATGACCATCTTGTTGGGAGTGGCTGCTGCCATGATCTGCGCGTCGAAGCCCGTACCGGCCATGAGCGCAAACCCGCGTTTGAGGTGCTCGCCATGCTCGTCGAGCCACGAGATCTCACCGAGGTCGACCGAGGCCGTCTCCCCGGACCTGCATGCGCGGGCGAGTGCCGCGGGTTCGGGGGCGTCACCGAGGTTTGAGAAGAAGAGGTTCGCGGTGCCTGAGGGGAAGATGCATATCGGTATCTCCGTGCCCCTGAGGGCATAGAGCAGGCTCGTCACGGTGCCGTCACCGCCAGAGATGACCACGAGGTCGTAGTCCCGGGCATTCGCCACCAGCTCGGATGCGGAGAAGTCCTCGTCGGTCATGAGAAAGGTGCAGCTGTCCCCGGGGTGCAGCAGTGCGCGCTCGAATTCGAAGATGGCGTCAGAGCCGAACCCGGACTTTGGATTGTGAATGATGAGGGTGCGCATATGGGGTCTCCCAATGGGATGCGTGATGGTCTGCGGGTAGTATCATGTACGGGCCATGGGCACGTCCTCTTTCGTACCCATGTGTCCGATGATATCCAATCCAAGCCGAGCTGCGGAAACACGGAGCATTTGTGTACATATCCACCACTGATGGTCTTTCTGCGTTCTGTCAACGCATCTCAAACGCGCGCGTCATCGCCGTCGACACCGAGTTCCTGAGGGAGAAGACCTACTATCCGAGACTCTGTCTCATCCAGGTGGGTACGAGAGACGAGATCGCGGCCATAGACCCCGTCCTCGTGGAGGACCTTTCGCCACTGGCGGCCATCCTCTCCGACGAGCGTTCGACGAAGGTCTTCCATGCTTGCACGCAGGATCTCGAGGTGATTCTCGAGGGCATGGGATGCCCCTGCGCCCCCGTCTTTGACACGCAGGTCGCTGCGGCCTTCTTGGGCATGCGCCAGCAGGTGAGCTATGGTGCGCTCGTCGAGGAGTTCGAAGGCGTCCGTCTCCCTAAGGCAGAGTCGCTCACAGACTGGTCAAAGCGCCCCCTCGACCCTGAGCAGCTCGTCTATGCCGAGGATGACGTGCGCTACCTCCCCTCAATCTACGAGAAGATGATATCGAGCCTCGTCGAGCAGGATCGTCTCGCGTGGGTCATGCCCGAGATGGATGCGCTCTGCGACCCGGGGAAGGTTCGCAGGGACCCGCGCGAGGCCTACCTCAAGCTCAAGCGTGCGAGCTCTCTTACCAGAAGGCAGCTCTCCGTTGCGCGCGAGGTCTGCGCCTGGAGGGAGGAGTCTGCGGCGGCGCGTGATCTCCCGCGCAAGTGGGTCGTATCCGATGAGGTGATCGTGGAGATCTGCAAGCGGATGCCCACCTCAGTTGATCGCCTGCGCAGGATTCGTGGCACAGAGCAGATTTCCGACCGCGACGGTGCGCGCATCGTACGTGCCGTCGAAGCCGGAACGTCCGTCTCTCCGGACATGTTTCCCAAGGTCGAGCACCATGCCCGTCCCTCTGGTGACGTCGAGGGAGTCATCGACCTCATGTATGCGATGCTTCGCGTGACCTCCGAGAAGACCGGCATCGCGGCGCAGCTCATCGCCACCCGAGACGACCTCGTCGACTTCGTCTCCGACCGCACGTCATCACGTCTTGCCACGGGCTGGCGCCACGACCTCGTGGGACGTCAGCTCGAGAGCCTGCTTGCGGGTGAGGTGGGCCTTACCGTGAAGAACGGCCATATCGAGGTGCTCTAGCGCCATCCGTCGCAAGGCGCAGGGAACGGTGCGTCGTTTGTGTCCGCCGTGTCGCGTAGAATATCCTGCGAGGGCGGCTAACGCTTTGGGTACAAACCCATCACTGCAACCTCACCGATTGGAGCGCAAGATGTACTACGGCATCGGCTATGGATTCGATACGATGTATCTCGTCGTGATTGGCATCTCCCTCCTGCTGGGCGTTGGTACCCAAAGCTACATCAAGCATACGTATTCGAAGTGGTCCAAGGTGGATGCCTCGTTCAGGGGCACGGGCGCCGATGTGGCGCGCCGCATGCTCGACGAGGGTGGTGCTAGCGCGGTGGGCATCACCCGTGTCGCCGGGTCCCTTACCGACTACTATGATCCGAGGGACAACAACCTCCATCTCTCCGAGGACAACTATGCACGGGGGTCGGTCGCGTCGGTTGCGGTCGCATGCCACGAGGCGGGTCATGCGGTGCAGACCGCCCGAGGATACGTGCCCATCAAGATTCGCTCGGCGCTCGTTCCCGTGGTCAACTTCGCATCCAGCGCATGGTTCGTCATCCTCATCATCGGCACGTCGTTGAGCTTCATGGGTCTCGTCCGGTTCGCGCTCATCCTGTACGCTGCCACGATCGTCTTCCAGCTGGTCACCCTTCCGGTCGAGATCAACGCATCGCGCCGTGCGGTCGCCTACCTCTCGGCACAGGGTTCATCCATCGACCAGGAGGGAGCCAAGCAGGTGCTCACCGCCGCCGCGCTCACCTATGTGGCGGCTGCGCTTGCCTCGCTGCTCCAGTTCCTGTACCTGCTGGCTCGCACCCAGAGGGACTAGCCGTGGCGCTTGGGGAGGGCATGGAGGTCCTATCCGTTTCCGAGGCCCTGTCACTCGTGGGTGGCGTGGTCAAGAAGCTGCCGCGTCTGGTCATCGAGGGTGAGGTCTCGGGTTCCAAGCCACCAAAGGGGCCTCGTGGGCATCTCTACTTCGACGTGAAGGATGACGGTGCCTCCATGCCCGTGACCATCTGGGGTGGGCGTGACAAGCTCGACTTCCAGTTGCGAGACGGCATGAAGGTCCGTCTCATCGGGTGTTTCCAGGTGTATGAACCCTGGGGAAGGCTCTCGTTCATCGCGGACACCGCCGAACCTGCCGGGGAAGGCCTGCTGCGTGCGCAGGTCGCCGCACTCGCCCGAAGGCTCCAGAGCGAGGGGCTCATGGACGAAAGCCGAAAGCGGCCCATCCCGAGGTTCTGCTCGCGTGTAGCGGTCGTCACCTCCTTCTCGGGAAGCGTCATCGATGACGTCAAGAGAACGCTGGCAAGAAGAAATCCCCTCGTGGCGCTCGACGTCGTCAACTGCAGCGTACAGGGTGCTGGTGCCCCTGCCACCATCATTCGCGCGCTTCGCATCGCCGCATCGTATGAGCCGGATGCCATCCTTCTCGTGCGCGGTGGAGGTTCCTTCGAGGACCTCATGTGCTTTAACGACGAGACGCTTGCGCGCGCCGTCGCGGCCTGTCCCGTACCCGTGGTCACGGGCATCGGACATGAGCCGGACACGAGCGTCTGTGATATGGTCTCCGACAAGCGTTGCTCGACTCCTACGGCTGCCGCCGAGTCGGTCGCCCCGGCCATCGACGAGATAGAGAGCGCGATGATCCAGCGCGAGGAGCGACTCGCGGCTGCACTCTCTGCCACCCTTGATGTTGCGGGCAGAGGGGTTGACGCGCTGTCGGGCGGCATCGTGCGCGCGATGCGTGTCGAGCTTTCAAGGAGGGCGTATTTTGTCGAGTCCATGGGACGGCGACGGTGTCTCACCGAGCCGAGGGGCATCCTCGCGGATCGGGCGGGTGCGCTCAATGTGACGGAGCAGCGCCTCATCGACGCCATCCCCAAGACGGTGCGGCACTGCCACATGGATGTGGAGTCGCTTGCCCGGTCTCTTGCGGCTGCAGGAAGCCATATCACTCCCCAGCGCGCAACGTACATCGAGGGTCTGGCCGGTCGGGTCGGGAAGGCCGAGACACACGTGCTCTTGGGTCTCGACTCGAGAACCGCTGCCTATGCGGCGGGTCTCGACGCCCTGTCGCCGCTCAGGGTGCTCTCGCGCGGGTACGCCATCGCCTGGGATGCCGGTGGGCACGTGATCGTCGATGCCTCGCAGGTGGAGATTGGCAGCGACATCCGTGTTCGTCTCGGCAGGGGAGCGATGGGTGCCGTCGTGAGTTCCGTGGCCGAGGACGAACAAGCAGGCTAGCGGCTGCGTGCAGCCGAGGAGAGGACGTGTCATGGCAGACGAGAAGTATCGAAACGTTGACGAGCTGACCTTCAAGGAGGCCTCCGTCGAGCTCGAGCAGATCGTTCGGGCGCTCGAGGGCGGTAGTCTCGAACTGGAGGACTCGCTCGAGCGGTATGCCCGTGGCGTGGATATTCTGAAGAGCCTTCGCGCGCGTCTTGCCGACGCCGAGCAGAAGGTGCGCGTTCTCGAACAGGAGGCAGGGACCCAGGAGCTCACCGACACCACGTCGGCGCCCTCGACGGCCTTCGTCAACGAGTAGCCCAAGGAGAGGGACACATATGTCGGATTGTATCTTCTGCAAGATCGCCAATGGCGAGATTCCTACCGATCTCCTCTATGAGGACGACGAGGTCGTCGCCTTTCGCGACCTTAACCCCGTCGCCCCCACCCACGTGCTCGTGGTGCCCAAGCGCCATTACGTCGACATCGCCGACGGGGTGCCGGGATCCACGGTCGAGGCGATGATCCGTGCGGCGAACCTCATCGTCGAGAGGGAGGGGATTCGTGCGTCAGGGTTTCGCTACGTCATGAACGCGGGTGCCGATGCCGGTCAGGCGGTCAACCACCTGCACCTGCATGTCCTCGGAGGGACTCGTCTCAGGAACGACTTCGGAAAGAGGGAGTAGCCATGGAGTCTAGGGTCCAGGGTGCCGCAGACCGCCATAGTCGCGGTTACAACTGCGCACAGGCGGTCGCCTGCACCTATGCTGACCTCGTGGGTCTCTCCGAGGAGGACGTGTTTCGCCTCTCGTTTGGGCTTGGCCTGGGAATGGGCGGCATGGAGGGCACCTGCGGGGCGCTTTCCGGCGCCTGTCTCCTCACTGCCATCTCCACGCACGGAGAGGGTGGCAAGGCGGCCACCTATGCCGTCTCGCGCAGGCTCGTGGAGCGCTTTCGCGAGGAGGTCGGTGCCACGCGGTGCCGGGACATCAAGGGTGTGGATACCGGCGTCGTGCTCTGCCCCTGCCACGAGTGCGTCGTTCGCGCCGCGCGCATCGTCGAGGAGGTCCTTCTCGCCGAGAAGGCCGTCTAACTTGTCGTCTGGACGTCCGCGTGAAACCCGCACGCCAGCCGTGGGGGTATGATTGCATGCGGTAACCGTGTTCCCGTGAGAGGAGTCCCATGAACGTACTGGTCATCAATGCTGGCAGCTCATCGCTCAAGTATCAGTTGCTCGACACCACCTCAAACAAGGTCTATGCCAAGGGCAACTGCGAGCGTATCGGAATCGACGGCTCGTTTGTCGGCCACGAGGAGAACGGTGGCCAGAAGCAGAAGCTCGATGTCGCGCTTCCCGATCACAAGACCGCCATCAAGTATGTCTTCCAGATTCTCGGTGACGCGGGTTTTGGCAACGACAAGATTCAGGGCATCGGTCACCGCGTCGTTCAGGGAGGCTGGTACTTCCCCGAGTCGAAGATCGTAACTGACGAGACGCTCGGTTGGGTTCGTGAGGTCGCTCCGCTTGCGCCGCTCCACAACTATGCCGAGGCAGACGTCATCGAGATCTGCCGGAACATGTTCCCGTCCATCGGCAACGTCATCGTCGCCGACACCTCCTTCCACTACAACATCCCCGAGAAGGCCTATCGCTACGCGCTCCCGCGTGACGTGGTCGACAAGTTGCACATTCGCAAGTATGGTGCCCATGGCACCTCACACCGCTTCATCTGGCGGGCGACGGACAAGTTTACCGGTGGTCACACCCACAGGCTTGTGAGCTGTCACCTCGGTTCCGGCGCCTCCCTTGCCGCCATCAAGGATGGCAAGGACATGGACACCACCATGGGTCTCACGCCGCTCGACGGACTCATCATGGGGACGCGGTGCGGCAGCATCGATCCTGCCACCGTCTGCTACCTGCAGCGCGTTGGTGGCTATAGCATCGATGAGGTCGACACCATGATGAACAAGCAGTCTGGTCTGCTGGCCCTCTCTGGCATCTCCTCTGACTCTCGCGACATCGAGCTTGGTGCCGACGACGGTGACAGGAACTGTAGGATGGCCCTTGAGATGTTCTACTATCGCACCTCCCAGCTCGTCATGGAGATGGCTCAGGCGATGCATGGCTTTGACACCATGGCCTTCTCCGCCGGCATCGGCGAGAACTCTTCCGTGATGCGTGCGGGTGTGGTCAAGGAGCTCGCATGGATGGGTGTCAAGATCGATGAGAAGAAGAATGACGTTCGCTCGAGCGAGATTCGTGATATCTCCGCGCCTGACTCGAAGATTCGGGTCCTTGTCGTTCCGACCAACGAGGAGCTTATGATCGCACTCGACGTCGAGGCGTTGTTGAGTAAGTAAGTAACTGCGTTTGACGACGCCTTGTGAGAATGTCTGACCTGGAGAAGATACCTGTCACCTTCTCCAGGTCAGATGGGTTAGAACGGACGGATGTCGAAGGAGTAGCGGCCTGTCTCATTGGGTTGAAGTATCGTGGTTCCGCGCTTGTCCTCGAATACGTCGGACTCGTCGCGTGCGGTTGCGCATCCGCGCCACGGCTCGATGGCCACGAAGGGTGCGTCGAGGGCTGCCGTCCAGATGCCGAGATAGTCAAAGCCCGCAAAGTCGAGCGTGACACCATGGCCAGAATGTGGACCGACGAGCGTGATCGTACGATCGGGGACGTCAAGAAGCGTGATGGTGAGTAGGTGGGCGATGAGCTCGTGCGAGAGCGGGAGCACGTCAGCGTCATCCACCACGAGGGTTGTGGTGCCAAAGTCGGCGATGCCGGCGTCATCTATGGCTGGGGTATAGGCGGTCCAGGGACGTGCGAACCTGAACTCGTATTCGTCGAACGCCTCGTTGCTTCCGGGGGCGGGGATGTTGAAGGCCGGATGCCCGCCAAGCGTGAACGGGAGCGTGACACTGCCCGTGTTGGTCACTACGAAGGTCTGCGTGAGACCTCTATCGCTCAGTGCATACGTCATGTCGAGTTCGAAGTCATAGGGGAAGGAGGCACGGGTCTCGTCGCTCGATGCGAAGCGGAACGTGACGGCATCCTCGGAGGCGGATGCGACCTCATGGTCGTAGAGGCGAGCGATGCCATGGCGCTTGAGTCGCACGTCTCCTTGGGCAGAGGTCGCGAAGTCGTTGCGAAGGCAGCCCACGATGGGGAAGAGGACCGGCGCGCGACGCGACCACCAACGCTTGTCCCCCTGCCAGAGATACTCACCACCGTCGAGCTTGAGACTCATGAGCTGGGCGCCCATGGAGTCGATCGTGGCTTCGAGGTCCTCGTGCCTGATGGTGACCATGCTCATGGAGTCTCCCTGCTCGCAGTGTTCTTTTGCCCACGACCTGCGTATGGGCGTTTCGAACGAACAAATGAACCGAATTCCTAGTATGGGACGTTTGCCCGAGTTGAGTGTGAACAAGCCCCGTGAGATTGTAAACTTTTTAGGTGAACAGCGTTATGTCATAAATAATTGGGTATTTAGAAGAGGTTCAAATGGGTTTGGTGACGTTCGATTACCCAGGAGGTCAGCAATGATCATCGAGGAGCTTGCAAGGTACGGAATCGCACATACGGACGAGAAGACGATCGTCGATGGCTCGCCTGCCAAGCTTGTCGAGATGGCGCTCTCCCACAAGGAGGGCATCCTCACCAGTACCGGCTGCCTTGCGGTGACGACAGGTGCCTATACCGGGCGTTCCCCCCATGACCGTTTCATCGTGGACACGCCTGACGTGCACGACAGGATCGCCTGGGGCTCCGTTAACGTGCCGTTCTCCGAGGAAGCCTATGGGCGCATCAAGGAGGAGGTCATCTCCTACCTCTCCGAGCGCAGGCTCTACCTGGTCCACGGCATTGCCGGAGCTGATCGTCACTTCTCGCGCAAGATTCTCGCAATCTGCGAGATGGCGAGTCAGGCACTCTTCGTCCGTCAGATGCTCGTACGTCCGACGGAGAAGGAGCTCGAGGGCTTCGATACCGCCGACTTCGTCGTGATGGCGGCGCCAAACCTCAAGCTCAGCCCCAAGATCCACGATACCAACTCCGAGGCTGCCGTCCTCATCAACTTCAAGGAGCGCATCGTCCTCGTCGTCGGCACCCAGTATTCTGGTGAGATCAAGAAATCCATCTTCTCAGTTATGAACTACCTGCTGCCTGTAGAGGATGACGTTCTCACCATGCACTGCTCTTGCAACATGAACCCGCGTTCCCATGGCACGACGGTCTTCTTCGGCCTCTCCGGCACCGGTAAGACCACGCTTTCCGCAGCAGAGGATCGCATGCTCATCGGCGATGACGAGCACGGCTGGTCCCAGAAGTCGGTCTTCAACATCGAGGGTGGGTGCTACGCGAAGACCATCAACATCAAACGCGAGACCGAACCGCAGATCTGGGATGCCATTCGCTTTGGCTCGATGTGCGAAAACGTCATGATCGACCCTGCCACCCGCATTGCGGACTACGACGACGACTCCCTCACCGAGAACGGTCGCGTTGCATATCCCGTGGAGTTCATCGACAACGCGGTGGTCAAGGGACGTGCCAAGCGCACGCCTGACGTCGTCATCTTCCTCACGGCCGATGCCTTCGGCGTGCTTCCTCCCATCTCCAAGCTCGACGAGAACGCGGCCATGTACCACTTCATGACCGGCTTCACCTCAAAGGTCGCTGGTACCGAGCGTGGCATCAAGGAGCCTCAGCCCACGTTCTCCTCGCTCTTCGGCGAGCCGTTCATGCCGCTCGACCCGATGGTCTACGCAGAGATGCTCGGGGATCGCATCCTCATGGGTGGCACCCGTGTCTATCTCGTCAACACCGGTTGGACTGGTGGTCCCTACGGCACGGGCTCGCGCATCAAGCTCTCCTATACGCGCAAGATGGTCGAGGCCGCGCAGTCGGGCATCATCGACGACGGCGAGTTCGTGCGCGACGTCCGCTTCAACCTCGATGTGCCCACGAGCTGCCCTGGCGTGCCCTCCGAACTCCTCAACGCACGTAATACCTGGGAGGACCGCGGCGGGTACGATGCCACCGCGGAGAAGCTCGCAAAGATGTTCGAGGACAATGCCGCGAAGCGCCTGCAGTCGATGACCGACGAGGTCCGTTCCGCCGGTCCGCATCCCCTGAGCTAGGCAGGCGCACGGCGTCTCTGCGTCTGGTAAGAAACGACATGCGGCTCCGCATCAATGTCATGGTGCGGGGCCGTATCGGTCCGCGTGTGTGGTTTGGTCCTTCGCAGACGTCCTCATGATGGAAAAGAAGGCCCCTGGACCGAGTCCAGAGGCCCCGAGCTGCGACGCGTGTCGTACTTACTTGGCGGAAGCGATCTGCGCCTGGACCGCGGTGATGGCGACGACGCCTACGATGTCCTCGGCAGAGCAGCCGCGCGAGAGGTCGTTGACGGGCTTGGCGATGCCCTGAAGGATGGGGCCGTACGCCTCGGCGCATGCAAAGCGCTGGACGAGCTTGTAGCCGATGTTGCCCGCCTCGAGGTCGGGGAAGATGAGGATGTTGGCGTTGCCGGCGACCTTCGAGTCGGGTGCCTTGAGCTTGGCCACGGACTTGACGAGTGCCGCGTCAAGCTGGAGGTCGCCATCGAGAGCGAGCTCGGGAGCCTTCTCGTTGGCGAGCCTGGTTGCCTCCTGGACCTTGGTGGGCACGTCACCCTTGGCAGAACCCATGGTGGAGAAGGAAAGCATGGCCACCTTGGGCTCCTCGCTCATGAGCGACCTCCAGGTCTCAGCCGAGGCGATGGCGATCTCGGAGAGCTCGTCAGCGGTGGGGTTGATGTTAAGGCCGCAGTCCGCAAAGAGAAGCGCGCCGTCCTCGCCGTACTCGGCCTCGTCGGTGCACATGATGAAGAAGGCGGAGACGAGCTTGGTGCCCGGGGCGGTCTTCAGAATCTGGAGCGCGGGACGCAGGGTGTTGGCGGTGGAGTGGCATGCACCAGAGACGAGGCCGTCGGCGTCACCCATCTTGACCATCATGGTGGCGAAGTAGGTGTTGTCATTCATCTGCTCGCGTGCCTGCTCGAGGGTCACGCCCTTCTTTGCGCGGAGCTCGGCGAACTTCTGGGCGTAGGTCTCGCGCTTGTCAGAGGTCTTCGGGTCGATGACGGTGACGCCTGGAACGTCTATGGCGGCAGGGTCACCAAGGATGATGAGGTCGGCAAGGCCCTCTCCGACGATCTGCCTGGCGGCGGCGATGGTACGTGGGTCATCGCCTTCGGGCAGGACGACGGTCTTCTTGTCTGCCTTGGCGGCGGACTTCATGCGATCCAGGAAATCACTCATTGAAAGACTCCTCCATCTTACGTTTCTTTGATTCGTGCAGAGATGCCATTTGTGCCTGTTGGCTGGGTGTTCTCTTGCCCGGACACCCATTATAGGGGTGCGTGCTAGAATCGACCCCGAAATCGTGCGCGCCGCTCAATGCACGCACATCTCTGTCGTGGACGGGCGCTGGCTCCCGTGAGTTTCCCACCATATGGATTGAAAGGGTTTCCATGAGCATTGAGAATGGTCTGCCCGCGGGTTTTTGCCCCGATTGCTACGACGCCATCGTCGTCGGTGCGGGATACGCGGGCGCCGTCTGCGCAAGGAGTCTTGCGGAGTCATGCGGCATGAAGGTCGCCGTCCTCGAAAGGCGCGACCACATCGGGGGCAACGCCTACGATTACATCGATGACGCGGGCGTACTCATCCACAAGTACGGTCCGCACATCTACCACACCTTCAACGACCGCGTGGACCAGTACCTCTCTCGCTTCACCGACTGGACGAACTACCAGCACAAGGTGCTCGCCAACGTCCATGGCACGCTTATGCCGGTGCCCTTCAACCACACCTCGCTCAAACTCGCCTTTGGCGAGGAGAAGGGCGAGCGACTCTACCAGAAGCTCGTCGCGACCTTTGGGGAGAACAAGAAGGTCCCCATCATGGAGCTGCGCGAGAAGAACGATCCCGAGCTCTCCGAAGTCGCCGACTACGTGTATGAGAACGTCTTTCTGCACTATACGATGAAGCAGTGGGGCAAGACCCCGGATGACATCGATCCCGCCGTCATGGGTCGTGTGCCGGTCTTCGTGGGCGATGACGACCGCTACTTCCCGCAGGCTCCGCACCAGGGCATGCCCAAGGTCTCCTTCACCGACCTCTTCGAGCACATGCTCAACCACGATCTCGTCTCGGTCTTCCTTGGCGTCGACGCGCGCGACATCCTCAGCGTAGGCGACTCCGCCGTCACGGTCTGTGGCAGGCCCTACGGTGGCGAGGTCATCTATACGGGTGCCCTCGACGAGCTCTTTGGGTTCGATCTCGGCGCCCTGCCGTATCGTACCGTCGACATGGTCTTCGAGACGCTTGACAAGGACCAGTTCCAGCCCGTCGGCACCGTCAACTACACGGTTTCCGAGAACTTCACGCGCATCACCGAGTTCAAGAACATGACAGGCCAGGTGGTGGCCGGCAAGACGACGATCCTGCGCGAGTATTCCAGGACCTACATCCCCGGTGTGGGGGAAACCCCGTACTACGTCATCAACGAGCCCGAGAACATCGAGCTCTACAAGCTCTACCGCAAGCGCGTCGAGGGTATTCTCAGCTTCCACTGCGTGGGACGCCTTGCCGAGTACCGCTACTATGACATGGACGGAGTCGTTGCCTCGGCCCTCGATCTCTCCGACGAGATCATCGCCGCCCACAACTAGCCTCCCCAGGGGTCTTTGATGGGACCCTTCCCTGATCCGCGAGAGGAACCCCGCGATGGACAAGACCATTACCTTTGGCATACCCTGCTACAACTCTGCCGACTACATGGATACGTGCATCACATCGATCCTCGCCGGCTCGGACTACGCCGAGGACATCCAGATCGTCATCGTCGACGATGGTTCCCAGAAGGATGACACGCCCGCCAAGGCCGACGAGTGGGCGAGGCGCTATCCGGCGATCATCAAGGCGGTGCATCAGGAGAACGGCGGTCATGGCATTGCGGTCATGAAGGCCCTCGCCAATGCCGACGGCGTCTACTTCAAGAACATCGATTCCGATGACTGGGTGGATGCCGATGCGCTCAAGGTGCTGCTCGGCCAACTCCGTACGTTTGTCGCAGGAGACGAGCGCGTGGACCTCGTGATCACGAACTACGTCTACGAGCATGTCGAGGACGGCAAGCGCAACGTCGTGGACTACCGACACGTGCTTCCCGTGGGGAGGGTCTTCGGATGGGACGAGATTCGCCACTTCAAGAAGACGCAGTATCTGCTCATGCATGCGCTCACGTACCGCGTCGACACGTTGCGGTCGGCAAACCTCCAGATGCCCGCCCATACCTTCTACGTGGACAACATCTATGCCTACGTGCCGTTCCCACGCTGCAAGTCGCTCTACTACCTCGACGTCGACCTCTACCGCTACTTCATCGGGCGGGAGGACCAGTCGGTCAACGAGAAGGTTCTCACCAAGCGCGTCGACCACTACTGGCGCGTCGCGCGCGTGATGATGGAGGCCTACCACATCTATGACGACGTGGACTCCCTGGAGCTCCGCACCTACATGATGGGCTACTTCACCATCATCATGGCAATCTGCTCGGTGTTCTCGAAGCTCTCCGACAGACCGGACGCCGAAGACCAGCTCGATGGCCTCTGGGCCGACCTCAAGGCCTACGACCGGCGCATGTTCTGGCGCGCACGCGAAGGCATCATCGGCCTTGCGACAAACCTACCAGGCAAGACGGGCGACGACATCACGATTCTGATCTATCGCATGGCACAGAAGCTGGTCAAGTTCAACTAGGCCGGCAAAGGGCCTGCGGTCTGCGGCTATCCGAGGTCGCAGGCCGCCACGTAGCCGTATGCCGTCCTCGCCTGAAGAGCCGCATCCGCTATGGCGCGCTCCAGCGCCCTCGTGGCGAGCGCGGCAACGACGTCTGGCATCGCGTCGACCTGGTTGGTGGCCATCACGAATATCGCGTCACCATCATTCGTGGTGTGCGTCGGACGGATGGCATGCGCGTAGGCATCGGCGGCCATCTGGGCCACCTTCGTGGCCTGTGCCTTCGTGAGCTTTGCGTTTGTCACGATGCAGCTGATGGTGGTGTTGGTGCGCCGGAGGGGCATGCGCGCCTGCATGGTGATGAGGGCGTCGGTGCTGCTTGCGAGCCTCGCCCCGTCCGGGGTGCGTAGGCCCGCTATCGCGATGCCCGTGTCGGGGTCCACGATGTCGCCGCAGGCGTTCACCGCGGCGATGGCCCCGCAGACGAGCCCTCCCGCCTCCTCGACGTCCTCGCCGAGGCCGGACTTCATGGCGAGCTGTGGCCCCCCGAGTTTACCGACCGTGCAGCCAGTGCCGGCGCCTACGTTTCCGCGTGCGAGAGGTGCCCCTGTGCCTTCCAGGGCGGTTCTTGCGGCGCTTGCGCCATCCTCTGCCGTGGGTCTCGTCGACGCGCTGCCGCAGGCAAGGTCGAAGACGCAGGCCCCTGAGACGATCGGCACGCGGCCGACCCCTACGTCGAGGCCGATGCCGTGGCGCTCGAGCTCGTCCGCCACGCCACACGAGGCGGAGAGTCCATAGGCGCTCCCTCCCGAGAGAACGACGGCATTGAGGATCTGAACAGTCTCCTCGGGACGAAGCAGGTCCGTCTCGCGGGTGGCGGGGGCGCCTCCGCGCACGTCGACGGCACCAGTGGCACCGTCGGGGCAGATGATGACCGTGCAACCGGTTCCTGCCTCGACGTTTGTCGCATGGGCTGCGAAAATGCCAGGAATCTGGGTGATGCTCTCAATGTCTGCCATGTTGCCTCCCTAGGGTCCCGACGACGACGCCAGGGCCGACCATCCGGTCTACCTCACGGACGAGCCTGGCCACGGGCAGGCCGACCACATTGAAGTAGTCACCCCGAATGCCACGTACCAGCAGTCCACCCCTGCCTTGAATGCCATAGGCGCCAGCCTTGTCGAGAGGCTCGCCCGATGCGGCATAGGCTCGTATCTCCTTGTTCGTCAGGGGATAGAACTCCACGTCGGTCGTCTCCACGAACGAGGTCGCCATGATGACGTCTGCCGTGGGGGAGAGATGCATGACACATGCGCCCGACGAGACGTGATGCACCTTCCCCGAAAGGCTTTCGAGCATGCGTACCGCATCCTCCTCGTCCACGGGCTTTCCGAGCACGTTGCCCTCGTCGGTCCAGACGATGGTATCTGCCGCCACGAGCACGTCATCATCCGTGTGGCCTTCGAGGAGCAGACGCGTTGCCTCGGCCTTCTGTTGCGCGAGACGCCTCACAAGAGGCTCGGGCTTCTCGTCCGGCATGCGTGCCTCGTTGATGTCGGCGGGAAGAACCCTGAGCGAGAAGCCCGCCTCCTCGAGGAGCTCCCTACGTCGTGGTGATTGTGATGCGAGAATCATGAGAGCTCCGAGACGTCATCGTAGTGTGGTGGGATTCACGAGCGTTCTTCATGGCAATGGGAGAGCCGCCGAGACGGCTCTCCCATTGTACGTTGACGGCATTTCGTGTGCTACTCGATTGTTATCGCCGAGACCGGGCAGTTGTCGGCAGCCTCTTGGGCGTCGTCCTCGCACTCCTCGGGAATGTCGTCCTCGATTGCCTCGGCCACGTCATCGTCATTGATAGTGAACACGTCCCCGCAGATGCCCTCGCAGGCACCGCATCCTATGCAGTCATCGTTGACGAAAGCCTTCATGCTGGTGTCCTTTCCGTATGGTCTGGGCTCCCTGCCCATGCACGCGTTTCTTTGTACGACTACGACCCACGTATGCACCAACGACTTCTCGTACGGCTGCGAAAAGCGGGCAAATGGCAAAGATGGACAGCAAAGCCTGTGAGGGGTGTCATGGCACGTGGACTCACGACGCGGGATTCTTTAGTTCGTACGAAGGATGATAGAGTCCCGTCGGCGCATAGAACTCATCTCCGACATACGTGAACCCCAGCTTTGTCAGGACCCTCTTCGAGGCTGCGTTTCTTGGGTTATGACCTGCGAACAGCCTTCTTACCTTCAGATCCGAGAAGGCATATTCGACAACCGCCCCTGCGGCCTCCGTCGCGTAGCCATGTCCCCAGAATTCCGGTCGTATGTGAAAACCAAGCTCGTAGGTATCCCTGCCATGGGGTCTCAGTCCGCAGCAGCCGATGAAATCGCCTGACTCCAGGCCAAAGAGGGGCCAATACTGCACATGATGCCTTTTACCGTTATCGATCTCGCTGTCCAGACGCTCTGCGATGTCCTCCTTGCTGAACTTTCCGCTGGCGCAGAGGTACTGCGTCACGCGTGCGTTTCCCCATAGCTGCTCCGCAAGTCCCGCGTCGTCCGGATTCCAGTTCGAAAACCCCATCCGTTGCGTTTTCAGAAAACACGCTCTCGTCAGAGAATCACCCATATTCCTCGATATGCTCTATTCCTTGGACAACAATGCGACATTCTCTACGTGAAAGGTCTGCGGGAAGAGGTCCACGGGTGTGATGCGCGTAGGTCGGAAGCTTCCCATGTCGACGAAGCGCGCAAGATCGCGAGCCAACGTGGCCGGATCGCAGGAGACGTAGGCAATCGAGCGCGCCGGCTGATCGGAGAGGCAGCGCACCACGTCCTCGGCGAGACCCGCCCGCGGTGGGTCGACCACGATCAGGTCCGCATCGGTATCCGGAAACTCGCGCTTCGCGTCACCACCCACGGCATCCACGTTGTCAAGGCCGGCAGACTCGAGGTTGCGACGGAGGTCGCGCACTGCGGGACCGTATGACTCCACGGCCGAGACGAAGCTCGCTCGTCTCGCAAGGGGAAGCGTGAACGTGCCGGCGCCGCAGTAGAGGTCCATCGCCTCGTCCCCCTCGCCAGGCCCTAGGGCATCCATCACAAGTTCGACGAGCTTCTCGGCGCCCAAGGTGTTGACCTGGAAGAACGAGGGTGCCGAGACGCGCATGCGTTCTGACCCCACGATCTCGCCCCAGCTTCCGCTCCCAAAGAGCGCCTCGACGCCCGCGATGCGACGAGCCTTGGCGGGGCCCTTCTCCATCACGCGAACGATCGACGTGGCCTTGGTGGAGTCGGAGATGATCTTGGCGGCGTGCGCGCGAGGAAAACCACCTGGTGCACCCCAGAGGGAAACCTCGAGTTCGCGCGTGCGCGTGGACGCGCGTATTCCGATGCGCTCGAACTCGAGGTCGCATGAGCCCGCCAGATAGGACACTGCCCCCGCGACCGACTTCACGGCACCCGCATAGGCCTTGTCGAGGAGCATGCACGAGCTTACCTTGACGACGCCGGCACCCTCCGGGGCATGCATTCCCACCACGGGCCTCCCGGCGTGACGGGAGAACGCGAGCTCCACCTTGTTGCGGTAACCCCATGGAGCACTGGGCGAGATGCATGCCGCCACGAGTCGCTCCGACTCCTCGGCAGGGAAGTGGCCGATGCGTGTGAGCGCGTCGATGACGCCGGCACGCTTGGCGGCGGCTTGGGTGGGGTAGGCCATCTGTGCCCACGGACAGCCTCCGCAGAGGGAGGCGTAGGGGCAGCGCGGCATGACCCGGTCTGCGGATGCGTCGATGACATCGACGACATGTCCCTTGGAGAAGGAGGAGCCGTCGGAGTCTATGGACACGAGCGCCACGTCACCGGGGACGCCGCCCCTTACGAAGACGGTTTTCCCCTCGGGGGTGTGCGCGATGGCGTCGGGGCCATAGCTCATCCGCTCCACGGAGAGTTCGAGCGTAGTCTTGTCAGGCATGTGTCTCCTACTTGCCGGTGAAAAGCGTGCGGATGCCGCGTCCGATGAGCGACAGGGCCGTGGAGAGCCTGCCGTGCCGCTTGGGCGCGGTCTCTGGTGGCATCTCCTGTGCGCGTGACGTCTCCTCGGCACGCGCCGGGATGGGGCTGGCCTCCTCGGTGGTGTGTTCGGATGCGATGGTGGGGTCAGCGGGGGCGGTTTGTATTCCCACCGCTGGCGTCTCGTGGTCTGCGGGAGGCTCCGACATGATGGGGGCGCGATTCCCGTCCGCTGCGTACGTCGCGATGGCTGGGGCGGAGATGAGCTTCCGGAGCTCGTCTCTGGAGATGTCGGGAAGGATCCTCGAGACGGGAGTGAGCCGGACCGCCTCGACACCGGAGTGTGCGCGCTTGTAGGCGATGGCGAGGAGAACCTCCTGGCTGTTTACGCGTGGCGCCGCCGGATCGGAGATGACGGGTCCCCAGGTCCCCTCGAAGTTGAGCTCACGTGCCTTGACGTTATCGGCAAGCTGCAGGTTTATAAAGGTCGTGACGAGCGAGCGACAGGTCGGATCGGTCACGGGAAAGGCGATCTCCACGCGACGCTCGGTGTTGCGCGTCATCATGTCGGCACTCGAGAGGTAGATCGTATCGGCATCGATGCCAAAGGCGTAGACGCGCGCGTGCTCGAGGAAGCGGCCCACGATCTCGCGCACCACGAGGCCATCGGTCCTGCCAGGTACGTTGGCCCTGATGCAGCAGATGCCGCGGACGATCATGAGGACCTTCACGCCCGCCTCGCTCGCCTCCGAGAGCTTGTCGATGACGTCTCGGTCGGTGAGGGAGTTCATCTTGAGGAAGACCTGGGCCGGCCGGCCCGCGCGCGCTCGTCCGATCTCGCGGTCGAGACCGTGCATGACGAGCGGCTTGAGACCCATGGGCGCCACACCGATGTACTTATAGGTGCCGCGGAGGTTGCCGAGCGAGAGGTTGCGGAAGAACGTGTTGCCATCCTCGCCGATTCCACGGTCGGCGGTCATGAGCAGGAAGTCGGAGTAGAGGCGAGCCGTCTTCTCGTTGAAGTTGCCCGTGCCAAGGCAGGTCAGGCGACTGATCTCTCCACCGTCGTGATAGGTGATCTGGCAAATCTTGGAATGGCACTTGAAGCCCTCCGAGCCATAGATGACGGTGCAGCCGGCATCTTCGAGGCGTTCGGCCCAGGCGATGTTGTTCTCCTCGTCAAAGCGGGCGCGAAGCTCCATGAGGACGGTCACCTCCCTGCCCGCCTCGGCTGCCATGATGAGGCTCTCGCAGAGATGCGAGCGCTTTGCCACGCGGTAGAGGGTGATTTTGATCGAGATGCACGCGTCGTCCGCGGATGCTTCGCGCACGAGCCTCAGGAAGGGCTCCATGCTCTCGTACGGGTACACGAGGAGCACGTCGTGGTTCTCGACCTGGGGCCGAAGGGGTCTCGTCATCTTGACCATGGGCGAGGCCTGGGGTTCGAAGGGACCGAAGACGCATGCGGCGTGCGTGGCGTCGGGGATGCAGTCCTCGAGTCCGAAGACGTATCCCAGGTCGAGCGGACGTGTCACGCGGAAGACGCGCCTCTCCTCGAGCTTGAGCTCTGAGATGACGGTGGCCTCGAGCTTGTTGCCGATCTTCCCCTGGATCTCAAGGCGCACCGGCTGCAGACGCTGCCGCAGCTTGAGGACCTTCTTCATGTGCTGGCGATAGTCCTCCTCCTCTTCGACGCCCTCACCGTCGGGGTCGATGTCGGCGTTGCGCGTGACGCGCAGGACGGCGGAGCGCTTGGGGGTGTAGTCACCGAAGCACTGGTCGAGGAAGGTGCAGAGCACGTCTTCGACCAAGGTGTAGCGATAGGACTTGTCGGTCGAGGGAAGCGCGACGACGCGGGGTTCCGAAAAGGGGACCTCTATCAAGCCCAGCACGCCGGACTCAGCAGGTCCGTCGAGCGAGCAGGCCACGAAGAGACGACCGTTTCTCAGGTTGGGGAAGGGGTGTCGGGGATCGACGATGAGCGGGGAGATGATGGGTGCGAGATAGCGCGTGAAGTGGCGGGCGGCGGCAGCGCGGTCCGCATCGGTGTAGGCGTCAGGCGTGATGCGGGCGAAGCCCTCGCGTTCGAGCTCGCCCTCGACGAGCGCGAGCGCACGCTCATGGCGGTCGACGAGGGCCGGCAGGACCTTGAACACGTCATCGAGCTGCTCGGACGGCGTGTTGTCCGACTTGTTGTCGCGTGGCTGGTTCTTGAGCGACGCGAGGTCCGAAAGACCGCCCACGCGAATCATGAACCACTCGTTGAGGTTGCTCTCGAAGATCGAGCAGAACTTGAGACGCTCGAACAGCGGCACCGATTCGTCGAAGGCCTCGTCGAGGACGCGGTCGTCAAAGCGAAGCCAGCTGATCTCGCGATTCTGTGTGTACGAGAAGTCGCGATTCTGGTCTTCGGGACCGGTCCCTTCCACGGGGGTGCCGTTCGCCTTCCCGATCGGTTCCATCTCCTCTGACTCCCGCTTCGCCGCGGTACCTTCCGCGAGACCCGTTCCAGCGGCCTTGTCCTTGTTGCCCATGATGCCCCTTTGGCGTCCAGGCGTGGTGCCGGACGCTCTCATGTCACCTATCGTATAGAGACGATGATACCAGCCCTATAAATGACTTTTCGTTTGACGTGGGGTAAGGTTTACTCATACGTGATTTCTCACTCGAGCCAGGGAGGTCCCATGCCGCAGGGGTTGAACGTCCGCTCAGAGATCGGCACCCTCAGGAAAGTCATGCTTCACAGGCCTGGAGGCGAGCTTCTCAACCTGTCTCCCGACAACCTCGCTCCGCTGCTCTTCGATGACATCCCCTTTCTCGAGGTGGCACAGGCGGAGCACGATCGTTTTGCACAGATGCTCCGCGACGAGGGTGTAGAGGTGCTCTACCTCGATCGTCTCGTCGCGGAAGCCCTCGACGCCCATGAGGGTGCGCGAGCCGAGCTCACCGAGGAGTTCCTCTCCGAGTGTGGCGTGGGTGGCGCTCGCTTCAGAGATGCGGTGCGCAAGCATCTGGATGACATCAAGGATACCGTATCCTTCGTGGACAAGATCATAGAGGGCGTGCGGGCCGATGAGGTGGACCTCAGGGCCTCAAGGTCGATGTCGCTTGCGGACGTGATGCTTACGGGCAAGAACATCGACAGCGAGATTCTCGTCGACCCCATCCCCAACGCCTACTTCACCCGTGACACCTTCTCGGTGATCGGCGGGGGAGTGAGCATCAACCACATGCGCTTCGAGACGCGCCGCCGGGAGACGCTCCTCGGGACGTATCTCTTTCGGTATCATCCCGAGTATGCGGGCGTGCCTCTCTGGTATGATCGCGACCTTCCGTACCACATCGAGGGCGGTGACATTCTCGTGCTCGGTCCCACCGTCATAGGAATCGGCATCTCCGAGCGCACTCAGCCTGCAGCCATCGACTGCATCGCGCGTCAGCTCCTCTGGAGCGAGAGCCGTTCGGGTGTCGAACACGTGTTTGCCTTCTCCATTCCGCACAAGCGGTCCTTCATGCATCTTGACACGGTCTGCACCCAGGTGGACGTCGATACGTTCACGGTGCACCCCGGTATCCTAGGCACGCTGCGCGTCTTCGAGCTCACGCGCGGAAGGGGAGAGGGCGACGTCACCATCCGCCAGCTTGACGGTTCGCTCGACGCCATCCTTGCCAAGGCGCTCGGACTGCCTGCCGTGCGTCTCATCAAGTGCGGGGGAGACGATCCGATAGCCTCCGCACGCGAACAGTGGAACGATGGGTCCAACACCCTTGCGGTGCGCCCCGGTCGCGTGTTCGTATATCAGCGAAACGCCGTCACCAACAGCATCCTCGAAAAGGCCGGGCTGGAGCTCCTCGAGATTCCCTCCGCCGAGCTCTCGCGTGGCCGTGGTGGCCCGCATTGCATGAGCATGGCGTTCTGGCGAGACGACATCGCCTAGGGCGCTTGCGTCCCTTCCCAGAGTAGAATTGCTATCGTTGGATCTACGGGTCGCCCTCTGGGGACGTCCCCGAAGAAAGGACAGGCACATGGAAGACGTCAACCTCTCTGGCAGGAGCTTTCTCAAGCTTCTCGACTTCACGCCCGCCGAGATACGCTATCTTCTCGCGCTCTCTGCGGATCTCAAGGCGAAGAAGCACGCTGGCGTGGCGCACCGCTATCTCGAGGGCAAGAACATCGTGCTGCTCTTCGAGAAGACCTCGACACGTACGCGCTGCTCCTTCGAGGTCGGTGGCATGGACCTTGGCATGGGCGTCACCTATCTCGAACCCGGCAGCTCGCAGATGGGCAAGAAGGAGTCCATCGAGGACACGGCACGTGTCCTCGGGCGCATGTACGATGGAATCGAGTACCGTGGGTTCGAGCAGTCAAAGGTCGAGACGTTGGCCGCGTATGCTGGTGTGCCCGTCTGGAACGGTCTCACCACGGAATTTCATCCCACGCAGATGCTTGCCGACGTGCTCACCATGCAGGAGGAGTTCGGCGAGGACCTGTGCGGCCGCAAGCTCACCTTCATGGGAGATGCGGGCAACAACGTGGGGAACTCGCTCATGGTCATCTGCGCGAAGCTTGGCATCGACTTCTGCGCCTGTGGTCCGCGGGACAACATGCCCGCAGACGACCTCGTCGCGACCTGTCGCGAAATCGCTCGCGAGACAGGCTCCACGATCACCCTTACGAGCGACGTCTCGCAGGGCGTGCACGGAGCCTCTGCCATCTACACCGACATCTGGGTCTCCATGGGCGAACCCGATGAGCTATGGGAGCAGCGAATCAAGCTCCTCTCGCCCTATCAGGTGAGTTCCGCGGTCATGGCGCAGGCAGAGCCCGATGCCATCTTCATGCACTGCCTGCCGAGCTTCCACGACACCCATACCACCATCGGTGCGGACATCGCCAAGAAGTACGGCCTGTCCGAGATGGAAGTCACCGACGAGGTGTTCGAGGGTCCCCAGTCCCGCGTCTTCGACGAGGCGGAGAACCGCATGCACACGATAAAGGCCGTGATGTACGCGACGCTCAAGTAGGTACAGGTCACAGGTTGGCGTTGAGGGGGCCATCTCATACGGGGTGGCCCCCTCATGTCTTCCTATTCGGGCGAGCCTAGTCGTCTATGTCCGCACATGCGCCGTTCCAGTCCTCGTAGAACGTCTCGGAGGGATACTGGTAACCAGAGTCCGTCGGTGTGAGCACGCGCTTGTTCCCAACGGTTGTGAGCGTGTAGTAATTGGGGGCGTCCGGGAGCGTATCGGTGCTCTTGTCAGGATTGGTGATGGTCACCTCGTCATCGTCCTGCGTCCATACGATGGGTTCGTTGTAGTCGTCGGCGTCGACCTCGGACTGCGTCACGTTCTCATTGTCCGCAAGATAGAGCTTGAAGGTGCCGGTGCCATCCTCGTCCAGGATGAAGGTGTAGACCCAGACGTCACCCTCGTATTTCCAGAGCGCGTAGTATGTGCCTGCCGCAGTCTGGCTGGCCGTCGTGGTCGTGTCGGTGGTGTCGTTGTGGGTGAGCGGATGGTTGGTGGTATCCCGTGTCGTCGTCTCGGTCGTCGTGTCCGTGATGACCGAGTCCGTGAATCCCCTGCTGGCGGACTTCGAGAAGACCGGAACGACGAGGACGACCACGGCAACGATGACCAGCGCGATAGCGGCAACGATACCGATGACGAGTCCCACGCTCGACCTCTTGCGCGTTCCCGTGTAGAAGGTCTGCGTGTTCGCATAGCCCGTCTGCGCCTGGGCGTACTCAACGGGTGCGGGTGGCACCTGGGCGGCAGCGAATGGCTGCGGGGGACGGGCGTCGGGAGCGGGCGTTGCCTGCGTGTAGTCTATCGGGCGTGGCGCGGCTTGGGTGGCGGTGTCGTCTTCCCCCTCGTGCGTAAGCGAACCATCGGAGTTTACCTGCAGAGGGACGACCTCGATGGGTGCAGGCTCACCGTCTTGCGCCTTTGCTGGCTCTGGCGTCATTGCGAGCCTGGTGCCGCAGCTGGGACAGAATGACGAACCTTCTGGAACGGAGCACCCGCAGTTTGGGCAGAACATGATTCCTCCTTGTCTGTCTTTGCGAAGCGTGCTGACCGCTTCCGCATGCCGATACGGGAGAGGATGCTTGGACCTAGTACACCATATGCATGGCCTCGCGAACCTCGGAGAGCGTTTGGTCGGCGATCGCGTTGGCCCGACGATTGCCGTCGGAAAGGACGTCATGCACGTAGTCGAGGTTCCTCTCGTAGGCGTGCCTGCGCTCTCGGATGGGGGCGAAGTAGTCGTTGACCGCCTCGGTCGCGTACCTCTTGAGCTGCCCTGCGCCGCCCATGCCGATCTCTGCCGCGATCTCTTTGGGATCGCGGCCCGTACAGATGCCTGCGGTGGTGAGCAGCGCGGAGACGCCGGGTCGGTTCTCGGGGTCGTAGGTTATGGCGCGCTCGGAGTCGGTCTTTGACTTCCTGATGAGCTTGGCGGTCTCCTCCGCGCTCATCGAGATGGAGATCGCGTTTCCGTATGACTTGCTCATCTTGCGGCCGTCGAGACCGGGAAGGAGGGGCGTGGACGTGAGGAGCCCTGCGGTCTCGGGGAAGACCGGCGCAAAACGCTCGTTGAACCTGTGTGCGATCTTGCTCGTGATCTCGATGTGCGGGAGCTGGTCACGTCCCACGGGCACGATGTTGCCCTTGCAGAAGAGGATGTCACAGGCCTGGTGCACGGGATAGGTGAGGAGAAGACCGGTGAGGGTGTGGCCGGACGCCTCCTGCTCGGCCTTGACGGTGGGGTTGCGAAGGAGTTCCGCCTCGGTGACGAGAGAGAGAAACGGCAGCATGAGCTGGTTCTCGGCGGGAACCGCCGAGTGCGTGAAGATCATGGTCTTCTCGGGGTCGATGCCGCATGCCAGGTAATCGATCACCATGTTGAGGACGTTGTCCTGGATGTTCTCCGTGGTGTCGCGGTCCGTGATGACCTGGTAGTCAGCGATGATGACATTGGTATGTACGCCGAGGTCCTGAAGACGAACCCTCTCGACGAGCGTGCCGAAGTAGTGCCCGAGGTGAAGCCTGCCCGTCGGGCGGTCACCCGTGAGCATGGTGTACCTTTCGGGGTGGTCGGGCAGATCGGCCTGAATCTCTGCACTGCGCCTGAGCGCGGTCTCATAGCTTCCCTCATTGGGCATGTTCCACTCCTGATCTATCCGTGTGATGGTCGTGGGCACCGGTCATGGCACCACACCCCACAGACTATCTTACGGCAATGCGGTGCTCCTTTCGTCTAGCGCAGGAGGGGCGGGTTCGCATTGAGTTCCGCCTGCACCTCACGCCAGGCAGGATAGTAGCCGTCCATGAGCGAATGGAAGCGCGCGTCATGGCTCCTCTCACGGAGGTGGCAGAGCTCATGGGTGACGACCTCCTCCAGGCAGCGTTCGGGGAGTGTCGCAAGGGCGGAGTTGATCGTGATCGCCCCGGTGCGTGGGTTGCAGCTTCCCCAGCGACTCGTCATGTAACGCACCCGCCAACAGCTCGCGTGCCTGCCGACGACGGCTTCGCAGCGTGTGGCCACGCCAGGGAGCACCGCACGTACCTCTTCCGAGAGAAACGCGCGTACGGCCGTGCGTCGAGCTCCGACGGATGCCATGTCCGATTCCTTGGTCGTCTCCGTCACGCTGATGATGATGGCGTCCTCGGCGAGACGTGCCGCCGTCGACGTGCCGCTCTCGAGTCTCAGGGGGACGCTGCGGCCCCACACCCGCAACCTCTCGCCGTCGGCAAGGTGGACGGGGGTGTCAGCCAGACGTCGTGCCTGCTTCTGCAGGGAGGTGCGAATCCATGTCTCGTGAGCCGTCACGAAGGCACGTACGTCATCCTCGCACATGTGGAGGGGACAGGACACGCTCACCTCGCAGGAGGGCCTCACGATGAGGGAGATGCGCTTCACGTGCTTCCACGAGACGACTACCGTGAGGCCTTGAACCATCAAGACGTGAGTGACGTCCTCTCTCCTTCTCGGCACTTCGCCTCTCCTAATCATGTGATTGTTACCATTTGCCATGTGAGCGCATATCATGCTGTAAAGTGATTCTATACGTAGAGAGGGGCGAGGATGAGCAGCTCGTACGGCACGGATGCAGGTAAGACCGCCCTTCGCGACGAGTATATCGCCACGAGGTCGAACATTCCCGTGCAGACCAGGCTCTCGTCGGATGCAAGGATTCACCTGCAGCTCGAATCGTTCGGTCTCTATCGGAGCGCGCCCCTCGTCCTCACCTACGTGAGCTACGACAGCGAAGTGGATACGCGCCAGATCATGACCTCCGCATGGGCTGCCGGAAAATCCGTTGCGGTCCCAAGATGCATCTCCGCAGACAAGACGCTGCGATTCTATGAGATAGGCTCCTTCGACGAGCTGGAGCCGGGCTTCAAGGACATCCTCGAGCCTGCGAAAGGTGCGGGAAGGCTCGTGGGGCCGGCCGAGATGGTTGGTTCCGTCTGCCTCGTTCCTGCGCTTGTCTATGACGCCGATGGGCATCGCATCGGCTACGGCGGTGGCTACTACGACCGCTTTCTCTCGTTCTACCCAGGCGACAAGCTCGGTCTCGCACGTACGACGCAGCTCAGCAGCAACCCGCTGCCCCACGAGGACCACGACGTTCCCGTTGACGCGATCGTGACGGAGTCCTGCGTCTGGACCTGCAGGTAGGAAGCACCCTCATCTGACGGGTCTGTTGCAAAAGCGTCGAGACGGATCTGCTACCTGTGGATACCGAGGTGGTCGGCGAGGTCGAGAATGGCCGTGCGATATCCCCGGATGCCCATGCCCGCGATGGTCTCGAAGCAGGCCTGACGGATGTAGGAGATTTGGCGGAAGTCCTCGCGCTCATCAATCTTTGAGATGTGAATCTCCACGCAGGGGAGACTCACGGCCTTGACCGCGTCGAGTATGGCCACGGAGGTGTGGGTGTAGGCACCAGGGTTTATGACGATGCCGTCATAGCTCCCAAGGGCGTCTTGGATGTAGTCTACCAGGTCGCCCTCGTGGTTGGACTGAAGGCAGGTACAGTCCGCGAAGCCCGCTTCGTCCGCGGCATCGTGGCAGAGCGAGAGGAGCGCCTGATAGTCCTCTCGGCCATAGATGGACGGCTCGCGGATGCCGAGCATGTTGATGTTGGGACCGTTGATCACGAGGACGCGCGCGCCCTCGTCGTCCATGTCATCCGCATCGTCCTCGTCCTCCTCGGAATCGTCATCGGAGAGAAGGTCGCTCTCGAGAAGGGACACGAGGCCCCGCATGTCATCGGCATCGGGCTTCTCGACAAGCTCGGGTGAGGGGTCGGATTCGTCGTGGGACTCCGCCGGGGGCCGCGTGTCACGGGGCGAGTTGATCTGCACCTGAAGCGCGCTTCCCTGCGCGGCGATGCCTTCGAAGACGCTGTTGTCTGGCTTGATGCCCGTGAGCCGTATGATCTCGCCATAGACGTCCTCTGCCCTGCCAGGCGCAAAGACGACCTCGATGCCACTCTTCCCTCGACGGACGATGCCGAGGACGCCGCGCGTGGAGCTCAGCTTCTCGGTGTCGACAAGAGAGGGGTGCTGGGTCATGATGCGTAGACGCGTCATGCAGATGTCACTCGCTACGACGTTGTCCTTGCCACCCACGGCATCGAGGACCTCGAGGGCAATCCTCGTCTTGTCCATATGCATTCCCTTTCCACAACCACCATCATGCGCTCAGTTGCCCGAACGCGCACGACAAGATGGGTCGATATCGAATTGCCAGTATATGATGCGTGTGCCTGTGACCGTTTCTTTTTCTGGCAAGCGTCGCAATCGAGTTGTCCGACTGGGCCGGCGTTGCCGTGCCGGGGCCGAACGGCATCACAGACCCAGCAGCTGACGAGCCTGCTGCGCGTCTCCCGCGGGCGAGCCCGTGCACGTGACGATCACGTCCGCCCAAGACCGATAGGCATCCATGCGCTCGAGCGCGAGTCGTCTCACGCCCCTCTCCTGCGATATCGGCCGTTCGTCGGAGCCCAGCTGTTCGATGGGCCTGTCGATGAGGACGATTCGACCGTTCTGGTGGAGAAGGTCATAGTTCGCACGACGCGTGACCACCCCTCCGCCGCAGGCGATCACGAATCCCGAACGTGCGCAGTAGCTGCCCGTGACCTGCGTCTCAATCTCACGGAAGGCGTCCTCGCCGTCCTCGCGGATGATCTGCGCGGCGCTCCTGCCCGTGTCCTGCGAGATGGCGTCATCGATGTCCACGAAGGGGCGCCCGAGCATGCGTGCGAGCCTCTTGCCCGTGGTCGTCTTGCCGCTTCCGGGCATGCCGATGAGCACGACGTTCTCGGTGGCGTCGAGAATCGACCTGAGTATCGCGTCGACCACGGAGTCGTCGATCACCTTGCCCTGGAAGAGCTCCGACGAGTAGAGCGCCTGCGAGACGAGCATGGCAAGCCCCGTCTCGCAGGGTACGCCGAGCTTCTCGGCATTGAGGCAGATGCCTGTGCGTGTGGGGTTGTAGACCACGTCAAGTACGCCGATGAGATGTGGAAGCCGTCTCATCGTATCGAGCGAGAGGACGGACGAGGGGCACGTGGGGAACATGCCGACGGGAGTGGTGTTGACGAGCAGCTCGGCGTCTGCATGGCGAGTGAGGAAGCCGTCGTAGTTGTCGGCGGCATGACGCGAGATGACCGAAGGCTTGGACCCCGCATCTCTGAGGGCCACCTGGACGGCCATGCTCGCACCCCCGCTTCCGAGGACGCAGACCCGTCTTCCCGAGAGCGTCTCGATGGCGCTTGCACCAAGCTCTCGCTGGCAGAATCGCTCGAGCAGCCAGGAGAAGCCAAGGACGTCGGTGTTGTCGGCAAAGATGGTGCCGTCCGGCTGGCGCACGAGGGTGTTTGCCACGCCGAGGTCGCGTACGCGCTCGGAGCATGAGTCCGCAAGCCTGGCGGCGACGGCCTTGTAGGGAATCGTGACGTTCAGGCCCTGCCACGCACCGTTGCGAATGAAGTCCTCGACCTGGTCGGGCATGAGGTCATGAAGCTCGTAGGGGATGCTTCCGAGCATGTCGTGAATCTTCGGTGACCAGCTGTGGCCCAGGGGATGTCCCACGAGTCCGAACGGGGCGCCCCTTTGGATGGTTGTGGCCCGGGTCGCCACTAGACCACCTCCGTGTAGCTGCCGAGGTAACGGCATTCCTCGCACAGGTTGGGCAGGGTCGACATGAGCGTCTCGAACTCGGGGGACGTGGCGGGGCAGTCGATGTCGAAGTAGAACATGAACTCGAAGTCGCGGCCTGGAATCGGGCGGCTCTCGAGCTTGGAGATGTTGATGTCGAGCGCATAGAACTTGGCGAGCACCTTATAGAGCGCACCGGGCCGATGGTCCACGATGATCATGAGCGACGCCCGATCGGCGCCAGGATAGATCCACAGGCCGTTCGAGATGCAGGCAAAGCGCGTGTAGTTGTCATCCCGGTCCTGGACGTTGCGTGCGAGGACGTCGAGTCCGTAGAGCTCGGCGCAGGCTCGGGAGGAGAGTGCCGCAACGTCGTCTCGGTCGGAGTCGGCGACGCTCTGGGCGGCGACGGCCGTGTTCTCGCACACGTGCACCCTGACGCCATCGAGCGAGTCGAGATATCCTGCGCACTGGCTTATCGCCTGCTCGTGCGAGTAGATGTCGCGAATCCGGGCGATGGAGGTGCCGCGCCGCGCGAGCAGGTTGTGGTCGATCTTGAGACGCGTGGTGCGGACCACGTGGAAGTCGTGTTCCATCATGAGGTCATAGACCTTGTTGACCGAGCCTGCGGTGGAGTTCTCGACGGGGAGCACACCGAACTTGCAGAAGCCCTGCTCGACGGCACGAAAGACTCCGTCGAACGTATCGAAGTAGCTGATGGTGGGGTGCTTGAGGATGCGTTCCGCGGCGATCTGCGAATAGGCGCCCTCGACACCCTGGCAGGCGACGTAGGCCTCCTGCGGGAAGAGGTCCGGCGTGCGGACCATCGCCTCGCGGATGGTTGTGACCTCGGCGTTGGCAGTGCCGGCGACGGCGTTCTGGCGTCCGCGCGAGGCCTCCATGAGGAGTTCCATGAGCACCTGCGCATAGGTCTTGAGATCGTCGGGGACCTTGGAGGTGGCGTCAGCCACCTTGGTGCGCTCTCGGGTGCGGTCATACACGCGCACGCCGTTGGCCCTCTTGTACTGGCCGATCCTCTCGGCGACGTCCGCGCGCTCGTTGAAGAGCTTGAAGATCTTGTCATCGATGTCATCCATCTGGAGTCTGAGCTCGGTCATGTCGTCCATGTTCGCTCCTTACGCCGTCTGTGGTCTGTGTCTGGTCGTGGCTTCGGGGTCTGCGGGCCAGGTGAGGATGGAGTCAAGCACCACGAGGGCACAGACCGCCTCGACGATGGGCACCGCCCGTGTGGCTGGGCAGGTGTCGTGGCGACCACGCACGCAGAGCTTTGCGGGGGTCATCGTGCGGAGGTCGACGGAGTCCTGTTCGAGGCCGATGCTCGAGATGGGCTTGAAGCCCACCCTGAAGAAGAGAGGGGAACCCGTGGTGATGCCGCCGAGGATGCCGCCCGCATTGTTGGTGCGGGGAACGCAGCGCCCGTCGCGTACCTCATAGGGGTCGTTATCCTGGCTGCCGCGAACCCGCGAGGCCTCGAAGCCAAGCCCGAACTCGATGCCCTTCACGGCAGGGATGCCAAAGATCGCCCGAGCTACGTTGCTCTCCATGCCGTCGAACATGGGCGAGCCCACGCCGGCGGGAATGCCTGTCGCCACGCATTCGACCACGCCGCCCACGGTGTCCTTCTCGGCGCGCGCCGTCATGACGGCCGCGGTGATGGCGGCCTCGCGTCCCTGGTCGACCACGGGAAGGCCGTGGCTGTCGGACACGGCGTCCATCTGGGAGGAGAGTCTGGCCTGAGCCTCGGGGGAGTTGTCGAGAAGGCAGAAGGCCTCGTCGCGCACCCCTGCCGCCTCAAGGAGGTGCGCCGAGATGCGGACGCCTCGTGCCGCAAGCATCTGCAGCGCGATGCCACCGGCCACGCAAAGGGGGCCCGTGACGCGAGCGGAGAAGTGCCCGCCTCCGGGAACGTCCTGCGCGCCATGCCATTTGGCCCATGCGGTGAAGTCGGCGTGGCCCGGCCGCGGCACGGTGAGGAGGTTCGCGTAGTCGCCTGAGCGCGTGTTGGTGTTCTCGATGATGGCCGCGAAGGGTGCCCCACAGGTCATCCCGTCGGGGTTGAGTCCCGAGAGAATGCGGAAGGAGTCCTTCTCCTTGCGGGGTGTGTCCCAAGGCGCATGACCCGGCGCACGCCGTTCCACGAACGCCTCGAGGGCATCGGTGTCGACGGCGAAGCCGGACGGGAACCCCTCGACGACGCAGCCGACGCCCGCCGAGTGCGACTGGCCGAACACCGTGACCGAGAGTCTGTTGCCGAAGGTGGATGGCATCACTCCTCCTCTGAGACGAGCCCACCGAGGTGGGTGAGGTCCTCGAAGAACGTGGGGTACGACTTGGAGACGCACTCGGCGCCGATGATGGTGGTGGGACCCTCGGCACCGGTCGCGACCACGGATGACATCATGGCGATGCGGTGATCGTTCGCAGCATCGACGATGCCACCCGCAAGCGAGGGAACCCCCTCGACGTCAAGTCCTGCGGGCGTGACGCTCACGCGACCACCGACCGCGTTCAGTGCGGCGGAGACGGTCTCGAGACGGTCGGACTCCTTGAGGCGAAGGCGTTCGGCACCCACGATGTGCGTCGTGCCCGCGGCGTGCGCTGCGACCATGGCGAGGGGTGGTACGAGGTCGGGACAGCTCGCGACGTCGATGGTGCAGCCGTGGAGGTGATCGGGTCGGACGGCGACGGAGTCGCGCGCCCGGGAGACGCGGGCGCCGAGAAGGGAGAGGGCACCGAGGACGGAGCGATCGCCCTGGTCGCTTGCGAGGTCGAGCCCGCATACGGTGATGCCTTCGCGGCTGAGCGCGCCCGCGCAGAGCCAGAACGCGGCGTTGGACCAGTCGCCGCCCACGTGCAGCGTTCCCGGGGTTGCGTAGGCGGCCCTGTCGGGGACGACGAGGCGCATCGCACGGCCACCGTCGACGTCGACGCGATCGGTCTCGACCTCGACGGAAAAGCGACGAAGGGCGGTGCGGGTGAGCGTGACGTAGGGGAGTGACTCCACAGGTTCGGACACCAGGATCTCGACGTCGCCCCCAAGGACGGGCGCTGCCATGAGAAGCCCGCTCACGTACTGCGATGACACGTTTCCAGGGAGCGCAAACGTGCCTGCGGCAAGCTTGCCCGAAACGGAGAGGGGGAAGCGTCCCTGCGGGGAAAGAACGGCGCCGTGCGCCACAAGCTCTTCGTAGAGGGGGGAAAGCGGACGTTCGGCGAGCCTTCCTCGGCCGACGAAACGCGTCTCGGCCCCAAGCGCGCAGACTACGGGAAGGAGGAAGCGCAGGGTGGACCCGGACTCGCCGCAGTCGAGCGTCATGCAAGGACGAGGGGTGCGGGTGCCATCGGCGGCCCTGGGTATGGGGATCACGCGAAAGCCACGTCTCGTCCGCGTCACGCGCGCTCCCAGCGCACGAAGGCAATCGGCAGTGGCATCGATGTCGGATGACGAGGTGGGGCAGTCGATGTCGGTGGTGCCCTCCGCGAGTGCGGCGCAGATGAGGATGCGGTGCGCCTCCGACTTGGAGGCGACCGCGGCAAGGGAGCCAGAGAGCCTGCTTGGTGTGATGATCGCTCTCATGCCGGCCGCCTACGCGCCGCAGCCGAGGTCGATGAGGTGACGAAACTCCTCGAGAGGGACGGGGCGGACGACGACGTCCTCGATGTCTCGCGCCACGTTGACGTTTACGGTGCTTCCGTGGCGCTTCTTGTCACGCGTGCCAAAGCGGAAGAGCAGCTCGTGGTCGAGCAAGGTGTCCGTGGGCAGCCCATGGGCGCGGACGGCTCGTACGATCCTCTCGGTTGCCTCGTGGGAACTCCAGCCCATGGCCTCGGTCGCCCGTGCCATGCAGCACATGCCTATGGCGACGCAGGTACCGTGGCCGAGCGTGAAGTCACTGGCGGCTTCCACGGCATGGCCGATGGTGTGGCCGAAATTGAGCGTCTGACGGACGCCTCGCTCGGTCTCGTCGGCGTCCACCACATCGCGCTTGATGCTGACGTTTTCCGAGATCACCTCGACCATGTGGCTCGCGGGGACCTCTTCCCCGTTGATGGGCGAGGAGGTCAACGAGTCGAGGAGGCTGGCATCCGCGAGGACGGCATGTTTGATGACCTCACCACAGCTGTCGGTGAGCAGCTCGTGGTCGAGCGACCCCAGACAGCCGACGTCGGCAATCACCGCGCTTGGCTGCCAGAAGGCACCTGCGAGGTTCTTGCCGTGCTCGAGGTCGACCGCGACCTTGCCGCCAACCGAGGAATCGACCATGGCGAGAAGTGATGTGGGGACCTGCGCGACCTGGATGCCGCGCAGATAGCTCGCAGCGGCGAATCCGCCCATGTCACCTGTGACGCCTCCGCCAAGGGCCACGATGACGTCATCCCGTGTGAGACCGTTCTCGGCGATCTGCTCGAGGAGGTCGGATAGGGTGGAAAGGCGCTTGTACCGCTCGCCGGCAGGAAACGTGACGAGCGAGGCGGTGAATCCCGCCGCAGCGAGCGAGGCGGTGACGGCGGCGGCGTAAAGGGGCGCCACGGTCGAGTCGGAGATGACGCAGGCGGCCGTGCCGCCACAGACCCTCCGCACGATGGCACCCGTCCCGGAGAGAAGATCGGTGCCGACATGCACGTCATAGGGACGTTGCGTCGTGCTTACGTGTATGACCCTCTCGCTCATCGGCTCTCGATCTCCCTCTTGATCGTGTCGCCTTGGGCGAGGAGGTCATGAAGGCAATCGGCGCTCTTGGCATCGAGGGCGTCCTTGTACTGCTGAAGGTTGCCGATGAGCGTGCCGATCTCCGCGGAGAGGTTGTCGGCGTTGTCGAGGAACAGCTCGGTCCACATCGTTGCGTTGAGACGCGCGACGCGCGTGAGGTCCTTGTAGGATCCGGCGGAGAACCCATGGTGCTCGCGCGCGGTCGGACTCTTGACGTAGGCGTTCGAGACGACGTGCGCAAGCTGCGAGGTGAAGGCGATCTGCTCGTCGTGGAACTCGGGTGTGGAGAGCGTGAACGAGCCAAACTCACAGGGAGCGAGAAGGTCCTTCAGACGTTCGAGCACGTCGACGAGGGCGAAGTCATCCATGTCAGGTGGGACGACGACCAGAGGTGCGCCTCGGAACATGGTGGCGCGCGAGTGCGCGAAGCCGGAGTACTGCGTGCCCGCCATGGGATGGCCGCCCACGAAGGTCCAGTCGTGCCTCTCGGCAATGGCGAAGCAGCGTTCGCATATGACGCGCTTGACGCCCACCGTGTCCATGACGATGGCGCCGTGTGCGATGAGGTCCTGCTTGGCATCGAGCCACTCGATGCATGCCTGGGGGTAGCCTGCGAGCACGATGAGCTCGCAGCTGCCAATCACGTCATCGGTGAGCTCGCCATCGATCGTCTCGATCATGGCGAGCTCGGTGGTCGCGCTCGTGCGGTTCCAGGCAAAGACCTGCGTACCGCCGGCATGGAGCGCCTTGGCGAAGGAGCCCCCCATGAGGCCCAGACCTACCACGCCGACACGACCAGGGACGAAGGTGGGGGAGTCCGCGGGTGGCAAGGCTAGACCTCCTCTGAGAGGTCGACGGTCACTGCCGAGCGGATGAGGGCGATGCGCCTCATGGCGTCATCGAACATCTCGGGGGTAAGCGCCTGCGCCCCGTCCGACCAGGCCTCTGACGGACGGTCGTGCACCTCGATCTCGAGGCCATCGGCACCCGCTGCGGTGGCGGCATAGGCGGCGGGACGCACGTAGCGGGTATAGCCGGTCGCATGGCTCGGGTCGCCAACGACGGGCAGGTGGGAGAGGTGGTGAAGCACGGGGATCGCGTTGACGTCGAACGTGTTGCGCGTGCGCGTCTCGAAGGTGCGGATGCCACGCTCGCAGAGGATCACGTTCTCGTTGCCCTCGCTCATGATGTACTCGGCGGCCATGAGGAGCTCGTCTATGGTGCCCGCGAGGCCACGCTTGAGGAGGACGGGGATCGAGGTCTTCCCGACCTCCTTGAGGAGACTGAAGTTCTGCGAGTTGCGTGCCCCGATCTGCATGATGTCGATGCCCTTGTCCACGAAGAGCTGGACGTCACGCGGGTCCATGACCTCGGTGACGATGGGCATGTCAAGTTCGGCGGATGCCTCGAGGAGAAGGTCGAGCCCCTCCTCGCCCATGCCCTGGTATGAGTAGGGGCTGGTACGAGGCTTGTATGCGCCACCACGCAGTATCGTCGCCCCCGAGGCCTTAACGAGGCGGGCAATCCTGATGAGGTTGTCGCCCTCGACGGAGCAGGGCCCCGCCATGACCTGGAAGTGACCCCCTCCGATGAGCACGCCGTGACCGCAGTCAATCACGGAGTCGTCGGGGTGGAACTTGCGGTTGGCCTTCTTGAAGGGCTCGGAGACGCGCTGGACGCGTTCGATGATGTCCATGCTCTCGAGCAGGAAGGGGTCGATCTGGGTGGTGTCACCGATGATGCCGACGATGGTCTCGTTGTCACCCTGCGAGACGTTCGTCTTGAAGCCACGTCCCTCGATCCACGAGACGAAATGATCGAGCTGGTCTTGCGTGGCGGTTTCCTTGACGATTGCAATCATCCTGACGCCTTCCTGACGCGTGCGAAAAGGCACGTGGGACTGACATGTGTAGCAGATTATTCTAACAAGTCTAGTGTGCTCGTTTTTCGCGATGTCATCACGTAACCTAATGGAATCCTGCGATTTTATCACCGTACCCTGTCAACGACGTACGGTCCGTCTCGTCAAGGGTGGTGTATAATCGCAAACCGTTGCCCCTATAGCTCAGTGGATGAGAGCGTTCGCCTCCGGAGCGAAAGGTCGTGGGTTCGAATCCCCCTGGGGGCACCACTGAAAAATCATTCCAAGCCCCTCTGGGCGGGGGGCTTGGATTATTCGTGGTCATGCTTGGGACGCCTGCCCGCTCCTCCGTCCCTTGTGATGTGTGGGAGTGACGGATGCGACGTCGTGCTTTTGTCCGTCTCGGGGCATGCCGTACAATCGTCCCATGGTAGATGACACCACTGACACCCAAGCATCCGAAGACCTCCTCGTCGGGCTCAGCCGCGACGAGGTTGCCGAGCGCGTGGCCGATGGTCGCGTAAACACCAACACAGACGTCAGGACCAAGTCGGTGGGCCGCATTCTCGCAGAGCACACCTTCACGTTCTTCAACGCGGTGAACCTTGCCATGGCCTGCCTCGTCGCCCTCACGCAGCAGTGGAGAAACATGCTTTTCGTGGGCGTCGTGCTCGCAAACATTGCAATCGGCGTCTTCCAGGAAATACGTGCGAAGCGGATGGTCGATCGGCTCACCATCCTTACCCTGAGGCCCGTCACCGTCATCCGCGCCGCGCAGCGCGTCGGCGTCAGCGCCACCGAACTCGTCATCGATGACCTCGTGTGCCTCTCGCACGGAGACCAGATCCCTGCGGACTCGATAGTCGTGCGCGGGAACGTGACCGTCAACGAGAGCCTCCTCACAGGCGAGAGCAAGCCCGTTGCCAAGGGACCAGGCAGCGAGCTTCTCTCGGGGAGCTTCATCGACTCCGGAAACCTCGTGGCACGTGTGGTGCGAGTCGGTCCCGAGGGCTACGCGGCACGGATAAGCACCGAGGCGAAGTACGTCAAGCCTGTCAGGTCCGAGATCCTCAGCACGCTCGATGCCATCATCCGCCTCGCGACGATGGGCCTCGTGCCGCTTGGGGCAGGGCTCTTCCTGCGCACGCTTCTTATGGACAGCTCGACGGTCAACGGGGCCATCCTCGCGTCCGTCGCGGCGGTCATAGGCATGATTCCCCAGGGGCTCGTGCTTCTCACGTCGAGCGTCCTCGCCATCGCGACCACGCGGCTCGCCATGCGCAAGGTCCTCGTGCAGCAGTCGTATTGCGTCGAGACGCTCGCGCGCGTGGACACGCTCTGTCTGGACAAGACCGGCACCATCACCACGGGCGGCATGGAGGTCGCACGGGTGACGGATGCCTCGCTCGCACCAGATGGGGGAGACGTCGCCCGTGCGCTTGCGACCATCGCTCATGCCACCGCGGATGACGCCAACGAGACCGCTCGCGCGATTCTCGCCTATGCGGACGAGAGGGATGCTGTCGCGGAAGGCTCCTCGCGGGTCATCCCCTTCACCTCGGCACGGAAGTACTCCGGCTGCGTCACCACGGGTGGTCGTGCCCTCGTGATGGGTGCGGCGCAGTTCGTGCTGGGAGACGGCTACGCGGCCGTTGCCCGCTCCCTCGCGAGCTTTGACGAGCTCGAGCGCGTGCTCGTCGTCTGCGAGGTGGACGGCTTTGCCGAGGACTTCTCCATGACGGGTGAACCGCGGCTGCTTGGGTTTGTCGCCATCCGCGACCGGATTCGCGATACCGCGCCAGAGACCATGCGCTATTTCGTGGAGCAGGGCGTGGAGCTGCGAGTCATCTCGGGTGACGACCCGAGGACCGTCTCCGCCATCGCCGCGCGTGCGGGCGTCCCCGACGCCGACCTGTGCGTCGACGCGTCGACGCTCGATACGGACGAGAAGGTCCACGAGGCGTCGCGGAGGTATCGCGTGTTCGGACGCGTGACCCCCCAGCAGAAGCGTGAGCTCGTCCGTGCGCTTCATGCCGAGGGACGCGTCGTCGCCATGACGGGCGATGGGGTGAACGACGTGCTCGCGCTGCGCGAGGCGGACTGCTCGGTTTCGATGGCATCCGGTTCGGCGGCGGCGCGCAACGTGTCCGAGATCGTCCTCGCGGACAACGACTTCGTCCATATGCCCGAGGTCGTGGCAGAGGGCAGGCGCTCCATAAACAACCTGCAGCGCTCCGCCTCGCTTTTCCTCGTCAAGACTGTCTACACGGCTGCCCTCGCGCTCATCTGCATCATCGTGCCGCCGTATCCCTTCATCCCCATCCAGATGTCCCTGCTCTCCGGTGCCATCATCGGGATCCCATCGTTCGTGCTCGCCCTCGAACCAAACCATGATCGGGTGCGCGGCGTCTTCATTGCCAACGTGCTCTCCCACTCCCTGCCTGCCTCGCTTTCCATCGTGGCCTCGCTCTGCGCGGCGCTCGTTTTCGGAAGGACCCTGGGTCTGAGCTTTGCGGAAACCTCCACGGTCTGCCTCATCCTCAACTTCGTCGTGGGCTTCGCGCTCGTATGGAGGATCTCCCAGCCCTTGACGCCCATGCGCGTGGCGTTGCTCGCGGTGATGGTCGCCTTTGTTGCGACCGGGTGTACGGTCCTTGCAGACTTCTACAGAATCGTGCCGCTTACCACTACCATGGGGATGCTCGTCATCATCCTCGGCGCCATCTCGGTGCTTTTCTTCAATCGCGCCTACGACTGGTCGCTTGCCAACTATGAGCACAATGGGGTGTTCTCGAAGATCGTCTTTTACCTGGAGGACCGAAAATGACCATCGATAGCGCTTTCCATGATGCCGTCCTCGCCGCGCGCACTCCTCGCGAACTCTCCGCAGGAGGCGTGACGAGACTCATGTACGACGTTTCGGGAATCCCCGGTGCCGCACGTCTGCCGCGTGCCCTCCTCGTGCTTCTGGAGAACGTCATGCGTCGTGCGACCACGACAGAGGATGCCGTTCGGGAGGCATTCTCGGTTATCTCTGCCGGCCTTGCCGGGGGGCAGGGTGCGGAGATCGAGTTCATGCCCGCGCGCGTGCTCTTCCAGGACTTCACGGGCGTGCCGGTCTTCGTGGACTTCGCCGCCATGCGTGATGCGATGGTGGAGCGCGGAGGAGACCCGTCGAAGGTCAATCCGCACATTCCCTGCACCCTCGTCGTCGACCATTCCGTCATCGCGGACGTCGCGGGAGTCGAGGGTGCCGTCGAGGCCAACCAGGAGACGGAGGCGCGGCGCAACCGCGAACGCTTCTCCTTTCTCAAGTGGGCGAGCGGGTCATTCCAGAACGTGGAGATCGTTCCACCCGGCGGTGGCATCTGCCACCAGCTCAACATCGAGCGCTTCTGCAGCGTCGTCACGACCGATGCGCTTGCCGGGGGCGACGTCTCCTGCTTCGACACGCTCGTGGGCACCGACTCCCACACGACCACGGCAAACGGTCTGGGTGTTCTCGGCTGGGGTGTTGGCGGCATCGAGGCCGAGGCTGCGGCCCTCGGTCAGCCCGTCTCCATGCTGGTGCCTCCCGTCGTGGAGCTGAGGCTCGTCGGATCGCTCCGCGTGGGGGTGTCTGGCATGGACCTCGCGCTCGCCGTGGCGCAGCTCATGCGTCGCGAGGGCGTGGTGGGCTGCCTGGTCGAGGTTACCGGCGAGGGGGTCTCGGCACTCACCGCGACGCAGCGCTCCTGCGTCGCCAACATGACGCCCGAGTACGGCGCCACGACGACGCTCTTTCCCGTGGACGACGTCACGATGGGCTATCTCGAGCTTACCGGCCGCGCGCACTCCGAGGTCGCCTTCGCCCGGGCCTACCTCGAGGCTCAGGGGGTGTTTGGCGACGAGGGGAACCGCGTCTACGCACGAACCGTCACGTTTGACCTCTCAAGCGTAGAGCTCTCGCTTGCGGGTCCGTCACGGCCACATGATCGCGTGGCCGTCGCCGATCTCAGGCGGCGCTTCGAGGACTCGGCCGTCGCCAATGGTCGCACTGATCTCAACCAGGTCTTTGACGCTGGTCGCATGGGGGAGCTCCATCATGGTGCCGTTGCCATCGCCGCGATCACGAGTTGCACTACTGCCACTGATCCTGCCATGATGGTCGCTGCGGGTCTCGTCGCCGCAAAGGCGCGTGAGCGCGGTCTCATGCCAAAGCCCTGGGTCAAGACCATCCTCGCACCGGGCAGCCACGCGACCGAGCTCATCCTTCGGCGTGCGGGCCTCCTCGAACCTCTCCGCGAGCTGGGCTTCTTTACGTGCGGCTTTGGCTGCATGAGCTGCATCGGAAACTCCGGGGAAATCAAGCCTGAGCTCAAGGCGGTCTCCCGTGACGTGGAGCTCACGAGCGTCCTCTCGGGCAACCGCAACTTCGAGGGCCGCATCTCTCCCGACGTGAGCCAGAACTACCTCTGTCAGCCCGCGCTCGTCGTGGCGTATGCCATCGCGGGCACCATGGACGTGGACCTTTCGGCCGAACCCGTCGGATGCGGTTCCGACGGAACTCCTGTGTCGCTTGCCGAGATCATGCCTACCGACGACGAGATCGAGCGGGTGCTTCACGAGGCCGTGGCCCCCGAGGTCTTCGCCGAGGGTGCCCGTGGGCTTCTCGAGGGATCGGCGGCATGGCGCTCCATTCCTGCCAGCGAGTCCGATACCTTCCCGTGGGATCCCGAGTCAACCTACGTGCGCAGGGCCCCCTACTTCGACATCGCCCGCGAGCGAGAGGTCATCGAGGTGAGGGGTGCTCGCGTGCTTGCGCTTCTCGGGGACTTCGTCACGACCGACCACATCTCACCTGCCGGAGCCATCGCTGCCGACTCCCCGGCTGCCCGGTACCTCGGAGAGAGGGGTGTCGAGCAGTCCGACTTCAACACCTACGGCTCACGTCGCGGAAATCACGAGATCATGGCCCGCGGCACGTTCGCGAACGTCAAGCTGAGAAACGCCATCGCCGACGGTCGCGTCGGGGGATGGACGCATGACTTCCTCGACGGTGAGACCACGTCCATCTTCGACGCCTCGGAGGACTATCGCTCTGCGGGCGTACCCCTCGTCGTGGTGGCAGGCAAGCTCTACGGTTCCGGGTCGTCGCGCGACTGGGCGGGCAAGGGTCCGCTGCTTCTCGGCGTTCGCGTGGTCATCGCGGAGAGCTTCGAGCGCATCCACCGTTCCAATCTCGTACAGATGGGTGTCCTGCCCCTTCAGTTCGCCAACGGCGAAGGCGCGAAGGAGCTCGGGCTCGTGGGTGACGAGACCTACGACGTGTCACCCGTCGACCTCTCGGCTGGCCTTCCTGCCAGCCGCATCGCGCACGTGAGGGCTACGAGACCCTCTGGCGAGGTGGTCGGGTTCGACTGCGTCGTTCGCGTGGACACGCCCACGGAAGGTGCTTTCCTCTCGAAGGGCGGCATCCTGCCCTACGTCCTTGGAAACCTCTGCTAGAGTGTCGTCCGACGATAGTACTGGTGGCTGCGAGGTCTGACGGGAGGTGTCGCACATGGAATGTCCCAACTGTGGAACTGCCGTTCCGGATGGCACCTTCGAGTGTCCGAGCTGTCACTTCCAGCTGGGTCTCACGCAGAGGATCCCCGTCGCGAGCGGTATGTGGTGTCCCGTATGCGGGGCGCTTCTGGCCGATGGCATGTCCGTCTGTCCCAAGTGCGGCACACCCATCGATGACAGCGCGACACCCACCCATGCCGTGCGTGACCTCGATCTTCCTGAGATCGACCGTGCACCGTCCGCGGGAGCGGGCGAGGATTCGGATCTCGATTCCACGAGCGCGCTTCTTCAGGCCTATGCGAAGAGCCGCGAGCCTCGTATCGAAAGCGCGATTCCTGCGGAGCAGGACCCGTCCTCGACGGTGCTTCGCCATGACCGGATGCCTCGTACGCGTGTGTTCGTGTTTGCCGCTCTGTTCGCCATCGCCGTCATCGGAGGCGCTGCGCTGGCGATAACGCATCCTTGGGACCCGACGCTCTATAAGACGTCCGCGACGACGCCTGCCGACACCTCGAGCGCGGGCTTCCCCGGCACGCTGACGACACTCACCGGCCAGGACTCCTCGTCTGAGACCACGAGCTCAAGTACTGATGCCGTCTACCAGGCAATCCTTGCCGACTATACGACGCTGGGCGAGCTCGAGGCCAAGCTTGACGCATGTGTCACGACCTTCGACGAGACCGCCTATACCGGGGATGCGTCCTCACGGGCCTCCGCAAGCTCCGATGCCTCTTCGCTCTCGATCAAGATCAGCAACCTGATTTCTGACATCTCGCAGCTTGACAACGGTGCCGGCACCTACTCGGATGATCTTGCCAATCTCGTCAAGCTCGGCAACTGGCTTCGCAATCGCGCCGATGCGCTTACCGACGCCTGGACGCTCGACGTGGGCTACGATAATCCCTCGGAGCATCGATCCGAGATAGAGGCCGTTGCCAAGCGCAACTACGCGGGCGGCACGGACTCGTTCAAGAAGCAGTTCGACGAGAACTACGACGCATGGAAGCCGACCCAGAAGTAGTGGCAGGCTTCGCCAAGCTCTCTGCCGAATGTGTGAACCAAGCGCTATCCTGTTAAGATATCGTGATGGTGGATTGTGCCGCGCATGCGGTTGCATAGTTCGATTTCATGGAGGCAGCATGGGCTTCTTCGGAGATTCGCTGTACACCCCCGCGTACAAGGTCGCGGGTGATGAGGTCGCTGTCTTTGATACGAGCAAGGGCGTCGTCCGCGTTCGTCTTGACGGTGATGGCGCACCCATCCACGTCGCGAACTTCTGCGAGCTCGCCGGGAAGGGCTTCTACGACGGGCTTACGTTCCATCGCTACGTCCCTGGCTTCGTCATCCAAGGGGGAGACCCAAAGGGGAACGGGACGGGTGGCCCTGGGTACTGCATCCATCAGGAGTACACCACCAACCCGCGTAACTCACACGTAGATGGTGCCCTGGCCATGGCACGTTCGTCCGCTCCCAATTCCGCTGGCTCTCAGTTCTACTTCTGCCTCGGTCCCCAGCACGGGCTTGATTCTGGATACACGGTCTTCGGAACCACGCTCGAGGGTCTCGAAGTCATCTCCGCCCTTCGCCAGAACGATGTGATCAACACGATTACCATCGAGCACGTGAGCGCCTAGCGCGCGAATCGGTGCACATACCATTGGAGGCCATCGTGAACCAACAGGCATATGAGGCAGGCAAGGCTGCATACCAGCGTGCCGACTGGCTTAGTGCCGTCGCAAAGCTGAGTCAGGCCAAGCAGCCAGGCGAGGTCGGCGGCTCCGTCGATCACCTCCTCGGAAACGCCTACATGAAGCTTGGTCAGTACGAGTCGGCCGCGAGCGCCTACGGTGATGCGCTCAAGGATTCGGCGTATGGCAGGAGGGGTGCGCTCTCCTGCAACCGTGGGCGCGCGCTTCTCGCCTCCGGGCATACGGCCGACGCGATCGGCGCGCTCTCCTCTGCCGTCCAGGACTCGTCCTATGCCACGCCATACAAGGCCTATCTCGCGCTCGGCTCCGCCTACGAGAAGTCCGGTGACATCAGAAACGCGGGTATCGCCTACCGTAATGCGGCTATCGACGAGGGCAACCCCAACCCGTCGGGGGCGCTCCGAAGCCTCGGAAGCTGCTTCATGAGGCTCGGTCGTCCCGTCGATGCCGTCGAGGCGTATCGCACCGGCCTTGACTTCACGACTCCGCTCGAGAGCCAGAACCAGATCTACTGCGATCTCGGCCTTGCCTACGTGGCCTCCAATCGCATGTCCGAAGCGGTCGATGCGTTCTCCCATGCGACGTCCGATGGTACGTACAGGCTCTCTCCCGAGGCGCAGGCCTCGTTTGACGCCGCCCGCAAGGCGGTGGCCCAGCTCGCGGCCAAGCGCCCCTCCGAAACCGACGCGCTCCTCGCTGCGGCTGGCTATGGTGGCACCTATGATCCCCTCGATCCCACCGGGGAGTCCGGGGAGCTCATCCCAAGTGCCGAGGACACGGGCTTCTTCTCGATTTCCGAGGACGACATCGTCAAGCAGGATGCGCATGAGCGCAAGGTTCGTAGGAAGCACCGCCATGCCGGCCTCAGGGTCTTCATCACGTTCGTCGTCATCCTGATTCTGCTCGTCTGCGCTGCCGGCTTTGCATACTACAAGGGGTACGGATGGCCCACGCAGCAATCCGTCATCGAGTCCCTCTTTGACGCGCAGACCAATGGGGGAGACCTCACCCAGTACGTTTCGGGTTCGGTGTCCGATGCCACGCTCCAGTCGATCGAGTCCACCATTCCCTCGGGTGCGAGCCTGGCGGTCACGGGTACCGACCAGAGCATGACGAACTCCACCGTCTACCTCACCGCGACCCTCGCCGCGGGTGGCAAGCAGGACTTTACGGTCGCTCTGGTGCGTGATGGCATCAGCTGGAAGGTGACGGACGTCAGCGCGGCGTATGTCTCCCAGTCATCCAGCACGTCATCGAACGCCACGTCCGATGCCACCTCAGCCACTGAGACCACCGAAGGTACCGCTAACGTCTCGACCACCACGGGCTCGAGTTCGAGTTCGAAATAGATTCAGGACAATGCACGGGGCCTTCGCTGGGCGAGGGCATGTCATTTGGATTGGAAGCCATGTCGATCTTCGACTCACTCTTCGGGGAATATGGCGGTGACCTGGCAATCGACCTCGGCACGGCCAATACGCTCGTGGCCGTGCGAGGACAGGGCATCATCATCAACGAACCCTCCGTTGTCGCCATCGACAAAAGCGAGAGCCGCGTTCTCGCCGTGGGTACGGATGCCAAGCGCATGATCGGTCGCACGCCTGGATCGATCATTGCCGAGCGTCCGCTCAAGGATGGTGTCATCGCCGACTTCGACGTCACCGAGGTCATGCTTCGCTATTTCATCGAGAAGGCCCGCGAGCGCAGGTACCCCTGGTCTCCTCGCCCGCGCGTCGTCGTCTGCGTTCCGTCGGGCGTGACGTCCGTCGAGAAGCGCGCCGTCTTCGAGGCGACGATTCAGGCCGGTGCCCGCCAGGCATACCTCATCGAGGAGCCCATGGCAGCCGCGATCGGTGCAGACCTGCCCATCGAGGACCCGACCGGCTCGATGGTCGTCGACATCGGAGGCGGTACGACCGAGGTCGCGGTCATCTCCATGGGTGGCATCGTCATCTCGCAGTCCATACGCACGGCCGGTGACGAGTTCGATCAGACCATCCTCGAGCATGTTCGTGACGCATACAACCTCTCCATCGGCGAGCGCACGGCCGAGGACATCAAGATCAAGGTCGGCTCGGCGGCCCCGCTCGCCGAAGAGCTTGACGTCGAGGTCAATGGTCGAGATGTCATGAGCGGCCTGCCCAAGACCGTTCGCATCGAGTCGGAGGAGATCAGGCGGGCGCTCGACAAGCCACTCGACGAGGTGACCAAGGCCGTCAAGGATGCCCTTGACGTGACTCCGCCCGACCTTGCATCCGACCTCATGTACTACGGTATCCTCCTCACGGGCGGTGGTGGCCTTCTCCGCGGCCTCGACCAGCGCCTTCGCGAGGAGACCGGGGTGGCGGTGAACGTCAGCCCCACCGCACTGGAGAACGTCGTCACCGGCTGTGCCAAGGTCCTCGAGGCCAATGCCCTCTCCGGTGGCTTCGTTCAGAACACGGGCAACTAGGCGTGTCGCTCTCCGACGGAGGTCTGGGCTCGAGTGCACCGAGCCTCAGAAACAAGAATCAGAATACGGGCGGGGGTATTCTCGTGATACTCGTCGTCGCCTCGATCGTCCTGTTTACCGTCAGCGTCCGCGGAGGGGAGACCGGCGTGCTGGGAACCGTGCGCAGCGGCTTCCAGACCATCACCTCGCCGGTGCGCTATGCCGGCGCCGTCGTCGCGTCGCCCTTCCAGGGGCTTGCCAACATCTTCACGAACCTGACCGTCGACCAGGCCACGCTTTCCGAGCTCCAGGCGGAGAACGACGAGCTCCAGACGCGCAACGCGGAGCTCGAGGAGGCCGAGCAGACGGCAACGCGCCTGCAGGGACTTCTCGACCTGAAGGACACCTATAACCTCCAGTCCACGGCCGCCCACGTCATCTCGGGCTCGACGGACTCCTGGACGTCTACGGTGACCATCGACAAGGGCACGAGCTCCGGGATTGCCGTGGGCATGCCCGTGACTGCGACCAGCGGCGTCATCGGTCAGGTGATCGGGTGCGGAGCCACCACGTCAACGGTGCGTCTCGTCACGGATGAGTCCTCGAGCATCTCGGCGATGATTCAGACGAGTCGGGCCCAGGGCATGCTTACGGGTTCGGCCACGGGCCAGCTCGCACTCACGCTCATCAGCACCTCCCAGACGGTCGAGGTGGGCGACATCGTGGTCACGAGCGGTCTGGGCGGGGTCTTTCCCAAGGGGCTGCCCCTTGGCAAGGTCACGAGCGTGGAGAACAACCCGGGCTCGCTCTATCTCGACATCATCGTCGAGCCCTTCTCGACCTACGGTAGCTATGAGGAGGTTCTCGTCATCACCTCCCTCACCGAGGGACAGCAGGCGTCCTCCGATGACATAGCCGCCGCGGATGCGCAGGACACCGCGTCGGCTACGTCCTCCTCGACGGCGGCTACCGCCGCGAGTTCCAGCTCGTCCTCCTCGACGACCGATGGCACGGCTACCACGGCCACGGGAACGACGGAATAGGGGGCGGGCGATGCAGGTATCCAACAGGAACAAGGACCATCGAAGCATCCTCGTGCTTGCCGTCGTGTGCGGCACGCTCCAGCTCGCGCTTGTGCCCAACATCGGTCTTGGCAACGGTCGGGCCAATCTCGCACTCGTCTTCTCGGCCTGCATCGCCCTTACCGTGGGCGGAAGAAAGAGCGTTCTGGCCGGCTTCTTTGCCGGACTCTTCTTCGACCTCTCGACGACGGGCCCCATCGGACTCATGTCACTTCTGCTGAGCGTCAGTGCCTACCTCTTGGGGCTTCAGGGCCGCAATCGCATCACGGGGGATCTCGGGCTTACGATGGGCACCTTCACGGTTCATGCGCTCGCCGTCTCGCTTGCATATCACGTCACCATGCTCCTCGTGGGCGAGGCTGGCGGGTTTCTTGATGTCGTTGCCCTTCGTACGCTGCCCACGGCGCTGCTCACCGTCATCGCATTCATCCCGTTCGCGATCTGGCTCACGCGCGTCCAGCCGTCCGGTCCCAACCTCGGGGGTGGTCGTAGGCGGTCTTCGCGCGGCAGCCACTTCAACATGCGAGGTCTCTAGGACTCGCCATGGACGTGAAGCTCATCATAATCGTTCTCTGCGTGGTGGTAGCCATAGGGCTTCTCGTCGTGTTCTTGGTGTTCGGTCGCGGCGAGACCAATTTCACCATGGACATAGGGGGCGCCTCCCCTCGTGCGGCGGGTGGCTCGGACACCTCGTCCGAGAAGACCGTCAGCGGGCGTCTCATCGGTCTCGCCGTGGGTGCGGCTGGCATCTTCGCCGTGCTCATCGCCCGACTCTGGACCATGCAGCTCGTATCCGCAGACGAGTATGCCGCGGAGGCGGAGAGGAATCGCACGCGAACCGTCACCACGGCCGCGCCGCGCGGGCGCATCCTTGACCGCAACGGGGTCGAGATCGTCGCCAACCGTCCGAGCCTCATCGTGGTCTCGGATTCGGACGTCGTGAACGATGACATCGAGGTCCAGCTCGTCGCGAACCTCACTGGCATGCCCTTCCAGGCGGTCCGTCGCAAGATCCAGGATACGTCGGCGGGCGCCCAGAGCAAACGGACCATCTCCGTTGACGTCTCACGTCGCGTCGTCGCCTTCATCGCGGAGCATCCCGGCGTCTTTGACGGCATCGAGGTGGTGGAGCGCTCCCAACGGTCGTATCCCCTCGGTTCCCTTGCGGCTCACGTCGTCGGATACACGGGATCCGTCAGCTCGGACCAGCTCGCCTCGAACGACTCGGATGAGACGGGGATCACCTATGAGTCCGGAGACATCGTGGGCCAGACGGGCGTCGAGAGCACGTATGAGAGCGTCCTTCAGGGCGTGAAGGGCGAGCAGACCGTCTACGTGGACGCCAGCGGCAACGTCCTCGACACCAGCACGACCATCGATCCCCAGAGCGGGTCGGACGTGGTCCTCACGATCGACGCAAAGATCCAGTCGGCCGCGGAGCAGTCCCTCGTCACGCGCATGCAGGAGATAAGGAAGACCGGCTACAATGCCACCGGTGCCTGCGTCGTCTGCGTGGATTGCACGAACGGCGAGGTCATTGCCATGGCGAGCGCTCCGACCTACAATCCCAACGTGTTCGTGGGCGGCATCTCGACCGCCGACTGGGACGCCCTTTCCTCCGAGTCCGCAAACTACCCGCTCATGAACCGGGCGATCGCCGGTCAGTATCCATCTGGTTCGACCATCAAGGCGCTCACGTCGTTTGCCGCTCTCGACCACGGCATCGCCGATACGTCCTCGAGCTGGTACTGCACGGGTTACTGGACGTGGTCGGGCAACGAGAGCGATGCGTATGGCTGGCACTGCTGGTACAAGAGCGGCCATGGGACGATGAACTTCGTCACAGGCATCACGAACTCCTGCGACGTGGTCTTCTACTCGATCGGAAAGGGCTTCTACTACTCCGATACCCAAGAGGGGATGCAGGAGACGTTTCGACGCTATGGCCTGGGGTCCGTCACGGGGATCGACCTTCCGGGCGAGATGGGCGGTCGCGTGCCTGACGCCGAGTGGAAGTGGAACTACTTCACGAGCTCCTCCGACGAGGACCGTGCGTGGCAGGGTGGCGACAACTGCAACCTGGCCATCGGCCAAGGTGACCTGCTCGTCACCTGTCTGCAGATGGTCGATGCCTATTGTGGCATCGCGAACAACGGCACCATCTGGCGTCCGCACGTACTCAAGGGCGTCAAGTCTCGTACGGGCGAGGGCTCGGTCATCGACTACAAGTCCGAGGTCATCTACGAGCCTACGGAAGACGCCGCCTATCACGATACGGTCTGCGAGGGTCTGCATGGCGTGGTCTACGAGGAGGCGGAGTCCCAGACCGTCCATTGGACGAGCCTCTCGGTCGACGTCGCCGGCAAGACGGGGACGGCCCAGCAGAACAAGGACCAGCCTGTCGGGTGGTTTATCGGATATGGGCCGACCGACAACCCGAAGTACGTCATCGGGGCAAACGTCGACGAGGTCCTCTCGGGTGCGACCTCGGCCATGTACATCGTGCGTGACGTCTTCGGCGCGATCTACGGCGAGCCCGACACCGCCACGTCGGACTCGGACATCGTAGACTAGGGAGGTGGGCGAAATGGCACTCGAGATGGCAGGTGCAAAGGATGGGACGGGCTTCATGGGTGGTATCGGCACGTTCTTCTCTGGCGGCCACTCGAAATCCGGCTCACGTCTGTCGGGGAAGGGAAACGTGTTCTCCGACCTCTATCTCTCGCAGCTCATCCCTGCGGCGCTTCTCATCATCGTGGGCATCGTCACGATATACTCGGCATCACTCACCATCAGCGAGGCAAACTTCCCGAAGCACCTCATCGGCATCGCAATCGGCATCGTCGCCGCGGCTGTCGTCTGGCGCTATGACTATCGGGCGTTGGCGAACATGTCGACGGCCCTCCTCGTCATAGACTGCGTGCTCATGCTCCTTCCGAAGGTGCCGGGACTCGGTTACTCCGCCAAGGGCATGACCGGATGGGTGCAGATCCCACTCATCCATCAGACGCTTCAGCCGTCGGAGTTCGCCAAGCTCGTGACCATCTTCCTCATGGCCTCGGTTGCTGCCCAGTTCAACGGCAAGATCAGCAGCCTGCGAGACTACGTCAGGGTATGCGCCACGCTCTGTCTCCCGTTCGGTCTCATCCTCATCCTCCCCGACCTCGGAACCGGTCTCATCATCCTCGCGATCGGTGCCACGATCATCGTCTGCGCCGGCGCGAAGAGAAACTGGGTGCTCGTGACCATTGCGCTCATCGTCGTCGGGGCGACCCTTGTCGTGGCGACGTCGATGATTGACGGCCTTCCGCACCTTCTCAAGGAGTACCAGCTCAACAGACTCATAGTTTTCGTTGACCCATCGGTTGACCCAACGGGTGACGGGTACAACCTCCAACAGGCCAAGATCGCCGTCGGTTCGGGTGGCATCCTCGGCAAGGGATTTGGAAACGCCACCCAGGCCGGCAATGGCTTTCTGCCCGAGGCCCAGACGGACTTCGTCTTTGCGCTCTTTGCCGAGCAGTTCGGTTTCGTTGGTTCCGTCATCATGCTCGGTCTCTTTGCCTGGATGATCTTCTCTACGATTATGCTGGCCATGAAGATGGATTCCACGTTCTCGAAGCTGGTCCTCGTCGGCTGCGTTGCCATGTGGACGTTTCAGGTCTTGGAGGAAGTGGGCATGTGCATAGGAATCATGCCCATCACGGGCATCCCGCTGCCGTTCATCAGCTTTGGTTCGTCTTCGATGGTCGCGCAGATAATCTCGGTGGGTATCGTGCAATCGGTATGGAGACACAGGCAGAAGTCAGCCTAGACGAGGCGTTTGATGGGAGAGCCACATGGCTGGAAGGGTTATCCTCGACAAGGTGCTCGATGTTCTCACCTCGGGCCGGGATGCCGAGAAGAGTCACAACGAATCCGTGCGCGTGCGGGTCTACGTTGACCCAACGGCGCCCCGCGAGCTCGTTCTGGCCGTGAAGGATACCTTCGTGGCGGCTCGCCCCGGCGGTATCGTCGACGTGATCTCGCTCGAGGGCGGCTATTTCGAGGATGACGTGACGGCTGACGTCGCCGTGGTGATTCCCGGACGCGGCGGGGCGGCGGCCCATGCCATCGGCTCGTACGCACGGCGCGGCACGCATGTCGGTGTCGTGGTCGAGTCGTCGGTCGAAGTGCCCTATGTCCCCGTCAGCGAGGACGCTGCAGCCCTTGTGTCCGTCATCAGCGCCGCTGATGCTGCCGCAGTTCCGGAGAAGGTCGCCGCGTGGCTTGTGGGGGCTACGGGCAAGGGTCTTGCGTTTGCCGCAAACTTTCCCTTTCTTCGAAACGAGGAGGCGGCCGCGCTCATCAACAGGTGCGCCCTCGAGAACATGGCAGTGGGTGCCGTGAGTCTCATACCTGGCTCCGACATGCCCATCATGACCGCCAACCAGGCCAAGCTCGCCCTTGATATCGCCGCCGCGTATGGGCAGGGCGTCGAGCCCTCCCGCGCCCTCGACCTTCTTGGCGTCCTTTGTGCGGGCCTTGCGTACCGTGCCGCCGCGCGCTCGCTGGTGGCTCTCGTCCCCAGCCTAGGATGGGTGTTCAAGGCCGGAATGGGGTATGCCGGCACCATCGCGACGGGCCACGCGATCAAGACGCGCTTTGACGTCGCGGGCGGCGATGCCGACGAGACGATAGAACACGGGCGCGAGGCGATGCGATCGGCACGAGACGTCGCCGGCAAGATCGTGCACGTCTCCGATCACGTCATGGAAGCACGCCAGGCTCGCGAGGCGACACGGACGCCGGAGTGCGTCGACGCCGCGCCAAGGCCTGGCGGCTTTGACTATCTCGTCATCGGGGAAGATGACGTGAGGGTGGGGGAGTAGGGTGCGCGCGGAGAGGAAGAACCTCTTCGGGCTTCTGGAGCCCCTCCTCTCACACGTCGAGAAGCCCTCGCGCTACCTCGACCACGAGTGGGGTGCGAACGAGGAGCAGGACGGACCCTTTCACGTCTGCATGGTCTATGCGGATGCCTACGAGGTGGGTCAGCCCAACCTTGGCATCGCCATCCTCTACGAGTGCGTCAACGAGCAGGTCGGCATGTCCTGCGAGCGCGCCTACCTTCCCTGGACGGACATGTCGGCGCTCATGCGGGACCATCATGTCCCGCTGCTCTCGCTCGAGACCGCCTCGCCACTCGCGTCGTTCGACGTCATCGGCTTCACGCTCGCGCACGAGCTCGTCTTCACCAACATCCTCGAGGCGCTTGACCTCGCCGGGATAGCGTTTCGGGCGGACGAGCGCGACGAGGATGACCCCCTCGTCTTTGGGGGTGGCCCGTCGGCATGGAACTGCGAGCCGATCGCCCCGGCCCTCGACGCCGTGCTGCTTGGCGACGGCGAGGAGGGTCTTGTGGAGATGTGCTCGTGCGTGCGAGACGCGCGGGAGGACGGGGTCTCGCGCAGCGAGATCCTGCTTCGGCTTTCGCGCATCCCTGGCGTCTATGTGCCGTCGCTCTACGAGATCGTCGTCGACGAGTCCTCGACGCGCTGGGGGTACGCCATCCCCCGCAAGACGACGGGTGCGCCGGAGGTCATACTCAAGCGCTGCCTTCCGGACCTCTCGGCAACGGAGCCCGTTCCCCAGCGGATTGTGCCCTACCTCGGCATCGTGCAGGACCGCGAGGTCGTGGAGGTACTGCGGGGCTGCGCCCGCGGGTGTAGGTTCTGCCAGGCCGGCATGACCTATCGACCCGTACGGGAGCGCCCGGCGGACCAGGTGGTCGAGGCGGGGGAGCGCGGACTCGCGCAGAGCGGCCATGACGAGCTCTCGCTCACGTCGCTCTCCACGACGGATCACTCGCAGTGCGCCGAGATCCTCAATCGCCTGAACGGCGACCTTGCACCGAAGGGCGTCCGCGTCTCGATCCCCTCGCAGCGCCTCGACTCCTTTGGCGTAGAGATGGCTGATGCGGTGGCCGGCTCCCGCAAGGGTAGCCTCACCTTTGCCCCCGAGGCTGGCACGCAGCGCCTGCGTGACGTCATCAACAAGAACGTGACGGACGCCGACCTCGACGAGGCGGCACGAAACGCCTTCGAACATGGTTGGAGGAGGCTCAAGCTCTACTTCATGATGGGACTTCCCACCGAGACGGACGATGACGTCACGGCCATCGTCGAGTCGGCCGACCGCGTGCTCGGAATCGGACGTGAGGTCGTCGGTCGTGGTCGCAGGAGCAAGGTGCAGGTGTCCCTCTCGGTTGCCGTGTTCGTGCCAAAGAGCCATACGCCCTTCCAGTGGGCAGGCCAGCTCGACCCAGAGGAGGTGCGCCGGAGACAATCGCTTCTGCTCCACGTCCCACGCGACATGGACATCCGCATCGCCTACCACGAATCGACCACCTCGACCGTGGAGGGAGCCCTCTCGAAGATGGGTCGTGCCGGTTTCGACCTCGTGTGCTCGGCGTGGCGACTGGGCTGTCGCTTTGACGCATGGACAAGCGAGTTTCGCTACGACCTCTGGGTACGGGCCGCGACCGAGGTGGGGATAGACCTCGTGGACGTGGCAACCGAGTCGTTCTCCCTCGACGCCCGCCTTCCCTGGGAACATACGTCACCGGGTGTCTCCAAGGACTTCCTCAGGCGCGAGTGGCATCGCGCCGTCGACGGCGTCACCACGCCTGATTGCACGCGTTCGACCTGCGCGGGCTGCGGCGTATGCCCTACGCTCGGTGTTTCGAACGTAATCGCGGGTGAACGCAGATGACGCCTGGAACGTTTCGTCTTCGTGTGATGTACGAGAAGGACGATCGTCTCGCCTTCCTCGGTCACATCGAGGTCATCAACACGATCAACCGCTGCGTTCGCAGGGCACAGCTGCCGTTTCGCGTCGGCAACGGCTTCGCGAGACGCATGAGCATTCAGTTCTCCCAGGCACTTCCCGTGGGTGCCAGCTCTTCGTGCGAGTACTACGACCTCGCCCTCACCGATCCCCTCGATCCCTCGGCGGCACTCTCGCTTCTTCGGGAGGCGACCCCACCTGCGCTTGCGCCCGTGCGCGCCTCGTATGTCACCGAGGCGCAGGGAGCCCTCGAGGCCTGGCTCACGCGTGCCCGCTGGGAGGTCGAGCTCATAGGCGCGACGTGCTCGCCCCAAGACCTCGTCGACGGCATCGCAGGGGTCTCGTCCGCAGGCAGCATCACCTACATGAGGGGGGAGAAGGAGAAGACCCTTGAGCTGCAGAAGGTTCTCGTGGAGGTCTTCGACGCGCGGCCCACGGATTCGGGCTGCTCCTTCGTGCTCGACACCCGTGCATGTCCCTCGGGTTCGCTCAGACCGGCGGTTCTCGTCGCCGCGACGGGACTCTCCTACGACTCGATTCGCGTGCGGAGGGTTGGCCAGTGGCATGAGGCGGAAGATGGTTCTCTTGTGGAACCGATGTAAGCCTTTTGGAATCACGCGTCCACGAGACTATCCTTTCCAAGGTTGCGTTTCGACTTTGTTGGGACATGCGGACCGATTCGTTTCCCTTACGGTTACCGCAGGTCATAATGATTTATTCATTGACGGGTCGTTGCGTGGCTAGTAGAATATTTCTGTTGCACTTACATCAGTAATGAAGGGTTCATACATGTACGCAATCGTAGCAACTGGTGGCAAGCAGTACAAGGTTGCCAAGAACGACGTCATCGACGTCGAGAAGCTTGATGCGCAGCCTGGCGATACGGTCGAGCTCCCCATTCTTCTTTTGAATGACGGCAAGCAGACCATCGTGGATCCTGCCGCACTCGAGGGCAAGAAGGTCACCGCGGAGGTCGTCGATCAGTTCAAGGGCGAGAAGGTCCTCGTCTTCAAGCTCAAGAAGCGCAAGCGCTATCATCGCGCCAACGGCCATCGCCAGCAGCTCACCAAGATCAAGGTCAGTGAGCTTCCCGAGGCCTAGTAGGCCGTGTAGCTTCCATTCTTAGAGTAGACAGGCAGGTACCACAATGGCTCACAAGAAAGGTCTCGGCTCCTCTCGAAACGGCCGCGACTCACAGGGACAGCGTCTTGGCGTGAAGATCTACGGTGGCCAGTCCATCAAGACGGGTCAGATCATCATTCGTCAGCGCGGCACCCACATCACCCCTGGCGACAACGTCGGTCGTGGCAAGGATGACACTCTGTTTGCGCTCGCGGACGGCACCGTGCAGTTTGTGAAGGGCGCGAAGCACGTGGTCAACGTCGTGTCCGAGTAGGACTTGGCACAGCTGGTCGCAGAGGGTCCGCCGCAAGGCGGGCCCTTTTTCGTATGGTACGGCCACGCGCACAGGCAGCGAGGTATCATCGAGATAGCTACCTCGCATGACCGTCGTAACGCATTCAAGCACACCCGAGGAGGATAACCTTGGAAACCTTTACCGATCTTTCCCACATCAACGTCTGCGGCGGCGACGGCGGGGCAGGCTGCATGTCGTTCCGTCGCGAGGCCTACGTGCCCAAGGGCGGCCCGGACGGCGGTGACGGCGGCCATGGCGGCAGCGTCATCGTCGAGACCGACCCGCAGCTCTCGTCACTCATCGACTATCGATTCAAGCACCATTTCAAGGCGGACAAGGGCACGCACGGACTTGGTGCCCGCCGTCATGGCAGGGACGGCGACGACCTCGTGCTCAGGGTCCCGCTTGGCACCGTCGTGCGCGAGCTCGATCCCGAGACGCAGACCCCCGTCTTCGAGATAGCGGATCTCACCCAACCCGGTGAGCGCGTGATCGTCGCACCTGGCGGCATCGGTGGACGTGGCAACATTCACTTTGCGACCTCCGTGCGCAGGGCACCGGCCTTCGCCGAGAAGGGTGAGCCAGCCAGCGAGCACTGGATCGAGCTCGAGATGAAGCTCATGGCGGATGCGGCCCTCGTAGGCATGCCGTCGGTAGGGAAGAGCTCCATCATCGCCCGCATCAGCGCCGCCCGTCCCAAGATCGCTGACTACCCATTTACGACCATCGTGCCCAACCTCGGCGTCGCGCGTGCGAAGGATGGTCGCTCATTCGTTGCTGCCGACGTCCCTGGTCTCATCGAAGGGGCGAGCGAGGGACGTGGCCTCGGTCATCAGTTCCTCCGCCATATCGAACGGACGGCGCTCATCATGCACGTGGTCGACGTGACGGGCGGCTATGAGGACCGAGACGTCATCGAGGACTATCGCGCCATCAATGCGGAGCTTGCCGCCTATGCCGCGGAGCTTGCGGTGCGCCCGCAGGTGGTCATTGCCAACAAGTGCGACATGCCTGGGACCGGCGACGCCGTGGAGCGTCTCCGCAGCGCCGCTGAGGCGGATGGCCACGAGTTCTTCGCCGTCTCCGCGGTGACCGGCGAGGGTCTCGAGGCGCTCGTCTCCGCGGTGGCCGAGAGGGTGTCCGAGCTCCGCAGGGCGATCTCTGCCTCGGAGCCGGCTGCGGACTACTCCATGACATGGGAGCGCGATCGCCAGCGTCGTGACAAGGTCATCACCATCACGCGCGAGGAGCGTGGTGCCTGGCGCGTCTCGGGTGGTGCCGTCGAACGCATGGTCATTCAGACCGACTGGGGCAACGACGAGGCCGTCGCCTTCCTGCAGCATCGCTTCGACCGCATCGGACTTGACGATCGGCTTGCCAAGGCGGGCTGCGTCCAGGGTGACGAGGTGCGGATACTCGGCTACGCCTTCTCGTATGTCGGGGAGGGTGCCGAGGACGAGTACTCCGAGGTGAGCGATGCCGGTGACGAGGTCGTCGGCGAGTTCGACGGTAGTGGTGAGTGATGGGGGGCATTCGTCTCGTCGTCGCCAAGCTCGGCACCTCGACGCTCGTCGACGGCTCTGGTGCACTCGATCAGGGCTTCATCCGCTCCCTCTGCGACCAGGTGGGAGAGCTCGCCGCTGACGGCGTCCGCGTCGTGATCGTGTCGTCTGGTGCCGCGGCGGCCGGGCGCGACGTGCTCGGGCTCGAGAGCCGTCCCACCGACATCCCGACGCTCCAGGCCTGCGCTGCGGCGGGGCAGGTCCGTCTGACCGAGGCGTATGCCGACGTTCTCTCAGAACGTGGGATTCCCTGTGGCCAGGTTCTTCTCACAAGGCGTGACGTCACCGACCGCGATGGCTACCTCAACGCCCGCAATACGCTCGAGCGGCTCCTCGAGCTCGGTGTCGTACCCGTCGTCAACGAGAACGACACCGTGTCGGTCGCCGAGTTCGCCTTCGGCGACAACGACATGCTCGGCGCGATCGTGGCGGCCATGCTCAATGCGGACCTCTACGTGATTCTTTCTGACGTCGAGGGACTCTATTCGGCAAACCCGCAGACCGACTCCTCCGCGCGCCTCATCGACCGTGTCGAGGAGGTCGACGGTCGTGTCTCCTCCATGGCGGGAGGTGCCGGAACCTCCTTCGGAACGGGTGGCATGTCCTCCAAGGTGCGAGCAGCTCGCGCGATGCTCGTGGCGGGCATTCCCACCGTAATCTGCCAGGGCAGACGCAAGCACGTGCTTGTCGACGTGGCGCGCGGTCAGCACATAGGCACGCTCTTCCAGTCTCCAGAAGGCGCGCCCCATGAGACGGGCCGCAAGCTCTGGATCGGACTCGCCGAGGTCGTCAAGGGCAGCCTTACGCTTGATGACGGTGCCGCGCGCGCGGTGATCGAGCGCGGGTCATCCATCCTCCCCGTGGGCGTCCTCTCCACGACGGGAGACTACGAGGTGGGAGACGTGGTCAACGTGGTCACGCGACAGGGAAGCCTCATCGGGCGAGGTGTCGCACGCTACTCGTCGGATGACATGCTGCGCGTTCGCGGGCTCAAGCTCGAGGTCATCGCCCGGTTCCTCGATGAGAGGCACGTTCAGCCCGCCATCCACCGAGACGAGCTTCTCGTCTTCTGACGCACGACGTACGGCCCCCTGGAGGTGGGTACGCTTGGCTTCGAAAGCGGACATCCTACGCGAGAACGATCTTCCGATGCTGGGGACGGACCCCTCCGCCACGTATCGGCTCGGCATCATGGGCGGTACCTTCGACCCCATCCACTACGGTCACCTCGTGGCTGCCGAGCAGGCCTTCGACGACCTCCGTCTCGACTTCGTGGTCTTCATGCCCGCGGGAAGGCCTGCGTTCAAACAGGACAGGGTCGTCTCCTCGGGTGAGGATCGCTATGCCATGACGCTGCTTGCGACGTCGGATAACCCCCACTTCCTTGCATCGCGTTTCGAGGTCGACCGAGAAGGCATCACCTATACCGCGGAGACGCTCCGTCTTCTGCGCGAGATCTACCCCAGCAACGTCGAGTTCTACTTCATCACCGGTGCCGACGCCATCAGCGAGATCGTCATGTGGAGGGATGCGGTCGACATCGCCCGTCTTTCCCATCTTGTCGCTGCCACGCGTCCGGGATACGACCTCGATAGGGCATGGGACACCATCTCCGCCTCTGGGCTCGGTTTCGACGTCACCTATCTCGAGGTGCCCGCGCTGGCCATCTCGTCGAGCTATCTCCGCGACCGCGTGTGCGTGGGTCAGAGCCTGCGCTACCTCACACCCGACCCCGTGATTGGCTACCTGCACAAGCATGGGCTCTACGGTGCGGCGCAAAGCCACTACGGACGCACGCTCGGGGAGGGTGACGACTAGATGGGTGCTTCGTTGCCATGCTTCGATCCCGACCAGCTTGCCATGGTGCGTCGCCTCGAGGGCGACGTGGAACGGCAGCTCTCGAAGAAGCCAGGCCGTCTCGCGCACTCCCTCTCGGTGGCGGATGCGGCCGAGAGTCTTGCCGTCACCTACGGAGTCGATCCCTACCTCGCGCGCGTGTCCGGGATTCTTCACGACTGGTGCAAGGCGCTCTCCAAGGAGGACGTCATCAGGAGGGCGACGGAGCTCGGCGTTGACCTCGGGGTGGATCTGCGGCTCGTCCAGCCGCTCCTGCATGGCATCGTTGCCGCCGAGGAGCTTCCCGGGATCTACCCCGAGCTTCCCCCCGAGGTCTTCCGTGCCATTCGTCTCCATACCACCGGCGCCGTCGACATGACCCCGCTCGACATGGTCGTCTTCGTCGCCGATGGCATCGAGCCGCTCAGGCCGCCCTCCGCGGGTGTCGAGAGGGTTCGCTCGCTCGTGGGAACGGTTTCCCTCGCCGACCTCTACTGGGAGTCTTTTGTGGGCGGCATCGTTTATGTGATTGAGGGAGGGAGATACCTCTATCCGGGTACCATCGAGATATATAATGCGCTCGCGCTCCGCCGAGGCGGGGATAACGCAGTCGCTCAGAAGAACTAGGAGACCGCATGCCCGTATCATCGCTCGAACTCGCCAAGGTTGCCGCCATGGCCGCCGATTCCAAGAAGGCGGCTGACATCCTCCTGCTCGACCTCACGGGGCAGACGGACGTCTGCGATTACTTCCTCATCTGCTCGGGAGCCAATGGTCACATGGTGGACGCCATCGTCGACGAGATTCGCGAGAAGGTCCGCAAGAACTGCGAGATCAGCGCCATGGCGACGGAGGGACGAGATGGCCTGAGGTGGGTCCTCGTGGACTTTGGCTCGGTCGTGGTGCATGTCTTCCAACCCGAGACGAGGGACTACTACCGTCTGGAGAGGCTCTGGGGCGACGCTCCGCGCGTGACGCTCGACCTTGAGGGCGGCATGGTCGACGAGCCCTCTTGGACGGATGGCGGGGGCGAGGTGCCGGACTTCGAGATCTACCCCGAGGAGCTCGAGGACGACATCGACGTGACGAGTGACGAGGCCGACGGCGAGCTATAGCGACCGAGCCTAGAAGTCGCTCTTCCCCATGGGAGTGGTGTCCGAGACATGATCGCGAAAGCGCAGGTCTCGGCCATATCCCACCATGTCGTCACCAAAGCGCTCCTTGAGTCTGTCCGTTATCTCCGCGAGTGCCTTCGACCCATGGGATAGGCCCGTGCCCTCATCTCCTGCACTCGCATCGAAGAGTGACATCTGTTCTGGTGCAGACGCACCGAAGCAGCTCATCCCGACGCCGATAAGCCTTACGGGCTGGCCTGCCCGCCATAGCTCGGAGAGGAGGTCGCAGGCGATGGTGCCAAAGACGCGCTCATCGTCCGAGGGAGAGGGAAGCCTTCGCTGCGCCGTGCGTGAGCACAGCGCGTCGTACTTGATCTTGAGGGTCACCGTCTGGCCCCTGAGTCCGCGCGTGCGCAGCCTTCTGCCGGCGAGCGACGCCACGTGCATGATCGCGGCGCGAATCTCCCTCTCGTCGGTGAGGTCGGTCTCGAAGGTTCGCTCGTTGGAGACCGACTTGGCGTCTTCCCGCGCGACCGCCTCGCGCACGCGGCTCGTCTCTCGTCCCGCGGCTCGCTCGATCATCTGCGCCCCGCGCACGCCAAAGACACCTCGCAGCCGGGTCGGGTCGGCCCTCGATAGCTCGCCGAGCGTATGGATGCCCATCTCGGAGAGCCTTCCCTCGGTGACGGTTCCGATGCCGCTCATCACGCCTGTGGGCAGCGGGGCGAGAAAGCCTTGCTCCGTTCCCGGATACACCACGGTGAGCCCGCGTGGCTTCTCGCGTTCCGAGGCGATCTTGGCCACGGTCTTGTTCACGCCGATACCGATCGAGCACGTCACACCGAGACCTGCCACTGCCGCCTGCACACGGCGGCAGATGCCGATGGGGCTCTCATGCGAGTAGCGCCCTGGGGTCACGTCGAAGAACGCCTCGTCGATGGAGACCTGTTCCACAAGGGGGGTCTCGGCGTCGAGTACCGCCATCACGCGTTCGCTCATCTCGCGGTAGCGACCAAAGTGGCCCTGGGTCCAGACGGCGTCGGGGCAGAGCCTCCTTGCCTGCGATGAGGGCATGGCAGAGTGGACGCCGTACCTCCTCGCCTCGTACGAGGCTGTGGACACCACGCCCCGCCTCTCCGGTGAGCCACCCACGATGAGGGGCCTGCCTCGCCACTCGGGATGGTCGAGCTGCTCGACGGAGGCGAAGAACGCGTCGAGGTCGAGAAGACCGATGGCTGGACCCTCCCATGTGGGAAGTGCGGGCGTTTCGGTCGTATGTGAGATGGGCTCCATGTCCCGATTATAGGAGTACGGTAAAGGTCGTCCCGTCCCTTTCGGTGCTCGAGACCGAAATCTCGCCCCCGTGCGCCTCGATGATGCCCTTGCAGATGGCGAGGCCGAGTCCGAAGCCGCCGGTCTCCCTCGCACGGGCCTTGTCCGAACGATAGAAGCGGTCGAAGAGATGCCCGAGGTCCTCGGGATTGATGGCGGGGCCGGCGTTGTTGACGGTGAGCTTGGCTCGCTTCCCTGCGTGGCCGAGCGTGACCATGACCGTCGTGCCTTTGGTCGCATACTTCGACGCGTTGTCCACGAGGGTGCGTACGGCGCGACCGAGCTGGTCCTTATCGGCACTGAAGCGTATGCCCTTCTCGATGTCCGTGTCTATCGAGCAGCCTCGCTCGAACGCGATCGCATCGAATTCCAGCACGCTTTCGTCAACGAGCTCGCTCAGGTCGAGATCCTCTCGGGCAAGGGCGCTTTGGGCGGTTCCCGAGGCGGCCTCATCGGTACGTGCGAGGACGAGAAGCTCTTCGACGAGGCTCTTCATGGTACCCGCCTCGTCAGCGGTGCTGTCGATCCAGCGCATCGACTGACGGGGGATGTCGTGGTCGCGCTGGAGGATCCCCGTGTTGGCGATAATCACCGAGAGCGGCGTCTTGAGCTCGTGCGAGGCGTCAGAGATGAAGCGACGCTGACGCTCCCAGGCATCCTTGACCGGCTCGAGCATCCATGAGGAGAGAAACCAGGCGATCACGAAGAGAACCGCAAGCGCACCCACGAAGATGCCGATGCTCATGAGGAGCTGTCGGTTGAGGGCGCTGTCGCGGGACGAGGTGTCTGCGATGGAGATGAGGTAGCCCGTGTTGGTGGGCCTCTTGAGCCAGGCGAGGTGGTAGTCAGGGTTTTGTCCGGAGCTGGAGGAGCTCGTCACGGCCTCGTCCACGATTGTGGCAAGGTCCTCTGCGCTGATGGAGATCGGAGAGTCGCTCTTGCCGGTGATGGCACCGGTCGCGCTCGCCGTGACCGTGAGCGTGAACGTCCCCGAGAAGCCATGGCTTCCTGAGTCCGATGGCGCGTCAAGGTCTGTGTCCGTCAGTATGTCCGAGGTACCCGCCGAAGCAGATCCGAGACCCTTCTCAAGCGACTCCATCGTGATCGAGTACTGCGTCGAGTAGTTCGAGTAGCACGACACCCCCAAGGTGGCAGCCATCACCACCCCTACGAGCGTGAGGGTGATGACGACGAACTGGATGCGAAGTCTCTTGAACAAGGTATGCGCTCCCGTGAACGCGGGTGGTCTGTGCACGCAATCCTAGTCGAACATCTCCAGCCGGTAGCCGAGCATGCGAAGCGTCGTGACCTGCACGCGAGAATCGATGTGGGCGAGCTTCTTGCGAAGGAAGGAGACGTACGCCTCCACGGAGTTCTCCGACGCCTCCGAGCTGGCGCCCCATACGCGGGTGAGGAGGTCCTGCTTGGAGACGACGCGTGAGTTCGAACTCATCAGCATGCTCATGACCTCGAACTCCTTTCCGGAGAGGTGCACCTCCTTCTCGCCGCAGGAGAGGTCGTGAGTGGCGAGGTCGAGCGAAATGTCCGCGAACTTGACCTCGTCGATCACCACGTCACCATGGCGGCGCGTGAGGGCGCGCACGCGCGCGAGGAGCTCGGGTGCCTCGAAGGGCTTGGTCATGTAGTCGTCCGCGCCGGCATCGAGACCCTCGACCTTGTCCGTCGTTGCCGTGCGGGCCGTAAGGAGCAGGACCGGCGTGGCAATGCCCTCCGTGCGGAGCTCGTGGACGATGTCAAACCCCGACATGCCCGGGAGCATCACGTCGAGGATGACGGCGTCGTAGAGACCGCTCTTGGCGCTGGCGAGACCCGAGACGCCGTCATAGACGGCCTCGGCATTGTAGCTTCCGTCCTGCATGATGCGAACGATCGCGTCGGCAAGGTTGCGCTCGTCTTCAACCACTAAAATATTCATGTACGTGCCCTTCCCCCAAGTGCTCGTATCCGGTTTTATGCTTTCCAAGAATCCTATTCCATGGCACTGAAAGAACTCTTAACTAGAGGACCTGCATGAACACCCGGGTCAGTGGTGTTCACAAAAATAGCATCTTGTGATCTCGCAAAGAGTCGTAGAATCATAAGTTGCTTTGTGGCTGACGGTGCAGCCACTGACTACTAACCACGTGCACCGCTCGTATGGAGGAGTTTTCATTGGCAGTCAAGATTCGTCTGGCCCGTCACGGTGCCAAGAAGCGTCCGTACTATCGCGTCGTCGTCGCTGACGGTCGCATGCCCCGCGATGGTCGCTACATCGAGGAGGTCGGCCGCTACAACCCGCTGACCAACCCCAAGACCATCGACATCGACATCGAGAAGGTTGACGAGTGGGTGGCCAAGGGTGCCCAGCCCACCAATGCCGTCTCTCATCTCATCGACATCGCCCGCGATGGTGCGCCGGTCGTCGAGAAGAAGGTCAAGCTCTCCAAGAAGGCCGCCGCGAAGGCCGCTGCAGCTGCAGCAAAGGCCGAAGAGCCCGCCGAGTAGCTCGTGGTCGAACACATGGAGACCAGCGCGCTTGAGCCCGAGACCAAGGATATGCCCTCCGACAAGGTCGCCGATCTTGTCGAGTACATCGTCTGCGGTCTTGTCGACAACGAGGATTCAGTCTCTCTGGATGTGACCGACGGCGAGGAGGGTGCCCTCATCGAGGTCACCTGTTCCGAGGAGGATGCCGGCAGGGTGATCGGTCGCAAGGGCCGTACCATCAAGGCAATCCGCACGCTCGCGAGGGCGCTCGGCCAAAGGGTCGGGACCTCCGTCGAGGTCGAGGTCGTAGGCTAGGTCACGTCGGTGCGAGAGCTCTGCAGAGCCATAGCCCGTGTGGAGAAACCACACGGGAGAAGAGGGGAGGTCGTGACGGTACCCGTCCACGGCCTCCCGTCGGTTATGAGGGTTGGGATGCGCGTCGCGATCGTGCCTCCCGCCCTCAAGGGCAATCGCTGGCACATGGTCACGTCCGTCTCGGAAGGTGGCTCGTCCGGCCAGCTCGTCTCGCTTTCCGGGGTCGACTCGATAGGGGACGCCGAAGGCATCGTCGGCAAGTCGGTGCTGGCCCTCGTAGACGAGCTGCCCGCAGACCTCGCCCTCCACGACCCGGAGGTCCTCTTAGGTCGCGAGGTGCGAGACGAGGGGCTCGGGGATCTTGGGGCCATAGCCGAGGTCATGACCGGGCCCGCAAACGACGTCTGGGTCATCTCGGGCCCGCGTGGCGAGGTTCTCGTGCCCGTGGTCCCCTCGGTTGTCACAAGCGTGCCCGAGAATGGGCCCATTACCATCTCCGTACCCCCGGGGATGGGCCTCAAGGAGGAGAAATGAGGTTCGAGGCACTCTCCGTCTTTCCAGGGGTCTTCTCGTCGTATCTCGACGCCTCGATCATGGGGCGCGCACAGCAGCGCGGAATCCTCGACTTCGAGGCCTACGACCTGCGCGACTGGACGACCGATCGTCACCGCACGGTGGATGACGCCCCGTTTGGGGGTGGGCAGGGCATGCTCATGAAGCCCGCTCCGATCTTCGAGGCAGTCGAGGACATCGCGGCGCGTGGCGAGGTTCGACCGTATGTGGTCTTCTTCTCTCCTTGTGGCACGCGCTACGACGAGTCGTGCGCGCAGCGTCTCTCCCGCAAGGAGCGCGTGCTATTTGTGTGCGGTCGCTACGAGGGCATGGACGAGCGGTGCTACCGTCTCGCCGACGAGGTCCTCTCGCTTGGCGACTACGTGCTCACCGGCGGCGAGCTTGCGACGCTCGTGGTCATCGACTCCGTGGTAAGGCTTCTCCCGGGTGCCCTCGGCGATGAGATGAGTGCCCTCGATGAGTCTTTTTCCCATGGTCTTCTCGAATACGAGCAGTACACGCGTCCTGCCGAGTATCGTGGTATGACCGTGCCCGACGTGCTTCTCTCCGGTGACCATGCAGCCGTGGACGGGTGGCGACGCAGAAATGCCATCGAGCGTACGGTACGCTGGCGTCCCGACCTCCTTTCGGATGCGGGACTCTCGGATGACGAGAGGGCTTGGGTGGAGTCGATGGGTAACGAGGCGCGTGGAGGAGAAGGGGCATGACCATGGAAGAAGACGAGAAGCACCGTGGACCCCTCGGCATGGTTGCCGAGTTTGCCATCACGGTCGTAGTCGCGCTTGGGCTGGCCATGGTCCTGCGCACCTTCGTCTTCGAGGTCTACGAGGTTCCCACGGGCTCGATGCTCGAGACGATCCAGGAGGGCGATCGTCTGGTGGGCGAGAAGATCACCTACCACTTCGATGCCCCCAAGCGAGGCGACGTCGTGACCTTCGACAACCCCGATGGGTCGGGCTCCACGCTCATCAAGCGCGTCATCGCCACGGGCGGTCAGACCGTCGACCTCGTCGGTGGCGTGGTCTACGTGGACGGGGAGCCGCTCGACGAGCCATATACGCTCGGAAAGGCATCCGACCCCCTCCCATACTCACTCTCTGGCAGCGAGATCAGCTACCCCTACACCGTCCCCGAGGGTTCCGTATGGGTGATGGGTGACAACAGGACCAACTCGCTCGACTCGCGCTACTTCGGCACGATACGCGTTGATGACATAACGTCAAAGGCGGTCTTCATATTCTGGCCGTTCTCCGATGCACAGACCCTCTAGCACGACGGGCGCACGATACGATTCGAGGTAAGGACGGACATGGGCGATACCCCGCTGACATTTCAGGACATGATACTCACGCTCCAGCACTACTGGGCGGACAAGGGCTGCACCGTCATGCAGCCGTATGACTCCGAGGTGGGTGCCGGCACCTTCCACACGGCCACGCTCCTGCGTTCGCTCGGCCCCGCCGCGTGGCGTACCTGCTACCCGCAGCCCTGCCGCCGTCCTGCCGACGGCCGCTACGGCGAGAACCCCAACCGCATGCAGCACTACTACCAGTTCCAGGTGGTCATCAAGCCGTCACCGGTCGACTCCCAGGACCTCTACCTCGGCTCGCTCGCCGCCATCGGCCTCGATCCCGCCAGGCATGACGTCCGTTTCGTGGAGGATGACTGGGAGAGCCCCACGCTTGGTGCCTGGGGTCTCGGGTGGGAGGTCTGGATGGATGGCATGGAAGTCACCCAGTTCACGTACTTCCAGCAGGTCGGCGGAATCGAGGTCGACCCCGTGCCCGTGGAGATCACCTATGGCCTCGAGCGCATCGCCATGTATGCCCAGGCTAAGAACTCCGTGTACGACATCGTCTGGAGCCATCTGCCCGACGGTACCCCCATGACCTACGGGGACGTCTTCCTCGAGAACGAGCGGGAGTTCTCGACCTACAACTTCGAGGTCGCCAACGTCGAGATGATGCGTGAGAAGTTCGACGAGTATGAGGCCGAGTGCCATGCGTGCCTCGAGCGCAGGCTTCCGCTGCCCGCGTACGATTGTGTCATGAAGTGCAGCCATGCGTTTAACCTGCTCGATTCGCGCGGAGCCATCTCCGTCACGGAGCGTGCGAACTACATCCTGCGCGTCCGTACCGTGGCGAAGCTGTGCTGCGAGTCGTATCTCACGGAGGTCGCAGCCAAGACGGATGGCGCACAAAGGGAACAGGGGGTGGCCTAGATGGCGGACGTGAAGGACTTCCTGCTCGAGATCGGCACCGAGGAGATGCCGTCCGCACCACTCATTCACGCGACGAGGCAGATCGCCGACCTTGTTCGCACGGGACTCGACGAAGCAGGGCTGGCCCATGGGGAGGTACGCTCGTCCCAGACCCCCCGTCGGCTCGTCGTCATGGTCGAGGGTGTCGCCATGAGCACCGAGGAGGTCCATGAGGTCAAGCGGGGCCCTGCGGTGGCGATCGCGTTCGGTCCGGACGGCGCGCCCACCAAGGCCGCCCAGGGCTTCGCGCGCAAGTTCGGGGTCGATCCCTCGGAGCTCGCTCGCAGGAACGACGTTGACGGACGCGAGTACGTCTGGGCCGAGAAGAGCATCGCCTCCAGACCCGCCATGCCCATCCTCACGCAGGTTTCCGAGAGTGCCATCGCAGACCTCGAGTGGCCCAACTACCGCTCGCAGCGCTGGGGCAGCGAGCACCAGGGCTTCGTGCGGCCGATTCGCTGGATCTGCTCGCTTCTCGGCTCCGAGGTCGTACCCGTGACCTATGCTGACGTGACCTCGTCCAACACCACGCGTGGCCACCGCGTCCTTGGTCCCGGCGAGCACGTCGTCGCCTGCCCCGCCGACTACGAGGCAACCCTCGAGGCCGCCGGCGTCCTTCTCGCCGACCGCCGCGACAAGGCGATACGCGCGGGCATCGAGAAGGTCCAGGCCCAGCGGCCCGGATGCGTCGTCGACACCCCCAAGGGCACCTACGCCGAGGTCGTGAACCTCTGCGAGTGGCCCACCGTCCTCGTGGGCGTCTTTGACGAGGAGTTCCTGCGCGTTCCGCACGAGATCATCTGCGAGTCCATGCTCTCCAACCAGCGCTACTTCCCGATCTACGACGCACGCGGCGCGCTTACCCGGGAGTTCGTCGTGGTCTCGAACGCGAGTCCCGAGGTGTCGTCGACCGTGATCGATGGCAACGAGCGCGTGGTCCGCGCGCGCCTCGACGATGCGAAGTTCTTCTACGAGGAGGACCTCAAGGTACCCATGGACGACTTCGTCGAGAGACTGGGCAAGGTCACCTTCCAGGAGCGACTCGGCACCATGCGCCAGAAGGTCACGCGCATGGAGGCGCTCGCCCCTGTGGTCGCCCGCGAGGCCGGTCTCGGCGAGGACCTCGTCGCGTCCGCCGCGCGCGCCGCACACCTTGCCAAGGCCGACCTCGTAAGCCAGGCCGTCGTGGAGTTCACCAACCAGCAGGGGGTGATGGGCGGCTACTACGCGAGCGCCGCGGGTGAGCCCGAGGAAGTCGCACGCGCCATCCGCGAGCACTATCGCCCACGCTTCTCCGGTGACGAGCTGCCTCGGGATGTCGTGGGGAAGGCCGTCGCCCTCGCCGACAAGCTCGATACCATCTGTGGCATGTTCGTGATCGACGAGCCCCCGACCGGGTCTTCCGATCCCTTCGCCGTTCGCCGTGCCGCCATCGGCGTCATCGCCATGCTGCGTACCCTGCCCGAGGTCCAGCTGAAGCCACTCATCGCCTGCGCGCTCTCCTCGTATGCCAGACAGGGCCTGGGCTTTGACGCGACGGCCGTTCAGACCGAGGTCGAGAGGTTCTTCCAGGGCAGGCTCTCCACCATCGCGAAAGACGAGCGGATCGCGCCCGATGCCATCGAGGCCGTCTCGTCCGTGGGGGTCATCGACCCCTGCGAGTTCCTCGCACGGGCAGCCGCTCTGGACAAGGCCCGTTCCGACCAGCCCGAGCTCTTCGAGGACCTCGCCACCGCATATGCTCGTGCCGCCCACCTCGCCAAGCCCGAACTCGGCGTAGGAATCGACGAGGCCCTTCTCGGCGAAGCCGAGCGTGCGCTTCTCGACGCGTGCGAGCGGGGAGAGCGGAAGGTGTCCGCGTCCCTTGCGTCCGGGGACTTCGAGGGCGCCTGCGAAGCACTTGCCGAACTGAGGGAGCCTATTGACCGATTCTTTGACGATGTTCTGGTCATGGACGAGGACACTATGGTTAGGGAGAACCGCCTGCGGCTCCTCAATCGCTTTGCCGAAGTTTTTGTCGGCGTGGCAGACATTGGTATACTTTCGAAAAGGAAGTAATCGCGCGGGTGCATGCGTCTGCTCTTGAAACCGGAACTGGGAGGTCACCTGACATGACTGATCTTGATTTGGATGACGACATCTTCGGAGAGGCCATCCCCATCATTTACGTTCTCTCCGACTCGCGTGGCGAAACGGCGAACGCCGTCGTCATGGCCGCCGCCGCTCAGTTCGGCAATGGCTCGGTGGAGATCGTCCGCGTCTCAAACGTCGCGAGCGTAGACGCCGTTCGTGACTACTTCGACAAGAACTTCGATGCCGATCGTCCGACCGCCGTGTTCCACACGTTTGCCGATGGCATCCTGCGCCGCGAGATTCGTCGTGAGCTCGATCACCGTGGCATTCCCTCGATCGACCTCCTCGGACCAGCGGTCACGGTCATCTCGACACTTACGGGCGAGGAGCCGAGCCATGCCATCGGTGCCACGTTCAAGCGTGAGTCCGACTAGGCGGCTCGAGCTACCAAAGAGGTGCGAGGAGGGGAGGCTGCCGCGTGACAGTTTCCCCTCTTTTCGTAAACCCCCTGTGGAACTCCCCAAAAACGCATTTTCCCCACGGGTTTCCCAAGAGGTATTGATATGATGTGAAGTTGCTCGTGGGTATGGAATCCATGGGTATCGCGCTTTCGTTGTATGTGCACGTCAGCTGACGTGTCAGGACTCAATTGCAAGGGAGCAACATGGCAGAGAAGCACGTTTTCCGCTTTGGCAAGGATGTCAATGGCAACAACGTGACCGAGGTCGCGGACGCAGCTGTCGACAAGGCCAAGTGGGTTACCGGTGGCAAGGGTGCCAACCTGGCGGAGATGGCCAACATCGGCCTTCCCGTTCCTCCAGGATTCTCGATCAGTTGCCAGACCTGCGTCGCCTACTCCAGCGCCGGCAACGTCTGGCCTGATGGCGTCCTCGACGAGATCGACGAGTACCGCAAGGATCTCGAGGAGCGCATGGGCAAGAAGCTCGGCGACAAGGACGACCCACTGCTCGTCTCCGTTCGCTCTGGTGCGCCCTTCTCCATGCCAGGAATGATGGACACCGTCCTTAACCTCGGTCTCAACGACGACTCCGTTCAGGGACTCATCAAGCAGACCGGCAACCCCCGCTTTGCCTACGATTCCTATCGTCGTTTCGTCCAGATGTTCTCGGACGTCGTCATGGGTGTCCCCGGCCAGCTCTTCGAGGACGTCATCAACGCCAAGAAGGCCGAGAAGGGCGTAAAGCTCGATACCGACCTTGATGCGGATGACCTCAAGGACCTCGTCGCCAGGTTCAAGCAGATCTTCAGCGACAACGTCGATGTCGAGAAGTATCCCGAGGTCGAGGAGGGTGGCAAGGCCGTCTTCCCGTCCGACCCGATCCTTCAGCTCCGTCTTGCCGAGCAGGCCGTCTTTGGTTCTTGGAACACGGAGAGGGCAATTCTCTATCGCAAGCAGAACAAGATTCCCGATGACCTCGGCACCGCTGTGAACGTCCAGGTCATGGCCTTCGGCAACAAGGGTGACACATCCGCCACCGGCGTCGCCTTCACGCGCAACCCGGCCGATGGCACCAACGAGCGCTACGGTGACTTCCTGGTCAACGCCCAGGGCGAGGACGTCGTTGCGGGCATTCGTAACACGTCGCCCATCTCCGAGCTCCCCGAGACCCCCGGTCTCGAAGAGGCTGGCAAGGAGCTCTATCACGTCTTCGAGATCCTCGAGGATCACTATGCCGACATGATGGACCTCGAGTTCACCATCGAGCAGGGCAAGCTCTGGATGCTGCAGACCCGCGTCGGCAAGCGCACCGCGCTCTCCGCGCTCAAGGTTGCCATCCAGATGTACGAGGAGGGTCGCATCACCAAGGAGCAGGCCGTCATGCGCGTTGCTCCCGACCAGCTCGACCAGCTTCTCCACCCGCAGTTCGACACCTCGGCAAAGTACGAGGTCCTTGCCAAGGGCCTCAACGCATCTCCTGGTGCCGCCGTCGGTGGTGTCGTCTTCTCCTCTGATGACGCCGAGGTCTTCCAGAACGCCGGCAAGCCCTGCATCCTGGTACGTTGGGAGACGACTCCTGATGACCTCAAGGGCATGGTGGCTGCCGAGGGCATCCTCACGTCCCACGGCGGCAAGACGTCCCACGCGGCCGTCATCGCCCGTGGCATGGGCGCTCCCTGCGTCTGTGGCGTCGACGCCCTTTCCATCGATGCCGTCAACAAGACCTGCGCCATCGCCGGTACCGACGTCGTGCTTCACGAGGGTGACGTCATCTCCATTGACGGCACCACCGGTGACGTCATTCTGGGCGAGGTCGCCCTCGTCCGTCCCGAGCTCGGCGGCGATCTCCAGACCATCCTCGGATGGGCTGACGAGATTCGTCTCGATGAGTCTCGCGGTCGCGTGATCGGCGTTCGTGCCAACGCAGACAACCCCGATGATGCGCAGCTCTCCGCCAACGAGGGTGCCGAGGGCATCGGTCTCGATCGTACCGAGCACATGTTCCTGGGCGAGCGCAAGCAGCTCATCCAGAACTTCATCCTCGCTGAGGAGGATGCCGTCAAGGCCGAGTCGCTCGAGAAGCTCGGTGCCGCCCAGAAGGGCGATTTCCTTGGCATGTTCAAGGCCATGGACGGCAAGACCGTCATCGTCCGTCTCCTTGATCCCCCTCTGCACGAGTTCCTCGACAACCCGCGCGAGCTCAACGTCGAGATCGCCAAGGACGAGGCCGCCGGCAAGGACGTCACTGCCAAGCGTGCCCTCATGGCAAAGCTCGACTCCTTCCAGGAGGCAAACCCGATGCTCGGCCTTCGTGGCTGCCGTCTCGGACTTGTCTACCCCGAACTCAACGTCATGCAGGTGAAGGCTATCGCTGGCGCCACCGCTGACCTCATCAAGCAGGGCTTTAATCCCAAGCCCGAGATCATGATCCCGCTCGTCGGCTTCGAGGCCGAGATCGAGATCGTGCGCGCCATCGTCGAGGAGAACGTCAGGGCCGTCTCCGAGGAGCAGGGCGTCGAGCTTGACATCCCCGTCGGCACCATGATCGAGCTCCCTCGCGCGGCCATCATGTCCGAGGACATCGCCCGTCACGCCGACTTCTTCTCGTTTGGTACCAACGACCTCACGCAGACCTGCCTTGGCTTCTCCCGTGATGACGTCGAGGCTGCGTTCATGCCGCTGTACCTCGACAAGAAGATCGTCAAGACCAACCCCTTCGCTACGCTCGATGCGGGCGTCGCCAAGCTGGTCGAGATGGGCGTCAAGGGTGGCCATGCCGGCAACCCGAACATCGTCTGCGGTGTCTGCGGCGAGACTGGTGGCGACCCCGAGTCCATCCACATGTACTACGACCTCGGTGTCGACTACGTGTCCTGCTCGCCGTATCGCGTGCCCATCGCCCGTCTTGCGGCCGCACAGGCAAAGATCCAGTCGAACGGCGGAGCAAAGAAGCTCGCGTAGCTTCTCGCCCCATGGCTTGTGGGAGGGAAGGGGCCTTCGGGTTCCTTCCCTCTTTCTGTTGTAGAGTGTTCACGAGGTCTTCTGGGAGGTGAGGTCCGTGCAGGTCGAGACGAGGCAAGACCAGATGCTGCGCGAGGAGCGGCTCCTCTCTCCATGCGCTGCTCGAAGCGCAGGTTCGCGTGGCAGGCGCGTCGCGGAGGAGGAGGACTACCTGAGACCCTGCTACCAGCGCGATCGCGATAGGATACTCCACTGCAAGAGCTTCCGGCGCCTTGCCAACAAGACCCAGGTCTTTCTCGCCCCCGAGGGAGACCACTACCGTACGCGCCTCACGCATACCCTTGAGGTCTCCCAGATCGCACGCACCATCTCCCGCGCCCTTGACCTCAACGAGGACCTGACCGAGGCGATCGCCCTGGGACACGACCTGGGTCATACGCCCTTCGGCCACGAGGGAGAACGCGCGCTTTCACGCGCCATGGCCCGCCAGCGTGGCATGGACCCGTGCTCCGAACGGGGGAGGGCCCTCTTCCAGCACAACGAGCAGAGCGTTCGAATCCTGGAGGTCCTCGAGAAGGACGGGCGCGGGCTCAACCTCTCCTGGGAGGTCCTTGATGGCATACGTTGCCATAAGGGCAACCTGAGGGCCGCGACCCTCGAGGGAAGGGTCGTCGCGCGGGCCGACCGGATAGCCTATGTCTGCCACGACATCGACGATGCCGAACGTGCCGGCATCCTCACGGAGGACATGCTTCCGAAGGACGCGCGGGACCTCCTTGGCTCCCGCTCCTCAGAACGCATAGACACCATGGTGCGCGACATAGTGACGGAGAGCTCCCTCGCAGGTGATGTCACGATGTCGTCCGAGGTGTGGGATGCCATGATGAGCATGAGGCACTTCCTTTTCGAATCCCTGTACACCACGGGTGACGCCAAGTACGAGGAGCCCAAGGCGAGCCTCATGATCGAGGAGCTCTTCGATTACTTCGTCAACCACATCGACGAGGTGCCCGACGAGTACCGGCGCCATAACGAGGACGAGCCGGGGATACAGGCGGCGGACTTCGTATCGGGCATGACCGACCGCTATGCCATTCGCATGTTCGAGGACCTCAGGATTCCCACGTCATGGAAGCTCTCGTCACGTGCTCACAAGGCGTGATTCGTCGTATATTCGCTTGTCTCGTACCCTACCGAAAGGGGAGGTTCATGTCGAGAAGAGAGGGCATTGGTGTGGGGACGGTCGTTCTCGTCATCGTCTCCCTGTTCGTCGCGCTTGTGGGTGTGGGTGGCGTCTACCTGCTTGTGACCGATCGGCTCGATGGCTTTCTCGCGGGGCTCGGCATCACGAGACCGGATGGGGAAGGGTCACAGGGGGACACGGTCGCCACTTCGGAGGACAAGACCGAGCTGACGGCCTATGCAGGCCTTACGTGGACGGAGCTCCAGAGCATCTCGCAGAAGATCGCCGCCGCCCCTTCGGATGCGGAGGGAATCTCCATAGCGGCAGAATACGGGCTCTGTGACAGCTCTGGTGCGATCGTCAGCAACGCCACGGAGCTCGTGCTCTCGGACAACACGCTCGCCTACGTCCAGCTCGTCGGGATCAGACAGGACCGGCGTGCCGACGGCTCTGGCGTTGCCGGGCTCACCTTCATGGCGTACATGATTTCCGAGCAACCCATGGGCGCGACGCCGTCCTGTGCGGGCGGATGGTCGGCATCGGCCCTCAGGTCCTGGCTCGAGTCCGAATCCGCCCGCTCGCTCCTGCCCGACGAAATGGCCTCGGTCATCGTTCCCGTGACCAAGCTCACCAACAACGTCGGTCTCACGAGCTCCGTCTCGAGTGTCACCACGACCGATGACTCCCTCTGGGCCTTCTCCGCCCACGAGGTGTGTGGGGACGTGTCGTGGTTCTCGCACGACTATGGCAGCTGGTACTCCGACTACGATGACGTGCTCAACGCGGAGGGCGGGCAGTACCAGTACTTCTCGCAGCAGGGCGTCACCTCGACCTCGGATGCGACCGGCGTGCTTGCCCTCACCTACCGCGGGTCTTCCAGACCGTGGTGGTATCGATCACCTTACCCGTACTCTGTCGATGGCAACGACGCCATCGGGTATTTCTATCAGGCAAACGAGTCAGGATATCCCTCTTCTCTCGGCCAGTCCGATTCCACGGCGGGTGTCGTTGTCGGCTTCTGCGTCTAGAGCTTGTGTTGGTTCTTGTCATCGCGTGCTCGAGGTCCTATAATCATCACCCGTGTGCAAACCTATGTGTCGTTCGCCCTCGCGTCGGCACCTCTAGAGATGAGGAAGAGAATGGACTACATCCGCGCCATCGAGCGTCAGCAGATCAGGGAGGACATCCCTCAGGTCCGCGTGGGCGACAACGTCAAGATCTACTATCGAATCGTCGAAGGCGATCGCACCCGTGAGCAGGTGTTCCAGGGTGACGTCATCCGCATGAGCGGCGGCAGCTCTCGTGAGACCTTCACCGTCCGCAAGATGAGCTTCGGCGTCGGCGTCGAGCGCACCTTCCCCCTGCACAGCCCCAAGATCGCCAAGCTCGAGGTCATGCGTCACGGCGACGTCCACCGTGCCAAGCTCTACTATCTCCGTGATCGCGTCGGCAAGGCCGCGCGCATTCGCGAGAAGCGCTAGTCAGACCAGAAGCAGCAGACCGCCCTTCGGGGCGGTTTTTTTGTCCCGCGCCGCCAGTCCGGTATCCACGCGGGAATGGCGGGAGCCCTCTGAGGGCTAGGATTAGGCAGAGGGCCACCATGAGTGGCGGTGCGTGTGGGGAGACGTGATGAGTTCGGATCAGAGACCGACGACGGCACGCGAGATAGCCGCGCTTCTCAGTGACGCCTCCGCAGAGGAGGTGCGGGTGCTCGTCGAGCGCTACTCTGAGGACCCACGCAGGCAGGTCCGCCATGCCGTTGAGGTCGCCTCGCGCAGGATGGATCGCGAGAAGGCGGAGCATGACCGCGTACTGGGCATGTATGCGCTCATGCACGAGGTCGGAGGCGACGGGGTTGTCATCGGCGTCGACGAGGTGGGCCGCGGTGCCGTTGCCGGCCCACTCACGGTCGGCGCCGTCGCACTCCCGGACGATCCCGTCATCTGGGGAGTCAACGACTCCAAACAACTCACCCCCGCACAGCGCGAGATTCTCGCCGCACGCATCGCCGACGTCGCCCTGGCTGTCGGGATCGCTCACGTGAAGGCCGAGTCCATTGACGCGGTGGGTATGTCCTGTGCGCTTCGCATGGCCATGGCGGGAGCGATTCGCGATGCTGGCATCGAGCCCGACAGCGTGCTCATCGACGGGAATCCCGTACACGTGCACCCTAAGGAGAAGACCCTCGTTAAGGGTGACGCGCGTGTGGCATGCATCGCCGCGGCGTCAATTGTCGCCAAGGTCACGCGAGACGCCATGATGGTGGCCTACGAGGAGGAGTATCCGGGGTATCATCTGGCTGAGTCCAAGGGGTACGCCTCGCCGGAGCACATCGCCGCGATTCGCGAGAAGGGCCTCTCGCCCATCCACAGGGCCTCGTTTTGTGGAAACTTTCTCGAGACGCCACATCTGTTTTGATCACCGACTCCTGAATCCCCCTTGCGTTCGCATGCACGTCGACCGCCCAGAGCTGGCAGTCGAACGAAGTGGACAATTGAATCATCAGGTACCCGTCAGATGACCTGGTACCTAGTGTCAGCTTTCGGCAAGGTCGTAGTGCCATCCTCCGTGTTCCGCACACCACGAGCAAGGAGGACCACATGGAATCCGAGGACTACGAGCGCATCGCCACCCACGCACGGCAGGACGAGGCTGACGTCGAGCGAGAGCCTGACGGAGAAGACGGCGCCAGCCAAACGGACGGCGAGGCGGAGGGCACCGACAGGAAGCCGCTGTGCGACTACACCCCAAAGGAGATTGGCGACGAGGGTGAGAGCCTCGCGGCCTCATATCTCGAGAGACGCGGATACGTCCTCGTCAATCGCAACTGGAAGAGTGATGCCGGCGAGGTCGATATCATCGCAGAAGATGACGACGAGACGGTTCTCCTTGAGGTCAAGACGAGACTTGCGCTCGGAGAGGAGGCCGACAACATGCCTGAGCTTGCCGTGGATTCGAAGAAGCAACGTCGCTATCGTCGTCTCGCGCTTCTGTACCTCGCCGACCATCCGCACGTGTCATCCGTTCGGTTCGACGTCATCGCCATCAACCTCGTCGCCGAGCGCACGGCGCGACTTCGTCATCTCATAGGTGCCTTCAGCTGGGATGACAATGCCTAACGGGAGTGCATCCATCTTCACGGCGACCATCAGGGGCATCGAGGCGGTACCCGTGAGCGTGGAAGTCAGCACGTCGGGTGGGATACCTGGGCTCAGCATCGTGGGTATGCCCGACTCGGCGATTCTCGAGGCAAGGTCACGGGTGAGGTGCGCGATCAGGGCATGCGGCTTCACCATTCCACGGCTGCACGTCACCATCAACCTCTCTCCCGGGGAGATGCGAAAGTCTGGTACGGGTTTCGACCTGCCCCTGGCCGTCTCGATCCTTGTCGCGACAGGACAGGTGGACCCCGCCATCGCTCGTGACCACCTCTTCGTGGGGGAGCTCGCCCTTGATGGGACGGTGTCTCCCGTACGCGGGATAGTCGCCTACGCCATCGCCGCGCGCAATGGCGGCCTGGGCATCGTGACCTCGTCTGCGGCCTTTCTCCCGGGAAGCCATGGCGACAATAACCTCGGGTTATCGTCCCTCGCACAGCTTCGCGGAGGTCTCGGTGGGTTGGACCGGCTTCGCACCCAGCCATCTGCCACGAGACCGGAGTGCTCGTGGACTGGCCCGCCAGCACTCGACTACGCGGACGTCGTAGACCAGGAGCTCACAAAGAAGGCACTGGTCATCGCAGCCGCAGGTGGCCATGGTGTGCTTATGGTCGGTCCTCCAGGCGCAGGGAAGACCATGCTGGCAAAACGCCTTCCGACCATCCTTCCACCCCTCGCTGACGATGAGGCAGCGGAGGCGATGCTCGTACATTCGGTCGCCGGACAGCCGATCGATGACCTGCTGGCGGCGAGAAGACCGTTCAGGGCACCTCATCACTCCGTTTCCGTGGGCGGTCTCGTCGGAGGGGGCCGCCCCGTGATGCCGGGGGAGATATCGCTCGCGCATCGTGGGGTGCTCTTTCTCGACGAGCTGCCCGAGTTCCAGACGAGCGCCCTTCAGGCACTTCGCCAGCCGATCGAGGAGCATGAGGTGAGGATCGTCAGGGTGGATGGCTCCTACACGTTTCCTTGTGACTTTCAGCTTGTCGCGGCAGCCAACCCCTGTCCCTGTGGGCACTTCGGCGATCCGGACAAGACATGCACCTGTCCCGAGTCGAGGGTGGTCGCGTATCAGGCACGCATGGGCGGGCCGCTCGTAGACAGGATTGACGTGGTCACCGATGTTCCGAGACCAGAGACCTCGAAGGTAATCCAGGGAGGGGAGGGCATGAGCTCCGAGGAGATGAGGGCGACCGTCCTCTCCGCACGGGAGTTTCGCTCGTGGCGCATCGCTCGTGAGGACGACTCCGCGTGCGGAGAGGTCTGCCGTGCGCGGCTCGAGCCAAAGGCCAAGGGATTCTTCGAATCATACGCCGCGCGATTCAGGCTTGGTGGAAGGGCCATCGTGCGCATCTCGCGCGTCGCGCGCACGGTCGCCGACGTCCATGGGCACGAGCTCGTCTCCCGTGATGACCTCGCCGAGGCGCTCGGCTTCAGATCCCGATCGACGACATAAGGAGCGAAGATGCCATCACAAGCGTGGGAACTCCGGAAGGGGGACCCACGGTACCCCGACATGCTCTGCGACCTCGTTGCCCCTCCCGAGCGACTCTACGGTTGCGGGTCGTTGGACGTGCTGTCGGAGCCGTGCCTCTCCGTGGTCGGTGCCAGGCGTGCCACGCCCTACGGAATCGCCGTGGCAGAGATGGCGGGCAGGGTTGCCGCCGAGTGCGACGTCGTGGTCGTGTCGGGTGGGGCCATGGGCTGCGACCACGCTGCCGCACGTGCGGCCCTCGACGCCGGGGGCCGCACGATCGTCATCTCTGGTTGTGGTGCGGATGTCGTGTACCCCGCCTCCTCCACCGACATCTACAGAGATGCGGTTGCCCGCGGTGGGGCGGTCATCTCGACCGAGCGATGGGGAACGGGTCCGAGGCGCTATGCCTTCCCCAAGAGAAACACACTCATCGCAGCGCTATCCCAGTGCCTCCTGGTCGTGGAGGCGGGAGCAAAGTCGGGGACGATGACCACGGCCGACGCCGCCGTGGAGCTCGAACGCACGATATACGCCATACCCGGCTCCATCTTCTCGCCAAACTCGAGCGGCACCAACAGGCTCATCGTCGAGGGGGCGCGTGTGATACCCGATGAGCCCTCGCTCGAGCTTGTGATCTCGCTCGACTACGGCATCGCCAGGTTCTCGAGGCAGGAGACGAGGGGAGAACCACAGGGCAGGGTCATGTCTGCCCTCGTGGCATCGCCAAGCAGACCCGACGAGCTTGCGGAGCGTCTCAACGAGGACATCCTCACCCTGCTGCGCACCTTGACCGACTATGAGCTCCGCGGCATCGTGGCCAAACTGCCTGATGGCAGATATTCGCCGACACGAGAGTACTTCTTGGGTGAAAATGGATAGCAGAATTCGCAGACAGGGACAACGGGGTGGAGCATGGACGAGAGGGTCACCGTCATCGGCGCGGGGCTAGCGGGAAGCGAGTGCACGCTGCAACTCGCGCGTCGAGGCGTGCAGGTGAGACTCGTCGAGCAGCGGCCCGCGCATCAGTCGCCCGCGCACCATACGGACCTCTTCGCCGAGCTCGTCTGTTCCAACTCCCTCAAGTCCACGAAGCCCGATAGCGCCGCAGGCCTCCTCAAGCGCGAGCTCGAGTGCATGGGCAGTTATCTTCTGGCAATCGCCCGCGAGTGCGCCGTACCCGCCGGAGGCGCGCTTGCCGTCGACCGCACGGAGTTCTCTCGCAGAGTGACGGAGGCGATAGAGGCAAATCCCCTCGTCGAGGTCGTTCGCGAGGAGGCCGTCGCCATACCCGAAGGACATGTCGTGATTGCGGCAGGTCCCCTGTGCTCGGACGATCTGTTCGAGGCGATCTCCGACCTGGTGGGCGGCGAGCGCATGTCGTTCTATGACGCCGCCGCCCCCATCGTGGATGCCGAGAGTCTCGACCGTTCGATCATCTTCGAGCAGTCACGCTATTGCGAGGGCGAGACGGGCGACTATCTCAACTGTCCCATGGAGTGCGATGAATACGATGCTTTCATGAAAGCGCTTCTCGGTGCGGAACGCGTGATCGCACGCGACTTCGAGCGAACGGATCTCTTCTGTGCCTGCCAGCCCATAGAGGAAGTCGCTCGCACGGGCCACGACTCCATCAGGTTCGGCGCCCTCAAGCCTGTGGGCCTCAGCGATCCGCGTACGGGAAGGCGACCGTGGGCGGCGGTCCAGCTCCGTGCGGAGAATCCGATGCGTACCTCGTATAACCTCGTGGGCTTCCAGACCAACCTCACCTGGCCGGAGCAGAGGAGGGTCTTCCGCATGATTCCCGGTCTCGGCGAGGCCGAGTTCCTGCGCTATGGCGTCATGCACCGCAACTCCTTCGTGGACTCTCCGCACGCGCTCGACAGGACCTTTGCCGTGCCTGGCACATCCGTCCGTCTCGCAGGACAGATCACCGGGACAGAGGGCTACGTCGAGGCCATCGCCTCGGGTCTTCTCGCCGCCCTCAACACCTATGCCGAGCTTTCCGGCAAGGATGCGGTCATGCTGCCGCCCACCAGCTCCCTCGGTTCGCTTGTCGCCTACGCCACCGATCCGGCCACCTCGGACTACCAGCCCATGCACGTCAACTTCGGGATCCTCCCGCCGCTTTCCGACTCGCCCCGCAAGAAGGACGAGCGTCGGGCGCGCTTCTCCGAGCGTGCGCGGCATGACTTTGACGGGTACCTCTCGTCGCGTCCCGACGTCTTTTGCTGCGAGGACGGTGGATGTGCTCGTGGATGACGTTGCCCAGGGAGGGGTTGAGGGACGTCTTGCCAGACAAGACGAGTTCGAACGGTATGTCGATGACTTCCTGGGCTATCTCGTCGCGGTTCGTAACCTCTCTCCCAATACGGTACGAGCATACGGCACGGACCTCCATGGCTACTGTGCCTGGACGCGTCGCGAGGGAATCGAGCCTCTTGCCGTGAGCCATCGGGAGCTCCGATCGTATCTTGCCGACTTCTCGCGGGCCGGGTACTCCACGCGTACGACCAACAGGCATCTCTCGGCCATACGCGACCTGTACAGGTGGCTCGCCTCCGAGGGGGTGACCGAGGTCGACCCGGCGGATGCCCTTGCGAGTCCGAAGGTGGCCAAGTCGCTTCCCGCGACCATGACCGACGATGACGTGCGTGCCCTTCTCGCCACCTGCGATAACAGCGTCCCGGGCATCCGCGACCGTGCGTTCCTTGAGCTCCTGTATGCGTGCGGTGCGCGCATTTCGGAGATTTCTGGACTTGACCTGGGCTCGGTTGACATGCGGTGTGGCCAGGTCAGGCTTTTCGGCAAGGGGTCGAAGGAGCGGATAGTGCCGCTTTACGACATGGCGCTCGACTGGATTCGGCGCTACCTTGACGAATCGCGCCCGATTCTTGTCGCCGCCCAGAGACGCGGGCGTCCTACTCGGGCCCTCTTCCTCTCCACACGAGGCGCACGGATGACGGCCGATGCCCTCCGTACGCGCTTCGAGGAGCATGTGAGCCTTGCGGGTCTCGATCCCTCGCTCACCCCACACGCCATGCGCCACACGTTTGCGACGGAGCTTCTCTCGGGGGGTGCGGATCTTCGCACGGTTCAGGAGCTCCTCGGCCACGAGAGCCTTTCCACAACCCAGATATACACGCACCTCTCCGTGGAGCGTCTCAAGCAGGCCACGAGACAGGCGCACCCAAGGTCCGATGCAGGAAGCATGGAGGAAAAAACCTCGACTCCCCACTCGACGGGATGAGCTTTCCCCTGCTATACTTCTAAATCGCTGTGCATGAGCATGGCATGTCGCGTTACCGCGCGGCACATCTCACACGCGTGACGACCCTACGACTGTGGTGCCCAGAACAAAGCCAGGTTCTGGGTGGTCGAGCAGGGGATGACATCACGCGGAGGACCAACCACAGGAGGTTACACATGGCTGCAAAGATTACCATCCAGACTCTTCTCGACGCCGGTTGCCACTACGGTCACCAGACTCGCCGTTGGAACCCAAAGATGAAGTCCTACATCTTTGGCGAGCGCAACAACATCTACATCCTTGACCTCAAGCAGACCATCCTTGGCGCTGACAAGGCGTACACCTTCCTCAGGGATACCGCCTCGAAGGGTGGCTCCATCCTCTTCGTGGGTACCAAGAAGCAGGCCCAGGAGCCTATCGCCACCCAGGCCGCTCGCTGCAAGATGCCGTATATCAACCAGCGCTGGCTCGGTGGCATGCTCACGAACTTCGTGACCATGCGCTCCCGCATCACCCGCATGGAGGAGCTCGAGGCCATGGTCGAGGATGGCCGCATGGCGACCCTCCCCAAGAAGGAGCAGGCACTCCTCACCAAGGAGCTCGACAAGCTCCAGAAGAACCTCGGTGGTGCCCGAGACATGACCACCCTCCCGCAGGCCATCTTCGTCGTGGACACCAAGCGCGAGGAAATCGCGGTTCGCGAGGCAAACCGCCTGCATATCCCCGTCATCGGTCTTCTCGACACCAATTCCGATCCTGATGTCATCGACTTCGGGATTCCCGCGAACGACGATGCCATCCGCTCCGTCTCCCTCCTGTGCGACCTCGTCGCCGATGCCATCCTTGCCGGGACCGGCGAGGAGCAGATCACCGCTGAGGAAATGGTCGCCGGCGCTCCCGTTGCCCCCGCGACACCTGAGGCCCCTGAGGCCCCCGCGACTCCCGAGGCGCCTGCAGCCGAGTAGGCGTACGATCCTCAAACCTTCGACCCCAGAGGAGGGGCATACCATGGCACAGGTTACCGCCGCACTCGTCAAGCAGCTCCGCGAGATGACTGACTCGCCCATGATGGAATGCAAGAAAGCGCTCGTCGAGGCTGATGGCGACATCGAGAAGGCCGTCGACATCCTTCGCACCATGGGCGTCGCCAAGGCCGTGAAGCGCGCTGGCCGCGACACCAACGAGGGCACCATCGCCATCTACATCGCCGATGACTCCAAGACAGGAGCCATCCTCGAGCTCACCTGCGAGACCGACTTCGTAGGCACCAACCCCAAGTTCACCGGCTTCGCGACCGACCTCGCAAAGGTCGTCGCGGAGTTCGATCCCTCTGACGTGGACGCCCTCAAGGCGTGCCCGATGGCCAACGGCACCGTCGCCGACGAGCTCACGGAAATGATTCACGTCATCGGCGAGAACATGAAGATCGCCCGTTTCCAGCGCGTCTCCGTAGACAACGGTGCGCTCTCCAGCTACATCCACCTCGGTGGCAAGCTTGCCGACATCTGCGTCTTCGAGCTTGGCAACGCCGAGATTGCCCAGAACGACGAGTTCAAGGTCTTTGCGCATGACGTCGCCATGCAGGTTGCCGCCGCCGCTGCGGTCGCCGCGCGCCGCGAGGACGTTCCCGAGGAGACCATCGCACGTGAGAAGGCCATCTACCTAGCGCAGGCGGCCGAGTCGGGCAAGCCCGAGGAAATCCAGGAGCGCATGGCCGTCGGCAAGCTCGAGAAGTACTACAAGGAGTACATCCTCTCCGAGCAGGTCTTCATCAAGGATTCCTCCATCACCATCTCCGACCTTGCCAAGAGGGTCTCCAAGTCCTGCGGAGGGAGCATCGCCATCAAGTCCTTCGTCCGCTACAGCTTCGGCGAGTAGCCCGGGACTCAGCGTATCTCATGGGGCCGATCCCTTCGGGTGTCGGCCCCACTCATATGCAGAGGTTGGACGCTTGCCAGAACCGCAGGGGCATAAGGGTCGGCTCTGATAGAATTCATTGGGTGCCAAGGCGTGTTCGCTGATGGGCCGCCTGGCGGTAGGGAGGCTGGATTTGACGAGTTACAAGTACAAACGCGTGCTTCTCAAGCTCTCTGGAGAGGCTTTGATGGGCGACCAGCAGTACGGGATCGATCCGGCTGTTCCCCAGAGGTTGGTGGATGAGATCAAGCCCGTCTGGGAGAACGGCGTGCAGATTGCCATCGTCGTCGGCGGTGGGAACATCTTCCGCGGCATCCAGGGCGCCGCCGCAGGCATGGATCGCGCTCAAGGCGATAGCATGGGCATGCTGGCTACGGTCATCAACTCCCTCGCCCTGCAAGACTGCTTCGAGCGCAACGGTATGGACTGCCGTGTCATGAGTGCCATCGAGATGCGCCAGATCGCCGAGCCCTACATCCGGCGTCGCGCGATCCGGCACCTCGAGAAGGGGCGCGTCACGATCTATGCCGCCGGCACCGGAAACCCCTACTTCACGACCGACACCGCGGCAGCGCTGCGCGCCTGCGAGATAGACGCCGAGGTCCTCATGAAGGCCACCAAGGTCGATGGCATCTATGATGCCGATCCGGTCTCTCATCCAGATGCGAAGAAATTTGATACCATTACCTACAAGGACGTCCTTGCTCGGGGCCTGAAGGTCATGGACGCGACCGCCACCGCGCTCTGCCAGGACAACAAGATGCCGATCATGGTCTTCGACATGGGACAGAACGGCGTCTTCGCGAGGGCAATCAGCGGAGAGCTCGTAGGAACGACCGTCATCGAAGGGGAGCAGTAGCATGAGCGAGTACACCGATTCTGCCAAGAAGCATATGGACAAGTGCATCGATTCGCTCAAGGGGAACTTCTCCCGCGTGCGTACCGGTCGCGCCAACCCGCACATCCTCGATCCGATCAAGGTTGACTATTACGGCCAGCCCACCCCCATCACGCAGCTCGCCGGCGTGAAGGTCCCCGAGGCCACCATGCTCGTCATCGAGCCCTGGGACAAGTCGTCCCTCAAGAGCATCGAGAAGGCCATCGAGTCATCCGACCTCGGCATCACACCGTCGAACGACGGCGTATGCATACGCCTGCCGTTTCCCAGGCCCACCGAGGAGAGGCGCAAGGAGCTCGTCAAGGAGTGCAGCAAGATGGCCGAGGAGGCGCGTGTCTCGATTCGCAACGCCCGCCGCGACGTCAATGCAAAGATCGAGAGGGACGAGGAGCTTCCCGAGGACCAGCAGACACGCGAGAAGAAGTCCATCCAGAAGATCACCGACTCCTATGTCGACAGAATCGATGAGATGCTGAAGTCCAAGACCGCCGAGGTCATGGAGATCTAGGTGGACGTCGATATGACAAAGCTCGGCGAGTACTTCTCGGAGGCACCTTCCGACATATCCCTCGCTGATATCGACATGACTCGCATCCCGCATCACGTCTCGATCATCATGGACGGAAACGGACGCTGGGCGCAGGCGCGCGGCCTTGATCGCTCGGAGGGCCACATCGCGGGTGTCGCCTCCCTCAGGGAGACGGTGACGACCAGCGTGCGCCTTGGCATCGACGTCCTCTCGGCCTATGCCTTCTCGACCGAGAACTGGAAGCGTCCCCAGCACGAGGTTGACATGCTCATGCACCTCTTCGCGACCACGCTCATCAACGAGTTGCCGCTCTTCGACCAGGAGAACGTGCGACTGCGCTTCTTTGGTGACCTCGAGGCGCTGCCCAAGGAGACGTACGACGTCTTTCAGGAGGGGCTCGACGAGACCGCGGGTCATACGGGCATGACCTTCGCGCTCGCGGTGAACTATGGTTCGCGGGCGGAGATCGTCCGCGCCGTGTCGAGCATCGCGAAAGACGTTCGGGATGGCACGATCGACCCGGAGTCCGTCGACGAGCGACTCGTGTCCTCACGGCTCTACACCGAGGGGCTGCCTGACCCGGATCTTGTCATCCGGACCTCCGGCGAGCTCAGGCTCTCGAACTACCTGCTCTGGCAGCTCGCGTACGCCGAGTTCTACGCTACGTCCACGCTTTGGCCGGACTTCTCCCGCTGGGAGATGCTTCGCGCCGTGAGGAGCTACCAGGGTCGCAGCCGTCGCTTCGGGGGAGTGAACTCAAGGTGAGCAGCGAGGATGGGTCGGAGAAGGACCATGTAAGGTCTGCGAGGACTCCTCACGACCCCGTGAGCATCGATCGGGGCATCGACCGTCTCGAGCGCTGGCGCAATTCCAAAGAGGGACAGCGGGCCGAGGGCAACCTCAGGGGCCAAAGGGCCCGCGGTGGCGTCGAAAAGCTCCTCACGCGCACGACCTCGGGTGCCATCTATGCCATCGTCGTCGTCGGGTGCTTTCTTCTTGGGCACATATCCACGGCCTTTCTCGTCGCTGCCATGGCATGGCTCTGCTGCTCGGAGTTCTTTCACATGTGCAGGCTTGGCGGCAGAATGCCCAACGAGACGTTCGGACTTGCGGCTGCGGTCCTCTTTCCGATCGCGGCGCACTTCGCCGGGATGCATGGCGTGTTGCTGCTCACCTTCATCCTTGTCTTTGCCTGCGGCATCTGGTTCGTCTTCACGCCGCGCGCGAACGTCGCCGATGTCGCGGCGACGGTCTTCGGTCCCATATACACCTCGCTCATGTTCTCGAGCGTCGTCTTCATCAGGGACATGGAGGCCGGTTTTCCCGGAGGCTGTCTCGTACTTGGTGCCGTGCTTTCCGTTTGGGCAAACGATGCCTGCGCCTATCTCGTGGGATCGCGCATCGGTCGCCACAAGCTGGCCCCTAGGATCTCTCCCAAGAAGAGCTGGGAGGGCCTCTTCGGCGGTCTTGCCGCCTCCATTGTCATCTGGGTGCTCATGTCCGTGTTCGGAATCGACACCCTCTCCATCCCCATGAGCGTCTCCGCGGGCGTGCTCGTCGGTCTCGCGGGCATCTTCGGCGATCTCTTCGAGTCCCGCATCAAGCGCGGCGTGGGCGTCAAGGACTCGGGCAACTTCATGCCTGGTCACGGTGGCCTGCTCGACAGATCGGACTCGATGCTCTTTGGGTGCATGGTCGCGTACTTCGTTCTTCTGATTGGAGGTCTACGATGAGCATCTTCGACACCAAACCCGCTACATGCGAGCGTGAGTATCCCATTCGGGTGGCCATTCTCGGCTGCTCTGGTTCCATCGGCAGGCAGACGCTCGACGTGTGCCGAGAGCACTCCGACAAGATCAAGGTCACGGCCCTCTCGGTCAACGTCTCGACCGACAAGCTCGTGGCCGCCGCTCGCGAGTTCTGCGTCGATCACGTCGTCGTCGCGGATCCCGCGCATGCACACGACCCCGTTCTTGAAGCGCTCGATTCCCACTGCGACCTTCGCATCGGCCTCAAGGCCGTCTCGGAGCTCGGCATGCTCCCCGATGTCGACGTCGTGGTCAACGCACTCGTCGGTTTTGCGGGCATCGGCGCGGGATACTCCGCGCTCAGGGCGGGCAAGGTCCTCGCCTATGCCAACAAGGAGTCCGTCGTCGTCGGCGGCGACCTTCTCATGCCGCTCACCCGGCCCGGTAGCCTCATCCCCGTGGACTCCGAGCACAGCGCGATCTTTCAGTGCCTCACCGGTGAGCACATCGAGGATGTCTACCGCCTTTGGCTCACCTGCTCCGGCGGCCCGTTCTTCGGCATGAGCCGTCACGCCCTCAAGCGCGTGACGGCCGACGATGCGCTCGCCCACCCCACCTGGAACATGGGTGACAAGATCTCCATCGACTCGGCCACCCTCATGAACAAGGGACTCGAGGTCATCGAGGCCCATCACCTGTTCTCGCTTCCCATCGACTCCGTGCGCGTCCTCATCCAGCGCCAGAGCCGCATCCACTCGATGGTCGAGTTCAACGACGGCGTGGTCAAGGCACAGCTCGGCATCTCCGACATGCGCATTCCCATACAGTATGCCCTCAGCTATCCCGAGCGATGGAAGACGCCCGTCCATAGGCGCATCAACTGGTGTTCGGAGAGCCCCGTCACGTTCGGCGAGCCCGACGAGGACACCTTCGGCTGCCTCTCCCTTGCCAAGGAGGCGGGCCGAGCGGGCGGAACCCTGCCCTGCGCCCTCAATGCCGCGAACGAAGTGGCGAACCTTGCCTTCCGCAGGGGCGTCTGTGGTTTTCTCGATATCGAGCGCGTCGTCGGCCGCGTGATGGATGTCACGAGCTTCGAGAGGGTAGAGACCCTCCAGCAGCTCTCCGAGGTCGATGCGCGTTCGAGGGAGCTGGCCAGCTCGATTCTTTCGGAGGTTGCCCGTTGAGTTCCATCCTGAGCGTTGTCTCCGCCGTCTTCTGGGGGATTCTCGTCCTTTCGGTGCTCGTCTTCGTTCACGAGGGCGGGCACTATCTGGCCGCACGTGCGTTCCACGTGCGCGTGACCGAGTTCTTCCTTGGCATGCCCTGTCGCGTACGCCTCTCCCATAAGAGCGAGAAGTACGGCACCGAGGTTGGTGTGACGCCGATCCTGCTCGGCGGATACACGCGCATCTGCGGCATGGAGGGCGATGACGACCCGCTTCTGGCACCTGCGCTCGGCAGCGTCATGCGACGCGGACGCGCGAGCGCCGAGGAGGTGGCCGATGACATCGGCTGCACCCCTGACAAGGCCGTAAGTCTCCTCGATACCCTCTGCGACTGGGCGAGCGTTCGACAAGGCCAAGGACCGGAGGGACTCAGTGGCAAGGAGCGAGACGATCTTCCGCTCGTCTACGAGACGCTCCGCCGCGACGCGAACCTCCTCACCGAGTACGACCGTGGCCATGACTTCTCCTCCGGCAACGTCACGGAGGCGGGCGCGCCCTGTGAGAGCGACGTGTCGGATGACGAGCTCCTCGCCCGAGAGCGCCTTCGCACCTATCTCGGAGCGGGCTTCTGGAAGCGCATCGTGATGCTCGCCGCCGGCCCCCTCGTCAATCTCGCGCTCGCGGTTCTCATCATCATGGCGGGCCTCTCCATCCAGGGCGTCGATGTGATGGTCGATTCGAGTCAGCTCGGCGGTGTGACCGAGGGTTCCTACGCGGAGGCGGCCGGACTCGAGGCTGGAGACGTCATCACGTCCGTCAACGGAACGTCGATCTCCACCTGGGACGACCTCGTCGCCGCGATCGGCACCTGTCTTGACTCCGGCACCGACTTCGACCTCACCTATGTGCGCGATGGCATGGAGCACGCGACCTCGGTGGATCTTCCCGACGGGCAGACCGTGGATCTCCTCGGCATCTCCGCGTCGACGACGACCTACCACCCAACCATCGTGGAGTCAGCCGAATACGCCTGGAACTACGCCGCATTCTATGCGTCGTACGTCGTCAAGCTCATAGTTCCCACGCAGACCATGGGAGTGCTCAACCAATCCTCGTCCATCGTCGGCATCTCCGTCATGGCATCGGAGGCGGCCTCTGCCGGTGCCTTCGATCTCGTGCTCTTCTGTGCCGTCATCTCGATGTCGCTCGGCTTCATGAACCTTCTGCCCATCCCGCCGCTCGATGGTGGAAAGATGCTCGTCGAGATCATCCAGGCCCTCATGCGTCGCCAGCTCTCGATGAGGGTACAGACCATCATCGGCTATGCCGGCCTTGCCTTCTTCCTCTTTGTCTTCATCATCGTGCTGAAAAACGACATCATTCGATTTGTGATTGGCTAGGCGAGCATGGAACGTACCGACAGGCCTGTTCTCGCGCGTTCTCTCACGCGTCCTGTGAACGTAGGTGACGTCACCGTCGGAGGGGGCGCACCGGTGTCCGTACAGTCGATGTGCACGACGAGGACCTCCGACGCCCCGTCGACGCTCCGGCAGATCGAGGGACTTGCCGACGCTGGCTGTGAGATCATCCGCATGGCCATCCCGAGTTCCGCGGCCCTCGATGGCTTCGAGCGCATCTGCGCCGAGTCACCGCTTCCCGTCGTCGCGGACATCCACTTCGATCACAGACTCGCCCTCGAGGCCGCACGCCGAGGGGCGGCGGGCCTGCGCATCAACCCCGGAAACGTGGGGTCATGGGACCGCGTGGACGAGGTCATCGATGGCGCGGGCGAGGCGGGCATACCCATTCGCATTGGGGTCAACGCAGGTTCTCTCGACCCAGAGATCGACGCACGACCAGAACTCACGCTCTCGCAGAAGCTCGTGGCCTCCACGGTGTCGTTCGTCAACCACTTCCATGAACGTGGCTTCTCCGACATCGTGGTCTCCGCAAAGGCGCACGACGTGGTGACGACGCTCGAGACCTATCGTGCCCTCTCGTCCGCGCTTCCGCAGGTACCCCTGCACGTGGGTGTCACCGAAGCCGGCACGCTCCAGCAGGGTACCGTCAAGAACGCGGCAGGCGTGGGCATTCTCCTCGAAGAGGGCATCGGCGACACCATGCGTCTCTCCCTCACGGCGGACCCCGTCGAGGAGGTCAACGTCGCATGGGATCTCCTCTCCGCCCTCGGCATGCGTCGCCTGCGCCCCGAGCTCGTGAGCTGTCCCACCTGTGGTCGCACCGAGGTGGACCTGATCGCGATCGCGGAGGAGGTCGAGGATAGACTCCGGTGCGTGCGTGCCCCCATCACGGTGGCGGTCATGGGTTGCATCGTCAACGGTCCGGGCGAGGCACGGAGCGCGGACATCGGCATCGCCTGCGGGCGCGGCCGGGGCGTCATCTTCGTGGGTGGCAAGGCAGTGCGCACGGTTTCCGAGGACCAGCTGGTCGATGCCCTCTTCGAAGAGATCGGGCAGCGCTTTTCGTAACGTTCAGGACATGCGCGTGCCGTAGAATTCGTACGTTCGGTAGCGCCCGAGGAAGGACTCACGTTGAGACAGTACATGAAGATGAGCAGGCTCTACGCACCCACGATCAAGGAGGATCCCGTCGAGGCGGAGCTTGCCAGCCATAAGCTCCTGCTCCGTGCCGGCATGATTCGGCGTGGCGCCGCCGGGCTCTACTCGTATCTTCCGCTCGCCTGGCGCTCCATCCAGAAGATCGAGGCCGTGATCCGCGACGAGATGGAGCAGATCGACTGCCAGGAGATGATGACGCCGATCCTCACCGACGCCGACCTCTGGCGCAAGAGCGGCCGCTGGGACGTCTATGGCCCCGAGCTCATGCGCATCTCGGACCGACACGACCACGAGTACGCGCTCGGCCCCACCCACGAGGAGACCTACACGGATCTCGTGACCAACGAGCTGCGCTCCTACAAGCAGCTTCCCGTCATGCTCTACCACATCCAGGACAAGTTCCGCGACGAGCGCAGGCCGCGCTTCGGGCTCATGCGCAGCCGCGAGTTCATCATGAAGGACGCCTATTCCTTCTCGGCCACGCAGGAATCCCTGCAGGAGTGCTACGACCTCCAGAAGCAGGCCTACGCCAACTTCTGTCGACGCGTCGGTCTCAAGGCCCTGCCCGTCGTGGCGGATTCCGGTCAGATTGGTGGGGACACCTCCGTCGAGTTCATGGCCCTCGCCGGTGCCGGCGAGGCGGAGCTCGTCTACTGCGACGGCTGCGGGTTCGCGGCGGACGTCGAGGCCGCCACGGCGACCATCGACCTCGTCGACGGGGAGCCGGGCACCCTCGAGAAGGTCGAGACGCCTGGTTGCGCGACGATATCCGACCTTGCCGCCTTCCTCCACGTTCCCGAGGCGGGGACGCGCAAGGCACTCGCGCTCGTGGACGGCGACGGAAGGCCCGTCGTGTGCTTCGTTACCGGCGATCACGACATGAACGAGGTCAAGGCCGAGCACGTCTTTGGCTCCTATCACATGATGACCGACGAGGAGCTCATGGAATTCGGTCTCACCAAGGGCTTCATGGGGCCGATCGGCCTGCCCGAAGACGTTCGTGTCTGCGCAGACGCCTCCCTCCGCGACTCCCTCTGGTGGACCATCGGCGCGAACGAGAGCGGCTACCATTACATCCACGCCAAGCTGGGACGCGACTTCGAGCTTGACGACTGGGTTGACGTCATCACCGTCAAGGAGGGTGACGGGTGCCCCACATGCGGCAAGCCGCTGGATCATGCGCGTGGTATCGAGGTCGGACAGGTCTTCCAGCTCGGCACGAAGTACTCCGCCTCGATGGGTGCGACGTTTGCCGACGAGAACGGCGACGAGCAGCCCTTCCTCATGGGCTCCTATGGCATCGGCGTGGGTCGCACCATGCAGGCCATCATCGAGCAGCACCACGACGACGCAGGCATCTGCTGGCCCGTCTGCGTGGCGCCCTACGAGGTCGAGGTCATCCCGCTGGACGTCGCCGACGGCAACCCGGTGTGGGAGGCTGGCGTCGGCATCGCAGACGACCTCATCTCCCAGGGGGTCGAGGTCGTCCTCGATGACCGCAAGGAGCGTCCAGGGGTCAAGTTTGCCGACGCGGACCTTATCGGCCTGCCCTATCAGGTCATCCTCGGAAAGCGCGGCGTGAAGAACGGCACGGCCGAGGTAAAGGACCGCGCCTCGGGAGAGCGCACTGACGTGGCCCTCTCCGAGGTCTCGGGTTGGCTTGCGGACAAGGTCATCGCTCAACGCGCGTAGGAGGCACCATGAACTACACCGAGCTCGCCGCCGCAGCACGTGGCGGCATGGGTCCGTACTGCAAGGCATGCCCCATCTGCGACGGACGGGGCTGTGGCGCGTCCATGCCCGGCCCAGGCGCCAAGGGCAGGGGCCGTGTGGCCATGCGCAACTTCGGGGCGTGGGACGACGTCCTGCTCCGGACGGATCCGGTGCATGCCGCATTCGAGGCCTCCACACGAACGAAGGTCCTCGGGCGCGCACTCTCCATCCCCGTCCTCATCGGACCGGTAGGTGACGTCAACCGTCACTATGGGGACAAATACGACACGGTCGAATACAACCGGTACGCGCTGTGCGCCGCGCAGGAGGCAGGCACGCTCGCCTTCACCGGAGATGGGGTCAACGCATCCATCATGTCCGAGTCCCTGCAGGTCATGGCCACCATCGGCGGAGCGGGCATCCCCACGATCAAACCTTGGTCGATGGAGATCGTCCAGGAGAAGCTCGATGCCGCCATCCAAGTGGGACCTGCCGCCATCGCCATGGACATCGATGCCGCCGGCCTGCCCTTCCTCAGGGGGCAACAACCCCCTGCCGGCTACAAGGACGCAGGACAGCTTCGCGAGATATCGGACCAGTGCCACGATGCGGGCGTCCCCTTCGTCCTCAAGGGTGTCATGTCGCCCTATGTGGCCGAGAAGGCCGTGGATGCGGCCGTGGATGCCATCATCGTCTCGAACCACGGCGGTCGCGTGCTCGACGGCGTGCCCTCGACGGCCGAGGTCCTTCCTGACGTAGCCGCGGACGTCTCGGGCGACGTGAGCATCCTCGTCGACGGTGGCATCAGAAGTGGTCTGGACGTCTTTCGTGCGCTCGCCCTCGGCGCCCAGGCCGTCCTCATGGCGCGCCCCTTCGTCGTGGCGATCTATGGCGACGGGAAGCAGGGTGCCAAGGACTATCTCGCCCAGCTTGCGGACGAGCTTCGAGACACCATGGAGATGTGCGGCGCCGCAACGATTCGCGACATCAACGAGGACATGCTCGCCTGGTAGCCGAATGCCATCGTGCAACGTGGGAAAGCGTCGTTGATGCGACTACCGGGCATCGGGCGTGAGATGCCAGATATCGGAGTTATACTGCGCGATCGTGCGGTCGGACGAGAAGTATCCCGCCTTCGCGATGTTTACCAGGCACTTCCGTGCCCATGCACGCTTGTCCGCCATGTCATCCAGCATCCTGTCCTTGGTCGTGCAGTAGTCCGCGAAGTCGAGGAAGGTCATGAACCAGTCCTTGTCGAGAAGCTCGCCCTTGAGGCGCGAGAGATTCTCCTCGTCACCCATGGAAAGCATCTCGGGGCCAGTCAGAAAGTCCACGGCAGCAGACAGCGCGGGGTCGTCCGAGTAGTAGGCCTTGGGATCGTAGTCGCTGCGCTGGTAGTGGGCGATCACCTCGTCGGAGGAGGCACCGAAGGGGTAGAGGTTGCCCTCGCCCACGAGGTCGGCGATCTCGACGTTGGCGCCATCCATGGTCCCGAGCGTCACGGCGCCGTTGAGCATGAACTTCATGTTGCTCGTGCCCGAGGCCTCCTTGGAGGCAAGGCTGATCTGCTCGGAGATGTCTGCCGCGGGAATGAGCCTCTCGGCAGCCGTGACGTTGTAGTTCTCGATCATGACGACCTTGAGGTAGGTGCTTGCGTCCACGTCCGCCGCGATGACGTCACCCAGGCAGATGATGGCGTGGATGATGTCCTTGGCGATGGTGTAGGCCGGCGCGGCCTTGGCACCAAAGATTACCGTGATGGGACGCTCGGGCAGGCTGCCCGACTTGATGTCGAGATAGGTGCGAATCGCCCAGAGGAGGTTGAGCTGCTGGCGCTTGTACTCGTGGAGGCGCTTTGCCTGCACGTCGAAGACCGAGTCGGGATCGATCCTCGTCCCCTGGTGAGTCTGGAGCCAATCGGAGAAACGCCTCTTTCCGTAGCTCTTCACCTGCGCCAGCCTACGAAGGAAGTCATCGTCGTCGAGGTGGGCGAGAAGGCCCTCGAGCTCGCCCGCGTTCGTCTTCCAGCCCTCGCCGACCTCTGAGCTGATGAGGCTTGCGAGCTCCGGGTTGCATTCGACGAGCCAGCGGCGGAAGGTGATGCCGTTCGTCTTGTTGTTGAACTTCTCGGGATAGATCCTATAGAAGGGTGCGAGCTCGGTGTTCTCGAGAATCTCCGTATGAAGGGCCGCGACGCCGTTCACGGAGTGGCAGAAGTGGATGTCGATGTTGGCCATGTGGACGTTGTCCCATTCGTCCACGATCTGTACGAAGGGCTCGTCATAGGCCGCGCGCACGCGCTCGTCGAGCTTTCCCACGATAGGCATGAGCTGCGGGGCGACCTGCTCTATATAGGCCGCCGGCCAGGTCTCGAGGGCCTCTGCGAGGATGGTGTGGTTGGTATAGCCGCATACCCTCTCGACGATGTCGAGGGCCTCGTCGAGCTCGATGCCATGTTCGCCGAGCAGACGCACGAGCTCGAGAATGACCATCGTGGGATGGGTGTCGTTGATCTGGACGGCCGCATAGTCGGCAAGGTCGTGGAGGTCGCTGCCACGCTCCACGCATTCGTCGAGGATGAGCTGGGCGGCGTTGCTCGTCATGAAGTACTCCTGATAGACGCGAAGAACGCGCCCCTGCTCGTCGGAGTCGTCGGGATAGAGGAAGAGCGTGAGGTTCTTGGTAATCTGCTCCTTGTCGAATTGGATGCGGTTATGAATCACGCGCTCGTCGATGGAGTCCACATCAAAGAGGCGGAGGCGGCCGCACTTGCTGCCATAGCCCGTGACGTCGATCTCGTAGAGGGTGGACGTCACGTCAAAACCGCCGAAGTTCACGGTGTAGTGGTGGCCGGTGTTCTTCATCCAGTTTTCCCGACCCCACGTGAGCCAGTAGTCCGGTGACTCGTACTGCTTGCGGTTGCTGAAGCTCTGGCGAAAGAGACCGCAGTGGTAGGCGAGTCCGACGCCGTCGGCCGGAAGACCGAGCGTGGCGCAGGAATCGACGAAGCATGCGGCGAGCCTGCCTAGGCCGCCGTTGCCGAGTGACGGTTCGTACTCGAACTCCTCGAGCTCCGAGAGGGATCTGCCGGCAGCCGCCAGCTCGTCTCGCACCTCGTCGTAGAGACCGAGGTTGATGAGGTTGTTCCCGAGGAGCTTTCCGATGAGGAACTCGGCCGAGATGTAGTAGAGCTTCTTCCGACCCTCGTTGTAGCCGCGCTCATGCGCAGCCTCGCTGGTCAGCTCGAGAAGCGCGTTGAAGAGCTCGAGGTCGGTGCAATCGGCAAGAGACTTGCCCGTATGGGACGCGAGTGTGCTATGAGACATGCCAGTACCTCCGCAATGTATACCAATCAGTAATCACCCAAAAAGCCGAGTTCAATATAATCTCATTGGCGATGTGCTGTCTTGTAGTATCTTGGCAATCAATAGCACTATCCTATTTTCAACAACGTATCTCTATAAGAGGGCCACATGGAGTTCGATGAGTACGCGCAGTACCACGAGACGAAGCCCCACAAGCAGCCGGACTTTGCCTACAACACCTATCTCTGCACGATCCCGCAGGACTTCGATCGCGTGCACCCTCACTGGCACGAGCAGATGGAAGTCATCTACGTCAAACGGGGATCGGGAGTGGTCTCCGTCGACTTCGATCGCCTCGACGTGCGCGCGGGCTCGATCGTCCCAGTGCTTCCCGGGGAGATTCACTCCATCGAGGGCACGCCGGGCGAACGCATGGAGTACGAGAACATCATCTTCTCGCTGGGCATGCTCGGTGGGGGAGACGGGGACACGTGGTTTCGCCTGAACGTCCTCGAGCCGCTACGCGAGGGAAGGCTTACGTTCATGAGGCCCATCCCGCCCGGCACCGACTTCTATGTCGAGGCATCCGCGGCCCTCGATGGGGCCGACCTCGCATGTACCGATCGCCAGGCAGGCTACTCGCTTCTCGTCAAAAGCTCCCTCTTGGGACTCCTCCACGCCCTTTACGTTCATCGCCTCGATGAGTCGCAGGTTCGGCCGAGGAGGTCGACGGAGAGGCTCAAGACCGTGCTCGCCGACGTCAAGGTCCACTATGGCGAGAAGATATCCATAGCCGACGCCGCGCGTCTCGCCGGCTACAGCGAGTCGCACTTCATGCGCATGTTCAAGGAGGAGACGGGGCAGACCTTCGTGGCCTATCTCACCGGCTATCGGCTCTCGGCGGCGGTCTACCTCCTCAGGGAGACGAGCGAGCCGATCGGCAGCATTGCCCTGAGCTGCGGATTTGATAACTTCTCGTATTTCACCCGCACGTTTCGCGCACACTACGGAGTGACGCCCTCCAAGTTCCGGACGGGTGCGTGACGGGGGAGAGAACCTCACCAATCCGTAAAAAAGCAGGTCAGCGCCTTTGGCGCCGGCCTGCGTTCATGATTGGTGGGCCCAGCAGGATTCGAACCTGCAACCCAGGGATTATGAGTCCCCTGCGCTAACCGTTGCGCCATGAGCCCAAAAAATAAAAGAGCGACGGCAAAAACGCCGCCGCCCGTCATTTTTGGTGGAGAATAGGGGGTTCGAACCCCTGACCTCGTGACTGCCAGTCACGCGCTCTCCCAACTGAGCTAATTCCCCGTAGTTTGGTGCGGGAATTACTATACCAAAGTGAGACTGAGGGTCAAGGAACAATTTGGGTAAGCTACCCTTGAATCGGTCTTGCAACCACAGTGCCGTCACATTCCAATCCCTCCCGAGGAGGAGAAATGTCCCCAGATGCCAAGAAGCTCAAGATCGTGAGTCTTGTGACCATGTTCGCCGGAATCGCCGTCGCAGTCGTGGGAATCGTCCTTCTTACCGACGGCTTTGACCTGAGCGACCTCTTCGTCCTCGTCTCGGGCCTTGCGACCATGGTCCTCGGGGGTTCGGGAGCGCGCACGGCCAACGTGCCATCGAGTGCCAGGGGACTCGTTCCGCAGGCGGGCGCCGTGACGGCAGTCGACGTCGCCGCAGCCGCTGGGAGCGCCTTCGTCGTTTCCGGTCAGTTCGTCGCCATCGTAGCCGCAGCCATCATCGCCGTGCTCGCCCTTGCGTTGGCCCTCGCGGCAATGGGCGTGAAGAAGGGCCTTGAGAAGCTCTAGGACTGTCGTGGTGGCGGCGTTGGCGAGCATAACGAGCGAGTAGCAGGCATGGAGGGTCCGGATATCACCCTTTCATATCGTCTGCACTTCCTGACGTATCTCAATCTGGGTATGGTGCTGTATCTTTGCTACAGGCAATACGATGGGTTTGCCTGTAGCAATCACATGAATGAAGAGAAGGCTCTTGAATCGAAGTCTGGGAGTGCCCGTGGATTCCACGGGAGGCATCGTCATCTATGACACCGGGGATGGGCAGGCGAGGCTCGACGTCCATCTCGACGGGGAGACCGTCTGGCTCACCCAGACGCAGATGGCCGAGCTGTTTGGCGTGGGCGTTCCGGCTGTCGCCAAGCATATCGCGAACATAATTGATGAGGACGAGTTGGTCGCCGAGGCAACTATTTCCAAAATGGAACAAGTTTGAACGGAGGGGGTTTGCCAGGTCGGGCGCACCGTGTCCGTCTACGACCTCGACATGATCGTCTCGGTGGGCTATCGCGTGAACTCGCGCAAGGCCACGCGTTTCAGGCAATGGGCGACCGGCGTGCTCAGGGAGTATCTCGTCAAGGGCTTTGCCATGGATGACGGGCGGCTCAAGGACCTGGGCGGAGGCGGCTACTGGCGAGAGCTCCTCGACCGCATCCGCGACATCCGCTCGAGCGAGAAGGTGCTCTATCGGCAGGTCCTCGACGTGTACGCGACGGCCGTCGACTACGACCCCAGCTCGGCCGGGTCGCAGCGTTTCCTCAAGATCGTCCAGGACAGGCCCCACTTCGCGGCTCACGGGCATACGGCGGCCGAGGCCATCTACGAGCGTGCCGATGCCGACAGGCCCTTCATGGGCCTCCGGACGTTCAGGGGCGATCAGGTGACGCTGGCGGACGCACGCATCGCCAAGAACCATCTCGATGCGGACGAGCTCAAGATGCTCAACCAGCTCGTCTCCGGCTACTTCGACCTTGCCGAGGCCCGCGCGCGGCAGCATGTCCCCACGTACATGGCCGACTACGTGACGCTGCTGGACACCATCATGCAGGCAGCCACGGGAAGACCGGAGCTCGAAGGCGCCGGAAACGTGAGCCATGTTGTGTTTGATGGCCTTTAAGGTGCGGGTTGGGGACGCTGACGATAATCCGTACCAAACACGTCGTTTGGGATGGAATGGTCAAGATATCTTGACCATTCCAGCATCGCAGCCTAGAGAATGTACGGAGAAACGTCAGCACCCCCTTCTGCTCAGATCCTCTTGACAGAACACACCTCTTAGGGAGGGGTTTCGGGCGTCTCCGTGATCCCGCCGTCCACGCACCTTCTCTTCCGACCGCAGACGGTGGGCTCAGAAATCCCAAGCATATGGGCCACCTCGGCCAGCGCGGAGCCGCTGCCTCCGTATGCAAGACCCATCGCCAGACGCACCGTTTTCTCAGGATACTTTGCTGGATGCGGCGAGGAACTCCTCTTGCTGCCGTTGGCGGCGCGCAACCACGACGACGCGGTGGACTTGCTGATGCCGAACCTCTCCTGCGCGTCGCGGACGGAATGGCCATTCATCGCGGTAGTCAATCAGAGACTCCCGTGCTTCCTTTGGATACGCCAGGAGTGCTTCCCCTTTGACTCGAAGCCCCCAGGATTATGGGCGCACTCTCACCTCTCCACTTCGCCCTCAATCTATATAGACGCCTACCGCTATTAAAACGTTTGGGTTTTTATTTCTCGTCTTCCTTTTTACAGGTTATTTTCAACCGTTTGGGGGTGGTACTGCAAATGGAACGTACCCAAGGTTGTTATGCGGCTACACTACAAGTAAGGTGGTGATACAAATAATGGCAGCACGCTTGCTCTTTTCGACTATCTCCCATCGTTGTAGCAAAATACTTAATCATCTGATAGGGCTTAAAAAGCCAAGTTAACTCTATTATATATAAATAGTACTTAAGAGGAGAACCCATGAAAGCTGCTGTGAAAACGCTTCTTGTTCTTTTCGGAGTTTCTCTCGCCTTTATACTTACGTGCGGCTTCTCTCCTTCAGTTGCTCTTGCGGCTGAACCTATTAACCCCGTTAGTAGCAATGAAATAAGCGACAGATTTGCCCAAATATCCGAGTCTTATAATGTCGGAGACACCCTTTCAGAGGAGGATGCGGCATTCGTATGGGAGAATGGACTGCAAGACGAGCAGCCTGTTTTGACAAGGGGAAGCGCCTCTATTTACGAAACACGAACAGCTTATGGAACTACAGCGATACTTTCAGGAACCGTATGGCATAATGGAACATTTAACTATAATTTCGGAGGCAATGTGAGGGGACGCATCACCTCTGGGCAAACTCCACGTCAAATGACAGTGACCGTTACATGCCAAGCCTTCGGTCTAGTTGGAAGCTCAACTGTTCTCCAATATTCTGATAGTGTCACTTCCACATCCTATGGGTCAAGAACAGTAAGTATGAGTAAGAGCAAGAATTACTCTGGAGTAACCGCGGTCTATGTCATCAATACCCAGCTCGATGTCACAACCGCTTCGGGCAACGGTTTCACCATCAACGCCTCGTAAGAGGAGATGATTCGTGTGTCTGCGAAAGCGTTGCCCCTGTGGGAAAGAATGCGCCTTATCGTCGCCAGCGGTCTCATATTTGCCGTTCTGGGGGGACTTCCCGCTGCCCCCTTTAGTCGAGCGGCGACCGATCTAACCGAGAGCGAGGCGCTTTTTCCCTCAATTGCTTTTTATGTCCTGCTTGGTGCCATCTACGCGCGAAGCTATCCGTTCTTTGCCGGGAGCGCTCCTCGTCGTATGCTGTGCTCGCTGGCAACTTGTTTTCTCGCATGGATCGGTCTCACCTTTGTTGCCCTCAGCCTTCTCTTCTCCGGGCTTTTTAACTTCACAACCGGCCACGGCGCATATGCGGCGCTCGTGGGAGTCCTGCTCGTCGTTGTGGCGCTGCGCATCTTTCTCGGCCCGATGCGCCTAGCAAGAAGAAGCGACGTCACAGGATAGCCCCCGCGAAAGCGACCACAGGGAGCTAGGGTCTCTCTATGATTCTAGCTCCCTTGTATTATATAAATATTTAATATTTGCACACTTGAGTCAGCCCCTCGTATCCATGTCAAGAAACACAAAACTACTCTAGTTACCATTCCTCGACCTATTATCTGATGGGCGGTCTGTAAGGCTGTATCGGTGCACGATGAGGAGGCCGCCGCTTAGCACGAGCCGCAGGTCCCATCTCCTTCCCCTGGAGGCATATGACTTCAGGGGATTATGCGCGGTAATTCTCTGTGACATGGAACAGAGCCACTCCGAGGCGGAGAGAGGGCTCGCGTTTCCCAGAGCGTGCGCCGCCTCTTTGGTGCAGGAGGCCTCCCGGCACCCTCGCCTTAGGGCTCGTGACCAGTATCTCCTCCGTGCGTCTCGTGGTCGTCGCGCTGTATCCGAGCGCGAGGTTGTGTTTGTACAAGCCCTATCTTCGGAAAGGGATGCTGACATTTCTCCGTACCTTCTCTAGGCGGAATGATGGAGAGGGGCGCATCCCCACCCCTCCATTCTCCCAAGACACGAAGTCTCCAGGTTTTTGAGCGCACTCCCTTTTGTCCTATAACCCACGGATTGGTCCCCGCGGTGCATAATAAAAGAAACAGCCCGGGACATGTATCCCGGGCTGCTGATTTGCATGGTGGGCGATGCTGGATTCGAACCAGCGACCCCATCCGTGTGAAGGATGTGCTCTACCCCTGAGCCAATCGCCCGCATCAACGCCTGAGCATCATACCAAAACCCGTAACCAAGCGTGCGCGAGAATGAAAACCTTCTCGAGATGGACGAATGCGGCCTGGCGAGAATTCGCCGGGCGGCACAGTCATCGTCCGTGAGACACTAGGAAGGATTATCAATCCGGCGGCAACCCCACGGAGGAGATTCGAATGGGCGAGAAGAGGCATCCGTCGACCATGCGACGGACCGTTCACTACTTTTGGACCGTGACGAAGACGAGCAAACCGGCCTTTCTCGGCGCGCTCGCCTCGTCTATCGGATACGTGGGCTTCCTTACCTACGCCAACTCGTACTACATGGCCGAGATCGTGGACGCGGTCAGCGCCGGCGGAGCCACGCTGCAGTCGCTTACGCCTCTCGTCGTGGCGCTCATCGTGGTCAACGTGCTCGGGCAGGCGTGTTCCAAGCTGCAGGACTACACCTGCTGGAAGCTGGAGAACCAGGCGACCTACGAGCTCGACACCCACTGCTTCGACACCCTTTCGAACCAGTCGATGACCTTTCACTCCAACCGTTACGGTGGCTCGCTCGTAAGCCAGACCTCCAAGTTCGTGTCGGCGTACTCGAACCTCACGGACACGATGGTCTACTCCGTGGTCCCGACGCTGACCTCCGTCGTGCTCACCATCGTCATGCTCGCGGCGGCCGTGCCCCTCTACGTCATCGTCCTCTCGGTCTTCCTCGTCGCGTACGCGATCGTGACGTATCGGCTCTACAAGCGAATCCTCCCCATAAACGCGCAGGCCTCCGCTGCCCAGAACCGCCTCTCGGGCGAGCTCTCAGACTCCGTGACCAACATCCTCACCGTAAAGACCTATGGTCGCGAGGCCTACGAGAGACAGGTCTTCGACGAGGCGAACCGCGAGGCTCGTGCGGCAGACGCGCGCGGTATGCTCCAGTCCACGATCACGGGCACCGTCACGAGCTCCATGATCGTGGTCATCATGGCGCTCGCCATCGTCTTCATCGCAGGTGGCAACGCCTGGTTCGGCATCTCGGCGGGCATGCTCGTCATGATGTTCAACTACACCTACCAGCTCACGATGCGATTCAACATGCTGAGCAGCACCATGCAGCGCCTCAATCGCGCCTTCGGCGATGCCGCGGACATGACGCGCATCCTTGACGAGCCGCGGCTCGTGGCTGACGTGAAGAACGCCCCCGACCTCCTCGTCACGTCCGGGAGCATCGACTTCGAGAACCTCAACTTCTGGTACGAGGACGCCGAGGCATCGGACAAGGTCTTTGACGAGTTCTCCCTGCACATCCCAGGAGGTCAGCGCGTAGGGCTCGTCGGCCGCTCGGGAGCGGGCAAGACGACGCTCACCAAGCTCCTGCTGCGACTGTCCGACATACAGGAGGGTCGCATCCTCGTCGACGGCCAGGACATCTCCCGATGCGCGCAGCAGAGCCTTCGCCACCAGATCGCCTACGTGCCGCAGGAGGCCCTCCTCTTCCATCGCACCATCCGGGAGAACATCGCCTACGGAAAGCCAGGTGCCACCGAGGACGAGATCGTTCGCGCCGCCTGCGAGGCGAACGCCATGGAGTTCATCGAGAGGCTTCCCGGGGGACTCGACACGTTGGTGGGGGAGCGTGGCATCAAGCTGTCCGGCGGTCAGCGACAGCGCGTGGCAATCGCCCGGGCCATCCTCGCCGACGCGCCCATCCTCGTACTCGACGAGGCCACCTCGGCGCTCGACTCGGAGAGCGAGGGACTCGTGCAGGAAGCACTCATCCATCTGATGCGCGGTCGGACGTCGATCGTGGTCGCGCATAGGCTCTCGACCGTCGCCTCCCTTGACCGAATCGTGGTCCTTGCCGACGGCCGCGTGGCGGAAGACGGCACGCACTCCGAGCTTCTCGAGTCGGACGGGGAGTATGCTCAACTGTGGGGCCGACAGACCGGTGCCTTTCTTGATAATGGAGACTGACTGGACGGGACGAGCACGCGTGCGTCGCTCCTGGTCGGAATCTGGCTTGGGAGGGGAGCGCATATGAAGAAGCAGACGAGACGGTCTCTCGCCAACATCGGCGTCGTCGTTGCGACGATTGGCGTATTGGCCCTCGGCCTCTTCATCACCTACCAGATCATCGCGATGGGGTACCATTCCTCGGATGGCTCCACGCCATCGTCCTCATCGTCTTCTTCGACGTCCTCTTCGGCATCCTCGTCCGCTGCCACATCGGACGCGTCTGACAGTGCAACGAGTACCGTGAACCCCCTCACGGTACGTGCCCAGCAGATCGTTGGCACCATGACCATCGAGCAGAAGGTGGCACAGCTCTTCGTCGTGCAGCCTGAGGCGGTGACGCAGGTGAGCACGCAGACCAAGGCCGGCGACTACACCCGTGAGTGTCTCAAGAAGTACCCGGTGGGCGGCATCGTCTACTTTGCCAAGAATCTCACCTCGAGCTCCCAGACCAAGGCCATGCTCACCGACACGCAGACCTACTACGAGCAGATCATGGGCTTTCCCATCCTGCTTGGGGTCGACGAGGAGGGCGGTACCGTGGCGCGCATCGCGGGCAACGCCAACTTTGGCATAGCCAACGTCGGCGACATGGCCGCCATCGGCGCCACGGGCGACACCTCCAAGGCCACGGACGCCGCCGTGACCGTAGGGACCTACCTCAAGAACCTCGGCTTCAACCTCGATTTCGCACCCGTGGCGGACATAGCGAGCACCACGAGCTCCGCCTTGGCGCGTCGCTCCTTCGGTGCCGACGCCGCGACGGTGGCACCGATGGTTCGTGCGCAGGTCGGGGGCTATCTCAGTACGGGCATCCTCTGCTGTGCGAAGCACTTCCCGGGCATCGGTGGTGCGGAGGGCGACTCCGAGAAGGAGCTCGTCTACACCCACTCCACCCTTGACGAGATGAAGACGTCCGAGCTCCTTCCCTTCGAGGCTGTTATCGACGCCGGGGTACCGATGATCATGGTGGGCCATCTTGCCTGCACCGAGGTGACGGGCGACGACGTTCCCGCCTCCCTCAACCCCAAGATCGTGACCGATGTCCTGCGCGACCAGCTTGGGTACGACGGCGTCATCATCACCGACTCGCTCCAGATGGGTGCCGTCGCAGGTCTCTACAGCTCATCCGACATAGGCGTGCGGGCGCTGCTCGCCGGCGATGACATGATTCTTATGCCCTCTGACTTTCAGACCTGCTACCAGGGGGTCCTCGACGCGGTCTCCGACGGGACCCTCAGCGAGGAGCGCATCGACGAGTCGGTGGTCCGCATCGTCCGTGCCAAGCTCGCGCTCGAGTCGTGACGTCCGCCGACACGCCTCCTCTATGGTGTTCTGCCAAGGCTTGCCCCAAGGGGTCGTGCCAGAAGGGGTATGTCTCGTATAATTCCTTACTTGGCGATACGCCAGACGGGCGTACGGATGAGGAGGGCACACCATGGCCGATGCAAGCGGTGATCCAGTCGAGGTCTTTGACATGCACCTCGCTCACGTGGGCATCAATGCCACGAGCGACGAAGAGGCACATGACGTCGCGCGACGGTTCGAGACACTCATGGGCCTTGCCACGCGCGAGATGCCGCCGTCCTACTTTGCCGGGACGCTTGTCGAGGTCATGAAGGGAAGCGGCCGCGGCACCAAGGGTCACATCGGCTTCCACGTCAATGACCTCGATGCTGCCGCTGCATGGTTCTCCGCACGCGGCTTCGAGGTCGACGAGTCGTCACGAGCCTTCCTGCCCGACGGTAGTCCGCTGCTCGTCTACTTCAAGGACGAGATAGCAGGCTTTGCCATCCATCTCACCACAGCCGACTAACGACGAATACCGGAGATTTGGTTTGATAGCACTTGCTGATAAGATCACGAAGTCATTTGGCGGCCGCGTCCTGTACTCGTCCGCCACGCTGCAGCTCAACGCTGGCGAGCGGTGGGCCCTCGTCGGACCCAACGGTGCGGGCAAGACCACGCTCCTGCGCATCGTCATGGGTCTCGAGGTTGCCGACGAGGGGACGGTCAGCTTCGCCAAGGACACCACGATCGGGTATCTCGAGCAGGAGGCCAAGCTCGAGGGAACCAAGACGGCCCTGCAGGAGGTCGTGGACTCGGCCGTCGAGGTCAAGGAGGTCGAACGCCTCGTTCGCGACTACGAGCACAGGATATCGCATGCGACGCCCGGCCCGAAGCTCGACTCCCTCCTCGAACGCTACGGACATGCGCAGGATCGCTTCGAGCGGCTTGGCGGATACGAGCTCGAGAGCAGGGCACGGGCGATTCTCGGTGGCCTCGGCTTTCCCATCGAGGACTTCGACAAGCCCGCGGCCGACTTCTCGGGCGGTTGGCAGATGCGCATCGCCCTTTCCAAGCTGCTGCTGCGCCATCCCGACCTCCTCCTCCTCGACGAGCCCACCAACCACCTCGACCTCGAGAGTGTTCGCTGGTTCGAGCAGTTCATAGCCGGCTACGACGGCGCGGTCCTGCTCGTGAGCCATGACCGCGCGTTCATGGACGCCTGCGTGAGCCACGTTGCCGCCCTCGAGAACAAGCGTCTCGTGACCTATACGGGAAACTACTCGGGCTATCTCAGGCAGCGCGAGGACAACCTCGAGCAGCTGCGTGCCAAGAGGGAGGCCCAGGAGCGCGAGATCCAGCACATGGAGGTCTTCATCGAGCGCTTCAGGTACAAGCCGACGAAGGCGAAGCAGGTCCAGGAGCGCGTGAAGAAGCTCGAGAGGGTCCGAGAGGAGCTCGTCGTCCTCCCGGAGCAGTCGAAGCACGTCCATTTTCGCTTTCCCGACCCTCCGCGCACGGGGGACTCCGTGGTCAGCGTGGACGGTGTCGCAAAGCACTTCGGGGACAACCGCGTCTATGACGACGTGAGCCTCACGCTCTACCGCGGTGACCACGTGGCCCTCGTCGGGCCGAACGGTGCGGGCAAGTCCACGCTCATGAAGCTCATCAACGGAAGCCTTGCGCCGGACGCGGGAACCATCGCACTGGGACAGAACGTGACTGTGGCCTACTACGCGCAGCACCAGCTCGAGCAGCTCAACCCATCCAACACCGTTCTCGCCGAGATGGACGGCGTGGCCCCCGGCTGGACGAGCTCGGACGAGCGACGCCTGCTCGGAGCCTTCCTCTTTCACGGTGATGACGTCGACAAGCGCGTTCAGGTGCTTTCGGGTGGCGAGAAGGCTCGTCTCGCGCTCGCCAAGATGCTCGTGGCGCCAGACCCGCTGCTCTGCCTGGATGAGCCGACCAACCATCTTGACATCGACTCCGTCGACGTCCTGGAGGAGGCGCTCACGAAGTTCCCGGGGACGATCGTCCTCATCAGCCACGACGAGCACCTCGTGCGCGTCCTGGCCAACAAGGTCGTGGACGTCCGTGACCACAAGGTGACCGTCTATGACGGGGACTATGACTACTACCTCTTCAAGCGCGCGGAGCTCGAGGCGAAGGGCACCGAGGATCCTGGTGTCGTCGAGCAGTCGACGGTCGTGTCCCCTGCCTCCCCGGAAGATGACGCCCAGTCTGCGGGTCGCAACGTCAAGACGCGCGAGCAACGGCGCGTCGAGGCCGACGAGAGAAACCGTCGCAACAAGGCGCTCAGAAAGACACGCGAAAGGTTGAAGCAGGTCGAGGCCGCACTCGAGCCCGCCCACAGGCGCCATGACGAGCTCATGACGCTGATGGCCGACGAGAGCCTCTACAACGACAGCGACAAGTTCAACCAGTGCCTCACGGAATACAATGCGCTCGCGAGGAAGATTCCTGCACTCGAGCAGGAATGGCTCGAGTTGTCAGAGAAGATCGAGGAGGGAGCCGATGAGTAGCAGGGGAAGTGCCGACACCCTGGTCGTCAGGATCCTCGGACTTGTCGCCATCGTCTTTCGTGTCGCGGGTATCCTCATCGCGGTCCTCGTCGTGGCAAACGTCTTTGCGTCGGGCGCCATACGTATGGTGCTACTTGACGTCAACGGATTCATGTCGGGCATCATACCAGGGTTCCTGCGTGGGCTCTTCGTCTTCCAGACGCCCTTTGACGGGGCGTTTCGCGGTGACTTCGCCATCCTTGCTATGATGTGTCTTGTCGCCGACTGGGTCTTCTGCCGGATCGCTTCCTCGCTGCGCTGACGCTGCGAGAGGGGAGTGCCACGTGCTTGCTTCGTTCTCGACCGGACAGATCATCCGCATCGTCATCTCGGTCGTTCTCGTCATGTTCTCTGCCATCCTGCATGAGGTCGCCCATGGCTGGGCGGCCTATAGGCTCGGTGACCCGACGGCCAAGGAGGCGGGCAGGCTCACGCTCAATCCCGCGGCCCATCTGGACGGCTTTGGGTCGATCGTCCTTCCGCTGCTCATGGGCCTCATGGGCGGACCCATCTTCGCCTACGCCAAGCCCGTGCCCTACAACCCCAATCGTCTGCGCAAACCCCGTCGCGACGAGGTCCTCGTCGCGCTTGCCGGCCCGACGGCCAACCTCCTCCAGGCGCTCCTGGGAACCGCCCTCCTCTACGTCTTCTACCACGGGTACGTGGGACTCGTTCAGAGCGGTGTCGTGATCTCGACCGACGTCATCGGGTGGATCGTCCTCATCCTCGAGTCGTACGTCTACGTGAACCTCGTGCTCATGTTCTTCAACCTCATCCCGCTGCCACCGCTCGACGGCTCCAAGGTCATCTTCCTCTTCCTCTCGGGGAGCGCGCGTCGGACCTACTACACGATCCAGCGCTACGCGATGCCCATCCTGCTCGTCTGCATGTACGTGCTGCCGTACTACTTTGCCGTCAATCCTCTCGGCGCCTATCTCAACGCCACCGCAGGCGCCCTTTACGACCTGCTCATCGCGGTGATCTAGGCATGTCCTACCGCGTTCGCACGCAGGCGTACTCCGGACCCTTCGACCTGCTCCTGCAGCTCGTGAGCCGCCAGAAGGTCGCCATCGGGTCCATCTCCATCTCCGACGTCACCGAGCAGTACCTCGCAGAGGTCAGTCGGATGGGTGACCTCGACCTCGACGTGGCGAGCGACTTCGTGCTCGTGGCCTCGACGCTTTTGGAGATGAAGGCCGCGGCGCTCGTGCCGGACACGTCGGTTCGCGTCGTCGACACGGACGTCGGGGATGACGGGGACCTCGAGGGGCTCTCTCCCGACGAGGCGCGTGAGGTCCTCATCGCAAGGCTTGTCGCCTACAAGCAGTTCAGGAACGCGGGCACCGCGCTGGCCGCGAGGGCCGAGGCCGAGAGTCGCATGCTCCCTCGTACCGTCGGCGCCGATCCGGAGTTTCTCGACCTCATGCCTGACTATCTCGAGGGCATCTCGCTGAGGAGCCTTGCCGTGATCTGCGCGGACATCGACAGCCGTCGCGAGACCCTGCTCCTCGAGGCCGAGCACATCGCCCCTCGGAGACTGCCGGTCGCGCTCACCGTGGCCTCGGTCGATCGTCTGGCGCGTACGCGCGGCCGCGTCACCTTCTCCGAGCTTCTCGACGGCCACTCCGAGCCCGAGCTCGTGGTTGCCAACTTCCTTGCCATACTCGAGCTGTTCAAGCGTGGGATGGTGACGGTAAGGCAGGCCGAGACCTTCGGTGAGATCGAGATAGACCACATAGACGGAGCGGAGCCGTACAGACTGGACGAGTCCGTCCTCTCGGAGATCGACGCCGAAGACGTCGACGACGCACTCATTGCCACCATCGAGACGGACGAGAGGGAGAACTAGTGGAAGACCTCGAACATCTGGAATCAGGCTCGCTCAAGGGGATGCTCGAGGCGCTGCTCCTCGTCTCCGACGACTCCGTCTCCGCGACTGACTTTGCGAAGGTCCTCGGCGTGGCGCCAGGTGAGGTGGCGTCTGCGTTGGCCGAGCTCTCGGCCGAGTATGCGGACGCCAACCGAGGCTTCCAGCTTCGCGAGGTGGCCGGAGGCTGGCGACTCTTCACGCACCCCGCCTACCATGACCAGGTCTCCGGCTTCGTGCTTTCGTGGGACACCAGGAAGCTCTCGCAGGCGGCCCTCGAGACGCTCGCCGTGGTCGCCTACCACCAGCCTGTCACGCGCGAAGGCGTGCGAGCCATCCGCGGCGTCAACTCCGAGGGCGTCATCAGCTCCCTCATCGAGAAGGGCCTCGTGCGCGAGATGGGTCACGAGGCCGATCGCGGTCAGGCGATCCTCTATGGCACCACGCGTCACTTCCTCGAGCGCTTCGGACTTCGGTCCCTACATGACCTGCCACCCTTGGAGGACTTTGCCCCCGACGAGGAGTCGAGATGCTTCATTCGCGAGCGGCTCTCCGGTCGGACGATCTCGAGCACGCTCGAGGAGACGGCGGCCGACATGGACGACGAGCGCGAGCTTCTCGAGGACGACTACGATGACGCCGAGCTGGACCCCGCAGCAGATGGCGGCACCGATGAGTGAGGATGAGACGATCTATCCCATGCGGCTCCAACGCTTCCTCGCCCGAGCGGGGGTGGCGAGCAGACGTGGTTCCGAGCGGCTCATGAGTGCCGGTCGCGTCCGTGTGAACGGGGAGGTCGTGACCGAGCTTGGTAGCAAGGTCGACCCGCTCGCCGACGTGGTGACCGTCGACGGCAGAGTCTGCACCATTGCCGAGAGCCCGACCTACCTCATGCTCTACAAGCCCATCGGCTACCTCACCACCATGAGCGATCCCATCGGGAGGCCCTGCGTGGCCGAGCTCGTCCCCACGGACGAGCATCCCGGACTCTTTCCCGTGGGAAGGCTCGACTCCGACACGACGGGCCTTTTGCTCTTCACCACCAATGGTGACCTGGGGCAGGAGCTCCTCCACCCGTCACATCACGTCGACAAGCACTATGTGGCGCTCGTCTCGGGCACGCCAAGCGCGCATGACCTCGAGAGGCTGCGGCGTGGCGTCCAGCTTGAGGATGGCGTGGCCTCGCCTGCCGGAGCGGAGCTCCTGGACGATGCCGACGCGCTCTTCTCGGTGGTCGCACCCCGAGGTGTCGGGAGAACGGGCGGCGGGGAGCCCAACGCCGTGGTCGGGATCACCATCCACGAGGGCAGGAAGCACCAGGTCAAGAAGATGATGCAGGCCGTGGGGCACAAGGTGCTCCGTCTTCATCGCGACGTCTTCGGGCCCCTCGTGCTCTCTGGCATCGGCGAAGGGGAGTGGAGGCCGCTCGACCCTTGCGAGACGACGCTCCTCGAAAAGATCGCCGCTGACAGGAAGGATGCTGAGTAGTGGACTTTTCCATCCGCCAGAGAGTGCTTCTCATGAGACACCCCGAGACTCCCGCGAACACCGAGCGCTTCTTCTCGGGCAGGAGGGACGTGCCCCTCACCGAACGGGGTCGGGTGGAGCAGGCGCGCGGCGTGGATGCGCTCGTGGCCTTCCGACCGGAGCGCATCTGGTGCTCTCCTCTCTCTCGCTGTCATGACCTCGCCATGCGAGCCGCGAGCATGCTGGGAGTTCCCTGCGAGGATCGCGACGAGCTCGTGGAGTTTGACTTCGGCACGCTCGAGGGCACCAGGTTCGCGGATGCGGGCACGTCGGGATACCCCTTCCCGTGGCCGCTCGACGAGGACGGGCACTCGATGCCCGCACCACAGGCAGAGTCGTTCGAGGACGTCGCCGCTCGCGTGGACTCCCTCCAGGAGGAGATCCTCGGACTCACCGGACGCACGGCGTGCGTGAGCCACGGCGGACTCCTTCGCATGTTCCTCGCACGCGCCTATGAGATTCCCTTCGATCGCTTCTGGGACGTGCACCTCCTCAACGTGCACTCGCTCTTCTTCACAAGCACAGGGCGTGAGCTGCAGCTCGGTGGCTTCAACCTCTCGCCCGAGGAGGTCATCGAGCGGTGCACCAAGGCAAACGCCTACGATATGCGCAACATCTGGGGCGCATCCGGGAAGGACTAGCATGATCGTCGCAATCGACGGGCCCGCGGGGTCCGGTAAGTCCACCGTCGCTCGCGCGGTCGCCGAGAGGTGCCATCTCACCTACCTCGACACGGGGGCGATGTATCGTTCCGTGGCTGCGGAATGCCTCCATCGAGGCATCGACCCCGAGGACGGCGTGCGCGCGGCAGAGGTCGCACGCACCTGTACCATCTCGTTCGGGACCGATGGCACACGACAGACCGTCTCGGTGGACGGACGGGACGTCACGGATGAGATACGCACGCCCGAGATCGACCTCGCGGTCTCTCCCGTCTCGGCCGTCCCCGCGGTGCGCGAGGCCATGGTGGCCCTCCAACGCAAGGTCGGCGAGGCCGGGGGCGTCGTTGCCGAAGGCCGCGACATCGGCACGGTCGTCTTTCCGAACGCGGAGGTGAAGGTCTTCCTCACCGCCGACGCGTCTGCCCGCGCGCACCGCCGGGCGGTGCAGCGGGAGGGCGGCGACGCGGCCAAGGACGCCACGGCCGTAGCCGACGTCGCCGAGGAGCAGTCCATCCTCGAGGACCTCAGGCGGCGCGACGAGTACGACTCGAACCGCGCCGCCTCCCCCCTCAGACCGGCCGACGACGCCGTGCGCATCGATTCGTCCTCCCTTGCGGTGGAGGAGGTCGTGGCGAGGATCGTCTCGCTCAGCCCCGAGCTCGAGAGGATGTCGGGCATCCCGTCTCGTCGCGAGAAGACCTCCCAGAAAACGACCGCCGATCAAACCGAGACGGGACGCGAGCGTGATTCGAAGCCCGGAGGGAAGCTGCGCGCATTCAGAGGCAACTCCTTCGACGACTACTACGACAGCGCCCTGGCAGACCATCCGCTACCTGCGCGCATGTTCATGGGCTTCGTGGTATGGGTGCTCATCGTCGTGAGCAAGATCATCTGGCCCTGGAAGATCGAGGATGCCGAGAAGCTCCTGACGGCCGGCGACGGCCGTGGTCGTGTGCTGATCATGAACCACACCTCGATGCTCGATCCGGTGATCGTGGTGCCGTACCTCTGGATTCACGGCATCAGGATTCGTACCATCTACAAGAGCGAGTTCGACAAGGTCAAGATTGCCACATGGTTCTTCTCCCGCGTAGGGGCATTTCCCGTGGAGCGCGGATCCGCAGATATGAAGGCAGTGCGACGTGCGCGGGCGTCGCTTCTGCGGGGGGAGTGGATCCTCATCTACCCCGAGGGAACCCGCGTGAAGAGCGACGACGAGCCCGTGGTCGTCCACGGAGGCTTTGCGCTCATGGCACACATGGGCAAGGCGAGCGTTCAGCCGCTCGCCATCGTCGGCGCGCGCGACATCACGAGGCGCGGTGGGCACCTTCACAGACCAGGTCGCGTCTTTCTCAGGACCGGAGACCCCATCGAGTTCTCCGACCTTGACGCCAAGGGCAAGAAGGCACAGATCGCGGCCATGGAGCGCATTGCGATGGATCGCGTGTACGCCCTGCGCGCCGAGCTGCGTGCGGAACATCCCGGAAAGATGTAGGAACACATGCCACGGATTCTCACTGCAGACGAGGCTGGTGCCTGCTATGGCGTGGAACGCGCGCTCGCTATGGCCGAAGAGGCCGTCTCGAATGCCGAGGGGCCTGTCCATACGCTCGGTCCCCTCATCCACAACCCACGGGTCGTCGCCGATCTCGAGAGCGCTGGCATAACCGTGGTGAGAACGCCCGCCGAGGCCGCTGGGGAGACGCTGCTCCTCCGTACGCATGGCGTCACTCCCGAGGTGGAGCGCGAGGCCCGCGAGGTGTGTCGACACGTGCTTGACGCGACCTGCCCCTTTGTCAAGAAGGTCCACGTGGCCGCCGAGAGGCTCTCTCGCGAGGGCTATCAGGTCGTCGTGGTGGGGGAGGCGGGACACCCCGAGGTCGAGGCGACGGTCGCGCACGCCGCCGGCGCCGTGGTGGTCGACTCCGCTGCCGAGGCCCGCTCGCTCGGACTTCACGGCAAGGTCGGCGTCGTCGTCCAGACCACGCAGTCGCACGCCCGGCTCATGGAGGTCGTGGGCGAGCTTCTCGCCTGCGCCGACGAGGTACGCGTTTTCGACACCATCTGCGAGGCGACGTCCGGTCACCAGCGGGCCTGCGACGAGCTCGCGCGTACGGTGGACGTCATGGTCGTGATCGGCGGCAGGAACTCCGCGAACACGACGCGTCTTGCCGAAATCGCCGCAAAGAGCTGCCCGAGCACGCATCATGTGGAATGCGCCGACGAGCTCGACCCCGCCTGGTTCGTCGGTGCGCGAGCCATCGGCATCACGGCAGGCGCCTCGACACCTGCGTCGCAGATCGCGGCCGCTCGCTCGACGATCACGAGAATGGTCGGCGAGGAGTAGCCATGGCAGAGCAGCGAGCCGACTACGCAAGCTCGAGACCGCAGGCGACAGGTGCCTGGGTTGCGCGCGTGGAGAAGGAGGGCCCAGCCTGGGAGGCGGGCATCGAGCCGGGCATGCGCATCGACTCGGTGAACGGTCACGTTCTGCGCGACATCATCGACTGGCGCTGGGAGGCCGACGGGGCGAGCTGTGACCTCCTGGTCTTTGACCCTACGGACGGCGGTACCTATCCTTGCACCCTCGAGCGGGAGTCCGGGGAGGACTGGGGCCTCGACTTTACCGACGTGCTCTTCGACGGCATTCGCACCTGCGTGAACGCCTGCCAGTTCTGTTTCATGAGCATGCTGCCCGAGGACATGCGTCCTTCGCTCACGCTCCGAGACGACGACTACCGGCTCTCCTTCCTCCAGGGAAACTTCGTCACGCTCACGAACCTCACCGACGATGACGTCGAACGCATCATCGCCTGCAGCCTCGAACCCATGAACGTCTCGATTCACGCCATCAGCCCCGAGGTGCGCCGTTCGCTCATCGGTCGCAACGCGCAGCGAGGGGTGGACGTGCTCGAACGACTCTGTGAGGCAGGAATCGAGATCCATGGCCAGGTCGTGCTGTGCCCGGGAATCAACGACGGTGAGGAGCTCGTGCGCACGCTCGACTGGGTCGAGGCCCACCCCCAGGTGACCTCGCTCGCCATCGTGCCGCTCGGGTACACCAAGCACTCGAGGCGATTCACGAGGTCCTTCTCGGACGACGTCGAGGCATCGCGCGCCGTGATCGAGCTCATCGCCCCCTACCAGGCCCGCGCCCGAAGGCGTTGGGGCCAGACGCGCTTCCAACTCTCCGACGAGTTCTACGTCGACGCCCGCGCGAGCGTTCCTCCCGCCGAGACCTACGACGGATACCCCCAGTTCTATGACGGCATCGGCATGCTCCGCAGCTTCCTCGACGACGTCTCGCGCCTGCGCGAGCGCCGACCCGATGACATCGCCTCGGTGGGGAGGGGCTTTGCCGTCAGGGGGCTTCGGGCGGTCCTCGTCTGCGGCGAGGCTGCCCGCGAGACGCTCGACGTGCTCTGTGGCTGCTGGGAGGACGGGGTCATCTCGACGCATGCCATCAGAAACGACTTCTTCGGCGGCGACGTGAACGTGACCGGTCTCATCGTGGCGGAGGACCTTCTCGCGCAGCTCCCGGAGGACCTCTCGGACACGATCGTGGTGCTTCCCGAGACGATGTTCAACTTTGACCACCTCACCCTCGACGGCGTGACCGAGACCGACCTCGCCCAGGGACTCGGGAGCCGTGGGGCTACCGTCATCGTCACGCAGACGAGCCCCGACGAGCTTGTGGACGCCTTGGTTGATGCCGTCGCGGGATAGGTCGCGACCTCTGCTCGTGGTAGACTCTTTGAAGAATACGCAGCAGGGGGAGATCATGACCAAACCTATCGTCGCCATCATCGGCAGGCCGAACGTCGGCAAGTCCACGCTGGTCAACCGCATCGCCGAGAAGCGCGACGCCATCGTCCACGAGTCGCGCGGAGTCACGCGCGACCGCTCGTACCACGACTCCGACTGGAACGGACGCGAGTTCACGCTCGTCGACACCGGTGGCATCGAGTCGATCAAGTCTAAGGACGTGTTCGCGCCGCGCATCCGCGAGCAGGCACTTCTCGCGTGCGACGAGGCGGACGTGGTCGTCTTCGTCGTCGATGGCTCGGTGGGCATCACCGAGGAGGACGAGGAGGTGGCCCGCATCGTCCGTAAGACCGACAAGCCGGCCTTCCTCGTCGTCAACAAGAAGGACGACCCTGACACGGACGCCGAGGGCCTCTGGGACTACTACGCCCTCGGCGTCGGCGAGCCCATGCCCATCTCGGCCATGCACGGCCATGGCACCGGAGACCTCCTCGACAGGATCGTCGCCTGCTTTCCCGAGGAGGACGAGCCCGAGCCCGAGGATGACTATCTCAGCCTGGCCATAATCGGCAGGCCCAACGTCGGCAAGTCCTCGCTCGCGAACCGACTCGCGAACCGCAAGCGTTCCATCGTGTCGGACGTGGCCGGCACGACGCGCGATGCCGTCGACACGATGATCGCCTGGCGGGACCAGACCATACGGCTCGTGGACACCGCAGGCATCCGCAAGAAGAACCTCGTGCACGAGGACGTCGAGTACTACAGCCTCGTGAGGGGCCTGCAGGCCATGGACCGCTCCGACGTGTGCCTCCTCGTGGTCGACGCCACGGCAGGCGTCACCGAGCAGGACCAGAAGCTGGCCAACATGGCCGTCGACCGCGGGTGCGGTCTCGTGCTCCTGCTCAACAAGTGGGACCTCATCGACTCAGAGCAGATGCGCAACGAGGTCATGGAGTCCATCGACAAGCGCATGGCCTTCGCCTCCTGGGTTCCCTACATCAACATATCGGCCCTCACGGGCAGGGCGGTGGACAAGGTCCTCGACTCCGCGATCTCCGTCGCCGCCCACCGCGCGATCCAGCTTCGCACCTCCGAGCTCAACGACATGCTCGCGCAGATCCGCGAGGCCGGTCACACCGTAAGCTACAAGGGTCGTCGCCTCAAGATTCAGTACGCGACGCAGACGGGTTCCAAGCCGCCCGTGATCTCCTTCTGGTGCAATGCCCCCGACCTCGTTGACGACAACTTCGAGCGGTTCATGGAGAATCGCATCAGGGATCGCTTCGACCTCACGGGCACGCCGATCAGGCTCAAGTTCCGCAGGAAGGTGGAGACCGAACAGTGACGTCGCTCATGTCGATGACCGTGGTCTTCTTCGTGGGCGCCTACCTCGTCTGCGCCATACCCTTCGGACTCATCATCGCCAAGAGCGAAGGTCACGTCGACGTTCGCAGGGTCGGCTCGGGCAACATCGGCACCACCAACGTGGCGCGGTCCGTGGGGAAGCGGGCGGCGGTGCTCACGCTCCTCTGCGACCTTGGCAAGGGGCTCGCCTGCATGCTGGTCGCACGCTACGCCATCGCGGCCATCGCCCTCTCCGCGGATGTCTCCGCGCTCGACCACACCACGCTCTTCGGCACGTCGATGTCCGTCATCTATCTGGGCTGCGTGCTCGGGCACGTGTTCTCCCCCTATCTCAGGTTTCACGGCGGCAAGGGGATAGCCGTGGGGTTCGGTGCCGCCCTCGGTCTCTGGTGGCCGGTGGCGGTCGGACTCCTCGTCGTGTTCCTCCTGTTCGCCGTCCCAACGCGCTACGTCTCGCTCGGGTCCGTCTGTGCTGCGGCCTCGCTGCCCCTGTGGTGTCTCGCCTTCGGCTTTCCGCCCGTATCGGTGGTCCCTGTCGTCGCCGTCGCCGTCGTGGTCATATGGGCCCACCGCTCCAACATCCGCAAGCTCGTCAACCACGACGAGCGCAGGTTCTCGATTCACCACGAGGAAGAGGGAGGTCCACGATGAGCAAGGTCGCCGTCATCGGCTCCGGCTCCTGGGGTACCGCCATGACGGGGCTCGTCGCCCCGAGCGTCGACGAGGTCGCACAGTGGGCGCTCGAGCCGGACATCGTCGAATCCGTGAACTCCAGGCACCACAATGCGCGCTACCTCATCGACTACGAGATGGCTCCCAACGTACGCGCCACCTCGTCCATGGAAGACGCCGTCTCTGGTGCGGACGCCGTCATCCTCGCCTCACCCTCGGGATTCCTCCGCAGGGTCTGCCACCAGCTCGCGCCCTTCCTCGGACCCACGGTGCCCGTGCTCGTGCTTTCGAAGGGCATCGAGCTTGGTACCCACAACCTCATGCATCAGGTGGCCTCCGAGGAGCTCGGTGGCCCAGGCAGGGTCGCGGCGCTCTCTGGTCCCAACCACGCCGAGGAGATCTGCCTTCGCAAGATCTCGGCCGCCGTCGTGGCCTCGGAGGACCATCGCGCCTCCGAGTACTTCCAGAGCCTCCTCGTGTGCCCGAGCTTTCGCGTCTACGTGAGCGACGACATCTGCGGCATCGAGACCTGTGCCGCGGTCAAGAACGTCGTCGCGATCGCGTGCGGCATAGCCGTGGGACTGGGGGCTGGTGACAACACGCTCGCCGTCCTCATGACGCGCGGCATAGCCGAGATCGGCCGCGTGGTCTCGGCCCTCGGCGGCGACCCCATGACCTGCATGGGCCTTGCCGGAATGGGCGACCTCGTGGTCACCTGCACCTCCGCGCACTCGCGCAACCGCACCTTCGGCGAGGCCTTCGCCCACGGGGAGACGCTCGATCGGTACGAGGGTCGTACGCGCATGATCGTCGAGGGTGCCCGTGCCTGCCAGAGCGTGTGGGAGCTCGCCCAGGAGAAGGGCATCGAGACCCCCATCACGAGGGCGGTCTATGAGCTTCTCTACGAGGGACTTCCCCTTCAGGACGCCGTGGACGGGCTCCTCGGTCGCGTTCCGAACAAGGAGTTCTATGGCATGTCGGAACAGCAGTAGAAGGGAACCATCGTGTTGGAAGACGTAAGAATCGCACCTTCCATCCTCTCCGCGGACTTCATGAGCCTGGGAGACGAGATAGCAAGCATCGCCGACGCCGACTACGTTCACTACGACGTCATGGACGGCCAGTTCGTACCCAACCTCTCCTATGGTCCCGACATCCTCGCCGCCGCCACGAAGGCGAGCGAGCTGCCGTTTGATGTGCATCTCATGATTGCCAATCCCGATGACGTGGCCGAGCGCTACATCGATGCGGGTGCGGCCATGGTCAGCTTCCATCTCGAGGCCACGAACCACGCCAACAGGCTTGCAAACCTCATCAGAAGCCGCGGCGCCAGACCCGCGATCGCCATCAACCCCGCCACGCCCGTCTCGGCGCTCGACGCGATCATCGAGGACGTGGACATGGTGGTCGTCATGAGTGTGAACCCTGGCTTTGGTGGGCAGTCGTTCATCAGAGGTACCTTCGACAAGCTGCGTAAACTCCAGGCGCTCTGCCTCGAGCATCACGTGTGCCCCCTCGTCGAGGTGGATGGTGGCGTCTCGACGCGAAATGCCGAGCAGGTCGTGGCTGCAGGAGCAAACGTACTCGTGGCCGGCAGCGCCGTCTTCAACCAACACGACCGTGCGAGGGCAATTGACGAGCTGAGACAGGCCGGCACGCGCGGTCTTTCGGAGAGAGCTTAGGAATCATCGTGTCCAATCAGAAAATCGCATACCTCGACTACGCCGCGAGCGCACCTCGACGGCCGCAGTCGCTTGCTGCAGAGGCGGCCTACGAGGACCAGCGCTGGGCGGGAGCCAATCCCAACTCCCTTCATACGCTTGGTCGCGAGGCCGCGCGTGCGCTCGACGGAGCCCGAGCGGACATCGCGCTCTGCCTGGGCGGAGGGCTTCGTCCCTCTGATGTCGCCTTCACCTCGGGCGGGACCGAGAGCAACAACCTCGCCGTCTTCGGTCTTGCCGAAGGCGCGCGCGGACGAGACGGCAGACGGCGCTCCGTCGTCATCTCCGCCATCGAGCACGACTCCGTGCTCGACCTCGTGCCCTCACTGCGCGATCGCGGGTTCGACGTGGCCATCGCGCGGCCGGACCGCGACGGCGTCGTGTCGGCCGCGACCATCTCCTCCCTCGTCGGGCGCGAGACCGCGCTCGTCTCCGTGATGTATGCCAACAACGAGACGGGCGTCATCCAGCCGATTCCCGAGATCGCGCGAGTGGCGCATGCTGCGGGAGCCATCTTCCACACGGATGCCGTGCAGGCCCTCGGAAGGATCCCCCTGGAGCTTTCCGAGGTCGACGCGGTGAGCGTCGCCGCCCATAAGATCGGCGGGCCCGTGGGTATGGGAGCCCTCGCCATCCGTGGCCGCGTGCCGTTCAGGCCGCAGGGCTTCGGCGGCGGGCAGGAGGCGGGCAGGCGTCCCGGCACGCAGGACGTCCGTGCGGCGCTTGCGTTCGCTGCCGCCGCACGATACTGCGACGGCCACCTCGCGGAGGCCCGTGCCGTGACCGCCCGTATCGCACAGGAACTCTACGACGCGCTCTGCGCCGAGGGAACAGGCATCATCCCCTCTACCTCTGCCTGCGTTGACGATCGGCGCCTTCCCGGCATCGTGAGCGTGATGGTGCCTGGCCTGGACTCCGAGACCCTCGTCCTCGGGCTTGACGAGGCCGGCTACGAGGTCTCCGCGGGGTCGGCCTGCTCGAGCGGGTCGCTCGAGCCGAGCCACGTGCTGTCTGCCATGGGCATCCCGCGAAACGACGCGCTCGGGTCCCTGCGCATCTCGTTTGACGAGCGCGTCTCGGTCGATGACGTCCGCGCCCTCTCGCGTGTGCTCGTCTCGCTCGTTGAGGACCATCTCGGCCGTGCTCGTCGCCGCATGCGCTAGGCTTAGGTCCGACCGCAAATGAAGGAGAACAAATGAGCGAAGCCACGTCACTCGTGCGCCTACAGGACATAGACCTCAGACTTCTGCGCCATGCATCCACGCTTGCGGCGATGCCCGAGCAGAAGAGGATGAAGACCATCGGACTCGCCAAGCACAAGGTGGCAAGCGAACTCTCCAAGATCGTCGGGCAGCGCAAGGATGTCGAGATCGACATCGCCGATCTCGAGGAGAGGCTCAACCACTACCAGGAGAAGACCGTCGAGGTCCAGGGGATCGCCGCGGCACGCGAGCAGAACTATCGCAACATCCAGGATCTCGAGTCCCAGCTCACCTCCCTCGCAAAGAGAATCGAGAAGGCCGAGTTCGACCTCGGGCCGCTCCATGAGTCGCTCGACCACCTCCGGCTTGCCGAGCGCAACGCACGGCTTATGGCAGATCGTCTCGACGAGGAGATGACCAACACCCGCACGGCCTACGAGAGAAACTCCGAGAACATCAAGAAGCAGATCGTGGAGCTCTCCGAGGAGCGCGCCGACGTCGTGTCTGGCATCTCGCCGGAGGTCATGACGACCTATGAGGCCACGCGCAAACGCTTCAAGGGCCTCGCCGTGGAGCGCCTCGTGGGCAACATCCCCAGCATCTGTCGCGTCAAGCTGCAACCTGCGCTCTTTCACGACCTCTCCTGCGGCCCAGCGATCACGGAGTGCCCCTACTGCCACAGGATGATCGTTACCGAAGAGGTGGGTGAGCAGCAATGAGCGACATGCGCAACGTCCTCCTTGCCGTACCCGGGGGCATTGCCGTCTACAAGGCGTGCGAGGTCGTCCGTGCGCTGCAGAAGGCCGGCTGCGACGTGCGCGTGACCATGACCGCCGACGCCGAGAGGTTCGTTGGTGCCACGACCTTCGAGGCGCTCTCGAAGCATCCCGTGGCCGATGACCTCTACGCGTTTCCCGAGAGTCCGATACCGCACGTCTTCCTTGCGGACTGGGCGAACCTCGTGCTGGTCGTACCAGCAACGGGCAATGTCATGGCGAAGATGGCCGCCGGGATCGCCGACGACTGCCTCTCGACCACGCTCCTCGCGGCCCACTGCCCCGTGCTCGTGGCGGCTGCCATGAACGTTCACATGTGGAGAAATCCCGCGACCCAGGCCAACGTACGCACGCTCGTCTCGCGAGGCGTTGGCTTCGTGATGCCCGAGACGGGCATGCTCGCCTGTGGGGACGTGGGGGAGGGCAAGCTCGCCTCCGTGGAGACGATCGCTACGTCCGCCCTGGGAATCCTCGATGGTCGCAGCCACGACCTCGCAGGCCGTTCGCTCGTGGTGACCGCTGGGCCCACGCACGAGGCCATAGACCCTGTGCGCTACATCGCAAACGCCAGCACCGGCAAGATGGGCTACGCCATAGCCGCGCGTGCCGCGGCACGCGGCGCCGAGGTCACGCTCGTCTCGGGTCCCACGTCGCTTGAGGCACCTGCGGGAGTCAGGCTCGTGAACGTGGTGTCTGCGGCACAGATGTACGATGCGACGACAGCTGCCTTCCGCGAGGTCGACGCTGCGATCTGCGCCGCCGCGGTGGCCGACTACACGCCTGCGGACCCCGCGGACCACAAGCTCAAGAAGACCGAGGAGCACCTCACCTCGATCGAGCTCGTGGAGACGAGGGATATTCTCGCCACGCTCTGCTCCTCCCGCAACGCCAACCAGGTCGTCGTCGGATTTGCCGCCGAGACGGACGACCTCATCGCACACGCCCAGGGCAAGCTGGCACGCAAGGGTGCCGACCTGATCGTTGCCAACGACGTCTCGCGAGCGGACTCCACCTTCGGGGCGGACACCGACCGCGTCGCGCTCGTCACGGCCACGGGCGTGGACCAGCGCGAGACCCTCCCTCTGGCAGACGTCGCCGACGTGGTGCTCGATGCCACGCGCGACCTCCTCGTGGGAGCCGCCCGATGACCCGTGGGCACGGACTCGACCTTGCGCTCGGCTGCCATCTCTCGACATCCGGCGGCTATGCCGCCATGGGCAGAACCGCGGTGGCGATCGGTGCCACGACCTTCGCCTTCTTCACGCGCAACCCCCGTGGCGGATCCGCCAAGGCATTAGGTCTTGATGACGTATGCGATCTGCGACGCATTCTCTCCGAGAACCACTTCGGCAGACTCGTCGCGCACGCTCCCTACACGATGAACCTCTGCTCGGCTAACCCCGATACCATGGGACGTTCGCGCGAGGGGCTTGCGAGCGACATCGAGCGCATGGAGAACCTGCCTGGGAACTACCTCAACCTCCACCCCGGCAGCCATGTGGGTCAGGGCGTCGATCAGGGCATCGACCTCATCTGCAAGGGCCTCAACGACGTGCTCGTACCTGGCCAGAAGACCATCGTGCTCCTCGAGACCATGGCAGGGAAGGGCAGCGAGGTGGGCGGTCGTTTCGAGGACCTTGCACGCATCCTGGACGGCGCCGAGCATGACGAGCTCCTCGGCGTATGCCTCGACACCTGCCACGTCTCCGACGGAGGTTACGACGTGATCGACGACCTCGATGGGGTGCTCGACGAGTTCGACCGCACGATCGGCATCGACCGTCTGCGGGCACTGCACGTGAACGACTCCAAGAACCCGCCCGCGAGCCACAAGGACCGTCACGAGAAGATCGGGCAGGGGACCCTCGGACTCGGGACCTTTCGCGCCGTGGTCACCAACGAACGGTTGCAAGGTCTACCCATGATACTCGAGACCCCCAATGACCTCGATGGATATGCCGCCGAGATCGCGCTTCTCCGCGGCTTCGCGTCTGGGGAGGTGTCGTAGTGGGCATCCTCATCGGCTGCGAGCACATGAGCCACGAGTGGCCCGGAAAGCGCGTACTCTCCGACCAGACGATCGGCATCAACGAGGGCGACCGCATCGGCATCGTGGGACGCAACGGAGATGGCAAGTCGACGCTCGTGTCCCTCGTCTCGCATCAGCTGGAGCCAGACTCCGGCCAGGTGGTCTGGCGCAACGGCATCACGGTGGGCACCCTTGCCCAGACCGACTCGCTTGCGGATGCCGACACCATCCGCCACGCCATCGTAGGGGACGCACCCGAGTACCTGTGGGCCTCGGACCCCCGCATCCGCAGCATCCTCGACGAGCTCGTCGGCGACCTCGACTGGGAGGGAACCGTAGGCGAGCTTTCTGGTGGCCAGAGGCGTCGCTGCGACCTGGCGCGTCTCCTCATGGGCACCTGGGACGTCATCTGCATGGACGAGCCGACCAACCACCTTGACATGCATGCCATCCGCTGGCTCGCGAGCCACCTCAGGAACCGTTGGGCGGATGGTCACGGGGCCCTGCTCGTGGTCACGCACGACCGATGGTTTCTCGACGAGGTCTGCGACCACATGTGGGAGGTCCATGACGCGTGCATCGACCCCTTCGAAGGTGGCTACTCCGCCTACATCCAGCAGCGCGTGGAGCGTGACCGCCAAGCGCAGGTGATGGAGGAGCGCCGACAGAACACGCTGCGCAAGGAGCTCAGCTGGCTCTCCCACGGAGCCCAGGCGCGGTCGAGCAAACCCAAGTTCCGCATCGACGCCGCCATGACGCTGCTTGCGGACGACCCACCCCTCCGGAACCCCATCGAGCTCAGGCGCATGGCGGTGAGTAGGCTCGGCAAGCAGGTGATAGAGATGAAGGACGTCACGTTCTCCTATCCGGGAAGCCAGGAGCGGGTCATCGATGACGTCACGTGGATCATCGGCCCGGGGGACCGCTTCGGCATCCTTGGCGCGAACGGAGCCGGGAAGTCCACGCTTCTCGCGCTCATGTCAGGAAAGCAGCAGCCCACGTCCGGCACGATCAGGATCGGCAAGTCGGTACGCTTTGGCTGGATGTCGCAGAACCTCGACGACCTCGCCAAGAAGGGCGACTGGCGCGTGCTCGAGGTTCTCGGCCGCTATAGAAGCACCTACTACATCGATGACAAGCCACAGAGTCCGACGCAGCTCCTCGAGCACCTGGGCTTTGACAGGCATGAGTTCACCACCTTCGTGCGCGACCTCTCGGGGGGTCAGAAGAGACGGCTCGCACTGCTCTGCGTGCTTCTCGACGAGCCAAACGTGCTCGTGCTCGACGAGCCGGGAAACGATCTCGACACCGACATGCTTGCCGTGATGGAGGACCTGTTTGACACGTGGCCGGGAACGATGCTCGTGGTGAGCCATGACCGTTACCTCATGGACCGTGTGACGGACGACCAGTATGCCCTCATCGACGGCCAGGTACGCCACGTCCCTGGCGGCGTGGACGAGTACCTTGCGCTCCTCGACGAGCGACGTGCCGACGCGACCGATGCACGGCCGGAGGCGGCGGAGCAGGTCATGGATGCCGACACTCCCACGATGGGCAACAGCGAGAGGCGTGAGCTCAAGAAGCGCCTTGATGCCACGAGCCGCAAGCTCGAGAAGCTGCGGGGTGCACCAGACGAGGTCAGGGAACGCATGACCCGCACGCCTGCCTCCGACTACGAGGCGCTCATGGCACTCCAGCACGAGCTCGAGGACGCGACCGTACGCATCGGCGAGCTCGAGGACGAGTGGCTCGAACTCGCCGATGCGCTTGACCAGCCAGGAAACCGGAGGTAGGCATGGGGGAGCTTCTCAGACGCTTCGTCTTCTCGAAGTATCGCGCGAAGGTGGTCGTCGGCGTCGCATCCAAGGTCGTCGAGGTGATCTTCGACCTGCTCACCCCCATCATCGTCGCGCGTATGATCGACCTCGGTGTCGCCGGCCACGACACGTCCGTCGTCGTGCGCCTCGGCCTGCTCCTCGTGGTCTTCGCGGGCATAGGCTACTGCTTCACGCTCGTGTGCCAGAAGATCGCCGCCATCGTCTCGCAGGGCTCGGGCACGGACGTCCGCAACGCCCTCTTCGAGAAGGTGAACGCGCTCTCGAGTGCCGACGTGGACGAGTTCGGCACCCCCTCGCTTGTGACACGCATCACCAACGACGTCAACCAGGTGCAGGTCACGGTAGCGCTCGGCATTCGTCAGCTCATCAGGTGGCCCCTGCTCGCCGTGGGCTCGATGGTGGCTGCACTCCTCATCGACCTGCACCTCGGTCTCGTGTTCATCGTCTGCACGCCCGTCATCGCCCTCGTGTTCTGGGTCGTGATGACACGCTCGGTGCCCTACTTCCAGTCGATGCAGTCCAAGCTCGACCGCGTGTCTCTCGTCACGCGCGAGGCGCTCTCGGGAATACGCGTGATACGCGCCTTCGGTCGCGGTAGGCACGAGGAGACCCGCTTCCGCAAGGCGGCGGACGACCAGACCGATACCGCCATAGCCGTGGGAAAACTCTCCGCGATCCTCAACCCCGCGACGTTTCTCGTCATGAACCTCGGGGTCGTCGTGATCCTCTGGGTCGGCGGTGGCCGTGTGAACGCGGGTGACCTCACGCAGGGCGAGGTCGTGGCGTTTGTGAACTACATGACGCAGACGCTCCTCTCGATAGTCTACGTCGCCAACCTCGTCGTGACCTTCACGCGCGGCGCCGCCTCCGCCACGCGCATCGTGGAGGTCCTCGACCGTGAGGTAACGATAGGTGATGGGGGCAACGAGCCGGTCGTCGCGACCGAGGGCAGCATCGATTCGGGCATCGCGGTCGCCTTCGACCATGCGTCCTTCGCCTACGAGAGGGCTGCGGTCGCGGCAGTGAACGATGTCAGCTTTGCCCTCGATGCGGGCTGCACCATTGGTATCATCGGCGGCACCGGATCCGGGAAGTCCACACTCGTGAGCCTCGTGGCACGTCTCTATGACGTCACTGCGGGATCGGTGCGGGTCTTTGGCACCGACGTGCGAAGGTATCCTCTCGAGCAGCTTCGCGACCTCGTCGCGACGGTTCCGCAGCAGGCATCGCTCATCTCGGGGACCATCCGCCAGAACCTCTGCTGGCGTGATGCGGACGCCACCGATGACGAGCTCTGGAACGTCCTTGCGTGTGCACAGGCCGCGGACTTCGTGCACGAGGAGGAAGGCGGCCTCGACGCGACGGTCGACGCCGGCGGCAAGAACTTCTCCGGGGGGCAGCGTCAGAGGCTGACGATAGCGCGCGCCCTCGTGGGTCACCCTCGAATCGTCATCCTCGACGACTCCGCCTCGGCGCTCGACTTTGCCACGGACGCACGTTTGCGGCGGGCGCTTCGCAGCCTTGATGGCCGGCCGGCCACGATCATCGTCTCCCAGCGCGTATCGGCGGTCATGGGTGCGGACCAGGTGCTCGTTCTCGATCATGGTCACGTGGCGGGTCTGGGGCCACACGCACGACTCGTCAAGAGCTGTCCTCTCTATCGCGAGATCTGTCTCTCGCAGCTCAAGCCCGAGGAGGTGGACGCATAATGTCCAATCCCTACGCAGCCGGCGGCACAGGCGCATCCGTCCTCGCGAGCGTTCGTGGTGACATGGGAGACGGCAAGGGTCCGAGCGGCCTCGCCGATGCCAAGACCTTCACCACATGGGAGGTCACCAGGCGTCTCCTTTCCTACACGCGGCCTCACGCGGCATCCCTCGTCATATCGTTCGTCTCCTCGGTCGTCAGCGTGATACTCCAGCTCTACGTGCCCATCCTCATCGGACATGGTATAGACCGGATGGTGGGGGAGGGTTCCGTCGACTTCGCGTCGCTCCAGCCCATCCTCTCCCAGCTCGCCATCGTCGTGGCGCTTGCCGCCGCGACGCAATGGCTCTCGGGCTACTGCACCAACCGCCTGACGTACGAGACCGTGCGCGACATGCGCGTCGATGCCTACGACAAGCTGGGGACGCTACCGCTCTCGTTCGTGGACGCGCATTCGCACGGAGATCTGCTCTCTCGTGTGGTGAACGACGTGGACCAGGTGGGAGACGGTCTTCTCCAAGGGTTCACGCAGCTCTTCACGGGTGTCGTGACCATCGTCGGCACCCTCTTCTTCATGTTCTCGATCTCCGTTCCCGTGGGCCTCGTCGTCATCGTCGTGACGCCCCTCTCCATCGTCGTCGCGGGCGGCATCGCCCGTGCGTCGGCGAAGAGCTTCGCCGCGCAGCAGGCGCTTCAGGGCAGGCTCAGCGGCTATGCCGAGGAGATGATCGGCAACCAGAAGCTCGTCGCGGTCTTCGCCCACGGCGCCGCGGCCGAGAAGGGCTATGCGGAGATCAACTCGAGGCTCTACGAGGCAGGGGAGAGGGCCCAGTTCAGGGGCTCGCTCTCCAATCCGACCACGCGTCTCGTGAACAACATCACCTACGCCGTCGTCGCCATTGTCGGGTGCCTCTGCGTCGTCACCTCCTGGCCCTCGGTGCTCACCGTCGGTCAGGTGCAGAGCTTCCTCTCCTATGCCAACCAGTACATGAAGCCGTTCAACGAGATCTCCGCGGTCGTGACGCAGATACAGACCGCCTACGCGTCTGCTCGCAGGCTCTTCTCGCTGCTCGACGCCGACCCGGAGCCTGCCGATCCGACCGATCCCGAGGTCGTCGAGACGCCCCGCGGCGACCTGGACTTCTCGCACGTCGACTTCTCGTACGATCCGCTCCATCCGCTGCTGCACGACATCACCTTCCATGCCGAGCCAGGACAGCGTCTGGCGCTCGTAGGTCCCACAGGCTGCGGAAAGACAACCCTCATCAACCTCCTTCTGCGCTTCTACGACGTGGACGCGGGCACGATCTCCATAGACGGCCACGACACGAGCACCCTCCTGCGGGATGACCTGCGCTCCCTCTTTGGCATGGTGCTGCAGGACACCTGGCTCTTCCACGGCACCATCCGCGAGAACATCGCCTACGGTGTCCCCGATGCCTCTGACGAGGACGTCATCGATGCGGCCCAGCGTGCGCATGCGCACAAGTTCATCGTCCAGCTTCCTCAGGGCTATGACACCCTGATCGGCGAGGAGGGCGGCTCGCTCTCGTCCGGCCAGAGGCAGCTGCTCTGCATCGCGCGCGTCATGCTGACCAATCCGGCCGTACTTCTCCTCGACGAGGCCACGAGCTCGATCGACACCCGAACAGAGCTCCAGGTCCAGGACGCCTTCGATCGGATGATGGAGGGACGCACCTCGCTCGTCGTTGCCCATAGACTCTCTACCGTTCGCAATGCGGACTGTATCCTCGTCATGCGAGACGGGCGGATAATCGAGCGCGGAACACATGACGAGCTCATGGGGGAGGGCGGCTTCTACGCCAGTCTCTACGAGAGCCAGTTCGAGGGCACCCACTAGGAGGCGTCCTCAGGGGAGGGCGTATGCAAGACCCAGACTATGACGTCGTCATCGTCGGTGCCGGCGTCTCGGGTTGTGCCACGGCACGCGAGCTCTCTCGTCTCGAGGCGCACGTTCTCGTGATCGAGCGGGAGGAGGACGTCTGCTGCGGGACGTCCAAGGCCAACTCGGCCATCGTGCATGCCGGCTATGACGCCCGGACGGGCTCGCTCATGGCGAGGCTCAACGTCGAGGGCTCCCGTCTCATGCCCTCCCTCTGCGAGAGCCTGGGCGTCGACTTCATGCGCATCGGCTCCCTCGTGGTCTGCACGTCCGAGGACATGCTGCCCGGACTCGAGGAGCTACGGCAGCGCGGCGTCGACAACGGGGTGGAGGGTCTCGAGGTGGTGGACCGACCACGCCTCCTCGAGCTCGAACCTTCCGTCGCGCATGCCGCGTGCGGGGCGCTCTGGGCACCCACCGCAGGAATCGTGAACCCCTTCCAGCTCAACGTGGCTCTCGCCGAGGACGCGAGCGTGAACGGGGTGGACTTCCGCTTCGACTCGCGCGTCTCGGGGCTCTCGCGCGATGACGACGGGTGCTGGCACGTCTCGTGCACCACGGGTGATGTGACCTGCCGGGTCATCGTCAACGCGGCAGGTGTCCATGCCGACGAGCTCCACAACCTCGTGAGCGCGGACAGGCTCGCCATCACGCCACGACGCGGCCAATACTACGTGCTGGACACGACCGCGGGCAACCATGTACGCCACACGATCTTCTCGCAGCCCACCGCCCTCGGGAAGGGCGTGCTTGTCACGCCCACCACGGCCGGGAACCTCCTCGTGGGACCGAATGCCGAGGACATCGCCGACAAGGAGGGCACCGACACCACGGCGGAGGGCCTTGCCGAGGTCGCCGAGAAGAGCTCCGTCGCAGTTCGCGACGTGCCGCTGCGCGAGGTCATAACGTCCTTCTCGGGGCTACGCGCGCACCAGCCGGGTCACGACTTCGTGATCGGCGAGGTCGCAGGCGCGCCCGGCTTCGTGGACTGCGCCGCCATAGAGTCGCCGGGCCTCTCCGCCTGCCCCGCCATCGGCCGCATGGTCGCGGGTATCGTCCGTGACATCCTTGCCCTTGCACCAAAGCCTGTCATCACACCTTGGAAATCGCACTTCGTCAGCCTCGAGCGTGCGACGGCCGAGGAGTGGGCCGCGCTCGTGGAGACGGACCCCGCCTACGGCCGCGTGATCTGCCGCTGTCGAAGGGTCAGCGAGGCCCAGATCGTGAATGCCATACACGCCCCGCTCGGCGCGCGGTCGCTTGACGCCGTGAAGCGTTGCACCGAGGCCTGCATGGGTAGGTGCCAGGCCGGCTTCTGCACGCCGAAGATCATGGAGATACTCGCTCGCGAGATAGAGGGTGTGGACATGTCCGACATAACGAAGGCGGGCCCGGGATCGGGCATCGTCATCAGAACCGACAGGGACGGCTCGGCAGGTGATGGGCGATGACCCGGTATGACGTGGTGGTCGTCGGGGGAGGACCCGCTGGCCTCGCGGCAGCCCTGTCCGCCCGTGGCGAAGGTGCGCGCTCGGTGCTCGTCATCGAGCGAGACACCAAGCTCGGCGGCATCCTCAACCAGTGCATCCACAATGGCTTCGGGCTCATCACCTTCAACGAGGAGCTCACGGGTCCGGAGTATGCCGCACGCTTCGAGGACCGCGTCCTGGCGGCCGACATCGACCTCATGCTCGACACCATGGTTCTCGACGTCTCTGACGATCGAATCGTGACCTGCGTCAACGCGGAGGACGGGCTCGTACGAATCCAGGCGGGCGCTGTCGTTCTCGCCATGGGTTGCCGCGAGCGGCCTCGCGGCGCGCTCAACATCCCCGGCTTCAGACCGGCCGGCATCTTCACCGCGGGCACCGCCCAGCGGCTCGTGAACATCGAGGGCCTCATGCCCGGATGCGAGGTCGTCATCCTCGGTTCGGGCGACATCGGGCTCATCATGGCACGGCGCATGACGCTCGAGGGCGCGCACGTGGCATGCGTGGCGGAGCTTATGCCCTACTCGGGCGGGCTCAAGCGCAACATCGTTCAGTGCCTCGACGACTTTGGCATCCCGCTCCTGCTCTCGCACACCGTCACGCGCGTGGAGGGAGAGAGGCGCGTGGAGGCGGTCTGGGTCGCCCAGGTCGGCGACGATGGCAGGCCCGTACCCGGGACGGAGGTGCGCTATCCCTGCGACACCCTGCTCCTCTCGGTCGGACTTCTCCCTGAAAACGAGCTCTCCCGCCAGGCGGGTGTGGAGCTCTCGTCCGTAACGCGCGGACCAGTGGTCAACGAGTCGCTCGAGACGAGCGTGGCAGGCATCTTCGCCTGTGGGAACGTGCTTCACGTGCATGACCTCGTCGACTACGTGAGCCAGGAGGCGGGCGTGGCGGGCGGGCGTGCGGGAGCCTATGCTGACCTCATCGCGGCGGGGAAGACTCCCAGACAGGGGCATGAGATCGCCCTGCGAGCCAGGGATGGCGTTCGCTACACCGTGCCGCAGTCCATAGACCCTGCGCGCATGGCCGACCGCCTCGTCGTGCGCTTTCGCGTGGGTGGGGTCTTCGAGAACCGCTACGTGAGCGTCTACCTTGACGGAGAGCGCATCCAGCATCGGAGGAAGTCAATCCTCGTCCCTGGCGAGATGGAGCAGGTCGTACTCAAACGAGACGAGCTTCTCGCCCACGCCGACCTGTCCGAGGTCACCGTTCGACTCGAGGAGGACTAGCCATGGAGGAGAGGACCCTCACCTGCATCAGATGCCCCCGTGGGTGTGCCGTCACCGTCACGCTCGAGGATGGCGCCGTCGTCTCGGTACGGGGCAACTCGTGCCCGCGCGGTGACGCCTATGCGCGCGCCGAGGTCACGAACCCCACACGCGTGGTCACCACGACCGTACCCGTCCGCGGGAGTGACACCGAACGCATGGTGTCGGTCAAAACGGCGGGTGACGTGCCCAAGAGCAAGGTCTTCGACGTGATGGGGGCCTTGCGTGGCATAGAGGTGACAGCACCTGTGGAGATCGGCGACGTGCTACTCGCCGACGTGGCCGGAACGGGCGTCGACGTCGTCGTCACGAAGCGGGCATGACTTCTCGGTTGAGTCACGGCACACCCACGCCCTTCCATCGTCCGTTTATCGGAATGTAACCTAATTGTCATTGAAGAGAATTAGTGCAAAGCCTTTAATGTCATATGATGTCATATGACATTAAACGGAGATGACGACAAGGAGAGCAATACCATGAAACAGAGGCACATGGATCAAATCGCTGCGGCAGCGAAAGCGGTTCAAGGGAAGCTTGCTAGCGACGGAATCAATAACTTCTATTTCGTGGCCTGCGGTGGGTCACAGGCGTTTATGATGCCCATCCAGTACATGTTCGACCGCGAAATCGCCATCCCCAGCTTCGTCTACACCTCGAACGAATTCAACTACGCGGCGCCCAAGGGCTTTGACGCGCATAGCGTAGTCATCACCTGCTCACACTCCGGTACGACGCCAGAGACGGTCGAGGCCGCACGTCGTGCCACCGCGGCTGGCGCGCTCTCCATCGCGCTCTCCAACGAGGAGGGCTCCCCACTTTGGAATGCTTGTCAGTACCCCGTTCACTACGATCACGGCCCCGAGGCTGTGATGTGCGACAAGAACAACGCCATCCTCTATGCGCTGGCGTTCTCCATCCTCAAGGTCGTGGCACCCGATCGGGCGGACAGATGGGATGGCGGCATCAGGGCGATCGAATCGCTGGGAGAGATGTCAGACAAGGCGGTCGAGCTCTACAAGGAGCGAGCCGTCGAGTGGGCCGAGGCCAACAAGCGCGATTCCTTCGTCTACACCATGGGTAGCGGCGCAAGCTACGGCGAGATGTACTCGCTGGCCATCTGCTTCTTCATGGAGATGCAGTGGATCAACTCCAACTGCATCCATTCGGGCGAGTACTTCCACGGTCCGTTCGAGGTCACTGACTATGACATCCCCTTCGTCATCACGCTCGGCAATGGGTGCACACGCCATCTCGACGAACGTGCGCTCGCATTTGCACGGAAGTACTCCAAGCGGCTTTTCGTCATCGATGAGAACGACTTCGACCTCTCTGCGGTTGACGAGTCCCTGCGTGAGTACTTCGCGCCCATCGTCGAAGCGGCCGTCGTGAGGTACATGATCGACGCGCTCGCCCATGACCGCGGGCACGACCTCTCAACTCGTCGTTACATGTGGCAGATGGAGTACTAGGGAGACCAGGCGGAGACGCTGCGTCTCGCACGAGAAGGGGAGGGGATCAAGAGCGCATGAGACTCATTGCGATCGGCGACAACGTAGCTGACACCTATCTTGACAACAGCATCTACTATCCTGGCGGACAGGCCATCAACGTTGCCGTCAACGCACGACGCGACGGGGCACGGGATTCCGCCTACCTCGGCGTCTTTGGCGATGACGATCGAGCAGCTGTCATCAGGTCCTGCCTTGACGAGGAGAAGGTGTCCCATGCGAGGTGCAGGGTGGCCCATGCGCCCACTGCCCAGCCAGGCGTACGCCTTGTCAATGGTGATCGGGTCTTCCTTCCGGGACCGAGAGACTCCTGTCAGCATCTGCTCTCTCTCAGGCTCGCTCGCGAGGACCTTGAGCTCGTCTCGACCTATGACGTCTGTCACACCACCAATGAAGCCGGCATCGATGCCGGACTGGTGCGCCTACACGATGTGGTTCCCATCTCGTATGATTTCTCAATCAACAGGGACGAAGAGTATCTCGAAAAAGTATGTCCTCACATCAACATCGCGTTTTTCTCGGGTTCCGACCTTCTCGATGACGACGTTGCCGCCTTGGCTCAGAATGCACGACGGCTAGGGGCTGAAATTGCCGTCGTGACCATGGGTGAGCGCGGAAGCACATGCGCGTGCGCAGACGGTACCTTTTTCCAGGACGCATGCGAAACCGACCCGATTGACACCATGGGAGCCGGCGACGCGTTCGCGGCGGCCTTTCTAGTGAGCTACTTCGACTCACGTGACATCGAGGCCTCTATGGCCTTCGCGGCCAAGCAGGCTGCGAAGGCCTGTACGTTGCATGGGGCGTTTGGGCATCCACACCGGATATGAAGCGAGGGGACAGATATGGAGCGGAATAACGAAAGAACGAATCTGACCAGAAGGAACTTCCTCAAGACGGCTGGCTTCACGGGACTCGTGGCCACCAGTGCATCGCTGGTTGGCTGTGGAGGGACGTCATCCACAGGCTCAACCGATTCGGGCGCGAGCGTGACCAAGACGCTCAACGTTGCGGCGCAGACTGCCGTCATGGCGCTCGATCCCATTCTCGCCGGTGACGCCATCTCCATGGGCATCATCACCAACACGGTAGAGGGCCTGTTCGTCGTGGACGCCGATGGGCAGATCCAGAACGGCCTCTGCAAGGATTACACGGTAAGCGATGATCAGCTCACCTACACCTTCAACCTACGCGACGGCCTCAAGTGGAGCAACGGAGACACCGTCACTGCCAGCGACTTCATCTATGGCTGGCAACGCAACGCCTCGGGCACGGGAGAGGCCGCTCAATTCCAGTACCAGATTGAGATGGCCGCCATCAAGAACTACGAGGCGGTCCTCGCCGGGGAAAAGACGGTCACCCAACTCGGATGCACCGCAAAAGACGACAAGACCATCGTCGTCGAGCTCGAGCACCCTGTTGCCTACCTGCTCGACCTGCTCGCCTTTACGCCGTGGGCACCCGTCAACCAGAAGTTCTGCGAAGAGAAGGGCAGCTCGTTCGGCATCACAAAAGACGACATGATCTACTGCGGCGCCTTCACTCTCACTGACTACGACTCGTCCGGGAACACCATAACCATCACCAAGAACCCAGACTACTGGGATGCCGGCAACGTTGCACTTGACGTGGTCAACTTCCAGGTCATCTCCGATACCCAGCAGGCTGTTATGGCCTACGAGAACGGAACAGTGGACTACGTCGAACTTACGGGAGACCTCGTGGCGCAGTACGCCGACAATGAGGCCTTCAGCAATGGCGAGGGCATCTACAACTACTACCTCATGATGAACACCAAGGTCCCTGGCCTTGACAACCTCAACCTGCGCCAGGCGTTCGCCTATGGCATCGACCGTGACGACATCTGCGGCAACGTCCTTAAGGATGGCTCGCAGGCGGTCAACCAGATGACCATGAGGGGCCTATGCTCAAACTCCGCGGGAGATGACTTCGCCGAGGCGTCCGGACAGTACTTCGCCTTTGACGAGGACAAGGCCAAGGAGCTCTGGGCGAAGGCCACCGCCGAGACCGACAAGCGAGACGTGACGATTCTCTACGACCAGGAGAAGGATTTCGCCCAGAACAGCTGCGTCTTCATTCAGTCCGCCTTCCAGAAGATGTTCAACGGACTCACCGTCAACCTCGAGTCCACGCCGAAGAAGAACCGTCTGCAGCGCGAGGAGGACCACGACTACGAGATCATCTTCCATGCCTGGGGACCCGACTACGCCGACCCGACCGCCATTCTCGCCATGTATGAGTCGACGCACCCATCTAACTACAGCCAGTGGTCCAACGAGGATTTCGACAAGACCTACGAGAAGGCGAACTCCACCGACTCGGGCGACGCAACCGCACGCTGGGAGGACCTCATCCACTGCAACGACGTCTGCACAGAACAGGCCGTCTGCATTCCCGTCTTCCAGACTGGCGCGGCCGCCCTTACGCGTCCTGGCGTGACGGGGCTCACGAACCATATCACCGGCATCAAGTGCTTCTATAAGTTCTGCGACAAGAGCTAGACCAATCGGAGGTCGACCATGCGCCTGGACGCCGCTCCATTCGTCAGGGGAGAAGAGGTGAGGTAGATGAAGAAATACGTGGCAAAGAGGCTGGTGATCTCGGTGATGACGCTGCTGATCATCCTGTTCGTCCTCTTCCTGATGCTCTCGTTCATGCCTGGATCCCCGTTTAACAACGAGGAAAAGATGTCTCCCGATCAGATCACACAGCTCAAGGCCTACTATGGGCTCGATAAACCGGTTCTCGAGCGCTTCGTCATCTACGTTCTTAATATGCTCCACGGCGACTTCGGGGTGTCGTACAGCATTCAGACCAACATGCCTATTGCCCAGATGATAGGGGGTAGGCTCGCCATTACGGTGGGAATCGGCCTGGAAGCGGGCGTCCTCGGCGCATTGGTCGGCCTCATATTGGGCGTCATCGCGGCCCTGAGACGTCATACGACCTGGGATAGCGCCGCGACGGTCATTGCCGTCCTGGGAGTGAGCCTTCCCTCGTTCGTGTTCGCCCTCGGGCTCTCCTACTTCCTCGGCTACCGGCTCAAGCTCTTTCCCATCCTCTTCGATACGTCGGCACCCCTAAGCTCCTCTGTGCTGCCCGTGATAGCGCTCTCGATGTTCACGCTCGCGAGCGTCGAGCGCTACACGCGATCTGAGATGGTGAGTGTCATGGAGTCCGACTACATGATGCTTGCCCAATCCAAGGGCCTCCCAAAGGCAAAGCTCGTAATCAACCACGCCCTGCGCAACACTCTCATCAGCGTCATCACGGTACTCGCGCCCCTGCTCGTGAACCTCATGACCGGGAGCTTGGTCATCGAGAAAATCTTCTCCATACCAGGACTGGGGAGCCTCTACATCACCGCCATACAGTCAAACGACTACAACGTGGTGCTGGCCATAAGTTTCATCTACAGCGTCATATTCATCCTTACCATGCTTTTGGTGGACATACTCTATGGCGTCATCGACCCACGCATCAGACTTGCCGGGGGAAGGGACTAACCATGGGGAAGACCGTTCCAGAGGGAGGCTTCAGGCTCTGCACCGAATCGCATGAAAAGGTGGCCGAAAAGGAATATGCAGACTACTCCTATGCCAGGGAGATAGCGGGCAGGTTCCTTGCGAACAAGGGTGCCGCCGTCAGCCTTGTCATCATCGCCACGATCGTGGTGATGGCCATCATCGCACCTATGGTCAGCCCTTATGCCTACGATGACGTGCAGACACAGTACAACAACCTTCCTCCGCGCATCCCGGGGCTCGAGCAGGTGGGTATACTCGACGGAACCTCCGACGGTGTCAATCTATACGCCCAGAAGGGTGCCTCCGACCAGTATCACCTCTTCGGAACGGACAGCCTCGGTCGAGACATCTGGACCAGGGTCTGGAGCGGGACGAGGATTTCTCTTACCATCGCCCTGTGGGCCGTCATCATCGACGTCTTCATCGGCGTGGCCTACGGACTTGTCTCAGGGTACTTTGGCGGAAAGGTCGATATCGTCCTCCAGCGAATAACGGAGGTGCTGAGCAGCATCCCGCAGCTGGTCATAGTCACCCTTATGCTCGTCGTCATGAAACCTGGACTCGAGAACATCGTCGTCGCCCTCATCATCACGGGCTGGATTGACATGAGCCGAATCGTACGCGCCCAGGTGCTCAGGCTCAAGAGTCAGGAGTTTGTGCTTGCCGCCAGGACGCTCGGGGTGAGTGCGTGGGGCATCATCTTCAGAGAGATTCTCCCCAACACGCTCGCACAGATTATCGTCACGTTTATGTTCTCGATTCCCAACGCGATATTTCTCGAGGCGTTCCTGGCCTTCGTGGGTCTAGGCGTTCCGGCTCCGCTCGCCTCCCTTGGATCGATGATCAACGACGGCTACAAGTCGGCCATGACCTATCCCTATATGGTGGTCGCACCTGTCGTGGTGCTCGCCATTCTCATGCTCGGATTCAACCTCTTCGCCGATGGCCTCCGAGACGCCATCGACCCAGATGCACAGTAGGAGGCGACCATGGCGAAAAGAGAGTGCATCCTCAGAATGCGGGACATGGCCATCTCGTTCAAGACGGCGAACGGTCTTGTCAAGGCAGTGCGGGGGGCCGACCTAGATGTATGCAAGGGAGAGACCGTAGCCATCGTGGGCGAGTCGGGCAGCGGCAAGTCTGTAACCGTGAAGCAGATCATGGGCATTCGATCGGCGAACGAGGTGGTCGAGAGCGGGTCGATCGAGTTCACCTATGTTGATGACGAGGGTACGAATCGTACCGTCGACATAATGAAGCTGAGCGAGCGGGAGCTGACCTCGCTCAAGGGCAACCACATCGCGATGGTATTCCAAGACCCGCTTACCTCCCTTGACCCGACCATGAACATAGGCCGCCAGCTTTCCGAGAGTATCGTCGCTCACCTGCATCTCGAGGGCGAGGCCCTGCATACGCGCTGCATCGAACTTCTCGACCTCGTTGGCATCACCGATCCCGAGACCCGGCTCAGAAGCTATCCTCATCAGCTCTCCGGGGGCATGCGACAAAGAGTCGTCATCGCCATCGCCCTCTCGTGCAACCCCGATCTCTTGATATGCGATGAACCCACCACGGCACTCGACGTGACCATACAGGCAAGGATTCTCCAACTCATCATCGACCTCCAGCGCCGCATGGGCATCTCCGTCATCTTCATTACCCACAACCTCGGTGTGGTGGCGAAGGTCGCCGACTACGTAAACGTCATGTACGCAGGGAAGATCATCGAGGCTGGAACCATCGATGACGTCTTCTTCGACCCTCGGCATCCCTATACGTGGGGGCTCCTCTCCAGCATGCCGAGCGTCTCGACCGACCGGTCAGAGCGTCTCTACACCATTCACGGCAATCCCCCCAACATGCTTAATGATGTCGTGGGTGATGCATTCGCACCAAGGAACCCGTATGCACTCGACATAGACTTCGAACAGGAACCACCTCGTTTCATCGTGAACGAGCATCACTGGGCCGCAACCTGGCTCCTCGATCCACGCGCACCCAAGGTCGAGATGCCATCGCAACTCAAGGGAAGAATCGCCCTGATGAGGGCAGAGGGAGGCGGAGAGGGTGTTTGACGGTGACGGGCGTCCCCTGCTGGTTGTCGAGAACCTCAAGCAGTACTTTCCTATTCCTGGCGGAAACGTGGTCAAAGCCGTCGATGGCATTTCCTTTGACATAATGCCTGGCGAGACGCTTGGTCTCGTTGGCGAGTCGGGATCGGGAAAATCGACGACGGGCCGTGCGGTCATCAGGCTCGACAATCTTACGGCAGGCAGGATCACCTTTGACGGCGATGACATCTCCCGGAAGCTCACGCCTGAAATCGAGCGACGTCTGAGGACAAACATGTCCATGGTGTTTCAAGACCCCATGGCCTCCCTCAATCCCTACAGGAAGGTCGTCGACACCATAGCCACCGGCTTGGATGCACACTTTCCCAAGATGGACCGAGGGGAGCGCAAGGAGAGGGTCTACGAAATGATGGATCGCGTGGGCCTCTCTCGCTCGCAGGCCAACCGCTTTCCAAGCCAGTTTTCGGGCGGCCAGAGACAGCGCGTGGGACTCGCGCGCGCACTCATCATGAGGCCGAAGCTTGTCATCGCGGACGAGGCGATTAGTGCGCTCGACGTCTCCATTCAGGCGCAGGTGGTCAACCTCATGAAGGACATCCAGGACGAGATGGGGACGGCCTACCTCTTCATAGCGCATGACCTGTCAATGGTGCGCTACATCTCCAACAGGATCGCCGTCATGCACCTCGGCCATATCGTCGAAGCTGGTTTGACCGACGAGATATTCGCCAATCCCGTGCATCCCTACACGAAATCGCTCATATCGGCCATCCCTCGTTTCAACCCCGAAACGGAACGAGACCGGAAGCCCCTCGTGTATGATGCTAAGGAGCTCGGCATCAGTTACGATGAAGGCAGGATTCACCATCTCACTGGCTCGCACTATGTGCTGGCTACCGATGAGGAGTTGGTTTCCTGGAACTAACGTTGCCATAAGCCTAGCGGTCGACGGTGCCGCGTGAACGTCATGCGCCTCTTGAATGGAGAATGTATGCTTGAGGGTGACCAGGGCGAGTTGCTCTATTTCCAACTAGAGAGCGATCTCAGGCAGAAGATGTTCTCGGGCGAATACGGAATCGGTACGAGAATTCCCACTGAGATGGAACTATGCCAGAAGTACGGCGTCAGCAGGATTACGGTGCGCAGGGCGATACAGGACCTCGTGGAGGAGGGTGTTCTCGAGAGGCTCAGGGGTCATGGGACCTATGTATCGGTCCCCAAGCACGTAATCGGGCAATCGGCCGCGTGCAAGCGTGGCTTCTCATCATTTGCCGGCGAGGGTACGCCCACTTCGAGGATCGTTCTCGAGAAGGGTATGGTCAATGCCGATGCGTCCGTGTCATCCTGGCTTGGCGTCCCTCTTGGCAGCAAGGTGCAACGCGTCAAGAGGGTCATCCTCGAGGATGACTTTCCCATGGCCATCGACGAGTTCTGCGCCACGGATGAGATGCTTCCTGGCTTTCTCTCGCTCATGCACGATGACGTCTCGGCCTACGAGCTCATGGAGAACCACTATCACGTCGAATTTGGCATGGAAGACCTCTCCATCGACGCTTCAACCGCACGAGACGACGAGGCGCGTGTGCTCAAGTGCGTGACGGGCTCACCCCTCTTCGTTCTGCGAAAAATCGTTCGGAACGCAGTGGGGGAGACGCTGCACTACTCGAAGTCCGTCATCAGAGGCGATCGCGTGACGTATCACTTCTCGGTCAATCGTGAGGGCACCGTCGCCAACGAGTTGCCGGTGGCGTTCACGGCAACAGCCTGACGCCATACGAGCTTGCCCATCAGCGACGGACAGCGGTTGCGCGCTATCGCACCGTACAAAAAGGTCAGATGACTAAGCCTCTGACCTGCAATTGCGTAATCTGGTTGACTGGATTCGAGCCGGCGACCCCTTGACCCCAAGCGTGCCTGACAGCTGGACCCGATGCCCCATGAATCCGGGATGTTTGCATCCTGCGTTGTCACCCTAGGGTGGCAACGTGCCAAACGACGGCGTTCCGCCGCCCACGCAGGTCGATGCTACAACCATACCGAACGGCAAAGGAAAGGAATCGGTATGGCAATCAACGCAAGCGAGATTGCCGTCGCCACACGCGGCCTCACCAAAAGCTACGGCGACGAAACCGTCGTGAGCAACCTGGACATGACCGTCCCCCGTGGCGTGGTCTATGGCTTCTTGGGGCCCAACGGCGCCGGCAAGTCCACGACGATGAAGATGCTGCTGGGGCTCGTGCACCCTACGGACGGCCAGGCAAGTGTACTTGGGGTGCCCATGACGCCCGATAACCGCCTCACGGTACTGCGCAGCGTGGGCACGCTCATAGAGAGCCCCGGCTGCTACCCGCATCTCACGGCACGAGAGAACCTCGAGATCACCCGCAAGCTGCGCGGCCTTCCAGTAAGCGAGATTGATGACGTGCTGCACGTCGTCCGTCTCGACGACCCGTCCGTGCAGAGGAAGAAGGTCGGACACTTCTCGCTCGGCATGAAGCAGCGCCTGGGGATAGCCGCCGCACTCATGGGCAAGCCGCCGCTGCTTCTGCTCGACGAGCCAACGAACGGCCTTGACCCGAGCGGCATCCACGAGATACGCGCGCTCATCAAGCGGCTACCGCAGATGTTCGGCACTACGGTCGTCGTGTCGAGCCACCTGCTCTCGGAGATCGACCAGATGGCCGACCACGTGGGCATCATCAACAAGAGTCGCATGGTGTGGCAGGGGAGCATGGCAAGCCTTCATGCGCACGGCAAGCACTGGTTCGCGCTGCGCACGACCGACAACGCACTGGCGGCGCAGGCGCTCGGGGGAGCTGTGACGGATGGCGGCGAGCTTCGCATCAAGGCTGTCGATGACGCGGCGGCGGGCCGGATTACTCTCGGTCTCGCCAGGCAGGGCATTGGCATCGTGCGCCTGGAGTCGCGCGAGGAGTCGCTCGAGGACATCTTCCTGCACCTCACGGGAATAGAGGCGACACTGTAATGGGCGAGAGACACGCGCGCACGACTAAGGCCGCGACACAGGGTGTCGGCGGGGAACTAGGGTTTCTACCCGCCCTCGGCCTCGAGACCAGGAAGCTTCGGCACAAGCACCTGCTGCTCGTCGCCATCGGCATGCTTGCCATGCAGCTTCTCTGGCTGGCCTACGTCGTTCTCGTCCATCCCTCCGATGGGTTCACGGACTACCGCATACTGCTCTTCCAGATACCCTTGCTCAACGCCGTCTTCCTACCGCTTCTTTCCTGCGTCGTCTCCTCGACCGAATGCGATGTCGAGACCCGTGGCAACATGTTCAAGTCGCTACTCACCATGCAGCGCGCAGGTGCGCTCTTCTGGATCAAATGGCTCTTCTCGGCAGGCTTGATGGCGGCCGTGGTCACGTTACAGACGGTGGTGCTCGCAATTCTCGCAGGTGCTGGCGGCCTCGACGCGATTCCCGCAGGCGAGCTCGCCGTCTATTGGGTGTCGACCTTTGCCGTGTGCGTCTTCTGTACCTCCCTCGCACAGGCACTCTCGCTCCTGACGCGCAGCCAGTTCGCACCGATGGTCGTGGGCGTGGCTCTATCATTCTTCGGGCTGTTCTCCATGTACTTCCCCGAGTCGGTCATGCGTCTGGTACCAAGCGCCTACTTCGCCCTGCTCTCGACGGTGGGGGTGAGCGTGCAAGGCAAGACGGTCATGTATCTCTCGCATCCGTGGCCATGGGGCTATCTGGTCGCTCTTCTCGCCGCAACGACAGCAGTGTCCGTACTTGCCGCCCACGCCTTCAAGAGAAAGGAGCTCTAGCATGTTGGGCCTTTGCACCCATGCGGAGTTCATGAAGCTTCGCCACTCTCCCATATGGCTCGTCTACCTGCTGCTTCCCGCAGCATCATGCTTCATCGGCTGCGCCAACTACACGGCCAACCTCGGCACGCTCACGCCGGGCTGGACCAATCTCTGGACGCAGCAGACAATCTTCATCTGCTACTTCTTCCTGCCGGCACTGCTGGGTGCAGGATGCTCGTACCTCTGGCGGCTCGAGCACACGGGCTCCAACTGGAACGAGCTCATGTGCTCGCCGGTAAGTGCGGGTTGCATCTTCGGTGCCAAGCTCGTCACCGGCGCGGTGCTTTCGGCTGTGAGCTTCGCTTCCATCGCGGTGTTCTACGTGGCGAGTGGGCTGGTGCTCGATACGCCAGGCACGTTCCCAGCCGCGCAGATCGCGCTCTACCTCTGGCTCGGCTTTCTCGGCAGCCTGGTGATCGTTGCGCTCCAACTCGTCATCTCCATGCTCGTCCGCAGCTTCGCTGCACCCGTGGGCATCGCGCTCACGGGTGGCGTGGCCGGACTTGTGGCCACCATGATGGGCGCGGGCAACGTATTTCCCTACTCGCTCGTGCAGACGGCCATGAACTCCAACAACCTCGTGGACCTCTCGCCCGCGACTATTCTCCAGGTGGCCGTGCTCTCCGTCGTGTACGTGGCGATTGCCTGTGTCTTTGCGACTCGGTGCCTCTCCCGCTACGACATCGTGGCCACGATGTAGATGTCGCGCAGCTCGACAAGCACAAAAACGGCTTTCAGAAGGAGTATCTGTCATGAAACGCAAGGCAATCGTCATCGCCGTCATTGTCATCGTGCTCGCGGGCGCCTGGGCATGGCGAGCAGGCGGCACGTACGGCACGAATCTCGGTGACTACTACGTTGAGGTAAGCAACGCCAACGTTGTGAAGACCGAACAAGCCAACAGTGACGCAACTCAGTATTCGTACATCTTAACCGGTGTCAAGGACGATGGTACGACCACCCAGGTACGCTTCTCGAAAAACGAGGAAGTCGCCGACGGCACGTATCTCAGGCTCGAGATGGTGCCGTTCTTCGGAGCGACCGGCAGCGAAACAGTCGATTGGAGCACCATCCCTACGGCGGCGCAGGCCAAGCTATCTGCACCATCGGAGGGCTAGCATAAGATGCTGGAGACGTCGTCATAAACGCGACGTAGACTAATGAGAACCTCGGGTAACGGCTTGAGAAAGGAGGACGTGCAGTGAAGGAAAGGGGATCATCCGGCAAATCAGCAGGCAAGATGGCTGCCCACGCCCTCGACTGGTGGCGGGAGTCGCCTGCCGGCAGACTCGTGGCACCCGTCACCTGCGCCCTCTACGAGGTCTTCTTCCTGACGCGCTATGTCTCAACCCTTCCTGACGGAGCCGTCTCCATGCCCACGGCGCTTCTCGGCCTGCTCGCTCTTACGACTGCCTGCACAGCCGGCGTTTTCTTCCGCTACCGCACGGCGCTCGCGCCATTCGTGGTCGTGATGCTTGAGGCGGTGCTCACGCTCGCCTCGGACGTTACGTTCCTTACCATCGTGCCGCTGGGCATGGCCCTGTTCGCGCTGACTGCGCGCTCAAGGCCCTCTGAGGCCATTGCCGGGAACCTGCTCGCCGCGGTGGCGGTCCTCGTGCGGATGCTGGGCGAGGGTCCTGCCGGAGGCGCGGTTGTGGGCGAATACGTGCTGGCGCTTGCCGCGGCGGGCGGGCTCGTCTCACGCATGCAGCACAACCGTCTCGAGGCCGCTGCGACCGTGAAGAAGGAGCAGGCCGCGCGTCGTGCCGCCGAGAGACGAGGACGCATAGCCGGTGAGCTGCACGACTCGGTGGGACATGACCTCACCGCCATCATCGCCCTGACCGAAGGCCTTGATGGAGCTACGGGAGATGAGCTAGTCGACGGCGCAATCAACCAGGTCAACGGGCTGGCGAGGACAGGCCTCGCAGACACGCGCCGCGCCGTGGCGGCCCTGGGCTCCCCCAGCGCAACGGACGTCGATGAAACCGAGCTTCATGACTGGTCCGAAATTGAGTCCGTGCTCGCGAACGCCCGCTCGGCGGGAATCGCATGCGCCCTGACTGAGACGGGCTCCCGCCCGGACGACCCTTGGCAGGCCGACCTCTGCTTCTCCCTCGTGCGCGAGGCCATCACCAACGCGATGCGGCATGGCAGGGACGTGACGCGTATCGTCGCATCATGGGACCACAGCAAGGGAGGCGAGGTCAGCGTACGTGTCAGTGACGATGGAGCACGACAGCCGCCGGGCGCCGAGGCGTCCCACGGCACCGGACTCGAGCGCCTCCGCGAGCGCATCGAGGCTGCTGGCGGGTCCTTCTCGGCGGGATTCGAGGAGGGCGGCTGGTGCGTCAAAGCCAACCTTCCCAGCATGAGGGAGGAGGCAGGATGATTCGCGTGATGCTCGTCGACGACCAGCAGCCCGTGCGACTGGGCCTGGGTCTCATGCTGCGTCGCGCCGATGACATGCAAGTCGCGCTCGAAGCCGAGAATGGCCGGCAGGCCATCGCGTGGCTTGAGCGCACCGAGTACCTCGGCAGCGACCTCCCCGACGTCATCCTCATGGACGTCCGCATGCCGGTCATGGACGGTATCGACGCCTGCGCCCGCATCACCGCACGATGGCCTGGCGTGCATGTGCTGATTCTTACGACCTACGACCAGGATGACTACGCCCTCGGCGGCCTCTCGGCCGGCGCCTCGGGATTCCTGCTCAAGGACGTGCGCACGTCGGACCTTGTCGCCGCCGTGCGCTCTGTGGCTGCAGGCGATGCCGTGCTCACGCCGCGCATCACGCGTGAGGTGGTCGGGCGGAGCGTGGATGGGATGTCCCGCGACGAGGAGTCCCTGCGCTTCGCCGCGGCATTCCGCGCCCTCACGCCGCGCGAGCGCGAGGTCTGCCGTCTCGTGGCCGACGGACTTTCCAACGCCGAGGTCGCCGAACGGCTCACCGTCGAGCCCGCAAGCGTCAAGCGCTCCGTCACGCGCATCCTCGCGAAGCTTGGCCTGCGTGATCGCGTGCAGATCGCCGTTCGCTGGTACAAAGCGGGTATTGCGTAAACGATTGAGCGAGGCTGGCCTCGGCGGGGTTGTGAAAGGCTTTGTCGTCGATCCCAAAGGGATACCCACTCGAGGAGCCTCTTAGGCACATACCCATGCATAAGGAGCTGCGGCGATGACAGTACACGCCACGCGAGACACGCATTGGTCCTTCCGACGCGAACCGCCTCCGAGAATCCTCGGTGAAAAAAGGTGGGACGGGATAAATCCCGTCCCACCTGCAGTTTCTGGTCGGGTGGACTGGATTCGAACCAGCGACCCCTTGACCCCCAGTCAAGTGCGCTACCAAACTGCGCCACCACCCGATTATGTCAGGCTCCCGCCTGCGAGGAACTACATTATCACAGCGAGACGGACAATCAAGTTGAAAAACCGCTTTGACACAAAACGACGTGGCTAGAAGCCCTGGGCCTTGCGCGTCCTTCGCAAGGCAATGCGCTTCTGCGCTGCCTCCCACTCGTCGCGCTCCTCGTCCGTCTCGAGCTTGAGGCCATACTCGATGGTCCTGGGGTTGCCATCCTTGTCGATGCAGACCTCGGTGAGATAGGCGGTGTTGATGAGGCTTCGCTCGCGCGTATGGCAGTCCTCCGCGTAGGAGTCGACGCGCACTTCGAGCGAGGTGTTGCCAACATAGGTCACCCGAGCGACGATGACCACGTCATCATCGAGGTATACCGCATGCTTGAACTGCAGCTGATCGACGCAGGCGGTGGTGATCGTGCTTCCGCAGTGACGCTTGGCGGCGATGCCCGCGGCCTCGTCTATCCACTCCATGAGCCTTCCGCCAAAGAGTCGATTGAAGCCATTGATGTCCTGGTAGAACACCGTCCTTGTAACCTCGGTGCGCGATTGCGCGACGGTCTTGTGCCCCTTGGGGTGTTCACGGGCGTCCATATGCCTCCTATGCAAGCGCGGCCTCGAGTTCGGCCGTTGATAGGACTTTTGAACCATAGCATTTCTCGCAATGCTCGAGGGCACCGGCCTGTGTACCGCAGAGAAAGGTCATCGTGGCATCCTCGATCACGATCGAGGCGTAGTTGTTGAAGTAGGCGTCAGCGAGCGTGTGGAGGACGCAGATGTTGGTGTCCGCCCCCACCGCGATGACGGTCGTGGAACTAAGCTCTCTGAGGGTCAGGTCGAGGTCGGTCTGGAAGAAGCCGGAGTAGCGACGCTTGGGGATGACGATGTCACCCTCGCTCACCCTGATCTGTGGGAAGATTCGCGTGGAACCTGCGATGCCGTGGTCACCCCAGAGGCCGAGCTCGCGGTCAACGCCCGGCCTGTGCGCGTCGTTGCAGAAGATGACGGGCATGTCCGCCGCATGGCAGGCCGCCACGACGCGGGCCACGTTGTCACGATAGGCTGCGGTGGCGGAACCGGGATCATAGAGCGAGTCATCACCGATCGCCTCGATGGCGTCGATGACGAGCAGTGCGCACGAGGTCTTGTCAACGGTCATGGTAGCTCCTTCCACATGTGCCTACTCCACAATGGTAGCCTGATAATAGGTGGCTCGTGGTTGCGATTTGAGAGGGTTCCCATGGCTGACGAAGGGTTCTTCGCAAGAACGTACGACGTGGTCCGTCAGATTCCCGAGGGACGTGTTGCGACATACGGGCAGATCGCCCGCCTGGTTGGCGAGCCTCGAAAGGCTCGCTTCGTGGGCTTTGCCATGAACTCAAGCCCAGGCGTCGCAGGAGGCGTCCCCTGTCACCGCGTGGTCTTCAAGGACGGCTCCCTCTGTTCTGAGTTCTCCTTTGGCGGCCGTGACGAGCAGCGACGCATGCTCGAGGGCGAGGGCGTCTCGTTTCTCGCGGACGGTCGCGTCGACATGGGCCGCTGCGACTGGGAGGCCTGACCTGGAAAAGATACCTGTCACCTTTTCCAGGTTACGGTTGACTTGGGGTGCGAAACGTCTCATCCTCGTGTGCGATCGTAGTGGCCCTCTCCGATGGGAAAGCCTGGGACCTGCACGAAATGGTATGCTTTCAGCAACAAGCGTCCGCGGAGGAGCTCTCTCATGCTGAGGAGGTGTCACGCTTACGTGAGAATTCCGGTGGAATCCGCTTCTTCGTCCTCCTCAACCTCGGGCTCGTCCTCACCGCCGCCGGCATCATGCTCTTCAAGGCGCCCAACCACTTCGCGCTCGGAGGGACCTCGGGCCTTTCCATCATCCTCTCGACGCTCTTTCCATCGTTGCCCATATCGGCGTTCATGTGGATCGTGAACGCGGCCCTCGTCATCCTCGGACTTGTCTTTCTCGACCGCCGCACCATCGGATGGACGGTCTTCTCCTCGTTTGCACTCTCGACCTACGTCACCCTCTTCGAGTGGCTCATCCCGCTCTCCGGCCCTCTCACAAACGATACGTTCCTCGAGCTGTGCTTTGCCGTCCTGCTCCCTGCGATCGGAAGCGCCCTCGTCTTCAACGCGGGCGCCTCGACCGGAGGCACCGACATCCTTGCCATGATCTTGAAGAAGCGCACGAGCCTCGAGATCGGCAAGGCACTCATGGTGAGTGACAGCCTCATCGTGGCAGCGGCCGTCCTCATCTATGGCCCGCGCACCGGTCTCTATTGCGTACTCGGCCTTCTCGGCAAGGCATTCGTCGTCGACAACGTCATCGAGGGCCTGAACCTCCGCAAGGTCTGCACCGTCATCAGCAGCCGGCCCGACGCGATTCTTGGATTCCTCGTGCACGATCTCGAGCGGACGGCGACGGTTCGCGACGCGGTGGGAGGGTTTACGCTACACCCGGAGAAGGAGGTCGTCACGGTGCTCACCCGCCAGGAGGCCGCCAGGCTTCAGCAATGGCTCAAGCGCAACGACCCCCATGCGTTCGTGACGATCGTCAGCAGCTCGGAGATCATAGGAAAGGGTTTTAGGTCGGTGTAGGGAAGCCGCAGGCCAACCGTACCCAAGATCCGGCCCAAGCAGTAACCGAGAGGATGCGGACGGTCACGCCAGGCGTTCGTGCTCTTTGCGAGGGCGGATGGTACCCTTGGGACATGATCGGCATCCAGGGGGAGAGAGCGCCATGGTCAGGATTGTCTCGCGCAGGGAGTTCTTGGGTACGAGCGCGGCCTTTGCCACCGTCGTGGCCCTGGCTGGCTGCAGCGTCGACGACAGCACCAACGTCAGTGAGTATGCCGCACCCGATGTCGACGATGGTTCGGATTCCGGAAGCTCGGACCCTAACGTCGTTGCCCTCTATGCGGCGCCTGACGTCGAGAATCCGGAGGGCACGGCAAAATGATGCCTGTGCCCTTCAGGCTCGATACCGTCGTATGGGAGCTCACACGCGCCTGCACCTTCTCGTGCCGCTACTGCGGCAGCCGCGCAGGAAGCCCCCTTCCTGACGAGATGGGCCCAGCTGAGCAGCTCGGGGTCGCCGACCAACTCGTCGCCATGCGTGTCCGCAGGGTCGTCCTTCTTGGCGGGGAGGTGTTCCTCAAGACCGGCTGGGAGCGCGTCGCCGCTCGCCTCATGGAGGGCGGTTGCAAGGTCTCGGTGATCACCAATGGATGGCTGGTGGACAAAGCGCAGGCGGACCATCTCGTCGACGTCGGCATTCCCTATGTCGCGGTCTCGATTGATGGCACGCGCGAGGTCCATGACGAGAACCGTCTTGCAGGGAGCTTCGACCGCGCCGTCGCCGCGGTCGAAGAGCTGCATTCCCACGGCATCACCACCGCCGTCATCACGACGATGAACCATGCGAGTGCCCCGACGCTTCGCGAGCTCCACGCCACCATCCGAGATGCAGGTGCCGACGTATGGCAGATACAGGCGTGCACCCCCTTCGGAAACGCCGCCTTCGCCCGCGAGCTCGTGCCCACGGCCGACGACCTTCGCGAGGTCGTTCGTCTCGTCGCCGAGCTCTCCTGCCCCGAGCTCCCCATCCTCGCCGCAGACAACATCGGCTACTTCACGCCGGAGGAGAGTCGCATACGGGGACGCAGGGGCATGCGCTTCGGTGGATGCAGCGCCGGACTCAGCATGGCGGGCATTGACTCCACGGGCAACGTCCGAGGCTGCGAGGCTCTCTATGACAGCCGTTTCATCGAGGGCAACCTTCGCGACCTCCCCCTTGATGAGATCTGGAGCGATCCGAACGCATTTGCATACAACCGGGCCTTCACGCTCGAGAAGCTCACCGGCATCTGCTCGACCTGTGAGGTCCGCGGCAGGTGTGCGGGAGGCTGTCGCTCCATGAACTGGGCCTGCCATGGCGACACCAACGGTTCGGTCACCTGCCTGAGGTGAGTCACGCTACAATCAGGGTGTCCCTCCCGCTGCACCGGAATGGTCCCACATGGAAAACATCCTTTGCTCGCTCCTCTGGTGCGCCGCCGTCTGGAGCGTCTTCGCGCTCATCGTTCGTCATGACCGCAGCCGCTACCGCAACTGCTTCCTTCTTTCCCTTGCCACCGTCATCACGGCCCCTGCGCTCATCGGAATCGTCTTCGGCAGCTACTCCAGCCAGGCCGCGCTCGTCGTGGTCCTGCTGCTCGCCCTCGTCGTGCTGTGCGTGCCCGTCCTCCTCGTCGCCAACGGCGTGCTGATGATTCGCCGAGAGGGGCATGGCGCCGCCAACCTGCTCTCGCTCGTCCTCGGTATCGTCGTCGGGATAGGCGAGCTTTCAGGCATTGCAGCCGTGCTTTCCGTCACGCAGAGCGGAGACGGCTTCGCCATCTCGACCTATCAGGTGCTTTTTGCCGCCATGGTGTCGGTGTGCTATGGCTCCATGAGCTTTGTCTCGTTCATGGTCTACACGCTCTTCCTCGGACTCATCCCTCCGCGCCGGGACTTCGACTTTGTCATCGTGCACGGAAGCGGGCTCATCGGGGGGAGCGTGCCCAGGCTCCTGGCGGACCGGCTGGACAAGGCGATCAGAATCTACAAGAAAGACTCCACGCCACCCATGGTCATCACCTCGGGTGGCCGGGGCGCGGACGAGGCTCGCTCCGAGGCGTCCGCCATGGCGGAGTACCTCGTCGACCACGGGATTCCCGCCGAGAGGATACTCCTCGAGGACCAGTCGACGACGACGTTGGAGAACCTTCGCAACTCGAAGGCAATCATCGACTCCATGCCCGGCCGCCACCTCACGGCGCTCGTCACAAGCAACTACCACGTGTTTCGCTGCATTCGCTATGCGCGTGACATCGGGTTGGAGTGCACGGGCATCGGGGCACGGGTCGCACCCTACTACTGGCCGAGCGCCCTCATCCGCGAGTTCGTGGCCATCCACCGGGAAAGGAAGCACCTCGTGCTGTTCATCGCGGGATGGGTGATTCTCATGCTGCCGCTCGTGCTGGGGCTCTAAACGCCACCTTTGCCGCACGTTCTGGCCAACCGAAACAAGTCTGATACAAAACATGGAAGCAAGACCTCTATGATTAGCGACACTGGCGCGTAACCGATTACTCACACGCGGGAAACCGGCTACCGCCGCCGTCTCGACCGTCATTGGAATGGTGATTACATGAGTCGCGTTTACAACTTCTCTGCTGGTCCGGCCGTTCTCCCCGAGGAAGTCCTTCAGGAGGCCGCAGACGAGATGCTCGACTACCAGGGTTCTGGCATGTCCGTCAACGAGATGAGCCACCGATCCAAGACCTTCCAGGGAATCATCGATGCCGCCGAGGCGGACCTTCGCGATCTCATGGGCATTCCCGACAACTACAAGGTCATCTTCCTCCAAGGTGGTGACAGCCTGGTCTTTGCCAGCGTCTTCATGAACCTCGCCCTCAACAAGAAGGCCGACTACATCATCACGGGCAACTGGGCCAACAAGGCATACAAGGAGGCAGAGATCCTCGGCGATCCCAAAATCGTCGCAAGCTCCAAGGACAAGACCTTCTCCTACATCCCCGACTGCTCCGACCTGCCCATCCGTGATGACGCGAGCTACGTCTACATCTGCGAGAACAACACCATCTACGGTACCAAGTTTCCCGAGCTCCCCAATACCAAGGGCCACGTGCTCGTCGCCGACCAGAGCTCGATGTTTCTCTCCGAACCCGTCGACGTCACCCGGTACGGCCTCATCCATGCGGGCGTGCAGAAGAACGTCGGGCCCGCGGGCGTCCAGATCGTCATCGTGCGCGAGGACCTCGTCCCGGATGACCTCCCCGGCGTGCCCACGATGCTGCGCTTCAAGACGCAGATCGATGCAGGGTCGCTCTACAACACGCCCAACTGCTGGGGCATCTACGTGTGCGGCAAGGTCTTCAAGTGGATTGCCGCCCAAGGTGGCCTTCAGGGCATGAAAGAGAAGAACGTCGAGAAGGCCGGCCTCCTCTACGACTACCTCGACAGCTCCGACATGTTCTCGTCGACCGTTGACCCGTCCTGCCGCTCCCTCATGAACGTGCCGTTCGTCACGGGCAATCCCGACCTCGACGCCGAGTTCGTGGCAGCAGCCACCAAGGCCGGCTTCGTGAGCCTCAAGGGCCATCGCACCGTGGGTGGCATGCGCGCCTCCATCTACAACGCCATGCCTCGCGAAGGCGTGGTCAAGCTCGTCGCCTTCATGAAGGACTTCGAGACCAACCACTAGCGGACACGTCGACGCAACGCGGCGGGACGCCCCAGCACCCGCCCTGCAAAGGAGAATCCATGTACAAGGTCCATTGCATGAACAACATCGCCAAGGTCGGCACCGACAGCCTCGGCGATACCTACGAACTCGTGAGCGAGCTTGACGGTGCCAACGCCATCCTCGTGAGAAGCGCCAACCTCAACGAGGTCGAGTTTCCGAAGTCCCTCCTGGCCATCGCGCGAGCCGGTGCCGGGGTGAACAACATCCCCGTCGACCGCTGCGCCGATGAAGGCATCGTCGTCTTCAACACGCCCGGCGCCAACGCAAACGCCGTGAAGGAGCTCGTCCTCGCTGGGATGCTGCTCGCCAGCCGCGACATCATCGGCGGCAACGAGTGGGTCCGCGAGAACTGCGATGACCCTGACGTGAGCAAGAAGGCCGAGAAGGCCAAGAACCGCTTTGCGGGTACCGAGCTCTCGGGCAAGAAGCTCGGCGTCATCGGCCTCGGGGCCATCGGTGCGGCCGTCGCCAACACCGCCACACGGCTCGGCATGCAGGCCTACGGCTTCGATCCGTTCCTCTCGATCAACGCGGCCTGGGGCCTCGACCGTCGCATCGAGCACGTCACCGACGTCAGCTCCATCTATTCGGAATGCGACTTCATCACCATCCACGTGCCCGCCACCGCAGACACCAAGGGCATGATCGATGCCGATGCGATCTCCCGCATGAAGACCGGCGTCGTGGTGCTCAACTTCGCTCGCGACACCCTCGTCGACGAGCAGGCGATGGCGGAAGCACTCGACGATGGCCATGTCGCCCGCTACGTCACCGACTTCGCCAATCCCGAGAGTGCCAACATGAGAAACGCCATCGTCCTTCCGCACCTCGGTGCCTCGACGGCAGAGGCCGAGGACAACTGCGCCGTCATGGCGGCAACCGAGCTCAAGGACTATCTCGAGAACGGCAACATCAGCCATTCGGTGAACTACGGCAACGTCGATCTCGGTCCCATCCAGGCCGCCGCGCGCATCGCCCTGTTCCATGAGAACCTGCAGGGCATGATCGGCAAGATCACCCAGATCATCGCAAGCTCGAGCCTCAACATCGAGAACATGACCAACAAGAGCCATGGAAGCAACGCCTATACGCTCATCGAGTGCTCCGGCACCTTTGACGAGGACGCGATCGGGCAGATCAGGGCCATCGAGGGCATGCGACGCGTACGCATGATCAAGCGCGCGTAAATCCGACAGGCCCGGGGTTTGCCTAGGCAGAGACCCCGAGCCTCGCAAGCGCATCTCGCAGGTGGCCTCCCGTGACGGACAGGGCCTCCATGAGCTGGGCGGGACCGTCCTCCTCGGCGCTCGGGATGTGGTAGCGTGCGGCGGCGAGGGCGGAGTCGGTACCGTTGGCGACGCACACCGAGTTGGGAACGAGGTTCATCATGGTGAGGTCGTTCTCGGAATCGCCGATGAAGACGACCTCCTCCGGGCTGATTCCTATCTGCCCGATGAGGAACTCGAAGCCGCTTGCCTTGCTCCACCCGCGAGGGTTCACGTCACACCAGCCCGGGATGGGAGAGACGAGCTCGATGTCGGGGCAGGCGGCCTCCACGCGCGTACGCATCGCCGCGAATCTGTCGGGAGATTCGCCGTTCATGAGGCCAACCACGTGGAAGGTGCGCTCGGGGACCTCCATGGCCGCTATGTCCGCACGGAGCCCCGTGTAGCCGGTCTGGATGTCATGCAGCTCTTCGTCGGTCGTGGGAACGACGAGCCATTCGGGAGGGTTGCTGGCTGAGTGGCCCTCCTCGTCGTAGAGGCTCATGACCGTCTCGGGTTCGTCGGCGACGATCGCGCACAGGCGCACGAGCGTCTCGTGGCTCATGGGGCGATCGAGCACGAGCCTGTCATCGAGGTAGACCCGCTTTCCACCCGAGATGATGCCCGTGCTCACGCACGACGCGTCACCATGGAAGAACCTCACGAGGTCGAACCTGGGACGCCCGGATGCCGGCCCAAACTCGATGCCCGCCGCGCGAAGGCCCTCGACGGCCGCCACGGTGCGGGACGAGACGGCATCGGAGCTGCTTGGTTTGAGCGTTTCGTCCATGTCCGCGAGCACGAGCCTGATCACGTATGCCTCCTCGGTAGCACCCTTGCATATTCAATGCTCTGACTCTACAGCGAGGTGCTCCTCGCGGGGAGGCAACTCCAAAGAACCACATGTACGACGAGACGCGCATCATGACAAGAAAGGGGCTGGGCTCCCGCCCAACCCCCATGTCTACTGCAGCTCATCACGGGTGGACTACTCGTCCTCACCCTCCGAGATTGCCTCGTAGGCGGCGCTCACCGCATCAAACGTCTCGTCATCGATGTCGATGAGGTCGAAGCTGCCGTCCTCCTTCTCGTCGTACCCATAGAGGTACACCGAGTCTTGGTCGGAGTCGGGAACGAGGGCGATGTACTCCGCGCCCTCGCACTCGAAGATGCCGAGAACCTCGCACCTCTCGGACGTGTCGTCCTCGTAATCGAGCGTAATGAACTCGGGGGCCCAATCCTCCTCGTCCGTACCAGTGATATCCTCGTCGCTCATGCGTGCCTCCCTGATGGGTCTCTTGGCTGATTCGCGTTGGACAAAGTGTACCCGCACGCATGGCAAAGATACCGCAAGCGCGTAGAATCATTGACATAAACGGCAGTACCAAGACGGGGGACGACCAATGGCGACAGGCACCATCGACGTGTACGACCACTATGCGCACGAGGATGACTATCCCGATCTCGACATTGCCGGCGCAGCCCTCCGACTTTCGCGCGCCATCTCCTGTCGCACGGTCTACACCACCCCCGACGAGACGGACTTCTCCGCCTTCGAGACGTTGGTCGATCTCATGCGCACGAGCTATCCGCACGTCATGGCGGCCGGCTCTCTCGAACTCGTGGGTCGCTCCGTCCTCGTGACCATCCCCGGCAGCGACCCCACGCTCGAAGCGGTGCAGCTCATGGCACACCAGGACGTCGTTCCGGTGGTTCCCGGAACCGAGGACCTCTGGGAGCATGACGCCTTCTGTGGTTTTCTTGATGACGAATACATATGGGGGAGGGGAGCGCTCGACATCAAGGACATGCTCATGGGCGAGCTCGAGGCCGTCGACTACCTCATCGCCCACCACGGCACGCCCCGACGCAGCGTCCACCTCGCCTTTGGCGAGGACGAGGAGGTCACGAGCCAGGGTGCCACACGTCTTGCGGAGGAGATGCTCCACCGGGGGATTCGCCTTGCATGGCTGCTCGACGAGGGCACGACCACGATGTACGACGGAGCCGCCTACGGTGCGCCCGGCACGACGGTCTCCGACATCTGCATATCACAGAAGGGCTACCTCGACGTGAGGCTCTCGGCACATGGCGAGGGTGGCCACTCGTCCAATCCCTTCGGTGGAACCTCGCTCGAGCGTCTCTGCCGCGCCCTCGCGCGCGTCGCAGCCAAAAAGCCCGCGCCACGGCTCACACCCATCATCGGCGACACCTTTCGTACGCTTGCCCCGCACGTCACGGAGGAGCCGTTCCGCGCGCTCGTGGCCGACGTCGACGCCCATGCCGATGAGCTCGCTGCAGTTGCCGCGGAGACGCGCGAGCTCTTTCCATTCGTGGCAACGACCGTCGCCATCACCCAGCTCGAGGGCGGAAGCACCTCGCCAAACGTCATGCCGGGTGATGTGAGTGCCACCATCAACCTGCGTCTTCTCCCCGAGACGTCCATCGACGACATGCTCTCGCTCGTAGATGACGCCGTGGATGACTCCGACATAGCCGTCGAGCTCGTCCACGCCACCTCGGCAGGACGCGTCGACTCGGCTGACGGTGCGGGCTATGCCGAACTCAGAGAGGCCTTCAGGCACTATTACCCTGACGTGGTGGTCGTGCCGTCCTTTGTCTGCGGTGGCACCGACGCCATTCGATACGAGCCCGTCTGCGCCTCGGTGCTCAGGATGTCCCCGTTCAGACCGCAGCCCGAGGAGGAGGCGCGGGGCATCCACGGCACCAACGAGCGTATCTCCCGACGTACCTATGCCCAGGGCATTCGTGTGCTTGTTTCGCTTCTCGAGCATACGGTCCTCTAGGGAGGCCCGAAACCCAGGGTGGCCTTTGGAGAACGTGTCCGCTTGGCATCTCCCGTCAGAAGTACGCTAGTATAGGTGCTTGGTAAAAGAGACGACCGCTAGGAATCACGTGTCTGAGAAGTCCGAGCACCTAAAGACCAACCTAAAGAACATGGTCGACTCGGATGCAGAGCAGCTGCAGTCCGAGGGAAGAGGCGCGGAATCCGAGGGAACGCCCGATAACCCCTCCCACCGCGTCCTCACCCTTGCCAATCTCATCACGTTCTGCCGTCTGGCGCTCACCATCGCCTTCCTGCTCATGTTCGCCACGGGCAAGGACCGCTATGTGGCACTCACCTTCTACGCCATCGCAGCCCTCACCGACTTCCTTGACGGCAAGGTGGCCCGCGCCACCCATACCGTGAGCTGGGTCGGAAAGATCATGGACCCGATCATGGACCGCGTGCTGCTCTTTGCGGGCGTTCTCGGGCTCATGCTCACCGGAGAGCTCCCACCGTGGATCGCCGCCTTTGTCATCGCCCGCGATGCCTACCTTGCCTGGGGCGCCTGGTTCCTTCAGCGCTATCGTCGTCGCCCCGTTGACGTCGTCTATGTCGGAAAGGTCACCACCGCCCTCCTCATGGCCGGCTTCTGCGACCTCCTGCTCGATCTTCCCGTCGTCAATGGCCTCGGCATCACGACGGCAAGCTGGCTGCCCGGCCTCAACTCGACGCCCTCGGCCATCGGCATCTTCTTCGTCTATGCCGGCTTGGTCTGCTCCACGGTCACCACCATCATCTACACCCGCAAGGGCTTCGCCATCCGCGACGCCTGGCGTGCCAAGCAGGAGGCAACGAGAGGTGAGTAGACGCTGTCGTCAGGTCTCTGTCGCCGCCACGCTTGTGATCGCGTTCGTCTTCTTTGCAACGCTCGCTCCCGTACGGGCCCTCGCCGTCGACACCGAACCCAGCCTCTCGGAGGCGCAGTGTGCCATCGTCGTCGACAGTGCCGGCAACGTGCTCTGGAGCAAGAACGCCGACCAGGAGATGCCCATGGCCTCGATCACCAAGGTCATGACCGCCGTCGTGGCGCTCGAATCAGGCATCGACCTCGACTCGACCTGCACCATCTCCGACGTCGACCTCGGCTCCGACTCGCAGACGGCAGGCTTCACCTCGAGTGACACCCCTACCATGCGCCAGCTCCTCCAGGCCATGCTCATCTACTCGGGCAACGACGCCGCACTCAACGTCGCCATCAACGTGGCTGGCTCCGAGGACGCCTTCGTCGACCTCATGAACGCGAAGGCCGCGGAACTCGGCATGACCCATACGCACTTCACCAACCCTCACGGCCTCTATGACGAGAATCACTACTCCTGTGCGTCCGACCTCGTCATCCTTGGTCGCTACGCGCTCGAGCACTTCCCCTTCATCGCAAGTACCGTACGCACGACCTCCATCACCCTCCCGATCGGCGGTACCGAGAAGACCCTCAACTCGACCGATGACCTCATGGGCGTCTTCGAGGGCATGCTCGGCATCAAGACCGGCTACGTCGACAACCAGGCCGCCTTCCTCGGCGCATGCCGCAGGAACGGCGTCACGCTCTATACCTGCGTGCTCGGCTGCTCGACGACGTCGGGAAGGTTCTCCGACACCAAGGCGATCCTCAACTGGGCCTACGACAACTTCGTGGACCGGCCCGTCTCGTCTTCGAGCTGGGTCATCGACGTACGGCCCTACGCCTTGGACTTCGGACTCTCCACGGTGACGCGCGCCGTGGGCACGACCTCGGTAAGCGTCTGGCCCGATGGTGGCGGGCTCTCGTACTCCACGGTCATGGCACGCTCCGACAAGCTTCTTGACGCCAACCAGATGGCAGGGAGCACGACCTGGACGCAGGGGGGCAGGTCGGTAGGGACGGTACGCTACTACACCTCCCTCGTGTTCGGTACCGTGCCCTCCATCAACATCTTTGCGCTCCCGCTCTTCATGAACACCTCCACGCTGGGGGTGGCCGCATGACGGAGGGTTCTTCCTCACGGAGAGGCATCCTCTACCACGAGCACGTCTGCCTCGGCGCGACGTTTGTCGCCTCCATGGATGGCGACCTGCTCGTTCCCGCATCGTACGCAGGCGAGACGAGCGCCGACCACGCGCGGGAAGGCGTCCTTCTCGCCGACCTCACCGGCTTTACCTTCCTGCTCCTCTCTGCACGGAACGCGAATCTGCTCTGCAATGCCGCGTTCTGTGCGGAGAGGATCGAGCCGGGCGGCGCAGGCTATGAACCCGCGCTCACGGGGGAGGGGACCATCTCCTCGATTCCCCTCGTCGCCCGGACGGGAGCGAGCGAGTACGTGATTCTCGACGCCAGCAGACGCGGGCCGGTGCTGCATGGATGGCTTTCGTTTCTTGCGGGCATACGCAAGGACGGTTACGCTCCCTACGAAGGCGTCGAGCTCGAGGATGCCACGGAGATGCTCGTTGCGCTCCTGGTCGCAGGATCCGACGCACGTCGGATCCTCTCCGACTACGTCCCCGATGCCTCCGAGCTTCCTTCCTCCTGCCAGGTCCGCCACTGCACGCTCGATCGCATCTCGGTGTTTGTCATCGGCCTTCCGGACGTAGCGGGTGCCCAGCCAGGCTATGTGCTCCTCGTTGCGCCCCCGTCGGCCACCGTCCTGTGGCGAAGCCTCCTCTCGTTTCCGGAAGTCGAGCCCGTGGGGCACGACGCCGTGTCCTCGATGCTGGAGAACGACCTTCCCTGGGGAGGCCTTCTCGCAGGGCGAGGGGTCGCAAGAACGAGCCGAGACGAGCTCACGGGCTGGCACCTCCTCAGGGACGATAATGACTTCGTCGGGCAGCGCGCCCTCTCATAGTGGGGATGACGTGCGTTTTTCTTTAGACTGGAAACCGGAACGGAGGAGCAGACGACATGAAGTATGCGATAAATGCCCTTGGTGCGCCGGATTCGGTGGGACCCTACTCGCAGGGAACCACCGCCGGTCGTCTCGTCTTCGCATCGGGACAGCTGGCCATCTCTCCCGATGACAGCCATAGGCTCGTGGAAGGCGGCATCGACGAGCAGACCAATAGGGTCATCGACATCATCGAGACCATCCTCGCCGCAGCCGACTGCTCGCTCGCCGACATCGCCCAGACCACCGTCTACCTCGCGGACATGCACGATATGGACGCCATGAACGAGGTCTACAGCCGCAGGTTCCCCTCGCCCGCCCCTGCCCGTGCGGTCGTGGCCGTATCGGGACTTCCCATGGATGCGCTTATCGAGATGGACTGCGTCGCCTGCAGGTAAGCGGTATCATGGAGAAGTAAAATCGCGCATTCGAGGGGAGTGCTTCATGCCCGAAAACGACCTCAACACCAGCACCGGGGCAACCCAGATCTTTCATATGCCTTCTGCGGACTCCACCATACCCGACCTCTTGGGCGCGAATAAGCCTTCCCATCCTACGCTCACCATCGTCAAGGGGCCGCAGATCGGAGAGACCTTCGAGCTTGACACCCCTGTCATCACGCTCGGGCGCGACGTCAAGAGCAGCGTCTTCCTGAACGACATGACCGTCTCGCGCCACCATGCGCGCATGGACCTCACCAGCATCTCCACCGGCTATGCCACCGTGGAGGACCTCGGATCGCTCAACGGCACCTGGGTCGATGGCGCCATCGTGAGCACGTCCACGCTTCGGGACGGTTCCACCATCCAGATCGGCACGTTTCGCATGGTGTTCCACACCAATGCCAAGCGCAGGATAAACACCGAGGGCTAGTGATGCCGAGCACGGGCTATCTGACCATAGGCAAAGTCGTAAAGAGACTCCAGCCGCAGTACCCGGACCTTTCCGTGTCGAAGGTCCGCTATCTCGAGGACGAGGGTCTTCTCAATCCGTCGAGAACCCCTGGCGGCTATCGGCTGTATTCCCAGCGCGACATCAAGCGCCTCGAGTCCATCCTCTACCTGCAGAAAAACCGCTTCCTACCGCTCTCCGTGATCAAGGATGAGCTCTCTCGCAACGAGACGGGCCACGCCGACGTCACGGCGCCAGACACCATCGGCTCTGACGTCATCGCGCTTCCCGTCGATGACGAGGAGGTCACGGGCAAGCTCCACCCCATAGATCGCATGCCCGAGCTCGTGGGAACGACGGTGAGCTTCGTGCGCCAGCTCTCCGAGGCGGGCGTCATCACGCTCAAGCACTCCCCCCATGGTCGCGACCTGGTGGACGGCAAGGACTTCAGGCTCATCCGCGTCTGCGACGAGCTGCAGCGCTTTGGGATCGGACCCAAGAACCTTCGCCAGTACGTCGTCGCCGCCAACAGGGAGTCGGCGATGTTCGAACAGGCACTCGTGGTCTATGCCAAGCGCAGCAGGGGAGCGAACGGCGAGGCCAGCGAAGAGGGCAGGAGGCGCTTCGACGATGCCTTCGCGCGCATGCTCGGTCTCACCAACTCGGTGAGGGGAGAGCTCATCGGGCGGCGCGTGGGCGAGTCTTTCAAGGATATGGGCGCATAGCACGTAGGTGCGCGCAAAAAAGCATGCAAGCGAGAAAGGACATCGTGTGTCTGATTTTGATTATGAGGGCCATGTCATCAGCATTCCCGACTACCCCGAGCCCGGCGTCATCTTCAAGGACATCACACCGCTCTTCGATGATGCCGCGTGTCTCGTGAACCTCGTCGATGACATCTCCGACCACTTCATGAACCAGGGCATCACCAAGGTCGTCGGGGCGGAGGCCCGCGGCTTCCTCGTCGGGGCGCCCGTTGCCTACAAGCTCGGCGTTGGCTTCGTTCCCGCCCGCAAGCCCGGCAAGCTCCCGCGCGAGACCTTCTCGCAGACCTACTCCCTCGAGTACGGCACCGACGAGCTCGACATACACAAGGATGCCCTCGGACCCAACGACAAGGTGCTCATCGTCGACGACCTCGTGGCCACGGGCGGCACCGCCATCGCCACGGCAAAGCTCGTGGAGCAGTCAGGCGCCAAGGTCGCCGGCTTCTCGTTCATCCTCGAGCTCTGCTACCTCAACCCCCGCGAGCTGATGGCCAAGGACTACGACGAGGAGGTCTACACCCTCATCAAGGTCAGGTAGCCTGCCGTCCCCGCGTCTTGGAAGGAAGCGGAAAGTTGAGGTACGAAGAGAGGATCACGCTCCGGGACGGCAGGGAATGCGTGCTGAGGGATGCGCGCGAGGCGGACGCAGCAGACGTGCTTGCCAGCTTCAATCTGACGCACGCCCAAACGGACTTCCTGCTGACATATCCCGACGAGAACGACTTTGACCTCGAACGGGAGCGGCAGTTCCTGGCAGAAAAGGAATGCAGCCCCGATGGGATCGAGCTCTGCGCGGTTGTGGAAGGACACGTCGTCGGGTGTGCCGGCATTGAGGCAGTGGGAAGAAAAGACAAGGTCAAACACCGTACGGAGCTTGGGATCGGCATAGAGAGGGACTTCTGGGGGCTGGGTATCGGACATGCGCTCCTGGAGGCCTGCATCGAATGCGCTCGCCAGGCGGGTTACCTCCAGATGGAGCTGACCGTCGTGGCGGACAACGCCTCTGCGCTGTCGCTCTATAGAAAAGCGGGCTTCGTGGAATATGGCCGAAACCCAAGGGGGTTTCGTTCCCGCACGAGCGGCTGGCAGGAGATCATCCTCATGAGCCTCGCACTCGGGTAGCCGAGGTGGTGGGTTTCGTGAACGCGCCCGTTCTGCGCTATCCTAAAGAACGTGATGAAAACGAACCGCTAGGGAGCAACCAGCATGTCAACCAGCATCACGAGAAGGTCCCTCTTCGTGGCTGCGGCCGTCTCGGCCACATGGCTTGGTCTCATGCCGTGCATGGCCTTCGCCGACCCCACGAGCGCGGAGCTTCAGTCCCAGCTCGACGAGGCGCGCTCGCAGCTCGACACCATGGGCAGCAAGCTCTCGTCCATGCAGTCGGACCTCGCGACGGCAGAGGAGACCCTCGAGGACACCAAGACCCAGATCATGGACACGCAGTCGCAGATCGAGGAGACCCAGGCCCAGCTCGATGACAAGCGCACGGAGCTGAGCAACAGCATGCGCAGCTCCTACAAGTCCGGCTCGACCTCCATGCTCGACTTCGTCCTTGGCGCCACGAGCGCAGAGGACCTCGTCAGCCGCATCTACTACATGGACAAGGTCTCCGACTCGCAGGCCTCGGCCATCGAGAGCGTGAAGGAGCTGGGCGACCAGCTCGCCCAGCAGGAGTCGCAGCTCGAGGACAAGCAGGCCGAGCAGGAGCAGAACCTCGCGGACACCCAGACGAGCGTCTCCGATTACGAGGCCGCCGTGGCGCAGGCGCAGTCGTACTACAACGGCCTTGACAGCCAGGTTCAGCAGGCCCTTGCCGCAGAGGCGGCCGCGGCGAAGGTCGCCGTGGCGCAGACGAGCACCGGCACCACGACCACGACAGCAACGACAAACTCAGGGGTCAGCACGGTCGTCGATACGGTCGAGACCACCAAGGAGACGGACAAGGCGGCGTCATCCGTCTCCGACTCCGAGAGCGGCTCCTACGATGCCTCCTCGTCGAGCAGCATAGTGGCAAACGCCGCGCAGTTCATCGGCTGGCCCTACAAGTGGGGCTGCTACGGCACCAACATGGGTGGCTTCGACTGCTGCGGCCTCGTGGCCACCGCCTATCACCTCGCAGGCTACTCCACACCCTACCGCACCAACGTCCCAGGCCTCATGGACTGGGTCAAGGGGCGTGGCAACTGGAAGGACTGCAACCTCTCGAACTACTCGAGCGTCCTCTCCGCGGGCGACATCATCTTCTGTTCCACGGGACACGTCGCCATCTACGCTGGTGGAAGCAGTATGATCCACGCGCCATCCCCGGGGGGCCACGTGTGCTATGCCACTGTCTACGCCTGCATCGGCGGCGGCTTCGGCGGCTAGAGGCTGTTCGTGGCGCATTCGTGCAGAACGCAAACTATGGAGTATCATTCAAGGGAATGTGACGTCCTGTTCTGCGTGTGGGGTGTCTACGGCACCCGGCACCACCCGATTTGAGAGGGAGCAGACAACATGACAAGACACACCATCTCACGGCGGACCCTGCTCGCGTCGACGGCCATCGCCGCCACGTGGCTGGGTCTCTGTCCCCAGATCGTCCTCGCCGATCCGCAGTCCGAGCTTGCGGCCGCCTCGGAGCATCTCGACTCGCTGGGAGCGCAGCTCTCGGACCTCCAGAACCAGCTGGCCACCGCAACCGACGACCTCGAGTCCACGGAATCGGCGGTCAGCAGCAAGCAGGCAGACATCGAGACGACCAAGACCGAGCTCGACGCGAAGCGCCAGGTGCTCTCGGATCGCATGCGCAGCTCCTACAAGTCCGGTTCCACGAGCTTCATGGACTTCGTCCTCGGCGCCACGAGCGCAGAGGACCTCGTCAGCCGCATTTACTACATGGACAAGATCAACGAGTCCGACGCCGACGCCATCGATACCGTCGTCACCCTTGAGGCCCAGCTCGAGCAGGAGAAGTCCGAGCTCGAGGCCAAGCAGGCCGACCAGCAGGCGCAGGTCGACTCCATGCAGTCCCAGGTGGACGAGTATCAGTCGGCGGTCGCCGAGGCGCAGACCTACTACAGCCAGCTCGATGCCGAGGTGCAGGCCGAGCTTGCGGCGCAGGCCGCCGCAGCCGCGACAAGCAACGTGGGCACGGTGGTCAACGCGATAACGACCACCCAGAAGGCCCAGGAACTCGTGTCCGGCTCGACGGGAGGCTCCGGTTCCTCGTCGTCAGGTGGTTCTTCCAGCGGTGGTTCGGGCTCTGGCTCTGGTTCCTCGTCAGGTGGTTCTTCCAGCGGAGGCTCAGGCTCTGGCTCAGGTTCCTCCTCGGGCAGCGGGTCGGGTTCCTCGAGCGGTACCGCCTATCCCTGCGGCGGCGTCTCGTCCGCCTACTCCTGCCTCGGCTACCCTTATGTCTATGGTGCTTGTAGCCCAAGCGTCGGCTTTGACTGCGGCGGGCTTGTCTTCTACTGTTTTGTCGGCAGAAGGCTGGGCAACGCAAGAACCATCGGCGAGGCCATTCATGATGCAGGCCTCTGGAAGAACAACATAGACGACCTCGTGGCTGGTGACGTTGTCTTTCTGCTACCAGAATATAATCACGTCGGCATCTACGTCGGTGGCGGCCAGGTAATCCATGCGGCAAACCCTACCAGGGGGGTCGTGCTCGACTCGTACTCATACCTCGCCTCCTACTTCCAGGGTGGCGGTCCGTATAGCGGTCCGTATTCATAGTAGGCGGTTCATGCCCAAGGTTCGCCCAGACGGAAACATCGTCTCGAGGCGCTTCTCCCGACGCTTCCAGATAAACCTGGTCATCGAGGGTGCCCTCGTCGGCGTCCTCGGTGGGGGCATCGTCGCCCTCTATCGGCTCGCCCTGCGCTGCGCCGAGGAGGGTCTGCGCAGCGTCACGTCACTTGCCTCGGGAAGCCCTCTGGGCATGGCACTCTGGTTTGCCATCCTCGCCGTCGTTCTCATGGTCGTCTCACGGCTCCTCCTCTGGGAGCCATACACGCAGGGGAGCGGCATCCCTCAGGTTGACGCCGAGGTCATGGGCCGCATCGACATGCCCTGGCACCGCGTCATCGCGGCAAAGTTCGCGGAGGGTGCGCTCTGTGCCTTTGGTGGGCTCTCGCTCGGCCGCGAGGGGCCGGCGGTGCAGCTCGGCGGCATGTCCGGCAAGGCCGTCTCGAAGATGCTCAGAAACGGCAGGGGAGAAGAGCGACTCCTCGTTACCTGCGGGGCCGCCGCCGGAATGTCAGCGGCGTTCCACGCGCCGCTCACGGGCGTCCTCTTTGCCCTTGAGGAGATCCACAAGGAGTTCAGCGCTCCGCTGATCATCTCCGTCATGACGGCGTCGGTTGTGGCCGACTTCCTCGTCTCGCAGGTCCTTGGCGTGTCTCCCGTCATCACCCTGCACTTTGCGAGCGACCTTCCTCACATCGACTACCTTCTCGTCGTGCTCATCGGCGTCTACTGCGGCCTGCTCGGATTCATCCATAACAAGGGGATGTTCTTCTGCCAGTCGCTCTACGAGCGCATCGACAAGCATCTTCCCTATGCGCGACTCGCCGTCCCGTTTGCGCTGTCTGGTGTAATCGCTTTCACGTTTCCGCAGCTCATGTGCGGTGGAGACGCCATCATGGACCTCTTGGCGCAGCCAGGGACGCTTGCCGGGGCAACGCTTCTCGCGCTTCTGGTGGGGAAGTACCTCTTCACCACGGCCAGCTTTGCCTCCGGGGCCCCGGGCGGCACGCTCTTTCCGCTGGTGGTCATGGGGTCGCTCTCCGGCGCACTCTTTGGCATCATGGCGTCGACGTTCTTTGGGTTCCCAGAGGCCTACGTCGTGAACTTCCTGCTCCTTGGCGTGGCCGGTCTCTTCTCGAGCGTCGTCCGGGCACCGGTGACGGCCGTCGTCCTCTGCTTCGAGCTCTCCGGCTCGCTCGACGCGCTGCTCTCGGCGGCCATCGTCTCGATCGTGTCGTATGTGACGGCCAACCTCCTGCGCGTCGATCCGTTCTATGACCATCTGCTGGCGCGGCTCCTCGGCGTGACGCCAAACGACCCATCCATGAACGGAGCGCCTGGCGAGAAGGTCCTCAGGGAGCATCACGTGGGGGCGAGCTCAAAGCTGGACGGTGCGCTCGTGAGGGATGTCCCATGGCCGGGCAGAGCGCGCATCGTCACGATCGAACGCGCCGGGCAGGAGATCGTGCCCACGGGCGACACGCGTCTCATGGCACTCGACGTCCTCCTCATCATCATGAACACCGACCACGAGGACGAGGTGGAGCCTGCGCTCAAGCAGTTGTGCCGACCAGGCATCGACAGTCGCTGGGCGCCCAAATAACCCCATGCGAGAGGAAAGACGAGAGGATCGGAAGACGATGATTCCGATCCTCTCTACTTTACATAAGATATATTATCACGGTTTTATGAGGGAATCACGCATGCATGCGATAAAGGACTCCACCGTCTGGGTTCCGATGGCTTAGAGGGCCTCTCAACGCCCCGTTTACCAGGGGTTATGCAAGCCTTGGAAAAGCTGTCCTAGCCCTCGACCGGTTGACCGAGATAGGCTGCCACGCTCGTCGCCGCAATGGCTCCGTCGGAGGCTGCTGTGACGATCTGTCTCAGGGCCTTGCTCCGAACGTCTCCAGCGGCAAAGAGACCCGGCACCCGCGTGGCCATACGCTCGTCGGTGACCACGTGGCCCGTCTCGTCGAGGTCGACCATGCCCGCGACCAGTGACGTCGCGGGCATGCGACCGACAAAGACGAAGACACCAAAGGAACCCTCATCATACTTTTCGGTGTGCACCTGACCCGTCCTCTCGTCGCGGAGACTGACCCACGAGAGGAGCTCTCCCCCGCCGACGGCTACGAGAGTGGTTTCAAATTCTATTTTTATCTTGGGGTTCTCATCGAGCTGGCGGGCGACAGAGGCTTGGGCGCGCACATGGTCCTTGCGAACGACGAGAATCACCTCGCTCGCGAAGCGCGTGAGGAAGAGTGCCTCCTCGCAGGCCGAGTTCCCGCCTCCCACGACATAGACGCGCTTGCCTCGATAGAACATGCCATCGCAGGTGGCGCAGTACGACACCCCGTGCCCCGCGAAGCGCTCCTCGCCATCGAACCCCGCCCGACGTGGTGTGGCGCCACCAGCAAGAATCACAGCCCGTGACACGTACTCCACATCAGAGGACGTCACATGGAAGGTTCCCGTCTCGGGATCGGTGGTTATCGATAGCGCGGACTCCATCACGATGGATCCGCCAAGCTCCTCGGCCTGCGTACGCATGGCCTCCGCGAGCGTATAGCCGTCGACATGCGGTACGGCGGGGTAGTTGTCCACCTCGTTCGTAAGGATCACCTGACCGCCCACCGCCTCCTGTTCCAGCGTGATGGTATCCAGAAGTGATCGCGATGCATAGAGAGAGGCGGTAAGGCCAGCTGGTCCACCACCGATGATGACAAGGTCCTTCTTCATGACGTTCTTCATTGCTCTCCCCTCCGCTGGTATGGACAGTAAAATGGTACCCACATGATCGCAATCTAATCTGTCCGGAGCACACACGCCTTGCACACAAAGGGGCCGAGAACCCAGCCATGGTTCTCGGCCCCTCATCAAAGAGCAACCTGCGTCAGACGACTATTCCGTTGCGTCCCTCTTGCCGTCCGCCGCAGGTGAGGACTCCTTCTCCTCCTGCGGCATGGGAAGGATGAGGTTGAGGATGATTCCCATGATCGTCGAGGTCGCCATGCCCGGCAGCGCGTAGTTGCCGATGGGAATCGAGATGCCCGTGGTCTCCATGCCCACGCCGAGAATGATGACGACGGAAGCAATCATGAGGTTACGGTTGACATCGAAGTTGACCCCGTTGGCTACGAGCATGCGCAGGCCGTTCGAGGCGATAAGGCCAAAGAGAAGCAGGCAGACCCCACCCATGACAGGGCTGGGAATCGACCGGATGAGTGCTGCGAGCTTGGGGCAGAAGCCACCGACGAGAAGCGCGAAGCCCGCGGCATACCAGAAGATCTGCGTGGCGTAGACGCGCGTGACGCTCATGACGCCGATGTTCTCGGCGTAGGTGGTCGTCGGAGGGCCACCGAGAAAGCCGGAGATGATCGTCGAGATGCCATCGCCACAGAGGGAGCGCGGGAGCATGTCCCGGTAGTCCTTGCCCACGATCTCGCCAACGGCAAGGAGATGGCCGATGTGCTCGATGATGGTGACGAAGGCGATCGGGCCTATCAGGATGATGGCGCCCCAGTCAAAGTGCGGAGCGGAGACGTTGGGCAGGCCAATCCACGCGGCGTTCTCGACACCGGAGAAGTCGACGAGACCAAGGACGAGGGCGACGATATAGCCGGTGACGATGGCAAGAAGCACCGGAACCGTGCCGAGAAGCCCTCCTCGGCTCGAGAAGACCACGGCCGCCACAAGGGTAATCCCGGCGACGACGGCACCGATGCCATAGAAGACGCTACTGCCGTCGGCGGCGGTGGTCTGGAAGGCCATCTTCACCGCGGTGGCGGAGAGGCCGACGCCGATGACGATCATGACCGAGGCGACGAGCACCGGAGGAAGAACCCTGTCGAGCCAGCCCGTACCCACGGCTTTGACGATACCTGCGACGATGAGGTAGACGCAGCCGGAGACGATGACGCCGGACATGGCCGCGCTGAGTCCCTGCGTGGCGCCAATCGCGATGATCGGGCTGATGAAGGCGAACGAGCTTCCGAGGTAGCTCGGGATCTTTCCCCTCGTCACGAGCAGATAGCAGATGGTGCCGATGCCCGAGCACATGATGGCGACGTTCGGATCGAGACCCGTCAGAACGGGCACCAAAACCGTTGAGCCAAACATGCTCATCATGTGCTGAATGCCGAGAGGGATCGCACGCGCGACAGAAACCCTGTCATCAACGCCGATGATCTCGCGATCGTTCTTTGCCATGCACATCCTCCTTCTCAAAAGATGACTTCACATAAAAGAGGCCCGGACGTACGTCCGGGCCCAGGAGTCTGCGTGACCGTGCTAGACGATGACGAAATAGACAAGGAATGCAGCCGTTGCGACCCACATGAGCGGCTTGACCTTCTTCACCTGGCCGGTGAGGCAGGCGACGATGACGTAGGCGATGAAGCCAAAGCCGATGCCGTTGGAGATCGAGTAGGTCATGGGCACGCCGGCGATGACCATGAACGCCGGGAAGCCCTCGAGGAAGTCGGACCAATCGATGTCGACGACGTCGGTCATCATGAGGTAGCCGACCATGACGAGGGCGCCGCAGGTCGCGGCAGCACTGACGACGGAGATGAGGGGTGCGAAGAAGGCCGCGACAATGAAGAGGGCGCCGGTGATCACGGACGCGAAACCGGTACGACCACCGTCGGCGGCACCCGAGGCGGACTCGACGAAGGTGGTGATGGAGGAGGCGCCGACGAAACCACCTGCAGCGGCAGCGGCGGAGTCGACGATCAGGATCTCCTTGATGTTCTCCACGGAGCCGTCCTCGCTCAGGAACTCGCCCTGCTTGCCGACGGCCATGGCGGTACCCATGGTGTCAAAGAAGTCGGACATCATGAGGGAGAAGGCAAAGACGAGCAGGACGGGCGTGGTGACGACCTTCGCGATGCCCATGACGCCGTTTGCGTCGGTGAGGAAGGGGGCGCCGAACGACGAGAAGTCCAGCCCAGAGACCAGGCCGGTGGGCAGAGAGGTCACGCCCAGCGGGATGCCGGCAAGCACGGCGATGACGATACCGATGAGCAGGGAGCCCCTTACGTTGGCCGCATAAAGCACGACGGTCGCGACGATGGATATGAGACCGACGATGAAGGTCGGGCTGAAGACGTCACCAAGAGAGACCATCGTGGAGGAGTTGGCGGTGATGATGCCACCGTCAGACAGACCGATCATCGCGATGAAGAGTCCGAGGCCCACGGAGATGGCGTGGCGGAGCGAGACGGGAATGGCGTCCATGATGGCCTCGCGCAGGCCACAGAGGACGAGCACGAGGATCGCGACGCCCTCGATAAAGATGACGGCCATGGCGGCGTGCCAGTCGCCGTTGGCGACGCCGGTCAGCGTGTATGCGACGACGGCGTTGACGCCCATGCCGGATGCGCAGGCAAGCGGACGGTTGGCAAAGAGACCCATGAGGATGGTCATGATGCCGGCGCCGAGGCAGGTCGACGTGACGGCAGCGGCAATGGGTACGCCAGCGGCCGCCATCAGCGCGGGGTTCACCGCGATGATATACGCCATGGCGAGGAACGTCGTGAGGCCGGCACGAACCTCCTGGCCGGTCGACGAACCCCTGTCGCCCATCTTAAAGAATTTCTCCATAAACAGAACACTCCAATCTATCGCGCATGACAAATCGTCCAAGCTCCGCCGCAGACGAGAGCCGAGAACACAAGGGCACTAGACACCACTCGAACCAAAGCCACCAACCCCACGGTCGGTCTCGTCGAGCTCATCGACCTCGACGAGCTCGACAGCGGGCACCTTCTGAATCACGAGCTGGGCGATTCTCTCGCCACGCGTGATGTGAATGTCCTTCTTGTCGTCGAGATTGACGGCACAGACCTTGAGCTCGCCGCGATAGTGGGCGTCGATGAGGCCGGGGGTGTTCGCCATGGAGAGGCCCTCGCGAAGGGCAAGGCCGCTCCGGGGCTGGACGAAGCCCGCATACCCCTCCGGAATCGCGATGGCGAGCCCCGTCGAGACGAGCCGCCTCTCGTGGGGCGCGAGGGTTACCTCCTCGCTGGAGCGAAGGTCAAGTCCGGCATCGCCGGAGTAGGCGTACGAAGGGAGCTCGACCGTGGGGTCGAGCCTCTTGATGGGCAGAAGGATATGCTCGTCTGTCATTGGTTGAGACTCCTCAGTTCCTCGCTGAATTCATCGACATCCTTGAAGTCGCGATAGACGGAGGCAAAGCGCACGTACGCAACCTTATCGATGGAGATGAGCCGCTTCAGGACCATGCGACCGAGGTCCTCCGACCTCACCTCCATGACACCGCCATCACGAACTTCGGATTCTATGTCATCGATGAGGCTGTCGAGCGCCTGGAAGGGCACGTCCCTCTTGGTCGTCGCCGCCAAAAGGCCGCGTATGAGCTTCTGGCGATCGAAGGTCTCCTTGTGACCGTCCTTCTTGATGACGAGAATCGGCATCTCCTCGCGCCGCTCGTATGTGGTAAAGCGAAAGCCGCAGCTTGTGCACTCACGACGGCGCCGTATGGCGTCGTTGTTCTCCGAGGGACGCGAATCTACGACCTTTGATTCGTCGCAACCACATTTTGGACAGCGCATCGAACCTCCTAGATGACATGGCACCTAGGCAAGATATCACAGAAGTGACATACATTGACACTCGTCCCAAGAATGAAACGTAGTGGAATCACTCAGACATGTTTTAGGAGTCGATTCGCAAGTTGAGCCGAACACCTTGCCCTTTCTTCCAAACCGAGCCGTACGCGTAGCGCTGGGTGTGGTAGCCCCTTCTCCATCAGGTCAACAGGTGACCTGCACGTGAAGGGAAGGGAAGATGTCAGATCGGCGGCGCAGGTACTTCAGGCTCACGCGTGCCGAGAGGGCGTCGATAGAACGTGCCCTGCACAGAGGGGACGGCGCGAGGGCGATCGCCCACGATCTGGGAAGGTCCGCCTCCTCGGCATCCGACGAGGTGAGGACCAACCGCACCGTGGCCAGGAGGCCGGCCAGGTGCGAGCGTGCGGGCAAGGCGCCCCAGGATGCCTGCCCCAGGCTCCAGGCGTGGCCCTGGACCTGCAACGGGTGCAGGCACTTCCACTACCACTGCCCCAGGAAATGGGAATGCGAGTACTCGGCCCCGCGCGCCCAGGCACTCTCCGACGACCTCAGATCGTGCTCGCGCAGAGGCATCGACATGGGTGAGACCAGGATGGAGCTGGCGCTCGCCACCATACGCGCCGACATCGCCCGCGGCCTGTCACCAGCCCAGATAGCACATGCCAGGGCGGCCGAGCTCGGCATCAGCACCTCCACGACCTATCGCTGGGTCGAAGCCGGCTACGGCGGCATGTCGAACGCGGAGCCGGGGCGCAAGGTAGGCTATCGGCCCCGGCACCACATGCCCGGGACAAGGCCCACCGCCCACGGCCCCGGGAGGTCCCATGCCGCGTTCTCGGAACTTCCCGAGGAGAGGAGGGCATGCGCCTGCGAGATGGACACCGTGATGGGCAGATCCTGCGACACGGCCTGCGTCCTCACGCTCTTCCTCAGACCGTGCAGGTTCCAGCTCGCGCTCACGCTGCCGGAGAAGACGTCGAGCGCGGTGGCCGCCGCGCTCGACTCGCTGGAGACGGTGCTTGGGCAAGAGGGCTTCCGACGTCTGTTCGGGCTCGTCCTCACCGACAACGGCACCGAGTTCGGCGACACCGCCGCGCTCGAGCGCTCCGCAGCGGGAGGTGCCGCCCGCACACGAGTGCATTACTGCGACGTACGCCAGTCCCAGCAGAAGGCGGGCTGCGAGCGAAACCACGTCGAGCTGAGGAAGCTCCTGCCCAAGGGGCGCGGCATCGCGTTCGACAGGCTCTGCGGGCATGACATGGCCCGTGTCATGAGCCAGCCCGACTCCGAGCCCAGGCCCTCCCTTGGCGGCATGACGCCCATCCGAATGCTCGAGGCCGCCTATGGGCCCCTCGCGGACGCCCTTCTGGACGCCCTCGGCATAGAGGAGATCCCCTACGGGGCCCTCGATCTCACCATGGAAGCCGTCGAGCATGCGAGGACGAAGAGGGGTGAGGCCCCTCTCGTCTAGCCCAAGACCCAAGATGGGCGGTGCTCCTGCTCCCCTGTTCGGATAAGTCAGAAAGTGGCTCCGAACGGGTTGGCGAAGCCTTGCCCAAGACCCAACCGAACAGCCCAAGGACGCGCACATGGGACAACGAGGAGCCAGGTGGATAGTCCCCTGACCCCTTGATAATCGTACGGTTAGCTGTGGAAACGCACAGGCGCTCGGAGGTGTTCGGCTAACTATGCGATTCAACCGACATGTTTTAGGCCGCTGCAATCGACGCGGGAACGAGGATGGCCTGGCCCGCCTGTATGTTGGCGGAATCGAGAGAGTTACGAGCCTTGATCCAGGTGACAATCTCCTGGGTGGAATACCCCATCGCGGGATGCTCCTCGGCAAGGGACCAGAGGGAATCCCCGCCATGAACGGTGATCGAGGTCGCAGGGATGGTCTCGAGCGCCTGGCCCTCCCGAGCGGAGATGCCGTCGCTCGTGAAGAAGGATACCGCACAGAGCATGAGGACGACCGCAGCACCGGCGACGAACGAAGCGACGAGCTGGCCGAGGCTGAGCCGATTGACGCACGCACGCGACGGCACCTCGGGCACTGGAGTCACGTAGCCATCAAGGAGCGTGAGGTCTCGTCGCGATACCTTGAGGGCCGAAGACCCATCGCATTCAAAGCCGTCACACATCGTCGCCTGAGGCATCTCTTTCCCCTTTCAAAGTCTCTGACCCCTTTATACAGATGCCACAGGACATCAATGAGAATCAGAGACCGAACGTATGTACTTATAATGAACCGTACACGTGTTCGTGTCAAGCAAAACCAGAACAAATGTTTGCTGTCCTCAGCGAAGTAGGGTATCATGAGCCCATCCGAAAGGGAGGTCCGTCATGGCCACGGCAAAGCTCAGCAAGAGGCAGGCTGCCATCTACGAGTACATCTGCACCTATACCGACGAGCATGGATATCCACCGTCGGTGAGGGAGATCGGTGCCGCCGTGGGCCTTGCCTCGCCATCAACGGTCCATATGCACCTCAAGGCCCTCGAGCAGAAGGGTTTCATCAACCGCGACCCCAAGAAGCCACGCACCATCGAAGTCGTCGAGAAGCAGGACGCGGAGCCGGAGCCGGGGGCCAAGGTCGTCAACGTCGTCCAAGACCTTGACAACAACCTGATCACGCTTCCGCTCGTTGGCAGGGTCGCTGCCGGCACGCCCATCCTTGCCGAGCAGAACGTCGAGGAGACCCTCTCTCTTCCCACGAGCATCGTCGGTGATGCCAGCTCCTTCATCCTCAGGGTGCGCGGCGAGTCCATGATCAACGCCGGCATCTTCGACGGTGACTACATCGTCGTAAGGGAGCAGCAGGACGCGCGCGACGGGGAGATAGTCGTCGCCCTGCTTGACGATTCGGCCACGGTGAAGACGTTCTACCGCGAGAAGGGCCGAATCCGTCTCCAGCCCGAGAACGACAGCATGGCTCCCATCTATGCGGATAACCCGGTCATTCTCGGCAGGGTTACGGCACTCATCCGCTCGATGTCCTAGGGCGCTGACGTGAGCTCATCCTCGACGTCGGGTCACACGACCGCCACGAGCGGACGAATCGGTCTCTTCGACGCCCTGCGCGGCTTGTCCGTCATCTCGATGGTGCTGTTTCACCTGTGCTACGACCTTCGGTTTCTTGCTGGCGTGCAACTCGACTGGTTTGCCCCACCGCTTCAAGACATATGGAGGGCAAGCATCTCATGGACGTTTCTCTTCGTGGCGGGGTGCATGTGCAGCCAGTCTCGAAGCAACCTCAGGCGCGGACTCAAGTACGGTGTCGTCGCGATCGCGATATTCGTGGTGACGTACATCGCCGCGGTCGATACGCCCATATCCTTCGGGATCATCTTCTGCATGGCGGCATGCACGCTCGTCACGTGGGTCCTTCAGAGGGCCAACGCACTCCCCCGCGGACTCGTCGCGGCCCTCGTCCTTTTTGCCTGCTTCGTGCTGCTTCTTCCCATCTCACGCGGATACGTGGGCGTAGGTTCCCTTGAGCTTCGGCTCCCGCAGGCTCTCTACCAGACGGAATGGCTTTCGTGGCTCGGCTTTCCGGGTCCCCACTTTGCCTCGGGAGACTACTACCCACTCCTCCCCTACCTCATGGTCTATCTCTCGGGAGCAACCGTTGGCGCGTACCTCGTCAAGAGGGGCTATCCCGACTGGGCGCGAAGATGCTCCGTCGCACCGCTCAACTTCGCGGGAAGGCACGCGCTCCCCATCTACGTGCTGCACCAACCCATCCTTCTCGTTCTGACGGGCGTGGCGTTTGCCTAGTCGTCCTCGGGCCAGCCCAGGTCATCCGTCACCATGAAGGGGGCAAGCGTCTGTCTCATGCGCTCGGAGGCACGCACCGTGGCAACGAGTCCGTTCTCCGCGTATTGCTCCCGAATGACCTGGCAGCGCTCGTGCAGCATCTTTACGAGAAGACCCCGCTCGAACGGGATGAGCACCGTGCAGGTCTCGTCTCCGAGCGAAGCCTCCTGAGCGATCCTGTAGAGGAGCCCACGAATGCCTTGGCCTTCTGCGGCGGATATGAGCTGCGACTCGGGATGAAGCGCCATCATGCGTCTGCACTCCTCGTCGTCGAGGAGGTCGCACTTGTTGTAGACGAGCACCGAGGCGATTCCGTCCGCGCCGATGTCTGCCAGAACCGCACGAACCGCCGCGATCTCCCGTTCGGCGTTCGCGTCGCTTGCATCGACCAGGAGGAGCACGAGGTCTGCCGACGAGACCTCCGCGAGTGTCGATTTGAATGACTCGACGAGCATCGTGGGTAGCTTCTGAATGAAGCCGACGGTGTCCGTTATCGTGATCTTGCGGCCCTCCTCGAGGTCAAGGGCGCGCGTGGTGGGGTCGAGCGTGGCAAAGAGCTCGTCGCGAACGTAGACATCCGAGCCAGTCAGCCTGTTCAGGAGGGTGGATTTGCCTGCGTTGGTGTAGCCGACGAGCGCCACCCGGTAGACGCCGGAGTCCCAGCGCGCCTTGCTCTGCACGCCGCGTCTCTTCTCGAGCTCGACGAGCTCGCGCCGAAGCGTGGAGATGCGATCGCGCACGATGCGCCTGTCCACCTCGAGCTGGCTCTCGCCTTGGCCGAACCTGCTGCCGATGCCGCCGCGCGTCTGCTCGCCCACGAGATGGCTCCACATGCCCCTCAGCCTGGGGAGAAGGTACTGCAGCTGCGCGAGCTGCACCTGGATCCTGCCCTCGTGCGTGGTCGCATGCGTGCCGAAGATGTCGAGGATGAGCGCGGTGCGGTCGATGACCTTGACGGACTCCCCCACTATCTTCTCGAGGTTCGACTGCTGAGAGGGAGTGAGCTCGTCATCGAAGATCACCACGTCCGCGTCGAGGTTGCGCACGTACGACACGAGCTCCTCGGTCTTGCCCTTTCCGATGAGGGTGCGCGGGACGGGCTTGTCCAGTCGCTGCGTCATGGTCATGACGACGTCGGCGCCGTCGGTCTCGGCAAGCCTTCCGAGCTCTGCCATGGAGTCCTCGATGGTCCAGTCGGAGTCGCCGAAGTCGACTCCGACGAGAATGGCGCGCTCGGGGACGGGCGCCGTCGACCTTGGGGTAAACCTAGCCAAAGCTCTTCTCCCTCGCTGGAACGGACGAGACGATCATGCCTGCGGCATCCTCGATGGAGGCCCGGTCGAGGTCGATCCACCGGACGCGACCATCATGGCGAAACCACGAGAGCTGACGCTTTGCGTAGCGTCGCGTGCGCAGCTTGATCTCATCGATGGCCTCGGCGATGGTCGTCTCGCCATGAAGGGCGGCGATGACCTCCTTGTAACCGATCGCCTGGCTCGCCGTCCTGGAAGACTCGAGCCCTCGTGCGCAAAGCGAGCGGACCTCGTCCACGAGGCCCTCCTCGACCATGCGGTCTACGCGTGCGTCGATGAGCGCATAGAGACGTACACGGTCCATCGTAAGCCCCCATATCGTGGCCTCGTAGTGTCCGGCCCTCTGGTGAAGTCCCTCGTGGTGGTCGGCATAGCTCATTCCCTCATCGAGCATCTCGAGTGCTCGGACGCACCTCCGTACGTTGTTGGGATGGATGAGCGCCGCGCTCGCCGGGTCGCGCTCGGCGAGCAGCTCATGGAGCGCCGCGGCGCCCTGCTCGCTCGCGTACCTCTCGTAGCGAGCGCGTCCCTCGCCCCCTATGGCACCAGCCGGAAACTCCATCTCGTCAATCGCGGCGTTGAGGTAGAGACCGGTGCCGCCGCAGAGCACGGGGGTCTTGTGGCATGCGAGAAGCTCGTCGATGCAGGCCCGGACGTCCCGCTGGAAGAGCCGGGCGGAATAGTCGTCGGAGACATCGACGACGTCGACCATGAGAAGGGGTCGCATGCGCTCGGAGGCGGGGGTCTTTGCCGTGCCCACGTCCATGCCGCGATACACCTGCATGGCATCGATCGAGACAATCGAGCTGTCGAGCCTGGTTGCCACGATCTCGGAAAGGGTGCTCTTGCCGGAGGCGGTCGGACCCACGATGCAGACGAGGGGTCCCGGGAGGCTCATCGAGGGTCACCCTCCATGGTCCCCCGAAGATACCAGGTGCGTGCCTCATCCACATGCACCTCGCAGATCCGCCCGACCAGCGAGGCGGGGTCCACCCCCTCAGGCACCGCAAAGTGCACCGTCTGGTTCTTCTCGCTATGACCGACCATGACCGAGTCGTCACGCTTGGAGCTGCCCTCCACGAGGGCGCTCACGCTCCGACCGAGCTCATGCTGGTTTGCCTCATGGGCCTGGAGGGCGACCTGTGCGGCCAGGCGGTCGAAGCGGTCCTGGATGACCTCGTGAGGCGTGGGGTCGTCTATCTTTGCGGCAGGGGTGCCAGGACGCTTCGAATAGATGAACGTGAAGGCCGACGAGAAGGCCGCCTCGCGCACGAGCGAGAGCGTCTGCAGGAAGTCCTCCTCCTGCTCGCCGGGAAAGCCGACGATGACGTCGGTGGAGAGTGCGAGGCCGGGCATGGCGGCGCGAAGCCTCGAGACGAGCCCAAGGTACTGCTCGCGCGTGTAGCGGCGGTTCATCGCCCTGAGGATGCGCGTCGATCCGCTCTGGACCGCGAGGTGCAGATGCGGCATGACGGCCGCGGTCTCACTCATGGCAGCGATGACCTCATCGGAAAGGTCCTTGGGATTTGAGGAGGTGAACCTGATGCGCTCGACGCCCGTCGTGCCGACGGCACGCACGAGCTCGGCGAACCGAGGGCTCCCATAGATATCGCGACCGTAGGAGTTGACGTTCTGACCGAGGAGCGTGATCTCGCGGACGCCGTCGGCCACGAGGGCCTCGCATTCCGAGATGATGCCCTCGAAGGTCCTGCTCCTCTCGCGCCCGCGAACGTACGGGACGATGCAATAGGTGCAGAAGTTGTTACAGCCGGTCATGATGGGTACCCAGGCGTGAAAGCGCTGGGCCCTGTGGCTGGGAAGGTCGGTCGAGAAGCCCTGCCTCTCCTCCGAGGTGTCCACCTCGATGCGCTCGTCAGAGTCCTCGAAGGCCTCTGCAACAAGCTGGGGCAGGCTCGCAAGGGCGCTCGTACCAAAGACCACGTCGACGTTGGGGATGTGCTCTCGCATGCGCTCGCCATCGCGTTGCGCGATGCAACCGCCCACGGCGACGACCCTCCTGCCAGAAGGAGGCGCTGGCATGCTCACGGTAGCCGAGGCCTGGCCGTAGAGGCGCTGATCGGCGTTCTCTCGCACGCAGCACGTCATGAAGCAGACGATGTCAGCCTCGTCTGGCGTTGATACCTCGATGCAGCCGCACTGGTCGAGAAGACCGCTCACGCGCTCGGAGTCATGGAGGTTCATCTGACAGCCAAAGGTCTTGACGAAGTACGTCTTGCCAACGAGCTCCTCGTAATGCGCCATCTAGCGAACCGCGCTCACGGAATCGTCGACGGCACCTACCGATCGAGAAGGCGGGACGAGCCTATGCACGTAGATGGCGATGCGAATGGCCGTGCGACTCTCGCCGTCGATCTCGATGTCGGAGAAGGTGGGGGCGCAGGAGATGTCCACGCCCGTGGGAATGAGAAAACCGCGCGCTATGGCGATGGCCTTGACGGCTTGGTTCACGGCACCGGCACCCACGCACTGGATGTTGACAGGCACCCCGTCCTTGACCATTCCAGCAATGGCACCGGCGACCGAGGCCGGAGATGACTTACTGGATACCTTCAGAAAATCCATGCGGCGACTCCCAGTGCGGTTGGCGTATCTGAAATGACGTTTGAGCGGCGAAAGTATATCTTGTCAAGTATAGTGGTTAGCTGGCTATTTGAGAAGCAACGCAATCATCACCGAACACCTAGTCGCTCCCGTCAAGCTCAAAGGTCACGGTGATTCGGCCCCTTCCCACCCGAACCTTGGGATCGGAAAGAAGCGAGAGGTAATACCTGTCGCCGACGAACGCGAAGTCACGCTCCATGATGCGCGAGAACTCCTCGACGTCGCGGTCGGAGATCTTGAGACCACGACGGTCACGAGCAAGGTCGACCTCGTGCACAGCCGAAGCATCACCCTTGTGCGTGAGCCGCGCCGAGACACTCCGAAGGGGTTTGATCTGACCGGAGACGATCCGGTGCGCGGTTCGCTCCGACATCTCGAGGCCAAGGCCGCTCGCGACGGCCATCAGCTCACGTGCGTCGGCAGCGATGCGAAGCCGCTCGATGACCGGGAGCTCGGAGAGGTCATCGATGAAGAGATATCCTGCCCCGTCGACTGACCTCGCCGCACGTGCACGCGCCGTGGCGGCGATCTCCGCTGGCGAGCCGAGATACACCTCGCACGTGCCACGCTCCTCAAGCGCGAACTCGCAGCAGGAGCGGACGATGTTGTGCGGCCCGCGCACGCAGTTCTGCTCCCCATCGTCATCCAAGCCCATGGAGGGCCACGTGGACTGGTCGGCGCGCTCGGAAAGCTCGGTCGCGTCGGTGATGACCCTGATGGACGACCCTTTTCCCAATGCCGATGACATGACCTCGGCAGAGACGGCGTTCTCGCTCACCGAGTAGAGCGCCATGCCTCGGCCATGGACGCCCCACCTGTCCATGTGGACGCTCTCGAGCTTGCTGGTGACCCTCGCCTCGAATATCTTGGCCTGCATGTCGGTCGGGATGCCCGACCCATCATCGAGCATCGTCGTACAGCGCAGGTTGCCCTCGCGTGAGGTGGCCACGTAGATGTGGTGGGCCCCAGCGTCTCGGGCATTGCGGAGCATCTCGATCACGACGTCCTCGACGCAGCGGATGTCATGCTTCGCCTGCCGGCGCTCGGCCTCGGCGACCCGTAGGCGAACATAGCCCTCGCCGAGGTTCTCCTCGACACGGAGCTGACGCTCGCCACCCATGGAGGCGACGAACGAGAGCAGGTCGTTGGCATCCGGCGCCATGGCTGGATGCTACTTGGCGACGTCGACGGCGCGGGACTCGCGGATGACCACGACACGCACCTGACCGGGATACTCCATCTCGTTCTCTATCTGCTGCGCGATGTCGTGGGCAAGGATGGTCGCCTGCGCGTCGGAGATCTTCTCGGGCTCGACCATGACGTGGAGCTCACGACCGGCCTGCATGGCATAGGTGCGCTCGACACCCTCGTGGGCGTTGGAGATCTCCTCGAGCTTCTCGAGACGCTTGATGTAGTTCTCTGCCGACTCCCTGCGCGCACCAGGACGAGCGGCGGAGATAGCATCGGCTGCCTGCACGAGAACGTCGAGAACGGAATCGGGGTCGACGTCGGCGTGGTGCGCCTCGATGGCGTGCACGATCTCGGGACGCTCGCCATAACGACGGGCGAGGTCAGCGCCGATGACGGCGTGGGGTCCCTCGACCTCGTGGTCGATGGCCTTGCCGAGGTCGTGGAGAAGACCCGCACGCTTGGCGGGTGCCTCGTCTATGCCAAGCTCAGACGCCATGATGCCGCAGAGCGCCGACACCTGGATGGAATGCTGGAGCACGTTCTGGCCGAAGGATGTGCGATAGCGAAGGGCGCCGAGCGTCTTCACGAGCTCGGGATGAAGGTCATGGATGCCCGCATCGAAGGCAGCCTGCTCGCCCGCCTCGCGAACACGCTCGTTGACGAGGTCCTCGGCCTTCTTGTAGAGCTCCTCGATGCGGGCGGGATGGATGCGCCCGTCGGCAATGAGGTTCTCGAGCGCCACGCGTGCCGTCTCGCGACGGACGGGGTCAAAGCTCGAGAGCACGACCGTCTCGGGGGTATCGTCTATGACGAGGGACACACCGGACACCTGCTCGAAAGTACGGATGTTGCGTCCCTCGCGACCGATGATGCGGCCCTTGAGATCGTCCGAGGGGATATGGACGGAGGTGACGGTGATCTCGCCCGCCTGATCGGCCGCGCAGCGCTGGATGGCCGTGGAGATGATCTCGCGGGCGGTCTTGTCGGCCTGGGCACGGACGGTCTGCTCGGACTCACGGAGGATCTGGGCCTCCTCGCGCACGCACTGGCTGCGAACGCGCTGGATGAGCTCGCCATGCGCGTCGTCCTGGGAGAGACCAGCGATGCGCTCGAGTTCCACGGACTGCTTGGCGACCATGTCATCAAGGTCGCCCTTGCGCTTGTCAAGCTGACCCTGGAGGCTGGAGAGCTTGTGCTCACGGCCGTCGAGCTGGTCGTTGCGCCGATCAAGGGACTCCTCGCGCTGCATGATGCGGTTCTCGAGGTTCTGAAGCTCGATCTTGCGCTTCTTCTCTTCTGCCTCGGAGTTCTGCTTGAGCTGAAGAATCTCCTCCTTCGCCTCGAGGACGGTCTCCTTCTTGGCGGTCTCCGCCAGACGCTCGGCCTCCGACGCGATACGGTTCGCCTCGCTCTTGGCATCTTCGAGCTGGGAATTAGCGGTCTTGAGACGAGAGTTGCTCATTCCCGCCACGATGACGTAAGCGACGACTGCACCCACCACGAGGCAGACGACGCCAATGACGAATTCCATAATGTGCTCCTCAAATGACGTTGATGTCTATGTAGTATTCAGGAGACCCTGACGCTATGCGCCAAGGAACCCGCCATGAGAGGTAAGTTCGCAACCGCCAGAACCTAAAGCAACCCGCAGATACGACCAAAGTTCGGACAAAAGGATCAGCTGGCTTCGCCAGCGGAAGAGAAAACACCTAATGGCTGAATCATCGTACGTTCGTTATGCCGTCATGTCAAACGAATCAAAGGTCACAACTGGTAAAAGGCCTTCTCCTCCACGGGAAAATCGTGGTCCGCGACTATGCAATCAGCTACCGGAGGTGACCTCGTCGAGCACCCGCCGAGCGACACGCGAGGAGATGTCCCCGGAATACCCACGACCGTATAGGAAGTGTACGATCTTCTCATAGTCGTTCTTGCCCGTAAGGCGCCGTCCCCTCGCGAGGTCGTAGGCGACATCCTCCTCGCAGACGTCTGAGAAGAAGCTCTCCGGCCACCCCGCGACCGACTCGGCGGCGATGCCGCGCCTGCCGAGCTCGCGCTCGATCTTGAGACTTCCCCAACCCTGGCCCAGCCGAGAGCGTATGAAGACGTCGGCGTAACGCGCATCATCCACAAGGTGGCAGTCGACCGCGCGCGCGACGGCCGCCTCTATCACGGGTCGCGAGTATCCATCGAGGCCCAGCTTGTCCGCAATCTCCTTCGAGGAGTAGTCCCGCTTCTCGACAAGTCCTACCACGCGAAATGACGCGCACCCTTGGGCGAGCTCACCCATCTGATGGACGAGTTCGTTGCGAGAGCCGGGATTGAGCCTACCCGCCTTTCTCTCCGCACGCATCTTGCGAGCGACGGAGACGGGAACGGAAAAAGACTCGTCGCCATACGTACTCGTGCTCACGGTGACGATGCCACAGGGTCTGCGCCAGCCCAAGCAGACCGCTCCCCCTTCGGGCAGGCTCACATTCCACGCGAGAGGCGGGCGAGGCTCGGGCATGGCACTCACCTACTCCGTGATGCCGGTGTCGTCGGCGCCATCCGCGGTCTCGACAGGCTCTCCAACGCGCTCGTCACCCAGGACGAGACCGCATGCGACACGCACCTTGTGGTCGATCTCATCCATGAGGTCGGGATTTGAGGCGAGGAACTCCTTCGCCGCCTCACGACCCTGACCGAGGCGCTCGTCACCATACGTGAACCACGAGCCCGACTTGTTGACGATCTCGTAGTTGACGGCCATGTCGAGCAGCGAGCCCTCCTTTGAGATGCCCTTCCCGTACATGATGTCGAACTCGGCCTGCTTGAAGGGTGGTGCCACCTTGTTCTTGACGACCTTGACCTTGACCCTGTTGCCCACGGCCTCGCCGTTCACCTTGATGCTATCGATGCGACGGATGTCCATGCGCACCGATGCAAAGAACTTGAGGGCGCGACCACCAGGCGTGGTCTCGGGATTGCCGAACATGACACCGATCTTCTCGCGGAGCTGGTTGATGAAGATGCAGGTGGTGTTGGACTTGGCGAGCGACCCGGCAAGCTTGCGGAGGGCCTGGCTCATGAGGCGGGCCTGCAGGCCGACGGTGGTGTCGCCGATCTCTCCCTCGATCTCGGCGCGCGGGACGAGCGCGGCCACGGAGTCGATGACCACGACGTCTATGGCCCCGGAGCGCACGAGCATGTCGCAGATCTCGAGCGCCTGCTCCCCGGTGTCGGGCTGGGAGATGAGGACCTCGTCGATGTCCACACCGATGCGGGCCGCATAGCCTGGGTCGAGGGCATGCTCGGCGTCGATGAAGGCGACGACGCCGCCCAACGCCTGCGCCTCGGCGAGAATCTCGAGCGAAAGAGTCGTCTTGCCCGAGGATTCGGGACCGAATATCTCGACGATGCGACCACGAGGTACGCCGCCGATGCCAAGCGCCGCGTCGAGCGCGAGCGACCCGGTAGGAATCGCCTCCACCTCGAGGCTGGGACCACCGTCACCGTAGCGCATGATGGATCCCTGCCCGAACTTCTTCTCGATCTCGGACGTGGTTTCCTGGAGCACCTTCGTGCGGTCCTCCACGCTCGTGGGCGCATGAATCTCGCGTATGACGTTCTTGGTCTTGGCCATGACTTCTCCCTCTGTGTGCCGACTGGTTGTGATGATATACGAACACTCGTTCGCAGTCAACCATCCCTAGCGGCACTCTACCAGCGCATACTGACAGAAATCTGACCCGCAGCCATGGCTCGTCTTACCGCATCCCGACGAGTGTCTGACACGCGTGACGGCAAGCTGCGCAGGTGGCGGCGGCGTGAGGACGGACCTGCGAGGCGGCTATCGATGTGGGTCGCAAGACTCCATGATCCCTTCACGGAGCAGGTCCACGGCACGTCTCACCGCAGCATGCCTCACCGCGGCGCGGTCGCCCGCGAAGAGGGCGCAGAAGGTCTTCGTGCCACCCGGGGTCGCAAGCCCCATCCAGACGGTCCCCACGGGCTTGCCGGGCTCCTCGCCGCCCGGCCCCGCGATGCCCGTCACCGAGACGGACACGTCGCAGCCGAGCACGCGACGCGCGCCCTCGGCCATCTGCGCCGCACATTCCGCGGAGACGACTCCCACCCCATCGATGACATCGTCGGTGACGCCGAGCACCTCATGCTTGACGGGGATGGCGTAGCTCACGACACTGCCGCGGACGACGCGCGACGAGCCAGGCACGGACGTGATCGCGCCGGTCACGAGGCCACCCGTGCACGACTCCGCGGTACCCACCGTGAGTCCTGCGGCGGACGCCTCGGAGACGAGAGCCGCGCAGGCGGCATAGAGCTCTCGGTCCGGGAGGAGCATCTCCCCTTCGGCCATGCCTAGTCACCATCCTCGGTGATCGCTGACCACGACTTGACGAAGTAGTCGACACCCGACCATGCGGTGAGCACCATCGCGACGACGAGGAGCACGAACGACACCGCATGCAGAATGCTCCATGCGATACCTGCGGGAAGGCTCATGCAGAGCAGGAGCCCGCAGATGGAACCCATCGTCGTGGCGGTCTTTGCCTTGCCGAGCCCGGACGCGGCGATGACCGTACCCTTGGACGCGACGACCATGCGCAGCCCCGAGACGAGGAACTCCCTCGCCACGACGATGAGCAGGCACCAGGAGCCGACCTCGCCCGTCTCGAGCAGGTAGCACAGGGCGACGATGACGGCGAGCTTGTCCGCGATGGGGTCGAGGAACTTGCCGAAGGTGGTGACCTCGTTGCGGCTTCGGGCGAGATAGCCGTCGAGCTTGTCGGTGAGCGCTATCACGCAGTAGACGAGAAACACCGCGAATGCGCCCAGGGAGAAGACCCGTCCGTCGGAGGACTGGCCGAAGGCCTCGGCGAAGAACAGCCAGAAGGGAACGAGCACCACCCTGACACAGGTGACGACGTTCGCAGACGTCCAGATCGACCTACGCGTGCTGGCCAAGGCTACCCTTCCTCCTCCGTCCCAACGATCTCGCCGATCATCTCGTAGCAGAACGAGTCGACGAGGTCACAGGTGACGATGTCTCCGACGGACGCCTCGCCGCTCGGAATGTGCACGGCCCCATCGGAGTCGGGTGCCTGGAACCAGGCATGGCCTATGAGTTCGACGCCGTCCTCCGACTCCTCCGTCCCGTCGATGATAACGCTGACCCGCTCGCCGACATGTCGTGCGGTCGCGGCGAAGCCGAGCTCCTCGGTGATGTCGATGAGTCGCTGCGTACGCTCGAGCTTGACGTCATCGGGAACCTGGTCGGGCATCTCGGCTGCCGCGGTTCCCTCCTCCTGCGAGTAGGCGAAGACGGAGCAGTAGTCGAACTCCTCCTCCTGGATGAAGCTGGCAAGCTCGTCGGCCTCGTCGTCCGTCTCGCCGGGAAAGCCGGCCATGCCTGTCGTGCGCAGGACCATGCCGGGAATCTCGCGACGAAGGCGAGAGAAGAGCTCACGGAGCTGGTCGGCCGACCCGTGGCGTCCCATGCTCGCCAGCACGCGACCCGAGCAGTGCTGGATGGGGATGTCGATGTAGTCGAGCACCTCGGGGGTATCGCGGATGGTCGCGATGAGCTCGTCCGTCATCCCCTCGGGCTGGAGGTAGAGCACGCGCACCCACCCGCCATACGGCCGGACGACCTCGGCGACCTGGCGAAGGAGGGTGGCAAGCGAGGCCGTGCCTGGCAGGTCGCTCCCCCAGACGCCCGTGTCCTGGCCGATGAGGACCACCTCGCGCACGCCGCCCTCCATGAGGCTGCCGACCTCCGAGACGATGTCGTCGGCGGGACGGGACTGATAGCGACCGCGGATGTAGGGAATGGCGCAGAAGGCACAGAACCTGTCGCAGCCCTCGGATATCTTGACGAACGCGCTCGCTCCTTCGATGGTGCGCAGGGCCTCGCTGGTCACAGGCCCCCGCTCGTCCTCGCCGATACCGAGGACCTCGCGCACCACGCCGACGATGCCATCCTCCTCGTCGGCACGGACGAAGGCGGACACCTCGGGCAGCTCGTGCGGAAGGGCGTCGCCGTAGCGCGACGGGACGCAGCCGCACATGACGATCGGAAGGCTGCGCACCCCCTCGCTGGCATCCTCGGCAAGCTCGAGCGTGGCCTCGATGGACTCCTCCGTGGCCGAGGCGAGAAACGAGCAGGTGTTCACGACCGCAACGTCCGCCTCGTCCGCGTCGGCGGTCTCCGAGAAGCCGGCATGAAGCAAGAGGGCGCGCATCCTGTCGGTGTCGACCTCGTTCTTGGCGCAGCCGAGCGTGATGAAGAGGACGAGCGCACGTGGACTATCGGTAGTTGACGAACTGGAGAGGCTGACCATAATCCCCTTCCCTGAGAGATGCGATGACGGACTGAAGGACATCGCGCGAGGCAGAGCTCACACGGAGCTTGTCTCCCTCCACGGTCACCTTCGCCTTGACCTTGGAGTCACGGACGTCCTTGGCGATTCTTTTGGCGGTGTCCTGATCGATGCCTTGGATGATGCAACCGGACTGACGAACCGACATGCCCGTCGCCGCCTGTGGCCTGTCCCATCTTACGGCAGTGAGGTCCACCCCTCGCTTGACGAGCTTTGCGGAGAGCACGTCACGAACCTGGCTGGCGATGAACTCCGAGGGGGCCTCGATGGAGAAGACGCCGTCCTTCCGGGAGAGGGTGAGCGCCGCTCCGGTACCTTTGAGGTCGTAACGTTGCGTGAGCTCCCGCGACGCCTGCTGGTAGGCGTTGTCCACCTCCTGCATGTCGACGACGGAAACGACGTCGAAGCTTGATTCCTTGGCCATTGATCCTCCTTAGGGCGCTATACGCCCGTGGTGCCGGTAGTGGTGGTCGTGCCGTCGGTCGAGGTCGTCGCCGCCGGGGTGCCCGCGATGGTCACGCTGCCGATGCCCGAGGCGCGCGAGTCGAAGTTGACCGTCTCCCCGTTCTTGGTGACCTGCACGGCATCCGTATCGCTCACCTGGATGGTGATCGAGTCGGTGACCTTGTACGTCGCGCTCCACGGACCGGTCAGCGTGTCCGCCACCTTGCTCGCACCGTCGCACTGGATCTCGACCCACGACACCTGCCCGCTCGCCAAGGTGACGGTGACGTCCGTCTCGGTCGTCGCCGCGGCCGCGGCCGTGTCCGTCGCAGCCGCATTCGAGCTCGTGCCCGTCGTGGTATCCGCAGTGGTATCGGTCGCGGTGCTGTCACCGGCAGACGTGGTGGTGTCGCCGGCAGACGTGGTCCCCGTGGTCGACGAGGAGTCGGCACTGGTCACGGCCACGGTACGGGTGCCCTGCGTCGTGTCGCCGCGCACGCACGAGCTCACGGAGGTCACGATGATGACGGTGAGGATCACGGCAAGGACGATGATGACCAGGAAGATGACGCGGCGGCTGTCCGCGAAGAAGTCATCGAGAAGACCGAGGAGGCCTCCCCTCCTGCGATGCCTGCGCCTGGTGTTGGTCGCGGAGCGTCGGCGCACGTTGGGATGGCCGACGTTGGCGATGTTGCGCGAGGAGCGCCTTCCCGAGATGGTGGACGCGCGCTCGTACGGATTGGGCCTGTCGTCGTAGCGCAGGTCGTCATCGTACTCGTCGGGACGCACGCTGCGCCTGGAGACGTCGTCATGACGATACAGGCGCTGGGAGCGCGTCGAGGCCTGGTCCCTGCCGGAGCGGTCACCGGAACGATTCTGGTTCTCGCTCAGGAGCCTTCCCGTGGGGTCGGCGTCCGACCGACGACGCGCGCCCGACTGACCGCGCTGTCGGGTGGTCTGCCGCGACGAGCCCCCGCGCTGGGTGTTGTTGGGATGACCATAGACGTACTCGGTGTGGGAATACGCGGAGTCCACGGAAGTCCGGTTCGATGACAGGGGTACGCCCGGCTGACGCGGACGAGCGCCCGACGTGGTGGCAAAATCCCCCATGTCACCCGCAGGCCCTCCCGAGGTCGGGAGGAGACCGCGATACTCCACGTACGCCTTGGGACGCGAGTCGGCCTCGTTGGGGACGTCGTAGCCCGCGATGCCCCTACCGGACTGGGTGTCGCGCGTACGCCTGCGAAGCTCGTGGTTCGCCGTGCCGTTGTCGTGCTCGTAGAGCTCCTCCTGGAAGAGGTCGACGACCGTACGCGGGTTGAGCCCGAGGTAGCGAGCGTACGAGGAGAGCATACCCTGGGCGTAGCCGCTCTGCGGGATGTGCTCCCAGTCGCCCTCCTCGAAGGCGACGAGCACCAATTCCTTGAGTTTGAGGACCTTGGACGCCTGCTGCGCGGAGAGCCCGAGCTGACGACGGCGGTCGAGAAGCATCTCGCTGAAGCGCGGACGTGCCATGCCTACTCGACCTCCCCATACTCAGACTCGGCGTTGCAGAGTTCCTCGAGGCCGTCCTTGTCGAGAAGGACCTCGCGCGGCTTGGACCCGTTCGCAGGTCCGACCACGCCCTTCGCCTCGAGCATGTCCATGATTCTACCAGCCCTGGCGTAGCCCACGGAAAGCGCACGCTGAATGCCTGAGGTGGATCCGAGCTGCGAGTCCACCACGAGCTGGGCCGCCTCCCAGATGAGCGGGTCGTCGGACTGGGGGCCACTGCTCGCACCAGGGACGCCGGGTTCGTTGGGTGCGACGGCCGTGAGGATGTCCTCGTGGTAGTCGGCGTCGCGGTGCTCCTTGATGAAGGCCACGACCTGCTCCACCTCATCCTGTGAGACGAAGCAGCCCTGGGCGCGCTTGGGACGCATGCCACGAAGCTTGTAGAGCATGTCGCCGTGCCCGAGGAGGCGCTCGGCGCCGTTCTGGTCGAGGATGATGCGCGAGTTCATGCCGTTGTCCACGGAAAGCGCCACGCGGTTGTCGATGTTGGCCTTGATGAGTCCGGTGACGACATCGGCCGACGGGCGCTGCGTGGCGACGATGAGGTGGATGCCGGCAGCGCGCCCGAGCTGGGCGATACGGACGATGGAGGACTCCACGTCCTTGCCCGCCACCATCATGAGGTCGGAGAGCTCGTCGATGACGATGACGAAATAGGGCATGTGCTTGGGGGGGTTGTCCATCTCCCCGTACTTCCCGCCATCGACGTTCCTGTTGTACGTGATGATGTCGCGGACCTTGTAGTGCTGGAACACCTTGAGCCGCCGCTCCATCTCGGAGACGGCCCACTGGAGCGCCGACGCGGCCTTGTGGGCATCGGTGACGACGGGGACGTAGAGATGGGGCAGGCCCTCGTAGAATGTGAACTCGACGCGCTTGGGGTCCACCATGATGAGGCGCAGTTCCTCTGGGGTGGCACGCATGAGCATGGTCATGACGAGGCCGTTGAGGAAGACGGACTTGCCCGAACCGGTGGTGCCCGCCACGAGCAGGTGCGGCAGCGAGGCGATGTCGACGATCACGGGCTTGCCCTCGGAGTCGCGGCCGAAGGCCCCCTCGAGCGGACCGCCCTTGACGTAGGGCATGAGGTCGCCGAGGTAGACGGGCTGCGTCTCCTTGTTGGGAATCTCGATGCCCACGAGCGAGGTGCCCGGGATGGGGGCGAAGATGCGCACCGAGCGGGAGGCGAGCGACAGGGCGATGTCATCGGTGAGGTTCGTTATCTTGCTCACGCGCTCGCCCTCGCCCATCTCGATCTTGAAGGTGGTCACGGCGGGGCCGGCGATCCAGCCCACCACATGGCTCGACAGACCAAACTCCAGTATCGTGTCCTGAAGCTTCTGGGCGACCCCTGCCAGCTGCTCCTTCGATGCCGCGGCGGTGCCTGAGTTCGGGTTGAACTTGAGCATCTCGGCAGGCGGGAACTCGTAGGTGCCGTCGGTGACGTCATGCGGGAGCGAGACGCCCTGTGGCACCGCCCCGGACGTGGCATCGGCGGTCTGGTGAGCCCTGTCGATGAATCCGGGCACAGCCGCCCGCGCCTCCGTCCCGCCCCCGGCGGGAGCACCGTCGCCAGCGGCCCCCCTGCGAGACGCGCGGCCCTTGGGGGTGACCTTGGTGGTCACGGCCTTGTCCGACCCGAGAAGCGCTGTCGCAGCCGCTTCGTCCGCACCTGCCACGGACCCGCCCTGGTCGCCGAGGGACGGTGCTGCACCACGTCTCAGAACGCTCGTCTTGCGATCCCCGATGAAGGAGGTCTGCGCCTCGCCCGTCTCGTCGAAGAGCGACGCCTGGGCAGGCGTGCCGGCGTCGCGAACGTACGGCGTCGCCGCGTCGGCCTCGCCGCGCTCGGCGAGGCGCTGCTCGTTGCGGAGTCGGCGTGACTGCGCGGCGCGCGCGAGGCGCGCGTAGATCTTCGACACCGCGTTCGAGATCGAGAACCCGCAGACCACCACGCCCGCGATGACCACCCCTGCGAGCACGACGTTGCCCACGACGACCCCCACGAGCCGCAGGAGGGCATAGGCGATGCCACCACCCACATAGCCGCCCGCCCCCTCGAGCCTGCCCTGCGTGACCACGATGTTGGGGCTGTCCGCGGCACCCGCAAGGTTCAGTGAGAGCATGGCGAGAACCGCGAGCACGATGAGTGCGAGACCGAGCGCCACACGTCCCGAGATCGGGCCGTTCTCGTCCATGAAGAAGGTCATCGCGAAGAGGAACAGAGCGATGGGAAAGAGAATCGCACCAGCACCAAAGCACAGCGTGAGGGCATGACCGACCGCATTCGTCACGACGGCCGACGACGGGGTCACGAGCGAGATGAACATGGCGATCGCCACCACGGCGAGGATGAGGGCGATGATGTCGTTCTGCGTGCTCGATGCAGGCACCTGGGCGGGTGCCTGCGCGCCGCCACGTCTACCCTGCGACCTCTTGGCGCCGGAGCCGGCCCTCCGTGAGTTCGTCGTTCTCTTTTGGGCTGCGTTTGATCTGCGTTTCGAGGGCATCTAAACCTCCATCACGACCGGGATGACCATTGGTCGCGTGTGCGTCTTGTTCCAGAGGAAGTTCGACAGAGAGTTTCTCACATTCTTGCGGATGCTGTCGATGTTGACTCCCTCCGCCTTGAGCTGCTTCTCGACCTGGGCGCGCACGAGGCTCTGGGCATCGGACATCAGCGCCTCGTCCGAGGCGAACGACACCCCCCTGCCCGAGATCTCGATCGTATCGATCGCAAGGGACTGCGCCGAGACGACGGCGACGCAGGTGATGACGCCATCCTGGGCAAGCTTCTGGCGGTCGCGAAGCACCGTGGGGTTGGCGTCGGTGATCGAGAGGCCGTCCACGTAGACGATGCCGGAGTTGACCGACTCGCCGCGGGTGACCTTGCCCTTGCGCATCTCGAGCGAGTCACCGTTGTCGAGGATGAAGACGTGGCTCTCGGGAATGCCCATCTGGCACGCAAGCTGGGCATGGGCCCGAAGGTGGACCGCCTCGCCGTGGACGGGCATGAAGTACCTCGGCTTGGTCATGGCCATCATGAGCTTGAGCTCCTCCTGGCTTCCATGGCCGGACACGTGCACGAGGGTCTGGCTCTTGTCGAAGATGGCGCAGCCGATCTTGGCGAGGGAGTTGATGATGCCCTGGACGCTCTTCTCGTTGCCAGGCACGGGCGTCGCTGAGATGATCACCGTGTCCGACTCATGGATGGAGAGGGACTTGTGCTCCCCGTTGGCCATGCGCGCGAGCGCGGAGAGCGGCTCGCCCTGGCTTCCGGTGCAGAGCACGACGATCTTCTCGTCGGGGATCTTGTCTATGTCGTAGGCGTCGACGATGTCCTCGTCAGCGATCCTGAGATAGCCGAGCTCGCGCGCCACCTTGGTGTTGGTGACCATCGAGCGACCCGTGACCACGACCTTGCGGCCCACGGCGGTGCTCGCATCGCAGACCTGCTGCAGACGGTGGATATGGCTCGAGAACGACGCCACGAAGACACGGCCCTTGGCGTTCTTGATGATGTGGCGCAACGACGGACCGACGGAGGCCTCGGAGGGCGTGAAGCCTGGACGCGTGGCATTGGTTGAGTCGGAGAGCAGCAGGTCGACCCCCTGCGCACCAAACCGGTTGAGGGCGGCGTAGTTGGGACGGACGCCGTCGATGGGCGTCTGGTCAAGCTTGAAGTCGCCCGTATGGACGACGGTGCCCGCAGGCGTGCTCATGAACACTCCGAAGGCCGCCGGAATGGAGTGCGTCATCGAGAAGAAGGTGATATTGAAGGCACCGAGGGTGATGGTCGACCCATCGGTGACCTCGCGAAACTTGGGAGCGTTGATGTTGTGCTCGGCAAGCTTTCCCTCGATGAAGCCGAGGGTGAGCTTGCTGGAGTAGATGGGCACCTTGTGGGTGAGGTCCATCAGGAGGTACGGGAGCGCACCGGTATGGTCCTCGTGACCGTGCGTGATGATGATGCCTCGGAGCTTGTCCTCGTTCTCCAGGACGTAGGAATAGTCGGGAAGGATGAGGTCGATTCCGGGCTGGTTGTCATCGGGAAACATGAGGCCCGCATCCACGAGCACCATGTCGTCTCCGTACTCGAAGGCGGTCATGTTCTTACCAATACCATCAAGGCCACCCAGGGGGATGACCTTCAGAGCGTAGTCCTTCTTAGGCATTGCGATATGAATCCTTTCGTCGGGAACAGAACTTTATCCATAGCGGTTCTGGAACGCGCCTGCGTCCAGCCGCGCTTCTGTGCTTTTTCGCGAACACACATATCTTATCAATTGTAATTAAGAACCGCTCGCACGTTGTGTGGTTCCATCGTAGATTTGGATGACCTCACGGCTCGAGGTCCATCTCGACCAGGCGTTCTCGCAGACGCCCGCCCCGGTTCAGAAAAGGGGGCGGCCCCTCAAGGCCGCCCCCCGGTCATGCTTCTTCGAAAGACACCCTACGCGTCGTGGTGACGGCGGGGCTGGCGCTGCTCGCCGGAACCCCTGTCGCCGGGGTGGCGACGCTCGCCGTGGTCTCCCGAGCCGCCACGACCACCGCGACGGTCACCGCGGTCACCGCGGTCACCGCGGTCACCGCGGTCGCCACGATCCTTGTGCTCGCCGGAGCCGGCGGGAGCCTCGGGCTTGTCGATGCGGTCGAGGCTGATCTTGCCCTTCTCGTCGACCTCGAGGACCTTGACCTTGACCTCGTCACCGACGCTGAGCACGTCCTCGACCTTGTCGACACGGCCCTGCGCGACACGGGAGATGTGAAGCAGGCCGTCCTTGCCGGGGAGAAGCTCGACGAAGGCGCCGAAGGGCTGGATGCCGACGACGCGGCCGGTGTACTCCTCGCCCACCTCGGGGACCTTGACGATGGCCTTGATGCGCTCGGCGGCCTCGTTGCCAGCGCCGTTCACGCCAGCGATGAAGACGGTACCATCCTCCTGGATGTCGATCGTGGCACCCGTGTCCTCCTGAATGCCGCGGATGACCTTGCCGCCAGAACCGATGACGTCACGAATCTTGTCCGTGGGAATCTGAAGGCTGATGATCTGGGGCGCCGAGCTCTTGGTGCCCTCGCGCGACGAGGGGATGGCAGCGAGCATCTTGTCGAGGATGAACATGCGGCCCTCGTGCGCCTGCTGGAGCGCCTGACGGAAGATCTCGGTCGTGAGGCCGGTGGCCTTGTTGTCCATCTGCATGGCGGTGATGCCCTTGGTCGTGCCGGTCACCTTGAAGTCCATGTCGCCGAGGAAGTCCTCGAGACCCTGGATGTCGGTGAGCACGACCGTCTTGCCGTTCTCCTGGATGAGACCCATGGCCACACCGGAGACGGGGCGCTTGAGGGGTACGCCGGCATCCATGAGGGCAAGCGTTGATCCGCACGTGGACGCCATGGAGCTGGAACCATTGGACTCCATGACCTCGGACACGACGCGAATCGTGTAGGGGAAGTCCTCCTCGGACGGGATGACGGGAAGGAGCGCGCGCTCTGCGAGGGCGCCGTGACCAATCTCGCGACGCTTGGGGTTGCCCATGCGTCCGGTCTCGCCTGTGCAGAAGGGCGGGAAGTTGTAGTGGTGGATGTAGCGCTTGCCGTCGACGGGCTCGATGGTGTCGAGACGCTGCCACTCGTTGAGCATGCCGAGGGTGCAGACGGAGAGCACCTGGGTCTGGCCGCGCTGGAAGAGACCGGAGCCATGGACGAGCGGCAGGTAGTCTGGCTTGACCATGATCGGGCGCACCTCGTCGGCCCTACGTCCGTCGACGCGCTCGCCGGTCTCGACGACCATCTGGCGCATGGCGTGCTTCTCGAGGCCCTTGAGCTCGACGGGGATGGCACGCGACCACGTGGCCTGCTCCTCGTTGGTGAACTCGGCCTTGATGGAGTCCTTCAGCGCCTCGACCTTGGCGATGCGGGAGAGCTTGTCGGGGTCCTTCAGGGCTGCTGCCATCTCGTCGTAGTGGGCGTTGACGCGCTCCTGTACCTCGGCGATGGGCTCGTCGAGGACATAGCTCTTCTGCTCGACGGCACCATTGGCCTCCTCGAACTTGGCGAGGAACTTCTTCTCCTCCTCGCAGAAGGCGGCGATGGCCTCCTGTCCGAACGTCATGGCAGCGAGCATGTCCTCCTCGGAGATCTCCTTCGCGCCTGCCTCGAGCATGGAGATGAACGTGGACGAACCAGCCAGCTCGAGGTCGAGGTCGGACGCATCGCGCTCCTCGTAGGTCGGGTTGACGATAAACTCGCCGGACTCGGTGTCGCGACCGATGCGAACGCATGCGAGGGGACCCTCGAAGGGCACGCCACCGACGGCGAGGGCGCAGGATGCACCCATGACGCAACCGGTGTCGATGGGGTGGATCTGATCTGCCACGAGAGAGGTGGCCACGACCTGGACCTCGTTGCGGAAGCCGGCCGGGAACGACGGACGCAGCGGACGGTCGATCATGCGGGCGGTAAGCGTGGCCTTCTCGCTGGGACGTGCCTCGCGCTTGAGGTAGCCACCGGGGATGCGACCCACGGCGTACATCTTCTCGATGAAGTCGACCGTCAGCGGGAAGAAGTCGTAGTCCTTGCGCTCCTTGGAGACGACCACGGTGAGAAGAACGGTGGAGTCGCCGCTCTTGACGAGGCATGCCCCCGTGGCCTGCTTGGCGAGCTCGCCCGACTCGAGGGCGTAGTGCTTGCCATAGAGGTCGAACTCATGAGTAACCTTTTCCATTTTTTTCCCTTAACTCCGCCTGCCACATTGCAGACGGGCCGTCATGCGGACCCTCCCGTGCGAGCCGGGAGACAAGATGCGTGTGCGACGCGTCGCACGACCCGCAGCGCGCCCTCGCTCTTCTCGGGCGCACAACGAGAGGGCGCCCGCAGGCGCCCTCTGAAAACTGCTTGCTACTGGATGTTGTCGCGGATGCCGAGGCTCTTGATGAGGGTGCGGTACTCCTCGATGTCGTTCCTCTTGATGTACGAGAGAAGACGACGGCGCTTGCCGACGAGCATGAGAAGGCCACGACGGGTGTGGAAGTCCTTCATGTGGGACTTCATGTGCTCGGTCAGGCCACGAATGCGCTCGGTGAGGAGGGCGACCTGCACGGCTGCGGAACCCGAATCGCTCTCGTCCTTGCCGTACTGCTTGATCAACTCGGCCTTGCGCTCTTTGGTGACTGCCATTTGAAACCACCTTTCACACACAGATTCGCCCCGAACTGGGATGGCCGTCAGGCAGTGGCGGACCTCCAGGTACGGGGTACATGACGAAAGCAGACTAGCACGTCGAAGCTCCCGTATGGTATGGGAACGAAAAAAAGCCCATGTCCGCGCAGGCTCTCCACGTGCGACGCGTGGTGGGTGCCACCCTCATGCGGAGAGCATGAACTCGAACGCCCTCAACCGCGCATCAAGGTGCGTCGCCGCCCAGACGTGGGCCTCCCCCGCGAGGCCATACGCGGTCCCGGAATCTATCTCGGCGGCCATGAGCTGGTCGAACGTTGCCGAGATGAGAAAGCGCAGCCAGCTGATGCGCGCGGCCGAGACAGGCTCGGCGCCCTCGACCTCGCGGGCGCAGCTCGCGCAGAGCACACCTCCCGCCGCCACGGAGAAGAACGTCGGGACGTCATCGCCGCAGGAGACGCACCGGTCGAGCTCGGGACGCCAACCACCGTGCGCAAGCGTCTTGAAGGCGTACGCAGCCACGACGAGGTCCAGATGCGGACGGTCCACAGCCTCCTCGCACGCCAGGAGCGCACGGCAGAGGATCGGGTACAGGAAGGGGTCCTCGGTACCGTCGAAGCAGGTGAGACGTGCGACCTCGCAGATGGCGGAGGCGGCGCAGACGCGATCGAGCTCGCCACGGATACCTGCGTGGGCGTTGACGAGCGCCGCCTCGGAGACCACGTCGAGCGAACGCCCCACGGCAAGGAGGAGGTCGACCTCGGAGAAGAGGTCGGTTCGCGCGGCGAGACGGCCACCGGGCTTCCTGGCCCCCTTGGCGACGGCACGCACCTCCGACCCGTCGGAGGTGAGAAGCGTGAGGATGAGGTCCTGCTCGCCGAGCTTGGTTCGGTCGAGGACCACGGCGCGCGTCCGGTATGAGTGGCGTCCGGGCACGGTCCGCTAGTCCTCGGAGCCGTAACCCAGCCAGCGGATCTCGTTGGCGTCACGGCGCCACTGGGGTTGCACCCTCACGCTGAGGTCGAGGTAGACCTTGCAGCCCAGGAGCCGCTCGATGTCCCTGCGAGACTCGATGCCCACCCTCTTGATCATGGCGCCACCATGGCCCACGACGATGCCCTTCTGTCCCTCGCGTTCCACGAGGATCGTGGCCGTGATGGACGCATGGCCGTCGTCGGCGTACTCGATGTCCTCGCACCTGACACCGATCGAGTGCGGCACCTCCTGGCGTAGGTTGAGGAAGAGCTTCTCGCGCACGAACTCCGCCACGAGATCCTCGGGCGTGGTATCGGTGTCCATGTCATCGGGAAACCACTTCGGGCCCTCGGGCAGGTGCGCGGAGACGATGTCGAGGAAGGAGTCCACGTTGAAGTCCTCTGACGCGGAGATCACGAGCTCGTCGTCGAAGGCGGCAAGTGCTCGCGCCGCTACGAGCTGCGCCTCCACCTGCTCGGGTTTGGCGATGTCCGCCTTGGTGATGACGAGGAGCTTGAATCCCGCCGTGGACGAGTCGACGTGCTGGGCCACCCAGGCGTCACCCGTGCCCACCGGCATGGTGGCGTCCACGAGGAAGGCCACCACGTCGGCGTCAGCAAGCTCGCCGAGGGCGGTCTGGTTGAGTTCCTTGCCGAGGGCGTCCTTGGGCTTGTGGAGACCCGGCGTGTCGATGATGACGAGCTGCGAGTCAGGCGTGTTCACCACCGCGCGCATGCGGCGACGCGTGGTCTGCGCCACGGGGCTCGTGATGGCGATCTTCTCGCCCATGCACGCATTGACCAGCGTCGACTTGCCCACGTTGGGTCTTCCCACAAGGGCAACGAAGCCACTCTTGAAGGGCTTCTCGCCCGGGGTGTTTGCAGGGTCGTTCATGGATTCCTCCCAGTTGGTGACGAGATCAGAAGAAGATGGCGCGGACGAAGACGACGATGCCCACGATTGCCACGATCGTCGAGAGCACCCAGACGCCAGCGGCGGCGATGTCCTTGGCGCGACCCGCAAGGGGATGGAACTCGGGCGAGACGAGGTCGATGGTGGTCTCGATGGCCGTGTTCACGAGTTCCACCGAGATGATCACACCACAGCAGAGGAGCACGATTGCCCAGCTCAGAGCATCGAGTCCGACGATGATGCCGGCGATGACGGCACACGCCCCGACCGCGAGCATGACCTTGATGTTGCGCTCGCTGCGCACTGCCGTACGAAAGCCCTGGATGGCAAAGAGGAAGCTCCGCCTGAAGCTCGGGTGCTCCCTGTTGGTGCCGGGAATCATTCGTCGACCCCCACCCTGTGCCTCGTGACGTGCACGGGGGCGATCCTGGCATCGAGCGGCAGCATGCCCAGGAGCTCGTCCTCGCGAGCCTCCATCACCACGGCATCCTCCTCGCGAACGTGGTCGTATCCCAGGAGGTGAAGCATCCCGTGGACGAGCAGGAGCCTGAACTCGTCGCCCGGTGTCGTGTCGAACCTCGCGGACTGGCTCGCGATGTATGTCGGTGCGAGCACGATGTCACCCAGCTCGCACGGCTCGCCTGGTGCGAGGTCGGGATCGTCGGGACGCTCGCACTCGAGGCTGATGACGTCGGTCGCGGCATCGCGGCCGCGCCACTCGTCGTTGAGGGAGCGAATCCTATCGTCATCCACCACGGAGATGGAGACCATGCAGTCGCGCGCGACCCCCTCCTCGCGAAGGACCAGATCGCAGTCGGAGCAGATCTCGTCCTCCGGGATGGGAGATGTCACACCGTCGGCGACCGAGATGTCGTACTCATGAGCCATCGCTCGTCGCCCCCTCTCGTCTGGCGCGCGCGGCGGAGCCGCCCGCCTCGTAGGCGTCCACGATTCTTGCTACAAGCGTGTGGCGAACTATGTCGTTGCGATCGAGATCGACGAACGCGATGTCATCGGTACCCTCAAGAACCTCGCGCGCCGAATCGAGACCGTTCACGCCTAGGAGGTCACGCTGCGTGGCATCGCCCGTGACCACGAACTTCGACGAGAAGCCCAGACGCGTAAGGAACATCTTCATCTGCTCCGCGGTAGTGTTCTGGGCCTCGTCGAGGATCACGAAGGCGTCGTTGAAGGTGCGACCGCGCATGAAGGCGAGCGGGGCGATCTCGATGACACCCTGCTCGATGAGGGCGTTGCCCTTCTCCATGTCCGTCATGTCGAAGAGCGCGTCATAGAGCGGGCGCACGTAGGGGTCGAGCTTCTCCTGGAGCGTGCCGGGCAGAAAGCCGAGGCTCTCCCCCGCCTCCACGACGGGACGCGCGAGCACGATGCGTCCCACCTCACGTCGCTTGAGCGCAGCCACGGCCATGGCCATGGCGAGGTAGGTCTTCCCGGTTCCCGCAGGTCCGATGCCGAAGGTGATGGTATTGGCCCTCATCGAATCGATGTAGCGCTTCTGGCCGCTGGTCTTGGGCCTGATGGTCCGACCGCGATATGTGAGCAGGACATCCTCGGAGAGCACGTCGAGGCGGCCCGCCCCATGGACCACCTGGTCGACGAGGAGGTCCACGTCATCGGTCGAGGGAGCCTCCCCCGCCTCGACGAGGCGGATGAGCCGCGAGAAGACCGACGTCACCTGGTCCACGACCTCGACGGAGCCCGTGACCGAGACCTGGTTGCCGCGCACGGTGATCATGGCGTCGAAGGCGTCCTCGATGCGACGAAGCAGCCTGTCGGCCGGACCCATGAGCGTGGTGGGATCAATCGAGTCGGGTATGGTGAGGCGAACGTGAGTGGGCTCCATGCTCCTCCTACCGGGAATGCGGGCCGACCGACCCGCGAGACATGTCAAATATAGCCGCAATCATCCCGAGAATCACGCCCGTCCGACCAGCGTGCCATCATCGCGTACCGCCGAGACGTGGACGCGGATGAGGGAGTCGATGGGAACGCACGGGTCGACGAGCACGTCAAAGAGCCCGCCCGAGACGCCACGGCCCGGGTATTGCACCACGACGAGCTGGTCGGTACCCACGAGGCGCATGGCCTCGGCATGGCGCATGCGCCGAGCGAGCCCGCGCATCTCGCGGCTGCGGGCGGCCATGACATGCGGGTCGACCTGACCGGCGGCCGTGGCGGCGATGGTGCCGGGACGACGGGAGTAGCGAAAGACGTGCATCCTGGCAAAGCCCGTCTCCGCACAGAACGCGAACGACCGGGCGAACTCGTCGTCGGTCTCACCGGGAAAGCCCACGATGATGTCGGTGCCCAGGGCCACCTCGGGCAGGGCCTCGCGAGCGGCGTCGGTCACGCGACGATAGAGGTCGCCGCGGTAGACGCGACCCATGCGTCGCAGGGTCTCGTCACAACCGGACTGCAGGCACACGTGGAGGAAGGGTGCGATGCGACCGTCCGACGCCGCCATCACCCGCAGCAGCTCCCCTGTGACGTCGGGGGGTTCGATCGACGAGATGCGCAGTCGCTCCACGTCGGTCTCGCCGAGGATGCGGTCGAGAAGGTCGTGGAGCCTGAGCTCTCGCTTGTCGGCATGGGCGCGGTAGCCACCGAGGTTGATGCCCGTGAGCACGACCTCGTGCGCACCGCGCGCCATGGCCGCACGGACCTCCTTGACCACGACGTCCGGATCCACCGAACGAGAGGGCCCGCGGGCCTTCCACACGATGCAGTAGGTGCAACGGTTGTCGCAGCCGTCCTGGATCTTGACGCCCGGACGCGTGCGCCCTGTGGGCGTGGGGGTCACCGGAACAGCGAGCGTACCCGTCGCACCCTCGCCATCCAGTCGGAGCCCCTCGGCCACCACCTGCGCCACGCGGCCCTTGTCCGTCTCGACCACGACGTTGGACGCGATGCGGGAGAGGTCGCCGGAGAAGAGGCTCGCCACGCAGCCTGTGGCCACGACGAGGGGCCTCTGCGGCAGGAGTGCGGCATGACGCACGGCCTTGCGGGCCTTCGTCTGCGCCTCGCCCGTCACCGCGCAGGTGTTCACCACGATGGCCGAGGCCTCGGATTCGTCGCACATGACGCAGCCGAGGTCCTCGAGGGACTCGGCCATCGAGTCAAGCTCCACGCGATTGACGCGACAGCCGAGGTTTACGAACGCGACCCCGAGGGGCCGGACGCTCACCTGCGTCGACCCTTCTTGCCCTTGCCGGTCTTGCCCGCCTGGTTGCCACCCTGCTTGAAGGGGTTCTCGGGCACGTCCCACCTGAGGTCGTTCTCCGCCTCTGCGGCAAAGTGCTCGGCCATGTTCTCCTTGGAGTACGAGGCTCCCTCGCGCTCGGCACGCTCCTCGGAGCTGGCCGAGCCCGCCTCGACGGTGGACAGCGTGCGTCCGGCCACGAGTGCCGCCACGTCGAGCATCTGCGTGCGGGTGAGGTCGGTGGGCGTCTCGATGCGGATCACGGCGACGAGCCGACCACGCGAGGTGCGGCCCTTCCTGGGCATCCCGCGGTGCTCCGCGACGACCTGGCTGCCATACTGGCAACCGGCGGGTACCTTGATCTCGACCCTCTCGCCGGCGAAGATGCCGTCGATCGAGACGGACGTGCCCACGATGGCCTGGAGGGAGTCGACGGTCACGGCGCAATAGAGGTCGTCGTCCTGCCGCTCGAAGCGATCGTGCTGGAGCACCTCGATGCTCACCACGAGGTCGCCCGAGGAGTCGCCGCGCACACCCGTCTCGCCCTTGTCCTTGACCCTGACGGTGTCTCCCGTGCGGACGCCCGCGGGGACCTCGACCACGACGGTCTCCTTGGAGGGGGTGCGGCCCTGCCCGTCGCAGGTCTCGCAGGGCTTGTCCACGACCTGGCCCGTGCCGCCGCAGTCGGGGCAGGTGGCCTGCGATTGCATCTGCCCGAAGATGGTGCGCTGGACCGTCGTCACCACACCGGTACCCTTGCAACGACCACAGGGCTTGAGCGATCCGCCTTCCGAAAAACCAGTGCCGCCACAGTCGTCGCAGGGGGCCAGGCGGTCGTAGGAGATGGTCTTCCTGCAGCCGGCCGCGGCCTCCTCGAGCGTGATGGCGAGCCTGATACCCATGTCTCGACCACGCGTCCGCGTGACGTGCCCACCTCGCGAGGCACCGCCGCCGAAGAACGAGTCGAAGATGTCGTTGATGCCAAAGCCCGAGCCACCGAAGATGTCCGACACGTCCACGTAGTCGGAGCCATAGCCGGAAGGTCCGCTTGCGTCGCCGTAACGGTCGTAGTTGGAGCGCTTCTGCTCGTCGGAGAGCACGGAATACGCCTCGTTGACCTCCTTGAACTTCTCCTCGGCATGTGGGTCGTCAGATACGTCGGGGTGTAGAACGCGCGCCTTCTTCAGGAAGGCGCGCTTGATCGTCTTTGCGTCAGCGTCCTTCGCGACCTCGAGAACGTCGTAGTAATCCCTCTTCGGTTCCAATCTCACCAAACTCCATAATCGCTCGTGACCTGTCTTGTGCTCTGTACCCAGAACATGCCGCCCTCACACGTAGATTCTCTAATAGCGCCTTCCCATGTAGCCGGCCGTCCCCAATCCGGACGAGCACGAGAACATGCCCACCACCAGAAACGCGAGGATGAGCCCGTTGGTAGCCCCGCCCACGGCGGCGGCCCCGGCATTGCGCCACCAGCGCGCAGCATGCCTGATCCCACCACGAAACGACATGAACGCGCCGAGGACCGCGATCAGCACCACGAAGACGGACATGGACGAGAGCACCCCGGACACGGCGCCGAGCACGACGAACGGGACGTCGAAGCCCAGCAGGCGAAAGCCGTTGGCCTGCTCGGCGGTGAGACGTTCCTCGGGAACGCAGATGCGACAGACGAAGTCACCCGACCCGGATCCGTTGGTGCCCGCGTTGCCCATCCCCTTGATGCGGACCTCGTCACCGTCGTGAGAGTCGACAGGGACGTCGATCACGACCTCGCTCGCCGAAAGCACGCGACCCGAGCCGCCACAGGTGGTGCAGGGATCGGCGACGACCCGTCCCGTGCCCTCGCACTCGGGACACTCCATCTCCATCACACCAAACCCGAAGATCGAGCTGAGGTCGACCGAGATGTGACCCGTGCCCTTGCAGGTGGGGCAGGTCTCGGCATGCGCGGCCTCGACGGAACCTGAGCCATGGCAGACGCCACAGGCGTCATAGCGCTGGTAGGTCACCCCGCGGCGCGTGCCGACCTTGGCGACGTCCGCCTCGACGGTGAGGTCGTAGACCACGTCGGAGCCGGCACGCGGGTTATAGGAGCGCGATTGCGTGCGGCGGGACTGCCTGCTGGTATAGCCGCCAAACGGGAAGCCCCAACCAAACGGATCGGAGCCGGCACCGGGATAGCCACCTTGGGAGGGAGCGGAACCCGCGTAGGGACTGGCCGAGAAGGGATTGCCCGAGCGCATGGCGTCGTAGCGCTTGCGCTTCTCGGGATCGGAGAGCACGGCATACGCCTCGGAGACCTCTTTGAACCTCTCCTCGGCATCGGGAGCCTTGTTGACATCCGGATGGAGCTTGCGCGCCTTCGTCTGGAATGCCTTGCGAATCTCGTCAATCGAGGCATCGCGAGAGACCTCGAGAATGGCGTAGTAGTCCTTGTCGTTCATGGAAGCCATGCGTCGACTCCTATCGATGGCTGCGAAAGCTCTTTGGATTGTCCCACATCCGCCGAAGGTTCATGCATAACCTGCAAAACGTCGCATATGCCCGTGATGCTGGAGATGGTGACTGCTGGAGATGGTGACAGGTATCTTTTCCAGGTCAACCTGGAAAAGATACCTGTCACCATCTCCAGCAGTCACCGCGTCGTTACGCGTCTGTCAGCCTGACCGGTCTGTATCCCACGTTGCAGGTGTCGAGGATTCGCTTGGAGACCACGTTGTCCTCGGTGCCGTCGTACTTGTCATCAAGGTAGACCACCTCGCCGATACCAGCCTGCACCAGCATCTTCGCGCACTCGTGACAAGGGAAGAGCGTGACGTAGACGGTGGCGGCGGTCATGTCCTTGAGCGATCCGCGATAATTGAGGATCGCATTGGCCTCGGCGTGCATGACGTAGTTGTGCTTGTCAAAGAGAGGGTCCTCGTTGGCCCCCCAGGGAAACTCGTCATCATCGATCCCGGAGGGCGTACCGTTGTAGCCCACGGAGAGAATTCGGTGGTTGGTGTCTGCGATGCAGGCTCCGACCTGCGTATTCGGGTCCTTGCTCCTCAGGCTCGCCGCAATTGCCACGCGCATGAAGAACTCGTCCCACGAAATGACGTTCGCACGCTTACCGGGCATGGAGTGCCCCCTCTCGACGCCATGCGTCAACACGGATATCAGGTCAACATCCTAGCAGCTCATCGATATCACGGGCTCGGCACCACCAAGATCCCAGAGTCGCCCGTAGAGCTCGTTTCCGAGCAGCCATCCACGCTGCGTGGGTGCAAGGTCCTCGTCAAGGAGCCCATCCCCAACAAGTCCCTCGAGAACCTGGTCCACCTCTCCCCCAATTCTGAGTCTACTTGAGGCTACAAGAAACTCTGAAAGACCCGAGCTCAATCTCGACCCGAGCATGAGGTCTTCCGCAAGTGCCTGCCTAGCCGTGAGAAACTCAAGGTCGTAGGACATCTGTCCAAGGCCTTTCCCCGCTGCGACCACGCGGCGCGAGCTCGTGCAGGTAAGTCTCACCCTCACGCTACCGTCAGGTGGTGGTGGAAGCTGAGGACAGGCCTTAGAAAGTATCAAGTAACCCTCAACCGAAAGCATGCTGGAGGCTGATGTTCCCAGGCCAAGGTAGGTGCTGCCCGTCCAATAGGTGATGTTGTGCCTGCAGGCCCTCTCCGGTCTCGCATAGCTTGCGACCTCATAGCGAAAGAGGCCGGCACCCTCGAGGACAACCTGCGCCTGGAGCATGCGCGCCGCTTCGACGTCCTCGTCGTTCCACGTAGGGCTGCCCCCTCCCACCCGCACGGAAAGGGCCGTCCCCTCCTCGATCATGAGGGGATACACGCTTATGTGTCCGACACCGAGCAGGACCGTCTCACGCAGCGTACGCTCCCATGACGAACCGGTCTGGCCGGGCGTGGCACACATGAGGTCGCATGAGACCGCGAGCCCGCTCGCCACGGCGGCACGTACGCGGTCGCGGGCGTCGACTGCGGAGTGTATGCGCCCGAGTCGAGAGAGCTCGTCATCGTCAAGGCTCTGCACGCCGATGGAGAGGCGCGTGCCCCCCGCAGCGCGCACGGCCTCGATCACCTCATCGGCAAGCGAGTCGGGATTTGCCTCGCAGGTGAGCTCCGTCACGGGCGCGACGCCGCGCACACGGCGCACGAGCTCGCCAAGGCCCGTCCCGAGGAGCGTTGGCGTGCCCCCGCCCACGTAAGCGGTCTCGCAGTCGCGGAGCATGCCGAGGTCGGCCACCTCGCGGAGCTGCCCTTCAAGCGCCGACCGATAGGCCACCATGAGCGGGTCTTCCCGAGACGTCGTCCACGAGGCGAAGTCACAGTAGTCACACTTGCGGGCACAGAAGGGAAGGTGCAGGTAGAGGGCCGAGACGGACGAGTCGTGCAGGCGCTCTTCCCAAGGAGCACCCTGTACGGCGCTATCGCACATCGGCCTGGGCCGCCTGTGCGGAGACGGCATCGATCACGGAGAGGTACTCGTCGAGCGTCCCACATCCGACAGCGCGGTTTCTCCAGCAGGCGGCGTTTGGCATCCCACGCAGATACCAACCCGCAAGGCTCCTCGCTCGCGCGAGATGCGCACCCGTGGCATCGAGCAGCCGCACGTGCAGCTCAAGCGCAGCCAGACGCTGGGCAACCGTGGGCCTCACCACGTCTTGCCCGGCGAGCACGCGGCGGGCATTGGCAAACACCCAGGGGTCACCATAGGTACCACGTGCGACCATCACGGCCGCAGCCCCCGTCTCGCCGAGCATTCTCGCGGCCTCCTCTGGTCCGGAAACGTCTCCCGACCCGATCACGGGCACCTCCACGGCCTTTGCCACGCGCCGCACCGCAGCCCAGTCGGCCTCGCCGCGGTAGAGCTGCGCGCCGAAGCGTCCGTGAACCGCCACTGCGGAGGCCCCGGCCTGCTCCATGGCGCGCGCGAAATCGGGCGCCACCTCGCGCTCGCATGTCCGCCCGCGTCGGATCTTCACCGTCACGGGCACGGTGGCCTCGGTCACGCACGTCCGGACGATGCGCGCAGCGAGTTCCGGGGTGTCGAGCAGCGCCGATCCCTCCCCCTTGCGCACGACCTTGGGCACGGGACAGGCCATGTTGACGTCGATGAGCACGAGCCGCGAACCCAGCCGCGCGCAGATCGCGGCCACCGCCTCGGCGAACTGCTCGGGCTTGGAGCCAAAGAGCTGAACCGCGATGTCAGGCTCGGGGTCTCCGGGCTCCACGAGCTTCCAGGTCTTCTCGCCGCCGTAGTGGATGCCGGCGACCGAGACCATCTCGCTATAGGCCAGCGCCGCGCCGCCAGCGCGGGCCATGAGCCGGTATGCGGCATCGGAAACCCCTGCCATCGGGGCCATGAGGAAGGGATTGGCGGAAAGCCTTTCGACGAGGGTCCCATAGTGGGGGAACGGCACGAGCTCGGACGAGAGCCCGGCGGATCGGGCCCCCGCGAGAAGAACCTCCGAGGCTTTGCTCACGACCGGCCCGCCCCCGTCGCGTCCAAGACGATTCCGAGGCACCGTTCGGGCTGGTCCCACGGCGAGTTGTGCCCTGCGCCGGGGACGAGCTCCAGCTCGACGCCCAGCTCGTCCGCCCAGCCTCTCATGGCCGGCGCGACAAGGCCGACGTCATCCTTCTCGCCGAGGACGAGCGTGATGGGAAGCCCCCCGGGAAGGGGTGCCGCAAGGGGCTCCAGCGCGGCGGGATAGCAGGCGCGCGTCGCCGCGAGCATGCCGGAGCGACCAAGCTCGGAGAGCTCCTCCGCAAACTCGCGCCGTCCCGTCTCGGTGGTACTCACGGCGCTCGATCCCTGACGGACGTAGCTTCCGAAGGGCCATAGTGCCGCGAGCGCAGAATAGTGCCTGATGGACCACGCCTCGAGCGGTTTCAGGGGATACCCGCACGGCGTCCCGTCGAACAGAACGGCGCCGCGGACGCGCTCCGGATGTCCCACGGCAAGCGCCTGGACGACATAGCAGCCAAAGGAGTGACCGACCGCGACGCAGGAGGAGACGCCCTCCTGACAAAGGATCGCAGCCGCGTCATCTGCGGCCTGGGACAGCGAGAACGACCCCGAGCGTCGGGACTCACCGTGAAAGGCCATGTCCCATGCGATCACAGACAGGCCACGCGCAGCGAGTTCGCACGCCATCGGCTTCCAGAACCTATGCGCGGACGTGATTCCGTGGAACAGGAACACGCATGTCGTGCCGTCGCGCGGGTCTGCTCCCCACGTCCAGTACCTGATGCCGTCTCCCGCGAGCGAATGCCGTACGCCCAAGTCATCCATGGCGCTACTCGTCATCGAGCTTAAGGACGGCGAGGAAGGCCTCCTGCGGCACCTCGACCGAACCGATGGCCTTCATGCGCTTCTTGCCCTCCTTCTGCTTCTCGAGGAGCTTGCGCTTGCGCGAGATGTCACCACCATAGCATTTTGCGAGCACGTCCTTGCGGTGCGCCTTCACGGTCGAGCGGCTGATGATCTTGTTGCCGATGGCGCCCTGTATGGGAACCTCGAACTGCTGGCGCGGGATGATGTCCCGGAGCTTGTCGCAGAGCCCACGCGCGAGGTCGTAGGCCTTGTCCTTGTGCACGATGAAGGAGAGTGCATCGACCTCCTCACCCGCGAGAAGGATGTCGAGCTTCACGAGGTCGGACTGATGATACGCATCAAACTCGTAATCGAGCGACGCATAGCCCTTCGTGCGGCTCTTGAGCTGGTCGAAGAAGTCGAGGATGAGCTCGGCCAGGGGGATGTCGAAGTGCACCTCGACGGACTTCTCGGTGAGATAGACCATGTCCTGCGTCACACCGCGATGCTCGACGACGAGCTGCAGCACGGCACCCGTGAACTCGGGCGGTACGATGACCTTGGCCTTGAGGAAGGGCTCCTCGATGCGCTCGACGCGCGTCGGCTCGGGCAGGTCCTGCGGGCTCTTGACCTCTGCCATGGTGCCGTCCGTCTTGTACACGTGATAGTCCACGGAGGGGCTGGTGGCAATGAGGTCGAGGTCGAACTCACGCTCAAGACGCTCCTTCACGACCTCCATGTGGAGGAGGCCGAGAAAGCCCACGCGAAAGCCAAAGCCCAGCGCCACGGACGTCTCGGGGGTCCAGACAAGCGACGGATCGTTGACGTGCAGCTTCTCGAGCGCATCCCGAAGGTTCTCGTACTCCTTGTTGTCCACGGGGAAGACGCCCGTGTAGACCATGGGCTTGGCCTCGCGATAGCCGGGAAGGGCGGCGTCGCAGGGACGGTCCCGGTAGGTGAGGGTATCCCCCACGTGCACGGACTCCGGGTCCTTGAGACCCGTGACCACAAACCCCACCTCACCCACACCCAGCACGTCAAGAGGCACCTCGGCCGGGCGTTTGCAGCCCACGCCGTCCACGAGGAATTCCTCTCCGGTCTGCATCATCGTGAGCTGGTCGCCCTGCACAATCCGACCGTCAAAGACGCGCACGTAAGCCACCACGCCCCGGTAGTCATCGAAGTACGAGTCGAGGATGAGTGCCTTGAGCGGGGCCGACGCGTCCCCTTTGGGTGGCGAGATGAGAAAGACGATGGCCTCGAGCAGGTCATGGATGCCCTCGCCCGTCTTGCCCGAGACGCACACCGCGTCGTGGGCCGGGATGGCCAGGTCCTCCTCGATCTCCTCCTTGACCTCATCGGGATGGGCGGACGGCAGGTCTATCTTGTTGATGCACGGAACGATGTCGAGGTCGGCGTTCATGGCCAGGTTGGCGTTGGAGACCGTCTGGGCCTCCACCCCCTGCGTGGCGTCCACGACGAGCACCGCACCCTCGCAGGCGGCGAGCGAGCGCGAGACCTCGTAGGTGAAGTCCACGTGACCGGGCGTATCGATAAGATTGAACTGGTACGTCTCGCCGTCATCCGCGTCATACGTCACGCGGACGGCATTGGACTTGATGGTGATGCCCCGCTCCTGCTCGATGTCCATCGAGTCGAGCATCTGCTTGGTGAGGTCGCGCTCCTCCACCGTGTGGGTGAGCTCGAGAATCCGGTCGGAGATGGTCGACTTGCCGTGGTCGATGTGGGCCACGATCGAGAAGTTGCGGATATGGGAGATATCTGTCGTGTTCATGGCAGACATGATACCCCAGACGGGGTCTTCGCATCCGCTCAACTGAGCGCGAGACCCCCGAGCCAGCCCCAGCGAGGACGCGCGCTCAAGCCGTAGGATACGAGCCACAGGTCGAACGGTGCCGTGCGAACGCACTGCTCGGTGGAGTCGCGCACGATGCCGTCACCGACGTAGAGGGCCACGTGACCGAGAGCCATGCCGCGCCCCGCGTAGGGAACCGTGGGCACAGCCACGACCATGCCGACTTGTAGGTCGGTGGTATCCGCGAGATGGCAGTCACGCTCGTAGACATCACGTGCGCTACCTGGGTAGAACCCGAAGCCGGCCGCCTCCACCACGCGCTCGACCCATGCCGCGCAGAGGTCCGGACCAGGCCAGGCCGTAGCGTACGCATGGATCACGACCGAGCGCTGCTGCCGATTGGCATCAAGGAGGGCCTGGGGCTCATGGTCGCGTCGCACACGCAGGAGAGGCTCGCCGAAGACGCTTCTCTCCCCCACGATGAGCCCTCGGGCACGGAGGCGCGCGAGCAGGGTGTCAAGCAGACGCTCATCGCTCCCCTGCACCAGCATGTGCCCTCCCCCACCCGAAGCCTCTGACATACCCAAAGAGCAGGCGCCGACGCACGCCCCTGCGAGCGGATCCTCCACGCGAGAAGTCTACCGCAGCGAAGGCCGACGGGAGGCTCTCGGACCACGCCGGCGACGAGATGCGTGGTCCCGCTCTTGGCCGGAATGTGAATTGGCCGTTGCCCTGCGAACAAGTCCCGATCTCGCGCTGACAAGTCTGCACGGCGTCTGCTATACTCGCGAAGTTGACCTTGCCGTGTCAGGTGCCGGATACCCCACATCCCCCACCTCGGAAGAAGAGGTCTCAGGGATCAGAACCGAAAGGAACCGCACCGTGGCTAACATCAAGTCGCAGAAGAAGCGCATCATCACAGCCGAGAAGGCGCGCAAGCGCAACAAGGCCGTCCGCTCAGAGCTCAAGACCGCCGTCAAGGGCGTTCGCTCCGCCGTCGAGAGCGGCGACGTGGAGGCCTCGCAGACCGCCGCCAACAAGGCGAATCGTCTCCTTGACAAGGCAGCCTCGAAGGGCATCATCCACAAGAACCAGGCCGCCGACCGCAAGTCTGGCGTTCAGAAGCTCGTCAACACCATCAAGTAGCTTTTCTCCGCGTTATGGTGCAAGGGACCGAATCCGGGTGCTACCTAGGTTCGGTCCCTTTTTCGTCAGGCCTTCGTTGCAGATGCCGCACGACTATCCGCCCACGTCGCAGATCGTCAGGATGAGCGAGACCATGGCCACGTCGGAGTCGCCTGCACCCTTAAGCGTTCTCTCGCATGCCGCGCATCTTTCGAGAAGCCCCTCAAGCTCGCCCTCGCGAAACTTACGTGACCAGCGCACGTAGTTCTTGACCTGCCATTCCTGCTTTCCGAGGGCAGCGGCCACCTCCCGCCCCTCGCCACGTTCGTCAAGCGCTCTGGCACAGACGAGCTCTCGGATGCGGGTGACCATAAGCGAGAGCAGACCTATGGCCGACGAGTCAGAGAGAAGGCCATAGAGTTCCATCGCCTTGCGGGCGTTGCGTTCCGCAAGACAGTCGAGGAAGGTCCAGGGCTTGACCTCCGCCGTGCGTGCCACGTTTGCCTCGACCATGTCACGGGAGACGTGCCCACCTCCGCCGAGCAGCGCAGAGAGCGTGGAGAGCTGTGTGTCGATCATGGTGGTCGACTCGCCCACACGGTCCACGAGCTCTTGGGCTGCGGCCTGGTCGATGGTCACGCCGTGCGCACGGGCGAGCTTGGATACGTAGTCAGGCAGCTCCCAGCGCTTCTTGCTCGCGCACTCGATGATGGCCTTGCCGTCCTGCTTTGACACGGCCTTGAAGAGTCGCGTGCTCTTGGCGAGCGACTCCGCCACGAGCGCGAGCGTACAGCTCGGGTTGGGGTCTCCGAGATAGGAGATGATGGCTTCCGAGACGGGTTTGGGAAGCTTGTCCGCAGGGCCGATCACCACAAGACGCGGAGCCGGGCCCATGGGCAGCGTGTTGAGAGACGCGATGACGTCGGCTGGGTCGGTATCGGCCGTCACCGTGGGCTCGTCGATGTTGAAGTCCTCCAACCCCGCCGCAACATGTGACCTGAGGCGTTCGAGCACGCGCCTGCGCTTGAGCTCGTCCGCACCCACGATGAGGTATGCAGGAAGAAGCCCGTCCGTCCTTGTCATGAGACCACCTCTCCTTCAGGAGACACTCTGCCACATCACGGCCCCTCAGTCATGCGACAGAACCGCACGCGACGCAACCTGCACGCTCGGGCCGTTCGCCCCGGGCATCACCGTCACGTCACCCACGTCCTTCGTGCAGAGAAAGGTCGATCCCACACCCTCGAGCGTCTCCACGCATGTCGGGGAGGGATGCCCGAAGGAGTTGCCCTCCCCGGCACTGGCCACCGACACCTCGGGATCGAGGTCCGCCGCCTCCTCCGACGAGATCGAGACCTCCGACCCGTGGTGGCCCACCTTGAGGAGGTCCACGTCACCCACGTCACCACGGGCGATGACGGCACCCGTCTCGTCCTGCTCGGCATCGCCGGCAAGAAGCCCCGTGAGGGTCGCACCACCCTCGTCGTACGAGAGCGCGAGCTCGATGGAGTCACCGTTCTCCCCTCCACCCACCTCCTCAGTCGGCGAGACGACCCTGAGCGAGAAGGAGCCCACGCGAACCACGTCACCATGGCAGAGCTCCTCGGAGCGATCCCCCGTAAGGTCATCGATCGTTTTGGCAAGCTCGGGGGACTCGTTGCATGACACGCCATCGGCCACGAGCACCCGGCCACAGGCAACCGACCCCAGAAGGCGCGAAAGGCCGCCCACGTGGTCGTCATGCAGATGCGTGAGTATCACGGCATCGAGGTGATAGACGCCCTGTCGGCTCAAGGCAGCGAGGATCGCCTCGTCAGGTCCGGTGTCCACGAGCACCGCCGCCGAGCCGTCGATCACGAGTATGGCGTCTCCTTGTCCGACGTCGAGGACGCACACCCGAGCGGGCGAGAAGAACCTCCCGTAGGCGAGAAGCCCGAGGGCAATCGTCACCGCTCCTGATGCGAGGGCCGCGACGAGCCTCCCATGCACGTCCGGCCAGACCACGAGCAGGAACGCGCCGAACACGAGCGCCAGCACGAGAGCGGGTGCCGCGTCGACCTCGAGCGCGACGGACGCCGCGGGAATGCGGGCGATCAGCCGCATCAACCACACGAGCGGCCCTGCGACCACGTCGGCGCAGAAGAGCGCCGCACCCTCGGCGACCGACACGGGCACAAGGCACGCCGCCACGACACCGATGCCTATGACCAGCAGGAACAACGGAGACGCCACCACGTTGGCAAGCGGTGCCACGAGCGAGACGCGCGAGAACGCCGGCACGGTGAGCGGTAGCGTGGCAAGCTGGGCCACGAGCGTGACCGCCACCACGTCGCGCAGGTAGTCACTCCCCTGGAAGAAGGCACGAGACGCCGGCCTCGGCACCCATCGCGGAAGCCTCCTCACCCGTGGCAGACGGTCAATCGCATAGCGGCCATAACCCGCGAACAGGCAGATTCCCACGACCGAGCTGACAGAGAGCAGAAAGCCGAGCTGACCGGAGAGCGTCGGTTCCCAGAGCGCCATGATGCACGCCACCGAGCAGACCGACGAGAGCGCATGCGCCCTTCTTCCCAGAAGCGTCGCCCCGCTCATCGCCGCAAGCATCGCCCAGGCGCGCACGGCCGATGCCGGCGCACCGCAGAAGAGCACGAAGAGGCCGCTCGCGAGCAGGAGCATGGTACCGCGAACGACCGGACGCAGCCTCATCCTCTCGAGAAGGAGGCCGATGACGACGCACACGATGACCAGATGCCCACCCGAGACCGCCACCAGATGCGAGAGCCCACAGGCCGCAAACACGTCATCGAGGCCGTCGGCGCGAATCGCGGCGCGTGAGCCGCAGATGCAGCCCGCGAGAACGGCGCGGGCCTCGGAGGAGCTCGGGTCAAACGACTGGAGCACGAGCCCACGCCACCCGTCGAGCGCCCCCAGAAGGCCTCCTCGCGGCTCTGACGACATGACGCGCATCACGCGCACCGTGCCCCACAGGCCCTGCATGCGCGACGAGACCCCCCACTCGTCATCGGCATTGGGCACATATCTCCCCACGCAGGTGAGCATGGTTCCCGGCTCGAGCGGGTTCGCCGCCAGAAGCCATACCGACCCCTCGGTCGCGTTCCCACGTCTCACGACCGCGCGTCCGCGCCACCCATCACTCCCCTCGCTCATCTCGCCGTCGACCTCGAGGGAGAACGACGAGACGGGCACGCCCGCGAGAGATTCCTCGAGCGCCGCGCCGCGGGCGCATACGATGACGGCGAGCAGCGCAGCGGCGGCGACTGCGACCCACACGGCCCCCAGGGCAGGCGCCACGTCGCCGTACCCCCTCCTCACAAGCACGACGACGAGGGCGAGGCACGCTGCTCCGGCACACGCCACGAGGCATGCGACGACGACAGGACCCGGGTCCGCACGCATGACGAGACCCTCGACGACGATGATGGCCAAGAGCACGTAGAGCGATACGGGAATGGTCGGCCGGGGCGGCTTCTTCGGGAGGTCAGACACAGATGAGCGCCTCCATCTTGGTGTACTTCTTCTCGCCGATCCCAGAGACCCTCATGAGGTCCTCGCAGCTCGAGAAGGGCCCGTTCCGCTCGCGGTCCTGGATGATTGCCGCGGCCGTCGCCTCACCCACGCCAGGCAGCGACTGGAGCTGCCCTGACGAGGCCGTGTTGATGTTCACGAGCCCGCCGGATGCCGCGCCTGCCGATGTGGGCGTCTCGCCGGACGCGACGTCCGCGGCAGCGGCCGACGTCGAGCCGCGCTCGTTCGCCGTAGGCACGTGAACCTTCGAGCCGTCCTCCACGGGAGACGCGAGATTGATCGTGGAGGTGTCCGCCCCCTCCACAAGGCCGCCCGCGGCAAGCACCGCATCGTTGACGCGCACGCCCGCACCGGCAAGCTCGTACACGCCAGGGTTCGCGACGGCACCGTCCACGTGCACGACGACCGTCTTCTCGATCCCGGTCGCCGAGACGGAGTCTTTGTCCAAGACGGATGTGGCCGCATCATCGCGTTCAACGGCGAACCTCTCGCCCTGCGCAAGACGCAACCCCGCCACGCAGGCGACCACCACCACCATCACGGCGCACGCAAGCGCAACCCACGCGCGACCGCTCGCGCCAAAGCGTCGCCAGAGTCCTCTCGTCCGAGCCCTTACGCCCCTTTTTGCCTGTGCCATGCGATCACCTCGGGGAATATGGTCCCCCGCCGGAACGCCTTGGTCATGAAAAAGTCCGGAAAGTCCGACGAGAACCTTCCGGATATCCGACAGGACCCTGACCAAACTGGTCGTTTTTCCTGCTCAGAGGCTTGTATCCTACCTACTCTGCAGCACCGTTCCCCACGGGTGCGAGCTGCGTATGACGCGTCGCGAGCTGTCTTGGTGGCTTGTACGACGAGCACTGGGAGAAATCCACGTACTCCGCGCTGGACACCAGGTCGTCGATCATGCCCTCGTGGTCGAAGGTCTCCCACGCCTCGTGCACCTCGCGGATGCGGGCATGGGTCTCGGGACGCCGTGGCATGAAGAGCGTGCAGCAGTCGGGAGCGGTCTGGCACGAGATGTCGTAGGTGCCTATCGCCTGTGCGCGGCGAATGATCTCCTGCTTGTCAGACCCGATGAGCGGGCGGAGGACGGGCAGCTCGACGACCTCGTTGACGGCCGCGATGTTGTCAAGCGTCTGGGAGGCGACCTGACCGAGCGACTCGCCCGTGACGATGGCCTTGGCACCCTCGAGTCGCGCGATCCTCTCGGACACGCGGAACATGACCCTGCGGTACATGATGATGCGTAGGCTCTGTGGCACGGCAAGCGAGATCTCGCGCTGACGGGCGCCGAAGGGAACGACGTAGAGCCTGCCCACGATGCCGGACGGTGCGAGCGCCTCGACGATGTCCTGGCAGAGCCACTCGCTCGTGTCGGACGTCATGGGACGGCCCGAGAAGTGCACGGGGATGCAGGTGGCACCGCGACGACCGACCATCCACGTGGCCACCGGCGAGTCGAACCCGCTCGACAGGAGCGTGACGACCTTGCCCGCCGTTCCCACCGGGAGCCCGCCGACGCCGACCTCGGATGCCGCGTAGACGTAGGTGCTGCCCTGCACGACGTGTACCACGACCGTGGCATCGGGTGTGTGGACGTCGACCTTCTTGTCAGGAAAGGCCTCGCAGAGGGCCGTGCCGACGAGCTGGTTCATCTCGATGGTATGCCGGGGGTAGGTCGTGGACGACCGGCGCGCATGGACCTTGAACGACGAGAACTCGCCGCATTCGCCAAGGGCGGCGATGGCGGCGGCGATGTACTCCGGCTCGTCGAGCCCACACTTGTAGGCGAGCGAGACGCGAGCCACGCCAGGGACGCGGGCTATGGCATCCGCCATCTCGCGGGTCGCACGCCCATCTTTGGCTTCGACGATCACATACCCGGAGATGCGCGCGATGTTCGTGACGGGATGGGCGCGCAGGGCGCGATGGAGGTTCGCGACGAGCTGGTTCTCGAAGGTGGAGCGATTCTTCCCCTTGAGGCCTATCTCGTGGTAGTGAACCAGGCAGAGTCTTTCAGTCATATGCCTAGAGGATGCCCTTGTTGGCACCCCTGAGCTCGTTGTCAAAGTCTTCCTTGACGAAGCTCAGGGTGTCGTTGGCGATCTCCTGCATGGCGATGGACACGGTGTCCTTGCCGGAGATGGCGACGGTGATGTCATCGAGCGGCTGAATGGCCGTGACGCGCAGGTGCTGGCCGCGGAGCATGTTGTTGATGTCACAGGCACGCTTCGAAGCGATGGTGCACAGAAGGAATGGGTTGTTCTCGGTCTTGTCGAGCAGGGTGTCAATCTCAGGCTTGGTCACTGACATCTTTGGTAGGACCTCCGTCCATCTCGTAAAGATCAATCGTTGCGGCGAGCTCCTCGGTAGCGCGCTCGAGGTCGTCATTGACGATCCGCACGTCATAGAGGCTCGCCAGGTCCATCTCATGGCTTGCGTTGGCAAGGCGCAACTCGATGGAGGACTCGTCCTCGGTGCCACGTCCACGCAGGCGTCTCTCGAGCTCCCCCATGGAAGGCGGCTCGATGAAGACGAGGACCACCTCGGGATAGACCGTGCGGACGTTGAGCCCGCCCTGCACGTCGATCTCGAGGACGACCGAGACGCCCCGGGCCATGAGCCGCTCGGCCTCGGACCTGAGCGTGCCGTAACGGTGATCGTGAACACGTGCCCACTCGAGAAACTCACCGTTCTCGACGCGACGTGCAAACTCGGCGTCATCCAGGAAGTGGTAGGAGACTCCGTCCGTCTCCCCCGCGCGGGGAGGCCTTGTAGTCGCAGAAACCGTCAGACCCAAGCCAGGTCGCCGTTCGCGCAAACGCGCGACCAGCGTTCCCTTGCCCACGCCTGACGGCCCAGAGACCACGAAAAGTCTTGCGGAGCGTGCCACTACTTGGAGAGCACCTCGATGAGCTGCTCGCGCTGACGAGCACCGAGGCCCTTGACGCGACGGGTGGCGGAGATGCCAAGCTCGTCCATGATCTTGGTGGCCTTGGCCTTACCGTAGCCAGGGAGGGACTCGATGAGGGCGGAGACCTTCATGCGGCTGGCGATGGGATCATCGGAATCCAAGACCTCCTGAAGGGAGATCTTGCCGCTCTTGATCTTCTCGCGGAGCACGGCGCGAGCGTGACGAGCGTCAGCGGCCTTTGCGAGGGCTTCCTTACGCTGCTCATCAGTAAGCTGAGGTAGAGCCATTGTTCCTCCAAACATCGTTCTCACGATTACATTCCAGCAATGGCAGGCCACCGCCAGAAACAAAACGCACTGAACTAGTGTGCCAATTAACCTGCACTTTTACAAGTCTTTATTCGAAAGACGTCATTATCGTGACACGCCAAGCACACAACCTATTTTAAGTATACATCCACGGAGCGCAGTCGCACGACCGCCGGTCCGACCTAGCGGGCGCAGAGCTCGGCAACGATCGACTCGTACGCGCCGGCGACGTCGTCGGCGCCTGTGACGGGGCGTCCCACCACGATCTTCGAGGCACCCGCCCCGATGGCGGCGGCCGGCGTGGCCACGCGTCTCTGATCGCCCACGGCAGCACCAGCCGGGCGAACGCCCGGCGTGACGATGAGCGCGTCAGGGCCGAGAAGGGCGCGCATCTCGGCGGCCTCCCAAGGCGAGCACACGATGCCATCGGAGCCGGCGCCGACCGAGAGACCCGCGAGGCGAGCCACCTCGTCTTTCACGGGCAGGTCGATGCCGATCTCGGTGAGGGAATCCTGGTCCATGCTTGTAAGCACGGAGATGGCCACCAGCTTCGTCCTGTCGCGACCCATCTCGGCGGCGGCCTCCTCGGCACCCGCCCGAGCCTCGGCGATCATGGCGGAGGAGCCCAGCCCATGAATGGAGAGGATGTCCGCACCAGAGAGGGATGCAGACCTCACGGCACCATGCACCTGGAACGGGATGTCGAAGACCTTCAGGTCGAGGAAGACCTTGAACCCACGCTCCCGCATCTCGCGGACCACGTCCGGCCCCTCGCGAAAGAAGAGGGTCATGCCCACCTTCATCCATCTCGCCTTGCCCTCAAGCATCCGCGCGATCTCGTTCGCGCGTTCGCGATCGCAGTCGAGCGCGACGACGATTGCGTCGCGAGCCTCGTTCTCAGTTAGCATTCCACAGCTCCTACCAGGTCGTTTATGTCAGAGACACCCTGTTCCTGCGCCCAGGCCTCAAGACCGCTCGCAACGTCGGGTGCCGCCATGGGATTCACGAGGTTTGCCGTGCCCACCGTGACGGCCGTGGCACCCGCAAGAATCATCTCGGCAGCGTCCTCCCAGGTCGCAATGCCCCCGATCCCGTTGATGGGGATGCTCACGGCGTTGGCGGCCTCCCATACCATGCGCACCGCGATGGCGTGGATGGCAGGACCGGATACGCCACCGGTGGGCTTGGAGAGACGACTCCGCCTCGAGTGCACGTCAAGCGACATGCCGTTGATGGTGTTTATGAGCGAGAGCGCGTCGGCTCCCTCCGCCTCGAGCGCACGAGCGATCTCGGGAACGCGGGCGGGGGCCATCTTCACGAGCAGCGGCCGCCTGGTGAGCGGGCGCACGCTCCTCACGACCTCCGCGGCGTCCTCGGGGGTGCCACCCACGAGCTTGCCACCCCTGGCGATGTTGGGGCAGCTGATGTTCACCTCGATGGCGCTCGCAAAGGGCGCAAGCTCCTCGATGAGCTCGACGGCCTCCGCGAACTCACGCGCGGAGTGACCGACCGCCTGCATGATCACGCGACAGTCCGCCTCCTCGAGCTGGCGGAAGTACTCCCCACACGTGGCGAGAAGCCCGCGGACGCCCGGGTTGGCGAGACCGACCGAATTCATTATTCCCGAGGTGACCTCGCAGAGGCGAGGCGCGGGATTGCCTTCCCAGGGCACCGCCGAGGTTCCCTTGGTGGTGATGGCGCCAAGCCGGGAGACATCGTAGAACCCCTCGAACTGCCAGCCAAAGCCAAAGGTGCCGGACGCGGTGTTGACGGGGTTCTTCATCCTTACGCCGCCGAGGTCGACGGCCATGCTCACCTTGCTCACCATGCCACCTCCCCGGCGTCGAAGACCGGACCGTCCATGCAGGCGGAGGCATAGCCACCCGCCCGCAGGGCCACGTTGCAGGTACCGCAGGCACCGAAGGCGCACGACATCATGCGCTCCATCGAGACCTGGCAGTCGATACCGGCCTCGGAGGCAATGGCGGCGACCCCACGCATCATGACCTCGGGACCGCAGGCATAGATCGTCGCGTATTCCCTCTTCGCGAGCAGGAGCGAGAGTGCCTGGGTGGAAAAGCCCCTCATGCCCGCGGTTCCGTCATCGGTGGTCACCATGACCTCGCCGGCGCCGAGGGAGCGAAGCTCGTCCGTGCCCCAGAGCCTGCCCGCCGTCTGGGCCCCCACGACCGCATCGAAGCCGGTGCCCTCCGCACGGAGGGCGCGCGCGCAGGCGACGATGGGAGTGACGCCGATGCCACCCGCGACGAGCACCGCCCTGCCCTGACGTTCGTACGTGCGCCAGGGATGGCCACAGGGGGCCACCGCCGTGGACGTCGTGCCGGGCACCAGGGTGGAGAGGCGGCGTGTGCCATCCCCCACCACGGCGTATTCGATCTCGACCGTGTCGTCGTCGCGGTCGGCGCGGGAGAACGAGAGCGGGATGCGCAGGATCTGCGAGGGGTCACCGGGTACGGCGAGGTTCAGGAACTGTCCCGGCTCGATCTCCGAGGCGATGCCCTGCGCGTGAATCACCACCCGGTAGATGCCATCGGCCACCCGTTCGTTCGACACGATGTCAAACGGGTAGAGGTGCGCGACGCCCTTGAGTGCCATCGATGCCCTCCTTAGGCGACGGTGCCGTTGACGAGCACGTGACGGCCGCCGACGAAGGTGTCGGTCGCGGCACCGGTGAGGTGGGCACCGAGGAAGGCGGAGTTCTTCGCCTTGCCCTGGAGATACTCGGGCGTGACGTCGACCTGCGCCGAAGGGTCGATGAGGGTGAGGTCTGCCCCCGATCCGGCCTCGATCCTGACCGGGTCGAGACGGAGCACCGAACGCGGGTTGATGGCCATGACCTGCACGAGACGGCTCCAGCCCATCCTTTCGGGAAGCACGAGGTTGGTGAGCATGAGCGGCAGCGACGTCTCGAGACCCACGGTGCCGAAGAAGGCGACCTCCCATTCGCAGTCCTTCTCGTGGGGGGCGTGCGGGGCGTGGTCGGTGACGATGCAGTCGACAGACCCGTCGAGGATGCCCTCCTGCAGGGCCTCCATGTCGGAGGGAAGGCGCAGGGGTGGGTTCATCTTGATACTGGTGTCGTATGCGTCGGTGATGTCATCCTCGTTGAGGAAGAGATGGTGCGGGGTGACCTCGCAGGTCACCTGCAGGCCCTCGGCCTTTGCCTTGCGGACGAGGTCGAGACCCTTTGCGGTGGAGATGTGGGCGATGTGCAGAGGGCAGCCCGTGATGCGGCAGAGCTCGATGTCACGATAGATCTCGAGCTCCTCGCCGAGCGCCGGCCATCCGAACATGCCCAGCCGCGTGCTCGCGCGGCCCTCGTTGATGACGCCGCCCGCGGTGAGCGACTCGACCTCGCAGTGTGCGATGGCCACGCGGTCGAACTGGGAGACGTACTCCATGCAGGTACGCATCATGCCGGCGCCCTGCACGCCGTGACCGTCATCGGAGAAGGCGCATGCGCCCTCCATGACCATGTCACCGATCTCGGCAAGTGCCTCGCCCTTCTCGCCGCGCGTGAGTGCACCGATCGGGCGCACATGCACCATGCCGGCGCTCCGTCCGTGGTCGATCTGGTACCGAATCTCGGCACCGGTATCGGTCACGGGATCGGTGTTGGGCATCGTGGCGACGTCGGTGAACCCACCATGTGCGGCAGCACGGCTGCCCGTCTCGATGGTCTCCTTGTATTCGAAGCCAGGATCGCGGAAGTGCACGTGCATGTCAACGAGACCAGGAACGAGATACTTCCCCGAGGCATCGATCACCTCGGCGTCTGCGGGCGGCTCAAGGCCAACGCCGACCTCGGTGATGAGCCCGCCATCAAGAAGCACGTCACGGACGTCATCGAGGCCCACCTGCGGGTCGACGACATGGGCACCCCTAAGCAGAAACGCCATTGTTCTCTCCTCCCAGAAGAAGGTACATCTCGGCCATGCGCGTGAGGACGCCGGCGTTGACCTGGTCAAGAATTCTCGAGCGGGCACAGTCGGCCACGTCCGCGTTGATCTCCATGCCACGGTTCATGGGGCCCGGGTGGCAGATGATCGCATTGTCCTTCATGCGATCGACGCGGTTCATGTCGAGGCCGTAGAGGCGGTTGTACTCGCGACGGGACGGAATGGCGGCGCCCTCCATGCGCTCGAGCTGGACGCGAAGCATGTAGACGACGTCCATGTCCTCGATGACCTCGTCAAGGCTCGAGGTCTGCGGGCAACCGAACCAGTCGGGGTCATCCACCTGGAAGGTGGGCGGCGCGACGAGCGTGACGTCGGCACCCATGGTTCTGAGCGCGGGCGCAAGCGAACCGCACACGCGACTATGCGCGAGGTCACCCACGATGGCCACCTTCAGGCCGTCGAGGTGGCCGAAGCTCTTGCGGATAGTGTAGAGGTCGAGCATCGCCTGCGTGGGATGCTGATGCTTGCCGTCGCCGGCGTTGATCACGACCGCGTCGGTGTTCTCGGTGATCTTCTGTGGGGTGCCCGCCAGGCGGGCGCGACACACGAACATGTCGACGTTCATGGCATCGATCGTCTGGATCGTGTCCGCGAGGCTCTCCCCCTTCACGACGGAGCTCGTGGAGCCACCCATGGAGAGGCTGTCGGCGGAGAGGCGCTTCTCGGCAAGCTCGAACGAGCTCTTGGTACGGGTGGAGGGTTCGAGGAAGAGGTTCACGATCGTACGGCCGCGCAGCGCCGGGACCTTTTTGATGGTCCGGCCGTTGTTGATCGACTCGAACGAGGACGCAGTGTCGAGGATCTGGTTGATGTCGTCGGCGGTCAGGCTGTTCGTGTCGATGAGGTTCTTCACAGAGAGCATCAGTTGGCACCTCCGGCGTTCTTCTCGGTCTCGAGGCTCCAGATCTCGACGGCGTCATGGTCATCGAGCGGCTGGATGCACACGCGCACGTCCTCCTCGTGGGACGAGGGGACGTTCTTGCCCACGAAGTCGGCCCGGATGGGCAGCTCGCGGTGTCCGCGGTCGACCATGACGGCGAGCTGGACGGTCTTGGGACGACCGTAGTCCATGAGCGCATCGAGCGCCGAGCGGACCGTGCGGCCGGTGTAGAGAACGTCATCCACGAGAATGATGCTGGTGTCATCGATGTCGAAGGGAATGTGCGAGCCGTGGAGCACGGGCGAGATCGTGCGCATAACGTCATCCCTGTAGAAGCTGATGTCGAGCGAGCCAATCTGGGGACGGACGCCCTCGATCTTCTCGATGGCGTCGGCAAGCCTGTTGGCGAGGGTCTCCCCTCTTCGTATGATGCCGACGATGGCGATGCCGTCGGCACCCTCGTTGTGCTCGATCACCTCGTGGGCGATGCGGGTGATGGCCCTGTCCATCGCCTGCGCGTCCATGATGATCGCCTTGGGATTTGGCTGGTCCATGTCGCTCCTTCCAAAAAAATGTCCCGTCCGTCTGGCGACGGCACAAGACACCTGAAGGAAGGCCATGTATGCGAGCTGTGGGCTCGAGCCTTGCGGGCATCTCGTACCGCGCTTAAAGGTCGGGTCTCACTTTACGACGAACACGGGCGGAGAACAAGGTCGTTCCTCAAGTCACGAAGAGCACAAGATAGCTAGTCGAACTGGTCCCGGTATGCCTCGCACACCTCGTTCACGGGACCGTCCATGCGCTGCTCGCCCTTCTCGATCCACACCGCACGCTGGCAGATGCGCTCCACCTGCTCGATGGAGTGGCTCACGAAGAGCACCGTGACGTCGCCGGACTCGATGAACGAACGGATGCGCGCCTCGCACTTGTTCTGGAAGAAGACGTCACCCACCGAGAGGGTCTCGTCCACGATGAGCACATCGGGTTTGGTGACGGTGGCGATGGCGAAGGCGATGCGCGCCACCATGCCCGAGGAGTAGTTCTTGAGCGGCATCTCCATGAAGCCATCGAGCTCGGCGAAGTCGATGATGTCCTGGATGTGGGCATCGACGAAGGCCTTGGAGTAACCGATGAGCGCGCCGTTGAGGTAGATGTTCTCCATGGCGGTGAGCTCAGGGTCGAAGCCGGCACCCAGCTCGATGAGGGGTGCGATGTTGCCGCGCACTATGCACGAGCCCTCGCTTGGCTCGAGGACGCCTGCGATGCACTTGAGCATGGTCGACTTTCCGGAACCGTTGGTGCCCACGAGACCCACGACCTCGCCCTTGCGCACCTTGAAGCTGACGTGGTTGAGCGCGCGAAACTCCTTGAAGTGGAGCTCGTGGCGCATGATCGCGATGAAGTACTCCTTGAGGTTGTTGAGCTGTTCGCTCGCGATGTTGAAGATCATCGAGACGTCATTGACCTCGATGACGTACCCGGAGCTCTCGATGGCGGTATCAGACATGAGTCATCCTTCTAGATGTACAAGATGAATTTGTGCTCGGTCTTGCGAAACACGGCGAGACCGAGGATGAGGGAAACGACCGCCGAGACGGCGGCGATGATGAGCACCGTAGCCGAGGGCGAGGTCTGGTAGACGATGGCGCTGCGCATGATGTCGAGGTAGTTGTACATGGGGTTGGCCTTGACGACCCAGATGACGTAGTGCGGGACGGAAGGATTCGAGGTGAGGAGGGAGAGGTCCCAGAAGATGGGCGTGAGATAGGTCCACGCCGTGATCAGGACGCCCCAGAGATGCATCATGTCGCGGAAGAACACGGCGAGGGCACCAATGAGGAGGGAGATGCCGATGCAAAAGATCATCAGAAGGACAAGCCCCACGAGCATCCAGATGATGTGCCAGGTGGGAACCACGCGGAACCAGAGCATGACCACGACGACGGCGATGAGCGAGAACGCAAAGTTGACCACGGCGGAGAGGACCTTCTGCACAGGGAAGACCCAGCGGTCGACCTTGACCTTCTTGAGCAGCGATGACGCTCCGATGATGGAGCCGAGGCCGCCGTTGGTGGCATCGTTCATGAGCGTGAAGGTGACGTTGCCCACGATGAGATAAAGGGGGTAGTTCTCGACGGTCGACTTGAACATGTAAGAGAACACGAAGCTCATGATGATCATCATGAGGAGTGGGTTGAGAACGCTCCAGAGCACACCGAGGAACGATCGCCGATACTTGAGCTTGAAGTCCTTCGACACGAGCTGCTGGAGAATGAAACGGTCCTTGGCAAGCCTGTTGCCAGAGTGGGCGCCCACGATACCGTCGGACGCAACCGCCTCCTTAACGCCACTGTCCTGATTCAAGATTCCTCCTGGATGCGACCGTCGACATTCGACCGTCGGTTAGGTCATCTAGCAATCCTACCACGGAGAGCCATTTCTCATACAAACATCAGAGGGGACCGGCATCACGAAGCACGGACACCATACGATACGCGTGTCCCCCAACCGCCCGACATGCATTCCACACCGTACGTATCGCATCGCCTGCACGTCTTTTCCGACATCGGGAGGGCAGGCATCGTTCTACCCGCGAACCATGCGAAGAGACCTGCAGAAAAACGAACCGGATGGACGGGTCTTCAGGGGTCCTCGTGCAAACCACCCCATCTGCCTCAGCAAAACCCTGCTGAGCCGAACCCCCAGGACCTCCATTCGGGCACATCCGAGACGGGCTCGTCCATCCGGCCCATTTTCCTGCAGGTGTGATGCCGCTGAAGCCTGCATGACGTGAGGAACGGGCCGCCGAGCGTCAGGAACGACCACATGGATGAGGGGGCAGAGGCGCAAACGCTCCGGATTCCCGAAGAGCCTGGGCGCTGCCGTCATGAGAGGGGAACCTGATCGACCGCCCGATGATGTGACCCACTGAAAAGTAAAAAGGTCGGAAGCAAAATCTAGCTTCCGACCTGCATTTTGATGGCTCCCCAGTGGTCACAACGGTAGAACCTATTTGACCTGCAAGAACGGGCGTCTCCTAATCAGAATCTCTCGTGCTGCCTAGCAAAGCCAGATGCCCCTAGAGACACGTTGGTTCGTGGTGGGGACGTAGAAGGAAGTTGTAACAAAAAACGGCATCGTCTACTTGAAGACACGATTGAAAACGTCGTTTATTTCATCCTCGTCAAGAAAGCGAAGGTTGTCTTTGAGGAAAGGCTTGATCGAGAACAATATGATGGCATTGATTTTCTTTTTCTGGCTTTGTGAGATACTCGATTTGTCCCTCTTGTTAAACATATCTAGCATGAAATTATAGTCAATTTCCGGGTCAAACCTGTTGTACTGGTTTGCCTGAAACGCCCCAGCATCGTAAAGATGTCTAAGCAACCTCCTCGTAAAGTAATCGGAGTTAAGTCTGATATATTCTCTACGCATTATGGCTGCATAGAGATGATGCATTCCCTCAAGGATCGACACCTGTTCGTCGAAGTCATCTCTCCCAAACCGCTTGATGCACTCGCTTCCTATGGGGAACAGCATGTTCCCGTTTTCTCTGTTACAAATTCTATAAAGGTATCTCAAATGTGGATGGCCACATATACATGACTCAGATAGGTTTAAATCCTCTTGCATAGAGTCGATGTCCCATTCGGCGACAGCATCCTTCCAAAAGCTTGCCTCCGATTGCTCCAGCACGACCTCCGAGAGTGCCTTGAACGAATAATCCCCCTTTGCCATCAGCTCACCATCCTTTCCATCAGAGGCGTTATGTCGCACATATAATCAATCACAATTGTAGAACCTATTTGACCTGCAAGAACGGGGAGTCTTCTGATCGGCATCTCTCGTACGGCCTCGCAAGGTCAAATGCTTCTAGACGCTATATGCAAAATACCTAGACCAGCCTTAAGGAGGGCTTCCCGCCTTTTCGTAGGTCAGTCTTCTCTCTTCCCCTGACAACTAGACCGGGAGAATGGAACATGAGAGAGTATATCAACTCCATTGGAATGCCCGTGCACTTTGAAATTGCCTTCGTGCTTCCAGTAGACTCTCTTGAGAGCCTGAGGATCTCGGCGGCTACGTGCGAGGTTTCGGCCTCCATGGCATAGGGTTCGGCTGTTCGCATGCCTTGCTTACTCATGTGCATGAACATGTTTCGATACTGCCAGTCGCTTAGCACCCCAATGGCATGGGCCCGGTAGATGACCGCGGCAGCAGAAACCTTCCAAATGCTCTTGACCCGCATCACCTCTGCCAACGAGCAGCTGCTGCTGATCATCGAGCGGAAGCCACTTCTTGGCATGAGAAGCGCTGATGCAAAGGCATTGGCCTCTTGCTCGATGGCCTTCGAGTCGCAGTTGACGAGATCAGTTTTCCTATGCAAGACAAGATGACCAAGCTCATGAGCCGCGTCCATGCGACGTCGCTCGCCCGATTTCGAGGTCGACAGAAAAACAAACGGCCTGTTTCTCTGTTCATCCCAAAACGAGAAGGCATCTATGACATTCGAGGTCTCAGTCACGGAGAAGACCCTGACGCCATGGAGCTCCAGAAGAGAGATCATATTCGAGATCGGGCTCTCCCCAAGCCCCCATTCACTTCGCAGGGCCGCGGAAGCAACTTCTGGTGAGAGCTCACCCAGGTCCGGAAGATCGTGATTCGGCAACTCATAGGTGCTATCCATCCAATCTGATAGCTCAATACCGAACATGCTTGTGGAAAGAGCCTGGTCACGTTGCTTGCTGCTCATCTTGCTTCTTGCTCGGAACGAAACTACTCCCGGCTCGAGGGGCTCGACGGCTGGTAGCTCGAAAAAGCTTGGTGGAAAGTCCAGTGCCTTTGCAATCCTCGTAACTGTTTCATCGCCTAAACCCGTGTCCTCCTTTTCAAATTTTGAGATGGCCTTTTGTGTCACGCCGACAGAATTGGCCAGATCCGTTTGGGTTAAACCCCTTAGCTTCCGAGCAACAGCCACTCGCGATCCCGTCACGGTGCATGCCCTCCCTCAATACCGCGGCACTCCAACGCAACGAAAGGCGCCGCTATAAGATGCGCTGATTTGAACTAGGGAATCATCGGTCATGCCGTAGCATTCTTTGGGACGACCTTGACCTCGGGAATGGTAACTTCATCCGGTGCAACCGAAGGCGCAGGGGCAAGATCCACCGGCGGAAGGATGATTCGACGACTCCATTCAATCAGGTTGCCGCATTTGTCAAAGACTGGCGATGAGACCTCTACGCGAATTTCCTCGTGCTTCTCATCGAGGTACATAAGGAGATAGTAGAAATCGAGGTCGTCGATTCCAGACGTCTTATCCTCTTGTTCGGAGAGGTCCGCCATGCCGGGAATGACGTCCATTTGATACTTCTGGCGGCCAGCAAGCCTCAAGGTTCCCGTACCGCGCTTCTTCACAACCGGCTTCGCTGGGTAATCAATACCCGTTGAAGGCCCTCCGCTCGCCGCACACACGAGACGAATACCATCCCTACGCGAAACGATGCAGGGAACTTCGAACGTATCAAGCGTTTCCCAGCCACAGCTCGAGAGGCAGTCCCTAAGGGATTCTGTCATGCGCTGATATAGCTCGGTGCCCTTGCAGTTTGGTGCCCCGAACTTGGTAAAGTTCGAAACGTAGGGGCTGTAGACGTTTCGAATCAGGCTGTGGATCATCGAAGTCGAGAGGTCCGGCGAAAGCTCAGCAAGCTCGTCATCGATTGTCTCACCGGTATTGTTGTCGTCTGTGGCGATATAATCAGGTTGCAAGGTGAGCCTCCTTGGCAGTGGTAGTAAATCACTCCATCATTGTAGGTTTCGTTTTACTACCTGTCAAGGCCATTGCCAACCAATCCCCTTCGTCCTGCCCCTAGATAAAGGAACCGCAGTTTTGCCTACCTCGTGCACGAGGCCCGGGAATGACTCGCCCTCTCTAACGCAGAAAAAGTCCCGCCCGACACACTGAGCGCCAGACGGGTGATAATCGTTTCTGCAGGTAGACGGCTCGTTGTAAGGTCATCTGAGGCCCTGCGAGAGGTGACGTGGGCAGTTGCGGGCCGTTATCTCCACTGCCCGGCGTTGAGCGACTGCTGCAGGGCGCTCGCGGACTTGGGCCCGAAGTCGGAGTCCACGACGAGCCCGTGGCCGAGGTCGTTGAGATGCGACTGGATCGCTGCCGACGTGTCGTGGCCCCAGAAGCCGTCGTCGCCGATGCCCAGCTTGCGCTGGATGGCCATGACCGTGTCGGACTCGCCCACGTTGCTCCAGTCGGTGATGCAGCTCGCGGCGCGGGTGTACCGCTGGTTGCCGTCCCACTGGCCCGTGATCTCGCCGTCCACCTGGCAGCCGAGCTGCGACTGCCACTCGGTGCAGGTCCTGGCGCCGCAGTCGCCGTCCACGACGAGGGACGCGACGGGGACGGGAGTATGGTCAGGTGCGGGCGCGTGCGTCGTGCCCATCGTGGAGTCGTACCAGCGCTGGGCCGATGCGATATAGGCGTCCCTCTGGCTCCCGTAGATCTCCCCCGGGCACGACGTGCTCACGAAGTAGCAATGCGGGAACACGTTCGTGAGCCACTCGGGGCGACCGAGGCCATACTTTTTGCAGATGGCCGCGACGAGGTGGCCACCTGCGTCGAGGCATGCGTCGCTGATGGTGCCGTCGGGCCGGTTGGCGTGCTCCACGCCGATGGACTCGCAGTTCGGCACCCACTTGCCGCAGTTCCAGCTGGTGTTGGCGTCCCAGACGAGCTGACCGATGCGACCCGACTCCTCCACCTGGTAGTGGGCGGATGCCTCTCGGGACTGCCAGACGCGGTAGCAGTCCTCCACGCTCAGGTTGCCGTCGTTGTAGTGGACGATCACCTTGTCGATGGTGTGGCCCTGCCTGCCTTCGGAATAGTGGACGGTGAGGATGTCCTCCGTGTCGGCGATGAGGTTGTTCCAGTCCATGGCCTATGCCTCCTGGTTCGTCTTCGCGAGGGGGCTCGTGCCCTCCTCGACCTCCGGCACTCCGGCGACGGACGTGAGAAGCGACACGACGACTGCGGTCGCCACGACGAACGCGATCTGCCCCCAGTCGAGGGACGTGATCGCCACGGCCCCGGATCCGATGAGCGCGATGGCCGTCTGGGCACCGGTCTTGACGGCCCTTACGCACGCCGCCACGATCCACCTCTTGAGCTGTTCCCTGGTCATGTCTGTCCCCTTCCTTGTCTGGGCACCCCGCATGGGCGCCCGCCGCTAGCCCCTCATTCGGTTGCCGCCACGACGCGGTCGTCGCATCGGTGCTCTATGCGCTCGACGCGCCGGTCGATGTCGGCCGCACGCGCCTCGAGCGACGTGATGCGACCGGCGTGGTCGTCCATCTTCACCTCGATGCGCGCCAGACGCCTGTCGGTCGACGTGGTGGCCTCCTCGATGCGGATGAGGCGGTCCCGATCCTCGTCGTGCGACGAGCGCCCGCCGCGCCATAGCTGGATCGCTCCGAAGGTCATCATCACGGCGCTCACGACGAGCGCCAGCATGGTCAGCATGTCTCGAAGCTCGAACACCTTCACCTCCGGTCGTCCCCCGCGTCAAGCGAGATGGTATCTGTGGCGTGAGATATGGATGCTGCTACGACACTCCCCACACCTGGATCGAGTCGTATTGGGATGCGGTCTTGGCCATGACCGACGAGCCTGAGTGGTAGACGCTTGCGCAGTAATATGTCGGCTCTGCCCCATAGCACGAAATGAATTGCGCGCCGACATCAGTCGCGTGCGCTACGAAGTCTTCCATCGGAACCACGGTGCTCGCTAGCGCGCGCCACGACCCCGACGTGCCACATTCGATTACGAGCGCGCCATACCTATCCGTTAGAGTGCTTGGGCCAATCGTCGCGATGGTGGTCCAGCTCGTCGATGTGGTCTGACCGAGCATCGTCCATAGCCCATGTGAGCGACCGCTCTTTGTGGCCACGGTCCCGATGACGTAGCTCACGTGGTCGAAGGTCTCCACAATCGCCATGTCCCCAGGTGCTGCGTCGCAGGCGGAGGTGAGCGACCTTACCCCGTAGAGCATCTGCGGGCGTTCCGACGTGCCGCGGTTGAGCGTCATGGACCCGTCGGACGCCACGGATACCACGGTCGCCTCCGTGCGTGACACCGAAGGTCCCTGTGCGTCGCGCGAAATCCTCGCGACCGCGTCGGCCATCATCCTCGAGAGTGACTGCTCGCTGATCTCCATCTCACCTCTCCCAGCTCTTGAGCTCGGCCTCGACGTGGCAACCGGCGACGAGGGAGAGCGTCTGCGTCCTGACCTCGAACTTCCCCGTGACCGCCCCGGTCGCGTATCGCAAGGTCACGGCGTCGTCCACGGCCACGGGCACGTAGACGTGCGACATGGTCACGCGCCTGATGACCGCCTGGCCCTGCCTGAGCAGCGTCGCCGCCTGGGCGTCCGCCTCCGGCTGTCCCCCGTCGGGAAGCTCCGAGTACGAGTAGCCCTTCGTGATGGCGCGGCCGACGGAGACGGTCGAGTACTCGCTGGACGGGTCCGTGTCCCACGCCTCCCCGACGACCCTCGACCCCTCGCCCGAGTAGACGCACACGACGTGGTTCGCCACCCCGGAGGTGTCCCTCTCGTCGGTCATGTCGCGGAGGAACTTCGCGCTCGGGCCCTCCTCGAAGGCCCACGAGACGGGACGGTCGGCGAGCTGTGCGTATCTGCGGAAGACGATCCTGCCCATCGGGTCCGTCCGCGCCCCCCAGAAGCCGGCGATGCCGAGGAGGTCGTTTACCATGTCGAGCTTCGTGTCCCCCACCGACGAGTCGCTCCTCTCGCCGATGCCGTAGGTGCGCACGCGCGAGGTGACGCACGAGCTCGCGTCCGACACGACCTCGAGCCCCATCTGCTCGCACACGTCTCGTGCCGCGGAGACCACGTTCGTGCCGGCCGCGATGGTCACCGGGCTCGCGAAGCCGTCGTCGTAGAGCTCCTGCAGCCTGCCGGTCAGGCTGAGCCTGGAGGTCGAGTAGCGGCCGTGGACGTCCCGTGACGGCATCGACGGCACGAACGTCCCCAGGGCTACGTCGCGCGACTCCCCTCCCGGCCACTCCTGCGCCATGCGGATGCGCACGAGGTCGCGCCCGAGGTCGAGCCTCCCCACGACGTTCACGGACGCCCGCTCGTAGACGCGGGTGTCCGCGTTGCGCTCGATTGACCCTCCCCTGAGGACGGGGATGTCCCCGACCTCGAGCCCGGTCGAGCGCGACACGCGGACGAACCGGTAGGTCGTGACGGCACTCCTGCGGGTCCATACGTCGTCAGCCAACGGGGTCCTCCCATACGCACTCGGTGAACGTCACCGACGCCTTCCAGGTGTCGAACGCGGCCGCGTCGTAGGCGAACTCGAACGTGGGGACACCGAACGCGCGGTTGCCCCAGACGTCCCGGTACCAGCACGTCGCGCCGTCCGATGACCTGGCCGTCCTCCTGAGCGCGAGGTACTCGGCCGGTGACGTGACGACGTACGAGCGCGACCCGTTCACGTCCATGTCCCCGCTCGCGTAGGCGGTGGGCAGGTCGTCGGCGCCCGCCCCCAGGGCGAAGTGGTACGTCTCCACGTCATGCCTGATGGTCTCGGAGACCGACGCGTCGAGGCTCAGCAGGTGCCCGACGGTCGCAGACGCCCCGAAGTTGTACGCCTCCGCCCCGAGCGAGTCGGCGACGTAGGGGACGACCGAGGTGGAGGTGGCCCCGGACTCAGCATGGGAGACGAGCCTGTAGCCGAAGCTGACGTTGAGGGGCGGGAGGCGGTCTATCGCGGTCTGCCCGGGCTCGTACGTCCCGAGCGGCGCTCTGGACCCATCCGGGTTGACCCTCTCGACGTCTACGGACGTGGTGGCTGGCGTCGATCCGGTGCCGGTCCCGGCGGCCACGAGCACGTGCGCCGCCAGGGCGTCGTCGAGGTCGACCGTGGCCGTCGCGGGGGCGGGGGCCGTCCACGAGGTGGAGAACGACGTGGTCGCGACGGCCTGCAGGCCAGAGCCGGCTCGCACCGTCAGCCCGAGCGAGTAGCTCGTGTCGTTTGCTATCGCGCAGTCCGTCGACGAGATCGCGAGCGCGCGGGAGTCCGTCAGGAGGCCCCACGTGACGAGGATGGCGCCCGTGGGGTCGAGGAGCGAGATGGACTGGGCGGATACCCCGGAGTCGGACGTGACGCTCCACGCGACCGGGACCGGCATGGCCGAGACCGTCGCGGGAGGTGCGGAGAACGCGACGTCGGGCAGCGTCGCCGCCACGAAGCTCGCGTAGCTCGACCACGCGCCCCATCCGTCCCAGACGCCGTGGGTCCGCACCCTGACCCTGTACCCTCCGGTCGCGGCGATGGACGAGGCGGGGATCGAGAGCGAGGTCGTGGCGTCCGTGACGTCGGTGACGGCGGCTGTGCCGGTGGGCGGGGTCAGCTCGACCTGCGCCGCGGACTGGGCGCTCCCGTCCGGGTGGTTCGTGGCCCACGACACGACCTGCGCGGACCCGATGGCGAGCGGGTCGCACGCCACGCGCACCGACGGGGCCAGGGGCTGCGCGATGGTGGTGACGGTGTCGGACGTCGCCCAGTCCGACGCGCGGGATGACTTGACCTTGCGGATTCGCGCCTGCACCGTGCCCGCCTGGGCCGACATGGTGACCGGGAGGGCGGACGCGGTCTGTGTCGCTCCCCATGCCCCGCCGCTCCAGAGCTGCCACTCCAGGTCGTCCCACCACTGCGACCCTCCCGACGCGGCCAGGCTGAGGCTGGTCGTGCCGGTCGCCGTGAGGGTCGCCGACGCGAAGGGCGTCGGTGCGGTGTACGCCGTCCCCGCGCTGACCGTCGACGACGACCCCGTCGCGTTGTAGGAGCAGACCGAGTAGTCGTATCTGTGGCCCGCCTCCACGGACGAGTCCGTGTAGTTCGTCGCCGACCACGAGAGGGACGCTATGCGCTGGGCCGTCCCGCCGTCGGTCGACCTGCTGACATAGATTCCGCTCCACGGCTGGGCGGACGAGGACGAGTCGTAGTCCCCCGCCCACGTAAGCACGGGGTAGGAGCCCGCACAGTCGAGCGCGACGCTCTTGGGAGGGCGCGGGGCGAGGTACGGGCGCGCGGGTATGGTGACGGACGTGACGGCGTCCACGCCCTCGCGGAAGCTCGCTACCGAGGAGTTCGGGCTGCCGAGCCAATGACGGTACCATACGGTGTAGCCGCCCCCGAAGTTCCTTCCGCTGTTCGGGTCCGACGACGACGTCGCACCCGTCGAGTACGTGCCCACTCCCACACCCGTGACGTCCGCGAGGAGCGCCCAGCTGGCACCACCGTCGGTGGACCAGTAGAGCCTCGACTCGAAGTACGATCCCTGGGCCTGGGCTGACTGGTACCCGCCCTCGACGTGGACCTGGACCGCCGAGTCCGAGGACGCCGATATTTCGACGGATACGTAGTCCCGGAAGTTGTATGAGTTCCCACCAGCCCAGTCCGACCATGCAGTTGCCATCAGTAGTCACTCCCCGACGCGGCCAGCGCCGCGAGTTCCCGGACGGCACCCTCGAGCCTCCTGCTGGAGGAGACGGTCCGACCGTCGACGACGATCGAGTAGTAGTAGGTGTTCCCGTACGTCGGAAGCCCCGTGTCCTTGGAGCCGCCGTACCCGTACCAGCCGCCTTGCCTCGTCGGCCTCGCGGTGGCCTCCGGGTCCATCGAGGCATCCTCCGCGAGCCTTAGGGCGGCGTCCTCGACGTCGGCCGACCCGATCCTCATGCCTGCGGCGAAGTTCTGCGCCAGGTGCATGCCCGAGCGCACGCCGCCCTTCTCGGCCCCTGACCACGGGCCCTCCTCCGGTGCGGAGAAGTGGAGGATGGACTGCGCCGCCGAGGCGATCGCGGACGCCGCGCTCGCGACCCAGCCACGGGCCGAGCGGATGCCCGACGCGAAGTTCGCGCCGAGGTCGGAACCCCACGAGTACGGGTCGCCGTAGTCTCGCGCGTCCTGGGCGGCGCTCGCGAGCCCCCGTGCGCTGCCCGACGTCGCGCCGCGACCTGATCCGACGCCCGACGCGAAGCTCGCCCCGGCCCCCTTGCCTATCGAGAGCAGGCTCTCCGGGGTCCCCGAGACGCCCGACCCCGCGCGCTCGGCGAGCGAGGCCGCGCTCGCGAACACGGCTCCGACACCCGACCCTATGCCGGACGCGAGGCTTCCGGAGGAGCTCGCACCCGTACCTGCCATCTGCCCGGGCATGCCGGACAGGGCACCCAGGAGGGACGCACCGAGCGCCGACACCGCACCGAGCGGGCCGGACTCGTTTCCGCTGATGCCTAGCTGCAGCCCGGTGTCGACGTCCGTTCCGAGCTGGTAGAACTTCTGGGACGGGCTGTGGCTGTCGAGGGACGTCTTCGCGGCGTCTATGACGTCCTGCCCGAGCATGGTGCTCTGCTCCGCCGAGAGCGTGCCGTTCCGGATCCCGTCGGCGAGGCCCGCGTCGATGTCGTGGCCCAGGAGCTGTGCCGCGGCGTCGACGTCTCCCCCGGTGAGCCTCAGGGCGACCTCGGAGAGCATCTCGTCCGTGGCGCCCGACGCCACGAAGCCGTTCGCGCTGATGCCGTCGGCCACGCTCTGCGGGAGGTCGATGCCTGCGGCCTCCATCTGGGACGCGACGCCTGACCAGTCGCCCGATGCCGCGGCCTGGAGGACGGCGGTCGCCGAGTCGACGCTCACCTCGCCGGACTCCATGCCGCTCGCCAGCGCGTTCGCCGCGCTGAGGCCGCTGTCGGACATGTCGACGCCCATGCCGGCGAGCGCGTCGACGATGCTCTGCGTCGTGCCGTCCCAGCTCGTGGCGAGCTGCGTGAGCTGCGTGTCGTTCAGGCTCTTGAAGTCGGAGACCGATACGCCCGCGTCCGAGAGGTCCGACGAGAACTGCCCGATGTCGCCGCCGACGGCGCTGAGCGCGGTCGACACCGTCGTGGACGCCGTCGCCACGTTCTGGATCCCTTGGCTCGCACCGTCCGAGATCGCGACCGACGCCCCGAGCGACGTGGTGACGTTGTCGATTGACCCGTTGACGTTGTCGAGCGCGGCCCGGGCGTCGTTCAGGTCCCCGGTGAGCTCCTGGTTCGCCTGCGCCTCGACGACCGCCATCCTCGCGGCCTCGTCCTGCGCGTAGCCCTGGTCGATGAAGCCCTGGGTGTACCTGTCGACCGCGTCGTTCCAGGCGGACTGCGCCTGGGCGAGGGCGGTGATGTCGGTCGCCTGCTGCTGGTAGAGCCCCGAGAGGTTCTGCTGCTGCGCGTCCACCTTGATCTGCTCGAGCTTCTTCTCGACGTAGTCCCCGAGCGAGCCGGTGACGTCGTCGATGGCGCCGTTCTCGTCCGAGAGCATCCCGTTGGCGGCGTCCGTCACCGTGATCTGGGTGCCGCACATGTCGTTGACGGTCTCGACGGCGGACCTCAGCCGCCCCTGCGCGTCCGTCGAGAGGTCTGACTGGTTGGCGTACTCCTGGACGGTCGAGTAGGCGGCCTGGAGCTGCGCGCTCTGCGCCGCGGCACCGTTGTTGGTGTCGGTGATGGTCCGGGCGAGCTGCGCCTGGCTCTCGAGCATCCCGTCGATGTCGGCCTTCGCGCCGGACGCGCTGCCCGAGAGGACGTCGAGGACGCCCGCCTCCTTGCCCGCCTCCGTGGTCGCCCCGCTCGACGCGGCCGTGAGCCCGTCGGTGGCGGCGCTTAGGTCGCCGGCGTGCTTCTGGGCGTCCGTGAAGGCGCCGACCAGCATGGTGATGCCGGCGATGACGGCCATGGGGGCGATCGTCGCGAGCGCCACCTTCGCCACGTTGGCCGCCGTGGTCATCGTCGCGAGTCCCACCGCGTGCAGCCTCGTCGCGGTCGTGGACTCGGCAGACGCCGCGGCCTCGCTCCGGTACCCCGAGACGAGGCCTGTCGAGGCGTCCATGTCCCTCTTCTTCGCAGCCACCTCGGAGGTGAGGTTGTCGACGAGGTCCTTGTTGGCCGAGCTCCCCTTCCTCTGCTCGTCCGCGAGCTTCCTCACGGCGCGCTCGTACTCCGACGTGTCCGCGTTCGCGTTGCGCACCGCACCGACGTAGGTGTCGACGTCCCCCGCCGCCTTGACCGCGCCGTTGTTCCTGAGCGCCCCGGCGAGCTTGTCGTTCTTCTGGTACGCCTCGAGCGCGGCGGCGTCGGTGGTGGTGAGGGCGTCCGCGTAGACCCCCACCTCCTGCTGCGCCCTGCCGACGCCCGTGGCGACGTCCCCGGCCACCTTGACGATCCTCCCGGTGACGGAGAGGAACGGACCAGCCGCCGCGACGGCGACGCCGAGCCCGATGGCCACCCGCTGCGACCCCGTGTCCATGTCCGAGAAGCCCTGGGACGCGCCCTCGACGACGTCGATGAGGGGCTGCGAGGCGTCGATTGCGTCCGTCACGGCGGTGACGAGGGGCGTGCCCACGTCCTCCGCGATCGCGGTCAGCTTGTTCTGCAGGATCTCGAGCTTCGCCGCCATGGAGTCGTTGCGGTTGGCGACCTCGTCGGTGAGGGCCGTGTTCTGCCGCCATCCGTCGTTGGAGACCTGGAGCGCCTGCGTGACGAGGTCGGTGTTGCCGGCGAGGCGCTTGAGGACGTCGCTCTGCCTGATGCCGGTGACGCCCATGTTCTCGAGCGCCACCGTCATGTTCTCGGCGCCGTCGGTGCCCTTGAGGATGGAGACGAGGGTGTCGGACGCGGAGGTCTGCCAGGCCGTCCGGAAGTCGTCGGCGCTCATGCCGGCGACCTGGGCGAAGGCGTCGAGGCTGTCGCCTCCCGTGGCGACCGCCGCGTCGATCGTGCTGACGGTCGTGGAGAACGCGGTGCCGCCCGCCTCGGCCTCGATGCCCATGGATGACATCGCCGCCGACCAGCCGAGGATGTCCGCCTGGCTCATGCCCACCTGGGTCGACGACGCCGCGATCCTCTGGCCCATGCTCGAGATGGCGCTCTCGGTGGTCGCCATGTGGTTTCCGAGGTTGACGATGGCCGATCCGTAGTTGCTCACCTCGTCGTGCGACATGCGGGTGACGTTGGCGAACTGCGCGAGCTGGGTCGCGGCCGTGTCGGCGTCCATGTCGGTGGCGATGTCGAGGCCGGACACGACCCGCGAGAACCCGTCGAGCTCATCGATGGAGAACCCGAGCTGGGCGCCGAGCGCCTGGATGTCGAGGATCTGGTCGGGCGAGACGGCGTTGGTCTTGGAGAACTCTATCGCCGACTCCTTGAGCTGCTGGTACTGCTCGTCCGTGCCGTCGACGGTCTTGCGCACGCCGGTGAGGGCGGTGTCGATCCTGACCGCGGCCGCACCGGTCACGACCCCGAGACCGACGGCGATGGCCGACACGCCCATCATCTTCTGGCCGGCACCCTCTATCTGGGCGCCGGTGTTGTAGATGTCCCCGCCGAGGCTCGCGAGCTGCGAACCGTGCTCGACGAGCTGCGAGGACATGCCCCCGAGGCTCTTGCTCGCCCCTGCGGTCTTGACGGCGATCGAGTCGAGCCGCTTCTCCGCCCTCTCGAGGGCGGCGCCGTTGTACGACCCCGTCACCGCGATGGATATGGATGCCTTACCCATTGAGGTACCTCTCGATCGCCTGCTCCACCCTGCGCGACGCCCTCTCGGTGATGTCGGGCTCGTGCTCCTTGGCGGCCCTCACGAGGGCGCGGGCGGGCGTGCCCCTGGGGACCCCGATCGGCCTCCCCCTCCGCGGACCGGTGAGCGCGAACGCCCCCGGGAGGGCGAACTCGATGGTCCCCGCTCCCGGGTCCCCGCTGGCGATGCGCACGCCCGAGCGGACGGTCCTCATCGAGAGGCTCGAGGCGTACGACCCGGTGCCGCCGAGACCAGACGCGTAGCCCCTCGCGGACTGGAGAAGGGGCCGTGCGTCCTCGCGCAGCCCCTTCCTGAGCTCCAAGGGAAGCTCGCGGTCGATGGCGCCGAGGGCGGCGATCGTCTCGTCGAGACCCCTGACCTCGATGCGCAGCGCGCCCTCATGCCCGAATCCCACGGTGCCTCCCGCCCCTGAACATGCGCGTGACGCGCGACGCGCGCGTGCGCTCCCTCCTCTGCCTGAAGGACTCCCCTCCCCTGGAGAAGAGGGCGACGTACTCCTCGAAGACGTCCGGGTAGTCGTCGGCGAGCCTCGCCAGGTCGTACGGGCTGCACCCGATGCCCGCCGCGGTGGTCGCTATCCGGCGGCCCCAGCGGCTAAAGGGGCGTCGGGGTCCTTCTTGGAGTCGCTGATGTAGAGGTCGTAGTTGTCGGCGATCCACTCGATGGCGTCGTCGGTCCCCATCCCGTCGGGAACGCCGAGCTCGTCGAGCCTACCGGCCTGCCTCGCCGCGAAGTACCCCCACGCGAAGTCGGTCTTGCCCTGCTTGGACGGTGACGCCGGGAGGCCCGCACCGTAGTCCTGCGACCTCCAGAGGGACGATCGGCCGCTCTCGAACTCGACGACCTTCCCCTCCCCCGTGAACCTGAGCGAGAACTTGAGCATCGATGCCTCCTAGGCGTTGTAGTCGGCGACCTTGTTGGTGATGGTGATGGTGACCGGCGTGCCCGTCTTCGAGGCGATGCCGACGTTGTCGGCGCTGAACTCGACCTCGGCGGCGGAGCCCTCGGGGTCGATCTCCGGGGTCTTGCAGTTCCAGGGCACGTTGGCGAAGTCGACCTGCATGGTGCAGTTCGCGTCCTGGGAGTGCGTGAACGCCCACGACGCGGAGCCGTAGACCACGTTCGACGTGACCTTGGTGCCGGTCTCGGTGCCGGTGAGCACCTTTCGGATCGGCGTCCAGTCCTCGGGCATGACGGTCATCTTCACGGACGTGGTGAGCTTGCCCTCGGACACCTCCGCCGCGACGACGTTGCCCGCGCTGCGGTACGTCGTCAGGTTGTTGGAGAGCTCGAAGCCGCCCTTGGTCACGATCGCCTCGGCCGGGGCCTGGTCGTTCGTCGAGATCCTGAAGGAGCCGTTCGTCGGGACGAAGTACCCTTCGAAGCACGAGGGCTCGGCGTCTCCCGACCATGACCCGAACAGCTCCGAGTCGATGCCCGCCGCGGTCACGCCGATGTCGAGCGGGGCGTTCCCCTCGAAGTCGAGCGAGAGGGTGTCGACCTTGCAGCCCACGGCCTCGTGGACGGTCGTGTCCGCCGTGTTGCCCACCTGGCCCCAGAAGGTCAGGAGCGGGAGCGCGCTCCCGAGCGTGATCACGTGCTTGTAGTATCCGGTCTGGGTCGCCGCGGTCGAGACGACGTTGCCCATCGCCGCGAGGGCGTAGAGCCCGAGGACGTCCGCGTAGGCGAGCGTCTCGAAGTCGACCGCCATGTTGACCTCGGAGACGTACGCCCCGTTCGACGCGTCGGCCCTCAGGCCGCAGGCGACGCTCTTCTGCTCGACCTTCCGGTCGGGCTTGATGAGCCCTCCCCCGGTGAGCCCGTGCTTGTACCTGGGCGCCACGGCGGAGGTCGACTTGTCCGCCTGTCGCGCGACGCCGAGCAGTCCGATGGAGGTGTTAATCATCTGCGTTCCCCTTCTTGTCCTCGGTCGCCGGCACGTCCGCCGGGCCTGGATCCTCGATCACCCCGGACGCGACGAGTCGCGCGGCGAGGTCCTCCGGCACTTCCGCCGGCCTTCCCTTCGTGAGCCTGTAGTCGCGGCCGTTGTAGGTCACGCAGGCGTTCGCGACGGCCTTGTTAGCCTTGCTTTGCTTGGGCATTTGCGATCAGCTCCTTGAACTCGTGCGGGCATACCGAGGCGACCTTGCAGGCCACCTCGAGCTCCGCGGCGACGACGTGCTTCTTGTCCGGGGTGGTGTCGTATCCGGAGTCGGAGATGCGCGGGACCGCGCAGTCCACCGACCTCCCGAGCGTCGCCTCGGCGGCGATGCCCATGTAGGCGCTGTTGAGCCATGTGTTGACGTTGCGCACCGCCTCGTCCAGGTCCGCGTGCGTTGCCATGAGGTAGACGAAGATCGAGAACGCCGTCGAGTACTCGTGGCTCGTTGCGCTGCCCGAGGTGGAGACGGACCTCGCGAGGGGGTTCACCCATACGAGGAACGGGGGGCGGTTCGGCCCGATGCCGTACGAGACGACGGGAGCCCTCACGGGGTCCCCGTCATAGAGGGCGAGCGCCCCCTCGCTCAGCACGACCCTTAGGCGGTCGCAGACCGCCCTGGCGGCGGCGTCGTATGGCGTGGCCATGATCACAGGACCACCACCCTCTGGCGCCCGAACTGCTCGATGGCGGCGTCGACCTCCGGGAGTCCCGTCGCGCCGTCCCTCCCGGCGAGGGTGTAGCGGATGAACCCGGCCTCGGTCGCCTCTCCGGTCGCCCTCTCGGGCGTCACGGACGGTCTGAGGAAGTAGGCGGCGAGCTGCATGACGGCAGACGACACGCGGGCGGGCACGTCGTCGATCCCCCAGACGTACTCGATGGTCGCGTGGCCGTCGGGGCCGACCGCGGTGCAGTCGGAGAGGAGCTCCCATCCGGGCGTGAGCATCTCGCGAACGTCGTTGTGGTCGAGCCACACGAACCCGCCCGAATGGGTCTCCGTGCTCCCGCGCCTGCGCACGAACGCCCTGTGGGCGTTCTCCTCGAAGGTCTCGGTCGCCGCCTGGCGCGCCTGCCATAGCTGCTCGTCGGTGAATCCCGAGAAGTCGTCGGTGCCATCGGACGCCGTGAGGTCGTCGAGCGCGAAGTAGTGGTGCGACACGACCTCGACGCGCGTCTCGAAGAGGGGCGCGTCCCCCGAGCGCCACTCGATGGTGGCGAGCTCGGGGGCGGTCGTTGCGGGCATGGACATCTCCCCGCATTCGCAGGCGACCTCGGTCGCCGACCCATCGGAGAGCGTGACGACCGCCTTGTCCGGCACGACGGTCGACTCCGCCTTGATCCTGACGGGGTCGGTCCTCGCGATCCTCAGGGAGGTGTCGGGACGGACGATCACGGCTACTCCTGCCCCTGCCTAGGCTTCCGGCGGGGGCGCGCCTGCTTGGGCGTGGCCCCTGCGGGGCCTTCGGGCTCGTCCTCGACGTCCGTTCCCTCGGGATCCTCGGCCTTCTCGGCATCTCCGGTGGCGGTGAGGCCGCGCGCCTCCGCCTCCTGGTCGGTCATCTCCTCGCCCTCGAAGGCGACGAGCCGACCGTCCCTGACGACCCTCTCCCCGCTCGTGTACATCGCCGTCGCCCCCTATGCCGTGGTCTTGTCGAGGTCCGTCTTGGTGGCGTACGCGAAGGCGTCGGGATAGACGACCTGGAGGGCCTTCGTGTGCTCCGCGAGGATGGAGAGCTCGTTCTTGATGAACTGGTCGTTGTAGTAGCCGACCTCGACCGTGGTGCCGCCGTGGATGGCGCGGCGGCGCGCGGCGAACGCGTCGTACACGAGGATGCCGGGGCAGTTGGTGTCCTCGACGACCTTCATCCCCCAGTAGACGTCGCTGCCGAGCGTCTGGTAGAGCCCGGTCTCGGTCTTGTAGAGGTCGATCTCCTGCTTGATGAGCGGGTTGATGCAGACGTGCGTGGGGATGCGCCGGGACGTGGTCATGACCTTGGTGCGCATCCTGCGGATGGCGTCGAAGTACTTGCCGGCGGAGGCGTCCGCGTAGGCGATGATGCCCGTGGTGTTGGTGACGCCGATGATGCCGGTGGAGTTGCTGCCCGTGAGGTACCTGGCGTCGGTGTTGTCACCGAGGTCGATGAGCAGGTCGTTCTCGATGATGCTCGCAAGCTCGTCGTAGTCGGCGAGGCTGTCCTTGGAGACGGGGACGTAGCCCGCGATGGTCTCCTTGTTCGCGACGGCGTCCTTGTAGCTGTAGATCACCTGCGCCTTCGTCGCGGATGTGCCGGCGGTGACGCCCGCCCACGTGTCGGGGGTGCCGGTCTGCGTCGAGCGCTGCTTGAACGAGACGCTTCCCATCGCGGGCGTCTCCGCGATCGTCGAGGCGAAGTTGTCCAGGAGGCTGGGGAGCTTCGCGGGGATCTCGAGGTCGATCTCGGTCGGTGCGCCGACGGTCACGACGGCGTTCTTGAAGCCCACGGAGAGGCCGCGGAACTCGTCGCGGGGGCCGAGGACGCGGGCCGAGAAGGACTCCTCGGGCTGGGCGGGCGCGGGGGCGGAGCGGAGCCGGTCCTCCTCGTCGATGACGTGCTCGATGGTGATGTCGAGCTGCTTGATCTGCCCCTCGACGACGAGGGCCTCGTCGGCCTTGCCGTCGTCGACCAGCGTTCGCTGGGCCTCGGAGAGGCGGCTTCGCTCCTGCCAGAGCTGCTTCGAGTTGAGAATTGCCATTACTGCTCCTTTTTACGGTAGACCCTGTTTCCGAGGACGAAGGGTCGCCCCTCGCTGGCGGGAATCGTATCCGCGGCGTGAGATTTGCCCCTCTCGAGGACGTCCGCGGGCACGTGGAGGTAGCGGGACAGCAGCGTGCGGTCCACCGACGCTGCCGTGCGCTGCCCCGTCTCCACGACCTCGTCGGCGAGCCCGGCGTCCACGGCGTCCACCGCCCGGTACCATGTCTCCGCGTCCATGGCCGCCCTCACGTCCTCGAGCGCCATGCCCGACCGCGAGGAGATGATGCGGGCGATCGTGTCGTCGAGCGACTCGAGCCTCTCCGCCACCACCGTCAGCTCCGAGGCGTTCCCCTGGACGTTCGTCCAGGCGTCGTGGATCATGAGCTGGGCGAAGTCGCTCATGACGACGCGGTCGGCCATGACGGCGATGTAGGACGCCGCGCTGGCTGCCACGCCGTCGACGTACGCGGTCGTCTCGCCCTCGTAGCGCTGGATGGCGCTCGCGATGGCGAACCCCTCGTACACGTCGCCGCCGCAGCTGTCGATCCTGATGTCGAGCGGCTTCGGGCCGAGCGCCTCGAGCGTCTGCGAGAAGTCCTTCGCGGTGTTGCTCGAGTCGGGGTCCCAGAAGTCGGTGCCGATGGTGCCGTAGAGGTAGACCGTCGCCCTCCCCGCCTCGTCCTTGACCTTAAACATCGCTCGCTCCTTCCTGGCTCCCGTCACCGGGCGCCGACGGGCCGTCCGCGTTGAAGACGTTCACCGTCCCGTCTTGGTTGACCGTTCCGTAGTTGAGCGGGAACAGGGGGAGGTCGATGCCATCGATCGGCTCCATGTCCTCCAGCTCGCGGATGTCCCCGCGCGTGTAGGCACCGAGGTACGCCATCTCGCGGTAGTACTGGCTCCTGCTCGCGTCGTCCCCCCGCATGAGGCCCTGGATCTTGAACTTCCCTCCGCACCCGCTGATGCCGCATGCGTCGATGACTGGCCTGAGGCCGATCTCGACGGAGCGCACGTCCGGGACGATGGTGTCGGTGACGTAGTCGATCCGCTGCTGCTGCGAGGACGCGTAGGTGGCGGAGTCGAGGTCGTACACCTTCCACGGCGGCACGTTGCAGGCGCGGCACACCTGCTGCAGCACCCACCTCTGCTGCTCGATGACCGAGGCGTCCTTCATGGTCTGCTGGTCGGTGACCCACTTCGCGCCGTAGCCGAAGATGGGCGCCTTGCCCGCCTCCCCGACCCCGCGCTTGGCGTCTACCGCCGTGCGGAGCGCCTTGAGGTCGTCGGCGGTCATCCTCCCCGCCGGGACCTCGACATGCCCGAGCTGGTGGTTCCCGTTCCGGAGCATCGAGGAGTAGAAGCGCTCGAGGTCGACGGAGAGCCCTATCTCCTCTGCCGAGAGCGACGCGAGGGAGACGCCCCTGACGCCGTCCTTCGTGATGTGCGTCGGGATGTTCACGATCTCGTCGGAGAAGTACGTGCCCGCCGGGACGTGGTCGTCCCCGGGCGACACCGTGTACGAGGTGCGGTAGCCCTCCGGCCTCGATGGGTCGAAGCCATGCCTCACGTGGGCGCTCACGGGCCATATCGCCCTGGGGCGGCCTCGGCGCCACTCGACCCACCAGTAGGCGTTGCCGAACGTGTCCCTCCGGAGGACGGTCCAGGCCATGAGGGCCGTCACCGGCATCTCCTCGTTGGCCATCCCGTTCATCAGCGCGGCAAGCGGGTGGTCCCCCAGGTTCTCGCGGCGACCCCCGGTCTCGCGAACCACCGAGAACGGCAGCGATGCCATCGACCTCGCCTTGGTCTGCACGCACGCCGCGAAGTCGATCGACATGAGCGACCCGTACCCCGACGGGGAGTGAGACCACGGGGGCGTGGTGGGGCTCACCGCCTCGGATGCGTCGGCGCTCTTGTAGAACACGTCATTCTTGTAGAACAAGTCGTAGAAGCGTCCCATGCGACCCCCTTCGGTCGCTCGCATGGTACGGGTCGCGTGAGATTAGCAGACGGGGACCATGCCCTCCCCGCCCGCCACGAGCTTCGCGTAGGCGAGCGCGGCGATGGAGAGCGCGATGGCCGCGTCGATCTTGTCGCGGTGCCCGTTCTTCCCGAAGCGGCTGCCGTACGGCTCGCGGTCGAGCTCGACGGTGTTCTCCAGGTGCCTCCTGAGCTTCGCGCACCCCCTGAGCCTCACGCGCCCGCCCTTCACGAGGTTCTCGACGATGCTCGTGGCCTGGCACATCGTCGCGTTGTTCTGGGCGAACGCGACCGGCTCTATGCCGTAGGTCGACTGGAGCTGCGAGCTCATGACGATGAGGCGGTTCGGGTCCATGCCGACCACCTCCGGCCAGTGCTCCTTGCACAGCCCGGCGATCAGCTCCATCACCTGGTTCAGGTCGTAGTGCCCGGTCTCCTCGTCGGGCTCGTCGAAGACCCACTCGCGCGTGTATCCCACGGGCCTTCCGGTGCGCCCCGGCCGCTCCTGGTACGCGACGATCGCGAAGCTGTCCCCCGACGTCGCGCCGTCGATCCCGAGCGTGTAGGGCAGCGAGAGGTCGAAGTCGTTCCTACCCCGCGCGCACCTGTCGAGCTGCGCGTGCGTGAAGCACGAGTAGTCGGTCTTGTCAGTGGGGAACCGGTTCGCCGTGTACCTCTCGAAGGCGCGCTTCGAGGTCGCCATGCCACGCTGGTCCTGGATGCTCTCCCACGTCACCCAGGACGCGCAGAGGAGCGGCTTCCAGGACGCCCGCCGGTTGATGTCCAGGCCGTCGTCCATTCCCAGCCAGTACAGGTACATTCCGGGGTCGGCGCCGGCCTTCTGGAGGGTGTCCCACAGGAAGCCCTCGCGGGAGGCACCTGCGGTGGTGATGCCGATCGCGAGCGGGTTCCAGAGCACCTTCTGGCCCTTGAGCCCCGCGTCCCAGACTCCGGAGTCGCGGTAGGTGTGCAGCTCGTCGAACACGAGCACGTTGAAGTGCCAGGACTCGAGCGCGTCGGCCTTGTTCGGGAGCACCATGATCTTCGCGCCGGTCTCGCGGTGCGTGATCACGTTCTTCCCGACTTCCCACTGCCCGTTCCACGTCGGGTCTAGCCGGATCATGGTGGCGATCTTCTCGTAGATGTTGCGCACCTGGTCGCGTGAGCTGGCGACGACCCCGTACTGCCCGTTGTGCACGACCTCCATGGTCGCGACGGTCATCACGATCGCGGCGGCGAACTCGGTCTTCCCGAATCCGGACGGAAGGCCGAAGATCGCGCGGCGGAACCGCCGCCTGAACCTGCCGCCCTCCATCCGACCGCAGGCGAGCAACGGCTTCCACATGTTCTCCCGCTGGAACGGCTCGAGGAGGAACGGCTGCCCGTAGAACGCGTCGTTGGACACGTGGTGGCACATGGTGGAGAGGCACTTCTCGTAGTCCCTCGCCATGGCGAGCCCCTCGGGCGCGTACGAGGTCTCAGTCCTCCGCATCTTCGACCACCACGTCGGGGAGCTCGTATGCCGCGTTGATGCCCTTGAAGATCTTCGCCGTGTCGGCGGCGGTCTTGACGGTGGTGGCGTCCATGAGGCCGATGCGCGACCGCGCGAGGGGCGACAGCCCGAGCATGTCCGACAGGGCGCGGATCTCGGAGCTCGCGTCCTTGAGGATCGTCAGCGCCGGGCTCTTCCTGACGAGCGGCACCTCGCTGCCGTCCTCGGACACGAAGGGCTTCACGCCCACCTGGTCGAAGATGGCGAGCGACCCGTCCTCGGAGTGGATCGCCTGCTCCGCCTGGCACGCGACCGCGTGCCAGTAGGTGAGCAGCCTGAGCGTGGGCACGTCCTGCTCGGAGAACCCGTTCACGGGAGGGGCGATCCACGCCCATATCTCGCTCTGGACCGGGTCGGCGGCGATGTCGCGCGGCATGGCGACCCCGGAGGAGTCCTCGACCGCGAGGCCGTAGGCGTCCGACAGCCCGCGGCGTACGGCGTCATGCTTGGGCTTCGCGCCCCTCACAGCCCCTCCCCCCTGAGGACGTCCTCGATGCCCTTCGCCGCGCGGCGCAGCCTCAGGCACAGCGGGGACGTGGCGAGCATCGACGCGCGCGACATGTCGCTTGCCGCCACGTGGGCGCGCTGCACGATCTCCCCGACCTCGTCCATCGTCATCCTGGTCGAGGGGTCCGGAGCCTCGATTCCCCCGGTGAAGGCGTGCGAGCGGGCGGCACGGCTCCTGCACGTCGCCGAGCAGAACCGCGCCGTGCGCCTCTGCGCATGGAACTCCCTCCCGCACACCTCGCAGCGCTTGATCACCGAACCCTCCCCCGGTGGAGCCGTCACCATGACGGCGATGTTCGCACCGGCGTGAGAATTGGCGTTGCACCCTTTTTCTTAGCGTTGCGTTTTTCGCGGGATTCCCAATTTCGTGGCAACGACAGGATGGGAGTGGCGTGCGGGGTATGGGATTGGGTTTCCGGATTTCGGAGGGGGTAGGGGGTCCGCCTCTCTTCCGACCGGTCGTGTCGATGGGTCGCGCAGGCCGCTCCCGTGGCGGTCAGCCCTCGGACTTCCTTCGTGCGTCGTCGCGCCGCTTGTGGCACGACTTGCACCTGAGCTGGAGGTTGTCGGGCTCGTCGGTGCCACCGTCACAGAGCGCCTTGACGTGGTCGACCTCCCCGCCCATGCCCGCGGTCCTCCATGACTTCCCGTCGAACCAGGCGCACGCCCTACCGCAGTCGGTGCACTTACCGCGCGTCCTCGCTATGGCCACCTGCCGTGCGGCCTGGTACTCCGGAGTCGAGTAGTGATGCCGCCACGGCTCGCGATACTTGCGTGACCCGTCGCCCTTCGTCGGTTTGCGCTTCGGCCTCGGCCTGCACGTGCACCTCTGCCCCGCCGGAACGACGCGCCCGCAGTGCGGGCAGAACGTCCTCATGCCGCTCAACCCTGCGACCTCGCCCTCTCGACGTTCGTCTTGATCTTCTCCCTCGTCGCAACGTTGATGGAGCGTGACGCCGTCTCGAGCTCGAGCAGGTTCGCCCCGGACGCGCGCGCCGCGCGAAGCATCCCGGAGATGCAGAGGTCGACCTTGGTCTGATCGTATGCGTCGCTGTCCCTCGTCATGAGTGCCCCCTCGTGTTTGCTCATGCGTCCTCCTTCATGAAGAGCAGCCAGTGTGTCTTGCTCTGCCTTGGCTTTCGGTTGCCGCAGATAGGCATCTGCGTAGTGCACGAGAGCACCTCTCTCAGCGGAATCGTGTACTCGTACCACTTGAAGACGAGTACCCCGCCTGGTCTGAGGACCCTGAAGCACTCAGAGAATCCGCGTGTGAGCTGGTCGTGCCAGTCGGTGTCGAGCACTCCGTACTTCTCTGCCTGCCATCCGTGGCCACGGTCAAGGTGAGGCGGGTCGAATATGACAAGAGTGAAGGTGCCGTCACCGAACGAGAGCCGCGTGAAGTCCTCGACCATGTCCGGCGACACGTCGAGGGTGCGGCCGTCGCAGAGCACCGAATGACGCGGGTGGAGGTCGCAGAACGTGACGCGCCGGTCGTGCTTGTCGAAGTACATCATCCGAGAGCCGCAGCATGGGTCGAGCGCGGGTGTGTTCATGCGTCCTCCCCCTCGTCTCGTACCGCCCCGTCGCAGGCGGGGTTCTCCGCGAGCACGCACTCGCCGTCCCTCGCGCAGGCCCCGTACCCTGATGGCTGACCGTCCCACGTGATCGGTGCGAAATGGATGCACCCCGAGCACGTCATCCCCGCCTCGTCGCCCACTCCCACTCCCTTCTCCTGATACTTACTCCTTATCTGCCCCACGCCCCGTCCGCGTCCCCCTCGCTCCACGTGCGAGCTGCGGGGACGTGCGTGACGTGGGGGTCCTCCGGTCCGTGGCGGTTTGCACGGCCCTTGCACGTGCTCACAGCCCGCCATCGCGATCCCCCATCCCCCTCGCGACCGCGGCGAACCCCTCGGCCGCCTGGGCGTCGCGGCCCGGCAGGACGTGGGCGTAGAGCCGGAGCGTCGTGGCCACGCTGCCGTGCCCGAGCCTCTCCGAGACCGTCTTGGGGTCGACCCCGGCGATCAGGAGCCACGTCGCGTGCGTGTGCCGCAGGCTGTGGAAGCTCGTGCACGGGTCGATGCCGAGGGCGTCCCGCATGGCCGCGAACTCGCGCGACACGGTCGTCGGCCTCATGTGCGAGCCGTCGACGGTGACGAGCGGCGTGTCCCTGCCGGTCGGCGCGAGGTACCGGTCCTGCCATGCCGCGTGCGCGCGGATCGTCGCGAGGTCGTCGCCCGTCACCGAGACGTTGCGCCTGCTCGAGGCGGTCTTCGGCCTCTGCCTGCGCACGACGCCCGCCCCCGACACCTCGACGCAGGTCGAGCTCACGGAGACGATCCCCCGGCGCTGCACGTCGCGCCTGCGCAGCGCGCACACCTCGCCCACGCGCAGCCCCGTGTGGAGCGAGACCCACGCCGCCATGGCGACGTTGCGCCGGCGCACCCCGACCGCCCCGACGGGGTCGCCGCCGTCGAGCACGGAGCGGAGCGCCGCCTCGAGCCGTGCGAAGTCGCCCTCGTCGTAGGCGGTCGCCGGGGCCGCACCGACGCGCGGCGAGTCGATGGCCGCCGCGGGGTTCGACGACGCGACCCCGACCGAGCACATCCACCCCCACGCCCCCCTGAGGAACCAGTGGCAACCGGCCACGGTCTGCGGGGAGAGCGGGCTCCCGTCCCGCGAGCCGCGGGCGAGCAGCTCGTCCCTGAGCCTCGCCAGGTCCATCGGCTCGACCGAGTCGGCACGCTCGCGGCCCAGGGCGGGCGAGACGTAGAGCCTGGCGTAGCCGCGATAGGTCCTGCAGGTGTTCGGGCTCGCCCCCGCGGCCTCGAGCGACCGCACGTACGCCTCGAGCACATCCGCGACCTTGGGTGACGTCCCGAGCCTCGCCGCCCCCTCGACCGTGGCGAGCCACTCCGCGGCGAGGGCGAGGGCCTCCTCGTCGGTGGACGCGGCGGGGAACCTCCGGTATGGCCTGAGCGGGCGACCGGTGACCCGGTTGACGCCGAGGTACGGCTGCACGTAGCGGATCCCGTCCCTGTCGTGCTTGACGACGAGCCGGACGTTCGCATCCCCGTCCTTCGTCACTCGAGTTTTCGACATTTTCCGGTTCCCCTCTCACAAGCGAGGTTGGAGGTTCTTATCTAATTCCTATTACTTAACATCTAAGGGTTTGGGGTGGCCTTGGGTGCCCGATTGGGTACCCCAGTGGGTTTCTACGCAGCTCAGATGGCGTGCAAGCCGCCCTTCTTGCCGTTCTTGCGGTTCGCTCGGCACCTTGCCTGGTACGCCTGGACCTGCTCCCACACCCCACTGTCGAAGACCGTCCCCCGCGTCCTCAGCATCTCGGGGTCGATGCAGTCCTCCTCGGACAGGAACTCCAGGAACTGCGCGCACTTGGGTGCACTCATGCCGAGGGACGACGCCAGCGACTGGAGCTGCCAGCGCTCGCCCACCGGGATCGTGGCACCCGGGGCGTTGGCGAGAAGCTGGCGCAGACCGACGAGGCGACCGTACCCGGCCCACCCGAACCTCCCCAGCACCGCCTTGACGCGGGTGTCGTACGTGACCTCGCGCGACCCCACCCTCAGCCATCGTGGGTACATCTCGTCGACGTCGGTCATCCCAGCGCCTCCCCCAGGCCGATGACCGGTATCCCGCACTCGTGCGCGACCGCGACCTCCAGCGACGAGCCGCGGCTGTCCCTCCACCCCGGCAGCACCACGACGGCGTCGGCGAAGATCGTCGTGGCGCCCGCCGGGCGCATGCCGTCCCACCCGTCGAGCATCGACGTCACGTCGATGGCGAGGCACTCGCGCTCCGTGAGCCCGTCCTCGTGCTCCGTGGAGGCGAACGGGAGCAGCCGGCACGGGTTCCAGACCTCGTGTCCGAGGGCCCGCAGCGCGTCCTCCGCGCGGTCGAACGCGGGCTTGTTGTGGCCGTCGACCCCTCGCATGGGACCGCTCAGGAAGACCCTCACGACGCATCGCCTCCCTCGTCTCCGCCGACGTGGCACATCGCGCGCAGGAACCGGTCGTCGTCGGTCGGCCGCCATCCGTCGGTGACCATGGCGTCGTACAGCCTGGCGTACCTGTCGGCGAGGATGCCCTCGACCGTCGGCCTTGCGTACCAGCTCGCGTACAGGCCGTCGCACGACCACAGGCACCCGAGCGTCTGCATGACCTCGTACAGGCTCGCCGTCCGGTCGCCCATGTAGGCGTCGAGCGCGTCGTCCGGACCGACCGGGGACGGTATCCCCTCGAGACCCTCCTCGTTCCTTCCCTCGACCATGTCCTTGTCATGCCTCCACGCGAGCACGAGCGACGCCAGTCCCGCGCGGGACCCGCCGACCCCGTACGACTCCGAGAGCGCGTGCCGCGCCATGCGCGAGAAGCTCGCCAGGTACAGCGCCGCGTGCGTCGCCTTGTCATGCCTCCACGACGCCTCCTGCCCCGTCTCCCCGCGCCTTCCGGGGACCGCGACCGAACTCGGGTCGATGGGGCCGTGGGCGTCGACGTAGACCTCGTATCCGCTCCCGACGTCCCCGTGGCGGAACGCGACGAGGTCGCCCTCCGTACCGCGGGCCGCGAGCCGCGCGGCGGCCGCCTTCGACGAGACGAGGTCCACGAACGAGAGGCCCCTCTCGAGCGCCGTGCTCCCGTACGGTGCGCCACCGTCGCGGAACTCGACGCCCCCGGGCATGGCGGCCCTGATCGCGGCGTCCTTGGCCGAGCGCCTGTGCTCGTCGCGGATCCTCATGGCCTCTCGCTCGGGCGTGTCCCACTCGGACCCCTCGGCCTCGATGACGCGCCTGCGCTCCGCCGGGTCGTCGAACTCCCCGGCGATGACGAGGGCGTCGAGGCTCGCCTGGTCGGCCCCGTCATCCGACGCCGCGCGCCGCGCCCTGGCGACGTCCTCGCGCCTCCGGCGGGTGGCCTTGGCCACGACCGCCTCGTCGACGTCGAGCATGAGCGCGCGCTGGAACCCACGGGCCGCCTCGACGGGCGAGAGCGTGCGCTTGTCGTCGGTCGCGAGCATGGCCACGGCCTCGTCGGCCGCATCGTAGGACCTGAAGCAGAGGACGTCGACGAGGTTCGAGGAGCCCTCTCCGTAGAGGCTCCAGAGCGCGCGCACGCGCCTCTCGCCGTCGACCACGCGGTAGGTCTGCCTGCCGTCCGGGTCCGTGCCGTCGGCGACCACGACCGGCGGGTTGAGCGGCTGGCCCCCCGTGGCCTCGATGCTCCTCGCCAGCGCGGCGACGTCCCCCATGTCCTGACGCGGGTTGGTCTCGCTGAGGCGTATCGACCTTAGCGGGACCGCTGCCTTGTAGCTGTCCATCACCTTTCTCCCTTCCATGGCTCTCTCCGGTAGTGGCATCCCTCCAGGCCCATCGCCCGCAGGTCCGCGAGGACGCGCGCCTTGACGGCGTCCTCGTCCCTGGGCGGGCACGCGACGGCGAAGGTGAGCAGCACCGCGTCACCCGAGGGCGGCTCGGGTATCCCCGCCGCCCGGCGGTACTCGCTGAACCCCATGGTGCTGTGGGTGTCGATGAGCGGCTTCCGTCCCATGGCGCACCCCCTAGAGGCATCCGAGGAACAGGAGCGCGAAGACGGCCAGGGCGCCGAGCGCCGCCTCGACCGTGACCCGGACCTGCTCGCGCAGCCAGTCGGCGTCATGCCCCATGGGCGTCGCCTCCCATCCGCCACGCGAGGGCCGAGTCGAGCGCCGCCCTCAGCACGCGGACCTCCCGCCTGTCGGCGTCATGCTGGGACCGCATCGCCCTCGCCCTGTCGGCGGCCCGCCCGCGTTCGAGCTCGATCCGCGCGACCTGTGACTCGAGCTCACGGACGCGCCTCGCGTACTCCCTGCGATCACCCATGACCTCGAGGACGCCCTCGGAGACGGGCGATGCGCAGCGTGTCGTGGCGTCCAGCTCGTCCTCGTACCCAAGCGCCCTGGCCACCTCGTCCAACCTGTGCTGCAGGTCCTCGCAGCGCCTGCTCAGACCGTTCCGCTCCGTCAGCCATGCGTCTCCGATGCGGGCGCACCAGCCTGCCAGGTCCTCGCCATCGTCACGGGACCCCGGGTACCCGAGCAGCTCGTCGAGAGGATCCGTCTCCTCGCTCATGCTCTTCCTCTCCTCGCCTTGAAGATCCTGACCGCCCTCATGAGGTTCGCGTAGCATCCCTGGCACAGGTACGCCCTGTCCGCCCCGGCGGCGACGTACCGCCGCACCGGCGCGATCTCCCACCACTGCGACCCGACCGGTGACTCGGAAGACCACGCGCCGCAGATCTCGCAGCGGTGGTCCCTCCCGTCACGGCGGGCGCGACTCCCGGTCACACCGCCACCGCGGCGCCAGCCGCCATCGCGACGGCACCGTCCATGGCTGGGATCACCCAGAGCCACAGGACGGCGGCAAATGCGATCATCCCGACGAGCAGACCGATCAGCACGCCGCACAGCAGCGCGTCGGAGACTCGTGGTACGCTTGCCAAGGCCGACTGGCCGTTCCGGGCGTCGATGCTGTCCAAGGCCGCGCCCGGTTCTTTCATATGTGTGCACTTCGTGTTCACTCTCTCGCTCTCTTCCGCGTTTCCGCTGGTAGCCTGCTGTTTTCATTTTTCTTTCATTTGTTTGGTCCTTTTTTTGGCCCGCGACTTGCGCGCGTAGAGCGCCTGGCGGGCCTTCCTCTCCTCCTCGATCCTCTTCGATTCCTCCTGGACGTCGCGGACCTCCTCGGCCATTCGCTCGCGCCGGGTCGACATGGTGCAGACCGAGCACCATCCCGTGCGGCTCGAGAGCGGCCTCGAGGTGCGGCGGCCGCACCTGGGGCATAGCCACCACCTCCTGAGCGAGATCCCGTACCGGTATGCCTGCATCTCGACGGCCGTGCTCGACCTTCCGAGCTCGTCGGCTATCGACTTCGCCCCGTCCCCGGCGTGCTCCTCGAGGTACTCGACCTCGCGGGTGGTCCATCTCATCGCGTCGGCTTCCCCGCCTCGAGCCACTTGCGGTACAGCTCCATGAGGATCGAGCCCATCCTCTCCAGTCGCAGCTCGCTCTCGGTGTATTCCGCACTCGTCTTCTCGCTCACCTGGCACCTCTTCCAACCCATCCGATCCGGAGCACAGCGACTGGCAGGGGTATCGAGCCCTCCCCCTCTTCCACGCGTCACGTCCCTCCGTATGTCACCATTGCCCTCGTGCACCGAATACCGGCAGGCGTGGTGCCCGGAAGACCGGGTACCGATGACGATTGGGGAAACATGGGTGATTCGTTGTCCGACATCGCGAAGAACGTCAGCAAGGTCGGGGAGAACATCACGAGTGCCACGGCGATACAGGCCATCGATCTCCTCGGTGACGACGAGATCGAAGAGCTGAGACTCCTGATAACCCATGACGATGAGATCCGGGACTTCTCACAAAACAGAATCGCCGAGAAGCCCGAGGTGAGGGGCATGTACGAACAGCTCTCCGACCTCGGATTGCTTCTTGCGCCACAACTCGCCGGAGGAGACATCATTGTTTTCGCGGTGTCCCCGAAGGTTGCATGGGCAATCGGACGTCACGACCGACATGTCGAGGACGAGAGGAAGAGGAAGCACAGGGAGCTGAGAAGGGAGCTCCTCGGATACCTCATCCAGGCCTCGTTCATCGTCCTTGGATGGCTCCTTGGTAGGATTGGCTAATGCCCTACCGTCTTTGACATGACACCCAAAAGAAACCCGACCACCAACGAGATGATTGCCTTCGCAACGAGGGCCATCATCTCGTCCCTTGACCAGTCCTCGAATGGCTTCTTCATGCGCAGCTCCTTTCCCGGGCGCCGCGCCTGCCAGTATTCGGTTGTCAAAGTGCCTTCGTGCCTAGCCCACGTTCACTGACCTCCGAACGGGCTTCGCTGGAACGGCCACGGGCCGTAGAATCTCCCGTGAGGGAGGTGATAGACATGGACAGCATTCTCAAGAAGATGGCGCTCAAGCAAGCGGTCGAGCTCACCCAGCACGCCGTCGACGCGACGGTCGGCGGAGCGCAGGCAATTTTCAGCCCAGAGGCGACGGTCGAGTATCTCGACACCCTCTACAAGAAGCTCTGTACGATGCACGAAGACGCCGAAAAGAACGACTAGATGAGAAGCTTCGCGGCCTCGACGGCAGCCCTCACCTCGTCCGGGGTCGCGGAGCCCTCCTTGTATCTATCCTTCGCCGTCTTCACGATCTCGATCAGGTATTTCCGAACCTCTTCGCGCTGATCGCTATTCATCGGCGGCCTCCAATCCCCCCCCGAGGCCGTCCCAGCGAAACCCATCCGGTTGTCAAGGTGCCTTCGTACCTGGACCGTCCCGTTATCCCGTGATGCTCGTGAGCCCCGCGAGCACGTCGAGCGAGCAGCCCAGCGCGTCCGCGAGCTTGCAAGCCGCGTCGAGGCTCGGTCCGTTCGTCTCGCTCTCGTAGCGGGCGATGGAGTTCACGTTCACCCCCGACGCGGCGGCGAGCTGCTCCTGCGTCATGTCGCGCTCGGCGCGCAGCGCGGCGAGGCGGTTCGAGAACGCGCGCCTGTCCAGTCCCCTCATCTACCTGTCACCTCCCTTTCGCATCCAGGGCCCGATGCAGCCCGCGCCGAACCCGAGCAGCAGGCACGCGTAGAGGAAGAGCCCCTCGCGCGGTCCCTCGGGCAGCAGGGTCGAGACGATGGCGAGCAGCGTCCCTCCCACGACGTACGGCAACGGTCTCATGTGGCCTCCAGACGGTAAAACTTGAACTCTCTGTTCAAGCTAAGACTCAGAATAGGTACCTTCGTGCACGGACTGTCCTGTTAAAGTTAATCTAATCAACCTTAAGCGGCAAAAAAATATCACTTACCTCGCAGCCGAGGAACCTACATACCGCCCGTGCCTGGTCAATGCTCATGGAACCCTGTTTGTCCTCATAAGACGAGTACGTTTGCCGTGTTACACCGAGATAATCCGCAACGGCCTGAAGCTTGACGCCCTTCCTCTCTCGGTATTCTTTCAACGTCTCCATATCCCTCCCTTCGACACCGTTGATGTTAAACAAACCAACATTGTCTTGTCAAGTAAATCTACCTAGAATGTTAAGAAATTCGAACACGTGAGGTAGACATGAGTATTGCTGAGAACATCAAGCGATTCCGCACCCAAGCAGGATGGACGCAAGAGCAACTCGCCGAGAAAGTCGACGTAACAAGACCAACCGTTACCCAATGGGAGACAGGCTGGTCACAGCCGCGCATGGGGGCCGTGGAGAGACTGGCGAAGGCATTCGGTGTCGACGTCTCCGCAATCGTCTCCGATGAGAACCACATCCCCGGCGCCCGTCCCATCAGGGCCAGCCGCCGCGCCACCGTGCCGCTGCGCCGCGTGGGGAAGGTGCACGCCGGCTCCCTTGAGGACGAGGAGCTGCTCGACGGCGAGGTCGAGGTGCCGGCGGACGTGGCCGAGGCGCACCCCAGGGCCGTGGCCATGCTCGTCGAGGGTGACTGCATGGACGAGCTCGTGCCCGAGGGCTGCCACGTGCTCGTCGACCCGACGATGACCGACCCGCACGACCGCTCGGTGGTGGTCATCGAGACCGAGGACTACGAGGCGACCATGCGCGAGTGGCGCGTGGTGGGCCAGACGCTCGTGCTCGTGGCCAGGAGCCACGGGACCCACGAGGACATGGTGTTCACGGACGACCGCCCGGTCAGGGTGCTGGGCACGGTCGTCTGGTTCCAGTCGGCGGGACAGATGGAGTAGAGATGAGTGTTTCTTATCACCTCGGGGAGTTTCCCCCGAGGAACGTCAACTGGGAGGCACTCGCCCCCTATCTCGCGAACGCCTCGGATGCCCTTGCGAGATACGACAGTTTCCTCGGAATCATCCCGAATCCAGAGATCCTCATCGCACCGATGATGATGCAGGAGGCCGTGACGTCATCGAGGATCGAGGGAACCCAGGCGACGGTCGGGGATGTCCTCGAGTTCAATGCCGGGAACACGGATGTCTCTCCAAACAAGAGGGACGACATCAGAGAGGTTGTCAACTATCAGGTCGCCGTCGAGACGGCGGAGGAGATGATGCGCGACATGCCCCTGTGTGGAAGGGTGATGAGATACGCCCACGAGATTCTCCTTAGCGGAGTGCGAGGCGAGATGAAGTCACCGGGGCGCTATCGCACCGATCAGAACTGGATTGGCGTCTCTGGGTCCAGAATCGAGGACGCGCGATACATCCCCGCGCCACCAGGCGCGCTCGAGGGGTGCATGCTCGCCTGGGAGACCTTCGTGAACCGGGACGATCTCCCCTCACTCTATAAGACAGCCGTTGCTCACGCCGAGTTCGAATCGATTCACCCATTCTGTGACGGGAACGGACGAATAGGCAGGATGCTCGTCCCACTCATGATGTGGAAGGACGGACTTCTGACGAACCCGTGCTTCTATCTGAGCGAGTTCTTCGATCGCTGCAATTCTGAGTATCAGGACAGGCTCCTTGCCGTGTCATCTGAGGGAGACTGGACAGGATGGTGCCAGTTCTTCCTCAGGGCGGTGCGCGATCAGGCAGTTGAGAACAACAAACGCGTCCACGGAATGTACGCACTCAATGAAGACCTCAAGCGCAGGCTTGCGGAGAAGAGCGGGTCCGCGCATGCGTCAATCGTCATTGACAAGTTGTTCGAGAAAGCAATCTTCTCGAGGTCCGAATTCGTGAAGATCGACGGCATGGACCCGCAGACGGTGCGCCGGATGCTGGGAATCCTAGAGAAGGAGGGCGTCATCCGCACGATACGGAGAGGCAGGGGAAGGACCTCGTCCATCATGGTATTCCCGGAGCTCCTCAGTTTGACCCAGGAGTGAGTAGTTGTTGCTCATGCAATTCAATCAAGGCGATTTGATTATAAGAAAACCTGGTTTGTAATAAACAAACGGGCTTGAGTCTCACGAGACAATCCTGGTTCCGGCCGACAGGGGAGATGGGTTAGAGGATGAGCATCACCGACAACGAGGATTTCTTTGACGAGAAGCGCATCTGGTCGAGAACGAAGGACAGCCTTCTCAGCTGTTACCTCAAGCCGTTCCTCAGCAAGACGCTTGGCTTCTCCAGGAACGGTTTCGTATACGTTGACGGCTTTTCAGGAAAGGGACGATTCGGCGAGTCGGGAGAGCTCGGATCTCCGCTGATCTTCGTCGAGAAGATGAACGAGCTGTATCCGAAGGCCCATCCCACCCACCCTCCTCTCAAGGTCCTCTTCTCGGAGACGGACGAAGCGAGCCTAGATAGGTTGAAGGTAAACGTCGCCAGCGGTTGCCGTTGCGCAACGCTATCGAGGGGAATCGAATATGTCCCAGAGGGTTTTGGGCGGGCCATGGCGGCGGCCTCGGAATACCAGAGGAACGGAAGGCCGGCCAGCACCTACTTCGTATACGCAGACCCATACGGGATAAAGGTTCTCGACCTGGATGTGCTGACCTCGCTCTCCAGATTCGGCCATTCCGAGGTTCTGGTCAACTTCTGCTCGGTCGGATTCATCAGGGATGCCCTGGCTGCAAGGAAGATATCTCGCGGCCTCCCCGAGGGCGTCAAGATCATCTCCGAGGAGTTCGACTCGGACACGCCGATGACCGAACGCCAGATGAGGCTCTCCAGGTCGATAGGGAGCGCTGAATGGATTGACCTCATCGAGAGGTATGGGGCCGAGGGTCATAGGAAGGGCAGCTATGCCTTCTGGGAGCTCGAGAGGCAGATAACCGACATCTTCTGTGCGAGTGCGCGCAAGAGCTACCGATACGTCACGAACATCCCCATCAAGGACATGAGCAGGAACGTGTCGAGAAACGGGGAGGTCAAATTCAGGCTGGTACACATGACGAACCACATGGACGGGTGCGTTCTCATGAACGACAACATGCTCAGACGTAACGATGACGCGCAGGTGATACAGGAGTCCCTTTTCACCATCGACCTTAGCGGCACGGGCGTGGACGAGGACGAGGTCGACGCATTCGTGAGAGACGGTCTATCCCGGGCATCTCCTGGGGAATCGATCAGAATGTGGGACATCGAGTCCAGGGTGATCAACAGGTTCGGGGTGTTCGAGAAGTCGCCCCAGACCCTTCGCAGATCCCTCTCCCCGCTTCTGGCGGAGGGCATCATCGAGCGCGTGCCAGTCTATGGGTCGGACGGGAAAGAGATGCTCAGAAACAGCTTCAGTAACCCGAAGCTCAAGGTGCGCCGCATATAAACGACCTGCTAGATGGTATAATTCTCCTATCCACCAACACACATAGCAAAGGAGGCCGACATGGGCAAGCTCGGGCACATCACGAGGAAGAGCATGCTCTACAAGACGGGTGTCGAATATGGCGACTGGGCAATGAACCACGTCCAGGGGTGTAGCCACGGATGCAGGTACCCCTGCTATGCCTACCTCATGGCCAAGAGGTTCGGGAGGGCGAGATCATACGAGGACTGGTGCTCTCCGGCCATCGTCGACAACACGCTTGACCTTCTCCGCTCAGAGCTTCCAAGGCTCGGCAAGAAGATCTCGACGGTGCAGCTCTGCTTCACCACCGACCCGTTCATGTACGGATACGACGAGATCAGGGACATGAGCATCGAGGCCATCGGGATCATCAACTCGTTCGGGATCCCGTGCGTCGCCCTCAGCAAGGGCATACTTCCGTCCGAGCTCTCGAGGCTGTCCAAAGACAACATCTACGGAATCACGCTCGTGTCGCTCGGCGAGGGGTATCGAGAGCGCATGGAACCCGGCGCGGCTCCGTACTCCAAACGCATCTCCGCGCTCGAGGCGCTTCACGCCGCCGGGCACAAGACCTGGGTGAGCATCGAGCCGTACCCAACCCCGAACATCCTCGACCAGGAGCTCGCGCCGATACTCGAGCGGGTCTCGTTCGCCGACAGAGTAATCTTCGGCCGCACGCACTACAGCAAGCTCGTGAGCTCGTACCCAGGATGCCGCGAGTTCTACGACCGCTCGGCGCACGAGGTCATCGACTTCTGTGAGAGCAGGGGGATTTCATGGCACATCAAGGAAGGCACGATGCAGGATGAGGTGGCGCCCCAGGAGTAACAAGACGCCCTGTCACTGTTCAAGCAGCGACAGGGCGAGCGTTCGACAACGACTCGGAAGGGGTTGTCATGGCACATCATAGCAGTCGCAGGCTCTCGCTTGATGGACTCTCGAACCGCGGCGAGAACGGCGTGGGATACTGGTATGCCTGCGACGCTCAGAGCCTGTTCGGTTATTCGAAGTGGCAGAACCTCGAGGTTGCAATCAAGAGGGCGGTGACGTCGACCGAGACCTCGAAAACGGCAGGCGAGAACCATTTTGCTGACTTCGGCAAAATGGTCGACCTCGGGAGCGAAGCACGGCGCCGTATGGACGACCACGAACTCACGCGCTGTGCCTGCCATCCCATCGGGGCGGAGCCTCGAAGGGAGGCGTGTCAAGTATGACGCAGAACGGGTCGCCCAGGACCGCAGTCATCTACGCTCGCTTCTCGTGCTCGAAGCAACGCGAGGCGTCGATCGAGGACCAGCTGAGGGTATGCCGCGACTGGTGCGGGCGAGAGGGATACGCGGTCGTCGCAGAGTACGCCGACCATGCCCTCAGCGGCCGCACCGATGACCGGCCGAAGTTCCAGGAGATGATCGCGAACGCCGGGGAGAGCGAGATCGTCCTCGTCTACATGATGGACCGCTTCAGCCGCGACGCTTTCGACGCGCCGATCTACAAGCGCGAGCTCGCGAAGCACGGTGTGAGGTTGGTCTCCGCCCTCGAGGCCATCCCTGACTCCCCCGAGGGCATCATCTACGAGAAGCTCCTCGAGGGAATCGCCGCCTGCGAGTCCGCGAAGACCTCCGTGCGCACGAAGCGCGGCATGGAGGGCAACGCACTCAAGTGCATGGACAACGGCGTGAGGGTCTATGGGTACCACCCTGACTCCGACGGTCACTACCAGATCGTGCCCGGCGAGGCGGAGATCGTCCGCGAGGCGTTCGGTAGGCGGATCGCCGGCGAGACGTGCGGGTCGATAGCCGAGGATCTCGCCCAGCGGGGCGTAAGGACCTATACCGGAAGGCCCTGCGGGTACACCATGGTCTACAAGATGCTCCAGAACGAGAAGTATCGCGGCATCTACATCTTCGGCAACGTTCGACGGGAGGGCGGCATGCCCAGGATCATCGACGACGGGACGTTCGACCGCGCACAGCACGTCCAGGGCAAGAAGCAGCGCGCCGACGAGGACTGGGGCGACTTCGTCCTGTCCGGGCGCGTGATCTGCTCCGCGTGCGGGCGCACGATGCCGGGCGTCTCGGGGCGCAGCCACACCGGGGCAAAGCACGAGTACTACGGCTGCAAGCACTGCGACATGAAGGCGGTGAGGCGCGACTGGCTCGAAGGGGAGACCGTCGAGGCCCTCCGCACCATCCTGAGCGACCGCGACGAGGCCCTCAGGATAGCCCAGATGGTCGTGGACTCCCAGACCGACCACTTGGCCGACGAGGAGAGGAAGCGCGCCACAGCGGCGCTCAGATCCGCGGAGAACGGCATGAGGAACCTCCTTGCCGCAGTCGAGCAGGGAATCATGGTACCCGGGACGAAGGAGCGCATAGGACAGCTCAAGGAGCAGCAGGCCCGTGCCAGGCGTGACCTCGAGTCCCTCGACGCATGCAAGCTGGACGCCGTGGTCTTCGCCGACTTCCTCCAGTCGGGAACCCTTCTGGATGACCGCTCCCTGCTCGACGCCTTCGTGTATCAGGCTCTCGTGTCCGAGGAGTGCGTGCTGGTCACGCTCAACTACGACGACAGAAAATTAGAACCCGCGAGAGTCAGCCTCTCACGGGTTCTAACAGATTGTGTATGGCTCCCCGGGCAGGATTCGAACCTGCGACACGCTGATTAACAGTCAGCTGCGCTACCACTGCGCCACCGGGGAATGCACTTCGACGCAAGGCAAGAGTATACAGATACATCGTCCCCATGCAAGCGAGAACTTTGCCCTTTTCCCTTCCCTAGATATAGTCCTTGAGGGACGCGGAGCGCGAGGGATGGCGGAGCTTGGCAAGCGTCTTGCTCTCGATCTGGCGAATACGCTCACGCGTTACGCCGAACTCGCGACCAACCTCCTCGAGCGTGCGTGGATGACCGTCCTCGAGACCAAATCGAAACTTGATGACCTTGCGCTCACGCTCCGCGAGCCCGTCGAGCACACTGTCGAGCTGCTCGCGGAGCATGCTCTCGGACGCGGCGTCGGGCGGCGCCACGGCAGACGAGTCCTCGATGAAGTCACCGAGCTGGGAATCCTCCTCCTCGCCGATAGGCGTCTCAAGGGAAACCGGCTCCTGGCTGATCTTCTGGATCTCGCGCACGCGCTCGGCGGAGATGCCCATCTCGTCGGCGATCTCCTCGGGCGTGGGATCGCGGCCGAGGTCCTGCAGGAGCTGCCTCTGCACGCGGATGAGCTTGTTGATGGTCTCGACCATATGCACGGGTATGCGGATGGTGCGTGCCTGATCAGCGATGGCACGGGTGATGGCCTGACGAATCCACCAGGTGGCGTATGTCGAGAACTTGAAGCCCTTGGTGTAGTCGAACTTCTCGACGGCACGGATGAGACCGAGGTTTCCCTCCTGGATAAGATCGAGGAAGAGCATGCCACGGCCCACGTAGCGCTTGGCGATGGATACGACCAGGCGAAGGTTCGCGGAGATGAGCTGCTGCTTGGCGTCGAGACCCACCTGTTCTATGCGCATGAGACGCCGCATCTCGGCACGCGTGAGCTCGACGTCGCCATTCTCGGCGGCCTCGAGCTTCTCGCCAGCATCGGTGCCCGCCTCGATCTTCATGGCGAGATGGACCTCCTCGTCGGCAGTGAGAAGGTCGACCTTGCCTATCTCCTTGAGGTACATGCGGACCGGGTCGCCGGTAAGCATGACCGTCGAGGTGTCCTGTCGACGCGCACGAGCGCGAGACGACCGCTTGGGCTTGGTCGTCTTGGCCTTGGGGACGGAGCGAAGCGCCTCCTTGACCTCCTTGGCCTCGTTTACGACCTCTGACTCCTCGTCATCGTCCTCGTTCTCATCATCGTCATCGTTGGACGAGAAGCCATCGTCGTCGAAATCGCCATCGTCCACGCTAAAGTCATCCACGCCCGTGGTGGGCATCTCGGCATCACCAGAGGTGGTGACCTCGATTCCCTTGGCGCGGATGCCGTCATAGAGGTCGGAGAGCTCGTCGCCATCCACATCGAGGTCATGGATGGCAACCTGGATGTCATCCTCGCTCACGTTGCCGCCCTTGGCGGTGGCCACCAACGCGTCGACGACCTTGCTGAGTTCGTCGGAAAGCTTGATGTCCTTCGTCTTCTTAGATGTCACGTATGTCCCTTCGACGTTCTAACTTGTGGAGTGATACCCAAAACTACTGTCCTTGAACCGCAGAAAGGCATTTTATCAGCTCGTTCACCCGTTTCTGCAGTGCAGTCGCCTCCTTGAACAGGCTCTCCGTCTCGGAATCGGGTATGGAGGCCGATCCGGCACGTAGTCGAGACTTGATCTCGCGAATGCGGCGGCGACTCGAGTAGAGCTCCACCGTATCCACGAGGAGCCGAGCCTTCGTTCCGGTGTCGAGCTCCTCCTCGGAGGCCACACGCCCTGACGAGAGAATCCGCGTGGCGTCCGGCTCCACGGCCACGGCGGCGGCCACCACGTCGGCGGGACCCGCGCCCTCCGGCGTGGCGAGCATGGCCCACGCCATCGACTCGTGACGCGCATCGGCCCAGGAGAACGTGGCGATACGGTCGGCGAAGGGCCTCACGGAACCCGGCGAGGCGGCGAGGAGCGCCAGGAGCTCTCGCTCGGAGGTCACCTGCATGCGCTCGTCGGCAGAAAGCGCCATGAGCAGCGGACGCGAAGAGGCGGTATCGGGATAGTCGGGTACGTAATCGTCGAGGGCATCCTCGTAGCCTGCGGCCTCGCGCACGACGGCGGGCCGCTGCCCCTGCGGACGCGCTGACTCACGTGACGAGTCCGTCACGGGCTTCTCACGGATGATGCGTTTGGTCTTCTCGGGATCCATGCCGAGCGCGTCGGCGAGACGCACGGCGTAGGTGTCGAGCACCACGGAATGCTTGAGCGGCGCGAGCACCTGCGCCATCTCGTCGAGCGCCTTCACACGCCTGCCGGGAACCGACAGGTCCGCTCCGGTAAGGCGCTTCTCAAAGACGAAGTCCATCAGCGGCTGGGCGTTGTCGAGGTAGCCCTGCAGCTCGGAAGGCCTATGGGTGGAAAGGAACTCCATCGGGTCCTGGTTGTCGGGCAAAACCACGCATACGAGAGCCGCCGAGGTCTTGTCAATGAACTGGACCGCCCGCTCGGCAGCACGCTGGCCAGCCGCATCCCCGTCAAACATGCAGACAATCTTCGAGACGCGCTGGCGCTCCATGAGCTTGATGTGGTCTGCCGTGAACGCCGTCCCGAGGGCGGCCACCGCGTTGGTGTAGCCGTTCTCGTGCATGGAGATGACGTCCGTGTATCCTTCGCAGATGACCGCGACGCCCGTGGCGACCATGGTCTCCTTGGCCCGGTCGTAGGCAAAGAGGTGCTTCCTCTTGTTGAAGGTGACCGTGTCGCGCGTGTTGACGTACTTGCCGGTGTTGACCGGCTTGTCCTTGGCGAGCACCCGGCCGCCGAAGGCGATGGTGCACCCGCGCTCGTCGTGGATGGGAAACATCACGCGCTCGAAGAAGCGGTCCGAGAGACGGCCGTTGCGCTCAACGGCCAGGTCGCAGGCGTACATCTCCTGCGCCGAGAAGCCCTTCTCGCGCAGGTGCCCCACGAGGGCGCCGCGACCCGGCGCGTAGCCGAGGTTCCACCGCCTGCAGACGTCGGAGCCAAAGCCCCGACCGGCGAAGTAGCTCCTGGCCGCCCGTGCATCCTCTCCCCTGCTGCGCATGAGCATGGTGGCGTAGAACGCCTCGGCCTCGGCGAGACAGCTGAGCAGCCGGTTCTTCTTCGGTCCTCGGGCGGCGCCCTGCTCCTCGGCAAGCTCGATGCCCGCTCGCTCGGCCAGCGCGCGTATGGCGTCAGGGAACTCGAGGTTATCCCGCTTCATGACGTAGGAGAAGACATCGCCCCCCTCTCCGCAGCCGAAGCAGTGCCAGAGGCCCGTGTCGGGATTGACCTTGAACGACGGGGTCTTCTCGCCGTGGAAGGGGCAGCAGCCCCAGAACTCCCGACCTCGCTGCCGCAGCTCGACGGTCTCGCCCACCAGGGTGACGATGTCCGTCGCCTGGCGCACCCGCTCCTTGTCCTCGTCGGTTATCAACGCACGCCCCCCACGCCCGAGTTGCCGAGGTTTTCCCTCGTCCACCCAATGTTAGCAAGCACGGCGGACGTCAACGCGTCGCGCGACTCGAACCTTTGGGGTGCACGAAGGTAACGCATGAAGACGACCTTCGCATCGACACCGTAGAGGTCGCCCGTAAAGCCGATGAGGTTGGCCTCGAGCATGGCGTGGGGTGCCACCTGGAAGCTCCTGGGGGTACCGACGTTGACGGCGGCAGGCCAGGCCACGTCCCCGTCCACGAAGTAGCACGCATAGACACCGTCGGCGGGGATGCAGTCCCTTGGATCAAGCGCGATGTTCGCCGTTGGGAAGCCGAATCCGGTACCCTCGCCACGACCGTGCTCCACCGTCCCGCGCACGAAGTGATGACGGCACAGCAGGCGCGCGGCCTCCTCGGGATTACCTTCCATGAGGAGGTGGCGAACGCGCGTCGATGAGACGGGGGCACCACCCCAGCCCATCAGGTCATGGCCGTAGGCCTCAAAACCGCGTACGCGACCGAGCTCGGCGATGGCCGCAGGAGTGCCCGCGCCATCGGCGCCGAAGGTGAAGTTGGACCCCACGTGGATGGCGGCGGGGTGCACGATGGCTCCGAGCATGCCATCGAGGAAGTCGACGTAGGAGTTGCGCGAGAACTCCCATGTGAAGTCGAAGATGATGATGGCGTCCGCCCCCGTAAGCGCGAGGGAGCGCACGCGGTCGGCATCGGAGAGAAGACGCAGGGGTGGGCGGTGCGAGAGCACCTCGGAAGGGTCGGGGTCAAAGCTCACGACCGCCAGGGGCAGACCGCGTCGGTGCGCATCGCCTCGGGCGGCCTCGATGATGGCACGATGTCCCATGTGCAGACCGTCGAAGGCGCCGATCACGCACACGAAGTCGCGATCGGGACCAAGCGTGCAGCCGTCCGCGAGATACGCGCGGGCGCCGGACAGCCTCAAGGGCTCGCCGAGACGGGCGTCGGAGAGCAGCGAGGCGCGAACGACAGCACGCGCCACATCCCCCGAAACCGGATACGTGACCTCGTCGAACGTGTCGGTCACCCTCGCACCCCCATGATTCCCTGCGGAAAGTTGACGGTACAGGAAAGCTGGCCTCCCGTGCACTCCCAGATGCCGTAGAGCCGCGAGTCCGAGACGAGCGCGACCTGCTCGCCATGGTGCGGGGCGCGCTCCACGCCGTCCGTCACGACGATGCCTGCCGCGATCCTTCGACCGCAGGACACGTCGACGAGCTCGGCGGCATCCACGCGACGGGCAGGGACGCCGAGCGCGCGAAGCGGGTCAAGCGCGTGAGCGAGAACCTCCTGTGGCGAGGTGGCGGCATGGACATCCTCCTGGAGCGCGATGCAGGAGGACAGCGCGACGGCACCCGAGCTGGTACGACAAAGGGCCTCGAGGTGCGCGGCACCTCCGGTCGCGCGACCGATGTCGCGCGCAAGACTCCTGATGTAGGTTCCCTTCGACACCGTGAACATACAGTCCCACCGGGTAACGCCATCCACGGAGCCAATCCCGAGAAGACACGCGGAGAAGACCTCCACACGACGGGCCGGAAGCGACACGACCTCACCCGCACGGGCGCGGTCGTACGAGCGTCGCCCGCCGACCGATATCGCGGAGTACGCGGGTGGCACCTGGTCCTGCTCGCCCACGAGCGAGTCGAGAAGGTCCGTGGCATAGGCGTGGTCCCCCACGCGGTCCGGCGTGGGCATCACGCGCGTGACGAGACCCTCGACATCGTCGGTGTCGGTCTCATGGCCGAACGCTATGGTCGCGCGATACGACTTGCGCTCCGCCGTAAGGTATCCCATAAGGCGCGTACCCTGCCCGATTCCCACGACCAGGACGCCAGACGCCGCAGGGTCGAGCGTGCCGGCATGCCCCACGCGCCTCTCGCCGACGGCCCGACGCACGCAGTTGACCACGTCGTGGCTCGTCATCCCGACGGGCTTGTCGATGCCGAGAAGTGCGTTGATGCCGCTCTCGCCTCGCCTCACTGGGCGGCACCGTCCTCGGCGGGGTCGTCGAAGAGGGCGACGAGCCCGGGCAGGGTCATGGAGAGCGCCTGGTCGATGTCACCCTCGATCGTGAAGCCAGCCGCGGCCTTGTGCCCTCCGCCCCCGAGTCCGCGTGCCACGGACGAGATGTCGAGGTCGGTCTTGGCCCGCAGGTTACCGCGCACCTCGCCGCCCGGTACCTCCTTGAGGAAGAGCGCGACCTCGCTTCCCTCGACGCAGCGTACGATGTCGATGAGGCCGTCGCATTCGTCGACCGACACGCCCGTGGCCTCGAGGTCGGCCGTGGTGGCATAGCTGTAGGCGATCCTGCCGTGCTCGAACGTGGTGATGCGACCAAGCACCTTGGCCTCCAGATGCATGTAGGCGAGACGGTCGCTCTGGTAGACGCGCAGAGCGACCTCCGAGGGACTCGCGCCCGCATCGACGAGGACGCTTGCGGTCTCGAACGCCTCGCAGTCGGCGTTCTGGTACTGAAAGCGGCCGGTGTCGGTGACTATGGCACAGAAGAGGTTCTGCGCTGTGGTGTCGGAGATGCTGTGCGTCACATGGAAGGCGAACTCGGCGATGATCACGCCTGTGGCGGCGGCATCCGGCCGTACCACGCCGGCATCCCAGAATCGATCATCCGCCGGGTGGTGATCGAACACAGCGACCTTGCGCGAGCGACCGAGCACGACCTGCGCCTCGTTGAGACGACTTGGATGCGAGAGGTCCACGCAGATGAACAGATCGGGGTCAAGGTGGTAGTCGACCACGTGAACCAGGCGCTCGACCCCGGGTAGAAACCGATATACACGCGGAATCGGACCGGGATCGGCGAGCAGGCACGTGACCGACTTTTCGGGCCATGCGGACTCGATGACCTCGGCCAGGCCAAGCGTCGAACCGATGGCGTCACCGTCAGGCGACGTATGGGCGCAGATCGCAATCGTCTGGGACTCCTCGAGAAGCTCCGACAGCTCGTCGAAACTCACCGACTGCCCCATAAAGGCAGATACCCTCACTACTCTTCAGTCCCCTGTTCGTCGGTCATGTCTTCCTGGTCCGTCCCTATCGGATAGCCGTACTCGTCCTTCTCGACGCCCAACGTGGGAGGCACCACCTCGAGGGCACGAGAGATGCGCTCGGCCTCGTCGGTGGTCGTGTCGATCTGGAAGGCGATCTCGGGAGTGACGCGCCAGCCGAGGGCGTGGCCCAGAAGCGAGCGAATCCGACCCTTGGCGCGGCCAAGCGCCGCGGAGACCTCCTCATAGCGAGAGGCGTCACAGCTCACATACGCCCTCAGGAACGACTTGTCGACAGAGACCTCGACACCCGTGAGTGTCACGAGCGAGAGGCTGGGATCGGATATCTCAAAGAGCAGGATGCTTGCGAGCTTCTCGCGTGCGAGCTCGTTGGTCCTGCGCGAAAACTGGTTCTGCTTCATCTCTCGCCTACTCCGTACGTGCGACCTCTTCGATGTGGTATGCCTCGATCTGGTCGCCGGGGTGAATGTCCTGGAAGTTCTCGAGACCGATGCCGCACTCGAAGCCTGCCTTGACGCTCTTGACATCGTCCTTGAAGCGACGCAGCGAGGCAATCTTGCCCTCGTAGACCACGATGCCATCGCGGACGAGACGGACGAGGTCGTCACGACCGACTTCGCCCTCGGCAACCATGCAGCCGGCTGCGATGCCGACCTTGGGTACCTTGAAGGTGTCACGGACCTCGGCGACGCCCGTCTGGGTCTCCTGCTCGGTGGGCTTGAGCATGCCTATGCGGGCGGCATTGATCTCTTCGATCGCCTTGTAGATGACGCTGTAGGTGCGAATCTCCACACCGTCATGCTCTGCGGCTACACGCGCCTTCGCCTCCGGACGCACGCCGAAGCCGATGATGATGGCGTTCGAGGCATCCGCGAGAATGACGTCGGTCTCGGTGATGGCACCCACCGCGGAGTGGATCGTGTTGATGCGGACCTCCGACTGGTCCATCTTGTCGAGCGAGTCCTGGAGGGCCTCGATGGAGCCTTGCACGTCGGCCTTGATGATGAGGTTGAGCTCCTTGACCTCGGCGTCCTCCATCGTGGCGAAGAGGTTCTCGAGCGTGACGTGCTTGACGCGGTTCTGCTCCTCGATGCGGGCCTTGAGCGCGCGCTGGTCGGCGAGGTCGCGGGCTTCGCGATCGTCCTGGAACACGCGGAACTCGTCACCGGCCATGGGCACGTTCTGGAGGCCGAGGATCTCCACGGCATCAGAGGGGCTCGCCACGGTGACGGGGTTGCCCTTGGGGTCGGCCATGGCGCGGACGTGTCCGTACGAAAGGCCGGCGACGAGAGTGTCACCCACGCGGAGGGTACCGCGGTTCACGAGGACGGTGGCCACGGAACCACGACCGCGGTCGAGCTTGGCCTCGAGCACGTACCCCGAGGCGAAGGTGTCGGGATTGGCCTTGAGCTCGAGGACGTCGGCCTCGAGGAGCACGGTCTCGAGCAGCTCGTCGATGCCGATCTTCTTCTTTGCGGAGATGTCGACGAACATGTTCTTGCCGCCCCATTCCTCGGGGATGACACCGTACTCGACGAGCTCCTGGCGGACGCGGCTGGGATCGGCACCAGGCTTGTCGATCTTGTTGACGGCCACGATGATGGGCACGTTGGCGGCCTGGGCGTGGTGGATGGACTCGATGGTCTGGGGCATGACGCCGTCGTCGGCGGCGACGATCAGGATGACGATGTCGGTGACCTTGGCACCACGGGCACGCATGGCGGTGAACGTCTCGTGACCAGGGGTATCGATGAAGGTGATCGCGCGACCCTTGATCGTGACCTGCGAGGCACCGATGGCCTGGGTGATGCCGCCTGCCTCGCCCGCAGCGACGCCGGTGTGGCGGATGGCGTCGAGAAGCGACGTCTTGCCGTGGTCGACGTGACCCATGACGGTGACCACGGGCGGACGCGGCTTGAGGTCCTTCGTGTCGTCATAGAAGCTGAAGGAGTTCTCCTCCTCCTTGCTCATGATCTTGACGTCGCGGTCGAGGTCGTCGGCGACGACCTCGATGAGGTCGTCCGACATGGACTCGGTGAGCGTGAGCGGGGTTCCCAGGAGGAAGAGGCGCTTGATGATGTCGTTGGCGGGCACGCCGAGAAGCTCGGAAAGCTGCTGGACCGTGGAGCCCTGCGGGATCTTGACCGTGTCAAGCTGCGAGAGGTCCTGGTCGTTTGCGATGGCGTCCTCGATGCGCTCCTTCTCGGCCGCCTCCTCGGCCTGCTTGACCCTGCGCTCCTTGCGGCGCCTACGACGTCCGGTGGATTCGCGTGACGCCTCCTCGACGGCCTCGCGGGCCTCGTCGAGCACATGGCTTCGGCTGTAGACCTCGGCCTCGCGGGCCATGCGGCTGTAGCGATCCTCCTCGTCACCACCGCGGCGCGAGCTCTTCTTGCCCTTGTGCGCATGGCTGTCCGAATCGCCGGCAGCGGGCTGCTGCTGGGAGGCTGGTGCCGCAGTCGCCTGCTTCTTCGCGGGATGGGACTCGCCCTCCTCGCGCTTGGCTGCGGGACGCCGGACGCCCTTGCTCTCCGCCTTCTTCTGGGCGGCCTCCTCCGCCTGCTGCTTCAGGACCTGCTCCTGCTGGGCGATCTGGTCGAGCAGGCTCGTGAAGGACTGGGCGACTTTGGGAGCGGTATCCTTCACGCGGTTGCGCTCGGCCTCCTCGGCAGCCTTCCTCTCGGCGGCAGCACGTTCCTCCTCGGCCTTCTTGCGCGCGGCCTCGGCGGCGGCACGCTTGCGCTCCTCCTCCGCACGCTCCTTCTCACGGCGCTTCTCGGCCTCTATGCGGTCCTTCTCGGCCTGCTCGGCAGCGACGCGCGCCTGCTCGGCGACGGCCTCCTTCTCAGCCCGCTTGGATGCCTCGATCTCGGCCGCGCGGGCGTCGAGAACAGGCTTGAGCTTCTTGCGCACGATGGAGACGTAGGCATCCTCGAGCGTGGAGGACGCCGACTTGGCCGGAATCTTCATCTCGGCGAGATAGTCGAGCATCTCCTTGCTCGTCATGCCATATTCCTTGGCAAGGTCATGAACGCGAGTCTTTGCCATGTAACCAACCTTCCGAAGTTCGGGCTTGCGCCACGATGGGTGAGACGAATGGGTGCGGAATCCGAGCTAGATGAGGGAGTCGGGATCGGACGAGACCTCCGCCTCGGCCATCTTCTCGTGAATGCCGCAGTAGCGCGAGCCGGGGCGTGCCATGTTGCGGCAGGGAACCCCGGTGGGGCTCACGTACTCGCAGCGATGTGCCTCGTCATCCTCGGCCGCGGCAGTCTCGGCGGTGACCTTGGGCAGGTCGCGCAGGACTCCCGAGGCGAGCGACTCGTTCTTGATGTCGATATGGACGCCGGTGAGACGGGCGGCGAGCCGGGCGTTCTGACCCTCCTTGCCGATGGCGAGGGAGAGCTGGTCGTCGGGCACGATGACCGTGGCGTAGTTGTTCTCGGCGTCCACGATCACGCGAGACACGCGGGCGGGCGAAAGGGCACTTGCCACGCACTTCGCAGGGTCGTCGGACCAGAGGACCACGTCCACGCGCTCGCCGCGGAGCTCCGAGACCACGGTGCGCACGCGGCTGCCCTTGGGACCGACGCATGCCCCCACGGGGTCGAGGCGGTCATCAGAGCTGGAAACGGCTATCTTGGAGCGCACCCCGGGCTCGCGAGCGATGGAGCGAATCTCGACGATGCCGTCGTATACCTCGGGCACCTCGAGCTCGAAGAGCCTGCGGATGAGATCCGGGTGCGTGCGCGAGACGACGATGGGCGGCCTCTGGCGCTCGCCGCGAACCACGGGCTGAACGCTGTTGGGGTCACGGACGTCGATGATGATCGCCTTCAGCCGCTGGTTGTGCGTGTAGCGCTCGCCTGCGGGACGTTCGTTGCGCTCCTCGGGGAAGCGGCGCTGGTCGAAGTGCGGAAGCTCGGCCTCCACGCCCTCGCGGATCTTGATGATCGTGAAGTCGGGCGTGGTCTGGAGGACGGTGCCGGTGATGATGTCACCGACGCGGTCCGAGAACTCCTCGTAAATCTGCGCACGGGCGGCGTTGCGCACGAGCTGCTTGATCTCTGACTTGGCATGCTGCGCGGCGATGCGGCTCGTGTCGGGCGGCGTGACGTCGACCTCGTCGAACTCGGTGAACTCCCCGGTCTCGTCATCGAAGGAGTCGTCCTTGGGGACGAGCTCGTAGACGTACACCTTGCCGGTGGTGCGGTCGATCGTGACGCGGGCCCCCCAGTCGAGGTGAAGGACGTCTGCATAGCTCTTGGCGAGCGACTGCTCGAGACGGTCGAGCAGATAGAGCTCATCGATGTGCTTCTCCTGGCAGAGCGCGATGAGCGCCTCCATCATCTCAGATGCCATGGTGCTGTTCCTTCCTGCTAGTTGCTCTTCCCGGTCTTGCCCGGGAGGTCGAAGTTTGGCTTGATGACGCACTTCCTTATCTGTTCGAGCGGGATGCGAATCTCGCCCTCGTCATCGGCGTCGATGCCGATGACCCCATCCCCGTCGATGCCAAGGAGCTTGCCCGAGAACTTGCGACGGCCCTCGGTGGCAGTCGTGCTGAGGGAGACCTCCTCGCCAACGAAGCGCTCGAAGTCGCGTGGCTTGCGCAGGGGACGCGCCAGGCCAGGCGATGACACCTCGAGCGTGAACGACCCTGGGAACGGGTCGAGCCCGTCGATGGCGGTCGAGATCCACTCGGTCTGCTCGGCGACCTCGTCGAGCGTAATGGCAGCGGCGGTCTCGTCAGCGCTGTCGATGCGAACGCGAACCGTGGGATTCTTGGTCGCGCCAACCATCTCCACGTCGACGACGTCGATCCCGTGCTCGGCCGCGAGCGGCTCGAGCGCGTCGATGATGGCCTTCTCGGCACCATCCTTGGGCATGTCCCCTCCTCTTTGCTCGCCTCGCTTACATACAGAAAGGAAGCAGGGCGAGACGTTCCACCCCACTTCCTACGAGTACGTTGCATCAACTACGGTGACCACTATACCATCTGACCAGCTCGCGTCAAGTTTTGGGCCGCAAGGACCCACACCGCGCTCCACGACAACCCCACACGGCGCACCGGTGAGGCGGAGGAACTAGATGACGATGTTGACGAGACGGCCCTTCACGACGATGACCTTCCGTATGGTCTTGCCCGCGAGCTGGTCGGCGATGGCAGCCTTGCCCGCCTCGGCGACCTCGTCTTCGGAGGCGTCGGCGGCAACCGTCGCGTGGCCACGAACCTTGCCCCTGATCTGGACGGCGATCTCGACCTGGTCGGCCTTGGCCTGCTCGGGATCGAACGCGGGCCATGGCTCGTTGTAAACGGAGCCGCTGCGTCCGAGCGCCTCGTGGAAGAGCTCCTCGGCCCAGTGCGGGCAGATGGGGGCGAGCACGGTCACGATGTCGTAGGCCACCCTATAGCAGAGCGCGGCATCGCGCTGGTCGGCGGGAACGTCGTTCACGTACCTGCTTGCAGCATTGGTGATCTCCATGACGGCCGAGATCGCGGTGTTGAACTGAGAGCGGTCGAAGTCCTGCGTGCACCTCATCCCCATGCCGTTGAGCACGCGGTTGAGCTCGGCGGCCTCGCCTCCAAGCGAGGAGGGGTCGAGGGCCGCCTCGGCGTCGGCGGTCTGCGCGAGAAGCCACACGATGCGCCACGCGCGCCTGATGAAGCGGTTGGCCCCGGCGACGGCCTCGGGATCCCAGTTGAAGTCCTTCTCGGGCGGGGCCACGAAGAGGATGGCGAGACGCATGGTGTCGGCACCGAACGGCTCGATGACGCTCGATGGTGGTACCACGTTGCCCTTGGACTTGGACATCGTGTCACCGTTCTCGTCCTTGACCATGCCCTGGCAGAGCAGGTTGGTGAAGGGCTCGTCCACATCGAGCATGCCGAGGTCGCGGAGGACCTTGGTCCAGAAGCGCGAGTAGAGCAGGTGCAGGATGGCGTGCTCGATGCCACCGACGTAGTTGTCCACCGACATCCAGCGGTCGACCGCCTCGCGCGAGAAGGGCGCCGTGTCGTTGTGCGGGTCGCAGTAGCGAAGGTAGTACCAGCTGGAGCACGTGAACGTGTCCATGGTGTCGGTGATTCGCCTCGCGGGCCCTCCGCACCTCGGGCAGGTGGTCTCATAGAACGACGCGTACTCGGCCAACGTGTCGCCCGCACCGAGGTTGAGGTCATCGGGCAAAAGGACGGGCAGCTGGTCTTCGGGTACGGGCACGTCACCACAGCGGTCGCAGTGGATCATGGGGATGGGGTTGCCCCAGTAGCGCTGACGCGAGATGAGCCAGTCGCGAAGACGGAACTGGACCTTCTCGCGACCGCAACCGTGACCTTGGAGCCACGCGATGATGGCGTCCACGCCCTCGGAGTGCTTGCCTCCCCTGAGTCCGGTGAACTCGCCGGACTGGACGAGGTAGCCCTCGGCGTCCATGGCGTGGTCCCAGTCGACCGATCGGACGCGAATACCCCGCTCCTCCCTGAGCTCGGCATAGAGCGGGTCGTCCTTCTGGCAGATGATCGGGACGATGTCGAGGCCATACTTCCTGGCGAAGTCGAAGTCGCGCTGGTCGCCGCAGGGCACACCCATGACGGCGCCGGTGCCGTAGTCCATGAGGACGTAGTCGGCGACCCAGACGGGCGCGGGTCGACCGTTGATCGGGTTGATGACGTAGCGCCCCGTGAAGACGCCGTGCTTCTCGCGGGCGGAGCCCTGGCGGTCGACAAACGAGACCTTCTCCGTGGCGGCCCTGAGCTCGTTGAAGTCCTGCTCGTACTCGGTTCCGGCGACAAGCTCGGCGGCAAGCGGGCTCTCGGGCGGGAGGAGGAAGAACGTCACGCCGAAGAGCGTGTCCGCACGCGTGGTGAAGACGGTGATCGTGCGGTCGGTGGGGGTCAGGCCGTCGACGTCCGCAAGCGCGAACGTGATCTCGGCGCCCTCGGAGCGCCCGATCCAGTTGCGCTGCTGCGCCTTGACGTTCTCGGGCCAGCCGATGAGCGTGTCGAGGTCATCGAGAAGCTCCTGTGCGTAGTCGGTGATCCTGAGATACCACTGGGAGAGCTCGCGCTTCTCGGGGATGGAACCGCACCGCCAGCAGCGTCCCTCCACGACCTGCTCGTTGGCGAGCACGGTCTGGCAGGTCGGGCACCAGTTGACGGGCGACGTGTCACGATACGCGAGGCCCTTCTCCCACATCTTTATGAACATCCACTGGCCCCACCGGTAGTACTCGGGGTCGCAGGTGTTGAACATGCGGTCGTAGTCATACGAGAAGCCCATGCGCTTCATGGTCTTGACCGCCTGGTCGATGTTCTTGTGCGTCCAGACGCTCGCCTGGGTGCCGTGCTTGATGGCCGCGTTCTCGGCGGGCAGCCCGAAGGCGTCGAACCCCATGGGATGCAGCACGTCGTAGCCCCTCATGCGCGCCTGACGAGCCATCGCGTCCCCGATGGTGTAGTTGCGCGCATGGCCCATGTGCAGGTCGCCGGAGGGGTACGGGAACATCTCGAGGACGTACCTCTTCGGTTTTGCCAGGTCCTCGTCGGTCTTGTAGAGCTCGTCCGCCTCCCACTGGGCCTGCCACTTGGTCTCGATTGCCTCCGCGTCATACGCCGGAACGCCCTCGCGAATCTCGGATTCGGTCTCGTCTGCCACGTCATACCCTTTCTTCATGGAGCTGCCACCGAGCCATTATAGGTTTCGGTGGCAGCTGAGGCGTCTTGATGTAACGAATGCGCTACGAACGGAAGTTGACGCTCACCTGCTGGTTGGCATCCTTTAGTAGCACGTCATGCGCCCCTCCCTCGACGAGCGAGGTCGACGAGACGAGCGTGATCTTGGCCTTGTCGCGAAGGTCGGCGAGGGTGACGGCCCCGCAGTTGCACATCGTCGACCGCACCTTGAGCAGGGAGTTGTCGACGTTCTCCTTGAGGGGTCCCGCGTACGGGACGTAGGAGTCGACACCCTCCACGAAGGAGAGGCCCTTCTTGCTGCCACCAAGGTCGTAGCGCTGCCAGTTGCGGGCACGCGCGGAACCCTCGCCCCAGTACTCCTTCATGTACTGGCCGTTCACGTTGACGCGGCGCGTGGGACTCTCGTCGAAGCGGGCGAAGTAGCGGCCGAGCATCATGAAGTCGGCGCCCATGGCCAAGGCCAGCGTCATGTGGTAGTCGTAGACGATGCCGCCGTCGGAGCAGACGGGCACGTAGGTGCCGGTCTGCTCGAAGTACTCGTCGCGGGCGCGACAGACGTCGATGAGCGCGGACGCCTGTCCGCGACCGATGCCCTTCTGCTCGCGGGTGATGCAGATGGAGCCGCCGCCGATGCCCACCTTCACGAAGTCGGCACCGCAGTCGGCGAGGAAGCGGAAGCCCTCGGCGTCGACCACGTTGCCGGCACCGACCCTGACGGACTCGCCGAAGTTCGCGCGAATCCACTCGAGTGTGTTCTTCTGCCACTCCGAGAAGCCCTCGGAGGAGTCGATGCAGAGGACGTCGGCACCCGCGGACACGAGCGCGGGAACCCGCTCGGCGTAGTCGCGGGTGTTGATGCCCGCGCCGACGAGGTAGCGCTTGTGCTCGTCGAGAAGCTCGTCAGGACGAGACTTGTGGGAGTCGTAGTCCTTGCGGAAGACGATGGCCACGAGGTTCTGGTCCTTGTCGACGACGGGCAGCGCGTTGAGCTTGTGCTCCCAGATGATGTCGTTGGCAACCTTGAGCGTGGTGCCATCGGGAGCCGTGACGAGCTGGGAGAACGGGGTCATGAACTCCTTGACCTTGCGGTTGAGGTCATCGCGGGAGAGACGGTAGTCCCGGGAGGTGACGATGCCACGGAGCCTGCCGTGGGCCGACCCGTCCTCGGTGACGGGCATCGTGGAGTGGCCGGTGCGCTCGCGCAGCTCGACGACGTCGCCAAGGGTCATCTCGGGCGTGAGCGTCGAATCGGAGACCACGAAGCCGGCCTTGTACGACTTGACCTCGCGCACCATGTCCGCCTCGTCCTCGATGGACTGGGAGCCGTAGATGAACGAGAGGCCACCCTCCTGCGCGAGGGCGACGGCCATGCTCGGACCGGAGACCGACTGCATGATGGCCGAGACCATCGGGATGTTGAGGGTGATCGCCGGCTCCTCGCCGCGCCCGAAACGCACGAGCGGCGTGCGAAGGGAGACGTTGGCGGGAATGTTCTCCGCCGAGGAGTACCCAGGAACAAGAAGGTACTCGGAAAAGGTGTGGGACTCCTCCTCAAAGAACGTTGCCATGCTTCGGACTCCTCTCCCGTCCGCGACCGCGGACACCATGCAAAGAAAGTTTTCGTGGGATTGTACCATCTGCGCTGCTTGAGGTGGATGCCGTCGACCGACGTACACCGAGGCACGACAAAGTGGCGGACGGGGGCCGCACCGCCCGCCCCTACCCGCGCAGCACGAACCTCTCGATCGCCTCGCCCACGGCCCCGGCGTCGTTGTCCGCCTCGCAGACGTAGTCGCAGGCGGACCTCGTGTCATCCGCCACGTTGGCCACGCCCACGCCAAGACCTGCCGCCTCGATCATGGGACGGTCGTTCAGGCTGTCCCCTATGGCCATGACCTCATGCGGCGCGACCCCGAGTCGCTCGGCGAGGGCCATGAGGCCCACTCCCTTGTTCACTCCCCTGGCATTGAACTCCATGTAGCGAGACGACGAGAAGCTCACATCGACGCGGTCGACGACCCCTCCAAGGGCGCGCCTGATCCTCTCGAGATAGGGACGGTCGAGGTTCATGTAAAGGACCTTCACGATGACCTGGTCCCGAAGAAAGTCGAGCGTGGGCGCATCCGTCTCGATGACGTTCATGCGTCCGCGGACGTAGTCCCTCTCGTACTGGTTGTAGTTGTGGACCCAGACCGTGTCGAGGGTGTAGACATGCGTGCAGATGTCATCGTAGGCTCGTCCGCGGCGGTAGAGCTCGTCGGCGACGTCGAACGGAAGCGCATCGGTGCTCAGGATGCGATTGCCCCTGTTCTCGACGACAACGCCGCCGTTGAACGAGATGACGTACTCGTCCGCGGCGTCACGCAGGCCGAGCTCGTCGAGGGTACCCTGGACGCTGGTGTACCCGCGCCCCGTCGCAGGGACGAAGCGCACACCCATCTCCCGGGCGGCACGGATGGCGTCGACGTTGCGACGGGGAACGACGTGGGCATCGTTCAGGAGCGTCTCGTCGAGGTCGCTCGCGATGATCCTATACATGAGGGTCCCTGGCCCTAGCGCACGCAGGCGACGACGCCAAAGGAGCCGGGGCCGGCGTGCGACGCGATGACGCAGCCGGTCTTGACCCATTCGATCTCATCGAAGCCATGCTTGGAGGCGATCTTCTCGACGACCTTGCGCAGGATGGGGTCGGGGCCATCGCCGACCGAGTAGATGAAGTTCACCCTCGAGGTGTCCATGGGCTCGCCGCCAAGGACCTCCTCGGTGAGGGAGGCGGCGCACTTGAGCATCGAGCCGTGCCGCTTCTTCGTGGCCACGAGCCGACCGTCTATGATGTCCACGGTGGGCTTGATACGCAGGAGCGTCGCCCCGAGATAGGCGGCGTTGGAAAGACGCCCGCCCGCCCGTAGGTAGTCGAGGTCGCCTGGGATGAAGGCCATCCGGATGCGACGGACCTGATCCTCGGCGAAGGCGACGACCTCGTCGAGCGACGAGTCGGGCCGTGCCTCGAGGAAGCGGGCGACGTTGGTGACCACCATCTGGAGGCCAGACGAGACGCTCTTCATGTCGATGCTCGTCACGTACGCGCGGCCCTCGGACGCGTGCTGCGCCGAGGCGAAGGAGACCGTGGTCACGGCAGAGTAGGCAAGATAGACGATGTGCGCCTCGGGCCTCTCGGCATGTATCCGATCGAAGGCGTCGATGAAGTCCTGGGGCGAGCATCCGCTCGTGTGCGGGAGTTCGCCGGTATGCTTGTAGTTCGCGTAGAGCTCCTCTGTGGGGAACGTGCCGTCGTCGCGCTCCTTGCCCCCAAAGTTGACGTGCATGGGAACGACCACGATGCCGTAGCGGTCGGCGACTTCCTTCGAGATGTCCGAGCCTGACTCGGTGACGAGAACGTATTCAGCCATGGATGCTCCTTGTCGGAGGGCTTGCTCGTACGAAGCGATGGACATCCTCACGGTAGCAAAGTGCCCTGGTCGAAAAATGCATGCATCGCAACTGCATAAACACTGCTTAGTTGGACTTCGTTCGAAAACAGGTGGACGAACGACACCCGAGGGTGCGGCAGGCTCCTACTGGGCGGTGTTCGTGCCGAGCACGTCATCGACGTCGACAACGATGTCGTGCTTGGTCGGGACCCATTCGACCTTCTTGAACAGGGCGACCACGGCCATGGGCACGTAGGTCATCATGAAGATCGGGAACGTGAACAGGTTGGAGATGATGCGACCCTTGGACTTGGAGTGGATGTGCGAGCGCTCCGAGATCGTCGTGATCACCGCGAGGATGAAGAACACGACGTACATCGAGCCAAACGTCATCACGAGCGAGCCCACGCACATGGAGAGCTCGGACTGGGTGGCGATGAAGCCGTGGCTGAGCGACCCGATGATGAGGTAGGTCGAGTTGACGAACGCAGACAGCAGGGTGAGGAGCATGCCCGGGGCGATGGTCATCATCATGTCGTACGCGGCGAAGTGGCGACGTCTGATGCCCTTGCCAAGGTCTCCCTTGTATGAGAAGAACACCTGGTAGAATCCCTTGGTCCATCGCAGGCGCTGCACCCAGGAGGCCTTGAACGCGACGGGCTGCTCGTCGTAGAACTCCGCCGGCGCGAAGCCGATCTGGATGTCGTTGGCGGCGCAGAAGGTGGAGAACTGGATGTCCTCGGTGAGCGTGTGGAAGTCCCATCCGTGCATGCCGCGCACGACCTTCTCGGAGACCATCCAGCCGGAACCCGAGATGGCGCAGCTCGTGCCGACCATCATGCGGGCGTTGTTGAGGTACTTGGCCTCGCGCATGAACCAGAGCGCGTTCCCGGCGCTGATCCAGCTGGAGTCGAAGTTCTTGGAGTTGCGGTAGCTCGTGCATACGAGGTAGCCCGCGTCGAATGCCTGGTTCATGATCGTGGTGTAGTTGGGGGAGACGAGATTGTCGGCATCGAAGACGATGAACGCATCGTACTTGTCGCCATACTCGTTGAGGATCCGGTCAAAGCCGTAGTCCATGGCCCAGCTCTTGCCACGGCGGGCGAGGTCGTTGCGGTCCCACACGATGGCGCCGGCCTTCTCCGCCACCTCATGGGTGTTGTCGGTGCAGGCATCGCACACGACGAAGCAGTCGATGAGCTCGGACGGATAGTCCTGCGCGAGGATCGATCTGACGAGGTTGCCGATGACGGGCTCCTCGTTGTGCGCCGAGATGAAGAAGGCGAAGGAGTGCTGCTTCTTCGCCGGGGACAGCCTCACCATGCCCCGCGCCCACACGCGCACCATGTAGACGAACTGGTAGAAGTACGCGAGGGTGAAGAAGAGCCAGATGACCATGTTGAAGATGACGATGGGCGTGATTCCGAACTTGTTGAGCTCCATGTACCCTATCCCTTCGCGGTGGCACTGTCGGGCAGCCCCTGGGACAGGATCTGCGGGCAGATGTCTCCCCCCGCCTCCGTTCGCCCCATGGACCTTGCCTGAATCGATTCTAATACACTCGCGAGGTCCGGCGGGAGCCGGTCGGCGAGCTCGATCGTCTCGCCAGAGACCGGGTGGTCGAAGCGAATGTGCCAAGAGTGCAGAAACTGGCGAGAGAGGCCCAGGTTCTGGCGGATGTCCCCACGGCCGTAGAGCTGGTCTCCCACGACCTGGTGCGAGATGTGACGCATGTGCACGCGAATCTGATGCGTACGACCCGTGTAGAGATGGCATTCGAGGAGCGAGTAGCCCTCGTCGCGCGGGCCGGCCTCGAAGCGCTCGAGCGTCGTGAAGGTGGTTATGGCCTCACGCGCACCAGGCTCGTCCGACACGGTCATGCGCAGCCGGTCGCGGCTCGACCGAGCGATGCCCGTCGTGATGCTGCCCGTCTCGGGAGCCACGTACCCGTGGACGAGCACCACGTAGCGGCGGTCGAGCGCGCGCAGGCGGATGAGGCCCTGGAGGGCACGCTGCACCTCGTCGTCCTTGGCGCAGACCATGAGTCCTGACGTGTCCATGTCGAGGCGATGCACGATGCCGGGACGGTCCTCCCCCTGGAGCAGGCCCAGGTGGTCGTAGCCGCAGCGGGCCACGAGGGCGTTGGCGAGGCTGTCCTCCACGTGGCCCGGGCTGGGATGGCACACGAGTCCCGCCTGCTTGGAGAGCACGATGAGCCGGTCATCCTCGTAGCGGATGTCAAGCGCGATGTCGGGATTCGGCACGAGAGGCCCCTCGCACACGGGCTCGGAAAGCTCGACCGACACGCGATCGCCCAGCGCCACGCGTTCGCTCTTGGAGAGCGCGGACGTGGAGTTGATGGTCACGTGACCCTCCTCGATGAGACGCGCGCAGGCGCTCCGCGAGGGACAGCCTGGCATGGACGCCACGAAGGAGTCGAGCCTCTCGCCGTCATCGTCGGGTCCCACGAGAGCATCTGCCACGCGGTCGAGCATGCCGCTTCCCTTCTGCGCCGCAGCGCGCCTACCCACCACCACAACCAATCTACGCGAACGGCGCCGCTCCCGAGCCGGGGGCGGCGCCGCACATCACAAAGACAGCAGGCAGCCTAGGACTCGTGGGCGGAGGAGTCGGTCTCCCCTGCCGCCAGGCCGCGTCTGGACTCCCACACGGTGTAGATCGCGAACGAAGCGATCACGCCGCAGGTGACGAAGGTGTCGGCGACGTTGAACACGGGGAAGCTCACGAACGTGGTCGCGAAGAAATCGGTGACGTAGCCCATGAACAGACGATCGATCATGTTCCCCACGCCTCCGCCCGCCACGCAGGCGACCGTGACAGCAAGTGCGAACGGCACGTCGGGATGCTTCCAGACGAAGACCCACCCCGCGATGAGGACGACGATCGCCACCAGCACGAAGAACAGCCCGGCACCCTCGCCGAGCGAGAAGGCCGCACCCGTGTTATGCACGAGCCTGAGGTCGAGCACACCGGGAATGAAGTCCACGGACTCGCCCACCGCGAGCAGATGCCTCACCGCCGCCTTGGTGGCCTGGTCGAGCACGACCACCACGACGACGATCACTCCGTAGAGCATGACGCGAAAGCCTCGCCAGCATGTCATCTTCGTCTGGTCCAAGAGTCCTACCCCTCGATGCTTTCGACGACGTCATGGCAGCGGGAGCACAGGCCATCCTCACCCAGCACGCGCCAGTTCCAGCACCGCGGGCACTTCTCGCCATGCGCGGGAAGCACGGTGCAGGCGTACTCCTCGCCCGAGCTGACGCGCACCTCGGAGCACACGAAGGGCTCGGCAAGGTCGCAGGCATCCTCGCCGGCGAGAAGCGCATATGCCTCGGCGGGCACCGTGAGCTCGGCCCGGGCGGCCTGCGAGGTCTTCTCGGTGACGACCCCGGTGGCCTGGGCGCCCTCGTAGGCCTTGGTAAAGGCCGTGCGCGCCTCGACCATGGCCGCATACGCGGGAAGCTGCGCCTCGTACTCGTCGGTGGACATGGGCGCCTGGTACCAGTCGAGAAGCGCCGCGTAGGTCTGGCCGTCCCGCATCGAGGCAGGCAGGTACCGCATGGCCTCGTCGGTCGTGTAGGCCAGGATCGGCTGCAGGTCATGGACGAGCATGGAGAGAATCTGCGCCCATACGGTGAGGGCGCTCCTGCGCTCGAAACCGTCCCTGCCGTCGCAGTAGACGCGATCCTTGGTGGCGTTGAGATAGCCGTTCGAGAGCTCGGTCACGTAGTCGTAGAGCAGGCGGAACACCACGTTGAAGCGATAGCTTCCGTAGGCCTCGCTCACCGCCTCGTGCACCTCGCACATGTGCGCCAGCACGAGGCGATCGTACGGGAGCAGCTCAGACGTGGCGACGGCATCGGTGGCGGGATCGAACTGGCCCTCGATCTCGCCGAGGAGGAAGCGGAAGGTGTTGCGGATCTTGCGGTACGCCTCACCCACGCGGTCGAGGATCGTGTCGTCGCAGGGCACGTCGGTTGAGGTGTCGACGGAGGCGACCCACAGGCGGAGCACGTCGGCACCGCGGGTGTCGCACTCCTTGTTGGGGTCGATGACGTTTCCAAGCGACTTGGACATCTTGCGACCCTGGCCGTCGAGCGTGAACCCCTGCGAGACGACCGCCTTGTAGGGCGCCACGCCGTAGGCGCCCACGCTCGTCATGAGCGAGCTCATGAACCAGCCACGATGCTGGTCGGAGCCTTCGAGGTACATGTCCGCAGGAAACTTGAGGTAGCCGCGGTGCTTGCACACGGCCGTATGGCTCACCCCGGAGTCCCACCACACGTCGAGGATGTCGGGGTTGGCCTTGAGGTCGTGGCCCCCGCAGGCGGGGCAGGTGCAGGCGTCGCCGAGGTAGCTCGCGGGGTCGTCGGTGAACCAGGCGTCGGAGCCCTTCTCACGGAAGAGCCCGATGACCTTGTCGAGGGTGTCATCGTTCATGACGGTCTCGCCGCAGTCCTGGCAGGTGTAGGCGGGGATGGGTACGCCCCAGTTGCGCTGGCGGGAGATGCACCAGTCGGGCCTGCCCTCCACCATCGAGCCGATGCGCTTGATGGCGTGCGACGGGTAGAACGAGACCTTGGACAGCTCCTCGAGCGCCTTCTCGCGCAACCCAGTCTTGTCCATGGAGACGAACCACTGGCTCGTGGCGCGGAAGATGACAGGCCGCTTGCAGCGCCAGCAGTGCGGGTAGCTGTGGTGGATGTCCTCGTGGAGGATCAGCGTGCCACGCTCGCGGAGCCACTCGATGATCTTGGGGTTGGCGTCGTTGACCTCCATGCCGGACCAAGGACCGCCGGTGCCGATCTGGTCGCCCTTGAAGAAGCGACCATCGTCGTCGACGGGCATGACGGCGGGGATGCCAAACCTCACGCCGGCGTTATAGTCGTCGACGCCGTGTCCCGGAGCGCAGTGAACCACGCCGGTGCCGTCATCGAGCGTGACGTAGTCGGCGTAGATGAACTCGCCCTCCACGCCTTGGTCACCAAAGATCGGCTGCAGGTACCTGTTGTGGCAGAGCTCGGTGCCGTTCATGCGCCAGACCTTGCCGTCCGCGTCCGATGCGAGCTCATACGATTCGTAGCCGAACCTCTCGGCGCATTTCTCGACGAGGGCCTCGGCCATGATCTCCGCACGACCGTCCGTCAGCACGGCCACGTACTCCGCCTCGGGGTGGAGGATCACGGCGTCATCGGCGGGAAGGGTCCACGGGGTGGTGGTCCAGATGTCGACCCAGAGACTACCCGCCCAGGGCTCGAGGCCCGCAGGCACGGTCGTCATCTCGAAGCGCACGAAGATGGCGGGGCTGACCTCGTCGCCGTACTCGATCTCGGCCTCCGCGAGGGCGGTGTGGCAGTGGCTGCACCAGTGCACGGGCTTGCGCCCGCGATAGATGGCGCCGCTGTCGAAGATGGCCTTGAAGATCTCCACGTCGGTGGCGTCGTAGTCGTTGACGTAGGTGAGGTAGGGGTTGTCCCACTCGGCGAGAACCCCCAGGCGTCTGAAGCCCTGACGCTGGGTGTCGACCTGCTCGACGGCCATCTTGCGGCAGAGCTCGCGTACCTTCTCGGTGGGCAGCCGGTTGAACTTCTCGGTGCCCAGCATCTCCTCGACCTTGTGCTCGATGGGCTGGCCGTGGCAGTCCCAACCAGGAACGTACGGCGTCTGGAAGCCCCGCATGGCCCAGTAGCGGTTGATGATGTCCTTGGAGATCTTGTTCTGGGCGTGACCCAGATGGATGGGACCGTTAGCGTACGGAGGGCCGTCGTGCAGGACGAACTTCTCGTGTCCCTCGTTCTTCTTGAGCAGGAGCTCGTAGACACCCTCGCCCTCCCACGCTGCGAGCCGCTTGGGCTCGTTCTGCGCGAGGCTGGCCCTCATCGGAAAGTCGGTCCTGGGCAGGTTCGTGGTCCGCTTGTACTCGTTTGCCACCGTACGGTCCCCTCATGTCTCGCGGACGCCCACAAAAAAACGCCCGTCCCCTTGCTGGGACGAAGCGTCTGCTCGCGCACTTCGCTTGTCACCACCCAGCGAGCGGAATTCCGCCTTACTCGGTTGACCTGTGTCGGTGGTCTGCCGGCGACGTCTACTTGCGCTCGCGCGCTTTGGGGCCGCAGCTCCGGGGTGATCTTCGCTGGGACGCGGTCGCGAGATCTCAGCATCCTCGCTCTCTGTTGGCCACGTCGTTCCCAGGTACTCTCCCCTTCACAGCCGTAGGCGGTATGATACCACTCCCCAGCGGCACGAGGTGACGGGGCGAGAAACAAGCTCAACTTTGCGCGCGTGGGCAGTTGCGTCTTCAGATATGCGTCGTGTACCGTAATTAATCACGAAAACGAACGTGATGACATATCTGAAGGTATGCTCGTACTCACGGTGACAAGCGAAGGGGTACCGAATGTCCGAAAAGAGCTACCAGGACGTCAACGTCGAGACCATCTCCCGCTGGATCGAGGACGGTTGGGAGTGGGGACGGCCGATCTCCCACGAGGAGTATCTCCGGGCGAAGACGGGAGACTGGCAGATCCTGCTCACGCCGACCAAGCCCGTGCCGCGCACGTGGTTTCCGCCCCTCGCGGGCGCACGCGTGCTCGGACTCGCCTCGGGCGGCGGCCAGCAGATGCCCATCCTCACGGCGGCGGGTGCACGCTGCACCGTGCTCGACTACACGCCGGCCCAGCTTGACGCCGAACGTCTCGTCGCAGGGAGGGAGGGTTACGGGATCGAGGTCGTGCACGCCGACATGACGCAGGCCCTCCCCTTCTCCGACGCGAGCTTCGACCTCGTGGTAAGCCCGGTCTCGTTTTGCTACGTACGCGAGGTCGAGCCCATCTGGCACGAGGTCGCGCGCGTCATGGCACCGGGCGCCACGCTCCTTTCTGGTCTCGACCTCGGCATCAACTACATCGTCAATGATGATGAGAGGCTCATCGTGCGCGGGCTCCCGTTCGATCCCGTGGCGGACCCCTCGCTCGCGGCGATGCTCGCGCGCGAGGACTCGGGCATGCAGTTCTCCCACTCCCTCGATGACCTTCTCGGCGGGATGCTGCGCGCAGGGCTCCAGATCCGCGACCTCTTCGAGGACACCAATGGCGAGGGACGCCTCCACGAGCTGGGCGTCACCTCCATGATCGCGGTACGCGCCGAGAAGCCCCGCTGAGGGTGTCTCGTCTCCGCCAGCCCACGTTCTTTAGGCCTCGATGACAAAACAAGGGGCCGAAAGGCAGCTCATTTTGTCATCGAGGCCTAAAGAACACCAGCTCCGGGGGGTCACGGCCGAAAGGACCGCCGGCCAGGGGCGGAGAAGAACCCTTTTTGTGGGCATTGTCCCGAACGCGGCCCACCCGACGGGCAACGGGCCCAATAATGGGAGCACCAAGCGAATTCGGGGGGATGCCAATGACAGACCTAGCGTGCCGCGACGACCAGCGCCTCAAGTATCTCGAGCTTCTCTCGGAGAAGTTCCCGACCACCCAGGCGGTCTACACCGAGATCATCAACCTCGAGGCCATCCTCAACCTTCCCAAGGGTACCGAGCACTTCGTCTCGGACGTCCACGGCGAGTACGAGGCCTTCGAGCACATCCTCAACAACTGCTCCGGCGTCATCCGCGAGCGCGTGGAGACGACCTTCAAGTTTGAAATTACCCAGGACGAGCAGGCCGATCTCTGCACGCTCATCTACTACCCCAAGGCCAAGCTCCGTCGGATCCACGACGAGGGCCGCGCCACGGAGGAGTGGTACGCCATCACGCTCATGAGGCTCGTCCGACTCGCCCGCCACCTCTCGAGCTCGTACACGCGCTCGAAGGTGCGCAAGGCGATGCCCGTCGAATACGCCTACATCATCGACGAGCTGCTCCACATCTCGCCCGACGAGCGAGAGGCCCGTCTCGCCTACCACCAGCGCATCATCGACACGATCATAGACACCGGCTCCGCCGACGACTTCATCCGCTCGCTCTCCGAGCTCATCAAGCGCCTCGCGGTGGACCGCATGCACTTCGTCGGCGACATCTTCGATCGCGGGCCGCACGCCGACCTCATCCTTGATCGGCTCATGGGCTACCACTCCCTCGACCTGCAATGGGGCAACCACGACATCGTGTGGATGGGCGCCGCCGCGGGCTCCGCGGCATGCCTCGCGGCCGTGATCCGCAACAACATCCACTACGACAGCCTCAAGATCCTCGAGAGCACCTACGGGGTGTCGCTTCGCGAGCTCTACCTCTTCGCCGACCGCACCTATACGGCCGATGACGGCATGAGCCCATCCGAGAAGGCGATCTCGGTGATCCTCTTCAAGCTCGAGGGCCAGACCATCCTTCGCCACCCCAACTGGCAGATGGACGACCGCCTCCTCCTCGAGCACGTGGACTCCGGCCGCGGCGTCTGCACCGTCGACGGGCGTGAGTTCGAGATGCGCACGCGCGACTTCCCCACCGTGGACCCCGCGGACCCCTACGCGCTCTCCCCCGAGGAGCAGAACGTCATGGATGGCCTCGTGGATGCCGTGACCTCGTCCGAGAAGCTCCGCCGTCACGTGAACTTCCTCTACGAGCGCGGCTCGGCCTATCTCGTGCACAACGACACCGTGCTCTTCCACGCCTGCGTCCCCATGAACCCCGACGGCACCTTCTGCGCCGTCAACCACCAGGGAGAGCTGCTCGCGGGCAGGGAGTACTACGACTACGCCGACCGTCTCGCCCGCTGCGCCTGGCACGAGCACGACCCGGTCTCGCTCGACTGGATGTGGTACCTCTGGTGCGGACGGCTCTCGCCGCTCTCGGGCCGCGTGGTCAAGACCTTCGAACGCACCTACTTCACCGACGAGTCCACCTGGGCCGAGGCGAGGGACCCCTACTTCACCCTCGTCAACGACCCCGAGGTCTGTCGCTCCATCCTGCGCGAGTTCGGCGTCGATCCGGCACATGGTCACATCGTGAACGGCCACACGCCGGTGCACGCAGCCTCCGGCGAGAGCCCCATCAAGGGGGGCGGGCTCCTCGTGGTCATCGACGGAGGGTTCTGCCAGGCATACCACGCCGCGACGGGCATCGCGGGCTACACGCTCATCGCCGACCCCACCGGCATGCGCATCAAGGCCCATCGCCCCTTCGGCAGCATCGATGACGTGCTCGACCTCAACAAGGACATCACGAGCGACGACGACCGCTTCTGGGTCGAGCCAAGGCCGCTCACGATAGGAGACACCGACACGGGCGCCGACATCCGCGGCCAGATCGCCGACCTGCGCGACCTTCTCGACGCGTATCGCACGGGCGAGCTCGCCGAGAACGGCATCTAGACCGCAACATTTCCATACAAGTTCCCGAGAACGCGAGAAACCCGGCGAGTTTGGGTACATAGGTTCAATCGGACCCGCACGGATCCACGACAGGCACTCCGAAGAAAGGCCCAGAACATGGACATGGACGACAACAAACGGCGAAGGTCAATGCTGGTCTACGTCCTCATCGCCATCGTGCTCTACCTCGTGGTGAGCAACCTCCTCTACCCAAGTCTCCTCAAGTCGCAGACCACCACGGTCACGTACTCCGAGTTCAAGTCGATGGTCGCCGACAACGAGGTCACCAACGTGAGCCTCAACACGAGCGACAGCTCGATCAGCTTCACGACCGGTTCCAACGACTCCACCAAGTACTACACGACCACGCTCTTCCCCGATGACACCGGCCTCACGACGCTTCTCGACGACCACAACGTCAAGTACGGCGCCACCGTGCCTGACACCTCGTCAAACCTCTGGCTCTACATGCTCATCTCCTACGGCCTTCCCCTCGTGCTCATCCTGTGGTTCGGCTGGTGGCTCAACCGCCAGATGAAGAAGCAGAGCGGCGACGACGGCCCCTCCATGAACTTTGGGAGTGGCGGCTTCGGCATGGGAGGCGGTCTCGGAAAGTCCAACGCCAAGGAGGTCAAGGGCGAGGAGACCGGCGTCACCTTCAAGGACGTCGCCGGCCAGGACGAGGCGAAGGAGTCCCTCGAGGAGATCGTCTCCTTCCTCAAGAACCCCGACAAGTACAACGCCATCGGTGCACGCTGCCCACGTGGCGCCCTGCTCGTCGGCCCTCCGGGCACGGGCAAGACCCTGCTCGCCAAGGCGGTCGCGGGCCAGGCCAGCGTCACCTTCTTCCAGATCTCCGGCTCCGAGTTCGTCGAGATGTTCGTCGGTCGCGGCGCCGCCAAGGTGCGCGACCTCTTCAAGGAGGCCAACAAGAAGGCTCCGTGCATCGTCTTCATCGACGAGATCGACGCCGTCGGCAAGAAGCGCGACTCCTCGATCAACTCCAACGACGAGCGCGAGCAGACGCTCAACCAGCTCCTCTCCGAGATGGACGGCTTCGACAACCACAAGGGCATCGTGGTCCTCGCCGCGACCAACCGTCCCGAGACGCTCGACCAGGCGCTCCTGCGCCCCGGTCGCTTCGACCGTCGCATCCCCGTGGAGCTTCCCGACCTCGCTGGCCGCGAGGCGATCCTCAAGATCCATGCCGATGACGTGAAGATGGAGTCGGGCATCGACCTCACCGTCATCGCTCGCTCCACGCCCGGTGCCTCTGGCGCCGACCTCGCGAACATCATCAACGAGGCTGCGCTGCGCGCCGTCCGCTTCGGGCGCGACCAGGTGGACCAGGATGACCTCGTGGAGTCCGTCGACGTGGTCATCGCCGGAGAGAAGAAGAAGTCCACGGTCCTCTCCGAGCACGAGAAGGACGTCGTCTCCTATCACGAGACGGGACACGCCATCGTCGCGGCGGCCCAGAAGGGCTCCGCTCCCGTCTCGAAGATCACCATCGTTCCGCGCACGTCCGGTGCCCTCGGGTTCACGATGCAGGTCGAGGAGGACGAGCACTTCCTCACCACGCGCAAGGAGGCCAAGAACAAGATCGCCGTGCTCTGTGGCGGGCGTGCGGCCGAGGAGCTCATCTTCGGCGAGATGACCACCGGTGCCTCCAACGACATCGAGAAGGCGACGGGCCTCGCTCGCGCCATGGTCACCCAGTACGGCATGTCCGACAAGTTCGGCATGGTCGCCCTCGGCCAGCAGCGCAACCGCTACCTCGGTGGCGGCACCGAGCTCACCTGCTCGGAAGGCACTGCCGAGGAGATTGACGCAGAGGTCCAGCGCCTCGTGGAGGAGGGTCACCAGACCGCGCTCAAGACGCTGCAGGAGAACCGCTTCAAGCTCCATGAGATCGCTCACTACCTGCAGAAGAAGGAGACCATCACCGGCGAGGAGTTCATGCGCATCCTCACGCGCGACGATGGCTTCGCTCCCAAGCTCCCCACTACGGAGGAGTAGGCGTCCGCGCCCTCAGCCCTTTCTTCCCCGGGAGAAGAGCTCCCAGAAGGCCACGGCGCTGCTGGCCGCGACGTTGAGCGAGTCGACGCCGTTCGACATGGGAATGATCACCTTCCGGTCGCACGCGGCGAGCGCCCCCTCGGAAAGGCCGTATCCCTCCGACCCGAAGAACAGCGCCCGCCGTCCCTGCCCCGCGAGCCTGGGCGAGTCAATCGTCACGGCAGAGTCGTCGAGTGCGAGCGCGAGGCACGAGAAGCCTCGTGCGTGCAGGTCATCCACAATGCCGCACGGCCACTCCCGTTCGTCGACGCGCGCCCACGGAACCTGAAGCACCGTTCCCATGGAGACCCTCACCGCACGACGGCAGAGCGGGTCGGCGCACTTCGGCGAGAGGAGCACGGCGTCCGCGCCGAGCGCCGCCGCGGACCGGAACACCGCCCCCACGTTGGTGACGTCAACGAGGTTCTCGAGCACCGCCACGTTACGCGCGTCCGCAAGCACCTCCGGCACCTCACGGGTGCGGGGGCGGCGCATGGCGCAGAGCAGGCCTCGCGTGACGTTGTAGCCCGTCAGTCCCGACATCTCCTCGTGTCCCAGCACGAAGACGGGGCAGTCCTCCCCCATGCGCTCCACGAGATCGTGGTTGTGAGCCAGGCGAGTCTCGTCAACGAGCAGCGACAGGGGAGCGATCCCCTCGTCCAAGGCCACCTCGACGGCCAGCCGCGACTCCACCACGAGAATGCCCTGCTCAGGCTCGAGATGACTTCTCAGCTGGCAATCGGTGAGACGCACATAGGCATCGAGCCTTGGGTCATCCAGCGTATCGAGACGCAGCGTTGTCATAAAACGCACCACCTTACAGGTTGCCTGTGCAGTTAGGCCCATCCGTGAGTTACCATAGTGCATCAGGGAAGTCACCACGGGCCAGATTGGCCGCTGGCGATCATGGTCGGAAGACGGGGACAGGGTTTAAGCGCATGGCTCAAACAGAATCGAACACACCCAAGCACGCGGCTCCGAAGCAGGTTGGAAATCTGCCAAAGACCTCGACGAAGGACCCGAAAGACGGCAAGGGACCAGAGGGGAAGCGTCATCTCTGGCTCATCCCCGTCGTGATCGTGGCACTTCTCGCCGGCGTCTACCTCGCGGGCGTCGCGGTGTTCGGCATGCGCTTCCTACCCAATACGACCATCAATGGCGAGGACGTCTCGCTCAAGACGGTAGGCGAGGTGGCCAGCGCAGCCTCCACGTCACTTGATGACTATGCGGGTACCATCTCAGGCGATGGCATATCCATCAACGTGACCGCCTCTGACATCAGCCTCTCCTATGATGGCGATTCCTACGCAAAGACGGCGATTTCCCAGCTCAACGCATGGGAGTGGCCGCTGCTCATCACCGGCACGCACAAGCTCTCCTCGACGGCATCCACCAAGCTCGACGAGGACAAGCTCACCGAGCTCTTCAACCAGGCTATCGCGGCAAACTCGTCCGCCACCCGCCTGAGTCCCTCGCAGCAGATCACCTACGACTCCACGCAGAAGAGGTTCGTCTTCGCCAAGGAGAACGTCGCGGAGCAGATCGACGCGAACGCGGCCACCACCAAGGTGGCGGCAGACATCATCGCCGGGGAGACGGACATCGAGATTGGCTACGACTGTCTTCTCGACTCCACTTCCGCCCAAGCGGCACTCGCGAAGGCCAACGCATACGTCTCGGCGACCCTCACGCTCACGCTTGGCGGACAGAACGCCGCCACCATCGACGCAGACCAGATAGCGCAGTGGGTCACCATCAACGACGACTACACCGTCACCCTCAACAACGATGCCATCGACGCCTACTGCCACGGCGCGCTTTCCTCGGCACTCGACACCGTGGGCAAGGCACGCACCTTCACCAACCCACGCGGCGAGACCATCACGGTCGCCGCAAACGGCACGTACGGATGGTCCATCAACGGTTCCGAGGATGCGACGCAGATCGAGACGGCGCTTGCGGGCGGCACGCCCACCACCGTCGAGCTCTCCACCTACATGTCGGCCGTGAACGTGTCCAACGGCGGGCAGGACTGGGGCACGCGCTACGTCGAGGTCAGCATCTCGCAGCAGCACGCCTGGTTCTACGACTCGAACGGCTCTCTCATCTGGGAGGCCGACGTCGTGACCGGTCTCGCCAACGGGGTGCGTGACACCCCGCAGGGCGTCTGGTACATCCTCAACAAGAAGGCCCCCGCAACCCTCACCGGCCCGGTCCAGGCGGACACCGGTCAGCCCGAGTGGACGAGCGAGGTCGATTTCTGGATGGGCGTCACGCCCTCCGGCTGCGGCTTCCACAACGCGCCCTGGCGGTCGAGCTTTGGCGGCACCATCTACACCTACAACGGAAGCCATGGCTGCATCAACCTGAGCTATGACAACGCGCAGGCGCTTTACGGTCTCATCGCGGTCGGTGACGTCGTCGTGATCCACGCATAGGGCAGGCTCTCCTCCAGAAGGACGGGGGGTACGCCCATCAAGGCGGTGCGGCGCTATCGGCGCTTGCCGCCAGGACCCATGCCCCCGAGCATGTTCGGGTCGATGCCCATGTTGCGCATCATGCCAGACATGGAGCGCATCGTCTTCTTGCTGTTCCCACCCTGCTGGAGCTGGCGAACCTTGCCCATCATCTTGTTCATCTGGCTCCACTGCTGCAGAACCATGTTGACTTCCTGAATGGAACGGCCAGATCCCGCAGCGATGCGGCGACGACGCATGCCGTTGATGGTCTTGGGCTTCAGCCTCTCCTGGCTGGTCATCGAGTGGATGACGGCCTCGATGACCACGAGCTGCTTCTCGTCGACGCTCTCCTCGCGACCGCCGAGCATGCCGGCAAGCTTCTGGAGACCACCCATCTTACGAATCTGCTGCAGCTGGGAGAGGTAGTCGTCCATCGTGAACCCGGCACGCAGCATGCGCTCGGCGTCCTCGAGCGTCTTCTCGTCGGCAAGCTTCTGAGCCTGCTCGATGATGCCGACGACGTCGCCCATGCCAAGGATGCGCTTTGCCATGCGGTCAGGGTGAAAGACCTCGAGCGAGTCGGGCTTCTCGCCCATCGAGACGAACTTGATGGGCTTCCCGGTGACCTCGCGCACGGAGAGCGCACCGCCGCCGCGGGCGTCACCGTCGAGCTTTGACATGATCACACCGTCGAAGTCCACGCGCTCCGCGAACTCGGACACCACGTTGACGATGTCCTGGCCGGTCATGGCGTCGACGACCATGAGGATCTGGTCCGGCTTGACCGCCCTCTTGATGGCGACGGCCTCCTCCATCATCTCCTCGTCGATCTGCAGGCGCCCGGCCGTATCGACGATGACCACGTCGTTGAGGTGGTCGACGGCCCGCTGGATGGACTCGGAGGCGACCTTCACCGCGTCCTTGCCGTCACCCCGGTACACCGGGACGCCGATCTCCCCGCCGAGTGTCTCGAGCTGGTCGGCGGCAGCAGGTCGGTGGGTGTCGCAGGCGGCCAGGAGCGGCGCGCGGCCCTGCGCCTTGAGAAGGTATGCGAGCTTGGCGGCCGCAGTGGTCTTGCCGGAGCCCTGGAGTCCCACGAGCATGATCACGTTTGGGGTTCGGTTCTGGGCGAGCACGAGCTTGGAGTCGGTCGAGCCGAGGAGGTCGGTGAGCTCGTCGAGGACGATCCTCACGACGTTTTGGGCGGGAGTGAGCGAGTTCATGACCTCGGAGGTCAGGCACTTGTCCTTGCAACGCGTCACGAACTCCTTGACCACGCGATAGTTGACGTCGGCCTCGAGAAGCGCCATACGGATGTCGCGCATCGCGCGGTTGATGTCGTCTTCGGTGAGGCGACCCTTGCCACGAAGCTCGGCGAATGTGCTCTGGAGTCGATCGGTAAGACTGTTGAACATTGCTTACATCCCTTCGCCAACGAGCGCACGACAGAAGTCGAGCGCGTCAAAGGACTGCAGGTCGTCGATGGTCTCGCCCACGCCGATACGGAAGATCGGCAGGCCGAGCTGGTGTGAGATGGCCAGCGCGATGCCACCCTTGGCGGTGCCGTCGAGCTTGGTCACGATGAGGCCGTCGAGGTCGAGAGCCTGGTTGAACTCCTTGGCCTGGTTGAGGCCGTTCTGACCCGTGGTGGCGTCGATGACGAGGACGACCGAGACGGGCATCGTCTGGCAGCGCTTGCGCGTGACGTTGACCACCTTGGCGAGCTCGCGCATGAGGTCGGCAGAGGTATGGAGACGACCCGCGGTATCGATGAGGACGAGCTGGCTTCCGCGCTTCTCCGCCTCGCTGATGGCATCGTAGCAGACGCTCGCAGGGTCGGCACCGCGCTCGCGGGCGATCACGTCGACGTTCGCGCGCGTGCCCCATACCTCGAGCTGCTCGATGGCGGCAGCGCGAAACGTGTCGGCACCGCCGATGAGGCATCTGACCCCATCCGCCTGTGCCCTGCCCGCAAGCTTGCCCACCGTGGTGGTCTTGCCCGCGCCGTTGATGCCCACGAAGAGGACGCAGCTGGGCAGGTCGGTGAAGGGGTCTCTCGTGGCGGACACGAACTCGGTGGCAAGACGGTCGGCGAGGGCCTCGCGAAGCTGGGATGCACGGGTGATGTTCTCGCGGGCAGCCTGTTCGCGCAGGTCGTCGGTCACGCGCATGGCGACCTCGCCGCCCATGTCGCCCATCACGAGCGTGTCCTCGAGGTCACCCCAGAAGTCCTCGTCGACCTCCCCGCCCATGTAGAAGATCTCGCTGATCGCCTCGCGAGAACGCGAGAGCCCCTTCTTGAGGCTGTCCATGAAGCTCATCAGGCGTCGACCACCTTTCCGGATGCCCTGTCAAGACGCTGCGAGACGACGTGGCTCACGCCGTCCGCCTGCATGGATACACCATACAGCACGTCCGCCTGCTCCATCGTGCGCCTCTGGTGGGATATGACGATGAGCTGCGTGGACTCCTTGAGCTGCTCGATGGCATCGAGCAGCTTGGAGAGGTTCGCGTCATCGAGTGCCGCCTCGACCTCGTCGAACACGTAGAACGGCACCGTGCGCGCCTTGTAGACGGCGAACAGCAGGGCCAGCGCGGTGAGCGACTTCTCGCCACCACTCATGAGCATCATCTTGGTGATCCGCTTGCCCTGCGGCTGCGCGACGATCTCGATGCCCGTGTCAGAGGGGTTGTCAGGGTCGGTCATCTCGAGGTGGGCGTGCCCGCCCGGGAAGAGCACCGAGAAGATCTCGGCGAAGTTCTGGTTCACTCGGTCGTAGACCGACACGAAGCGATTGCGCATCTTGCGGTCGATGGCGAGCGTGATCTTCCTGAGGGACGTTCGGGCGCTCTCGAGGTCGGCGACCTGCTCGTCAATGTAGTCGGAGCGGTCGCGGAGCCTCAGGTACTCATCCATGGCGACCTCGTTGACGGGACCGATCTGCTCCAACCTGCCCCTCAGCGTGGACACGGCCCGTTCGGCGGCCTCGCGGTCATCAGGGGCGGGCATCGCGAGCGCCTCGTCGAGCACGGCTCCCGTGGCGGTGATCGCCGCGATTGCGTTCTCTACTTGGACCTCCAGGCGCCCGAGGTCGACCTTGACGTCATTGGCGGCCTGCCTGGTGCGCTCGAGCCCCTGCGAGGCCTCGTTCACGGCATCCTTCGCGTCGTTGATGGTGCGCTTGAGCGAGTCGGAGTCCGCCTCGGCGAGGGAGGCGCGGTCCTTGAGACGGGCCGCCCAGGCGAGGGCGCGCTCATGGATGGCGTCATAGCGCGCATAGAGGGGGTCCACACGGAGGCGGATGACCTCGAGGGCACGCGAGCCACGCGCCGTGACGACGAGACGATGGTCGAGGTCGCCTATCCGCGCTGCGAGCTCGTGCTCCCGGGTGGCGAGGCTGCTCCTGCGCTCCCGTGCCGTCGCAAGCTCGATGCGGGCGTCGGAGAGCTCGTGCGCGGCCTTGCCCTGCGCCCGGATTGCGTCCTCGTGAGTGCCAGAGGTCTCGACGAGGCTCTTGGCGAGCGCATCGGCACGCTCGCCGGCGGCGGCCGCGGCGCTACGATGGCCCTCGATGTGAACGCGTGCGTCGGCGGCCTTGGACGCCGCCGCGTCGCGCGCCTTCGTGACCTGCGCGAGCTCGGAGGACGAGGCGTCGAGCTGGCTCTCGAGACGGCCGAGCTCCGAGACGAGCGACGAAAGCTCGCCCGTGAGGCGGGCGACCTCGCCCTTCGCGTGTGCGCTCGCGTCGCGTGACTCGGCGAGCGATGTCTCGGCGGCGGCAACGGCGGCAACGCTCTCCTCGCTTCTTCCCTCGAGCGCGGCCATGCCGTCCTCGAGGGCGCGGATGCGCCGCTTGCGGTCGAGCGAGCCGGCCTCGGCGGACGGGCTGGTGCCGATGACCATGCGCCCGTCGGGCAGAACGGTCACGCCCGAGGTCGTCATGTAAGTGTAGGCAGGCATCGCCGCATGGGCGGCAACGGCCTCGGAGGCACCGGCCACGATGCGGACGTCACCCACGAGCGCGTCGAGGAGTCCGCGCGCGTCATCGGGAACGCGAAGGCGATCGACGAGCGGGGTGCCAGGGGCGGATGACGTCGGCCTCTCCGTCGCGAGGGTGCGCGAGACCACCGTCGCGCGGCCGTCGACGTGCGAGAGGGCGAGGGCGCGGTCGGCGACGACGCCCATGTCCTCGGTCGCAGGCACGACGAATGCGGACAGGTCGTCACCGAGAAGGCGCTCGACGAGGGAGTCGATCTCGGGATCGGCGTCGATGAGGTCACCGAGCCTGCACTCCGTCGCGCCGGAGACGACCTCGTCGGCGGTCATGGCGGCCACGAGGGGGCTCGCCTTCTCCACGTCGGCGTCCACGGAGCGCAGGGCGGAAAGCGTCGCCTGCGCGGACGAGAGCTTCCCGCGGGCGGCCGACTCGCCCGCGCGCGCATCGGCGAGGACCTTCTGACCCGTGGCGATGGCCGCCACGAGCTCCTCGGACCGCGCGCGTGCCACGGCGAGCTCACCCTCGACCGTCGACCTGCGGGCGGTCCTTTCCGACACGGCCTCCTTGGCCGTGCTCAGCGCCTCGCCGATCTGCGCGAGGCGCGCGGAGAACATCTGGTCCTCGACCTTGGCATTGGAGATCTGGTCCTCGAGCTTTGCGTAGGCGAGCGTCTCGCGATCGGCCTCGGCGCGGGCGGAGCGCTCGTCGGCGGTGATGCGCGAGAGCTCGTCGTCAAGGCCACGCCGGTATGCCACGGCGTCATGCGAGGCGCTCGCGAGACGCTCGCAGCTGGCACGTAGCTCGTCCTCGCGCGCGACGAGCGAGGCGAGGTCGGCGGCCACGGTCGCGCGTTCGCCCTTCACGTCGGAGCGCTGCTTCTCCATGGAGGAGAGCTGCATCCTCATGTCGGAGAGGCGCGAGACCATGTTCTTGCCCTTCTCCTCCAGAAGGCGCATGTCGGCCTCCATGCGACCGAGGATGTCCTGCATGCGTCGGCGCTGCTCGCCGAGGTCGCCCACGAAGAGCCCCTTCTGCTCGAGCAGCGACTGGAGCTTGTCGAGCTCGCGGGCCTTCTCGTCATAGCGGTACTGGGCGAGCTCGATGGCGGCGTCGGCCTCGTTGCCTTGGGCCGAGAGCCGGCCATAGCTCTCCTGGAGCTGGCGCAGGTCATCCACGGCGAGCTGGATGGTGAGCTCGGAGAGCTGGTCGGTGAGCTCACGTGCCTGGCGTGCCTTGTCAACCTGGCGCTCGAGAGGCTTGAGCTGGCGCGAGATCTCGCGCGAGACCACCTTGGCGCGCGCGAGATCCTCGTCCATGGCGCAGAGCTTGCGCTCGGAGCGCTCCTTGCGCCTGCGATGCTTCGCGATGTCGGCGGCCTCCTCGATGAGAGCACGCCGCTCCTCGGGACGACTCGCGAGAATCGAGTCGAGCTTGCCCTGCGAGATGATCGAGTGCGTGTCGATGCCGAGGCCCGAGTCGTGAAGGATGTCACGGACGTCCATGAGGCGCGACGGGGCACCGTTGATGAGATACTCCGACTCGCCCGAGCGGTACATGCGCCGCGTGATCGCCACCTCGGAGAAGTCGATGGGCAGCGTGTGGTCGACGTTGTCGAGCACGAGCGTGACCTCGGCCACGCCCACGGGCTCGCGCGCGGACGAACCGGAGAAGATCACGTCCTCCATCGCCTGACCGCGAAGCATCTTGGCGCTCTGCTCGCCGAGGACCCAGAGGATGGCGTCGGAGACGTTCGACTTGCCCGACCCGTTGGGGCCGACCACGACGGTGAGGCCCGGGTCGAAGACCATCTGGGTCTTGTCCGCGAAGGACTTGAAGCCCTTGAGAGAAAGCGACTTGAGGTACAAGGTCGGACGCCTTTCGTGTTCTAGTCGGTTGCCCCGATGGATGCATCGAGGTCCCCGGATCGGTCGATGGGCTGGCCGTCATAGCCGTAGCCAAGCCTCTCGAGCGCGTCCTGCGCGGCGGCGCTCTCGGAGCTCTTCTTGGAGGAACCCTCGCCACGGCCGATGCGCGCGCCGGTGACCATGACGACCGAGGTGAATACGGGGTCGTGAGCGGGACCCTGCTCGTTCACGAGCCTGTACTCGGGTGCGCAGTGCATCTCGCGCTGCGTGACTTCCTGGAGCCTCGACTTGGGGCTCACCGCCCTGAGCGCGAGGGTCGGCGAGACGTACTCGCCGAGCGCATCGACCACGAAGGCATGGGTGGTGTCATAGCCCGCGTCGAGATAGAGCGCGCCCACCACCGACTCGAAGACGTTCTCGAGCGCGGAGTGCATGCCGCGCGCACCGGTGCCCCGCTCCGACTCCCCCATCACGATGAGGGGCGCGATCCCGAGGTCGCTGGACACCTTCGAGAGCGTCTCGCCGGAGACGAGCGAGATCTTGATGCGCGTGAGCTCGCCCTCGTCCATGGCGGGAAAGCGCTCGAAGAGGTCGGTGGCCACGATGGCGCCGAGGATCGAGTCACCGAGAAACTCCAGGCGCTCGTACGAGGCGGAGACGGGCTTGCCCTCCACGGCGGACGGATGCGTGATGGCGGACTCGATGAGTGACTTGTCCTGGAACGTGTGACCGCAGATTCGCTCGATCTCGGCCACCCTCTGGTACATCTTCAAGAAGCGAGAGCCCCCCTACCGTCCGTCGACGATGCCGTCGACGGCATCCCCGATCGTCTTGATCCTCTCGAGGATCTTGTCATCAAAGGTGAGACCGAACTCGTCCTCGAGGGCAGTCACGAGCTCGAGCAGGTCAAACGAGTCGGCACCAAGGTCCTCGAAGCTCGTCGACTCGTCGAGCGTAGTGCCCTCTTTGATATCGAGGGTGTCGTTGACGACCTCGATGACCCGTGCGCGTATGGCATCACGATCCATGGTTCCTCCTCGGTGGCGGCACCGCATCCCAAACCGCCTACGCTGTCGATGATTCCGCAGTTGATTCTACCCGTTAGCCCGCGATGTCACAGGCCTCGGCGATCTTGTCCACAAGCTTGCCGCGAACGGCCTCGGCCACGGCGAGTGTGCCGTTCTTGACCGCCTCGGAACTCGTGGAGCCATGTCCCTTGACCACGGGCGCGCGCAGGCCGAGCAGCACCGCGCCGCCGTAGGCGTCGCCCGAGAGCGCAGAGGACATGCCCTTGAGCGCAGGCTTGAGCAGGAGCGCACCCAGTGCCGCGCGCTTCGACGAGGAGACGGAGGCCTTGATCTGCGCCACGATGTACTTTGCCGCACCTTCCGTGGCCTTGAGCGCCACGTTGCCCGTGAAGCCGTCGGTCACGATCACGTCGAACCTGCCGCCGAGCAGGTCGGAACCCTCGGCGTTGCCTATGAAGTGGCAGTCCGCCTCGACAAGCGCCGCGTGATACCCGAGCGCCGTCGAGGAGCCCTTGGTCTCTTCGGAGCCGTTGCAGAGCAGCCCCACCGTGGGGTCGGCCACGCCAAGCACCACCTGGGAGTAGGCACGACCCATATGGGCGAACTGGACGAGCGCGTCGGGCTTGACGTCGGCATTGGCGCCCATGTCGAGAAAGACCGTGCGGCGACCGTCGAGGCCGGGAAGTGCCGAGGCCAGGGCCGGACGACGCACGCCCTTGATCCGCCCGACGCCAAACGTGGCCGCCGTGAGCACTGCGCCCGTGGAGCCCGCAGAGAAGAGCCCGTCCGCGTCACCCGAGCGCACGGCGGCCGCAGCCCGGACGATGGACGCGTCCTTCTTCTGCCGCACGGCGTTGGCGGGGTGCTCGGACATGGTGATGACCTCGGTGGTGACGAGCGCCGTGGCGCGCGCCTGCGCCTTCGCGAAAGGCGAGACGAACTCCTCGGCACCAGCCACCAGCACCTCGAGGTCGTGGTCGGCCTCAAGGGCGGCGGCGATGCCTTCGAGGAGAACCGAGGGTTCCCTGTCCGAACCCATGACGTCGACGCAAACCCTTGTCATACTCTCCTCCGCTCGCGAGGGTCCGAGCCCTCGATACGAAAAGAGGCCGACCCCAATGGGACCGGCCTCTCTGGCCATTGTGCTGGCTCGCTACTCGGTGACGATGACCTCGCGGTCCTTGTAGTAGCCACAGTTGGGGCACACGTGGTGCGGCAGCTTGGGTGCACCGCACTGGGGACACACGGAGCGTGCCGAAGCGGCGAGCTTGCTGTTGGCCGAGCGGCGGGAGTGCGTAGCGCCGCGGCCCTTCTTCTGCTTAGGTACTGCCATCTTGAACCTCTGCTTCCAGTCTTCCAACGTCCCGAGGTGGCGGAACGAACTTACCGATTCATACGAAAATGAATTCTATCACGAGAAGTGCGACATGGCGAGACATTCGTCGCATACCCGATCATTTTCACGTTTCTCCACGAAGAAGCCTACTCGTCACCATCCTTCGAACCATCGTCGCCCTCGTCGTGGGCATCGCCGAGGTCGAGGTCCTTGAGAACCGCGAAGGGATTGGTGGCCAGACGGTCCCTCTCGACCTGCGCCGCATGGCCGCAGTCGCCCTCGTTGAGGTTGGCACCGCACACGGGGCAGAGCCCCTTGCAGCCAGGCCTGCAGAGCACCACGAAGGGCGTCTCCATGATGAGCGTGGACGAGAGCGCCTCCGCGAGGTCGACCGTATGGTCATCGCGGACGAGGAAGTAGTCAAGGTCATCGCCCGAGTCATCGCCGTCGGGGTGCTCGGGCTCCTCGAAGAGGTAGTACCCGTCGACCTCGCCGGCGATATCGAACGCAGCCTCCTCGAGGCAGCGGTCACAGACGCCGACGACGTGCGTCGTAAGGATGCCTGTGACGAGGATGCCCTCGCCGGCGTTGGTGAGCGCGACGTCGTAGTCGATGCCAGACGGCAGCGAAAAGGCATGGTCCCCGAGCGTATAGCCATCTTGGTCGACATGCCCGGCAACGGACAGCGTGTCACCGGGGTTGCCGAGACGCTCGTCAAGAGCAAAGATCACCGTGTTCATGCAGGCTACCAAGGCACGTTGTTGGACGTGTTGCGTGGGCCGGAGTTCTCGTCGAGGGTCTGGCGAACGCGACCGACCGAGTTGGTGAGCGACTTGAGGTTCTCCTCGAGGTGGGAGAGGACGGTGTCGGCGTACTCCTCCGCGTTGTAGCGGGTGTCGCGCTCGTACTGGGATGCCTGGTCGCGAATGGACTCGGCCTGCTGCTGGGCGAGACGCACGATCTCCTGGTCGCCAGCGAGGATCATCGCCTGCTGCTGGGCGTCGGCGATGATGGAGTCGGCCTGCTGCTGGGCGCGGTCGAGCGTCTCCTGCTCCGCCTTGAGAATGCGGCGGGCATCCTGGAACTCCTGGGGGAAGACCCTGCGAATCTCGTCGAGAATCTCATACACGTCCTGTGCGTCGATGATCTTCTTCTGACCACCGCCAGTGAGAGGGGACTTGGCCTCGGTCACCATCTGCTCGAGCTCGTCGACCAGGCTCTCGATTTCCTCACCCGGCTGCATATGGGTCTCCTTTCGTGAAAACACCTAGCGCTCTGACGCCGGCACGAAAACCGCGACCCCAGGCACATTTCTTCCTAGCATGGTATCAGATTAGGGACAAACCCACGCGTCGACCTGTCATCGGCTTGAATAATGCGACTTGAGGCGCTCTTGGACGTTGGGCGGAACGAGCAGTTCGACGCTCTCCCCCATCGACGCGATCTCACGGACGATGGATGAGGAGACGTATCCGAAGTCGGGATTGGACATGACGAATATCGACTCGAGACCAGGGGCCATGTGGCTGTTGAGGTCGGCCTGCTGGAGCTCGTACTCGAAGTCGGTCATGGCCCGAAGACCCTTCACGATGCCTCCGGCCCCATGGTCGCGGCAGAACGAGACGAGAAGTCCCGAGAAGGGCTCGACGCTCACGCCATCGGAGATGCCCTCGTGCTCGAGAGCCTCCCTGATCATCTGCACGCGCTCGTCGAGGGAGAACGCAGGTCCGTGTCCACCCTTGGCAACAGAAGCCGCAACGGCTACCGTCACCTGCGGAAAGAGACGCATCGCGCGCCGAATGACATCGATGTGGCCATAGGTGACGGGGTCGAAGGTACCTGGCACGACGACGTGGGTGATGCTCTCGCTACTCATTGCCCCCCTCCGCTCTCAGAAGATCGACGCTGGTGATCCCATGGCTCCTGCTCCTCAGCAAGACGGCGTGCGCGCACGAGAGGGAGGCCGCCGCCTGTGCGCGCTCGTAGACCACGAGAGCGCCCGGGACGAGAAGCCCTCGCCCCCAGAGGCTGTCGACGAGTCCCGAGACGAGCGTCGCGTCCGTCGCGTAGGGCGGGTCGAGGAAGACCACCGCGAATGGCGCACCGGGAATGGTACCCCTATCCGCAAGCCGAAACACGTCGCCGAAGACGACCTCACATTCCCCGCGCATTGCGCCGAGCGCGGAGGCCGTGCGCGTGACGCGTGCCGCAGCCGTGCGGTCGGAGTCCACGAAGGTGCACCGGGCCGCCCCCCGCGAGACGAGCTCGAGTCCCATGGCCCCCGAGCCCGCGAAGGCGTCGAGCACGCCCTTCTCGGAAAGGTCGAGCCCCTCGGCGGAGAGGATCATCGATGCGACCGACTCACGCGTCCGGTCGGTCGTGGGACGCGTGACTCCCCTACCCTTGGGCGCCTCGATGGGCTTGCCGCGCCACTTTCCCCCGACGATCCTCATGCGCGCTCGAACTCCTCGAAGTAGGCACCGAAACGTTCGCGCACCTCGATGGCCATGGTCGCGTGCTCGGGCCATGCGAGATGCGGGTCGTCGTCGGCGATGGCCAGGGCGTCTGCGTGCGCGGCCTCCACGAGGTCGCGGTCACCATCGAGGTCGGAGATCTCGAGGGAGACGCCCCCGTGCTGCCGATAGCCCAGGACCTCGCCCTCGCGGCGGAGCCTGAGGTCGAGCTCGGCAAGGTCGAAGCCATCGGTCGTGGCCTCGAGCGCGGAGAGGCGACGGCGCGCCGCGGTGCCCCTCTTGGCCGCGCTCTCCAGAAAGACCGCACCGGAGGTCTCGCCTCTGCCCACGCGCCCGCGCAGCTGATGAAGCGTCGCGAGGCCAAAGCGATCGGCGTCGAAGACGAGCATGACCGTGGCATTTGGCACGTCGACGCCCACCTCGATCACGGTCGTGGAGACGAGCACGTCCGTCTCGCCGGAGCGAAAGCGGTCCATGGCACCGTCCTTGTCGGCGGCGGACATGCGGCCCGTGAGGACGTCGCACGAGATGCCTCGCAGGGCGTGCGCGGCGAGGTCGGCGGCCGCGGACGCAACCGAGTGCATGCCCGTCGTGGTGCACACGGACTCCGGGACGTCATCGAGGTCCGACCCATCGTCGGCGTCATCCACGAGCGGACAGACGACATATGCCTGGTGGCCCGCCTCCACGGCCTCACGGATGGCCCCGTAGGCGAGGTCGAGGTTCTCGGGGGTGATGACGTGGGTCTCCACTCCCGCGCCGGCATGCGGTCTGTGACGGATGAACGAGCAGTCGACGTCACCGTAGAGCGAGAGCGCGAGCGTGCGGGGTATGGGCGTCGCCGTCATGGTGAGAAGGTCGGCGCCTACACCCTTGCGGCGCAGTGCGGCACGCTGGTCGACGCCAAAGCGGTGCTGCTCGTCGATGACGACGAACGAGAGCGAGCGGAAGTCGATGTCGCCGGAGAGGATGGCCGTGGTCCCGAAGACCACCGCGACCTCGCCGCGCGAGACGGCACTCGCCGAGACGGCGCGCTCGTCGGCAGGCGTGGAACCCGTGACGAGGACCCAGCGGATGTTGGCACGGTCCATGAGCGGACCGAGCCTCTCGGCGTACTGGCGGGCGAGCACCGACGTCGGTGCCATGACGGCCGCCTGGGTGCCCGTGTCGGCCGCGGCGGCGAGCCCCATGGCGGCCACGGCCGTCTTGCCTGTACCCACGTCGCCCAAGAGGAGACGGTTCATGACGTGGGGGGAAGCCATGTCGGCAAGGATCTGCGAGGAGGCGGTGCGCTGCTCGTCGGTGAGCGAGAAGGGGAAGGAGGCGCGCAGGGCCTCCATGTGCGGGCCATCGACCACGTGGGCCGTGGGCTCGACGCCGTGGAGCTCGATGTTCCTGCGGGTAAAGAGGGCAAGCTGGAGGCAGACCAGCTCGTCGTAGGCGAGTCGCCGCCTCGCCTGCTCGGCGGAGGCGACGGTCGAGGGAAAGTGCACCTCGCGCAAGGCGCGGCCGAGGGTCATGAGACCGTGCGAGGCGACGAGACGGGCGGGCAGCCAGTCGGCCACGTCACCCACGTCACCGAGAGCCGCGGCCACGATGCGCCGCATCCACGAGACGGAGATGCCCTCGGAGACGGGGTGCACGGGAAGCACGCGAGCGTAGTCGCCCGCATTGCCGGAATCGTCCAGCACCTCGTAGAAGGGCGCCTTCATCTGCTTGAAGCCAAAGCCGAACGTGACCTTGCCCGAGAGCGCAAGACGGTCGCCCTTCTTCACCTGGTCGGCGATCCATGCCTGGCGAAAGAAGGTGGCCACGAGCACGCCTGTCTCGTCGAGCACCTGAAGCTCGACGATCTGCATGCGCGGACGGGGACGCTTGAGCGTGACCGTGTCGACGGTGACCACGATGGTGGCGTCGGCACCCACATCGGCATGGCTGATGGGAACCACGTTGGAGAAGTCGAGATAGCGATGGGGCACGTGCAGCAGGAGGTCGCGCACGGACGTGATTCCCAGGCGCGAGAGCGCCTCGCCACGAGCGAGGCCCGTCTTCCCCGAGAGATAGCGGAGCCGTGACACGTTGTCGGAGAGGCTGCAGGTCCTCCGCAGCCTCTCCGAGGCGGTTCCGATGTTGGGAGTGGCAGCCATCTGGCCGGACGCCTACCTACTCGATCGAGAAGATGACCGGGTAGAGAGGCTGCTCGCCGCGGTGGGAGTCGATCTCGAGGTCCGGTTGGGCCTCCCTGATGGCGGAGATGATCCTTCCGAAGGCCTCGTCGTCCATGTCGGCACCCGCAAGGATGGTGAGGGTGTCGCCCTCCTCGTCCGCCTGCATCCTGCTGACGAGGTCTATCGTGACCTTCTCGACGTCGGCGCCGACGACCACGATGGCACCGCCCTCGATGCCCATGACGTCACCGGCGTGGATGGGACTGCCGTCGGCAGCCGCCGAGTCGCGCACCGCGGTGGTGACCTCGCCGTCGCGAATGCCCGCGAGGGCCTCGGTCATGGCCTCGACGTTGTCCTCGAGAGAACTCTCGGTGTCTGCGGAGAACATCGCCGAGAAGGCCTGAAGCACCGACTTGGTGGGAACGACCGCGACCCTGGAGGTCTCGCACGCAGACGCCGCAGCCTCGGCGGCCATGCGGATGTTGCCGTTGTTGGGCATGACGATGACGTTGTCGGCGTTGCAGCTCTCGACGGCTGCGAGGATGTCGGCCGTGGACGGGTTCATGGTCTGCCCGCCCGAGACGACGACGTCGACGCCGAGCGACTCGAGGATGGACTCCTCGCCTGACCCGGCGGCGACGGCGACAAACCCCAGGGACTTGCGAGGTGTGGCACCCGCCCCGCCAGCGGCCCTGTCGGCAGCGATCTTGGCGGTACGATCCTTGACCTCGAGGTCCATGTTGTGGATGAAGACCTCGAAGACCTGGCCGTAGCCGAGCATGTACTCGAGGACGCGGTTCGGCTCGTTGGAGTGCACGTGAACCTTGAAGTCGGGGTACGAGCCCACGACGAGCTCGCAGTCGCCGAGCGTGGCGAGATACGTGAGGGCGTCATCGGCCTCGAAGGGCTTCTCGGCGTGGAAGAGGAACTCGTTGCAGTAGCGATACTCAGAGCCCTCCCAGTCGTCGTTGAGCTCGATGGCGACCCTGGAGTCAGCGAGGGCATGAGCCTCGGAGGCATCGATCGTGGTCTTGAACTCCGTGAGCTCGCCCTTGCCCTCGACGGCATTGACGAAGCCCTCGAGGAAGGTGGCGAAACCATATGCGCCGGAGTCGACGACGCCGTTCTCCTTGAGCACGGGCAGCAGGTCGGGCGTGCGCGCGACCGACTCGTAGGCCTCGACGACGAGGGCGTCGAGGACCTCGGTGCAGCTCATCTTGGAACGCTCGAGCTGGTCGGCCTTTGCGGAGACGTCCTTGAGGACCGTGAGGATGGTGCCCTCGACGGGTTTGCGGACGGCCTTGAAGGCGACCTTCACGCCGCGTCGGAACGCATGGGCGATGTCGGCCGGCGAGGGGGCGCTCTGGTCCTTGGCGTCGCAGAGGCCCTCGGCGATGCCGCGCAGGATCTGGCTCGTAATGACACCGGAGTTACCGCGGGCACCCATGAGGGAGCCGTGCGTTATGGCCTTGGCGATGTCTTCCATCGAGGCGGTGGCGGGCAGCATCTCCACCTCGCGGACCACGGTGCCGAGCGTGAGCGACATGTTCGTGCCCGTGTCACCATCGGGGACGGGAAAGACGTTGAGCTTGTTGATTTCCTCTGACTTGTCGGCAACAACCTTGGCCGCCGCGGGGAAACAGGTGCGCATGACTGTTGATATCATCTTCGGTGAACCTCTGTTCCTGGGGTATGCGGATTGGCCTAATGAGCGGTACGCATGCCCTCTATGTGCACGCGCACCTCCACGTTTTCGAGTTCGGCAATCTGCTTGAGCAGGAACTTGACCGAGCTGGTGAGGTTACCCACCACGGACGACATGTTGACGCCCTGCTCGACGACCACATGGATGTCCACCGTGACCGTTCCGCCGACGGCGTCCACGTCGATGCCCTTGCGGAGGCGGTACGTAGGCAGCAGATGCACCACACTGCTCTGCTCGTCGATCTCAGCCATGCCAACGACGCCGTAGCACTCGAGGGCGGCATAGCCCACGAGGTCGGCGATGCAGTCGTTTGACACCCTGAGCGTTCCCGGAACGGTACCAGACATGGAGTCTCCTCTCGCATGATCTCTGGGAGATTGATAACCAATCGAGCCAAGTATACCCCAGTGCGGTGACGGTGCCACGCCTTGAGGCGACCAGCGCGGGACTCTTCGGGTGCGGCATCGGTGGCGCGGAGCCTATGCGTGCTGGAACTGGGAGTTGTAGAGGCGCGCGTAGGCCCCATCCCGGGCGAGAAGCTCGTCGTGCGTGCCCCGCTCCACCACGTCGCCCTCCTCGAGGACGAGGATGACGTCGGCGCTGCGGATGGTCGAGAGGCGATGCGCGATGACGAAGCTCGTACGACCGCGCATGAGCTCGTCCATGGCGCGCTGGATGAGCTCCTCCGTGCGGGTGTCGACATTGGACGTGGCCTCGTCGAGGATGAGGATGGGCTTGTCGGCGAGAACGGCGCGGGCGATGGTGAGCAGCTGGCGCTGGCCCTGGCTCACGTTGGACGCCTCCTCGTTGATCTCGAAGTCATAGCCGCCCGCGAGCGTGCGCACGAAGTGGTCGCAGTGCGCGGTGCGGGCCGCCTCCTCGACGTCGGCGTCCGTGGCGTCAAGCCTGCCGTAGCGGATGTTCTCGCGAATGCTGCCCTGGAAGAGCCAGGTGTCCTGGAGCACCATGGCGAAGTTGTCGCGCAGGTCGTCACGGGCGAGGTCACGGACGTCGTGGGAGCCTACACGAATGGCGCCGCCGCGAACGTCGTAGAAGCGCATGAGGAGCTTGACGAGGGTCGTCTTGCCAGCACCGGTAGGACCGACGATGGCCACCGTCTGGCCTGGATCGACGTCGAGCGAGAAGTCGTTGATGACGTCCTTGTCCGGCAGGTAGCCAAAGCGCACGTGCTCGAACGAGACGGCACCCTCGTCGTTCGCGAGGGTCTCCCCCGCCACGTGGGTGTCGGGCTCCTCGGAGGCGTCGAGAAACTCGAAGACGCGTTCCGAGGCGGCGACCATCTGCTGGATCATGTTGGAGACGTTGGCGAGCTGCGTGATGGGCTGCGTGAAGTTGCGCACGTACTGGATGAAGGCCTGGATGTCACCGACGGCGATGCTGCCCTGCACGGCAAGCGCCGCGCCCACGACCACGACGCCCACGTAGCCGAGGTTGCCCACGAAGGACATGGCAGGCTGCATGAGCCCCGAGAGAAACTGGCTCTTCCACGCGCTCTCGTAGAGCGCATCGTTGCTCTCGTCGAACTCGTCCACCGAGACGTCGGCGCGGGCGAAGACCTGAATGACCTCCTGCCCGGCGAAGTCCTCCTCGACGATGCCGTTGACCTTGCCCAACGTTGACTGCTGCGCCTTGAACCACTTCTGGGAGCGCGAGACGACCGCCCCGACGATCCCGAGCGAGATGGGCAGCGTGAGCAATGTGATGCCCGTGAGCGGCAAGGAGATCGTGACCATCATCACGAGAACGCCCACGAGCTGCGCCGCGGAGGTGATGAGCTGCGTGACGCTCTGGTTGAGCGACGTGCCGAGCGTGTCCACGTCGTTGGTTATGCGCGAGAGGACGTCTCCCTTGGAGTGGCCCTCGGAGTCGAAGTAGGAGAGCTCGATGCGGCTGATCTTCTCGGCGACCTGGGCACGAAGGCCGTAGGTGACCCGCTGGGTGACGCTGGCCATTATCCAACCCTGCAGAAAGCCCATCGCCGCCGAGGCGAGGTAGATCGCGAGCAGGGTGAGCAGGATCGTCCCGATCCGCCCGAGGTCTATCCCGCCCGTTCCCTGCACCTGGGCCACCATGCCCGTGTAGAGCTCGGTCGTGGCCTGCCCGAGGACCTTCGGTCCCACCACGCTGAACACCGTGGAGGCGATGGCGCATACGACGGCGACGAGCATGGCCACCCGATGGCCTCCGAGATAGGCGAAGAGCCTGCTCGCGGTGCCACGGAAGTCCTTTGCCTTGTCCACCGGATGGGCAAAGCGAGGGCCTCCGCCCTGCCTGTGGTTCTCCTGGGGCATTACTCCTCGCCTCCGTCCGGGCCTGCGGGCACGAAGCGCACGACCTCGGCCTCGAGCCCGAGCTCTGCGGAGGAGAGCTGGCTCATGGCTATCTCGCGATAGGCAGGACAGGTATGGAGCAGCTCCTCGTGCGTGCCGTCACCCACCACGCGTCCCTCGTCGAGAACGACGATTCGGTCCGCATGCATGACCGACGCCACGCGCTGCGCGACCACCACGATGGTGGCATCGGTCTCCTCCTGGGAAAGCGCGCGCCTCAGCGCCGCGTCGGTGGCGTAGTCGAGGGCCGAGAAGGAGTCATCGAGCACGAGGACCTCGGGATGGGCCGCGAGGGCTCGCGCGATGGCGAGCCTCTGCCGCTGTCCTCCCGAGATGTTGGAGCCTCCCTGTGCGATGGGTGACTCCGCGCCGTCGGGCATCCTCGAGACGAACTCCTCGGACTGTGATATGCGCAGCGCACGGCATACGTCCTCCTCGGCCATGCCCGCATCGGAAAAGGCGACGTTGGACGCGATGGTACCCGAGAAGAGCCTCCCCTGCTGCGGCACGTAGCCAACGCGCGAGCGTAGGTCGGCGAGGGGCATGCGGCGCACGTCGACCCCATCGAGGAGGACGGAGCCCTCGGTGACGTCATAGAGGCGCGGGATGAGCTGGATGAGCGTGGACTTGCCCGAGCCCGTGGAGCCCACGATGCCGAGCGTGGAGCCGGAGCCCACCGAGAACGAGACGTCAGACACGACGTTGGACGAGGCGTCGGGGTAGGCAAAGCCCACGTGGTCGAAGACGAGCTCGCCTCTCGGGGCGCCCGCGCCAGGCATGACGGGGTCGGATGGGTCGGTGATCGAGAGCGGGCAGTCGAGCACCTCCCGGATGCGGTCGGCTGCCACGGAGGCCCTCGGGAGCATGATCGCGACCATGGCGAGGATGAGGAAGCTCATGACGATCTGCATGGCATACGAGATGAAGGCCATGACGTCGCCCACCTGCATGAGCCCCGCCGAGACGGACTGCGAGCCGAACCACACGATCGTGACCGTGATCGCATTCATCAGAAACATCATGAGCGGCAGCATGAGCGCCATGGCGTGGTTGGTGAAGAGCTGCGTGGCCATGAGCTCGGAGGATGCCCCGTCGAAGCGCTCGAGCTCGTGCGTCTCCCTGTCAAACGCGCGAATGGGGAGAAGGCCGTCGAGCATCTCACGAGCCACGAGGTTGACGCGGTCGACGAGACGCTGCATCTGACGGAACTTCGGCATGGTGAAGAAGAACAGCACGACCATCACGCCCACGAGGGCGAGAACGGCCGCGACGATCGTCCATTCGAGACCCGAGTGCACCCCCACGACCTTGATGACGGCCACGACGCCCGTGATGGGGGCGAGCATGACCATGCGCATGAACATGACGAGGGTCATCTGCACCTGCTGCACGTCATTGGTGCACCGCGTGATGAGGCTCGCCTGCGAGAAGCGGCCGACCTCGGCAGGCGAGAAGTTCATGACGCGCTCGAAGAGGTCGTGACGGGCGTCCCTGGCGATGGCAGCGCCCGTGCGGGCGGCCATGAGCCCGCAGCTCACGGCAGCGAGCATCCCCACGAGGCAGAAGGCGAGCATCGTGACCGCCGTACGCAGCAGGTAGTCGGACTCGATGTCGTTGAGGTCCATGCCGAGGCCATCGTAGGTCTGGCGGACGTACTCCACGGCGCGGGCACCCATGACGGTGGACGCGGTCTGTCCAAGCGACTCCTCCAGTGCCGACGCGGCCGAGACGAGCTGGTCGCGCGTGACGAGGCCCGCCTGGTACGCGGAGCGAACCGTGTCAAGGTCAAGGGTGGTGCCCGGCTTCAGGGAGAGTCCTGGCACCGATGACGCGTCGATGCCACTGTCGAGGGAGAGGACCACGGCCTCGGGTGCGGCGAGGGCGTCCGAAAGCTTGGAATCGGCATCCATGAGCGACGGATTGCCGACGAAGGAGCGTACACCCGAGCCGTTGGCCTCCGAATAGCAGGACTCGACGAGGCCACGGTCCGTGTCATCCATGAACATCTCGAGGTCGGAGAGGTCTTGGGCACCGATCTTCGAGGGTACCGCCGAAACGATGCCTCCCTGCCCCACGCCCACGTTGACGATGTCGCTCATGTACTGCGGCAGAGAGAGGTCGCAGTACGCCTGGACCACAAGGAGCACGGCCACGCACGCAAGTGCCAGGAGATGGCCTCGGAAGAACTTGAGTATGCCCACACGACCCCCGCTCACAAACGGCAACACGTCACAGCTTACCCGAAGCGGCGGACGTCAATCGTCACGGAGCGCTTTTCCTCGATGCTCGGTCTTCTGGCCCCTCGGCGGCACCTTGGGACCCCGATACAAAACCGCCACAAGAAGTCGCGGTCCCGACTTGCGCGGGACAGGTGCTGTGCTATATTCATACAGCTTTTGGAAATAGCGGGCGCACAAGGCGCCGCGCCCTTTGGAGGTCGCAATCATGTCGAAGGTCTGTGATATCTGCGGTAAGCATGCTGTTGCCGGTCGCTCTATTAGCCACTCCCACCGCACCGTCAATCGCACGTTCAAGCCCAACATCCAGCACGTCAGCATCATCATCGACGGCAAGAGCCAGAAGATGAACGTCTGCTCCAGGTGCCTCAAGAAGGGCAACCTGGTTCGCGGCTAGCATGTCGCCCGATCGTGGTTCTGAGGGGGTCGCCCAGCGCGGCCCCCTCTTTTGCGTATATGCACGAATCCGCAGGGCGCTGCTCCCCTAGTAGAGCAGGAACGCCGCGACGGCCCCGGACGAGCACTCCACGGCGGCATCCTCCGACTCGATGACGTTCGAGACGCCCAGGTCATCGAGGAGTCCCATCTCGTGGTGGTCGAGGTCCCACTTCATGCCCGTCTCCGATATCACGGTGTCCGGTGCGACGGCGATGGCCGAGAAGACCCTGCCGACGGCACCTTTCCCCAACCACCAGCCGGCGGTGCCTTCCGTCGAGACGATCCTGAGCTCGTAGCCATCCTCCATGAGGCGTGGGCTCGCATCGGCCGCTCGCACGAGAAGCCCCACCACCCCGAGCGCGTGGTCGGGTCTGCCGCCCGTGGCGCAGGTCACGGTGAGCTGAAGGGACCGTCCGCGTCGCTTGGCCTCATGACGTGCGCAGTCGATGGCGATGGAGAGGTCTGTCGAGTACTTCTCGGGCGGGAAGCCTATCTGGGAGGACGCGACGGTCCTCGCCCAGGCAAGCGCACGCTCGCCGACCGAGTCCGAGTCCCCGCAGAAGACGTCGGGCTCCACACCGGCGGCGTGGAGCGCCTCCGCGCCACGGTCTGCGGCTATGACGTAGTCGGCAGCCAGGGCGAGCGAGCGCACGAGCTCGGGCGAGCTCGGACACGGCGACCCGTCGACCACCAGCGCATGCATGACGCCTTCCACGTGGGCCGGAGAATCGGCGAAGTCACGGATGAGCGGGAGCGAGAGCTCGGGATAGCCGTGGACGAAGATGTCGGCATAGGGTCGGATGGCCTTCTCGTCCCGCCCGTCGTGCTCGTTGAAGATCGCCACCACGTGAAAGCCCGCGCGCTTGGACGTCCGCACCCCAAAGGGGGCGTCCTCGAAGACCCACGTGGTCTCGCGACTGGTACCAAGGCGTCGCAGTGCCTCGAGATAGACGTCTGGGTACTCCTTGTCGCGGCCACCAACGTCCTCGGTGCTCACGACCACGTCGAAGCAGTCCCCCAGGCCATGCGCCTCAAGCGCGCGTCGCACCTCGCGGGCGGGCGTCGAGGAGGCGACGGCCATCGGGATGCCTGCCTCGTGCATCGTGCGGAGAAAGGCCTCGCAGCCCGGAAGGGTCGGAATCTCGTGCTCGTACTTGTCGGTAACGTACGCGCAGATCTCCTCGTAGAGGTCATCCGCGCTCGTGCCCACGTGCTTCTCGTCATGAAGCGCGCGACATTCGTCGCGGAGACTGAGCGTCTCGATGCCTCCGAAGAAGGCGGGGTCGGACGCCACGCCGTATCGCTCGCACATGACATCGAACACGGTGCGCCACATCCCCATCGAGTCGACGATGGTACCGTCGCAGTCGAAGATCGCTCCGCTCATGGGCATGGTGGCTCCTTTTGTTATCCGTTACGGCTTTTTTGATGATAACGGGCTGATGGGAAAAACGTACGGGTAAGCTTACGTCTGAACACGCACGCTATTCTCCGGAGGAATTGGAACAATGGCACGTTACGACTATCAATGTCCCAGCTGTGGCACCCGCTTCGAGGTCGAGCACCCCATGAGCACCCATCCCAAGGTCACCTGTCCCAAGTGCGGACGAGAGGCAGCTCACGTCTTTGAGAGCTCGGGCATCGTCTTCAAGGGCTCGGGCTTCTACAACACCGACCAGCGCAGCAAATAGCCTCCTCCCATCATGCAGCGACTCGGGGTCCCGCCTAACGCGGGACTTTTTTTGGATGGGATGACGGAGCCTGCCGGAAACCTGCAGAGGAAGGGGTCGAATGCGCGAGCTTCTGGGGGCGCTGCGAGAATCATCTCGCCAATCCCGGAAAAGCCCAGATGGAACATGGGCGGACATCCCGCTCCGCGACCCATCCGTAGCCTGCCCGTACATTCGGCACGTTTTCCTGCAGGTATCGGCGGAGGCATCATGAGTTCCCAAGAACACCCGGTCGCCTCCTACCGGACGCGCACCATGCGGGCAAGGTAGTGCACGTCGGAGCGGCCATCATCAAGCCAGAGGCGGGCCGGCTCGTCCGCAAGCTCGAAGTCCGCTCCGACATCGCCTGCCAGAAACGCCTCCACCACGCGCTCGTCCTCCTCCGCGAGGAGCGAGCAGGTCGCATAGCAGAGCGAGCCACCCCTACGGACGCGCGACGCGGACGCACAGAGGATCCGCCGTTGAAGCGCAGGTAGCGCACCGTCCCGAGTGGGATCCACGGCACCGGGCTCGAGCGACCAGGTGATCTCGGGATGCCTTCTCAAGGTACCCGTACCCGAGCAGGGCGCATCGACGAACACCACGTCGAAGTGGTCATCGATCTCAGCGGGAAGGCCCCGGCCAGAGAGGAGCGTCGCGTCCAGCACCTGTACGGACGTATGCGATGCCACCCCCGCCCGCTCCATGCGCCGACGGGAATGGCGAGCCTTGGCGGCATCGACCTCCACCGAGACGATTCGGGCGAACCCTCCCGCCGCGATCGCCGCTGACTCCATGAGCACGGTCTTGGTGCCTCTCCCCTGCCCGACCTCGAGCATCGTCTGCCCGGGACGAGGAGCCACGATGGCAGCCACGCGCTGGGCCGCAAGGTCGGCGGGCAGAACGTCCACCGCCTCCACCAGCCCGGACGCAGCGAGCGCGGACGGCCTCCCAAGCGCGAAGGCGCCATCGACCCCACATGCCACGGGCTCGCACCCCACGGCCTCGAGAAGGGCACGCGCCTCGTCCTGGCCATGCTTCGCACGATTCGTGGCCACGTAGAGAGGGGGCGCATCGAGGGCCGAGAGCGCGACCTGGGTCATCATGTCAGATCCGCACGAGGCGACGGCGTCCCGTACGATCCACTCGGGAAGTGCACCCACCCGTGCGAGGTCGGCCTCGCCACCGGTGCCAGCCTCCACGCGCGCACGCGCTTCGAGCACTGCGGGCAGGTCCTCGTCGGCGATGCGGCGCAGCACCGCGTTGGCAAGTCCCGCGGCATGCGACGAGACGGACCTCACCAGCTCGACGCCCTGGCTCACCGAGACGGACGTGGGCGTCGCGAGGTAGAGCACCTCGAAGGCGGCGATGCGCAGACCGTCGCGAACGCGCGGCTCAAGATGGCTCGCGCGACGCAGGTGCGCATCGATCACACGGTCGAGCTCGCCTTGTGCGGCGACGGACCCCATGACGAGACGAGTGGCCAGCGCACGGTCCCGCTCGTCGAGGGCGTCCATGCGAGATGAGCCTCGCAGTAGGTCGCGGGCGCGGGCGCCTCGGCGACGACGCTCGGACGCCAGGTCGAGCGCGGCGGCGCGCGCCGGAGCGAGATCGGCCATGGGCTAGCACCTCTTCCAGGAGAGCTCGCGCTCGCGCAGGCCGGCGGCCCATGCGCCCGCCGTCATCTCCCGTTTGCCATCGGGCCTGACCGACAGCAGCTCGAGAGCCCCGTCCGCACAGCCCAGCACCACGCGGCCCCGATTCACCACGACGTCACCCTCTCCGAGGGAATCGTCCGCTCGTCGTGCCGCCAGGACGCGAAGCCCCCTCCCGGACAGCTCGAGGCGAGCCGGTGCGGCGTCGGTGGACGCCTGCACGCGACGGGCATTGGCACGAGCCGTGTCCGAGGGGTCGAGCCGCATCTCCGCCTTGGTGACCTTGGCGGCGGAGGTGACGAGCGCGGGGTCCTGCTCGACCCACGTGACGGAGCCGTCCCCCATCTGGACGAGCGCGGCGGCAAGCTCGCGTGCGCCCACCTCGGCGAGCTCGGACATGAGCTCGGCGCAGCCCTTGTCGCCGACCTCGACCTCGGCCTGGCGACAGTACGCACCGGCATCGACGCCATGGACCATGCGCATGATCGAGACGCCCGCACGCTCGTCTCCCGCGAGTATGGCGCGCTGGATGGGCGCGGCTCCCCGCCAGCGCGGCAGCGTCGAGCCATGCACGTTGACGCAGCCGAGCGGGGTAATCCCCAGCAGCTCGTCCGGCAGGATGCAGCCGAACGCCGCCACGCAGATGACGTCCGCACGGGCATCGCGGACGGCGGAGAGCACCGCAGGGGTGATCCGGCTCGTCTCGAGCACGGGAATGCCCAACCTGACGGCGCAGGCCTTGACGGGTGACGGTTCGAGCTCGCTGCCCCGCGAACGCACGGCATCGGGTCTCGTGACCACGAGCACGACCTCGTTCTCGCAGGCGAGACGGTCGAGCGACGGCACGGCGAACTCGGGCGTGCCCATGAAGATGATGCGCATCGTTGCCTCCCGTCAGTGCTCTACGTCCACGTCGCCAGGGCGCGCACCCGCAGCGAGGGCGTCGCGGTAGTCGTGCATGGCGGTGACGCGCTGGCTGGGCGTGAGGTGGTCGATCATGGTAATGCCGTGCACGTGATCGATCTCGTGCTGGAGGCAGACCGCCAGAAGGTTGTCGGCGGCCTCGTACTGCATGAGGTCGCCGTCGAGGTCGAGCGCCTGCACCACCACGTGGCTCGGACGCGTGACGGGCACGGTGATGCCCGGGAACGACAGGCATCCCTCGCCACTCTCGCGATCATCTCCGTCGGCGATGATGACCTTCGGGTTGATGAGGACGTAGGGGTTCCTCTTGCCGTGGCCGTAGTCACAGTCGATGACCACGACCTGCTGCAGGACTCCCACCTGCGGACCCGCGAGACCGCAGCCGTCGGCGGCGTACATGGCGCGCAGCATGCGCCTGACAAGCTTCTTGACATCCGCGTCTATGGTCTCGACCGGCGCACATTCCTCGGAAAGGCGCTGGTCGGGCGAGAGGACTATCTCCTCGAGTGAATCCATCTTTCTCCCATCTGTCATGCACGCGACGCTATGCCATGTCGTATGCATCAATGTCCAGTGCCATGTTAATACCCATTCCGCCGCCCAGGCGAGCCGCGCATGACGAGAGCACATCTCCGAGGTCGGCATCCACGGGGGCCTTGACCATCACGTGACGGCGGACGTTGTCCTTCACGCGCGCCTTGGCGCAGTCGGCGGGACCAAGAACCTCCCAGCCAGGACGTCCTTCCACCTCCTCGCGCACGTACGCGGCCATGCGCGCGCTCGCGTCGCTCACCGCCGAGGCGTTCTTCCCCCACACCACCACGTTGGCGAGACGACCGAAGGGCGGGTAGCCCGCGTCGGAGCGCTCGTCGAGCTCCGGCACGAGGAAGGTGTCCCGCTCGTGGTGCACCACGGCGCGGATGGCGGGGTGCGTCGCCCAGTAGGTCTGGACGATGACCTCACCCGTACGATCCCCCCTGCCGGCGCGCCCAGACACCTGCTCGAGAAGGTCGTAGGTGCGCTCGGCGGCGCGAAAGTCCGGCAGCTTGAGCATGGTGTCGGCGTTGATGACGCCCACGAGCGTGACGTCGGGGAAGTCGAGGCCCTTGGCGATCATCTGCGTGCCCACGAGCACGGCGCATTCGGCGGCGTCGAACCGCTCGAGCAGGCGCTGATGGGCCCCCTTGGTGCGCGTGGCGTCGGCATCCATGCGGATGACCTCCACGTCATCGGGCAGGAGCATGCGCAGCTCGTCCTCCACCCTCTGCGTGCCCACCCCGAAGGCGGCCAGATAACGACTCCCGCAGTTGGGGCACCTCGTCGAGGGATCGGGGAATGCCCTCACGGGCCAGCTTCGACCGCAGCTGTGACACATCAGCGAGTGCGTGCGCTCGTGATACGTGAGGGCGGTGGAGCAGTGGGGGCACTCGGGCACGCACCCGCACTCGCGGCACATGAGGAAGTTCGCGAAGCCGCGCCGGTTGAGCAGGAGGACGGCCTTCTCGCGACGCTGCGCCACGCGCCCGAGGGCGTCTGCGAGCGAAGCCGAGAAGACCGAGTGGGCCCCGCGGCGGAACTGCTCGGCCATGTCGACGATGGTGACCTTGGGAAGCTCGGCGGCACCAGGACGTTCGGGCATCGAGACGCGCGTCCACGCGGCACCGCGGAAGCTGCCGACCTCGCAGCGTCGAAGGCTTTCGAGCGAGGGCGTGGCGCTGCCGAGCACGAGCGCACAGCCGCGCTCGCGGGCCATGCGCGCAGCCACCTCGCGCGCATGGTAGCGAGGGGACGAGTCCTGCTTGTAGGAGCCCTCGTGCTCCTCGTCGATGATGATGAGGCCAGGGTCGCGGAGCGGAGCGAAGAGGGCCGAGCGGGCACCCACCACCACGTGCGCCTCGCCCCTGCGAACGAGGTCCCACTGGTCGAAGCGCTCGCCTGCGGAAAGGCGGGAGTGGAGCACGGCGACGTCGTCGCCGAAGCGGCTGCGAAAGCGCCCGACCGTCTGGGCCGTGAGTGAGATCTCCGGCACGAGGACGAGCGCCCCCCGACCGGTCGCCAGCGCATGCTCGATGGCATCGAGGTAGACCTCGGTCTTGCCCGAACCCGTGACGCCATCCACGAGCACGACGTCACCGGCACCGCGCTCGCGCGCCCCGTCTATGGCGGCAAGGGCGTCGAGCTGCCCGTCCGTGAGGTGCTCGGGGCGCGGTGCGGCAGCCGACGAGAGCGACGTGCCCTCGCGACCCCGAACCTGCCGGCGCTCCTCCACGATGACGACGCCACGCCTGGCAAGCGCCGTAACGGCCGTGGACGCACCGGATATCATGGCCGCAAGCTCGGCCACGCGCTGGGGGCCGCGCCTGAGGGCCTCGACGACCTCGCGCTGACGGCTCGCGTTGCGTGCGGGCTCGAAGGAGGCGCCCGCCTCCGTGAGGCTCGCCCACCGGACGTCGACGGGGCCGGCCTTCTCGCTGACGAGCTCCCACGGGGCGTCCGCTGACGCGCGCACGACCCTCACCTTCTGGCCGGGAGCCAGAAACGGTCGCACCGCATCACAGAGCGGACACGCGTACTCGTGCGCGATCCACGCCGCCACGCCTGCCGCCACCTCATCGAACGCGGCGTCCGCGAGAACCTGTCTCACGGGCAGCACCCTGTCCGGGTCCACCCCGTCGGCCGGTCTGTCGGTGATTCCCACCACGTAGCCCACCACGTCGCGATGCGAGAACGGCACGAGCACGGTGGTGCCAACGACCACCACGGACCCGAGCCCCATCGGAACGGCGTAGCAGAACGCGCCGTCGAGAGACCGCGTCGGGATGTCGAGCACGACGTTCGCGTAGCGCACGGTGACCCTCCTCTCACGCGCGTTGGTCGTAGGCAATCGATTGTAGGCGAACGGTGCCACCACGCTCCGACGACAGAGCGCGCCGTCCCCCGAAGGCGGCGGCGCGCGTCACGGATGCCTGGGGAGAACCCTACTTGTCGAGCTCGGCGACGGCAGCCCTGAGCTCCTCGGTACGGTTCGTCGCCTCCCATGTGAAGTCGGGGTCGTTGCGGCCGAAGTGGCCATAGGCCGCGGTCTTCCCGTAGATCGGACGATGAAGGTCGAGATCGCGGATGATGGCGCCGGGGCGCAGGTCGAAGACCTTCCCCACGGCAGCGTCGAGCACGGAATCGTCAACGGCACCGGTGCCGAAGGTGTCGACCATGACGGAGAGCGGGCGCGAGACGCCGATGGCATAGGCGAGCTGGATCTCGCACTTGTGCGCAAGTCCCGCGGCCACGATGTTCTTCGCGACCCAACGTGCGGCATACGCCGCAGAGCGGTCGACCTTGGTGCAGTCCTTGCCGGAGAAGGCCCCGCCGCCATGACGGCCCATGCCGCCATAGGTGTCGACGATGACCTTGCGGCCCGTGAGGCCGGTGTCACCCATGGGACCACCCACCACGAAGCGACCGGTGGGGTTGACGTAGATGTCCGCATGCCTCCACTCGATGCCGGCCTCGTCGAGGACGGGCTTGATCACGTGGTCGATCATGTCCTCACGAATCTGCGCAAGCTTCACGTCGGCGGCATGCTGGGTGGAGACGACGACGGCCGTGACCTCGACGGGCCTGTCGTTCTCGTAGCGAACGGTGACCTGGGTCTTGCCGTCGGGACGCAGGTATGCGAGCGAGCCGTTCTTGCGGACTCTGGAAAGCCTCTCCGCCATGCGCTGCGCGAGATAGATGGGCATGGGCATGAGCGTATCGGTCTCGTCGGAGGCATAGCCGAACATCATGCCCTGGTCGCCTGCCCCGACCTTGTCGATCTCGTCCTCATCGTTGGCGCGCGCGAAGGTCCCGTCGACGCCCTGGGCGATGTCAGGTGACTGCTCGTGGATGAGGTTCATGACACCGCAGGTCTCGGCATCAAAGCCATACTTGGCACGCGTGTAGCCGATGCGGCTCACGGTATCGCGGACGACCTTCTGGATGTTGACGTAGGCCTCGGTGCGAACCTCGCCCATGACCACGATCGTCCCCGTGGTGGCGAAGGTCTCGATGGCGCAGCGCACGTTGTCGACGTTGGCGGGATTGCCGTCGGGCGACACGTAGCCTTGGGCCTGGAGCTCGGCCTCCTGTCTGAAGATCGCGTCGACGATGGCGTCTGAGATCTGATCGCACATCTTATCGGGGTGCCCCTCGGTGACCGACTCCGAGGTGAAGAGATAATTCTTGTGTGCCATTGGACCAATCCTTTCACGCGCCGTGAGGCGCTTATCCCCTTGGCTGGTTGGCCCTATACCCAATCCAGCCAGATAGCCACGAACAAAGGAAACCCTACCGCGCAACCCGCATGTGAACCTGATCCCCTGCGACCTCGGTGCCAAGACCGTTCATCGCGATGTCGACGAGTTGGTCGGCAAGCTCCTCGTTGCTCATGGCATCCGGGGTCTCGTAGGCGCTCTCGAGTGCGGCAAAGATGAACGCGCCGCAGGTGGCAATGGCGCCAAGGCGGCTGTTCACCTCGGCGCGCACGACACCCTCCTGCTTGGCGCGGTCAATCTGGGCGACGATGATGAGAATCACGCGCGCAAGGTGCGTCTCGAACGTAGGCAACACGTCATCCCGATTGACGTTGAGCAGCTCGCGGCTCATGGCGAACAAAAGCGGACCACCCTCGCGAATTCCGCGCGCGAAGACGAGCGCGAGACCCTGGATCGACTCCATCGATGACGCCGCACCGGCCACCACGTCCTCGATCGAGCTTACGAGCGCATCGACCGAACGGTCGAAGATCGCCTCGATGAGCGCGCCCTTGTCCGCGAAGTAGTAGTACAGGGCGCCCTTGGACATGTTGCACCGGGCGGAGACCTCGCTCATCTGGAAGTCGGTGCCACCGCGCTCCGTCATGAGTTCGGACGCGGCCACCATGATCCTCTCGCGCGTCACGGCGCTCTTGCGCGTCTTCGCGCTTGCCCTCAACTTCGAGGTCTGCTTGCCGACCCTCGCCTCAAGATGCTCCATCGCTGCCGCACTGGCGCCGTGAAGCCCCGCGGAGAGATCCCCCGCGACCTTCTCGTCAAGTAGTGACATGACTCCCCCCCAATCTATGCACGCGAAGCGATTCTAGCATCATCACATTGTTTTTTGAGCGCATTTCAAAAAAACTAACCTCGAGTACGCATACTCCTCGACCGCTTGGGATAAAGTCCTTGTCCAAAGCAGGGACAACCTGAACAATACCTATAAGATGTTACTTTCTTCACTCGAGGGCACGATGGAGGGACTGGGGCGTGAGAACGGCACTGCGGATATTCTGGCGCGACCTCAGACGCATCCTGCGAAACCCCATCGCGGTCGTCGTCACCATCGGCGTCTGCATCATCCCCTCGCTCTACGCGTGGTTCAACATCGCCGCCAACTGGAACCCCTATGCGAACACGTCGGGCATGAGCGTGGCCGTGGTGAGCAACGACCAGGGTGCCGACCTCGGAGGAGACCTCGGCTATGTCAACGCAGGAGACATGGTCCTCGATCGTCTCGCCGACAACGACCAGCTCAGATGGGTCGTTACCAACCAAGATGATGCACTCGACGGCGTCGACTCGGGTACGTACTACGCCGCCATCGTGATTCCCGACGACTTCACCTCCGACCTCGGGAGCGTCCTCACGGGCACGTTGTCGCAGCCGGACATCGACTACTACGTCAACGAGAAGATCAACCCCATCGCACCCAAGGTCACCGACACGGGCGCCTCCACGATCGAGACCCAGATCAACGAGACGTTCGTGAAGACCGTGACGGGCGTCATCGTCGACAAGCTCAAGGGCGCCTCGGGCGTCGCCGTGGGCGACGCCTCCTCCACGACAACCAACGTGGTCACGCGCATCCACGACGTCGAGTCGTCGCTCGACGACCTCTCGGCAGACATCGACGGCGCAAACGCGACCATCGAGTCCGCGCGGACGAGCATCGCAGGCGCCGAGGACACGCTCGAGCAGCTCGAGGGCGAGGTTGCCAAGGCGAACGACTCCCTTGCCGATGCCACCGACATCCTCTTCACCGCACGCCGGGACTCAATCTCGCTCTCATCGGACATCTCGTCGTCGCTTGCCAGCGCCACGACCCTCATCACAGGCGTCTCGGCTGATGCCAACGCCGCCATCGGCAGGATCGCGGGCAGGGTCGGCGAGGTCCAGGGAACGGTCAACGGGGCCCTCGAGACCGCGCAGGGCATCGTGGACGAGAACAACCGGCTCGTCT